>ENA-OQVM01000098-OQVM01000098.1-marine-metagenome-genome-assembly--contig:-NODE-98-length-130713-cov-4.393751_pt1 | contig 130713 bp, 132 predicted proteins | sample MGYA00237776_ERZ505498 | MGnify/ENA primary metagenome ERZ505498 (study PRJEB26159, sample SAMN06265151) | marine metagenome | isolation source: Helgoland LTER site | place: Germany:Helgoland, sampling... | reverse complement strand
CTAAGTACGCAGCTGACAACGCCATTGATACACGTCCTTGTGATGCTAATAACAACGACGACGACTTCGACCTATAATCAAAGTCTATTTCTGTGGGTTCCATTTGGGAGCCCACAGGATTTTTAAGTTACAACAAGGTTAAAAGAGAATGAGTTCAGAACCTATCCTTTCTATTAAGAACATCGAAGTTCTATATTCGCGTGTAATCTCAGCATTACATGGCGTTTCGATTGACGTACATAAAGGCGAGATTGTATCGCTCTTAGGTGCTAACGGCTCAGGTAAGACTACTACCTGTAAGGCGGTTTCACGATTGCTTGAAGCAGAGCGTGGTGAAGTAAGCAAAGGCTCAATCGAATACAAAGGCAAAGACATCAGTAATTTGACCGCTTTCGATATGGTGAAAGCAGGTGTCGTTCAGGTATTAGAAGGTCGCCATATTTTTGGTCACCTAACTGTTGAAGAGAACCTATTAACAGGTTCATTTATTCGTAATGCTGATACAGCATCGGTTAAAAAAGATTTAGAGTACGTGTACGATCGCTTCGAGCGAATTCGTACCCGTCGTAAGAACCTCGGTGGCTTATGCTCCGGTGGTGAGCAACAAATGGTTGCTATGGGTCGTGCGATGATGGCGCGTCCAAATTTGATTCTTCTTGATGAGCCTTCTATGGGCTTAGCACCACAATTGGTGGAAGAAATCTTTGAAATTGTGAAGACACTAAATGAAGAAGATGGTGTTAGCTTCCTAGTTTCAGAGCAAAACGCTAATGTTGCACTGAAGTACGCTAGTGTTGGTTATATTATTGAAAACGGACGCGTTGTACTTAAAGGTGATGCGAAAGAGCTATCTGATTCGGAAAGCGTTAAAGAAATGTATATGGGCGGTGGCGGTGACGAAGTCAGCTTCCGCGATGTGAAGTTTTATCATCGACGTAAACCGTGCATGGTTTAAGTTCTAGAAAAGCCCGCTTAAAGCGGGCTTTTTTTTAAGCTTAATTTTGTAAATTGAACGTTGGCCATTCGCTCTAAATGACTTTATTCCTGCATGGCTAGGCCTTAGATATCCCTCACTGTCTTGGTAATTAAATTATGAATCGATTAAAAGGCTTAATAGGTTTGCTGTTCGTGCTGTCTAACGTAAACACGGCTTCTGCCTCATTCTATGATGCGGGTACGCTCGCTGGCTTTTGCAAAGAGCATATAAAGTTTGTTGATTTAGAGGAAAAGCATGACCGATTAGCAGCAGGGATCTGTCAGGGCTACCTAGCATCAAAGATTGAGGTGATGACACTGTCTCAAGAGCTCTGTCAGCGCGAGACGCTTAACCTAGATCAGTTAGCCGCAGACTTTGTTGCCTATGTTGCTGAGGAGCCTCAGCGAGCGACAACTAGCGCGACACGTGGTGTCGTAGAGGTATTGCAGGCTAAGCACGGCTGTGTGCTAGATTAGCGGCTTATGACGGTAGGGAAGTAGCGACATAAGCCTGTTAGACGATTGTAAGAGCGGCTTACTTTATCGGACGCATGCTCGTTAAGAGTAATGGGATGATAGTGAAGGTCGCACAAAGTGAGACGATCATGGCAATACTGGTGAATAGGCCAAAGTAGATTGATGGCATGAAGTTGGATGTGACCAGCACAATGAATCCCAGCGTGATCGTGATCGAGGTGTAATACAGGGCCTTTCCAACCGTGGTCTGCACGATTTTTATGGCGCTTGGATAATCTGGGAAGGTCCGCATTTCATGCATGAACCGATGAATATAATGAATCGCAAAATCAACACCGACACCGATGGTGATTGCCGCAATGGTGATGGTCATGATATCCAGTGGTATACCGAATAAGCCCATCATTCCGAGGATCATAAAGGCAGTAAAGACATTTGGAATGGTGCCAATCAGGGCTAGTTTTACGCTTCTAAAGAGTACGATCAACATCAGTAAGATACAAACAAATACGGTACCTAAAGTGAGTATCTGAGAGCGGAATAAGCTCTGCAAGACATTGTTATACAACACGGTGATGCCACTTAAACGCATGCTCTCACCTTCGCTAACGTAGTTGGCGTTAAGCTCACGATCAATCTGCTTTAGTAGGTCTGCACGGACCAAGGTGTGATCGGAATCAACGATACGCGCTAACACACGGGTCTGGCTGCCTTCAGTGGACACGTATGGGTTGATTAAGGCCTCTTTGATGTAGTCTGGCACCATCTTGTAAACCACAGCGAGATGGAAATCTTCTAGCTCTTCACCTTTGTTGACGGTTCGAAAGACTTCTTCGGTGCTTGCAATAGAGAGCACACTGCCAACCTGCGGCAGACTTTCTAAGTAATCATGGATCTGACGTACTTTGGCGATGCCGCGGCGGTTATACCAATAACTTTGCTGAGTGAAATTATCTTCCTCTTCAGCATCAAGGTAGTCGGAAAACTCATCGTCTAGTTCGGTATCGTCATCTTCAACTGGCATAGGTGCTTGTAATACGACCTCTAATGGCACGGTGCCACCTAGCTCTTCATCCACGGCTACCAGGCCTTTATAGATATCAGTATCCGACTTGAAGTAATCAATGAAGCGGTTTTCTACCGTGATATTAGTCATGCCATAAATACTTAAAGCGAGTAAGCCAAAAATAGTTAAGGTGGTTGCCTTACGTCTTGCCATAACAAAGTTACAGGCCTTGTCGAGCACCTCAGATGGTTTTTTCTCTTCCTCTGTTCCGACATTAGGCTTGATCAATTTGATCATTGCTGGCAGTGCAGTAAAGGCGATTATAAAGGCACAAACTAAGCCCATGATCATAATCAGACCAAAGTTGATAACGGGTTTGATATCGCTGACAAGCAGCGACAAAAAAGCAATCGCTGAGGTTAGAATCATATAGATACAGGGTACTGCTATTTGGCGTAAAGCCTCACCTAACTTATCTGTGCTAGTACCTGAAACCGAAACCTCTTGGTAGCGAATAATGACGTGAATCGCGAGTGTGATTGAGAAGATAATCAAGAGGGCGACAAAGTTTGCTGAGATCACGGTTAGCTGAATGTTTAACCAACCAATTAAACCAGTGACCAATAAGACGTTAAGACTGGCGCAGGCCAAGGGTAATAAAACCCAAGATAAACGACGGAAGAAGGCGAATAGCACGACTAACATAATGCCTAAAATAGAGAGGCCAAAGGTACGTACATCATTTAACACAAAGAGCTTGATATCGTTTGCAATCAGAGGGGCGCCTGCCAAGTAAAATTCGCCGCTATCTTGTTGTTCAGCAATCATGCTACGAGTGGCTGCTATGACGTCAGCATAGCGTTGTGTGGTTACTGCACGTTGCTCTTGTATTTGGCCTTCAAGCGCCTTGAGCTGCTGTAGTAAGGTTTTGTTCTTTGGGTCGGCACTTATGGCTTGATTGAGTTGGTATTTGTCATCAATTAACTGATCTAGGGCCACATTCTTCTTGATGTCGACTTTAAGTGCGGTGGTACTCGCGTTTAAGCTAACGAAATTATTGGCATAGAGCGGACTGCTATTAAATTCCTCAGCAGCTAAGTTGATATCGGTTTCAGGATCACGTAGTTGGCGGAAACCAGTTGCGCCTGTTTCTGGATCATTGTAAGACTGCTTTAATAACGGCAAATTAATGATGCTAGTCACCGCTGAAATGTCGGCCTGCTGCACCAAGCCTTCGGTCAGTTCTTGAATGACATTTAAGCTCGCATCAGCATAAAGTCCTGTATTAGGTCGGTATCCAACAAAGACGAATTCATCACTACCATACTCACGGTGGACCTCACGATAGAACTGTAAGTCAGGATCACTATCAAGTAGTAGAGAATCAGCTGAGGCATCTATATCGATATTGGAAATATGTACTGAAAGAATAGCGATCAAGCCTAGGATTGTCAGTAATATCGTTATAGGTTTTCTTATTATTAGATCAATCATATATGTACCGTTGGGAGTAGATCTAGCGCTGTGCTTGCGCATGTAATTGTTGTGTTGTTTCTTGTCGTGCTAACCAAATATCTAGCCCTTGAGCATTTAGATGTAAGTCATGTTTTAGTAGACCTAATATCGTCTCTTTATCTTGTTCACAGCCACATTGTTTAAGATCATTTAATGTGTAATTGATGAGGCTCTCTTCAATTGATGCTACTCGATTCTGGGCACTACTACAGGCTTCTGCAATATGCACATAGGCTTGTATATCCGCTTGTAATTTAAGCACTCCCTTTTCAACTTCTTTAAAGTCCGCAAAGTGAGCTAAAAAGACTTTTTCGGGGGCTGTGCTGAGTAATTTTTGCAGGGTTTGTTGCCATGCAGATGGGTCAAATTGTACCGGTGTTGTTGTTGGCATTAAATATTGCTTAGCCCAAGCCTGCTTAGCACTTAGCGTGATGTCGGGATAGGACAGGCCAAAGGTATCACCAACAAACCAAGCGCGACTGAGAGCGTCATAGACACAGATATGATGACGGGCATGCCCTGGGCTATCGATAATGCGTAACCAACGGCCATTTAGATTAATAGTGCTGTCAGGAGTGATGTGGATAACGCGCGTTTTATCGATGGGCACAATCTCACCGTAAAGCTTAGCAAAAAGTGCTTTGCCATAAACGCTGCGCGCACTTTCAACTAATCGCTTAGGATTAATTAGGTGTGGCGCTCCTAGCGGATGCACGACGAGCTGAGAGTTAGGGCAGAGCTGCATCAGGCGACCAGCACCACCGGCGTGATCAAGATGCACGTGACTAGGGATAATAAAGGCGACGTCTTCTGGTTTGAGATTGAACTGCTGTAGTGCCGCCAGTAGTCTATCGACTGAATGATTGGTGCCACAATCAATAAACGCAGCCTTGCCCTGATGATGAATCAGATAACTACAGGCTAGCTGTGGTCGCATATAGTCGACATCGATACAAAGAATATCATTGCCCAGATTAATAGTCTGTTTAGTCAAATTTAATCACTACCAACTTAGACTAGTTTTTCTGCAGCTAAGATAATGCCGTCTTCATCTGCATAGAGATAATGACCTGGAATAAAATCGGCATCTGCAAAATGCACAGCAACATCAACTTCACCGACATTCTTCTTCACACTCTTGAGCGGCAGGGTATCGATAGCCTTTACACCTAGTTCGATCTCAGCAATGACGCCTGAGTCACGAATGCATCCATAGACAACAATACCTGCCCAGCCATTATCTGCACCCATTTGGGCAAGCACATCACCGACTAGTGCACAGCGTAATGAGCCACCACCATCAACGACTAATACACGGCCTTTGCCCGGTTGCTCTAGCTGTGAACGGACGAAGGAATTATCTTCGAAACACTTCACTGTAGAGATAGGGCCTGAAAAACTGATTTCGCCACCAAAATCGTTAAACATTGGGGCAGCAATCGTTAGCTTGTCAGAATGGTCGTCACATAGGTCAGCGGTCTTGAACATCGAAGGTAAGTCCTTGATTAGTCTTTGTTAGTAGGTATATAGAATAGGCGAGAGTGCGTATTTTATAGGGCTAGCTTGGCAAATTAAAGTGCCTTATTTAGTGTATTAAGGGGGCATAAGGATTATTCGTTGGCTATAAAGGCAACATCTACCGATAAATGCGGACTAATTTCGATCGCAATGGTTAAAAAACAAACAATTTATTCATTGAAACGATGAATAAGGGAGACGCATCTACAAGCTTTTGCTAATATACGTCGCTTTGCGCCAGACCTCAGGGGGGAACCTCTATATAGGGGTGAGCCAATAATTGTAGTTAGTTCTATAAAATTTAGGAGACAAGATAGTGACTAGAGAAGAACAAATAAAAGCGATTGAGAAGGATTGGGCGGAAAACCCACGCTGGGCCAACGTTAAGCGTAATTATTCTGCTGCAGATGTTGTACGTCTGCGCGGTTCAGTAGTTCCTGAGTACACCTACGCACGTCGTGGTGCTGAGAAGCTATGGGATCTTGTTAACGGTGGTGCTAAGAAAGGCTATGTAAACTGCCTAGGCGCATTGACTGGTGGTCAAGCACTACAACAAGTGAAAGCAGGTATCGAAGCGATTTACCTATCTGGCTGGCAGGTTGCAGCAGATGCAAACACTTCAGAAACTATGTACCCGGATCAATCTCTATATGCTTACGACTCAGTACCTACTGTTGTTCGTCGTATTAACAATACATTTAAGCGCGCTGATGAGATCCAATGGGGACGTGGTTTAGAGCCAGGTCAAGACGGTTACACAGACTACTTTGCACCAATCGTAGCGGATGCAGAAGCCGGTTTCGGTGGTGTATTAAACGCTTTCGAATTGATGAAGAACATGATCATTAACGGTGCTGCTGGCGCTCACTTTGAAGACCAGCTAGCTGCGGTTAAGAAGTGTGGTCACATGGGCGGTAAAGTACTAGTTCCAACACAAGAAGCCATCCAAAAGCTACAGGCAGCTCGCCTAGCTTCTGATGTTTTAGGTGTTCCAACTATCGTATTAGCACGTACCGATGCTGAAGCAGCAAATCTATTGACTTCAGACTTCGATGAGAATGATAAGCCATTCTGCACAGGCGAACGTACAGCAGAAGGTTTCTACCGTGTTAACAATGGTCCTGAGCAAGCGATTTCTCGTGGTATTGCTTACGCACCATATGCTGATTTGGTTTGGTGTGAGACCGGTACCCCAGACTTAGGTTTTGCTCGTGAATTTGCGGAAGCAGTTCGTGCAGAGAACCCAGGCCAGTTATTAGCATACAACTGCTCACCATCATTCAACTGGAAGAAGAACCTAGACGATGCAACTATCGCTAGATTCCAAGACGGTTTGTCTGACTTAGGCTACAAGTACCAATTCATCACGCTCGCTGGTATTCATAACATGTGGTACAACATGTTTGATCTAGCGCATGACTACGCACGTGGCGAAGGCATGAAGCATTATGTTGAAAAAGTACAAGAGCCAGAATTTGCTGCGGCTGAGAAAGGTTATACTTTCGTAAGTCATCAGCAAGAAGTTGGTGCAGGCTACTTTGATGACGTGACTACTGTAATTCAAGGTGGTCAGTCTTCAGTAACGGCACTAACAGGTTCTACTGAAGAAGAGCAGTTCTAAGGTCTTAGATCTTAAATTGCTGGGCTTAAACTGAACGGTTAAGCCTTGGTCAAAATCGGCGCTCGGGTAAAATCGAGCGCCGATTTTGCTTATGTGTAGAGAAGGGTAACTTATGATCGATAAGATCAAGAAGCTAAGGTAAGTTTAAGCAATGCCAGATACTGAAATCTTTAAAGTCATTTTTCAAAATGAGACTAAGGTCTACGAAGTGTTTGCACGTGAAGTGTATCAGTCAGATATGTATGGTTTTATTACTATCGAACAGCTGGTATTTAACGAACGTAACTCAGTATTGGTTGACCCTAGCGAAGAAAAACTTAAAACTGAGTTCGCCTCGGTTAAACGTTGCTATATTCCTATGCACGCCATCATTCGTATCGATGAGGTGGATAAGGAAGGAACGAGTAAGATTATCGAAGGTGACAATAAGGTAACGCCGTTCCCAACTTCGGTTTATACCCCCAGTAATTCTGGGAAAACTGAGTAATTGATTGGCGGTGGGTGCAAATCCATCTAGTAAGATAATATGGAGAGATGCCAGAGCGGTCGAATGGGCTCGCTTGGAAAGCGTGTGTGCGTTAATAGCGTACCGAGGGTTCGAATCCCTCTCTCTCCGCCATTATTTAGTTCTCGTTATTCCGATTAAATTTTTTGCTGATTCTTCATCTGTTGTCTATGAGATGAGAGCCGTCGGCTGGAAAATCGTCAGGAACGATTTTGGACTTTGAGCAAAGCGAAAAACCCGTAGGGCAGAATGAGAATGCAGGGATGTACTGTGTTTATCCCTCATCTTTTCGCCATTATTGATGAAATAACACCTCAAGTACTGCTGAAATGCGTAGTATTTCTCTTGATTTCTGTTATTTCTTGTTATTTCTTGTTATTTCTTGTTATTTCTTGTTATTTCCCTTAATTTTGCCTCTCTTACATGTTTAAATAGCGCAGGCTGATATATTGAGTCCTAATTATAGTTATAATTGTTGTTTCGAATGATAGTAAAAACAGCGTTATATTTTTTATCGTAAAAATAGAGAGAGAGTTATGAGTAAAGGTACAGTTAAGTGGTTTAATGCAGAAAAGGGTTTTGGCTTTATCGCTCCTGAAGATGGTAGTAAAGATTTATTTGTCCATCACTCAGAGATCCAAGCGGGCGGTCAGTACGCAACATTGAATGACGGTCAAGCAGTTGAGTTCGAAGTAGGCGAAGGCCAAAAAGGACCATGTGCAAATAAAGTCGTAGCTATCTAAGCAACGCTTTAACGTTAGTAAAGTAACCGGTCGGTATCGCCACCGGTTCACTATCCGGGGTTGGGTTGCCTGACCCTTGGGTTATGTCTAAGTGATTCGACAGTTTGTCGAATCGACTTTGCCGTAGTTCCTATTCATCTGGTTATCTACCTGAGTATCGATTCTTACCTTGAAAAATAGGGAAGCATTGTCGTAGTCCCCTCTTAATTATTTCCAATACTTTCCTCATTAGGCGACAAGTCTAGTAAGAGTATTAGGTGGTTAATGCTTTTTTAACTCTGCCTTTCCTGCTTAAAGAATAACTTTTATCCGAGATGATTCTCGTTAGAATTTTAATATTCAAGTGTTGTGCTAAGTAAGCAGTAATAGAGTGATGAGATATTCAGAGAAGCTGGATTCAGGGATAGTCTTTCGTCCTACACAAAGACATAAATCTTTCTTCAATTTCTTATATATAGAATACAGCGACCGTATTTTTTGGATAAACTACTTCTGGTCTTGCGGCAGATAAGCGAGCCGGTTGACTGCTATATATCTGCTGAGTGAACTTGTTGTGGCTACATATGACTTTAAATTTTAGGTCCTGATTAAAACTCTATTTGGAAAGCTCCGTCATGTTAATTCCTCGAATCCCGCTTCTCTATAGTATCTGTTTGTTGAGCATACTCGGCTCTTCGGTATTCACTTCAGTTCAGGCGGCAGATAGTAATGAAAGATTTTCGATTAAATTTCGCTATGGTCACTATGACCGTGATTACGACACGAATAGTAAAGATCGCAAACAAAGTGGATACAGTGGCATATTAGGTTATCAGTCTGCCTGGTTTGGTGATCGGTTTAGGCTGGGGTTTGCTGCTCAGACCTCAAAAGAGTTAGCCAGCTCTGGCTTGGCAACTGAAGACCTATTGGCATTTAATGGACACGAAAACAAAGATCATAGCTTGATAGCTGAGGCCTATGTTGATTATGCAGCACTTGATTCACTCAAATTTCGCGTAGGGCGACAGAAGCATAAGTCCTTATTGATGGCTTCAGCCACACGCTTACTACCATCGACTTTTGAAGGGGCCTCATTGCATTGGCAGGCACATACTAATGCTCAGTTATATGCCTCGCGATACTATAAATGGTCGCGTCGTGCAGATGAGCAATTCAATGGGTTTGCAACGGATCAAAGTGGTGAGGGTGCGATTGATTATGTGGATATCGTCAGCGTTAAAATTAAGATTGCTAATAGCCAGCTGATTGCTGAATATTTACATTCCGATGATTATTTACAGAAATGGGGCATTACTAGCGACACCGTATGGCAGGGCAATGGTTTTAAATTAAATACAATGATGGGCCTTTTTGGTGCAACCGACGCGGGTAAACTCTTTGTTACAGATGCTGAGTCGGGAGACCTAGATTATGACGCGAGCAAAGCGTCTGCTAATGGCCGCCAGCAATATAGTTCATTAGGTGCTTATCTGGGCGTTAAGCTCAGTGTGAAACAATCTCAATTCGGGCTTTATCACAGTTGGATAGGAGATCCTTGGCTAGAAGATAGTTATGCTAAAGATCATGGTACTAATCCCTTTCCACATCGTACGGCTGGGCCAGACATGCTGAATAAAGATGAAAAAGTCCTATTGGTGGAATATAAGCAAGACTGGCAAAAACTGTTATCAACGCAATTAACGTCACGTATTGCGTATGCCTATGGCTATGACGCTGAGAATGCGGTTTCAAAGGACTTAGGGCATGCTGATGAGCGCTGGTTTGAAATTGATCTGCGATGGCGTCCTGCGCGATTTAAAGGCTGGGTGTCGCGGCTACGTTACCGTGATTATGGCTCTTCAGAAACGGGTAGTGTGCGTGGGGTTAAAGAAGATCAAACTGATATTCGGTTAACCTTGGACTATGTGCATTCATTCTAGGTGCATTAACGAATTTATGAGACTGTGCTTAACTGAAGACGTGTAAGTTTGTTGGGCTTGGCAAAGAGAGAGGTTAGGGCTACCTAAGAGAAGTAACCCTAGATTAAAGCCTAAATTTTCTAGCCTCGTACGCGACTTTTTAGATCTAATAAAAAGCTTTGCTCGAAGCCTTCAAAGAACTGAGCCTCTTCTGTACTGAGTGATTCTTTGAACACGTCTGGTATTTTAGAAAAGCTCTCTAATCCAGCATCGGCTACCTTAGTACCCGCTTCGGTTAGACTTAAGATAGTCTTGCGGCGATCGACTGTATCTTGAATACGTACAATTAGTTTCTTTTCTTCAAGGTCATTGATCAACTTAGTCACAAACGATTTATGTCGTGTCATTAGTTGGGCAATATGAGCAGGTGAGTTAGCCTCATTAAAGTAAATAATCTTCAGTGCTAACCAATGCTGGTACCTGAGAGAATTTTCTTCCAACTGGCTGTTCAATTCAGATTTAAGCACATCTAATAACTTGTTTGAGATGCTAACGGCACTGAGGTAGAAATTCAGTTGAATGTTTTTAAGTGCAGCAGTCGCATTCTCCGTAATCTTGCTGACGGCTTTGCCTTGTGAGCGGAAATTTCTATAATATTCTGACGATGTTACCTGCTCTTTCATATTAGCTCCAATTCGAATCCATTCCATTTAGTAACTTGATATGCACGTACACTTCAGTGACTAAGATATTCTATTTCCCCTGAGCTTTGCTACCGTATGTCTACGGTGGCAGCGTGTTATCCTTAACTGCCCGCATAATAAATTGTTGATTGTTGATTACAAATATACCGAGATGGGTAGTTAATATTAATTACGGTATAGCTTGTATGCTTGATATATAGATTATCCGCTTTTTTGGTAGACTTAGTTAACTTGATTTGAGTGCAATGGCAGTTTTAGCTGCTGTGAAATCAACCAGATTAAGATCAGCTCGTTCTTCGTATTGATAGCCAGTTTTTCCATAGCATTAGCACGATAGTCTTCAATAGTCCGCGGACTTAATTTTAGATGCTTAGCTATTTCCTTATTGGTCATCTCTTTTTTCGTAGAGAGTAGTAGATCAATAACCTGCTTTTCGCGCGTAGTTAAAGTTATTATCCGACGCCTTATCTCTAGAAATAAATCTCTATTGTATTTTCTCTTCTTAGAGATAAGTAATAATTTTTTGAGGCTAGCTTCTATGTCGTTAAATTCAGAGGTTTCAGACCAGTAATCTATGAGCCCATCGCGAATAAAGCTGATTGCCTCAATAAGCGTAGGTTGGTTTGCATAGATGATCACAGGGACATTAATGAATGTGCAGGAGAGCAAAGAGGTTAATTCGATATGATTATTCTCAGCAACTTTTTGTGTGATAATTAATCCATTAGGCTCTTTGTAATGAGTTGGGTTACGCAGATTTTTCCGATTCTGAGATAAATCAAGATATTCATCGATGCTGAGCAGGGTATGAGATGTGTTGTGGCTATCAAGGTGTGCGATCAGTGATCGTGGAGCAGTTCGGTCTAAGATAATAAAATTGATAGTTGAGGTGTTTGGAGTATAGCTTTTTGCTTCTTGCGTTAGATTATCGTTAGTCTCTAAGAGGCTTTTTAAGACATGATGTAGGATTTCTGGCATTGAGTTTAGCTCGAATAATTATCAAAGTTAATTGTATAATTACCTCGTAATAATGTGTGATTTTAATTCAATGAACCTCCTATTAGTGAGTTGTATTCGTAGGGCGTTAGACGATAAATGTCACAACAAAGTAACTATTTTTAATAAACGATATTAAATATAATAAAAAGATTTAAGCGGCCGGTTGAGATTTATGCTTAATTACCTCAAACGCTGCCAAAGCGCGTAACCTGGCCTCTTTGTGGTTAACAATTGGACTGGGATAGGTCTCGTTCAGATTAATACCAGCTAGTTTTAACTCCTCAGCTGGAGCTTCCCATGGGGTGTGAATATACGCCTTAGATAATTGATCCAATTCAGGAACCCACTGGCGAACATAATCACCATTGGGGTCGAATTTCTCTCCCTGTAGGGTGGGATTAAAAACTCGGAAGTAAGGTGCTGCATCTGCACCGCAACCAGCGACCCACTGCCAGCTAGCAGAATTACTTGCGAGATTCGCATCTAATAAGTGTTGCCAAAACCATTTTTCACCTTGCTGCCAAGGGATTAAGAGATCCTTAATTAAGAAGGAGGCGACAATCATACGTACGCGGTTGTGCATCCAACCGGTGTGAAGGAGTTCACGCATTCCTGCGTCTACGATCGGATAGCCGGTTTGTCCTTGTTGCCAACGGTGTAGAGCTGAATCATCATCATGCCAAGGAAAAGCTTTGAATTCAGAACGGAATGGTTGTTCAGGAAAATCTGGCCAGTTTATTAGTAGGTTATAGGAGAACTCACGCCAGATTAGTTCACGCTGGTAGCTAGCAACACCTTCATTGTCAGTGTTATTTAATTGATTAATTGCATTCCAGATTTGTCGTGGTGAAATCTCTCCGAAGTGCAGGTGCGGAGAGAGGCGGGAAGTACCAAATATATCAGGCCGGTTACGTAGCTCGGGATATTTTCCTACACCTTGTCGAATAAAGGCTTGTAGCGACCAGTCTGCACCATCCTCACCAGGTTTCCATATCGGCGGATATTCTTGTGCCCAGGTTGGGGTGTCTAGTGCTAGGTCCCAATCTAACAGATCATCGCTGGCCAAATATTCAGGATATGCTGAAATCTGTTCGGGTGCAGGTAGGGCTGTTGACGGTGGTTTCTTTAGGCAAGCCTTGTAGAAAGGGGTGAATACTTTGTACGGCTTACCTTCTGCAGTTGTATTCTCATTGGGCTCATACAGGAGGTACCCTTTAAAACGCTTTACTTCAATTTGATCTTTAAGCGCTAAGTTCAACTTCTGTTCTAAGGCAAGAGATGAGGGTTCATATTGAGCAGAAAAATAAAGACTGCTCGCCCCTGTTTCTTTAATCAACTGACTTAATTGCTCGACACTATCACCACGTCTAAGAACCAGTTGCAGTTCATATTGCTGTAGGCTGAGACCTAAGCTTTTTAGACTTTCCTGTAACCACCAACGGCTGGCTTTGCCGAGTGGCCATGCAAGATCATTGTCTTCATCAAGGATGTAGGTGCAAATAATTGGTCGGCCGGTTTGTGCAGCAGCCTTTAAGGCGGTGTTGTCCGTCAGACGTAGGTCTTTGCGAAACCAAAAGAGTAGTGGCTGATTCATAGTGTGAATTAATGTTTTTAGAAACGTATAATCAACCAATTATGGGCTAAACTAGGTTCGTCGGCGAACTCATAACCACTTGTTGTATAGGACATTCTAATAGCTAGGCGGTCGTTTAAGTTTAGGGTGAATCGTTGTTAATCAGTATGAGCTGGCTAGCCGCTGTATGAATTCAGAAGTGTGAATTAAGTAAGTAGTTTTTCCATTTAATAATTTGATCAGGTATATGGTTATGGCCTCTACATCACCGTGTTGTCAGAAAAGCGCAGAAAAGAAAGACTTTCTTCTTTGGGGGTCACTGCTTGCTTGCGTGGTATTTTATTCACTCTCTTTGCTGCCACTATCCGTTACTTCATCATTGTCATTCATTAATGAGATGGCTGAATCAGTCTTCGTCTTAATGAATACCATTTGGTGGGGATTAGTACTTGGCATTCTCATGTTGTCTTTGTTGACCCGGGTGCCGCGTGAGTTTGTCGTGGCGGCATTGGGGCCTCGCGATACTCTACGAGGAGTCTTCCGGGCAACTATCGCTGGTGTTCTGCTGGATCTTTGCAGTCATGGCATTCTGATGGTGGCGGCAAAACTTTATGAGCGTGGAGCTAGTACCGCGCAGGTGATGGCGTTTTTGATTGCCTCACCATGGAACTCATTTACGCTATTATTAATCCTATTTGCTTTGATTGGTTGGCAGTGGACGCTGATATTCCTATTGGCTTCAATGTTGATTTCCTTCTTATCGGGGTGTGTCTTTATGTGGTTAGAAAACACTCAAAGGATTGCGCCTAATCCAAACGAAATTGATATTCCAACTGACTTTGATTTCTGGAAGGAAGCACGTAAAGGTATTTCCGAGCTTGCGTTGACTCCAGCCTATGTTATTGAAACCTTAAAAAAGGGGCTCTCTGAATCACGCATGGTTGTGCGTTGGATTCTATTCGGTGTTCTATTAGCTAGTGTCCTGCGTGCAGGCTTAGACCCTGAGCTGTTTGCGACCTATTTTGGCCCTAGCCTGATGGGTTTGGCCCTTACTATATTAGCTGCAACAGTGATTGAGGTCTGTTCTGAGGGTTCGACACCGATTGCAGCCGACTTGCTCACGCGAGGGCAGGCACCTGGTAATAGTTTTGCCTTCTTGATGGCGGGTGTGGCAACTGACTATACTGAGGTTATGGTGCTGCGTGATACGACCAAATCGTGGCGTATCGCCTTGTTATTACCGCTGGTGACTCTACCGCAGGTGGTAGTGGTCGCTTACTTATTGAACACAGGTTTCTCTTAAGCCTATGATTAATAAGTAAAAGTCTGTTTTATAGCTGAATTTTTACTGCGACTGAAGCAAGCATTAGGCTTGACTTAGGCTGGTTTCCACGTATGTTGCGGGTCAGAAATAACACAAGTTGGTAACAGCAAAGAGGCGATAAGCCTCATGGCTTGTGACAAACGTATAGAGTATTGGTAATCTGTGTTGGTACCTTTGCAGCGATAGACTGCGAACCCCGCCAGGCCCGGAAGGGAGCAACGGTAGCTGTTGACTCGGGTGCTAAGACTTCACTGGCACAGATTGCCGCCCATACACGTTTCTTCACCGAATATTTCTTATGTCGCATCAAGTCCTTGCTCGTAAATGGCGTCCCCAGACCTTCGAAGATATCGTTGGGCAAGAACACGTAGTGACCGCCTTGGTTAATGCCTTAAATGCGGATCGCCTGCATCATGCTTATCTATTTTCAGGTACACGCGGCGTCGGTAAGACAACCGTAGCGCGAGTATTAGCAAAGGCTTTAAGTTGTCAGTCCGGTATCAGTGCACATCCCTGTGGCGAATGTGACGCTTGTGTCGCAATTAAAGAAAACCGTTTTGTAGATCTGATAGAAGTTGATGCCGCTTCACGTACGCGTGTTGAGGATACCCGTGAGTTGTTGGAGAACATTCAATATGCTCCGACTCAGGGACGTTTTAAGATCTATTTAATAGATGAAGTGCATATGCTATCTGGGCATAGTTTTAATGCGCTATTAAAGACTCTGGAAGAGCCGCCAGAACACGTCAAATTCTTACTTGCGACAACCGATCCGCAAAAACTTCCAATTACCGTATTGTCACGTTGTCTTCAGTTTACGCTGCGGCATATCTCTCAGGATGCGATTGCTAAGCAGATAACAAAAGTACTCAGTGCTGAGCAGTTCTCATTTGATGAGCCTTGTGTGGAGCAGTTAGCTGACTCTGCAGATGGCAGTATGCGTGATGCCTTGAGTCTGTTGGATCAAGCGATTGCCTATTCAGGTGGAGAGTTAAATGAAGGCAATGTAAATCAGATGCTGGGCACTGTGCCTAGCCAACAACTGGATGGTCTAGTTCGTGCTATCTGCGGTCAAGATAGTACGCTAGCGATTACCACTATCCAGACCTTAGCGAGTCTTAATGTAGAGTTTGGTAAATTATTAGATCAACTGTCTGCAATATTTCATGCTGGTGCCATTAGTCAGGTAGTACCTGAATATTTAGAGCATGTTGGCCGTTATCAACAGACTATTGAATACGTACAACAAGAAGTGCCAGCAGAAGATCTGCAATTACTCTATCAAATAGCGATTACATCACGTAAGGAACTGTATTTAGCACATTCGGCTAAGTCAGGTTTTGAGATGGCTGTACTACGTATGCTGATGTTTCGTCCGGGTGATGATGATGCGCCGTTGCGAGAAAAACGTGTAGCAACTAAGCCCGTAACAGAGGCTCGGCCTAAGCTTGCCCCTGAAGTCAGAGCTAAAATTAAGCCTGAGATAAGCCAAGAAAAGCCGCTGGCCCCTGATGGCAAAGCGATAACGCAGTCAGTTGAACAGGGGTTTGAGCAACCCTTAAACGAAGCGCCAGCCGCAGTGTTTGAAAGTGAGCCTGTTAGCGCAATAGAAAAACCTGATGATATAAAGCCTAAAGCGGATCAACATCAATGGCAGCAATTGATTCAAGGACTGTCACTGAATGGTATGGCTCTGGCCTTAGCTAATCATTGTAGCTGTATAGAGCAAACAGAGGGTGTGGTTCGTCTGGCTCTACAACAAGATCATGAAAGCTTGATGTCGACTAAAGCAGTAGAGAAATTAAATGCAGCATTAGATACGCACTTTGGTGCAGGCTTGAAGCTTACGATTGAGTTACAAGAATCTGATGTTGCTAGCCCTGCGCAGCAAAAGAAAAATCAAGAAAGTGCCGAGCAATTAACGGCTGAAAAAAATCTAAGTGCAGATCCTTTTGTGCAGGCGTTACAAGAAAATCTGCAAGCGGAAATTATTCCGCAATCAATTAAATCGATCGATAAAGAGGAAGAAGAATGAAGGGCGGAATTGGCAATATGATGAAGCAGGCGCAAAAAATGCAGGCAGATATGCAAAAAGCGCAGGAAGAAATCAAGAATATGGAAGTGGAAGGTCAGTCAGGTGGCGGTATGGTTAAAGTCATTATGCAAGGCTCACATGAAGTAAAAAGAATAAGTATTGATGATAGTTTGTTAGCGGATGACAAAGATATGCTGGAAGATTTGGTCGCTGCTGCTGTCAATGATGCCGTGCATAAGATCGAGAGCGAGAGTAAATCACGTATGGCAGGTGTAACTAATGGTATGTCACTCCCTCCTGGCATGAAGCTACCGTTTTAAGCAGATAGCAACACAAGGATAAACGTGGCGGATAACGACCCTCTGTTAAATCGATTGATTGATGCTCTACGAGTCTTGCCTGGTGTCGGTCAAAAGACTGCGCAACGCATGGCCTTTCATCTACTCAAGTCTGATGCGCAAAAGGCCTTGCAGCTGGGTGCTGTAATCTCAGAAGCGGTAGAGAAAATCAAACATTGCAGTGTCTGTCGTAATTATACTGAAGAGACTGTCTGCTCAGTCTGTGCGGACTTAGGACGTAAAGCCTCTCAATTATGTATTGTTGAATCGCCAACAGATTTATTAGCGCTGGAGAATGGTACTGGCTACCGTGGCTATTATTTTGTCTTGATGGGTAAGTTATCCCCCTTGGACGGTGTTGGGCCTGAGCAGCTTGGCCTAGATAGGTTAGAACAGCGTCTGCAACAACCGGAGGTGGAAGAGGTTATTTTAGCCACTAGTGCAACCATGGAGGGCGAGGTTACCGCCCATGTCATCGGTGATTTGGTGAAGAAATATAATCTGCGCTCAACTCGTCTCGCACAGGGTGTTCCTGTCGGTGGCGAGCTAGAATACCTAGACCTTAATACGCTCTCGCAAGCCTTTGATAGCCGTACCGACTACTAAAGAAAGCTCGGTTTATTTAGAACAATACTCTCACCCGGTTGCAGGTCGCCTAACTGCCAATCGCCTATACGATGACGAATCAAGCGTAGAGTAGGGTGGCCAACGGCCGCAGTCATACGACGAATCTGTCGATTACGACCCTCTTCAATAGTAATCTCCAACCAGTCGGTAGGGACAGTGTCACGCCGTCTTATCGGTGGGTTACGAGGCCATAAATCGGCAGGTTCACGGACATGTTTAACCTTTGCTGGCAGGGTCATGCCATCACTCAATTGAATGCCTAAGCTGAGTTGTTTGACCGTGCTAGGACTGACTGTTTTTTCGACTTGCACCCAATAAGACTTAGCCATTTTCTGCTTAGGCTCAGAGATACGTGCCTGTAGAGCACCATCATTGGTTAGTAGGAGTAAACCTTCGCTATCTTTGTCCAATCGACCTGCTGGATAGACTCTTTTTGTGCTAACAAATTGGGCCAATGTTTTGGCACCATCTTTATCAGTAAATTGACTAACTACGTCGTAGGGCTTGTTTAATAAGATGAGTTTTGACATGAGTGCTGTTCGTGTAGGGTTTGATAGTTTGAATAGCGGCTAGCCATAATAAGGCCTTTATCAACCGCCTCTTTAACCGCGCAATGAGGCTCTTTTAAGTGCTCACAATTGGAAAACTTACAGTTTCCTGCAAAGTCTGAGAACTCCTGAAAGCCATCAACAATGCGGTCTTCTTTTGCAAAAATAGGGGTGAAACTTCGTACACCAGGTGAATCGATGATCTTGCCTAAGCCGACATCATAGGCGCTGGCGTGGCTGGTGGTATGCATGCCTTGCTGAATGCCATCTGAGAGGGCAGACACCTTAATCTGTTGCGTATTGAGTAAGCGATTAATTAATGATGACTTACCGACCCCAGACTGGCCGACCATGATCGCATAATCATCGTTCAATAGGTGACGTAAGCTCTGTAAGCCATAACCTAATTTTGCGCTAACAAAGATCACCTGCTCACACAGAGGCTGGTATGTTTGAGAAATCTGATTCACATCCATGGACTGGGTATAAGCCAGCTCGGCTTTATTCACGATTAAAGAGGCCTTACAACGAATCAGGCTTGCGCAGGCGAGGTACTGGTCGACGATCAGCGAACTGAACTCCGGCAGGGCGGCGACTACAATCAACATATGATCGATATTAGTCGCTACAGTTTTTTGTCGATTGAAATTATCCAAACGGGTGATTTGGTTGTCACGATCCTGGATAGATTCAATAACATCTAGGGACTGCTGTTGTCGCTGGCAGATAACACGATCACCACAGAGCGCTTCTAAGGCTTTACTGCGAACGTGACATAGGCGCTGCTTAGAATCCTCAGTCTCTACTAGATAACGTTTACCCTGGCGCGAAATGACGCGCGCATGATAACGATCGCTATTATTTGGAGAAGAGATAGAACTGCTCGTCTAAATAGTGACTGACAGCTTTAATTTCAGCATCAGACCATTCACTTTGAGCACCTACAGCGCAACGATTAACACGAGCGAGCAATTCCGTTTGATTGTGTACTAAACGCTCTTCTCGGGTATACAGGAGGCTGCCATCGCCACCTGTCATGCGGCTATGGCAGTCGGTGCAAGAGGCATCATGCAGCGTTTCTGCGTCAATCGCCTGGGCTGTTATAGGACTGAATCCTGTGATGGCTAGGATTAGGCTAGTAGTTAATACTGAAAATATTTTTTTCATGCGCGGCTCTTATTAAGTCATGTACAATTTACTTTGATGTAATTATACCTGAGCTGACATGACTGTGAATGAAAACAATTTGATTTGGATCGATCTTGAAATGACCGGGCTAGATACGATCAATGACGAGATTATCGAGATCGCGACGATCGTTACTGATAGCGAACTGAATGAGCTGGCAGTAGGCCCTGTGATAGCCATTGCTAAACAGCAGCAGCGCTTAGATCTGATGGACCAATGGAATCAAAAACAACATGCTAAAAGTGGTCTTATCCCTAGGGTATTAGCCAGTCAACATGACTGCCAACGAGCAGAAGCGGAGACCTTAGCGTTTTTACAGCAGTATGTAGTTGCCGGTAAATCACCAATGTGTGGCAATAGTATCTGCCAAGATCGTCGTTTTATGGCGCGTGAGATGCCGCAGTTGGAGGCCTTTTTCCATTATCGAAATTTGGATGTGAGTAGTGTTAAAGAGCTTGCTTCTCGCTGGTATCCAGACGTGGCCAAAGGTTTCTCAAAAGAGCCTGAACATCTTGCCTTAAGCGATATTCGAGATTCGATCACGGAGTTAAAGTATTACCGTTCTAGCCTTTTTGTTTAAGCGCAGGGCGGCTACAGATTAAGCTGATGAGGTTTTCTAAACTGGCTTCGTAGGTTTAGTCTGCGGTGGTGTCAATATGGTGTTCACCTTATCTAACTTTGCCAGCGTCTCTGGATAATCGAGTGTGTAATGCAGTCCACGACTTTCATGTCGTGATAGCGCGCCACGTATAATGAGATCAGCTACAACGGCAATATTCCTGAGTTCAATCAGGTCACGGCTGACTCGAAAGTTGCTGTAATACTCATCGATCTCTTGTTGTAATAAATCAATACGGTGCTTAGCGCGTTCCATACGTTTTGTTGTACGCACAATGCCGACGTAATCCCACATAAAGCGCCTGAGTTCATCCCAGTTATGTGCCACCACAATCTGTTCGTCTGAATCAGCTACTCGACTTTCATCCCAAGCTGGAATATCTATATTAGGTAAATCGTGCCGTGCATGTAGATTAATGTGCTGACTAGCAAAGCGGCCATAGGCTAGACATTCGAGTAGGGAGTTACTGGCCATGCGATTAGCACCATGCAGCCCAGTGTGAGCAACTTCACCCACTGCATACAGTTGCTCAAGATCGGTTCTGCCACTGCTATCGGTCATTACACCACCACAGGTGTAATGTGCCGCAGGTACGACTGGGATGGGCTCTTTACTCATATCATAGCCAAGCGCTAAACAACGCTCATAGATATTTGGGAAGTGTTTGCGTATGAATGCTTCTGATTTATGGCTGATATCGAGATAAACGCAGTCTAGACCATGTTTTTTCATCATATAGTCAATCGCACGCGCAACGATATCGCGTGGCGCCAAGACACCGCGTGAATCAAACCGATGCAAAAATTCAGTGCCATCAGCAAGTACTATTTTGCCACCTTCACCACGCACCGCCTCACTAATTAAATATGACTTGGCGCTAGGGTGATATAGGCAGGTCGGGTGGAACTGCATAAATTCCATGTTTGCAACACGGCAGCCGGCACGCCAAGCCATGGCTATACCATCGCCACAAGTGCCATCTGGGTTGCTAGTGTAAAGATACACTTTACTGGCACCACCGGTAGCGAGGACTACGTTGTTAGCACGAAACACCTCGATCTGATCACTGTTGCGGTTTAGTAGGTAAGCACCAAGGCAACGATTGCCTTCTAAGCCTAATTTTTGCGTTGTAATGAGGTCGACTGCAATGTAATGCGGTAACACATCAATATTATCGGCTGCCTTTACCTGTTCAATTAATTGGTTCTGTACGGCATTACCAGTAGCATCTGCGACATGAACGACTCGGCGGTGACTGTGGCCACCTTCCTGTGTTAAGTGTAAATCATGGCTACTATTTGCGTTTTTTGAGCGCGTAAAGCCAACGCCAATAGAAAGCAGCCATTCGATAACCTTCTGCCCTTCAGATACCGTTTTTTCAATCACCTGCTCATCACCTAAGCCAGCACCGGCGGAGAGGGTATCGGCAACATGCTGCTCAAATGAATCAGTTTCATCCAATACGGCTGAAATACCGCCCTGTGCCCAGGCCGTGCTGCCGCTGGAAAGATCACCTTTTGAGATAACTGCAATCTTTAGTGTAGGATCTAGATGTAATGCAGTTGAAAGGCCAGCAGCGCCACTGCCTAATATCAGTACATCGTAACTATGTTCGATTTTCGTTGTCATGCGGTAGGTATCAGCGGTTATCTTTAAACTGTGGATAGGCTTATTATAATGTTTTATTAATTTTAAATTTAGGTATTTTCTATACAAGCTGCCGAACTTTAAATAGCGTATCTAGTCGTAGTTCAAGCATCATCAAATTGTGCTGGAAGGAGTTGGCCCATAATGGGCGATAAAAATAATAATAATGATGCTGAGTTGGTGGCACGGGTACAAAAAGGGGATAAACAGGCGTTTGATCTCTTGGTTGTAAAGTACCAGTATCGCGTTATACATTTGGTATCGCGTTATGTCCGTGGTGACGAGGCGCAGGATATTGCCCAAGATGCCTTTATTAAGGCCTATCGAGGCTTAGCAAACTTTAGAGGTGAGAGTGCCTTTTATACTTGGTTATATAGGATTGCCGTGAATACAGCGAAAAACTATCTAAGCTCAGCTCGCCATAAACGTGAGGTGGGTAGTGTTGATGCCAGTGAGGCTGAAAACTATGACGATGCTAGTTTGCTTCGAGATGGAGCGACACCAGAACAGGTGTTAGCGGCAGAACAATTAGAGCAAAAAGTGTTTGCCGCTATCAAGCAGCTGCCACCTGACCTTAAGCGTGCCATTACTTTGCGCGAGATTGAAGGTTTGAGTTATGAGCAGATTGCAACAGAAATGGATTGCCCTATTGGCACTGTGCGTTCGCGAATCTTTCGAGCGCGTGAAGCAATAGATGAAGTGATCAAGCCTTATGTGGAGCAACCGTGAATAAACAAGTGAAGCAAGAATCAAATACGAGTACAGCTGACTTTATTGATCCTATCGTTAAGTCGGTCGATGAAACCTTGTCTGAATTTGAATTGCATGCGCTGTTAGATAAGACGGCACCTAGATCTGCTGACTATAAGAAACTATCTCGCCTATATGCAGTCAGTGCAGTTTTAAAGAATGAATTTCCAGGTCAGGTGAGCACTGGTTTTTCTAGATCAGTCATGTCAGCTATTGAGAAGGATGATGTGAAAATGCAATCTAAGCCATGGATGCACTATGCTAAACAAGTAGCTAGTGTTTCAGTCGCTGCCAGTGTCGCAGTGGTTAGTTTGTTGTTTTATCAGGGTGCTATTGATCAAGGAGGGGATGTCATTACACAGGAGTCAAGCATCGCACTTGAGAATAATCGGATGCAGCCACAAAATATTTCAGTCGCACCCAGTTTTCCAGTTGATTTTTCAGCCTCGAATACTAACGGTAATTTGCGCCAGCCTAGCAGCTCTTTGCAAACGGAGCAGGAGCAAGAAGACCTTATTGTGATTCCTAAGGGTGAGCGGTAAAGCTAATAAATTATTCATATTCACTACATCTATCTTAGACGGCAACCGTTCGTCTAGCAGAGCAAATCAAGGAGAATTTGTCTTGTTAAGCAATTCATTTAAACAGTCTATGAAGACGATACTGATTAGTGTCGTGTTACTTAATACCGTTAGTGCAGAGTATGGCTTACCAGAATTTACTGGCTTAGTTGAGTCGAATTCTCCAGCAGTAGTTAATATTAGTACCAGTAAGCAGATGCAGGCAGAGACGGTGCACCCTAATATGCAAATGCCTGATTTACCCCCAGGCAGCCCTCTGAATGAGTTCTTTGAAAAATTCTTAGGCGAGCAAAAACAAGGGCCTGAGCAACGTAATGCGCGATCATTAGGCTCTGGTTTTATTATTTCATCGGATGGTTATATCGTCACTAATCATCATGTCGTGAAGGGCGCCGATGAAATTATTGTGCGCTTGAGTGACCGTCGTCAGTTGGAAGCAAAACTGATTGGTAGTGATGCCAGTAGTGATGTCGCTTTGCTTAAGGTGGAGGCTAAAAAGTTACCAGTTGTTAAGCTAGGTTCAGCGGTTGACCTCAAGGTTGGGCAGTGGGTATTAGCGATTGGCTCCCCATTTGGTTTTGACCATTCAGTGACTGCAGGAATTGTCAGTGCCAAAGGGCGTAGCCTGCCTAATGAGAACTATGTGCCGTTTATTCAAACCGATGTTGCAATTAATCCAGGTAACAGTGGTGGTCCATTGTTTAATCTTGATGGTGAAGTGGTCGGTATTAATTCACAAATCTACAGTCGAACCGGTGGTTTTATGGGGCTCTCTTTTGCGATTCCGATAGAGGTAGCGATGGAGGTGATAGAGCAGATTAAGACCACAGGCAGTGTCTCACGTGGTTGGTTAGGCATTTATATTCAGGAAGTGACGCGTGAATTGGCCGAGTCATTTGGTATGGAGAAGCCTAATGGCGCGTTGGTCGCCAAGATTATGCCAAATAGCCCGGCTGAAAAGTCAGCGTTACGATTGGGTGATGTCATTACAGCTGTTAATGGTTTGGAAGTGGCTAATTCAGGGGCTTTACCGCCGATTATTGGCCGAGTACGCGCAGGTGAGACGGTTAAATTACAGATTATGCGTAATGGTAAGAGTCAGGTCGTGAAGGTAAAGGTTGGTCAATTACCGACTCGCGCTGAGCAGGTCGCAAAAGTTGAGAAAGCGGCTGAGCCTAACTTGATTCTCGGTGCCAAGGTTCTGCCATTAACAGATGAAAATAAAGCCTCTACTGGGCTTGAGTTCGGCCTCAAGGTGATGGCTTTATCTGATGGTGCCTTGAAGAGCGCGGGCGTTAAGGTGGGTGACGTCATACAAATGCTAAACGGTGAAAAAGTAGATGCTATTAAACGCTTAACCAGTTTGGTAAAAGACCTAGAAAAAGGTCGCTTTTCCTCTCTATTGGTACAGCGACAGCAGGGTCCACAGTTCCTTGCATTAAAAATTCCGGAGTAGTACTAAACCGTCTATTGCCGCATAATTAGGCCTGATTAGCATATCGCTGATCAGGTTTCTCTGTCTGGTGAAAGTGCTTGCCACGCGGTAGCAATTAGAATCACTGACGCCCATTTGGTCACCTATGCAGTATATACGTAATTTCTCAATCATCGCCCATATCGATCACGGCAAGTCGACGCTGGCGGATCGCTTTATTCAAATTTGCGGTGGCCTCAGTGATCGTGAGATGAAGGCGCAAGTACTCGATTCGATGGATATCGAGCAAGAACGCGGAATTACGATTAAGGCGCAAGCAGTTTCACTGCCTTTTACTTCAAAGGATGGGAATACCTACGAATTAAACTTTATTGATACGCCAGGGCACGTTGATTTCTCTTATGAGGTTTCTCGTTCATTAGCTGCCTGTGAAGGTGCTTTGTTGATTGTAGATGCATCACAGGGAGTAGAGGCGCAGAGTGTTGCCAACTGTTATACCGCAGTTGAGCTAGGCCTAGAGGTTTTACCGGTACTGAATAAAATTGATCTGCCAGCAGCAGACCCAGACCGGGTGGCGACAGAAATTGAAGAAGTCATCGGTATTGATGCAACTGACCCACTACTGGTTAGTGCTAAAACCGGTGTCGGTGTGAAAGAAGTGTTAGAAGGCTTGATAACACATACACCTGCGCCAAAAGGTGATCCTGAAGGCCCATTAAAAGCCTTAATCATCGACTCATGGTTTGATAACTATGTTGGTGTTATTACCTTGGTACGCGTGTTTGATGGCTGTATCCGTCCAAAACAAAAGATCGTTGCAATGTCCACGGGTCGGAACTATCAAGTAGAAAAAATTGGTGTCTTTACACCTAAACGTGAAGAGCGCAGTGCATTATCTGCTGGCCAAGTAGGATTTGTGATCTGTGGTATTAAAGATATCTCCAGTGCCAAAGTGGGTGACACCTTATCTGATGTAAGCAATCAATCAGAAGAGGTGTTGGATGGCTTTAAAGAAGTCCAGCCCAATGTGTTCGCAGGTATTTTCCCAGTGAACGCCGATGACTATGAAAATTTTCGTGATGCCTTAGACAAGCTGAAGTTGAATGATGCCTCATTCTCCTTTGAGCCTGAAACCTCACAGGCCCTAGGGTCAGGCTTCCGTTGTGGTTTCCTCGGTATGTTGCATATGGAGATTGTGCAAGAGCGCTTAGAGCGTGAATACGATCTTGATCTTATTACTACCGCACCAACCGTAGTCTATGAAGTCCATCTGACTGACAATAGTGTTGTGCAGATAGATAACCCTGCAGATCTGCCAGCAACAAATAAAGTTGCAGCTATTCATGAACCTATTATTACCGCTAATATATTGGTACCACATGACTATGTGGGCAATGTTATTACACTATGTATAGAGAAGCGCGGTGTGCAACAGAACTTGGTTTATCACGGTAATCAAGTCGCGTTGACCTTTCAGTTGCCATTAAATGAAGTCGTACTAGATTTCTTTGATCGCCTGAAATCAGTTAGTCGTGGATATGCTTCATTCGATTATCAGCATTCTCACTTCTCACCATCACCGCTGGTTAAATTGGATGTGTTGATCAATAGTGAGCGAGTCGATGCCTTATCGGTGATCGTTCATAATGATCATTCACGTAGCTATGGCAACTCTTTGGCTGTAAAACTGAAAGACCTCATTCCTCGGCAGATGTACGATGTTGCTATTCAGGCAGCTATTGGTAACCAGATTATAGCGCGCACAACGATTAAGGCTTTACGTAAGAATGTAACGGCTAAATGTTATGGTGGTGATATTACGCGTAAGAAGAAACTGCTGGAAAAGCAAAAAGCAGGTAAGAAACGTATGAAGCAAATCGGTAGTGTAGAAGTACCGCAAGAAGCATTTTTAGCGGTACTTAAAGTCGAGAAGTAGCTGGTCATGCTTTTTCTTAAAATCATTTCCTCATCTGTATGGCGGTTACGTTCAGTAACCACATTTCTTCTGTTGATCATTAGTCAGGTGAGTCTAGCCGACTACGCCGAAGTGGTTTTACTGGGAACGGGCACCCCGCGGCCTAGTATCGAGCGCTTTGGTTCAGCCACCTTAGTCATGGTCGGTGATAAGCGATTACTATTTGATGCTGGCCGTGGGGCTAGCATCCGTCTCGCACAGGCAGGTCTGTCAGCCGACCAAATTGATCATGTCTTTCTCACTCATCTACACTCTGATCACATCTCAGGATTAGATGATCTCTGGTTAACTGCTAGGATTTGGCAACGACAGGCATCATTGCCAGTGTCAGGGCCAAAAGGAACAGAACGGTTTGTGCAGCATCTGATGCAAGCCTATGAGAGAGATATCCATTTCCGCAGCAGTAATAAAGCGCAGTCTAAGGGGCAGGCGCTACTGCAGGCGACAGACATTAATCCAGGGGTGGTGTTTGAACATGAAGGCATTCGTGTCATAGCATTTGCAGTGGACCATAATCCAGTGGCGCCAGCCTTTGGTTATCGGATTGAGTTTGGTCAACGCAAGATTGTTCTATCAGGTGATACCACGTACTCTGAAAACTTAATTCAACAAGCGCAGGATGTTGATCTACTGATTCATGAAATCGCTGCTGCGTCAGAGCAGTTACTACGCCGAAATCCACGTCTACAAAGAGTCTTAGCCTATCACACGCAAACACCACAAATGTTGCAGATTCTGCAACAAACCCAGCCTAGACTAGCCATTTTCAACCATGTCTTATTATTTGCGACTAGCCCAGAACAAGTCCTACGAGAGGTCACTGATCAGTATGCTGGTCGTGTCGCTATGGGGCATGATTTAATGCGAATTGAAATCGGTGAAAAGATTAAATTAAGTTCAATGGATTAATACCTTATGACAACTAAAATTCTTGTAGCTAAACAGCCCCTGATTATGGGTATTCTTAATGTCACACCTGATAGCTTCTCCGATGGGGGGCTTTATTCAGGTACTCGTGATGCTGTTGCACGTGGTTTAGAGATGGTTGCTGAAGGCGCTGATATTATTGATATTGGTGGTGAATCTACACGCCCAGGTTCAAAACGTGTCGATGCGACTGAACAAAAACGTCGGGTGTTAGATGTGATTGCGGCCCTGCGTAAAGAGATACCTGACTCGATAGGTATTAGTATCGATACTACCTTGGTGGCCGTGGCTGAAGCAGCCCTAGATGCAGGTGCAAGCTTTGTGAATGATGTCACCGGTGGCACCGATGATGCCTCGATGATGAGTTTGATTGCGGAACGTAATGTACCGTATTGCATTATGCATATGCAGGGTAGGCCAGGTGATATGCAAGATAACCCCTGCTATGACGACGTACAGCAAGAAGTTAAACGCTTTTTACTAGGACAGGTTGATAAGGCGTTAGCCGCTGGTGTTGCAAGTTCTAATATCGTACTTGATCCTGGGATTGGCTTTGGTAAACGCACACTGCATAACCTAATGCTGTTACAGCAACTGGCCGAGCTGTGTGCAACTGAGTTTCCAGTGTTGTTAGGGACTAGTCGTAAACGTTTCATGGGCGAAATTTGTAAGGCCGAAGATGCGATGTCACGGATGCCAGCAACCTGCGCCACCACCGCTCTTGGTGTGCAAGCAGGGGCACATATCTTCCGGGTGCATGATGTTTGGCAAAATCGTCAGGCTGCAGACGTTGCCTATGCGATTAAGCAGGCCGGATAGGCTATGTAAGCCCCGATATGTGGGCTGTATTAGATAAGTACATTGACGCGCGTTTGAGGCGCTTGCGAAAGATATTTAAGTTGCCACACTTGAAACTTAGAAATATGACCTTATGTATGCAGTATACAAGCAGTCAACGGAGCTTTAGAAATGGAAATTGATGAATTAATGTATTTTGGTGGTAAGGATAGTAGTCAGGGGTATTGCTTAGCTACTACCGAGAGTGGACAGGTTTATTACAGTTTAGCAGATGAGAATTCTGAGCCTGTTGGCGAATGGAAGCTGGTTAACTTGGATATTCGAGCGATGAGTCAGCTGCATTAAGCACTGTTCTATACTCGGATATAGTCGCTAAGTTAATCCAGTGACATCCGCAGTAATAAATTACTGCGCAATAAAAAAGGGGCTTAGCGTGTAATAACGCCAAGCCCCTTTTTCGTTTTATAGCCTATGGCTATTAGTGTTGCTCTCCTGCCTCTAACTTAATCGCACAGAATTTAAACTCTGGGATCTTCGCGTAAGGATCAAGTGCATCAGTGGTCAATAGATTGGCCGCTGCCTCGTGATAACAGAAAGGCATAAAGACCTGACCTTCGGCTAAACCATCGTCTATACGAGCAAAGCACTGAATCGTACCGCGACGTGAACTTAAGCGGATAGTACTGCCATTGTCTAAGCTTAGTTTTGCGAGATCACTTGGATTGATAGAAGCAACTGGTACTGGTTCAATCGCATCTAACATGGATGCCTTGCGTGTCATGGCACCTGTATGCCAATGCTCTAATTGACGACCAGTGATGAGGACTAATGGATATTCAGTATCCGGTAGCTCATCTGCATTGGTGAATGGTGCTGGTACAAATTGAGCACGACCACTGTCAGTTGGGAAGTCATCAATAAAGATAATGCCTTGGCCTGGATCTTCAGAGTCAGAGCAGGGGTAGGTCACTGAATGTTCTTGTTCTAAGCGATCCCAACTCATACCTTTAATCGAATCCATACCTAAACGCATCTCTGCAAAGATGTCGTGTGGGCCTGTGTAATTCCAGCCACAGCCTAGGCGGTTAGCCATCTCTTGAATGATCCACCAATCCTGCTTTGCTATACCTGGCGGATTGACAGCCTTTCGACCCATCTGCACACGTCTATCAGTATTAGTGAAAGTGCCATCTTTTTCAGGGAAGGCCGATGCAGGAAGAATAACGTCAGCGAATAATGCCGTTTCTGTCATGAAGATATCCTGCACTACAAGATGCTGCAGTGAGGCTAGGGCATGTCGTGCATGGTTTAGGTTTGGATCCGACATGGCCGGGTTCTCACCTTCAACATACATACCTGTAATGTTGTCTTGAGTAATCTGTTCCATGATCTCGACAACAGTTAAGCCAGGGACTGGGTCAAGCTTGGCGTCCCATAGTTTCTCAAAGCGTGCTTGCGCATCAGGATTATCTACGCGCTGATAATCAGGGTAGACCATAGGGATAAGACCTACATCAGAAGCACCCTGTACGTTATTTTGACCACGTAATGGGTGTAAGCCACTGCCTGGCTTGCCGATTTGCCCCGTCATTAATGCGAGAGAGATCAAGCAGCGTGCGTTATCTGTGCCGTGGACGTGTTGTGATACGCCCATACCCCAGAAGATGATAGAGGCCTTAGATGAAGCATAAACACGAGCTACTTCATGTAGAGTTTCTGCTGGAACACCACAGATTTTCTCCATGACTTCCGGTGCAAAATCTTCCAAATGGGCAGCTAATTCTTTGTAGCCTTCAGTACGCTCCTTAATGAAGTCTTCATCCACTAAGCCCTGCTTGATGATGGAGTGCATAATGGCATTCAACATAGCGACGTCGGTGTCTGGCTTAAACTGCAAGACGTGGTCGGCATGGCGTGCAATTTCAGTGCGACGTGGATCCATTATGATCAGTGTCTTACCTTCGCGTGAGGCATTCTTAATGAAGGTCGCAGCAACTGGGTGATTCACGGTTGGGTTGGAACCGATAATGACAATCACTTCAGCATCTTCGACTTCCGCTACTTGGTTTGATACCGCACCAGAGCCTAAACCTTCCAATAGGGCGACTACTGAAGATGCATGGCAGAGACGAGTACAGTGATCAACATTGTTTGTCTTGAAGCCAGTTCGGACTAGTTTTTGGAATAGGTAAGCTTCTTCGTTTGAACCCTTTGCTGAACCAAATCCAGCGAGGGCGTTACCACCTTTCTCATCACGGATATCACGCAAGCCCTTAGCAGCAAAATCTAATGCTTCTTCCCAGGTAGCTTCGCGGAACATCTTTTTCACATCTGCTTCGGTCAACTCTTCAATATTCGTAACCTTAGGTGCATCAGCGTTACGGATAAGAGGTGTCGTTAGTCGACGATCATTATGAATGTAATCGAAGCCATAACGGCCTTTCACGCATAGGCGACTCTTGTTTGCTGGTCCATCACGACCTTCTACAAAAATAATTTTCTCTTCTTTCACGTTAAACGTGAGCAGGCAACCAACACCACAGTATGGGCAGGCTGATTCAACCTTACGATCTGGCTCCAATAATCCCACTTCTTTCGATGGCATTAATGCACCGGTAGGGCAGGCTTGGACACATTCACCACAACCAACACAAGAGCTATCACCCATAGGGTCGGCAATATCAAATACGATGAGGGAGTGTGAACCGCGATTGGCATAACCAATCACGTCATTGTTTTGTTCTTCACGGCATGCACGAACACAACGCGTACATTGAATACAGGCATCTAAATTAACTGCAATAGCAGGATGTGATAAATCCGCAGTTGGGTTGTGGCGCGCCTCAAAGCGAGGTTTCCCTACAGCTAAACGCTTGGACCAAAAGTCCAACTCACTATCACGTGAGTAACTGCTTTCGGTGACATCTGATTGCAGTAACTCCAAGACCATGCGCTGTGAATGTAATACACGCTCATTATCTGTATGTACCACCATGCCAGCACTAGGCATACGCATACAAGAGGGCTGCAGTACGCGTTCACCTTCAATCTCTACGACACAGGCGCGACAGTTGCCATCACCACGTAAGCCTTCTTTGAAGCAAAGGTGTGGAATATCAATGCCATTGCGTTTGGCTGCTTGAAGGATGGTTTCACCTTCATAAGCTTCCATAGGGTTGCCATTTAGGTTGAACTCGATGGTCTTAATTTCGGCCATATATTCTGGATTGGCTGCCATTGGTCTGCTCCTTGAACCTACTTTAATTCGTCTGGAAAATATTTGAGTACGCTATTCATAGGGTTTGAAGCCGCTTGGCCCAAGCCACAAATTGATGCGTCCATCATGGTTTTTGACAGCTCATTCATTAATGGCTGATTCCATTCTGCTTTACTCATAAGTTTGACTGCTTTTGATGTGCCAACACGACATGGTGTGCATTTACCACACGACTCATGTTCAAAAAAGCTCATCGCATTCTTGGCTACATCACGTGCATTGTCTGCGTCTGAGAAAACAATAATTGCAGCAGAGCCAATAAAGCATCCATATTCATTTAATGTATCGAAGTCTAATGGGATATCGCCCATGCTCGCTGGTAAAATGCCGCCAGAAGCGCCGCCAGGGAAGTAACCATAGAATTCGTGGCCATCAGCCATGCCGTCACAATACTCTTCAATCAATTCCTTGATCGTGATGCCGGCAGGGGCTAGATGAACGCCTGGCTTTTTCACGCGACCAGAGACTGAGAATGAACGTAAACCTTTGCGTCCATTACGACCATGTGAAGTAAACCATTCACCACCTTTCTCGATAATTTCACGGATCCAGTAAAGAGTCTCCATATTATGCTCTAGTGTTGGACGTCCGAAGACACCAACCTGTGCAACAAAAGGAGGTCGCAAGCGTGGCATGCCACGTTTACCCTCAATCGATTCAATCATGGCGGATTCTTCACCACAGATGTAGGCGCCTGCTCCACGTCGCAGTTCAATATGTGGGAGTTCGCAAGGAGGGTTGGCCTTTAATTTAGCTAATTCTGATTCCATAGATTCACGAATACCGGCGTACTCATCACGCAGATAAATATAGATGGAGTCAGTGCCGACAACATGGGCGGCGATTAACATACCTTCAAAGAAACGATGGGGATCACGTTCTAGATAGTAACGATCTTTGAACGTACCTGGTTCACCCTCGTCAATATTTACTGCCATGATACGTGGGGCTTCTTGGTCACGCACAATGCGCCATTTGCGACCTGCTGGGAAACCAGCGCCGCCAAGACCACGAAGGTTGGAATCTTCTAGTGTGCTGATAACTGATTCGTTATCGATATCGCCAGCGACAATTTTCTTCAGCGTGGCATAGCCCTCGCTTTCTTGGTAGCTAGTAAAGTCAATGCAGTTTGGCAGTTCAGCCTTGCTATTATTCGCATTCACTTCTTGCATCACTTGTTTTTCAGTCGCCTGATGAATTGGGTTCATACCAACCACTGCAACCGGTGCTTGTTCACAACGACCGACACAGGGCACACGTTGAACGCGTACATCATCACCAACAATACCTTCTAGTTTGGCAACCAGCTCATTTGCACCATACATTTCACAGGTGATGGAATCACAGACACGGACTGTTAATTCAGGTGGTGCATCATCACCTTCACGGATCACGTCGAAGTGGTGATAGAAAGTAGCAACCTCATAGATTTCAGTCGTTGCCAACTGCATCTCGGCGGCTAGTGCCGTGATGTGGTCTGCTGCAATATGACCAAACTCATCCTGGATGAGATGTAAATATTCGATAAGAAGGTCGCGTCTTGGTGTTTCACTACCGAGTAAATCGCGAATCTGTTCTTGAGCTGTTTGAGTAACGTGGCGACCACGTTGCTCTCCACGCATTTTGTTGCGCTTACGTAGCACTGGCTTATCCATAGTGTGATACGAATCCTAGTGAGTAATGAGAGAATAAATTTAGGGAAGCATTCTACGTGATTTCAGAGATAATGCGTACTAGTCTAATGATCTAGCTACATTCATCCTGTGCAGCTGTTACTTAGGGATAGAAATAGAATAAAGGAGTATAAAAAATGTCGAAATGGCGAGAGTTACAAGCAGAAGAGGTGTACAGCGAAGAGCAGGTACTAGCTCGTTTGCAAGAAGAACTACCTCATTGGTATTACGAAAATGGCTGGATTCGTCGTAAATATAAGACGAATAGCTGGAAAGGGACCTTAATGTTGGTGAACACCATTGGTCATCTAGCAGAAGCGGCATGGCATCACCCTGATCTTACTGTGTCTTATGCCTTTGTTATCGTTAAGCTAATGAATCATGCAGCGAAAGGAGTGACCAATAAGGACTTTGCCCTAGCGAAGAAGATGGAAGAGGTTATTCAGTGGAATCCGGCAGAAAGTGAGCCTGATTTAGACGGTGTACCTAACGATCAGCGCTTTGCCTACGTTAAATTTGATAGTTAAGTACTTAAGGCGCCGATTTAGTAATTAATTTTTGGACTTGCTGCTGCAGTACCGAAAATGGTGTTCTAGGCAGCACAATACTGCTTAGGGCGCCTTTTCGATTGATTAAGAAGATGTTGGCTGAATGCTCTACTTGATATTCACCGGCTACCTTATCCACGCTCGCTTTGGCGTGATACTGCTGTAATACCGCATCAATTTCTGTCTTGCTACCGGACAATCCAATTACACGTGAATCAAAGTAGGTAACATAATCTGACAAAATTTCAGGTGTATCCCGCTCTGTGTCGACACTAATGAATAGAATCTGGACCTGATTTGCCTGATCTTCTAGTGACACAAGCAAACGCTTAATTTCATAAAGGGTGTTCGGACAGACATCGGGGCAATGTGTGAAACCAAAAAAGAGCACACCAACCTGGCCACGAATATCACTTAAATAAAACTTGCTGCTGTCTGTCTTGGTTAAGCTGAAGTCACCACCTAGTTGATCTTTGGCCTGAAGTGGTGCGCTAAGCAGTGTTAGAAGTAGCAGGGTGACCTTCAGATTAAAATAGCGTGCAAACATAGATTTCTATAGCCCTAAAGATGATTCGATCACTAACTTTAGCAGACATTGTGTAAGCAATAGAGTTTCACTTTATTGCTCATTTATACACCTATAGCAGGGGGATTGTTTTTGATCGGGCTCAAGAGGGATAAATTGCACTGGAATTAGGGCATTTATGTTATTAAGGTCTTGATCGGCAGCCAAGATGCGGCATAATGACGCAGGCATCAGTCGCAGGAGAGTCGTCTCCGGCTGTTTGTATTTAATTTAATCCTCAGTAGCCAAGTAAAATTACTTAGATGGCTGGGATTCTTACGATAAGAACATTTAAGACGGAGTATCTAATGAATAACATGCTGTCACTAAGATGGGCTCGAGGCGCTATCGCTTCAGCTGTAATCGCAGCAGCACCTTTAACAGGACTGCTAGGCACTGCGCATGCGGATGAGACTTGTATGTCACCATACATGGCTAAGATCGTAGGCCAGGAAGATTTCGTATACGTTTGGACACTAGGCGTTGAAGGCATGGGTGATGAGCAGGACAAATTAGTCACTGTATCTGTAAACCCTAAAGACGAAAATTACGGTGAAGTCGTTCACGTTCTATCAGTAGGTGGTCGTAATGAAGCGCATCACTCTGGTTTAACTGACGATCGTCGTTTCCTTTTTGCTGGTGGTTTAGACAGCAACAAGATCTTTATCTTCGATATCCATTCAGATCCACGTGCACCTAAGCTTCACAGAGTAATTACTGACTTTGTTGAGAAGACTGGCGGCATGGTTGGTCCTCATACGTTCTACGCACTACCAGGTCGTATCATGGTTTCAGCATTATCAAACAATGCTGACCACGGTGGTCGTACCGGTATGGCTGAGTACACCAGCGAAGGTGAGTATGTTAAGTCTCACTGGTTCCCAACTGATGATGATTTACGTGGTGCCGACAAATCAGGTAACTATGCAGATGGTTACGGTTACGACATCCGTGCATTACCACGTCGTAACGTGATGATGACTTCATCATTCACTGGTTGGTCTAACTACATGATGAACTTCGGTCAGATGTTGCAAGACTCTGAAGCAATGAAGCGTTTTGGTAACACTATGGTTGTTTGGGACTTACACACACGTAAGCCTAAGAAAGTATTTGACGTACCAGGTGCGCCACTTGAGATTCGTTGTGCATGGTCTGGTACCAACAACTACTGCTTCACTACAACTGCTCTAACTTCTAAGATCTGGTTGATCTATGAAGATGAGAATGGTGAGTGGCAGGCAGAAGATGTTGCTGATATCGGCGATCCTTCAAAAGTGCCTCTACCAGTTGATATTTCAATCACAGCTGATGACAAAGGTCTCTGGGTTCAGACATTCATGGACGGTAAGACACGTTACTTTGATATCACTAACCCACACAAGCCAGTACAGGTTTACGAGCACGTAATCGGTTCTCAAGTAAACATGATCTCTCAAAGTTGGGATGGTAAGCGCGCTTACTTCACTACTTCTTTGTTAGGTAGCTGGGATAAGACTGGTAAAGACGATGAGCAGTGGTTCAAGCTATACCATTGGAATGGTAAGAAGCTAGATCACCAGTTCACTATCGACTTCTATGCTCTGAAGTTAGGTCGTGCACACCAAATGCGATTTGGTGCTTACTCTTTATACTCGCAGAAGCCGAACTCTTCAGACACTATGTTGTCTCAAGTAGCGAAGTAGTTTCAGCGAGGCATGTGCCTTCTAAGGCACAGTCTAAAGTAGTACAAAAAAGGCTGCCTACTTGTTAGGTGGCCTTTTTTTATACCCGACTAATTAATTATTGTTTAAAATGGAAAGATGAGATTAATTACAAAGACTATCTTACTGCTCCTTACACCCTTGATTTTGGTGGCGTGTGAGCAGAAAAAAACGGTTGAGAATGAATTAACTGAATCAGTAGTGACACAGGAAGCTGAGCGTAATCTCGGTATTGCTAGTCATGAAAATAGTATACTGGTACCTGCCGCAGGGTGGGGTAACATGAAATTTGAGCCGCCTGTGCCGGGTACATATGATCTACCAATCTTCGGTGACGCAGGAGATGGCTGGGTGTTGACCCAAGACGGCGAACGTAAGCGTTTATCAGATTTCTTTGGCGATAAGATCGTCATCATGAGTTTCATTTATACGCAATGCTCTGACCTCAATGGCTGTCCTCTAGTTACAGCTGTGTTTTATAAGATTAAACAACGATTACTTGCCAATCCTGAATTAGCAGACAAGATCCGATTGATCAGCCTGAGTTTTGATCCAAAGCATGATACGCCAGAAGTCATGAAATTCTATGGTCAAGGCAGCCAAGATATGGGTGGTTTAGAGTGGCAATTTTTGACTACCGAGTCAGAAGATGAACTATTTCCTATAACCGAATCTTTCGGTCAGTATGTTAATAAGGAGTATGATGATAAAGGTAATCAAACTAGCAATTTCGCGCATATTTTGCGTGTGTTCTTGATAGATCAAAACGGTAAAAAGCGCTCTCAGTACAGCGCCGGGTTCTTACATGAACAGTCGCTATTGAGTGACGTTAAAACTGTTTTGATGGATGAGTTACAATAAGATCAATAAGAGACAATAACAGGATGGCTGTATGAGCGGAGTGAAAGGTTCTACATATATAGTTTGTTTAAGCATCTTGTTTTCATTGTGCTTAACATTTTCTATCGTCTACGCGAATCCAGAACAAAATGTTGATAATACCCTCCTATTTGGCCCAGGTGATCGTAAGCAGGGTTATGATGGTGAAGACTACCGTACCAACTCAGTCAGCTTGGATAGACGTATAGGGAAGGAGGCGGACCTGTTAGCGATTGCTAACAGCAAGCATCTTGGACTACCAGCACTGGAAGTGCCGGCAGACAATGCATTAAGTGCCGCCAAAATTGAACTAGGGCGCATGCTTTTTTTCGATCGTCGTTTATCTAGCAATGATACTTTTTCCTGCGCTATCTGCCATATTCCAGAGCAGGGCTTTACTAATAACGAGATCTCAACCGCTGTAGGGGTTGAAGGTCGCAGTGTGAAACGTAATAGTCCTTCGCTATACAATGTTGGCTTCTATGAAAAACTTTTCCAAGATGGGCGTGAAGATACCTTAGAGCAGCAAGCTTGGTCACCATTACTTGCGCGTAATGAAATGGATAATCCATCATTTGGTTATGTCATCAGAAAGATCAAAGGCATAAAAGAATATAAAGGTCGTTTTGAACAGGCCTTTGATGGCGAAACAGTCACTATAGCAACAATTAGCAAGGCCTTAGCGAGCTACCAACGAACCTTAATCTCTGCTAATTCACCTTTTGATCGATGGTATTATGGTAAGCAGGAAAACGCCTTAAATGCAGAAGAAAAGGCTGGTTTCAATCTGTTTGCAGGAAAAGCACAATGTGTGCAATGTCATACTATTGGCTCTGAAGATGCCTTCTTTACAGATAATAAAACACATAATACGGGGCATGGTTATGCTTCTTCTATGGGGCAGAATGAACTGACAACACGTGTCCAACTTGCACCTGGAGTCTTTGTTGATGTGCCCAGAGAAATTATCGCTGAAGTTGATTTGAAGAAAAAAGAGAACGATGTAGGACTCTATCAAGTTACTCAAAATCCTTTTGATCGCTGGAAATACAGAACCGCCACTTTACGTAATATCGAGCTTACTGCACCTTATATGCATGATGGTGCCTTTGGTACACTGCGTGAAGTAATCAAATTTTATAATCAAGGTGGCATAGAAAACGAATTGCTTAGCCCGTTGATTAAACCGCTGGGTTTATCCAGCCTTGAAATAGATCAATTAGCCGCATTTCTCCGTAGCCTTACTGGAGATAACGTAGACATATTAGTGGCAGACGCTTTTGCCGCCCCGATCGGCGACCTGCGTGCAAGTGATCCGAACTGGGCACACGACTCAGAATACACCCCTTAGTAGGATTGGAGACACCCTCATGTTCAGACTGACGACTGCTGTAATGGCTTTATTTTTGTTCTCGATGGCAGCCACAGTACAGGCCGATCGTCTGTTAGATCCTATGCCTTCATCTATGATAGCTAACAATTTTTCTCTACCAGATTTAACAGGTAAGCAACATCAGCTGAAGGACTTTAAAGGTGGTTTTACTTTGGTTAACTTCTGGACTAAAGACTGCACTATTTGTAGAGCAGAGTTTGCGACCATGAATGATCTACAGGCCCAGTTGCAAGACTCCTATGACTTTAAAGTGGTGGCGATTCATGCGGGCGGCAAGCCTGAGGAAGTTGAAAAAGTGCTAGTAACAAATCCAGTCGAATTTACGGTCTTGATGGATCTTAATTTAGAGTTGGGTTCATGGGGTGTGCCAACGTTACCTACCAGTTATTTGATTGCACCTAATGGTAGTTTTGCCTATCGTGCAGTGGGCACACGTATCTGGAATTCCCCTGTTATGGTTGATTTCTTACGTCGAATATTTGATGAGTATCAGCAAGAGCAGGCACTCAGTCAGAACTAATTGTTAATCCTAGACTCTATGATGCATATATCATGGGTTTATTGAAGGATAGTATTATGCAAAAAATAAAGAAATCATTTTTTCCTGGAAGGCTGGTAATCGCTTTATTACTGCTTGTTCAGCTAGTACAGGGGCCTGCTCTGGCTCGCGAAGAGATGAATCCTATCGAACCGGCGGTGACTGCGACAGAATTCACATTAATGAGTACAGATGGTCGTGATATCAAACTGTCTGACTATGAAGGTCAATTTGTCTTAGTTAACTTCTGGGCGACGTGGTGTCCACCTTGTGTTGAAGAAATGCCTTCTTTAGATAATCTACACAAGCATTTTGCTGGGGCTAATTTTAAAGTGCTAGGCGTGCATGTAGGGCCAGCATTAGTCACAGTTAAGACCTTCCTTGAAAAGCATCCAGTTAGTTTTGATATTGTTATCGATAAAAAGATAGAGCTTTCAAGCTGGGGTGTCACCGGTCTACCGACTACATTCTTGGTCTCACCTGAAGGTGAAATTATTTATAAGGCAGTAGGTGAGCGTGAGTGGGATTCAGATAATATGTTTGATTTCATAGAGGCAGTTATTGCTAAACATAAGCAGCTAGCTAGTATTCATTAAGCAGAATAAATTAGAGAGTTAAGAAAGATGGTGTCTGAAGAAAGTGTATGTGCTGCTGTGGTCGAGTACCTGATGAGTGAATTTGCTGATAGTGAGATTCAACAGGAGCACCAAGAAGATAGCCTAGGCTTTCGTATCTTAAGTAAGGATCAGGGTTATTTTTTACGGGTTATGCGTAGTGCTATTGTCTCTGTCGAAGCAGAGCAAATAGCTGAGTATTTTGAGTCCTTTAGTGTCGTTATGACATTAAAGAGTCTTGGTGACTTTCCTGTGGTATTGACTGAGTCAGGCTGTATTTTTGGTAGCCCATAAGAGCTGTCAGCTGAAATTATAGACATAAAAAAGGCCAGCATTTAGCTGGCCTTTTTTATGTCACCGAATGACTATTCGGAAGTGGTTGGGTCGATAACAGACTTGATTTCATTGATGGCGTTAGCGGGGAAACCGCCTTCTTCTGCGTGCTTTCGAATCTCTTCTTCGTTAGGTGCGATATAAGTGCAGTAAACTTTGTTTTCTGTCACAAAGCTTTCAACCCATTGTATCTGTGGGCCCATATTCTTCAGAATGCTGCATGATTTTTGCGAGATGCCTTGTAGGTCATCTGTAGTTAATGCACCGGCATTCGGGATCTCACGTTCAATTATGTATTTTGGCATTGCTTTCTCCTGTCAGAGGGGTGGTCATGGTAAAACAAAAAGTAGCGGTAAAGTTTAATGGTCTAGTGTGAGTTTTGGGTAATTAAATCGCCCAAGCTGCTTAGCCAATCCAGATTAAAACTTCGCCTTGACCGTCGACACTAGCATCACCTAAGTAACGCTGCACGCGGCGACGCATTGGGTGTAAGGCTTGAAAGGCACTTTCTGGAGCTCGTATATCGCGCATTAACAAGGGCAAGAAGCCTAGGCTATGACGCCCACAATCATTGAAGCCTGTCGCCATACTGGCTGGCTTACTAGGGAACAATAAAGTGCCTCTACGCATGCCGTTGCCAGCATTTTTGCCTACGCTGCCCATACTAGTAATAGTGCCAGCGATCATTCGGTTACCACAATGGTCGCCAATATTTCCAGCAACCATTAACAAGCCTCTGCGCATCAAGTCACCGGTAAAGTCACCACTATTACCGTGAATTAATAGGCGTCCACCAGCCATGCCACGTTTATTACCGGCTATCGAGCCACCAACGTAATCGCCGGCATTAGACATGATCTCAATGCTGCCTGTCTGCATATTGCAGCCTGCATAGTGTAGGGCACTGCCATTACAAATGAGACGGCCGCCAGCAAGCTGCTGGCCTAAATAGTGGCCACAGTCACCCTCAACTAATAGTGTTTTATCAGAGGGTAGGCCTATGCCTACATAATCTAGGCGGTTGCTACTATTCTTTAGACTTAGTTCTGATGCCGATAGCTTGCCATCAATACTAAAAACATCGCCTAATAGCACTTGTTCAGAGCCTAGTTTTAAAGTGCTTTTACTGATTTCTTTAGGCGATAAGTCTTGTTCTAATGCCTGTTGTAGCCAATGCATATCAACGCGATGGTCGCCACTACCTTTATATTCTATTGTTGTAGCACTCATATCTGATCTCCACCCATAATCTCTCGCAGATAGAAGTGGTGAGGTCCAAGTTTTCCGCCGTAGTTACCACCAGTGATTTTTTCAATACCCTGTGCCTTACCTAGATCACAAATGGCCTCTATACCGCGACGCATCGCAAGGTTTAAGTCTTCTACGCTGAGTCCATCGATAACGATCTCCATAACCGCTTCAACATTTTTATCTAGGACGTTATCTGGTAATCCCTTCAATGTAGGGCAGTATGGATGGTTGGTTGATGCACTTAGCGTCTTGTATTTTGAGCCGACCTTAGATCCAGAACGAACACCACCACCTGGGAAGGGTAGGATGATGTTGGGTAGCATGCTCATGGCATCAATAGCCGCTTCACAGGCAAGTAGTACCTGCGATAAGCTGCGTGCAAATACGAGTAAGTTTCCGCCACCAATAGCAGTTTGATAGCCAGTGGTCTCTTCACATAGAAACTCACCATCCATTACTGGAATACGCCAATATCTATGATCATCCACTTGTTTTGAAGTCTGATAACCATCACCGAAATAACGTAGGTTTTTACCTAAGGCAATCTGACCTTCACCTTCTAGGCCTGCAAATACAGCTGTTGTAGGACAGGTTAGTACACACTGACCAATACGTGCCTGTAACTGTGCCTCTAATGTTTTACGGTCGGTTGCAAATAACAGCACGGCAATGCCAGGACGCCCATCAGGGGTCTCATGATTACCTAATTCACGCTCTATACCAGCCTCAACCTTACAACCAATCACCGAGGTGGCGAAGCCGGTCATAGTTTCTGCTGCATGTCGCGCCCATTTGTAGTTGATTCCAGTGATGATTATGCGGGTAGCACGCATCGGGAATGCTTCTGCAAAGGTGTCTTCAATAAATACGCCGTTGATATTCATAAGCTTATGGTTTTGTGCAGGGATGTTCGACCACCTGGCTACCGATGCATTCCTCCATTTCATCATTAGAAATCTTGAAGTTGTCTAATGAGATGGTTTGGAACTTATCGAAGTAGGTGCGTAAGGATTTTTCAATCGACTTGTCATACTCAGGTTTTACAACATGAGTAACGCCTTTCACGGTCTCTATGATCTTTCCATCTTTTACGATCATCGTGCCATTTTTAAAGACATAGGCAGGGTGTGCAAACATCTTCTCAATGTCATCTTGTTTACGATAGACCGTAATGTTTGCTGTAGCGCCAGCAGCTAGGTGCCCTTGATCGGCGAGGCCTAATATCTTGGCGGGTGCAGCACGAGTCATAATCGCAATCTCATAGAGAGAATATTCTCTATCCATGGAAGACAGGTTAGACATGCGTTGCGCCTCTGGATGCAGATTACTGAGGTGATCATTTCGGAACGAGCGATTCATTAATAACTTAATGAGGTGTGGGTAACTAGTGAATGGAGCGCCATTAGGGTGATCGGTGGTGAGGAATACACGCCATGGATCATTCACCTGTAAAAAGATCTCTAAGCCAATAGACCATTGCAGGGCGTTAACAAAGCTCTTATCACGATAACGGAAGGGTACGACACCACAACCCATTTCACATTCGATATCCATAACGGTCCATTTCTTTGGACTGCCATGCTCATGACCGTAGTACTGCATCATGGTATCGCCAGAGGTGGTAACCGTTTGGCCAAACATTATTTGGCCTACGTCAGCGGTTACGTTTTTATTATTATTGATTGCTTCTGCAATCTCACAGGCGGCGGATGAGAATTTCATGTCGCCTTCAGTGCCATAACTATGGAATTGAATATGAGTGAGGTGAATCGGTACACCTTCTGCTGCACCCATGGTTGCAATAGTGGTTTCAAAGTTACCAGGTACGCCCAGGTTACTCGCATGCACATGCAAAGGGTGGGTTACACCTAGCTCATAAACGGCACGACTTAAGACATTGACGATTTGTCTTGGAGTTACTCCACTCGCTGTAGAAACTTCATCTACATCTAATCGGCGCTGGTTGAATTTGAAGGCATGCACACCGCCGGCATTAACGACTTTAATGCCAATACATTGGCTGGCGTTTAAAACCCATGCGACGTAGTCATTGATAGCACTTTGACTGGCGCCATCACGCATCATCTGTAGCAGAAAGTCATCATTACCGAGTAAGACGTAACCGCCTTTATCGATCATCGGTGTGTCTGCCATCTCCATATGGGCCTGGCGTGCATTAATAGGCAATACGGCAGGTTCAAAACCAGCGGTATAACCCATTTCAGCATAACGGTAGCCCGCGGTGAACGTGGAGGGAACCGCATGTCCACTACCGGCGCGGCATTGATGGTCACCATGATGAATATGGGCTTGGTGATCTTCGATCATCATGGTGCGGGCAATGTTTACCTTACCACCACCAATATGTGTATGAAGATCGATAGCACCAGCCATGACAATACAGTCACTGATATCGATACTTTCACAATCTGGAGCTAATGCATCTGCATTACAGATCTGCTCTTGGTCGATACCGATATCCATCTGCTTGCCATCAATCTGATGCATCGGATCATAGATTTGAGCGCCTACTAGTTTAATTGCCATGCTTATAAGGCCTGATAAATAAGGTTTAGAACATGATCGGCGGAAGGCAGATCATTTTTGCGAATAGAGTGTAACGGTAGTGTTGCTACTGCATCAGTCCTGCAGGCAAGACCTCGCTGATCAACACCAGGAATGCCAACCGGAATAAAGACATCAACGGTTTGATCACACTGCATATTAGGATGGCCAATTACAATGTTCGCTGTAGCGTATTGTTTTGGTGTGTCATCAGAGCTGTAAGTTGAGATCCAGGTTAGTAGATCGGCTTCTGAGTTTGTAAGCATAGTCTCAGCGTTATAAATCACTGGATTATGTTCAGGTGCACCAGAGCTGAAGGCGACCGGTAAAGGAAAGCCTGTTTGCCATGTTGAGACTTGGTTTGCCGTAATCTCTCCACGTGAGCCGCTTAAAGGTAAGCCAACGCAACGTTGAGTCTTCATGGACTCTTTGATGAAGAAAGTTAAGTTCTGCAAGGTTTGCTCTGCAGTATTTTTGGAAAATAGCGACGCAGTCCAGGTCAATACGGCATAATTACTTTCCGAAATCTGCTGATGGATTGCGCGAATTGCTGGTTCTATTTCTGTCTCTGCGCTTGCTCGTGGGCTAGCAAGATACTGCAACTGTTGAATGGCCGCTTCTAGATTAGGTAGAGGCAGATGAAAAAATTCGATCTCTTCGTCAGCAGCTAAATCGGTGTTCTCTACCACATCAATGATGATGATCTTACGGTCAGTGTTGCCTGATATAGTTTCGGCTGGTTGCAGAATACGTTCGCGTAGCCTAGGGAATTTTGTCAATATCTCTGCACCAAACAACACAATGCAGTCTGCACGGTTACGTGCTTCGGCCAAGGTGGTTCTAACTTCACCATAGCGTTGCATGATAGCGGTTGAGGCACGCATGCTCTGACCATTAGCATGATCGATCACGCTGTGTGTTTTCTCGGCCAGTGCAAAGGCTGAGCGACAGGCCTGAACATCAGCGATCAAACCACTGATGATGCTCTGTTTCGCTGTTGTATGCAGTTTGGCAGCATGAGCAACAGCTTCATTTAGAGTGCAGGGTTTGCCGTTGATTCGTGGCTGTAACACGCTCTTATCGGTGAGTTTTGCATCAACAAAAAATTGTTTGCAAACCGAGTGGGAGTTATCGTCTAAGGTGACATCTTGATCATTGACGCTAACGTCTAGATCGTCACAGAGTAGTCCGCATTGAGGACAGGTAATATGCTTAAATTGCATGCTGATCACTTTGATTAGCCATCTTGTTTTTAGTTGAAGGCGCTTTCTTTAAAACAATTCATTAGGAAACAGGTAGATTTGACCAATGTAATGGCTAGTTTGAGCCACGTACTTCGGTGTAAACTACTATCCGTCAAGTTGGGTGCCAATTCTAAAGCGATTTGTCTTGTAGAACGTTATAATAGAACAAAATGTTATATTATAACAACTCTTAAAAGTGCCGAGGTTAGTCTTTTTCTCGAGCAGAATAAAATAAAACGAACAATAAATAATCAATTCTAAACAGCGAGAAAGCTATAGCCGTGTTATACCATAAAATCGAACATGTTACCGTATCTGCACCCGCTAGATTACACCTAGGATTTGTCGATTTAGGGGGCTCTTTGGGGCGAAAATTTATTAGTGCCGGTCTCTCTATTGAGGGTTTCAAAACCACTGTCACAGTTTCACCAGCGACAAAATTTTCAGCTAACGGACCAGCTTCTGAACGCGCATTAGATTATGCCCGCAGTCTATTTGAAAAAATTAATCTGAATGGGGCTTGTCATGTCGAAGTTCACTCGTTGGTTCCTATGCATGCTGGGTTAGGTTCTGGCACACAATTGGCCTTGGCTGTGGGTGTGGCGATTGTGAAAATGATGCAAGTCGATATAGAGGTCGACGAGATTGCTTACCTACTGGGCAGAGGGGCAAGGTCGGGTATCGGCGTTGCTGCCTTTAAACACGGTGGTATGATTATCGATGGTGGGCGTGGTAAGCATACGCGCGTGCCGCCAACGCTAGCACACCATGCATTTCCAGAAACATGGCGTACCTTGTTAATTCTTGATCAAAGTGATGCAGGCTTACATGGCACGCATGAGGCAGATGCCTTCTCGACGCTTCCTGAATTTTCTGATCAATGCGCTGCAAACTTATCGCGTCAGGTGCTGACACGTATCCTGCCAGGTATTGTTGAGAAGCATGTGCGTGAGTTCGGTCTCGGCGTACGTGAGATTCAGCAACGGATTGGCGATTACTTCGCGCCAGCACAAGGTGGACGTTATACTAGTAAGGCAGTCGCTGAAGTCATTGAATATTTAATTGAAAAAGATATCCCTGGAGTAGGGCAAAGCTCTTGGGGCCCTACTGGCTTCGCCTTCTTTGATAGTGAGACCAATGCCCATGTGATGTTACGCCAGCTACAACAAAAGTTTGCTCATTTGACTCAACTTAGCTTTAAAGTTGTTGCTGGGGATAATGTGGGTGCAAACATTGCAGTAAAACAATACGAATCAAATTCAAATCTAGAACAACAATCACAATAAGCACTCAGCTTACTTAAATATAGGCGTTAGAGAATAAAATCATGGAAAAACCTTACATCCTTCATATGGTCACTGCGGCCAAAAATCTTAGCCCTTTTGACGTTAACATGGCAGTTGATGCTGGCTGGACAAACTGTGTTCCTTATACTTCTGTCGAGGCTGAAGAAGTCCAGGCCTTAGTCCAAGACGCTATTTTTTCACGGGGTCCTAGTGGTGTGAAACGTACCGGTATGTTCTTCGGTGGGCGTGATATGCATATTGCTATGGACATGTTAAAGATCTGTCAGGATTCAATGGTGCCGCCATTTGAAATCTCTGGTTTTGCTGATCCTAGTGGCGCTTTTACAACGGCTGCAGGCATGGTCGCGAAAGTAGAGAAAGCACTGAAAGAAGTTCATAACACTGACTTTAAAGATAAATGTGTATTGGCTTTGGGTGGTACTGGCCCAGTCGGTATGGCTGCTGCACTAATTGCTGCCAAACAGGGCGCTAAAGTTAAGATCATGGGTCGTCAAAAAGATAATGCACAACGTGTGGCTGAGCTATGTAATGAGAAATACGGTTCTAATATGACTGGTATTCAAGGCGAAGCCGTCAATATGCTGGATTCCTTCTTAGATGAAGTGGATGTGGTTTTTGCAACTGCTGCCGCTGGTGTGCAGGTGATGAGTGCTGAGCAAGTTAAATTAGCGAGTAAGTTGAAGGTTGCAGCTGATGTTAATGCTGTACCTCCTAGTGGTATCGCCGGTGTCGGTGTGATGGATGACTGTGTTGCCATTGAAGGTTCTGCTAGTGGTGCAGTAGGTATCGGTGCTCTAGCTATTGGTAACGCAAAATATCAAACACAGCATCGTCTACTGAAAGCGATGTGTGCAACAGATAAGCCGGTTTACTACCATTTTGAACATGCGTTCAAAATGGCACGTGAGTTCGTTGCTGAAAAATAAGCCTCTAATTGTCCTCGCACATAGTGCGAGGACAATTGCCCAAGCGGGAGCGCAGGCGGGATATCAAGTCATTGCAGTCGATGCCTTTAGTGATCTTGAAACCCAGGCCGCCTGTCTCACCACTTGTCGAGTGCCCATTAATGAATGGCGCTTCGATCTTTCCGCCTTGACCCAAAGTTTGGATCAGCTTTATAGACAATACCCGCAAGCCGAAGTCATATTTGGTGCAGGTATTGAATATGCCATTATGCACTTTGATAACTATCCGCAATGGAATCTATGTGGCTTTAGCGCCTCTAGTATTCGATTATTGCGCGACCCAAAACAGTTCTTTTTAGGGTTGGATGAACTGGTTATCCCACACCCTGAAGTCTGTTTCCAAACGGTAGGTCTCCCGGTAAAAAAGGATGGCATCTGGTTGCTTAAAGACGCACAGGGTAGTGGTGGTTGTCAGATCCGATTCGCTACAGATAAAGACATTCTGGCGCAATCGCTTGCAGTATCGTCATCGCTTAATGCGGGGCAATATTTACAGCGTTATATCAAAGGTGAGGCGATCTCAGTGCTGGCCCTAGCACAGTCTGATCAGGTGACTATTCTTGGATTTAATCGGCAACAACATCAGGTGGGATCGGCTGATCTTCCTTTTATGTATCTGGGGCTAGAGGCAAATATTTCACTATTGAAAGAACAGTCCGACCAGGTTGCCGAGTATCTGCTGAAGCTCTTTAATAAATTTGAGCTAACAGGGCTTTTTAGTCTAGACATGATGTTATCTAGTGACAGTCTGAAGGTGTTAGAGCTGAACCCACGTATCCCGGCAAGTTTTGAGCATTATCAACAGCTATTGCCTAGGTTTAATTTGATTGAAGCCCATTTACAAGCCTGTCGTGGCTTAGCCGTAGCGCGTTTGCCTAAGCCCATTGGACGGGTCGCAAATCGTATTCTATTCGCACCTTTTAAAGGGGTGTTGGCGGCCGATATGGAATGGCCTGAATGGACTGCGGATCGACCAATTCCAGAGACTGTTTTTCAGCTCGGTGAGCCAATCTGCAGTATCACTGCAAAAGATGACTCAGACAGCTCCAATGAACAGAGCCAAATGCTTGCTGCTTTGCTAGAATCACGTGCGCGCGTCATCTTGCAGCAGCTTAATCGCATAAACTAATTACTATTAACAGAACCAAACGGCCGAATATTATGAGTAAGTTACCGAGTATTAACGAATTAACCGCACCCCTAATCGATCATCTGATTACCTATGCAGACGCGTTGCGCTGTGAAGTTACCGCGGATGCTAGTGGCGTCATTATTGTTGACGCTGGTATTAATTGTGAAGGTGGTCTAGAAGCAGGGCGCCTAATCAGTGAGATCTGTCTCGGTGGTTTGGGCATTGTTGAGTTGACTCATACTAATCATGTCGAGAACTGGCCATTATCGGTCTACGTGCATACTAGTAATCCTGTGCTAGCTTGTTTAGGTAGCCAATATGCCGGTTGGCAGTTGTCTCATGGCGAAGGTAAAGACGCCTTTTTTGCCTTAGGTTCTGGCCCGGGCCGTGCCGCTGCATTACGTGAGCCTTTGTTTAAAGAGTTGGCTTATGAAGATAAGGCAGAGGAAGTTTGTTTTGTTATGGAGGTAGATAAGATGCCTCCGACTGAGCTCTTACAAAGCATGTGTGAGACCTGTGGTGTTGAGCCTGAGAATATGACTGTTATTCTGACGCCAACCTCAAAACTTGCGGGTGCAGTTCAAGTGGTTGCACGTGTCTTAGAAACAGCACTGCATAAGAGTCACGAACTTAAGTTTCCATTAGAGCGGATTATTGATGGTGCTGGTTCGGCTCCTGTCTGCCCACCAACACCAGATTTTATTCAAGCAATGGGTCGTACCAATGATGCAATTCTATTCGGTGGCCGTGTTCAATTGTATGTGACAGGTCCTGATGATGATGCGCGTGAGCTAGCAAAAAATCTGCCTTCTAGTACCTCTAAAGATTATGGCAAACCATTTGCGCAGATCTTTACTGATGCGAATTACGACTTTTATAAAATTGATCAGATGCTCTTTAGTCCGGCGCAAGTGAGTGTGACCGCAGTCGATAGTGGCAACACTTATTTCGGTGGCGCTGTTGATATTAAACTTCTTAGCCAGTCTTTCGGTGACTAAAAAGCCATTTCAAGTTGCTATTGTCACTGATGATCCCGGTTGGCATGGACGTCAAATAGCCGATCATCTAGACGCTAGAAATTGTCACAGTAGTTTCGTGCGTTTGCAGGATTGTCATATCTCTGCAGGCGCCGAAGCGCATATTCATATCCCAGGGTTTGATCAATTACCAGACGGTATTTTTGTGCGTGGTGTGCCGGGCGGTAACTTAGAGCAGGTGGTGTACTACCTTGATGTGCTGCATGCCTGTGAGGCGATGTCGATACCGGTTGTCAATAACACACGCTGTGTTGAACGCAGTGTCGACAAAGGTATGACCTCATTCTTATTAGCACGTGCAGGCATCGCTACGCCCGAAACAGTCTTTAGTAGTGACTTCCATTATGTGCGCGCGCAGTTACGCGCAGGCTTTGCTGAGGGTAAGGAATATGTCTTGAAGCCTTTATTCGGCTCTCAAGGTAAAGGCGTGCAACGGCTACGATATGAGGCTGATCTGGCGGCATACCACCCAGCACAAGGTGTTTTATACGCGCAGGAATTTATTGATAACGGACAGGGGCATGGTATCGATTATCGTGTCTTCGTGGTTGCCGATAGAGTGGTTGCAACGATGCAACGCAGCAGTGAAGGTTGGTTATGTAATGTTGCACATGGTGCTGAAGTCAGTGCAGTGCAGTTGGATGACAATACACAAGCGATGGCAATAGCCGCGGCAAGGGCGCTGGATATGGACTACGCTGGTGTCGATCTAATCTGTGATCAGAAGGGTAAGTTTTGGGTGACTGAAGTTAATAGTGTCCCAGCATGGCATGGTCTGCAATCAACCACGGAAACACCTGTTGCTGCAGCTATCTGTGATGATTTTGTGTCACGTCTAAGCCCATCAAGTTCAAGCGATTAAGCATATGCCGGTCAGCCCAGATACTATACGCAGTTGTTTCCAACGGGCTTGCCTGCTGGAACTACATGCATTAAAGCCAGGGAATGTTGGCATACATGGTGATGGCCATGGGATGCAGCTGGCTCAATTTGTGGTGAGTGCGAATGCGGCATCCTATGCACTAATCAAACCGGCCAATGGGGTCGGTCAGCGTGTCTTACACGCGGTTCAGGCGACCCATGGCGCGGTTGGAGATAATACAAACCTCGGTATTCTGCTATTGGCTGCGCCGATAGTGCAGGCCTTGATGGCTGGCTCTGAGCTAGAGCAATTACCGCAGGCAGTTAAAAAAGTGCTGGATGGACTCTCGATTGATGATGCCGATTACGCCTATCAGGCCATTCAATTGGCAAATCCGGGTGGAATGGGGGAGGTTGCCGAGCACGATGTGCAGTCGAAACCTGAAATCACACTATTAGAAGCCATGCAGCTGTCAGCAGAGCACGATCAAATCGGATTTCAGTATGCGCACGGCTTTGAGCGTCTATTCAATGAAAATGTAGCGTGCTATCAGCATTATTTAGCACTTTGGGCCAGTATGGAGTGGGCTGCGAGCGCTGTTTTCATGAAACAACTCCGCGATCAGGCCGATAGTCTGATTTTACGTAAGAAAGGTCTATTAAAAGCACAGGAAATTAGTGCTATGATTGCCCCGCTCGCTGATGACCTATTAGCGTCTAGTGATCCGAATGTTTATCGATCTCGGTTGCTGTCTTTGGATGGCCATCTTAAAAACATCGACATCAATCCGGGCACTACAGCGGATCTAACTGTAGCAACGTTATTTTTAGCGTTGTTGCAATCGGCAAGCGAATGAACTTTGTCTTGGCTACGGTCTTAATTGACTGTGGTTTTTGTAAGGTTTTATATTTAAAATTATTTGTTAACAAATAAGTAATATTTTAGGAGAAATAACAATGGCAGTAATCAATAAAGTAATGGTCGGTGAGTCATTAGTAAATGACGCTGATCCAGCTGGTAACATGGCAGAAATTGCTCACATCGACTTGCTAATGGGCCCACGTGGTTCAGCAGTTGAAACAGCATTCTGTAACAGCCTTTGCAACAACAAAGATGGTTTTACTTCACTACTAGCAGTAGTAGCACCTAACCTTCCTTGTAAGCCTAACACTATGATGTTCAATAAAGTGACCATCAAAGGTGGCGCTCAAGCTGTTCAAATGTTTGGCCCAGCTCAAGCAGCTGTTGCTAAAGCTGTTGCTGACAGTGTTGCTGACGGCACTATCCCTGCTGATGAAGCTGACGACATCTTCATTTGTGTTGGTGTATTCATTCACTGGGAAGCAAAGAGCGACGAAGCTATCTACGCAAACAACTACAAAGCAACTAAAGAGTCTATCGAGCGCGCAATCGCTGATGAGCCTAAAGCTGCTACTGTTGTTGCACAGAAAGATTCAGCTTCACACCCATTCAGAGGTTTCTAAGAAACCTTTGTTGGTAGTGTCGAAAACCTCGCTCTTTCGAGAGCGGGGTTTTTTTTGGCTTGAAATTAGGCTCAAGTGGCCTAAAGTATGAAAATCCACACACATTTTATAAATTCATATGCAATGTTTAGAGTGCTCAACTGAGCTAGAAACACTAGATAGTAAACATCTTCAGTACTGTTGTGGTCTGACCTTGCAGGAATACGCCATACGGCATCATATGCCGTTAGATCTTTTGCTTAGTAGTGAGCAGATCAACCGCGTCGAATCGATTGACAATTACGCCCCTGTTTTAGCTAAACCCAGTAGCCGCGCACAAACCCTATTGAGCGCCTTGTTATTGGCTGAAAGCCTGCAACAGCAGGGTGAGTTCAGCCTGGTTGAAAACGGTGTGCGTCGTTTAGAGCAGTTACTTTGGTATCTGCAATCTCTGCGCCAGTATGGCTTCCAATTTAGACAAGAATATAGCTATGACGATGATAGTCATCGTGTCATTGCTAAAAACCGCTTAAAGACACCTAGTGGCTATCTGCAGGGGATAACCCCTACGGTGCTGGATCATGCACTGTTTAGCGCGGTGTTGCTCGCTGAGGTCGGTGAGTTTCATGCTGGCTACGTATTTTTGCGTCTACCAAAGAACGCATTGGCAGACGAGTACATAGAAGGTCTGCGCAATAACTTTCAGATTCGCTGTAAGGCGTTAGACGCGGTGCTAGGACCGAATAAGGGCCCGAAACATGGACCTGCAGAAGAACAAGAGCGGACTGGAAAGCAACTGTATCGCACCGAGTCCCTGCAGGATGCACACCGGTTGCTGCAATTGGTCGAGGCCGAGCTAGGTCAGATCCCTTGTGCTAGCGAACGGTTTTATGCCGATGTACCGGTTGCGATGATTAGTAAGGAATTGGTCTTTGATTCGGCACACTTTATTAGCGATCACCCCGGTAAATGCGAAAACCTCCATGGTGGGCGTTATAACTTACAGGTGAAGATCCAAGGTCGTATCGACCCCTTGGATGGCTTCGTTATTGATTATGGTTATCTGAAATCAGTCGTGAAGCATCGGGTCATCGATCAATTGGATCACCAGACCTTAAACTATGTGAATTGCGATCTGGCTTGGCGTTCTAGTACCGAGTTGCTGAACGTCTTTATCTGGGAACAATTGATAGATTATCTACCAGGACTGCTGGAAGTGCAGACCTATGAGACCACGCAATCATATTGTGTCTATCGTGGGCCTAAGCTTGAAGAGGTGCAGAAGATGGAGGGAATTAAGACTCTGAAATACTTTAGCAATCAAGAGCTTGGGAAGTCTTCTTTGCGTGAATTATTGGATGATAATCCAGCCGAAAAGCTGAAGCTCGTTAGCGATTAAACCGTTCTATGTCGTCTTTGCCAATGCTGCCATCGTGCAGGGCCTTGGCAAGTAGCACTCCCTCAGCACCAGCTTCTGCTAAGGCCACGATATCCTTGCTATGGCGTGTACCACCACCGCTATAAAGGGTCAGCCTGGAGTCTCTGCTGAGTGCCGCCAGCTGCTCAAACTTGGGCCCATTTGCGGTTCCAACACGCTCTAGAGAGAGCAGAATGACCTCTTCTGGCCAGTCTTCACGTATCTCTAAGATATCCGTCACACCTAGAATCTGATCATGCTTCATATCGATCGATAGTATCGGTCGGTAGGCTTGTAGCTGGCTAAGGGCCTGCTGTAGGTCGCTAAGGCTCTTAAACAACTCGGTACCGACAATGGGGCGGATAAGTGGACACTGCTGTGCCAGTTCTGCCCAGGACTTCACTTCTAGCCCTAGATCCAGCCAAAACTCAATCGTCGGATAGGCATTGAGTGTCTCGCTCCAAAAGGGGATATCTAGGCCCTGTCCGCCGATACAGTCGAGGTCTGCGATATACATATTCTTGAATGGATAAAGCGTAAGATAGCCATCGATCACAGCTTGAATAGAGTGATCCGAAACCAGTGAGCTGTTATCTTTGCCGACAGCTTGATAGCTAGCGCGCTGCCCACCTTGAGCCAGCACAACGCGGCTATCCATATAATCGAGTACAGGAATAATTTTCATCAATAATGCGACTTCTGATTAGTGAATTTATATGCGGTGGTGGAATGCTGCATGATCCCTTACCACCCAGTTTGAAACAAGAAGGTTTGGCTATGTTGCAAGCGGTGCTGCGTGACTGCTTGCATATTGAGGGCTTAGAGCTGCTCACTACGTTAGACCCACGGATTGAACTGGCGCAGGAGATAACTGCTGCAGAGGCTATTCAAAGCACTATATTGCAGCACGATGACGATTATCGCGTGGTTGTGCAACGATTAAGTCAGGAAGTTGATGGTGTTCTCCTTATAGCACCTGAGAGTGACGGCCTGTTGAGTGAATTCATTGCGCAGTTAGAAGATGCGCAGATTCGACACTTCAACAGTGACAGTCAAAGCATTCAGATTTGTGCCGATAAATTGAAATGTGAACAACATTTATCTGCAGCCGGTTTAACGATAGTCCAGAGTTTATCGGCAGAAGAAATCACACAGGCTGTAGGTGCATATATTATTAAACCGCGCTCAGGTGTTGGCAGTGAAGGTCTAGAGGTCATTCAAGCGGAAGATTTGGCCACGCGATCAATTGATCTTGATCAGACACTAGTACAGCCTTTATTACAGGGTAAGCATGCCAGCATGTCCTTACTTTGCTGGCAAGGAGCAGCTAGAATACTAAGCTGTAACGAACAGTGTTTCTCTCAAGGCATAAGCCCACGTTTACAAGCGTGTCGCGTCAATAGTGAATCGATTTCGATAGCGTTAGACGAGCTTGCTTCAGCAATTGCAAAAGCATTGCCTGGCTTATCTGGTTATGTCGGTGTCGACTATATAGAGACCGAGCAGGGCATTGTACTGATAGAGATTAATCCGCGGCTCACCAGTTCCTATGTCGGGCTGAGTGCAGCCTTAAAAGAAAATGTAGCGGCCTTGTGCTTACAAACGTTTATACAAGAGCAGTTACCAAATGAAATTACGCGCACTGATAAGGTAGTTGAGGTTGTGATTGGCTGAGCAAGAAAAAAATAGACTCGCGACACAGGAGTATTGGGTTGGCTGGGATATCGGTGGGGCTCACTTGAAAGTGGCTTATCTGGTAGCAGATAAGCTCCATGTTCAGCAGTATGCCTGCCCGCTATGGAAGGGTATTCATGAACTACAGGCGAGTATGCAAGATGCATTACAAGATGCACTGGCTGCAGGTATTGATCTGTTGCAGCGTAGTCACGCCATTACCATGACCGGTGAGCTAGTCGATGCTTTTAGCACGCGCAACGCTGGTGTGCATGCGATTATCGATAGTGTGCAAGCCCAGTTAGAACAGAGTGTTGCTGTGCGTTACTTTAATGGCCAACACTGTGTCTCTGAAGCCGATGCTAAACAGCAGGCAGAAATGGTGGCCTCAGCAAATTGGTTGGCTAGCGGCTGTAGTGTTGCACAGGCATTAGAGCAAGCACTTTTTGTTGATATCGGTAGTACCACTACTGATCTATTAAGAATTAAAGGTAACCAATTGCAGCGGCGTGGTAACAGTGATTTTGAACGTATGCGCAATGCTGAACTGGTCTATACCGGTGTTGTGCGTAGTTGCCCTAACACGCTTTGCACGAGCATCTCATTCGATGGGCAAGAGATGCCATTAGTGGCAGAACAATTTGCCGTTACTGCAGATGTCTATCGTATCTTAGAGCAGCTACCAGCACATGCTGATTACAGCAGCACGATGGATGGCGCAGAAAAAAACCAACATAACAGCATGCGTAGGCTGGCACGGATGGTGGCCTGTGATTATGAAGACTATGATGCCTCCGTCTGGCGACAACTAGCGCAGGATTTTGCCTCACGACAACGGCAGTTAATCTTCAATGCAGTGAAACAGCAGATTGCTCTAAACCCTAGTTGTAAGACCTTAGTCGGCGCTGGTGTGGGCCGATTTTTATTACCGGCCATAGCGGATGAGTTGGGTCTGACCTATCTGGATTTTGCCAGTGCCGTACTACCAGTAGGGACCCAAATGACTGCTACAGCCGATGATTGTGCGCCCGCGATTGCCCTGGCAACCTTGCAGCATTCTAATACTGCAACAGAGTCAGAGGTCTAGGCTATGCGCATTGCGATGCAACTAGAACGCAAAGAGCTGCCTTATATCGAAAATGTTGCTAGTCTGTTTGCAGCCTTTGCAGCATCACCTTGGGCAGTCTTGCTCGATAGTGGGCGACCACAGAGTAGTCACGGACGCTACGATATTTTTAGCGCATTCCCAAGAACAACCTTAGTCACGCGTGGCGCCCAAACACTGCTCTCAAGGCAGAACGAAAGACAACGAGTTCCGCAAGATCCATTCAAACTGCTGGAAGACGAATTACCAAATCTGAGCCATAGCTGGGATGACCTGCCGTTTGTCGGTGGTGCTATGGGTTACTTTTCATATGATTTGGGCAGGCGCATCGAGCGACTACCGAGTCTCGCTGAAGACGATATCCAAATGCCAGATATGGCCGTTGGCATTTATCACTGGGCTTACATAGCCGATCACGTTAATAAGACAGCTAATTTGGTCGGTAATTTGGCAGACCCACGAGTGCGTTTGAATTGGGATGATTTGATTGAACAATTCAGTCAAACCAAAAATAGTGAGGCTGAGACAGAAGACTATTTCGCTATAAGCAGCATCCAGTCGAATATGACGGAACAGGAATACAAACAACAATTCGCCAAGGTGAAAGGCTATATCGCCGCTGGAGACTGTTATCAAGTGAATTTGGCACAGCGTTTTACGGCGCAGGTGCAAGGCAACCCCTGGCAGGGTTATCAAAAATTGAGACAGATTAATCCAGCGCCTTTTGCTGCCTTTATGAACGTCGAAGAGGTTGCGGTCTTAAGTGCATCACCTGAGCGTTTTTTGCAGGTGCGTGAACAGTGTGTTGAGACCAAGCCAATCAAAGGGACGCGGCCACGTGGCGCGGATGCGGTTGAGGATCAACGACAAGCCGATGAGCTGGCTAATAGTCTGAAAGATAGAGCAGAAAATCTAATGATTGTTGATCTCTTACGCAATGATCTGAGTAAGAGTTGTCAGCGTAATTCTGTTGCGGTACCTAAATTATTTGAGATCGAGTCTTTTCCTACGGTGCACCATCTGGTGAGCACCGTGACTGGCCGATTGCCACAAGAGCAAAGCCCAGTGCAATTACTCAAGTCCTGCTTTCCAGGTGGATCAATCACTGGTGCCCCAAAGATTCGGGCAATGGAGATCATTGAAGAGCTAGAGCCCCATCGTCGAGGTCTATACTGTGGTTCTATCGGTTACTTGGGTTTTGATGGGCAGATGGACACCAATATCGCTATTCGCACCGTGTTACAAAAACAGGATCAAGTCTATTTCTATGCAGGTGGAGGGTTGGTTTGGGACTCTGAGGCCGATGCCGAGTACCAAGAGACCTTCGATAAGGCCGCGGCGATGATCGATTTTCTGAAAAAAGCATGATCGTCGTCAAAATAGGTGGCAGCCTGTATCAAAATGATGTCTTGCCACGTTGGTTGGCGATGTTAGTCGAGCTCTCAGCCGATGTTGTTATCGTTGCTGGCGGTGGCCCATTTGCCGATCAAGTGCGTGCAGCCAGCCAACGCTGGTCTCTGAGTGAGGCTGGTGCCCATGATATGGCGATATTGGCTATGCAGCAGTTCAGCTACCTGATGCGAGACCTAGAGCCACGCTTAACGATTACCGAAGATGCACGACAGGGCGAAGGTGCACGGTTATGGGCGCCTAACCAATTACTCCTGCCTGGAGGGCTCGCTAATGATACGTTAGAGCGCTCTTGGCAGACCACTTCTGATACTATTGCAGCGTGGCTGGCAAGTGAAATAGGCGCCAGTAGGCTCTGTTTAATTAAGTCTAAAAGACTTGAAGATAGTGATATAACTAATTGGGAAAAAACAGATTTAGTGGATAATAACTTTAGTAAGCTAGCGGCCAAGCTGACGCTCCCCATCGATATTTATCATGCCTTGGATATTGACGCTTTTGCGCGTGACTGTGACTCCAATTGGCGGGCTAATGACTGATCAAGACAGCTCCGAGCACGTCTTTGCCAAACTCAGTCCAGATTTCATTTTAAGTGCAATTGAAGATAACGGTCTGCGTTGTGATGGTCGTATTCTTGAGCTCAATAGCTATGAAAATCGAGTCTATCAGATCGGTATTGAGGACGATCAGCCTGTTATCGGCAAATTTTATCGCCCTCAACGCTGGAGTGATGAGCAAATCTTGGAAGAGCATGCATTCAGTTCGGAATTATTGGCTGCTGAGCTCTCGGTAGTCGCACCGGAATACAATGAAGCAGGGCAAAGCCTGCTTACTTTTGAAGGCTTTCGTTTTGCCCTGTTTGAACGCAAAGGTGGACGTGCACCGGAATTAGATCGAGATGAAAATCTAGAGATTATGGGCCGTGTGTTAGGGCGTATGCATAATATTGGTGCCAGCCAGACGTTTAAGCATCGTCCGACCCTAAGCCTGCAGAGTTTTGGTTTTGATAGCGTGGAGTATCTGTGTAAAAATTGGATTCCTTCCGAGTTACTCAATGCATATCAGTCACTTAGCAGTGATCTTTTATCCATTTTAGAGGACAGAATGGCGTCTGTCTCAGACCTTAAGCAACTGCGTGTGCATGGTGATTGTCATATTGGCAATGTCCTATGGCGCGATAATATTGCCCACTTCATTGATTTTGACGACTGCCGTACAGCACCTGCGATACAAGATATTTGGATGCTGCTCTCAGGTAGTCGAGAGGAACAGCGCCACCAATTAATGTGTATTTTGGATGGCTATGAGGAGTTTATGGATTTTGATCGACGTGAACTGGCATTGATTGAAGTCCTGCGTACCCTGCGGATGTTTTACTTTACGGCTTGGTTGGCCCGGCGCTGGGATGATCCAGCCTTTCCTAGAGGATTCCCATGGTTTAACACGCCACGCTATTGGGAAGAGCATATTTTACACCTACGCGAGCAGCTAGGCGTCTTACAAGAACCGGCTATCGAGCTATTTCCCTAGCACTTGCTCGCGCTAGCGGAGCTAATCTAAGTGGCCTAAGCGGTATTGATAGATGCTACAGAGCCTTTTGCTGGGCTTATTGCCGTGCCTTAGTGTTGGCAGTTCTGTTCACAGGCGCCATTTTCTATCTGGATCGTACAGTGATCAATTTGAAACTGGTGCTTTAGTTCATTCGTAAGCTCGCGTAAAAAGTCATCATCAACCTCTACTTTGTTGCGCACGATGTGGGCACTCAAGGCCACTTGGGTCGTGCTGATAGCCCAGATATGCAGATCATGAATCGCGTTGACCCTATCCTGTGTTAATAGATATTGCCTGACACCGGCTAAATCGATGTGGGGGGGGACGGCATCCACAGCCAGACCAAAAGAGTCACGTAGTAAGCCCCAAGAACTTAGGCCGATCGCTATGACGATCAGCAGAGATAATAATGGGTCAATCAGGTTCCAGTCAGTGAAGTAAATAACTGCACCACTGATGACCACTGCTACAGAAACCAAGCCATCAACCATCATGTGCAAGAATGCACCCTTAACGTTCAGATCGTCTTCTTTACTCTGCATAAAGAGTGCGGCGGTAAAAAAGTTGACGCCGATACCTATCGTCGCTACTAGCATAACGGTGACACTATCTGGGGTGGTGATTGTGTCCAAGCGTTGTATGGCTTCGATCGCAATCCAGGCCATGGTTGCAAATAAAGACAAGCCGCTGAAGAAAGCAGCAAGGATAGTTGCACGCCTATAACCATAAGTATGACTGGCGGTCGCTTTGCGACTGGCCAATACATTCGCCCCCCAAGCTAACAATAAGACCAGAACATCACTTAAGTTATGTCCTGCATCTGCAAGCAAGGCGAGTGAATTAGCCATTAAGCCATAGGCTGCCTCAATAATCACAAAAGCAATATTAAGTAATGCACCGAGCATAAATGCCCGATTATTCGGATTTGGCTGGTGATGATGGTGGTGATGGTGATGCATGCCCTAGCTTACCTGAAAAGAAAGTGGAGGGAGAATTGCTTTGTTATTTGGCTCGGTTCTTTATTGCCTTCCAGTAGAGCTTTAGAATAGAGGCTTATGTATAACCTAAAGCTGTTTTGTATATATCGTCTAACTATCTAAAGTACTTGGATAGAGCTATGATTGCAGCATTATTAGGTACCCATTCAATCACTAAGTAATTGATTCTCTCTAAATGAAGTTTAAGATTCGAAAAGGCCTAGATCTACCTGTAACAGGTGAGCCTGAACAGCGTATTTACGCATCCCCAGAAATCACCCGTGTCGCTCTATTGGGGCGAGAATATATTGGTATGAAACCTTCAATGCAGGTGCAAGAAGGGGATCGAGTCAAATTAGGTGAGACGCTTTTCACCGATAAGAAAAATCCAAGAGTGCGTTATGTTGCCCCCGGTAGCGGTGTGGTCGAGTCTATCCACCGCGGTGCTAAGCGTGTTTTTCAAGCATTAATTATTCGTCTAGATGGCGATGAAGAAATTACTTTTCCAACACATGCTGCAGAACAGCTGCTGTCTTTGCGTCGTGAAACAGTCATTGAGCAGTTGCTAGAATCTGGCTTGTGGGTCGCTTTTCGCACACGTCCCTATAGTAAATCTCCAGAGCCAGAGCAGTTACCACATTCTATCTTTGTGACGGCGACCGATAGTCGGCCACTAGCTGCTAATCCAGAGGCTATTATCGCGGAATATGCCGATGATTATGCCAATGGCTTGAAGATATTAACGCGTCTAACGACTGGTTCGATCTATGTCTGTGGTGGTGAGCAACAAGCCTCGACCACACAGCTAGAAGGTTTATCAGATCAGATACACTGCGCCCAATTTAGTGGGCCTCATCCTGCTGGTATCGCAGGGACTCATATCCATCTGCTTGATCCCGTACACAGTAAGAAAACAGTCTGGCATATTAGTTACCAAGAAGTGATTGCGATGGGGAAGCTATTCACTGAAGGCCGCATCTGGACCGATCGCATCATCTCTCTGGCAGGGCCTGCCGTAAAAAACCCTAGATTGGTTCGTGTCCGTTTGGGTGCGAATACAGATGACATTGTAGATGACGAATTAGTACCAGGTGAGTGTCGAGTGATCTCAGGATCTATCTTTGCCGGTTGGCGAGCAGCAGGGTGGGCTAGTTACCTCGGTCGATTCAGTCAGCAGATCAGCGTTTTGCATGAAGGGCGAGAGCGTGAGTTTATGGGTTGGATCGTGCCTGGTCGGGATAAATTCTCAAAGACTAATGCTTTGCTTTCGAGTTTTGCACGTAGGGCATTACGTTTTCCTTTTGGCACATCACAAAATGGTAGTGAGCGAGCAATGGTGCCGATTGGTGTGTATGAGAGTGTGGTGCCACTAGATATTTTGCCGACGCAATTATTGCGTGCATTGTCTATTCAAGATACGGATATGGCGCAAGCCCTAGGCTGCCTAGAGTTAGATGAAGAAGACTTGGCGTTATGTACCTTTGTCTGCCCGAGCAAATATGAATTTGGTCCTATGCTACGTGACAACCTGACACTTATTGAGAAGGATGGCTGATGTCTAGAGTCCGTAAATACCTTGACCGTATTCAGCCCTTATTCATTAAAGGTGGTCGCCTAGAAAAGTACTACGCCTTGTATGAGATGGTAGATACCTTCCTATACACACCATCAAAGGTCACAGCGCACGCGCCGCATGTGCGTGATGCGATCGACATCAAACGGGTAATGGCTTACGTAGTGCTTGCAACCCTGCCATGCATCGTAATCGGACTATGGAATATTGGCTATCAAGCCAATACCGCGATGTTGCAGATGGGGATGGAGACTGCCCCTGGTCTACGTGGTGAATTGTTGTCGATTCTTCCAAGCAGCTATGATCCAAATAGTGTCATTGCTAATTTCCTCCATGGCCTGTCTTACTTTCTGCCGATCTATTCAGTCACACTGCTAGCCGGCGGTTTCTGGGAAGTACTTTTTGCCAGCGTCAGAAATCATGAGGTGAATGAAGGCTTTCTAGTTACCTCGATGCTGTTTGCACTAACACTACCACCAGATATTCCGCTATGGATGGTTGCATTGGGTATTAGTTTTGGCGTTGTTATCGGTAAAGAAGTCTTTGGTGGTACCGGTAAAAACTTCCTAAACCCAGCCTTAACCGGGCGTTGTTTCTTATTCTTTGCTTATCCTGCTTATATGTCAGGTGATGCAGTTTGGACTGCAGTTGATGGCTTTTCAGGGGCTACTCCACTGGGGTTAGCAGCCCTCGACGGCATGCAAGCAATCTATGCAAACGGTATTACTTGGACACAATCTTTCTTAGGTACAATTCAAGGATCGATCGGTTCAACCTCTACCTTGGCCTGTCTCCTAGGTGGCATCTTCCTTATCTATACGCGGATTGCTAACTGGCGCATTATCTTGGGTGTGTTTGTCGGCATGGTTGCGACCGCATCCCTATTTAATATGATTGGTAGTGATAGCAACCCTATGTATGGCATGCCGTGGTACTGGCACTTAACCTTAGGGGGCTTCGCTTTTGGTATGTTCTTTATGGCGACCGATCCAGTGTCAGCTGCGATGTCAAATACTGGCAGATTAACCTATGGTGTCCTGATTGGTTTTATGACGGTCTTGATTCGAGTCGTCAATCCAGCTTATCCAGAAGGCATTATGCTGGCTATTCTATTTTCCAATATCTTGGCGCCATCTATAGATCATTTTGTTGTGCAAGCGAATATTCGGAGGCGTCAACGTCGTTATGACTAAAGACAGTCCATTCAATATTTTGTTAACCGCATTCGCACTCTGCATAGTCTGCTCAGTCCTAGTCTCAACTGCGGCTATTGGTTTAAAGCAAAAGCAGATTGATAACCAGGTGCTCGATCAGAAGATTAAGATTCTGAAGGTTTCGGGACTATGGCAAGACGAGCTGGCTATCGATCAGATGTTTGAATCAGTCGAAACGCGTTTAGTCGATCTAGCTAGTGGTGAATACAGCAACCTATTTGCCGTAGATGAATATGATCAAAATAAGGCATCCAATGACTTGGCACAAAGCATAGAGTTAAGTCGGCAGGAAGATATTGCTGGTATTGGCCGTCGCGCTAACCTTGCTAAGGTTTATTTGGTGCGTCGTGAGGGTGAGATCGTACGCATTGTGTTGCCGATTCATGGCTATGGCCTGTGGTCAACCTTGTATGGTTACGTCACCTTAGAGCGTGATATGAATACGGTTTATGCCATTACTTTTTATGATCACAAAGAAACACCAGGCCTCGGCGGTGAAGTAGATAACCAGAAATGGCAGGCTTCATGGCGCGGTAAACAGATCTATGATGAACAGGGTCAGCCACGTATTGCTTTGATAAAAGGCAGTGTTGATCGTAGTAATGCAATGCAGAAATACCAGATAGACGGTTTGTCAGGTGCAACACTCACCAGTCAAGGTGTGAGCAATATGTTCACCTTCTGGATGGGTCAGCAGGGGTATAAAAAGTACCTGGAAAATACAAGAGGAGATAAGGCATGAGTAAGACAGCAAAGCGCGTGGTCTTAGATCCATTAGTCGATAACAACCCGATTACACTTCAAATATTGGGAATTTGCTCGGCACTTGCAGTGACCACTACGGTCTCAGCCGCCTTGATTATGTGTCTTGCTTTAACCTCGGTAACCGCTTTATCTAATGCCTCGATCAGCATGATACGGCATCACATTCCAAGCAATATTCGCATTATTGTACAAATGACGATCATTGCCTCCTTGGTGATTGTGGTCGATCAAATCCTTAAGGCCTATGCCTATGAGGCGAGTAAGACCCTATCTGTATTTGTTGGTTTGATTATTACTAATTGTATTGTCATGGGACGTGCCGAGGCCTTCGCGATGAAGAACTCACCTGGTATCAGTTTCTTAGATGGCCTTGGTAACGGCCTAGGCTACAGCGTGGTGTTGTTAGTGGTTGCGGTGGTGCGTGAGCTGTTTGGTTCAGGCAGTATCCTGGGCGTTACGATTTTACTGCCAGTCAGTGAGGGTGGTTGGTATGTACCGAACGGGCTTATGTTATTACCCCCAAGTGCATTCTTTATTATTGGCTTGGGTATTTGGGCAATACGTGCGCGTAAACCAGAGCAGGTCGAGCCGGCTGAGTTTCGTATTAAGCGTGTGCACCGCACCGAGGTGTTTTAATGGAAGCACTGCCTAGCTTATTTATTAAGGCGATCTTTGTTGAAAACCTAGCACTGTCGTTCTTTCTCGGCATGTGTACCTTTCTTGCGGTTTCGAAAAAGATCCAAACTGCACTAGGCCTAGGTACTGCAGTGATTGTGGTACAGGCGATTACTGTTCCAGCAAATAACTTGTTATATCAATATGTCCTGCAAGAGGGCGCCTTAAGCTGGTTGGGGTTGCCGGAAGTAGACTTAAGCTTCTTAGGCTTAATCACCTATATTGGTGTGATTGCAGCCATTGTTCAGATTTTAGAAATGGTTTTGGACCGGTTCTTTCCAGCGCTACATAGTGCACTAGGTATCTTCCTGCCTTTGATCACGGTGAACTGCGCCATTCTCGGTGGCTCCTTGTTTATGGTAGAGCGCGATTACAACTTTGCTGAAAGTGTCACCTATGGCCTTGGTAGTGGTGTTGGTTGGGCGCTAGCTATCGTTGCGTTAGCCGGTATCCGTGAAAAACTGAAATACAGTGATGTACCGGCTGGCCTGCAGGGTCTGGGTATTACTTTTATAACCGTTGGATTAATGTCGATGGGCTTCATGGCCTTCTCCGGCATTCAACTCTAAGACAGGCGATAGTTATGTTAGAGATCGCATTAGGCGTTAGTTTCTTCTCCACAATTGTGTTGTCCTTGGTCGTGATTATACTGCTGGCGCGCTCACGCTTAGTCGCTAGCGGTAACGTCACGATTCGAATTAACGGCGAGAAGGAAATCAGCGCACCAGTGGGTGGTAAATTACTCTCTACCTTGGCCGACGCAAAACTTTTTGTGCCTTCTGCTTGTGGTGGCGGTGGTACCTGTGCTCAATGCCGAGTCAAAATTCATTCTGGTGGTGGCAGCTTATTACCAACCGAAACAGGGCATATTAATAAGCGTGAGGCCGCTGGTGGTGAACGTTTATCTTGTCAGGTAGCAGTCAAGCAGGATATGGATATCGAGGTGCCAGAAGAGGTCTTTGGTGTGAAGAAATGGGAGTGCACGGTATTGTCGAATGATAATGTCGCCACCTTCATTAAAAACCTCGTGCTAAAACTGCCGGAAGGAGAACATGTGAACTTCCGTGCTGGTGGCTACATCCAGATCGATTGCCCACCACATCATATTCAGTTTTCTGACTTCGCTATCGGTGATGAATATCGCGAAGATTGGGATAAATTTAACCTGTGGCAATATGGATCTAAGGTCGATAACGTCGTTACACGCGCGTATTCAATGGCCAATTATCCAGAAGAAGAGGGCTTAATTATGCTCAATGTGCGTATTGCAACGCCGCCACCAAAAGCAGGTAAGGATATTCCACCTGGCGTCATGTCCTCTTATATCTACAGTCTGAAAGAGGGTGATAAAGTCACTATTTCAGGGCCTTTTGGTGAGTTTTTTGCTCGAGAAACACAGAATGAAATGATCTTTATTGGTGGTGGTGCTGGCATGGCGCCGATGCGCTCACACATTTTTGATCAGTTGAAACGGTTAAATAGTCAGCGCAAGATAAGCTTCTGGTACGGTGCGCGTAGTAAGCGTGAAATGTTCTTTGATGATGATTTTGATCAATTACAAGCAAGTAATGAGAACTTTCATAGATATGTTGCCTTATCTGATCCGCAAGAGGAAGATAATTGGCAGGGTTATACTGGGTTTATTCATGAAGTGCTTTTTGAAGAGTATCTGAAAGATCACCCGGCGCCAGAAGATTGTGAGTTCTATATTTGTGGGCCACCGATGATGAATGCAGCTGTGGTCAACATGCTGGAAGGGTTGGGTGTTGAGAAAGAAAATATCTTGCTGGATGACTTTGGTGGTTAGATGATGCAAACCCTACTAATAACTACATTGGTGTTTGTTCTAGTCTTTATGGCGATGTCTATTGGCGTCATATTTGCGAATAAACCGATACAAGGCTCATGCGGTGGCCAGAAATGCGCCTCCTGTAAAAAGCCCTGTAAAGACAAGGTGAAAATATAATAATGGCATCTTTTATTGTTAGAGATTATATGAGTGCTAGGCGTATGAGCTTTGCGCCTACTATGGATGTCTTGGAAGCGATTGATTTATTAGTCAGTGAAAATATCTCAGGCGCACCAGTCATTGATGACCGTGGTCGTTTGTTGGGGTTTTTCTCTGAAAAAGACTGTATGTTTTTAGCGACGCAAGTTGGCTTCCATAACGAAAGAGCAGGTGAGGTAGCTGATCATATGACGTCACCAGCAGTCACTGTTGAAGCCGATAGCAGTGTCTTTGATATTGCTAAGTTATTCTTAGAGAAAACACCGCGACGCTACCCAGTGGTCGAAGATAATCGATTGGTAGGTCACATTAGTCGTCGTGATGTATTGCGTGCCATGCGTGAGTTCTCAGCAAAACCCTAGTCTCGTATCTGCTTGTCACTAATAGTGAATGAGCTTTAATTAGATCGCTGAAATAACAGATCAAAAAATTCTTTTCGCTGTCTGGGATCTATATCCCGATCCATTCGATAGTCAGCATAAGCCTCTGGCGATGCGTTAGGTGACAACCAAATACTCCATAGACCTAAGGTTTCATTTGGCATCAGTGAATAGCGGATGTCGATAATACGCAGTGGCCGTTTTGGGTCTAGCGCAATATAACCCTGTGAAAACCAACGAAAGCGTTCGATATCTTTAGCCTGTTGTGAGTACCGGTCCAGCCAAGGAAAATCTCTAGCAATGTTGAGATGTCGAATAAACTGCCCAGGAATAATCTCTGTCTTCAGTCCTAGGCGTACAGCATCAATATAGAAACCCTCTTTGGTTTCATACACCACTCGCCAGAGTAATTGATTGGCAAAGCTAGGCTTAGCGTTTAGGCGTATAACCTGATGACCTCGTTCTGCCGCCAGCTGATAGCCCACCGCGCTGGCGCGCTGATTTTGTATCAAACCGAAACTTTGTACTAAGAGTATCCAAGCTACGGCATAGATCGCAATACGCCGACTTCTTTTTATCGTGGCTAAAACCACTAAGAATAAAACGGGTAGGGTGAAAATAGGGTCGATTATCGAAATCGTATCCCATGACACACGATGATTGCTAAACGGCCAGAATAACTGTGTACCGTAACTGGTGCAGCTATCTAATAGGCCATGGCTGGCATAAGCGACAGTTGCATAGAGATAGGTCCAGCGAAAGGCTAGCTGTGTTTTTTTACGGAATAAGAGATGGAACAGGCCCGCGCAGATTAGGCCACCGATCGGTATGAAGAGTAAGGAATGAGTGAATTGGCGATGAAACTCAAGGAATAACATCGGGTCTTCATCAGAACGGATAAAGATATCAAGATCAGCGGCCATCCCAGCCAACAGACCAAGAATAGTCGCAGTGATGAAATGTTTTTTGTTGCTCAGCGCCTGTGCGCAACCGGCGCCAACAACGGCCTGACTTAGCGGGTCCATAGCAAAGCCTTTAATTTATATGCTGACGTATGTATGACGCTACTTATAGCGCTGCACTAGGGCGTAAGCTGGTTTCTGTTATAGGAATCAGCTCGCGCACACGACGTACACTCTCGACACTAATGCCTGCGGTACGGGTTAAGTCTTTACACAGAGCTGTTCTGAAGCCGATATAGTCAGCGCCTAAAGGTAGGAGGGTGGCAATATCAGTTTCACGCAAAGAACCAGCCAAACCGGTGAGTAGGCCTGCACTACGTGCTGTATTTGTGAATTGCTGCAGTACGTCTAATTCTTTATGTAGCAATAGGCTGCCAGAGCCCTTGCCTGCGGTATCGATCATGATGCCTTTTAGCTGTGCTTTTTTGGCGATCTGTATGGTCTCTTCAATATTAAATTCCACATCGGCAAAACAGACTGCGATGATGTTTATGCCTCTACGGGCGTGATGTTCAAACGTAGGTAGACACTTATCAATATGCTCTTGACTAAACATGCCGACCTTGACGTAATCTACGCCGGTATCTGCAACTGCTTGTATGCGGTCTAAGATCAGGCTGACATCCGCATCTAAGTCTCCAACGGTCGCGCTAACCACTGCACTCTCCCATAACTGATCGACAACTTCAGTAATGAGTTTGCAATTGAGACCACCCAAAGCACCTTGCTTGGGATCCTTTAGGTCGATGATATCGGCGCCTAATTGATTCACTTTGATGGCGTCTTCTAAGTTATCGACGCTGGCTAAAAATCCACTCATGTTGCACCTTGCTCTTTAAAGTCTGTTACGCGTTGATAAAGCCATTGCCAGGCTTCCAGTTCACGTTCACCGGCGCACTTATCTAAGCCGATGGTGAGATAGTCTAATTCACTCTTAATCTTTTCTGCTGGTAGCATATGTAGTCGGCTGACTAAAATAGCAAGCTCTATAACAGCCGATTGCGCACGATTAAAGCCATGAAAGGGTGCATGATTTTCGCTATGTACTAGCTCGCAATAAAAGCGTGGTCGCTCAGCATCTTCTTCTTCCACGGTGATGCGCACTTCGTCGTGAGCCAATGATTCTTGCAAGCGCAGCCCTTTAATCTTGCTAGTAGCGACACAGGGCCAGTCTCTGCGACCAGTCATGCAGCCAGCAAATACACGCACATCATCGGTGTAATTGATTGTGGCTACGCCATTACGGAGCAGATTGTCTAAAGTGGCGGATGGCTTGAATGGTGCCAACATCAAACCTTTATCTGTTTCATGTACACCCATAGGTGCAATATGTGCGCTGCCGTCTTCGCGCACCGTAGTAATGATACTTTCTCTGATAAAGGGCATTTATGTCTTATCCATTTTAGTCGAGCTAAACATTGTGTTGGCTAGTTCATTGAGACTAGCGGTCCATTAGCAACGTCTAGCGTCGTTCTTTTTATCTTTAATCTTCTTGTCACGCACGGCACGTCTATCTTCGCGTGTCTTCATAGTCGAGCCTTCATCCTTGAAGACTTTTAGATCCTGAGCATCACGTTCTACCGCAACGCCCCAAGTAAGCTCTTCATCCTGGTCATAGCGTTTACCCAGTTGCCAGGCGATCTGCGCCCTTGCTAATTCACAGCCTAAATAGAAGGCATGGCCCGCATCGTCAGAGACGCTGAGGTGAGGGTAGAGGTCAAAAGGATCGGTTGCGTTCCAAATACCGTCGCGATTATAGATGAATACACCCTCATCACATACCTGAATCCGAAAATTAGGGTCTTTTACGGCTTCGGCGAATTCTAAAATCTCTGCCTGCTCATATGGAAAGGGTTTACGCTCATGTAGAGCCATTAAACCGTTGTCATAGCCTTTGGGTGGAATGCTGTCCTCGCGTGAGGCATGCATGATGCGTCTGGCAAGATCGGCTTCGCGTATAGCCTTACGACAATGTTCACTGACTTCAGTGGCTAAAATTGCCTGTATATCTAGCTCAGAGATAATGCCCATCAATATGGCATTGATACCGGCACTATCGGCATGAGTCAATTCAGTCAGATTACCGACACCCATCATGATCTGTATGTCGGGGTAACGCTTGCGCAGATTACGGTAGCGTACGATTGATTCGGTAAAATTAAAATTAATTGGATCAAGAATAGGGTCGGCTATGAAGTCGACACCCTCTTTGATTAGGAAATCGATGGTGCGATAAAGGGAGCGCAGGTTAGTCGGCGGTGTGCCAATTACAATCGGTGTGGAATCGACCTTTTCTAAGACCCAAAGCGAGGCTTCTTGCAGACTCAGTAGGTAATCTGCACCAGCTTGGCCACCAGTGACTAAGTCCTCTGGTAAGAGTGAGTCAACACTGACTTTAAAGCCTTCATTTTTTAATGCCTGTACGGTCTCGGCGAGATGACCAAAGGGTGTATTAGGGAGACAGCCGAGGTCGATCACATTAGCGCCATCGGTGCGGTAGCGTTCGGCACGTTGGATGATCTGAGGCACGGTCATATTCGGTGCATCAACAATCTCACCAAAGATTTTCACACTATACTGGCTTAAATCTACCTTTTTCGCAGCGTGGCCAAAATGTTGTGGAATGTCTTTTAATTCTTCAGGTCCGCGTTCAGCTGTTAGTCCTAAAGTCTTGGAGAGCTCTTCAATGTCACCACGGCAACGGCCTGGGAGAATGACTTTATCAAAACCGACACAATCAGCCGCTTTCAGTCGGCGTGCGATTAAATCGGTGGTCATCAACGCAGCGACGCTGACACCAATCTGTCGAATCTCATAGTCGAACTTGCGATCAGCGAGACCACTAAGCACCTTATGCAGGCTTTTTTCGGCTAATTTTCCAGTTAAAAAGAGGTACCGCTTATTCATACTGTTTCAAACTCAAGCACTGTCATGGCTAAATTATGGAAGGGAGGCTCTTTGCATTATATCCCTTAGCCTAGCCGCCAACAGCAGCAGTCTTTGCTACACTGGCGTTATGTCTATTCAAGTTGTTCGTCGTCCAATACCTACCCACGCTGCAAATGCAGAAGCGTCTACGATAGAGACGCCATGGGAGCAGGTAATTCGCAGAGTATACGCTAATCGAGGCATTACCGAGGCCTCGCAAGCCGACCTGTCCATGCAGTATTTATTGCCGCCACAGAGCCTTTTGCAAATAGACGCTGCAAGTGAGTTGCTGTTTACTCATATCCAGCAGCAATCATCGATCGTTATCGTTGGTGACTATGATGCCGATGGCGCTACCAGTACTGCCCTAGCGATACGTGGTTTAAGTGCCATGGGGGCAACACAACTGAATTACATCGTGCCGGATCGTTTTCTCTATGGCTATGGTCTGACGCCAGAAATTGTCGCCTTAACAAAGCAATTTCAACCGGACTTAATCATTACTGTAGATAACGGTATCTCTAGTATCGCTGGGGTTGCGGCGGCGCAAGAGGCCGGTATTCAAGTCTTGGTCACCGATCATCATCTGCCAGGGTCTGAGCTACCGGCGGCGGATGTCATCCTCAATCCTAATCAACCCGGTGATCAGTTTGCCAGTAAGGCGCTCGCTGGTGTCGGTGTGATGTTTTACCTACTGGTCTCGTTACGTGCATTGATGCGCGAGCAGGGCTGGTTTGAAGCACAGGGTCTAACGCAACCCAATCTAGCCGATTATCTTGATCTGGTTGCTCTGGGCACAGTTGCGGATGTCGTTACTCTAGATCAAAACAATCGGATATTAGTTGAGCAGGGCTTACGCAGGATTCGGGCAGGCCAATCTAGTGTTGGTATCAAGGCCTTATTACATGTAGCGAATATAGAGGCGAAACGTTGCTCCGCTAGTGATCTAGGTTTTTATGTGGGGCCTAGAATTAACGCTGCCGGGCGGCTAGAAGATATGGCCATGGGCATTGCTTGTTTACTCACAGATGATGCTAATCAGGCGCAAGAGATTGCGCAGACCCTACATGATCTGAATAGAAAACGGCGTGAGATTGAAGGCGTGATGAAGGAGCAGGCGCTGAAAGACTTAGCGGCCTTGAATGAGCTTGATTTAGCCCCAGCAAAGAACAATAAGGCAACAGAAGCCCTAGGTATCTGTATGTATCGTGCGGAATGGCATCAAGGTGTCATTGGTATTCTTGCAGGACGAATTAAAGAAAAAACCTATCGACCGACGATTGCCTTCGCCGATGGTGATCAGGGTGAGATCAAAGGGTCTGCACGCTCGATCCCAGGTGTGCATATCCGTGACGTATTGGATACCGTTGCCGCGCGTAATCCGGGGTTGATCAATAAATTTGGTGGCCATGCGATGGCGGCAGGTTTGACCTTGGCTGGTGATCGCTATGAGGAATTTGCGGCTGCGTATCAACAGGTGTTGGCAGACTGGATTAAACCAGAAGATCTACAAGCGCAGGTGTTATCAGATGGTGAGTTGAGTGTGCAAGAATTAAATCTCGCTACAGCTAAGGGCTTACGCAATGCTGGGCCTTGGGGGCAGGGGTTCCCCATGCCGATATTTGATACAGACTTTATCGTCACACAACATCGCATACTGGCTGAAAAGCATCTGAAGTTAACATTGAAGGCGGATCTAGATGCAGCTGAAATTGAGGCTATTTGGTTCAATTTTGATCATGAGGCTTGGTCTAGTCGGGCGCATAGGGTGCATTTGGCCTTTGAGCTGGATGTGAATTTTTTTAGAGGCATTGAATCGGCACAGTTGATGATTCGGCATCTGCGCGTATCTGAGACGCATTAGTTATCTGTTTGTGCGCATGCATAACAGGCTTGAAAGCGTTATTATAGCGTCCTTATGTAGCACCTTAATTCATTACTGATCTAGCCGTTATCATGGAACTCAATCCCTACTACCTGCAACTTAAACAATTAAGTGAACGCGTCAGCGATTTACGGGGGTACCTTTGACTATGAGAATAAGGTCGAAGAACTAGAAGAAACTATCCGTGAATTAGAGCAACCCGAGGTTTGGAACGATCCTCAGCGAGCGCAGACCCTGGGTAAGACGCGTGCACAATGTGAAGCCGTAGTTGATACCGTGCATACAGTAGAAGCAGGGATTACAGAGGCTGAAGAATTATTGCAGATGGCGGATCTTGATAACGATCAAGACACCGTTGATGCCGTATTGCTCGATATAGAGAAGCTTGAAACCGGCGTTGCTAAGCTTGAGTTTCAACGCATGTTTTCTGGTGAGATGGATGCGAACAATGCCTTCCTAGACATACAATCAGGCTCTGGTGGCACCGAAGCCCAAGATTGGGCTGAAATGATCCTACGGATGTATCTGCGTTGGGGTGAGATGCATGGTTTTAGCGTTGAGTTGATTGAAGTCTCAGCGGGTGATGTTGCAGGCATTAAGAGTGCAACGATTAAGTTTGATGGTGATAATGCCTTTGGTTGGTTGCGCACCGAGACTGGCGTGCATCGCTTGGTGCGAAAGTCACCTTTTGACTCAGGTAATCGTAGACACACATCTTTTGCCTCGGTATTCGTTTCCCCCGAAGTGGATGACGATATCGATATTGAGATTAATCCAGCAGATTTACGTATAGATGTTTATCGCGCTAGTGGGGCCGGTGGTCAGCATGTGAATAAAACTGAATCCGCGGTGCGTATTACGCATCTACCAACTGGTGCCGTGACGCAGTGTCAAAATGATCGGTCACAGCACAAGAATAAAGACGTTGCGATGAAGCAGTTAAAGGCAAAACTGTACGAGCTAGAAATGCAGAAGCGCAACTCAGAACAACAGGCATTGGAAGAATCTAAGTCGGATATTGGCTGGGGCAGTCAAATCCGTTCTTACGTATTAGACCAATCGCGAATTAAAGATTTACGCACCTCGGTTGAGACTGGTAATACACAAGCGGTACTCGATGGAGGCCTAGATATGTTTATCGAAGCCAGCTTAAAACACGGACTTTAAAATGACGGACGAAACGCCTAATCAAGATGAAAATCAACTCATAGCCCTACGTCGTGAAAAATTGGCTGTATTGCGCACGAATGGCAATGCCTTTCCAAATGACTTTAAGCGTATGCATTATGCCGCTGACCTACAGTCAGCCCATGGTGAGAAAAGCAAAGATGAATTAAAAGAGCTAGCAGAAGTGGTTGCGGTTGCTGGACGTATTATGGCGCGGCGTGGACCCTTTCTATTACTGCAAGATATGTCAGGGCGTATTCAAGCCTATGTTGACCGTAAAGGCACGACAAAAGAACAATTAACAGAAATTGATGGTTGGGATATTGGCGATATCATTGGTGCCAAGGGTGCCTTGAATAAATCTGGCAAGGGTGATCTTTACGTGCAGGGCGATCAGCTGCAGCTGCTAACCAAATCGCTGCGTCCTTTGCCTGAGAAATTCCACGGCCTAACCGACCAAGAGCAACGCTACCGCATGCGTTATGTCGACTTGATTATGAATCAAGAGGCACGCGAAACTTTCAAGATCCGTTCTAAGGTTGTTACCTTCATTCGGCAATACCTAGGTGAGCAAGATTTCCTAGAGGTGGAGACACCGATGATGCAGGCCATCCCTGGAGGTGCTACTGCACGGCCATTTGAAACCTTCCATAACGCATTAGATATGCAGCTTTATCTGCGTATCGCACCTGAGTTATATCTTAAGCGTTTAGTCGTTGGTGGCTTTGAACGCGTATTTGAGATTAACCGTAACTTTCGTAATGAAGGCCTATCGACACGTCATAACCCTGAGTTCACTATGCTTGAATTCTATGAGGCCTATGCCGATTACAACACCTTGATGGATCGCACTGAAGATATGCTGCGTAAGCTAGCACATCACCTCTATGGTCGGTTTACGATTCAGTACCAAGGCTCAGAATATGATTTTGAACAGCCCTTTGCTCGGCTGTCAGTAGCGGAGTCTGTCTTACATTACAATCCGGATCTGAAGACAGAGCAGTTGCAGAGCACTGAATCACTGCGTGCAATCTGTGCTGATCTCAATATTAAGGTTGAAGACAGCTATGGAAACGGCAAGCTTTTGATCGAGATCTTTGAGAAGACGGTTGAGCATCGCTTGGATCAACCAACCTTTATTACTGAATACCCGACTGAAGTGTCACCACTGGCGCGTCGTAATGACACCCGTCCAGAAGTAACTGATCGCTTTGAGTTTTTTGTCGGCGGTAGAGAGCTGGCTAATGGCTTCTCTGAGTTAAACGATGCTGAGGATCAAGCAGCACGCTTTAAAGAGCAGGTCGCTCAGAAAGAGGGTGGTGATGATGAAGCGATGCATTACGATGCTGACTATATTCGTGCTCTAGAGTACGGCTTGCCACCTACAGCAGGCGAGGGCATCGGTATCGATAGACTCGTTATGCTGTTTACTGACTCAGCATCAATACGTGATGTATTGTTATTCCCGCACATGCGCCCAGAGTAAGTAATTCTACTTGCTGCCTTAGAGTTCAGAGTCTGCTATAGCCAGGCTCTGCTCGTTTTACTCCATTCTACTTTTGTCGATTCTCTCAATTTCACATGGGTTTTTACGTATATCGTGCTCTATATCTTCATTTAATCTCTAATAAACAATAAATTATGATTAATATTAATTTTATTTACTATAGGTAGAATAGTATTTTGATATAATTTATTAATCGTGGGGTTTGACCCTTGGCCACTATTTTTTGGCGTTTAAATTTAAGTTATTAGGAGAGTGGGTTTATGGAAAAAGAATCAAGCGTATCTATGCCTTGCTTAATGGTTTTGAAGGGGCAGTGGAACGAGAGCTAGAGGTTGTTGGGACTATTTCAGATACTCAAGTCAAAGCAGTCATTGATATCCTCTTGGTGGTTTGGCAAGATAAAAATCGACTAAACCACTTTAAAGGGTATTACGACCTTGAGGCTGATCTCCAGCGACGCAATATCAGTCGTGAGCAAGCCATTAAGATTTTCACCTATTTGAAAGCCAACCATCAATTTGTAGACCTCATCGAAAGAATGAATAGCTCACACTCACCATCTGAGTGTAAAAACTTTGATTTAGATGAGCAGTATTCATCGCATATTTAGATTAGGGGAAGATAAGCGAGTTATGTGATTCGTTGTTTTCAATATCTGACTGAAGACGACGATAAGAATGTGCTTTAACCAAATAGCTAAAGTTATCTCTCTACGTTGTGCAGGCCAAAATAGAAAGATAGCTGTTAAGAGTAAACTATTGATCAAGCAAAACTCGCTAAATCCAATATCAATCCACTATCACCGCGATGCCCAATATCACTAGAAATGCTGCTGATATAACCAGTAATGCATTAGAGATAAAGCGGCTGTTGCCACGGATGATGTAGGCGGCGAGTAGTGCTAAGGCTGCGATGGCGAAATAGATCACGATGGCACGCATTATTTTTCTCCTGCTTTATTGTCTGCTTCACTTTCGCTAATCAAACTATAAGGTAGTTTTAACTGTTCGATGTTGCTTGAGTAGTCTGTGTGTAATAAATCATTACTAGCATGTTCAACACGCAGCACAGCAAGTGCGTTATAGAGGCCTGGCTCTAACTCAACTGCATTTACAATATGGCCGATGGCCTGTTCTGAGCCTTCGACAAATACTTCGGCATTAATCTCTAGCATCTCACTTGCGTTGATGGCTAAGCGATACATGCGGCGCTTGGCTGTGCCTAGATAATGCAGTCGCGCTACGACTTCTTGTCCCGGGTAACAACCCTTACGGAAATTAACACCGTCGATTAACTCTAGGTTGGTCATTTGCGGCACAAAGCTCTCTTGCGTCTTGGCAAAGATGTTGGGGATGCCGGCTTCAATGTCGGCTAGCTGCCATCGATCATTGCTGACTAATAGGCTTTCGTCCTGTGTTAGCTCATTCGCTAAATCGTCATCTGCCAGTAACAGTAAGCGAGAGGGTTGGCCTGCGATGCGCATGCTGAAATTGTTGCCTTGGCTAGCGATGGTGTAGGCACTGTCGCTCGGTGTTAATTCTTGGCTGAGCAGACTATCGGCTTGATGTAAGCCGAGTAGGGAATATTCATCGGCCAGGGGGCTGATCTCAACTTTTGAACGCATAATAAACATCTGTAGGCGTTTAAATACGCTTTCAGCAATTGCACTCGGCATGATGGCGATGTAGCCAGATTCCGCCTTCATTAAGTAGAACAGCGCGAGCATGCGACCCTTAGGGGTGCAATAACTAGTCAGTTGGCCACGTTGGCCATCAGCGAGTTGTTTTACATCATTGCTCAGTTGACCCTGTAAAAAGGTCTCCGCATCGTCACCGCTGATGCGATAAGCACTGTACTGGTCTAGTACAGATAATGCTGGATTTGCTGTGTCAGTAGCAAATAGAGGCAGTGTAGGGGCTATGTTTTTGAGTTTTTCGAGCACGGTTTAATCCTTGTACATCTTGATCCGATGAATAGTCGTCTATTCCATCTGTCAAGCTGGTTTTAGAGGCTAAACTAAGGTACTTTTACCTGCTTTGTTATACCTCCTCTGGGTGTGTTTTTGAAACACCCCGGCATCGCCGGTGTCATGACTTTAAGGCCTTGCGATGGTAAGATTTTCAAAAGCTTACATATAATAATCAACTATCGGAAGTGTAGTCGTAGCGACAGGCTGTTGCTAACTTACCGCTAGATTAGGAGAACATGCTGAATGAGCGTTTCACAACGACCTCTTTCACCCCACTTGCAAGTCTATAGCTGGCACCTAACCATGGCGCTATCTATTTTGCACCGTATGACTGGGGTATTTTTAAGTTTTGGTGCGGTTGCACTCGTCATTGTTTTATCCAGTATGGCATCAGGCGCTGATGCTTATAGCTGTGTTCACGATGCATTGACTCACCCAATCGGTTTACTATTTTTGTTTGCCTGGACTTTTGCGCTTTACTTCCACATGGCTAATGGCGTGCGTCACCTAGTATGGGATGCAGGACTGGGCTTAGGTAAGAAGGTCGCTTCATCGTCTGGTTGGTATGTATTGGCATTCGCTGTGTTAGCCACTGTTGCTAGCTGGCTGCCGATGGCCATGGGAGCATTAACATGAGTTTACGGACACCTCTTTCTGCCGCTAAAGGTTTAGGTTCAGCGCGCGAAGGCGCACACCATTGGTGGATGCAGCGTTTAACATCGCTGGCGCTACTGCCTTTAACGTTATGGCTGGCGATCTCTATCGTAATGCTGCCTGAAATGGATTATGCAAGCGCAGTGGCGTGGATGCAGACGCCAGTTGCAGCTATTGCTATGAGTCTGTTGGTGATTAGTTTGTTCTATCACGTGCAACTCGGCTTACAAGTTATTATTGAAGACTACGTTGGTGGCGCTTTGAAAATCGCATCACTGATTGCACTTAACTTTACGTGCATCGTGATGGTCTTTGTCGGTTTATATTCAATCATTAAGGTTTCTTTCTAACGTTATGGCGAACAGTTACGAGATTACCGATCATACCTACGACGTATTAGTAGTTGGCGCTGGTGGCGCTGGACTACGTGCGACCTTAGGTATGGCCGCGAGCGGTCTATCTACCGCATGTATTACTAAGGTTTTTCCAACTCGAAGTCACACCGTTGCCGCTCAAGGTGGTATGAGTGCATCACTTGGTAACATGGGTGATGACGACTGGCGTTGGCATATGTACGACACGGTTAAAGGTTCCGATTGGTTAGGTGATCAAGATGCAATCGAATACATGTGTCGTGAAGCAGTCCCTGCAATTGTTGAGCTAGAGCACTACGGTGTTCCTTTCTCACGTACTGATGACGGTAAAATCTACCAACGTCCATTCGGTGGCATGACAACTCACTATGGTGAGGGTATTGCGCAGCGGACTTGTGCTGCAGCGGACCGTACCGGCCACGCGATCTTGCATACGCTATATCAACAGTCTTTAAAGCATAATGCTGAGTTCTTTATTGAGTATTTTGCGCTGGATCTATTGATGGCTGAGGACGGCACTTGTTGTGGCGTTATGGCTATCGATCTAGCAACTGGTAAATTACACCGTTTCCGTGGACACGAAGTGTTGTTGGCAACTGGTGGTTATGGTCGTACTTACTTCTCTTGTACTTCAGCACACACCTGTACGGGTGACGGTAATGCAATGGCATTACGTGCAGGCTTGCCGCTACAAGATATGGAATTTGTGCAGTTCCACCCAACCGGTATTTACGGTTCAGGTTGTTTGATTACTGAAGGCTCGCGAGGCGAGGGTGGTTACCTAACTAATGCTAATGGTGAGCGTTTCATGGAACGCTATGCACCTAATGCAAAAGATTTAGCCTCACGTGATGTTGTTAGTCGTTCTATGACTATGGAGATCAACGAAGGTCGTGGTGTCGGTGCTGAGGGTGATCATATTCATCTTCACCTAGAGCATTTAGGTGCTGACGTGATTGCTGAACGTCTGCCAGGTATTGCCGAGAGTGCGCGTATCTTTGCTGACATCGATGTAAATAAGGATCCAATCCCTGTATTGCCTACAGTTCATTACAACATGGGCGGTGTGCCAACTAATTACCACGGTGAAGTGGTGAACTTAGTTGATGGCAACCCAGACCATGTCGTGCCTGGTTTGATGGCGATCGGTGAAGCGGCCTGTGTCTCAGTACACGGTGCTAACCGTCTAGGTTCAAACTCGCTGCTGGACTTAATTGTATTTGGCAGAGCAGCAGCTAAACGTGCCGCTGAGATCGTTAAGGCAGATACACCTCATCGTGCATTGCCTGATCACGTTACTGATAAGGTTTTAGACCGTTTTGATGGTATTCGTTTTGCTAATGGTGATACCAGCACGGCAGAGATTCGTTTAGACCTACAAAAGACGATGCAATCTCATGCAGCCGTTTTCCGTACCGGTGAATCTTTAACAAAAGGTATGGAAAAAGTGAATGGCCTTAATGCTAACTTCTCTAACGTTAGCGTGGCAGATAAATCAATGATCTGGAACACCGATCTAATTGAAACTCTAGAGCTTTCTAATCTATTACCACAAGCGGTTGCAACAGTAGCTTCGGCGCTGAACCGTGAAGAGAGTCGTGGTGCACATGCACGTGATGACTTTAAAGATCGCGATGATGAGAAATGGATGAAGCACTCACTAGCTAACGTTTCAGCAACAGGTGAAGTGAAAATGGAATACCGCCCCGTGCACATGACTACCATGAGCGACGAGGTTGAAGTGTTCCCACCTAAAGCTCGCGTTTACTAGTCGCGCAAGGATTTTAAGGAGTTATTGAATGGCACAGTTTAATCTTCCAGCAAACTCGATAGTAAAAAAGGGCAAGGATTTTCCAGCCCCGGCTGGCGCGACCAATGTGAAGCGCTTCAAAGTCTATCGTTATGACCCAGACAGTGGCAGTAATCCACGCGTAGACACTTATGATGTCGACTTGGATACCTGTGGCCCTATGGTGCTAGATGCGCTGATTAAAATTAAAAGCGAAATCGATCCAACCCTAACTTTTAGACGTTCATGTCGTGAAGGGATTTGTGGTTCGTGTTCTATGAATATCGATGGTGGTAATACATTAGCCTGTATTAAAGCGATCTCTGATGTGAAAGGTGACGTTAAAGTCTACCCACTACCGCACATGGAAGTGGTTAAGGACTTAGTCCCTGATCTGACCAATTTTTACGCGCAATACGCATCGGTTAAGCCTTGGATGCAATCAGATACACCACCGCCACCCGATCGTGAGCGTCTACAATCAAAAGAAGATCGTGAGCAGCTTGAAGGTTTGGAAGAGTGTATTTTATGTGCCTGCTGTTCAACTAGCTGCCCATCATATTGGTGGAACAGTGATCGTTACTTGGGCCCAGCAGCACTCTTGAGTGCTTATCGTTGGATTGCAGATAGTCGTGATGAAGCCACTGGTGAGCGATTGGACGAACTAGAAGATCCGTTCAAGCTATATCGTTGTCATACTATTATGAACTGCACCAATTCATGCCCTAAGGGTTTGAATCCAGCAAAGGCGATTACTGAAATTAAGAAATTAATCGTTAAGCGTAAGAACTAAATGTCTACCGACAGCACGCCAGCCCTTGCAAAATTACGCTGGCGTTGCCGCCGGGGCACGAAAGAATTAGACGTTCTAACCACGCGTTATTTGGAGTCGTTTTATCCAGATGCACCGAAAGCAGAACAGCAAGCCTTTGAGCATATGCTGACCCTGCAAGACCCTATCTTGTATGACATCCTAACTGTCTACACTGAGTTCGATGATCCGCTGATAGAAGCCATCGTCCTCAAGCTAAAACCTTAATATGTACTACCAGCTACAACATTCGAATCATTTTCGGTTGTTGTTGTTGGCTTATGTTGCACTGCTCCTTTTTTGTACCTTTCACTTTGATCTCACTAAGAGCTTAAAGCTAGCTTTGTTAGCCGCGCTGACTGTGGTACTAGTTTATGAGTTCCAACAACAGCAGAAACCTCTAAATAAACTCGTGTTGGGGCAACAGTCGTTTGCTATTGGTAACCTTCAAGGGCGATGGGTTCAGCTCGACAGCATCAGTGTGCGGCCATTAGGTGCTGGAATAGTGCTTTTGCGTGGTCGCTGTAAGCCCAGTCATAACCGTTTTTGGCGAAAATCAACTTGGGGTTTATTGCTTGCTAGCGATAGCCTTAGTCAACGTGAACAGCTACCATTTCTACGTCATTGCATTGCATTACAAGAGCAAGACTTAGTCACAATGGAACTACCTGGGGGTGCTCATGCGTGAGCCTGCTCATGTTGCAATGATTCCACCGCCATTGCCTAATACCTTTGCTGGCTTGATGGAAGTCTATGAGGATAATTATAGAAAAATCAGGAAGTTGTGCGATAACATCAACCCTAATGTTGGGCAGTATTTGTCGGTTTCAACGGCTGATTTAGATCTGCATATGCAGATAATTGAGCGTAGCCGCTACACCTACACACTGATCTTGAGCTACCATTTCAATAGCGATCAAACGACGGCACCAGCGGATTATCCACAACTCACAGTGCGCGTCTATCATGATGCGATGCAGGCTGAAGTGTTACCAGGAATCACACAGGGTAGCGATAGTTCGGCGCAATATGAAAATAAGCGTCTGCTACGGCGTTGGCGAGATAATCGCTTTTTATCAAAATGGTTAAGCTTCCTACTTCGGCGGGGGCATAGCTTTGACTGAGTTGCCGATGAAAATATGAAGATGTACGCTCTATTTTTATACTAATGTGAAATAGCTATAAATTCTATCGATCTACCATAGAGTAGAAGATTAATTACTAGGAGGATATGACAATGAAGCAACTGATAAAAGTGGGTGAGCAAGAGCTCACTATTAATATCGAGGCGGTAGGTACTGGCAAGACGACCTTACTTATGGTGCATGGTATTCCTACTAATGCGCGTCTATGGCGACATGTGCAAGAACATCTGAAAGATGATTACACCTGTTTGGCGATGGATATGGTTGGCTATGGTCAATCAGATATGCCCCTAGATAGCTTTAAACATACTCTAACTAATCAAGCGGAAGCTATCCGTGGTGTTATCGAAGCACTCGATCTAAAAGGTAAAGTGATCTTGGTTGGGCATGACCATGGTGGTGGTGCGTGTCAGATTTTTGCTAGCAAATACTGTGACTATATTTCACGTCTGATCTTAATCAATCCAGTTGCCTTTGATTACTGGCCAGTACTGGAAGTGGAGGCCTTTAATGCCTTGGTTGGTGCTGATGAAGCAACTTTGCAAATGGGCTTAGGTCAGGCTGCAGCGTCCTTCCCAGGCTTATTACGCACCGGTAGTTATGACAAGATGGCTTTCACAGATCAAAATGTGAAACAAAATTATCTGCAATTTTGGGGACGTGGCCCTGATTTGCTAGGGTTTAAGAGCCTAGTAAAGATTTGTGCTGAACCGAGTAATGAAGAGACGATGAATGTTGATCACTCAAAAATCACCTGTCCAACAATGGTCTGCTGGGCGCGACATGATGCGTGGATGCCAGTGGAATCAGGTCGCCGCTTGAAGCAAGCGATTGCTGGACCTGTTCGTTTCCAAGTGATTGAGCGCGCAGGGCATTACGTGCAAGAAGATCGTCCAGATGTGGTTGCAGAGTATATCGATGACTTTGTAACGGAATGGGCTGGAGTCTCGATTGCCTAAAATGCAGTTTTAATATGGACTAGATTTTGTAGTCATAAGAAGCGGGTGGCCTAATTAATTTAGTCCGCCCGTTTTTAGTTTTGAGGGATATTTATTGCTACGGTTTAACGCAGTAGATCAAGAACCATGTCGCGTTCTTTGATCAGTTCTTTTTCTGAGGCTCGAATCATGCCCATTGAATAATCATCTAGGCTAAGGCCATCAACAATTTCAAAACTGTGATCTTTACAACGGACAGGGAAAGAGAAGATTAAATTCTTGCCTACATCATAGTAACTACCATCCGTCATAACACCCATGCTAACCCAGCTCGATGGATCTGTGCCTAAGGCCCAGTTACGCATATGATCGATTGCAGCGGAGGCGGCAGAAGCTGCGGAAGAGGCACCGCGTGCTTCGATGATCTGCGCACCACGATGTTGAATCTTATAAATATATTCACTGCGATACCAATCTTGATCGACTAGATCAGCTGAGGCTTTGCCGTCTACCGTGCAGTGTTGTAGGTCAGGGAATTGAGTTGTCGAATGATTCCCCCAAACGGTCATATTTTTAATAATATTGGGCTGGACTTTCAGCTGCCTAGATAATTTGTTGATTGCGCGATTATGGTCTAAGCGCATCATTGATGAGACTTGTGTAGGCGCTAAATTTGGTGCGTTATGTAAAGCGATTAAGGCATTAGTATTGGCGGGGTTGCCAACCACTAGGACGCGGACATCTTTGCTGGCACTTCGATCTATTGCTGCACCCTGAGGCTTAAATATAGATCCATTAGCTAGTAATAGGTCTTGTCGCTCCATACCTTTTGAACGCGGTCTTGAACCAATAAGGAAGACATAATCGGCATCTGCAAAGCCGGTATCTAAATCAGCAGTTGCGACGACATTATTCAGAGTAGGGAAGGCACAGTCATGCAGTTCCATTACGACACCCTCAAGCGCTCCTAGAGCAGGCTCGATTTCAATCAGGTGTAAGTTGACTGGTTGATCGGGGCCGAATAGGCCGCCGGATGCAATGCGAAACGCAATGGCATAACCGATGTTTCCAGCGGTGCCAGTTATCGCAACTGTTACTGGTTTTTTCATACTTCTCTAAGGTAAAAATACTGGACTAATCATAGCGAATTAGCGCAGTTATGTCACAGGGATTTGTGTTCTTTTGCCAAGTATTCTTTCGAACGCATTTCAATCAAACGACTGACTGTTCGTTGAAACTCAAAAGCGAGTTTTTTGCCTTTATAAAGCTGATCGACTTCTGCTGAAGCAGAAATAACCAATTTTACAGAACGATCATAGAATTCATCAATTGCAGTGATAAAGCGTCTGGCAATATCATTATTATCAGTTAAGTCAGGTAGGTTAGAAATTAATACGGTATTAAAGCAGCGCGCTATCTCGATGTAGTCTGCAGCACTACGAGGACCATTGCACAGCTCATCAAATTCAAACCAGACAACACCATCGGCACTGCGCTTGGTTTGAATGCTGCGCTCTTCAATTTCAAGTAGCTCATTTTCTTTACCTGCATCCGGTGCAATGTGATGGAAGTTATCTAGCATCACCTGCTCAGCATCCTCGTCTAATGGGTAGTGATAGATGTCGGCCTGTTGTAAAAACTGCAAACGATGATCGGTGTTCCCACCGAGTTCAACCACGTTAGTATTATTCTTGAGTAATTCTATGGCAGGTAGAAAGCGGGCACGTTGTAAGCCGTCTTTATATAAGTTATCAGGAGTGCAGTTACTGGTTGTGACCAAGGTTATGCCACTTTCAAACATGGCGGTTAACAAGCCAGAGAGGAGCATGGCATCACCTATATCTGCGACAAATAATTCATCCAAACAAAGTATGCGTGTACGTTTGCGAAAATGATTAGCGACTAACTGGAGTGGTTCTTTTTCATTCTTGACCTGATTTAGTCGATGATGGATTTCATGCATGAAGCGATGGAAATGCATGCGCATTTTTTCTTCAGGCGGTAAGCAGTCATAAAACAGATCCATTAGGTAAGTCTTGCCGCGACCCACCGTGCCATAGATATAGAGCCCACGAATAGCATGAGTAGGGGCTTCTTTCTTACCGAATAGGGTCTTTACGCGCGCAGCAATACCAATCTTACTTGCTGGCTTACTCAGTAAGGCTTGTTCTAAGGCATGTAAATGCTCTACCACTAGCAGTTGCGCTGGGTCGGGGTTGAATTCTTCCGACTGTAGATCTTTTTGGTAACGAATCTTTGGCATAAGTATTTTAAAAATTAGTTGGCTGTTGCTTTAAGACAACGCTTCTTGCGTCTAAGAGTAATGCTCTAACCACTGTACTAACTTAGATCAATTGTGCCGATAGGTAACATTTATGACAGATTAAACGCCTCTAATACGACGGGGCAATTGCTAAGCTATTGTTTTTTATAGTTATATTTTTTTGGCATTAAATCTGCCACTAATAAGCTTGAACAGCACACATTGTAATCAATTTAGTTCCTGCGTGTTGTTATTCTCTGCCTATTCTTGGGCTCTTAGGGCATTACTAAATGCCCTTTTTTAATTTCATTGGCTTAAGCCAGTCTTAAACGCAATAAACTAATACAAAACTGCCTTCTGTTGTAGCATTATTGGACTTAAATGAAGGCAGCCACTCTATTTGGACTGCGACAGCCAACTTGACTTAATCACGCCACCTTTGAGTGAATACTATGACTATCGGTCCGTTAATGATTGACCTGGCAGGAACTGAAATTAGCCCACAGGAACGAGCTTGGCTAGAGCACTCTGCTGTCGGTGGCGTTATTTTATTTACACGTAATTATGTCGATAAAAACCAATTTAAGGATTTAGTCGCAGAGATACATTCGATTAAGGCACCACGACTGCTGGTTGCTATTGATCAAGAGGGTGGTCGTGTTCAACGGCTGCGTGAAGGATTTACTGCATTTCCTCCACTACGTAACCTAGGCCATACCTTTGACCAAGATGCGGCCACTGCAGTGCGCTTAAGCCATCTGTTTGCACAACAACTAGCCTGTGAGCTGCGTGAGATTGGTATCGACCTGAGTTTTGCGCCGGTGGTAGATATTGATTATGGGCTGAGTGCAGTGATTGGTGATCGTGCATTCCATAGTGATATTGATGCCCTGTCACGTTTAGCTATTAGCTTCCAATCAGGTTTGCGTGAAGGTGGTATGGAAAGTGTGGCTAAACATTTTCCTGGTCATGGCGGTGTTAAGGCGGATACCCATACTGAAGTGTCGATAGATATGCGCTCGGAAGCTGAAATTTGGAATGCGGATATTGTGCCTTTTCAGCGTCTCATCGCAAATGAATTAGCTGGTGTCATGAGTAGCCATGTGATCTATCAAGCGGTGGACAGTAAACCTGCAAGCCTTTCACCGATTTGGTTGAAAAAAATTCTACGGCAACAGCTATCATTTCAAGGTGTTATCTTTAGTGATGATCTGAGTATGCAGGGTGCACTTGCACAGGGATCGATAGAATTTCGTTTAGAGCAGGCGCTAGAGGCGGGTAGTGACATGCTGCTGATTTGTAACAGGCCACAAGATGTACCTACTGCACTAGACTATTTGAATGATTACAATGTGCCAGCCTCGCAATTACGCTTGGCGCGCTACCATGGACGTACTGCCAAACCATTGACAGCAGAAGCACGATTGGTTTTAGACACATGGATAGATGACCTAGGGAAAAATGAAAGCTTATCCCTTAATTTGGAGCCTTAAGTAATGAAAGAACTATTAATAGACCCACTGATTAACTTCTTCGAATTTGGGGGCGTCAGCTTATGGGTTTATGAAGTCTTCGTCATCGTCTTGCTGGTTTTGACGGTATCACTGATTGCACGTCATCTGATAACAAAGCTAGCGCTGCGTGCGACTAAGACGAGTAATCCCTGGGATGATGCCTTAGTTGGTGCTTTGCGCACTCGTGTTAATTATCTCATTCTAATTGTTGGTATTTCCTTTGCGATTGAGATTACCAATCAAGACAATGCGAGTGGGCTGATCGATTTAGTCGGTACGGTACGTCATGTCTTTATTGTTATTACGTTAGCCTGGGGTTTGGTCGTCTTTATTTCTGGCGTACAACAAGCCAGCATTCAGCTAGCCAAAGAAAAGGGCACAGGCGCTGATGCCACAACCATGCGTGCTGTCGGTAAATTACTGCGTACTGCCGTTATCATAACGACGGTATTGATCGTCATGCAGACACTCGGCTTTAGTGTCTCTGGTGTGATGGCGTTTGGTGGTATTGGCGGCATCGCAATTGGTTTTGCAGCAAAAGATCTGCTGGCTAACTTTTTCGGTGCCCTGACAATTTACTTGGATCGTCCTTTTAGTGAAGGTGACTGGATACGTTCTCCAGATCGTGAGATCGAAGGTATCGTTGAAAATATTGGTTGGCGTCTAACCGTTATCCGCTCATTTGATAAGCGACCTATCTACGTACCAAATTCAGTATTTGCTTCAATTGCCGTTGAAAATGCATCACGTATGTCAAACCGTCGAATCTATGAAAGCATTGGATTGCGTTATGCAGACATCAAGCAGATGGATGCGATTGTCACTGCAGTCACGCAGATGCTACGTAACCATAAAGAGATTGATCAAACACAAACACTGATTGTGAACTTCATTGAATTTAGTGCGTCTTCAGTCGACTTCATGGTCTATACCTTTACCAAGACCACTGACTGGGTGCGTTTCCACCAGATTAAGCAAGATGTCTTACTACAGATTGCTGACATTATTGATCAGCATGATGCAGAAATAGCCTTTCCATCGCGTTCACTCTACGTTGAAGAGAGTGCAGCGATCAAAGGCTTAGCGATACAACCGTCAACGCAAGCGTAAGCGTTAAGACGGATGGTTATGGCAACGCCGAATCAGGAAGACTTGCAGCAGATTCTGAATGACTCTGATCTGATCTATACGCAAGCAGAGATCGCAGCTGCAGTGATACAAATGGCCACTGCAACAGATCAATTATTGGCTGGCACTCGGCCTATTATCATTGCAGTGATGAATGGCGGCATGCCACTGACTGCGGACTTAATCCGTGCACTTAAGACATACAGTCGCTTGGACTATCTTCAAGTTGCGCGTTACCAAGATAAGACTGTGGGTGGGCAATTGCATTGGCATAAGCAGCCACAACATGCCTTAGCTGGTGAAACGGTCTTGTTGGTGGATGACATCTTTGATGAAGGCGAAACGCTGCAGGAACTGGTCTCGTATTGTAAAGCGCAGGGGGCCAAACAGATCTTCAGTGCAGTGCTACTGTATAAACATAAGCAGCAACGTAAACATGCCTTGATGCCTGATGTGATCGGCTTAGAAGTAGCTGATCGTTATGTCTACGGCTATGGTATGGATTATCAAGGGTATTTTAGAGACTTAGCCGATATCTACGCATTGAGAGAAGTATGAGCGCAAAGATCGCAATTATTGGTGGCACTGGATTAAAGTCATTTCCTGGGCTTAAAATCATTAAACAAGAAGTGGTGCGAACACCCTATGGCACACCTTCAGGCCCTATCAGTCATGGTGAATACGCTGACTGTGAGGTGATCTTTATTCCACGGCATGGCTCAGGCCATACCATTCCACCGCATATGATTAACTACCGTGCAAACCTCTGGGCATTACGAGAGAAGGATATTAAATCCATCGTTGCAGTGGCTGCAGTGGGCTCGATTCATACCGATATCTATCCCACTCGCTTAGTTATTCCAGAACAGATCATTGATTACACCTATGGTCGTCCACATACCTTTTTTGAGCAGGATCTACAGCAGGTTAAACATATCGATTTTTCACAGCCCTATGATGAAGCGCTTCGGCAAAGTCTAATGGCTGCCAGCGTTAGCATGAATTTGGATTGCTATGATGGAGGCTGTTATGCCGCAACACAGGGGCCAAGGCTAGAAAGTGCGGCTGAGATCAATCGGCTAGAACGTGATGGCTGCGATATTGTAGGTATGACGGGAATGCCTGAGGCAGCGTTAGCACGTGAGCTGGATATGGCTTATGCACACTGCGCCATGTCGGTTAATTGGGCGGCTGGTCGCAGTCAAGAAGAGATTACAATGGAGCTGATTATGCAGTGTACGCAGGCAGCAACAAAGAAGGTACAGGCATTGATCGGTGGTCTGCTGCAGGCGAGTTAAACCGTTGCTAGTTATGACTAGGCAGCTTGTTTAATTAACTGACTCTTGTGGTAATTGCTCTGGCTTAGGTGCACTGATTGGAGTCGCTTGGACTAAAATCCCTAGCATTGGGTGATCGATATAATAGACTTGGCGACTACGCATGCGATGGTGGTTTTTAATACGAAAATCGTCCATAGCTGGCATGCAGCGCAAGGCGTGCTCCTCACTATTGCTTTCTACCTGCTCGATTCTGAACACCAGGTCGGTGTATAGATGTAGATAACGTCCCACCTCAACTTTTAAGCTACCTTCTAATTCATATATGACGTCAGGGTCTGTCGTTATGGTCGCTAGCTCACTCAGCTCGTTGAAGCTTTTCCGTAATAGACCAGTGTGCTCTACAGCATCAAAATTGATTGGTTGAATTTCTTTCAAGGCAATGCTGATGACTTCGGGGGGCTTAGGCATATCAATCTTCTGCGCCTCTAAAATAGTGTCGGATAGAGGCTCAGCATTAATCACCTCAGGCTGGTCGGCCTTATGTTGGTAACGAAACCCTGCATGTACTGCAATGGCCTTACTAGTACTGGCATTACTTGCAGGCTGTCGCCAAGCCATATGATGCAGGACGCGGTAACCCGCTTTTTTTTCTAGCTTGGTTATTAGATCAGCTAACTGTAAATCGTTACTACCTAGTGGTAACCATTGAGTAAAAGCCTCACTGGCGTCTAATTTGGGTAAAGCGACATCAAAATTCTGGGCTAAGTCTATCGGCAGCAGTTCGACAATGGCAGTAGAAATACCTGCTGCTGGGGTTATCTCTAATTCAGACAACGTGCCAATCATAAGGCTTTGTTTAGCATTATTAGTGGTAGGCGATAGACTGTTTATAGGTAATTCATGCAGTAGAGGTGTGTTACTACTGAGTGGCATTAGCGTAAGGCCAGTGTCTGTAAGTTCTTCGATTTCTGTATCAGATAATTCTATATTGGCAGGTTGCTGTTGTAGCTCGCTGATATCTTTAAACAGCTGTTGTTCCGATCGTTTAAGCAGTAGGGCGCGTAATGCATCTAAATCAATACCCTTTGCCAGAGCGGGCACAGGTTCTAGGCTGGGAAGTTCTTCATAGGGGCGTTGGATTTCATTAGGTGTGAAAAAGATAATCTCAAAGGCATAGTCTTTTTGCGCGCTGGCATACTCGCTGAAAGTAAGTAGGGCCGTACCTATGAAAAAGAATGCTTTATTCACGCAGCCTCTCGAATAGCGATGTTATTGATCAATTGCAAAACATAATCAATGCGTTTATCAACGGTGTCTAATTCTAGTGTGAAGTATAACTTCTCATTTCCGACTAGTTTGAATACAGACGGTTCTTTTTGCAACAAGCTGAGTAGGGCTGTTACATCAATTTTTGGCTCTTTATCAAAGACGATGCGGCCGCCATCCTGATGCGCTGCAATCTTAACAATCCCTAAGCCGGCACAGTAAAGCTTCAGTTCTGTGCTTGCAAATAAGTTCTTAGCGGCGTCGGGTAATAGACCAAAGCGATCAATCAGCTCGATCTGTAGATTTTTTAACTGTTCTACCGAGCTAGCACTAGCGATACGTTTATACAAGACTAAACGCATATGGACATCTGGTACATAGGTATTTGGCAGCAGGGCTGCCTCACCTAGCTCAACCTCTGAGCCGTGATCTAACGGCCGATCGGTTTCTGGTAACTGGCCTGAACGTAGGGCTTGTACTGCTCTGGCGAGTAATTCGTTATACATGGTATAGCCGACTTCTTGTATCTGACCACTCTGTTCTTCACCTAATAGTTCGCCTGCACCACGTATTTCAAGGTCATGTGTGGCTAGGGTAAAGCCAACACCAAGCTCTTCTAAGGATTCAATCGCATCTAAGCGTTTAACCGCATCTGGCGTCATCAATTTGCGTGGTGGCGCCAATAGATAGGCATAGGCTCTATGATGTGAGCGACCCACACGACCTCGCAGCTGGTGTAATTGGCTGAGACCGAGTTTGTCGGCACGATTGATAATAATAGTGTTAGCGGTTGAAACATCAATACCGCTTTCAACGATGGTGGTGCAGACGAGAATATTGAATCGAGCATGATAAAAATCAAGCATCACTTCTTCCAGTTCACGCTCTGCTAGTTGGCCATGTGCAGCACGTACCTTGGCATGTGGTATCAGAGTCTCTAACTGTTTTGCGATCTTATCAATGGTCTTTACTTCATTATGTAAGAAGTAGATCTGTCCACCACGTTTCAGTTCACGTACGCAGGCCTCAGTGATGGCAGCATCATTCCATTCTGAGACAAAGGTCTTGATAGCATGACGATGGCTTGGTGGTGTTGCAATGATCGAGAGATCACGTAGGCCACTGAGTGACATGTTTAAAGTGCGTGGAATAGGGGTTGCTGTCAATGTCAGCATATCGACCTCTGCCCGCAATGCCTTGAGTTTTTCTTTATGCCGCACCCCAAAGCGTTGTTCTTCGTCGACCACGATTAACCCTAGATCTTTCCATTCGATGTCGGCAGAGAATAGTTTATGTGTGCCAATCACGATATCGACTTTTCCAGCCTTCAGGTCAGCCAGTATTTCTTTTTGCTTCTTGGCTGAATTAAATCGAGAGAGGGCCTCGATACGAAATGGCCACTCGGCAAAACGATCACAAAAGCTCTGGTAATGTTGCTGAGTCAGTAGCGTAGTAGGCGCCAGTACGGCTGCCTGCTTACCATTACTAGCGGCGATAAAGACAGCACGCATTGCGACTTCAGTCTTGCCAAAGCCGACATCACCACAGACCACGCGATCCATAGGTTTGCTAGAGCCCATATCGGATAATACATCATCGATGGCAGACTGCTGATCAGGTGTTTCTTCGTAGGCAAAGCTGCTAGCAAAGGTATTGTATTCCAATAGATTGGTGTCAAAGAAAATGCCTTTCTTGGCCTCTCGTCTAGCATAGACGTCTAATAGCTCAGCGGCGACATCACGCGCACGTTCGGCAGCCTTCTGGCGTGCGCGTGACCATTGGTCATTGCCTAGTTTATGCCAAGGCGCATTTTCTGCACCACTACCGGTATAGCGACTAACTAGATGGAGGTTAGCGACAGGGACATAGAGCTTGTCACCCCCATAGTATTCAATCGTAAGAAATTCAGTGCCATCACCGTCGATATCTAGTGATTGAAGACCAATATAACGGCCTACACCATGTTCCTCATGCACTATAGGTGCGCCTGGGGTCAGTTCACTTAGATTTTGAACGACCGCATCGGCATCGCGTGTGCGGCGCTTACGGGTGCGTTGACGTGCCTTATTACCAAATAAGGCGCTCTCACAAATAATCGCAATGCGTTCGTTCTGTAGGTAGATGGATTCTTCAAAAGGTGCGACTAATAGATGGGTGGATTCTGGGCTTTCACTAAAGCTAAACCAATCACTATCGACGGTAGGTTTAATGCCGAAGTTGCGCAGGGTTTCGTTTAAAAATTCACGCCGACCGAGTGACTCGGCTATAAATACTGCTTTATCTACTCGCTGCTCTAAGAAGTCTTTTAATAGGCGTGCAGGATCTTCTTGCCGCGTATCGATTTGAACTGCAGGTAACGTTGAAATCGGGAAATTAGTATTGGGCTTAGGGTGTTCATCGATCTTATGCCCATGCACCTTAATGCAGAGAGCCTGTTCAAATTCATTTAAGGTATCGGCAGCGCTGAGATAGAGTTCTGCAGGAGGCAGTACGGGACGTTCAACATCATGCCTGCGTTGTTCATAACGATTGAATAATTCTTGCTCAAACTCTTCTGCTACCTGTGCAATCTCATCGACCATGACGAATAGCGTATTTTCAGGAAAATAGTCAAACAGTCGAATGGTTTGATCAAAAAACAGGGGCTGATAATACTCAATACCAGCAGGGAAGTGGCCATTACTGACCTCTTGGTAAATTAGACTCTTGTTGGGGTCGCCAGCCAGCTTGGCACGATAGCGTTGACGGAAAGCCTTGATAGCGTCTTCATTAGTTGGTATCTCACGCGCGGGTAAGATCTCGATACGCTGAACCTTTTCTAGAGAAACCTGTTTTTCGATATCAAAAGTACGAATGGTATCGATCTCATCATCAAAAAATTCTACTCGGTAGGGTAGTGATGAGCCCATCGGGAAGAAGTCAATAATCGAGGCACGACTGGTGAACTCACCGCGTGTCATTACCTGTGAAACAGGGTTATATCCTGCACTGACTAAAGTGCGCTTTAACTTTTCGGGTTGGATGTTCTGGCCAACTTCGAGGCTGACTGAAAAACTAGCGACAAACTCTTTGGGTGGCACGCGTTGCATGCATGTTGAGATAGGTAGAACGATAACGCCCTGTTTGATCTTAGGTAATTTCTGTAGCGTAGCTACTCGCTCTGAGACAATATCTTCATGCGGTGAGAATACGTCATAGGGTAGAGTTTCCCATTCTGGAAAGCTTAAAAAGTTTTCCATGTTGGCATGAATGAAACGCAATTCAGTATGTAATTGATGACTGCTAGAGGAGTCCTCAGTAACTACTACCACTAAACCTTGATGTTCTTTAATCGCATTACTAATGGCAAGGCTCTTTGAGCAACCATAGAGCTGGCCCCAAGATTTTTTACTTTTGGTTTTGCTGGGTAACTTGGTGTCTAAATAATGCATTCTTTAATCTAGGGTGACAGTTATTCTTAATGTAAGCGCGCCGACTTTTTCGTCAGACTTAGCTTGCTGAAGTGGCCTGAATAGTAGCGCTTAGTATATTAAATAATCGGCTAATGAGTTGCTTTGATATGTCATATTTAGCGCTTATTTATAGGGATTGCTATCTGTTCGTTGGAATTAAAATCAGCACAAAAAAAACGGGGCCTAAGCCCCGCTTTTTTTGCTTAGAACAGCACTTACTTAGGTAAACATATCGGCAACGATATTGTCGTACCAACTGTAGGCATATTGTACTTCACGCTGTAAGGCTTCCTTGCTTGCATCGCTAGGGGTTAGACCACCAGCAACCTTTGCAATCTTCGAGCGATCTTCAGCTAAGCGGTAAACCGCTGCGACTGAAATACCGTAATCAGGTGCAATTAAGCTGTAGCAAGTATTAACGTATGAAGGGTCAGTCATCTCAATGTCATTCAAAGAGGCAATAACAGCAGTGGCACAGATTTTACCCTGTGAGTTGGCTGCATAGCCTGACTTAGGCATACCTTTTGCTGCACTGGCATCACCAATGACATAAACGCCAGCATGAATCTTAGATTCAAAGGTGCCTAGGTCAACAGGGCACCAACCAGAGTCATCAGTTACACCGGCAACATGTGCAATATGGCCAGCATGCTGTGGTGGAATGATATTGATCACATCACCTTGGATATCATCAAAGTCGGTTGAAACTGTCATTTCAGCCGCATTGACTGAAGTGACACCACCACCGGTATCAGCCGCAGGCACCCAATCAATCATGCCGTCATAGCGTGCTTTCCAGCCCTGAGTGAATAAGCCTTGCTTAGAAAACTTATCTTTTGCATCGATCACTAAGATCTTTGACTTAGGTTTGTTGTGCTTGAGGTAGTGTGCAATCTGACAGGTACGCTCATAAGGTCCTGGAGGGCAGCGGAATGGGTTGCCTGGAGGCGCGATAATGACCGTGCCTCCATCTTTCATTTCGACCAGTTGCTTACGTAACAAGCTAGTTTGTGGACCCGCTTTCCAAGCATGCGGCATGATTTCAGCAGCAGCTTCGTCATAACCTTCGATTACGCCGTACTTAAGAGAAACACCCGGTGAAAGCACAAGACGATCATAGGCAAAGTTGTCACCGGCATCGGTAACGACTTTCTTACTATCATGGTCAACGCCAGTAGCCTTAGCATGCACTACATTAATACCGTGCTTCTTTAGACCTTCATAGCCGTGACGGATGGTGCTGATATCTCGATCACCACCTAGTACTTCATTACTCATGAAGCAGGTGTAATATTCTTTGTTAGTTTCGATCAGTGTTACATCAATAGAGCTATCTGCCTTCTTGATATACTTGGCAGCAATCGCACCACCGGCACCACCACCGACAACGACAACCTTCTTGGTTGAGCCTAGCGCGATGTTAGGAGCGCCTAAGGTGATCGCTCCAGCAGCTACTGTGCCACTACCGTATTTAATAAAATCTCTACGATTTAATTTTTTCATTGTTTGCGTCCTCGACTAGTCAGTGATACTTGCGTAGTAATTCGCAAGTTGTTCAAAGCCAGCGTGACCTACACTGTCTTGGATTTCCTGAAGCTTGATTTTCATCTTCTTCGGCATATCACGATCGCCGTTGCTGAAGTCTGCCATGCTATATAGGAAGTAAGGAGCCCATTGGCCTGCAAGTACGCCGGTATCATCATCCGCTTCACGGCCTTCATCTTCGTGGCACTTTTCACAGTATTTAGCATGAAGTTTCTTGCCTTTCTTGGCTTGCGCGCTATCAAAGGCTTGCTCTGGACGCTGCATTTCTTGCTCGCTGAAGTAAGCAGCGATCATTTTGATTTCTTCATCTGTGTAGCCGCTAGCAAGACGATTCATGATCGTGCCATAGCGATTGAATGCTTCAACATCTTCAAATGCTAGATCAGCGTCTATAACAGCTTCTAATTCGTCAGCGTCAGGATATTTGTAGGCCAACATCGCGCCCATTAAATAATTAGGTGATAGACCAGCAAGGGTTGGGATGGCTGGGCCAACGCTATTTCCAGCCTCGCCATGACAGGCGACACAGGTGTTTACTAGCATCGCTTGGCGAGCAGGATCCGCGCTAGCGGTCGTACCCATCAGCGAGGCCATGCAAAGCAGGGCCGTTGCAGTAGCTTTTATTCTCATTATTAGGACTCCTCAGGTTAGGACAATAGTATGCTGTAGATAGGCGCCCATGAGCAATACCTTAGGCGCCTAATTCGATGATTTCCGATAACCCTAGGGGTCTGGGCGGCATTCATTTTTTAAAACTGATCAGCCTTCATCCGTATCGGGTTCAGTTGGTTCTTCATGAGCGACACCTTTGTGACATTCGATACAGGTCTGCCCACGTTTTTGTGCTTTCTTATGCTTTTTACGCGATGTCTTTTGTTGTTCTGTCGGGTCCATGGCATCAAAGCTGTGACAGCTGCGGCATTCGCGTGAATCAGTGGCTTCCATTGTCGCCCAGACGCGATTCGCCATTTTCCAGCGATGCGCTTCAAATTTCTCTTCGGTGTCGATGGTGCCCATAATCTCACCCCAGACATCTTTCGCCGCCATGACCTTAGCCATTAACTTAGGCCCTAAGGAATGAGGGACGTGACAGTCAGGGCAGCCAGCGCGAACGCCAGAGGCATTCTTATAATGAACTGACTCCATCCATTCTTCTTTGACCCACTGCATAGAGTGGCAGGAAGTACAGAACTCGACCGTGTTAGTCTTTTCTAATGCCACTGAGGAGCCGAGGGCAGAAAAGAAGCCCAGGCCGATAAGGGCAATGAAACCGAAAACGGAGATGAAACCTAAAGTGTATTTTTTGCGATCTGACATTATTTTTTATTGGGTGCTAGTATGCGAAGAATTAAGCGGTATTTTATGTAATATTAGGCCGCGTAACAACGTGAATTCGCGATCTCAGGAATGTGAACAAGAAGCATACAGGGCTTGATTCACTGTGTATGCATTAAAGCACTAATGTCCAAGTACAAAAACCCCAATTCCTTGCAAACTACAGCACTTCAATGTGAGCGTGGTGGTCGTGTGCTATTCGACAACCTTGCCTTTGAGTTACATGCAGGTGAGGCCTTGCTAGTGCAGGGAGCCAACGGTAGTGGTAAAACCAGTCTATTACGGATCATTACGGGTTTAACAACCGCGATAGAGGGTGATGTACTCTGGAATGGCGCCCTGATTACGGATGATGAGCAGGCCTATCAGAGAGAACTGTTATTTATCGGGCATCAGGCAGCGATTAAACAAGAGTTAAGTGTGCGTGAAAATTTGCGCTTACATTACGCACTCAATGGTTGTGAAGCAGATTCAATGGTTGATCTGGCTGAGAAGGTGGGGTTACGCCAACGGTTAGGTGTTATCTGTTCACGCTTATCTGCAGGACAACAACGCCGCGTCTCCCTGGCACGATTGTTTTTGTCGGAGCAGCCATTATGGATACTCGATGAACCATTGACCGCTCTAGATGTCGACTTCATCGCGACTATTGAAGCGCGCTTACAAACACACCTAGCAAATGGTGGCATGTTGATTTTAACGACCCATAGAGGTTTGGATTTAGGAACGGCAACAGTCCGCCATCTAGACCTTAATAAGAGTGCAAAAAACTAGGCTATGCGTCTGTTTTTATTCATATTTAAACGAGATATGCTGTTGGCAGTACGGCGTCGACGTGAATTGGCTAACCCGTTAGTCTTTTTCATCATGGTGGTGAGTATGTTCCCATTAGGCGTAACGCCCGATCATGCCTTTCTCGCTGAATTATCGGCGGGTGTCATCTGGGTTACCGCCTTACTGGCCGCCCTGATGTCGATGGATAGTATGTTTCGTTCTGACTACGATGATGGCTCGCTCGAGCAGTTACTGCTGATGCCAGGCTCTAAAGTGGTCTTGATCGGCGCAAAGATTGCTGCCCATTGGGTCAGTATCGGTCTGCCCTTGGTCATTATCGCGCCGCTGATGTCTTTTTTACTGTTCTTACCGTCGCAAGCATTACCCAGTCTGATTATCACTCTATTGATTAGTACGCCGATTTTGAGTCTCTTGGGCGCGGTTGGGGTGGCATTAACCTTGAGTCTTAGGGGCGGCGGCGTTTTATCTTCTTTATTAACGTTACCTTTTTACGTTCCTGTACTGATTTTTTCCACCATGGCAATTAATGCTGCGGCTGTAAATCAGCCGGTCAGCGGTTATTATGCGTTACTCGCAGCGTTCTTAATTGTTTCAATCTTATTAGTGCCGTTTGCTGTCGTGGCGGCCTTACGAGTTTCATATAACTAAGATGTTTACTTTTTTACATAAATTCGCTTCACCTCAATACTTTTATTCATGGTCTGCCAGTTGGCAGAAATGGGCTAGTATTATCGCAGCACTGTTAATGAGTGTTGGGCTCTACTACTCCTTACTGAATTCTCCTGCCGATTATCAGCAGGGTGAGACCGTACGCATTATGTATGTGCATGTGCCGGCCGCCTGGCTATCGATGTTTGGTTATATGGTGATGGCGTCTGCTGCCATAGTTACCTTGATCTGGCGAATTAAAGTCGCCGAGATTATGATCGCGCAATGTGCGGTTATTGGTGCCTCATTTACTGCACTAGCACTGATCACAGGGATGTTATGGGGTAAGCCAATGTGGGGTGCCTATTGGGTATGGGATGCACGCTTAACCTCTGAGTTGGTTTTACTGTTCCTCTATTTTGGTGTGATAGCCCTTTCTGGTGCTTTCGATGATGAGCGTGCAGGTGCTCGGGCTGCCGCTATCTTGACCTTAGTTGGGATTGTTAATATTCCGATTATTCATTACTCGGTGGAGTGGTGGAATACCCTACATCAAGGCCCAACGGTGAGTAAATTTGACTCGCCATCAGCACCTCCGAGCATGTTGGTGCCATTATTAGTGATGGCTTTAGCCTTTAAAGCCTATTTTTTCGCAGTACTATTTAAACGTGCGCGTGCTGAGCTGTTATTACGAGAACGTAATACTAGTTGGGTTAAGGCTTTGCTAAAGGAGACGGTATGAATGAATTCCTCCATATGGGTGGCTATGCCTTCTACGTTTGGGGTTCTTACGGACTCACTGCTGGGGTATTACTTGCGAACCTGATCTTCGCGACAATGCGTCGTAAGCAGATTTTGCAGCAGATACAAGAGATGAGTGAAGAGGACTAACTGATGGCAACTAAACGTAAGCAACGAATGATTTTTGTAATTGTGCTGATCAGTGGCTTTGCTGCGGCGACCGCCTTGGCCTTATTCGCATTTGAAAAAAACCTACTTTACTTTTACAGCCCATCTCAACTCAGTGAGGCAGAGGTGACTGAAGATCAGTTATTTCGTCTCGGTGGTTTAGTAGTCGAAGGCAGTGTTGCGCGTATGCCCGATGGTATTACCACTCAGTTTGCTTTGACTGATATGCAGGGCCAAGTGCAGGTGCAATATACCGGTTTGTTGCCTGATTTATTTCGTGAAGGCCAAGGCATTGTCGCGCAGGGTAGACTCAATGCAGAGGGTCTATTCGTTGCTCAAGAGGTCTTAGCGAAACACGATGAAAATTATATGCCACCGGAAGTCGCTGAGGCATTGAAGGCTGCAGGCGGCGAACATCCAGTATCTATCCCTAAGACAACAGTAGAATAAACATGATTCCAGAGATTGGCCATTTTGCCTTAGTCATGGCGCTTTGCTTAGCAATTGCGCAGGCGAGTATTCCATTGATTGGAGCCAGCACGAATAACGCGAATTGGATGGCAGTGGGACGTAGTACGGCTATCGGACAATTTTTATTCTTATTGCTAGCCTTTGTCTGCTTAGCCTATAGCTTTGTTGTGAATGACTTCTCAGTACTTTATGTCGCCAATAATTCGAATACTGCGTTACCTATTTACTATCGAATCTCTGCCGTTTGGGGCGCACATGAAGGCTCTCTATTGCTTTGGGTCTTAGCGCTAGCAGGTTGGGGATTTGCCGTTGCTATTTTCAGTCGCAGTCTGCCGCAAGACCTATTGGCTCGCGTACTCAGTGTCATGGGTATGATCAGTATCGGCTTTTTATTGTTTACTCTAGCCACCTCAAATCCGTTTGACCGTCTGTTTCCAGCTGCATTACAAGGGCGAGATCTAAACCCTTTACTGCAAGATCCCGGTTTAGTCATTCACCCACCGATGCTTTACATGGGCTACGTTGGTTTCTCTGTTGCCTTCGCCTTTGCCATCGCTGCTTTAATAAGTGGTGAAATGGATTCGGCTTGGGTGCGTTGGTCACGACCCTGGGCTAATCTTGCTTGGGTGTTCTTAACTATCGGTATCGCACTAGGCAGTTGGTGGGCCTATCAAGAGCTAGGTTGGGGCGGCTGGTGGTTCTGGGACCCGGTTGAGAATGCATCATTCATGCCTTGGTTGGCGGGCACCGCATTAATCCATTCATTGGCAGTGACAGAAAAACGTTCAACCTTTAAGAGCTGGACGATACTGCTGTCGATTATTGTGTTTTCTTTAAGCTTATTAGGCACTTTCCTAGTTCGTTCTGGTGTCTTGGTGTCGGTACATTCATTTGCTAGTGATCCTGCACGTGGTGTCTATATCTTAGGTTTCCTTGCGTTGGTTGTGGGTGGTTCGTTAACACTCTATGCCTGGCGGGCAATGCGTTTTTCCTCGACTAGTCAATATGAGATTGTCTCTAAAGAGACCATGTTGCTAGTGAATAATGTGCTTTTGATCGTGGCCATGTTGACTATCTTGATCGGCACTCTGTACCCCTTGTTTGAAGATGCCTTAGGCATGCCAAAGTCATCGGTAGGCGCACCTTATTTTGATGCAGTTTTTGTCCCTCTGATGTTGCCATTAATCTTTATGATGGCCCTTGGCCCAGTTGCTAAATGGCGACGTGAAAATCTGGGTGAGTTACTTAACCGACTCAAGGTATTAGCTGTTATAGCAATTGTTGTGGGGGCAGTGTTACCGCTGGCTATTTATGGCAACAATACGGTGATGACAGGCATTGGTATTGCTGCAGCAGCCTGGGTGATCTTAAGCTCGATCTATGCGGTTGCACGATTGGTTAGTAAGCGGGATGCGAAAACACCATTATTAAAAGCCTATGCCAAGGTACCTAAGGCTATGTATGGCATGCTCTTGGCTCATTTTGGTATGGGTATCTTTATTATCGGCGTAGTCTTCACTAGCTCCTTTAGTGATCAAGTAGAACAAGCAGTCAAGGTAGGCGAGAAGGTTAGTGTTGCAGGTTATGACTTCATTTTGGAAGGAGTGGGTCCAGTAAAAGGCCCTAACTACGACGCCATGCGTGGCTCGGTGCGGGTAGAGAAAAGTGAACAACTGCTAACAACGTTATTACCTGAAAAACGTATTTATAACGTGCAACGTAATGCAATGACCGAGGCGAGTATTTACACCGGTGTCTTTGCTGATTTGTATGTGGCTTTAGGGGAACCCGTGACACAAGATAAATGGGGTCTGCGAGTATATTACCGACCATTTATTCAATGGATCTGGATGGGTTGTTTGTTGATGTCCTTAGGTGGCATTGTTGGTGCACTAGACCGACGTTACCGTGCTCAGCGAAAAACAAAGCCAGTTAGCGCATGAAGTCTCTAATCCCCGCTTTATTGTTCTTTGTTATTAGTGGTTTTCTCTTTGTTGGGCTATATAAAGACCCAACGTTAGTCTCATCACCCTTAGTTGGGAAATCAATCCCTAGCTTTAGTGCATCGACCCTGTTTTATCCCGATAAAAAAGTGACCCAAGCCGATTTAATCGGTGAAATTGCCTTAGTCAATGTTTGGGCTACTTGGTGTCCTGCTTGTAAGCATGAGCATCCAGATTTAGTTGCCTTGTCGGAGAAGACTGATATTCCGATCTATGGCTTGAACTACAAAGAAACCGACAAGGCCGAAGCACGTGCGTGGCTGCGTGATGAAGGCAATCCCTATGCTTTCTCTATCTCTGATGATGACGGGCGCATCGGTATTGATTTTGGTGTTTATGGTGCACCAGAGACCTTTCTAATCGATGCTCAAGGTGTCATTCAGCATAAACGAGTCGGTGTAATGAACGATAAGATTTGGCAGCGTGATTTTTTGCCGATTATTCAACGCTTACGTAGAGAAGCCCTATGATCCGTGTTGTAAGCTTGCTGCTAGGCCTTTGGATCGGTGCTGCACAAGCACAGATCGTCAGTGTGGAACCTGAGTATCAGGGGCGCTATAACGATCTATTGCACGAGCTGCGTTGTTTGGTGTGTCAAAATCAGACACTGGCAGATTCTGGTTCTGGTTTGGCCGATGACCTCAGGCTTGAGGTTAAACGCATGTTGGAAGAGGGCCTGAGTGACGAGCAAATATTTGCTTTCATGTCCGATCGTTATGGCGATTTTGTGTTATATAATCCGCCAGTTAAACCGCGAACCTGGTTGCTTTGGTTTGGACCTTTTGTGTTGTTGATTGGTGGTCTTATAGGGATACGACAGGTGGTGCGAGCAAACAATAAAACGGCTAAAAGCAGCACGCTGACAGAGTCCGAAAAGAAACAAGTAAACGCTGTAATACAAGATAGAGATGATTAAACGATGACATTGTTCTGGTTGGCTGCAGCCGCGATTACCCTAATCGGTTTGGGTTTTATTATTCTGCCTTTAATGCGACAGAAAGAATCTGCGCAGGTCTCACGCATGCAGGTGAATAAAGCCTTGTATGAAAGCAAATTAGAAGAGTTGCAGGCAGATCTTGAGCAGGGACTATTAGACCCCTCTGAATATCAACAGAGTGAGCAAGAATTGCAACGAAGTTTGCTCTCTGATGTAAAGGTTAGTGAGCGCTCTAGTGTGACTCAAAAGCGTAGTAATCTGGGCATGGTCGTATTACTTACGATTGCCTTGCCACTATCGGCTATCTTGCTCTATCAGCAATTCACTACTTATGTAGCGAATGATGAATATAACGAACAACAAAAGTTGGCGCAGCAGGCGCAGACTATTCAACAATCAATAGAAGATCTAGAGCAACGTCTACAAGATAAGCCCGATGACTTGGAAGGCTGGAAAATACTGGGGCAGTCCTATGTCGTTATGCAGCAATTTAATAAGGCTGTAGGCGCCTATTCACAGGCGGCTGCATTAAGTGATTACTCTGATCCAGATCTATTGGTTTTACTTGCAGAAACCTCATCGTTTGCTAATGACGGTGTCTTTGGCACTATTGAGAATGCCTTGCTAGAGCAAGCGCTTGCGGTTAATCCTAAGCATGAGCGTGCACTTTGGTATGCGGGTTATGCAGCCTATAGTGAAGATGATTACCAAGCTGCAGTAGCGTATTGGCAGACGTTATTAAGTCTAGTGCCTGCAGACAGAAACGATGTACGTGATTCGTTAAACAAGTTTGTTGCCGATGCCCGAGAAAAGGCTGGCTTAGAGGCTGCGCCTGCAGAGCAGGCGGCATTGGCCCGTGTGCTGTATGTGCAAGTGACCGTCGCGCAAGAACTGGCTAAAAACTATCAGGATAGCGATACCGTGTTTATTTATGCACGTGCGAAGAACGGACCTAAAATGCCATTGTCTTTGGTTCGTGTACCACTGTCGGCCCTACCAATTAAAGTCGAACTGACGGAAGCAACCTCTATGTTGCCGAATATGAATCTCCGTAGTTTTGAACAGGTCGAAGTATTGGCAAGGATTTCTCCTAGTGGCCAAGCTATAAGCCAAGCTGGTGACTTAATCTCTGCAGCGGTTAGTGTTGATTTTAGCCAAGATAGTGAGCATGAGCTCGAAGTGTCAATTCAACGCGTAATCGAATAGCAGTCATTTAGTTTGATGGGATCCAAAATTAAGCCTATGTGTTTACGTTCACTAGTCTGTTTAGTCAGCCTCTTATATTGCAGTGGACTATTTGCTGAAGATAACTTTATCTTATTGCAATCAACTACCTCGACTAAAAACTCCGGTCTATATGATTATTTGATCCCTTTGTTTACTGCAGACACCGGCATTGATGTGCGTGTGGTTGCAGTTGGCACTGGCCAGGCGTTGCGTAATGCACAGAATGGTGATGCCGATGTGCTTATCGTCCATGCCAAGTCGCGTGAAGAAAAGTTCATTATCGAAGGCTATGGTCTACAACGACATCAGTTCATGTATAACGATTTTGTTATCGTTGGGCCGACATCAGATCCAGCTGGCGTGGCCAAATCTGAGACCGTAAAAGAATCACTGCAACGGATTGTTAAAGCCGGTAGTAGTTTTGTCTCACGCGGTGATGACAGTGGTACCCATACCAAAGAATTAGAGCTATGGCGTTCTGCAGGCCTAACGGTCAGTGGTGCTAGCGGTGGCTGGTATAAGGAAGTCGGCGCTGGGATGGGGGCAACCTTGAATGCCTCGGTGGCGTTACAGGCCTATACCCTGAGTGATCGGGCTACTTGGCTGAATTTTGGTAATAAGAAAGACTATCGCTTACTGTTTGAAGGTGATCCACCCTTACATAATCAATATAGCGTGATTGTAGTTAATCCCGCACGTCATACTCACGTCAAATTGAAACTGGCACAGACCTTTGCCGATTGGTTACTTGCGGCTCGCGGGCAGCGGGCGATTGCAGGCTATCATGTTGCTGGCGACCAACTATTCTTTCCAAACGCTAAGCAGTAATAAAGCGGTTATTCTTCCTTACCGTGCGTGACTAGTGCGCTATAGGCATCGATACGACGGTCGCGCATAAACGGCCAAAGGCGTCGCGTTGTCTCTGATTCAGCAAGGTCGATATCAATGACCTCGCTCTGTTCCTGATCCTGTGAGCAACGCAGTATGACCTGGCCCATGGTGTCGCAGGCAAAACTATTTCCCCAAAAATCGATTGCAGCGTCCTCGTTATCAGCATTCGCTAGTTCGCGTCCAACACGATTAACACTGATCAGTGGTAGACCGTTAGCGATGGCATGTCCACGCTGCACCGTTTCCCAAGCATCACATTGACGCACCTTTTCAGCTTGATCATCGCTGGGATCCCAGCCGATTGCAGTTGGATATATGAGCAATTCTGCACCCGCTAGCGCCATCAACCTTGCAGCCTCAGGAAACCATTGATCCCAGCAGACTAAAACGCCTAGACGCCCAATACTGGTCTCTATTGGCTTGAATCCGGTGTCGCCAGGAGTGAAATAGTACTTCTCATAAAAGCCAGGGTCATCTGGTATATGCATTTTGCGATAATGGCCTGCCAAGCTGCCATCGGATTCAATGACCAAAGCAGTATTATGATAAACACCGCTTTGACGGCGCTCAAAGATGGAGGCGAGTATGACCACTTTATGCTGTTTAGCGACCTGCGCTAAGGTATCGAAAGTAGGTCCTTGGAGGGCCTCTGCAAGATCAAAGTGCTGCGCCTGCTCGCTCTGACAAAAGTACAGCGAGGTATGTAGTTCTGGTAGCACAATTAATTCAGCACCTAAGTTTGCAAGCTCTGCTATCTGACTAATCGAATGCTGTAGGTTTTGCTCACGCTCGGCTTGATTAGCTTGCTGAATGAATCCAATTTTCATGTGCCTTCCATTTTAAAGAGGTCTGCTGTCAGGTGTAGTGTTGCGCAATGAATGCTACCAAACTGTTCGATTAGTGCAGTCGCATCTATGCCGATAATTTTACGTTGTGGCAATAGCTGTTGAAATTGTGCCAGTACCGCGGCATCACTGGCAAGATTATACAATGGCAATAATAAGGCATCGTTTATAAATAAAAAATTCAGATAACTAGCTGGCACGATGTTATTTGCTGCATTGTAAAGCGTTGTCGCTGTTGCGTTCACTGCAGTCAATTGTAAGTCATGTGTTGCAGCTAGCCTTTTTAAATCCTGTTCCAGCTTGGCTAAAGTGACGGTGTCGGTATGTTTGGTCTGATGCGTCTTCGCATAGACAATATGCTTTTCGTCGATAAAGCGGGCGAGGGTGTCGATGTGACCACCAGTATCGTCACCAGTTAGGGCAGGGACATCAACCGATAATGCTTGTTGTAGTGAAAATTGCTGACAGAGTTGTTGGCTTACTTGCTCTTCAGACAAGTCTAAGTGGGGATTATTGCGTAATACACAACGATAGTTAAACAGCACTGTACCGGCGCCATTGAATTCTAAATTACCGCCCTCTAATGTCCACTGGCTAGGCGTTAGAGTCTCTGCCTGAATATTAAGGTATGGCGCTTTATTGCTTGAGCATAACTGCTGATGGAAGTTTTCAGCAAAGGCTGCATCTAGGGCACAAGGATACTGATTGCCCCAAGCATTGAATTGCAGATCAAGGCCCTGTTTAGCAAAATACTGTGGGCCAAAGTCACGCACCCAGGTGTCATTTGTTTTAATCACGAAGATCGTTAGCTTATCTTCAGTTATAGCATGGCATTGGCCGCGTATGTGCTGCTGATGAGCTGCATCATAGGCAATAACAATAATCTGTTGATAGATCGCTATCTGTTCACAGAGACTACGATAGTGCCGCTCAATAGCATTGTCCTGACTGCTGGCTAGGTAAGGTCCCCAGTCTGATTGTAGATGGGGCCACACAACAACAGTCGCGCTTTGTAGCGCCCATTCAGCGCTTGGATATAGAGGCATCGTGATATCAGCTCAGCTTAGATGGGGTTTATTATTAGACTTATTGTCTGAAACGCAAGCCTTGCGAATAGTTGATTAGGGCAGAGTAGTTGCAGCCTTTCGATCATAAACTTTTATTATCTAGATCTGGCTTAGGCGATCACGCCTGCGGTACACTAATGGGCAGTTATGACACCTATTAGCCTAATATCATCCTGCCGTTGCTGTCAGCAGCTTACGGCTTCTATCTGCGACCGAGACTAGCTTGCGACCATGTTTAAACCACTAGAACTATTTATTGGTCTGCGTTATCTGCGTGCAAAGCGACGAAACCATTTCATCTCATTCATTTCGATGAGCTCAGTGATTGGAATCAGTCTCGGTATTGTCGTCATTATTACCGTGCTTTCGGTTATGAATGGCTTTCAAAGTGAGATTCGAGACCGCATGTTACAGATGACGGCGCATGCGACCTTATTAGAGCTAGATGGCTCATTGGCTGATTGGCAAAGTATTGCTGAGCGCCTACAAGGGCATGAAGATATTGTTGCACAGGCACCTTTCGTCGAAGGCCAGGTAATGTTGGTCAAAGGTAAGCAGGTTACTGGTGTTATGTTGCGTGGCATTGAGCCTAACTTAGAGGCCAACGTCTCCAGCCTTGAGGATTTTATCGTCGAGGGTGATATCAACAGCCTGCAAGACAGCCAGTTTAATATTTTCATGGGGGCTGAGTTAGCCACCTACCTGGGTGTCTCTGTCGGTGAGCGTATTACCTTGATCACACCAGAGGCCTCGGTCACGCCTGCCGGCATTATGCCTAAGCTCAAACGCTTACAGGTAGCCGGTATCTATCAAGTTGGCATGAATCAAATTGATCGTAATACGGCAGTGGTGCATATCGCGGATGCTCAACGATTATTCCGTATGAAAGATGAGGTCAGTGGGATTAGGCTGAAGCTTAATGACCTATTTCAAGCGCCACTGCTGGCTAGGGCCTTAAATCAATCATTCGAAGGTAAGTACTGGGTGACTGATTGGACTCGTAGCAATCGCAACTTCTTTCGTGCGATAAAGATGGAAAAGACGATGATGTTTATCATCATGATTCTAATCGTTGCTGTGGCTGTATTTAACGTCGTATCGATGCTGGTTATGGTGGTAACAGATAAGCAATCCGATATCGCTATTTTGCGTACCATGGGGTTCTCACCTCGTAGTGTGATGTGGGTCTTTATCATTCAAGGCAGCATGATTGGTTTAGTGGGCACGGTATTAGGTGTGGCTGGTGGTCTTATTTTAGCCTCTAATCTACAGACCGTGGTGGCAGGCATAGAGAGTCTACTGCAAGTTAAATTCTTAGATGCCAGCGTCTACTACATCAGCGATCTACCATCCAAAATCCTTGCTAGTGACGTGATGATTGTTGCAGGCTTATCTTTTTTCTTGACCGTTATTGCTACCTTATATCCCGCGCTACGCGCTGCAAAAACACAACCGGCCGCCGCCTTGAGGTATGAATGAGTTTGGATTCTATAAGCACAACAGCCAAACCTTTACTTATTGTTGAGGCCGTTAGTAAGCGTTTCAGTGATGGCCCATTGAATGTCGATGTATTATCTAATGTCTCACTGCAGGTGCATGAGAAGCAGCGGCTTGCGATAGTCGGTGCCAGTGGTAGTGGTAAAAGCACACTGTTACAGATCATGGGAGGGCTAGATGATGCCAGCAGTGGTCGTGTGCTGTTTGATGGGGATGACTTCGCTCAGTTAAACGCAACACAAGCAGGGAAGTTGAGGAATCGTAGCCTTGGTTTTGTCTACCAGTTCCATCATTTACTGCCAGAATTTAGTGCCCTAGAAAACGTCTGTATGCCATTACTGATGAGTGGCTATTCTTGTCGTGAAGCCAAACAGCGAGCCGCAGACATCCTGCAGCGAGTAGGTCTATCTAAGCGTAGCAAACACAAACCGCATGAGTTATCTGGTGGTGAGCGTCAGCGCGTGGCGATTGCACGTGCGATGGTGATGCGACCTCAGTTACTGCTAGCAGATGAACCTACAGGTAACCTAGATCGAAAGAGTGCCGAGCAGATAGCCATATTGATGGATGAGTTACAGCAAGAATGTGCGACAGCGATAGTTCTGGTGACTCATGATATCGAGCTTGCACAGAGTATGGATCAGGTGATTACTCTGAGTGATGGCGAGATCGTCTAAGCCGATTTTTCGTCTTTAACTTACGCAACATTGAACGTCTCTTCCATGCCTTCGAAACATGGTAACGCCAATATATATTGACCGCACCAGCACCAATCCCCCCAGCCAATGCGCCTGCGCACAAACAGCCCACCAAAAAGGGGTGCCAGCGATGCAATAGCTGCGTAAACAGCCAATTAAAACTCATTTCAACTTGTATCGGCTCGGCTTGCACGTCTAATAAGTATGCGCCTAAGCGGTAAGCCCAGTAAAAAAAGACCGGCATGGTTATTGGGTTGGTGATCCAGACTAAGATCACAGCAATTGGTAAATAAGCGGCAAAGATAATTGCGAGTGCTGCAGCCACAAGCATTTGTATCGGCACTGGCATGAAGGCGGTAAACAGGCCTATCGCTATAGCACGCACAACAGAACGTCGATTGATATGCCATAAGTTGGGATCATGGGAAAAATCGCCAAAATAGCTGGCAGCTTTTTTAAATTGGCCATGGTCAGAATTACTGAGCCATTGTTGGAATAGTTTCTTTGGCACTGCAGTTATTTTTGGGTTAAGTGTATGGCTTATTATCCCACGACTATTACCACAACGGCAGGACTGATTTTCATTGGTGGCTGTATTTTTCAGCTTAGTCGAGAGCTGTTGCCCATTGAATACACCTTTTTACTGATTCCGCTGCTGCTCGCATACCTCTTTCTGCCTCGATTGAGGGTACTGTGGTGTTTATCGTTTGGCTTTCTATGGAGCCTGTTACTAGTTCACACTGCATTTAATGCGGATTTGAGTACAGATTGGTCTAAAACAGACTTAGCCCTCAATGGTGTTATTCAGCAGTTACAGATTGATACACCGACGTATAGTCGATTTGTCTTTGTATTGAGCGAAGATTCTGATGATGACAAGGCTAAAGCACAGGAAGGGCTGCCCAGTAAACTACTAGTCAGTTGGTATAATCCACCAGAGAAGCTGCTACCAGCAAGCCAGTGTCAATTACAACTCCGCTTGCGTCAGCTCTGGCGCTTGGCCAATCCAGGTAGCAGTGATTATCAACGCTTCCTATTTTCACAGGGCATAGTAGCAAGGGCATATGTACGGCAGGGGAGCTGTCAAAAATCCAGCTCAATCGGGCTAAGGCAAAAGCTATTACAAGGGTTCAGTGCATTACCCTATGCACAGATGCCCTTGATGCAGGCCTTAGTCTTTGGTGAACGTACGGCTATCGATGCAGTGCAATGGCGGAGCTTACGTCAGACTGGAACGACCCACTTATTAGCGATATCTGGTTTGCATATCAGCATCATAGGGCTGTTTAGTTACTTTCTTCTATTTCAGCTGCTGCGGTGTAATGCGCGCATATGCAGCAGAATAGCTGCACAACGATTGGCGGCATTTGGCGTTATTCCTGCAATCCTCGCCTATGCCTATCTAGCAGACTTTTCGATCCCTACCCAACGCGCTGTAATGATGGCGACAGTTGCCGTCTGTTTGCTTGCATTGAGTCGCCGTTGTGAAGGACTAACCGTTCTTTCTATTAGCTTTATTAGCCTGTTTTTGTTTCAACCCTTCTTGTTGCTAGAGATTGGTTTCTATCTCTCGTTCAGTGCGGTCTTGATAATCTTAATTGTTCTGCGGATAGCACCAAAGCAATCAAAGCTACGTTTAGCAATCTATCTACAGTTGGCATTAAGCGGTGCAATGATACCTATCAGTCTGTACTACTTTGAGCAGGCCTCACTGTTAGCACCATTGGCTAATCTACTCGCAATACCCTGGGTTAGTTTTATTGTTCTACCACTGTTACTCATCGGCTTACTATTATGGTTGTGTGCGATCCCACTGTACGGCAGCTTATTGGCATTATCTGATGCCAGCCTTGCTCTATTGATGTGGTTTTTAGATGGTCTAAGTGCTATTCCGATGGCAAGTTTTCTCGGCTATAGCAGTTTATTTGGCTTGATCTGTTTCGAGATTGGATTGCTTGTATTGCTACTTCCATTAGCATCACGCTACAAGCTACTATCTGCGATTTTAATGCTCAGCCTGTGGTTTTATCAGCCTGATAATCTGCAGCCAGGTCAGCTTAGATTAAGTACCTTAGATGTTGCTCAGGGTTCTGCTGTATTAGTTGAGGTTCAAAGCGAGGAGGGGCGTAAGGTTTTATTATATGACGCCGGTGCAAGATATCGTTCTGGCTTTAGCATGGGGCAGGCAGTTATCGCTCCCTTTTTACGACAACTGGGGATAAGCCAGATTGATCTGCTGTTGATTAGTCATAACGATAATGACCATGTGGGTGGTTTGGCTGCCTTAATCGAAGCTGATTTAGTTAATAAGATAATGCGTAGTCAGTGGGGTAAAGACGATTTTCAGTCGACTACCTTAGATAGTTCATTATGTCATTCTGGTATGTCTTGGCGTTGGGGGCAGGTGTACTTTGAAATCTTACACCCTAGTCCAGGCTGGCAAGGCAGTGAGAATAATCGATCTTGTGTGTTATCTATTAGTCATCCTGCGGGTCGCATACTATTGACGGGTGATATAGAAAAAGCCGCTGAATATGAACTCTTGCGCCGTTACCGTCAGGATCAGTCAAAGCCCTTACATAGCCGTATTTTACAAGTGCCGCATCACGGTAGTGCTTCGTCATCAACATTGGCTTTCTTGAAAGCCGTTCAGCCACAGCTCGCTTTATTCTCTTACGGTCAATATAACCGTTATCATTTTCCTCATGCTACTATTCTAAAACGCTATCAAGACCTTGGTATTGATTGCATTACAACCGCTGACGCAGGTGTTATTAGCTTGCTCTTAGACGTAAACAAGCCTGATGGTATGGCTGTAGATGCGAGCTATCGAGAACGTAGTCGCCGTTACTGGCACCGAACAGATATATTAGCTAAGTGTAGATAAACAAATACCTCAAGGGGTCAAATGTTAGAGATTATTCAATCCGGTGGCTGGATGATTTGGCCGATATTACTTTCTTCAGTGATTGCACTTGGCATCATATTCGAGCGCTTCTGGAGCTTGCGACAAGAGCGCATCATGCCGCAGGAATTAGTCAAGAAGATGAGCCTACTACAACAGCAATCACCTGCGTTAGATGCTGATATTGAGGCTATTCATGGTGACTCAGCCTTTGCTAGCATAGTCAAAGTTGCGATACAGCAGCGTACAGCTAGTAATACAGTTCAGCGCGAACGTCTAGAAGAAGTAGGGCGTCAGATCGTACATGAGCTGCAGCTTTTCCTGACGACACTGGGCACGATCGCGGTGATAACACCTCTGCTCGGTTTGCTCGGTACGGTGCTTGGCATGATTGATGTGTTTATGGTCATGAGCAGTACCAGTGTGACTGAACCTGAAGCCTTGGCTGGAGGTATCGCGCAGGCCTTGATTACCACTGCTGCGGGTATTTCGGTTGCTATACCTAGCCTGATTTTTGTACGCTATTTTCGTAGAAAGGTAGCGGATTTAGTGCTGCAAATGGAAACTCAGGCAATCTTATTGATTGACCGCTTAGCAGACTAGTTGACGAGTAATAAGACATGAGATTTTCTACAGCAGAAGAAGAAAATGATGAGATCAATCTAACACCATTGATTGATGTGGTGTTTTTGTTGCTGATCTTTTTCATGCTGACCACGACATTCAAGCAAGAGGTGGCATTGTCTATTGATTTACCAGAGGCCAATGCACTAGAACAACAAGACACTCCGGTCAGTATTGTGGTGTTGATTGATAAACAAGGGCGTTATGCCCTGAACGGTAAGGTGCTACAGCACTATTCACCGATAGAATTACGTCAAAGCTTACGACAACTACGTTCTGAGAATGGTGATCTGAAGTTGGTTATCCGTGCTGATGGCGAGAGCACACATCAATCGGTAGTCTGGGTGTTAGATGCAGCGGCTGCGGTTGGGTTGTTACAGATCTCGATAGCAGCCGATTCGAAGTCATTAGAAACGCTTAAATAGCGCGCAAGCCAATCCATGTTCAGCTACACTAAGCACACCTTAAACTGAATTCCGTAAAGACTAAGATGGATACTAAAATTCTCGAAATCCTAGCCTGTCCTGTGACCAAAGGGCCATTAATCTTCGACAAAGAAAAATCTGAGCTGATCTCATTAAGTGCAAAATTAGCCTATGCAGTGAAGAACGATATCCCGGTCATGATTGAAGAGCAGGCGCGCGAGTTGACCCATGCTGAATATGAGGAATACCAGAAGCAACGATGATGGCTGACTTTCATGTTGTTATTCCGGCACGTTTCAACTCGAGTCGATTACCTGGCAAGCCCTTATTAGAGTTTCAAGGCGCTAGTCTGATTGAACATGTCTATCGTCGTGCCTTAGCCGCAAATCCTCAATCTATCCTGATTGCCACTGATGATGAACGTATTGCTGCAGTCGCAGAGGGCTTTGGTGCCACTGTCTGCATGACTTCTACTGAGCATAACTCGGGGACAGATCGGATTGCTGAAGCTGCTGCTATGCAGGTTTGGGATGGCAATGCCATTATTGTCAATCTGCAGGGAGATGAGCCTAAAATGCCATCGGCCAATATTCAGCAGGTTGCACAGTTACTACAAGATATGCCCGACGCTCAGATTGCAACACTGTGTGAGCCGATCACCGAGTTGCGTGACTATCAAGATCCGAATGTTGTTAAGGTAACTAAAACAGACCAAGGCCTAGCACTTTATTTTAGTCGTTCTAGCCTGCCATATATGGCAGAAGACCAGTTGGCTGACTTAGCCAAACTAGCGGTTTATAGACATGTAGGGCTGTATGCCTATCGTGCCGACTATCTACAAAGTTTTGTTAAAAAACCAGTGTCGTTTCTAGAAAATAGTGAGCGCTTAGAGCAGCTGCGTGCACTACAAGCCGGTGATGCCATTGCAATCGCTGTTGCACAGAAAGACAGCGGCCATGGCATCGATACAGCAGAAGACTTCCAGCGTCTAAGCGCTGACGATTAATCGCTTAAGGCTTAAACCTAGCCTTAGCGAAAAGAATCAAACGGCCAAATTTCGACCATGGCGCCAGCGGCAACGCCTTCACTTTCTATTGGCAGAAAGATAAAGCAATTCGCATCCGACATTGAACGTAAAATCCCTGAGCCTTGAGCACCAGTTTTAGTCACGCTATAACTACCATCGGCATCCACCTCAAACATACCGCGCTGATATTCAACACGACCTGCACGTTTGCGTAATTGATTCTGGCAGCTTGCTTGTAATTTTAGGCGAGGGCGAGGTGTGCCACCCATCATCTTCTCTAGGGCAGCTTGTACGAAGATATAAAAGGTCACCATGACCGATACAGGGTTGCCGGGTAGGCCAAAGAAATAGGCTTGTTCTACCTGACCAAAGGCAAGTGGTCTGCCAGGCTTCATCGCTACTTTCCAGAAATTAACCTGACCTAAGTTGGCCAGTGTCTCTTTTACAAAATCAGCTTCACCGACAGATACGCCACCTGAGGTGATGATCACATCCGCTTGTGCTGCAGCGTCTTTAAAGGCTTGCTCTACTAATTCGGGTGCATCGCGCACAACACCTAGATCGATAATCTCTACACCAAGTTCACTGAGCATGCTCCACAGGGTGTAACGATTACTGTCATAAATTTGGCCACTTTCTAGTGGCTGGCCAACCGACGTCAATTCATCACCAGTAGAGAAGAAGGCAACCTTAAGCTTACGTACAACATTGACCTTGGCGATACCTAGCGAGGCTAATAGGCCTATGTCTGCTGGACTTAGTCGACGACCAGGTTGAAACACAGAGTCACCCTTAGCAATATCTTCACCGGCTAGGCGAACGTTCTGCCCAGCCTGTTGCTGATCATCGATAATGATCTCATCGGCCTCCAGTTGCACATGCTCTTGCATAACGACACTGTCACAAGCTGTTGGCATGACTGCGCCAGTCATGATACGCACACATTCATGTTCGGCAACGGCGGTAGCAAAAGGTCTACCAGCAAATGCAGTGCCGATCACTTTTAAACGTTGTCTACCGTCGCTAGGTAGGTCAGTGCTACGCACAGCATAGCCATCCATAGCTGAGTTGGTATGACCGGGGACATCTAAGGTAGAAGTGATAGGGCTTGCCAGAATACGACCTAAGGCATCACGAATGGCTACCGTCTCACTTTCTTGAACTGGGTGTACGCTGTCTAAGATATGCTGCTGCGCAACCTGTGCATCCATGGAAGAGGGGTCGTAATCATCCATGCAACTCGCCTGATATGGGATAGGTTCTTTACTCATGTCTTTTTGCCTTGGTTCTTCCTTGTTCTAGTCAGCTCATAGGCTGGCCTGATCCAGGGTATGAAATTGGTTTTTAGTCTTAGATTAAATCTTTTTCTTTAGCACCACTTTGGTCGGGCTATAGCATCAACCTAACGCTTAGAGCGCAGTAATACATAGACCGCACCAGTGCCACCATCTACTGGTCTTGCCGAGCAGAAGGCGAGTATGTCATCACGCCGCCGTAACCATCGATTAACTAGAGGTTTTATCACTGGGCCATTATTATTTGAGCCCAGCCCTTTACCGTGAATAATGCGTACACAACGAATATTTTCAGTCAGTGCATAGTCGATAAAATCGATCAGCTCAACCTCTGCTTCAGCGCGAGTCAAACCATGCAAATCAAGCTCAGTAGTAATCGAGTATTGGCCGCGCTTTAACTTGCGAAACACTTGTTTTTGGATGCCTGGCTGGCAATAGCTCAGTACATCGCCGGCCTGCATATCCTCATCCTCTATCATCGGATGAGAGAGTTCTTGCAGCACACGCTGCTCATCTAAATCACGCTGTCTTGGTGTAGGGTAAGGTTTAGGCTTGTTTGAGACCACACGATCACTGGTTATCAGTTTGATATCGCCCATCATGTCAGCAAAACTGGCCTCCTTATCGTCATCATCCCCATTTGCCATAATTAAGCCTCTTCTTATGCCTGTTGCTTATGCATATTCTGCGTACCCTAAGCGGTAAGCTGATAGTATAATCTTTAGTAATTTCATGCCAAGTGTACAGCCTGCGAGAACAAGAACGAATGCACCTTTTGTTGAGTAATGATGATGGCTATCAAGGCCAAGGACTGATTGAGCTGGCAGCAGCTTTACGAGAGCTAGCGACGATCACGATTGTGGCACCTAATCGAAACCGCAGTGCGGCCAGTAATTCCCTAACACTGGAACGCCCATTGCGACCGCAAGTGTATGCTGAACGTAGTTATGCGGTGGATGGCACACCAACTGATTGTGTCCATTTGGGCCTAACTGGCTTGTTGGATGATGTCCCCGACATGGTGGTTTCTGGTATTAATGCGGGCGCTAACCTGGGTGATGATGTGATTTATTCAGGTACGGTGGCAGCGGCGATGGAAGGGCGTTTTTTAGGTCTACCTGCGGTAGCCATCTCACAAACCTCGTTTAATCCTAAACATGTAAAGGCTGCAGCTAGCCTAAGTGCACGCTTGATTAGCAGTCTGCTGCAGAATCCAATTCAGGAAAATATGATCCTGAATGTGAACATTCCCGACCTACCACTTGCAGAAATAAAAGGCTTTAAGACTACGCGCTTAGGTAATCGACACAAGGCTGAGCCGGCAGTTAAGGCCCAGGACCCTAGAGGTAAGCCTATTTATTGGGTGGGTGCAGCAGGTCCAGAACAGGATGCAGGTCCAGGCACTGATTTCCATGCAATTAACGAAGGCTACGTTTCGATCAGCCCAATCCATGTTGATTTAACCCGTCATCGTAGTCTCGACACCTTGCAGTCTTGGATCGAAGAATCAGGGCTTAGCACATGAACAATGCCAATGCTGGCATTGGTATGACCTCTCAGAGGACGCGAGATCGGCTCATCGCGCGACTACGAGATAAAGGTATTAGAGATGAGCGTGTGTTGCAGGCCATGAGTGTCTTGCCACGTCATCTGTTTGTTGATGAGGCCTTGGCATCTCGTGCCTATGAGGATGACGCCTTGCCGATCGGTTACAGGCAAACAATCTCTCAACCATATACCGTTGCACGTATGACCGAGGCACTGTTGGCCGATGATGAGCCACAGAAAATATTAGAGATTGGTACTGGTTCAGGCTATCAATCGGCTCTGTTAGCGGCCTTGGTTAAAGACGTCTATACGGTAGAGCGTATCCCTGAGTTATACCAACAAACACGCAAGCTGCTGCATTCAATGAACTTACATAATGTGCACTGCAAGTTATCAGATGGCACTTGGGGCTGGGAGAACTATGCACCCTATGACGCTATTATCGTAACGGCAGCAGCTAGTCAGATTCCAGATTCTCTGACCCAGCAACTGGCTATGGGTGGGCGCATGATCATCCCTGTGGGTGAGCAAAATGATAAGCAACAATTACTGACCCTTACACGTACCGCCGCAGGCTTTGAGAAAAACAAACTCGAAGACGTCGTTTTCGTGCCTTTTGTTAATGAAGGTAAGAGCTAGGAATCCAGGATAGATGAATTTTTTTGGCAACCTTTATGAACGAGTTATGTCTTGGGCAGAGCATCGTAGAGCCACGTTTTATCTCGGCCTATTGAGTTTTGCAGAATCCTCCTTTTTCCCGATTCCACCAGATGTAATGCTGGCACCTATGGCGTTAAGGCAGCCGCATCGCGCGCTGTACTTTGCCTTTTTAACCACGTTATTTTCGGTTCTCGGAGGTATTGCAGGCTATTTTATTGGCTTTTTTGCCTTGGAATTTGCTGAGCAGCTACTACAAGACAAGGGTTATTGGTTGGTTTACCAGCAGGCGAGGGTATGGTTTGATGAATGGGGTGTATGGGTTGTTCTAATGGCTGGATTCTCACCCATCCCTTACAAATTATTTACCATAACAGCAGGCGCCATGGGGCAGCCGCTGATCGCTTTTATCCTGGCATCAGTGCTAGGTAGAGGCAGCCGATTTTTCTTACTCGCCTTACTGCTTAAGTTTTTTGGACGCAAAATAGAACAACATGTCTTGCGTTACATTGAATATTTAGGTTGGTTACTGGTCGGTTTGATCCTAAGCACTATTATCTGGGTTAGTCTAAAGTGAAGATGATTTTACCAAAAATGTTTTTCAGTCTGATCCTAGCTATCACACTAAGTTTAACTGGTTGCTATACCGGCGTGGTTAAGCCGAGCAAGCAGACGCGTTACTACATCGTACAAAAAGGCGATACCCTATACGCCATTGCCTGGCGCTATAGAGTCAATGCAAAGAGTATTGCTCGATGGAATAATCTAAAAGATCCCTATGTGATTAAACCAGGGCAACGATTGCGACTTGGTTATTCAGGGTCAAATAAAACCAAGAGCGCAACTACAAGCACAACGAAAAAATCATCTAATAGTGCTGCATCCAGCAGTAAAAAGAGCGCCCCATCCAGCACGAAACTGCCGATAGCCAAGGCCCCAGGTTCATGGAGTTGGCCAGTCAAAGGCCGGTTGATCAGTAAATATTCAGCCGATCGTAATGGCATCGATATTGCCGCAAATAATGGCACACCAGTCAAAGCAGCTGCCTCAGGGCAGGTCGTTTATGCTGGCAACGGGCTACGTGGCTATGGCAATCTGATTATCATCAAACACAACGCCACTTATTTCAGTGCCTATGCACATAGTCGAAAACTATTGGTGGCTGAAGGTCATAGGGTTAAGCGTGGGCAGAAGATCGCTGAAGTGGGCAGTACCGGCACCAATCGTGACAAACTGCATTTTGAAATCCGTAAAAACGGTGACCCAGTCGATCCTTTGCGTTATTTGCCGCGTTAAAGCACATAAACGCCCCTAAGGCCGTGAATTAACGTCTTTTACCGATCTAATATGCTATGGCAACCGTTTTGTCTGCTGCTATTCGTCACAGGCTAATGCTTAAATTGTGCTTATAACGTGATTAAAGCAGGAAATTTGAGTCGGAAGTTACTTATTTATACTGGCGGATTCGCGTATCATATCGCCTTTGTTTTAATGAAGTGCTGACGCATGGACGATTTTCCAAGAATTAAGCTTCTACCACCCTACGTTTTCAATATCGTAAACGAGCGTAAGGCCGAGTTTAGGGCGGCGGGTGAAGATATTATTGATTTTGGCATGGGTAACCCTGACCAAGGTGCGCCCGAGCATATCAAGAATAAATTAGCTGAAGCGGCGTTGCGTAATGACACGCATCGATATTCTTTATCGCGTGGTATTCCTCGCTTACGAAAATCAATTTGTGATTGGTATCAGCGCAAATTTGATGTCGCACTAGACCCAGAAGAAGAAGCCATTGTCACTATCGGTTCGAAAGAGGGCTTAGCGCACTTGGCGTTAGCGGTTCTCGGTCCAGGTGATGCCGTCTTAGTGCCGAACCCTGCTTATCCGATCCACCCCTATGGCTGTGTCATTGCCGGGGCTGAAGTAATCTATGTGCCGGCCCGTGAGGATACTGATTTTTTTGCCGAGCTGGAAAAGGCGATCAAAAACTCATGGCCTAAGCCAAAGCTACTGATTCTAAATTTCCCTGGCAACCCAACGACAGAATGTGTCGAGCTAGAATTTTTCGAGCGTGTCATTGCGATAGCGAAAGAACATAAGATCTGGGTTGTTAATGATATTGCTTATGGCGAGATTACCTTCGATGGCTATGAGCCACCATCTATTTTGCAGGTCGAAGGCGCACGCGATATTGCGGTAGAGTTTTACTCATTATCAAAAACCTACAACATGCCTGGTTGGCGTGTTGGCTTCATGTGTGGCAATAAAACCCTGGTTGCAGCTCTAGCGCGCCTCAAATCCTATTTAGATTATGGTATGTTCACGCCGATCCAGATTGCAGCGATTGCGGCACTCGATGGCCCACAGGATTGTGTCGATGAGATTCGTAATATGTATCAATCTCGCCGCGATGTTTTAGTCGCTGGCTTAAATGAACTCGGTTGGGCTGTTACGCCACCGAAGGCGACGATGTTCGTCTGGGCGAAGATTCCTGACGCCTTCGCCGATATGGGTTCGCTTGATTTTTCCATGCACATGATGGAAGTAGCGAAGGTTGCAGTATCGCCAGGTATAGGCTTTGGTCACTATGGTGACGATCATGTGCGTTTTAGTTTGATTGAGAATGAACACCGCATTAGACAAGCCTTACGTGGCATTAAGAAAATGTTTAGACAAACGGATAATGAATGAATAAGCCAGATGAACAGATCAAGCCAGTAAACGTCGGCATACTAGGGCTGGGCACAGTTGGCGGTGGCACTGCCACGGTCTTGCGTCGTAACGCTGAAGAAATTGCGCGTCGTGCTGGGAGAGAAATTAAACTTCTAGCGGCTAGTGTGCGTGATATCAATAAGCCACGCGATGTTAATGTAGACGGCATTTTACTGACCGAAGATTCTAACGAGATCGTTAATCACCCCGATATTGATATCGTACTTGAATTGATCGGTGGCACCGATCTGGCTCGAGATTTAGTACTGCGTGCTATCAGCAATGGCAAGCATGTGGTGACGGCGAATAAAGCCTTAATTGCCTTGCATGGCAATGAGATATTTCTTGCTGCTCAACGCAAAGGTGTAACAGTGGCCTTTGAAGCAGCTGTTGCAGGTGGTATCCCAATTATTAAGGCGATCCGTGAAGGACTCGCTGGTAACCAGATTGAATGGCTGGCTGGTATTATTAATGGCACCGGTAATTTCATTCTGACCGAGATGCGTGATAAAGGCCGTGATTTTGATGATGTCTTAGCCGAAGCGCAGGCGTTGGGTTATGCCGAGGCCGATCCGACCTTTGATGTTGAAGGGATTGATGCTGCACATAAGCTAACCATCTTGGCCTCGATTGCCTTTGGCCTGCCATTACAGTTTGAAAAGGTCTATACCGAAGGGATTTCAGCGATTCAAAAAAGTGACGTCGAGTACGCTGCCGAGCTTGGCTATCGGATTAAACATCTAGGGATTGCACGCCGAGTCGAATCTGGTGTTGAGTTGCGAGTACATCCAACGCTGATTCCAGAGCGACGTTTAATCGCTAATGTCGATGGTGTAATGAATGCAGTCTTGGTCAATGCCGATGCTGTCGGACCAACGCTGTACTACGGCCCAGGTGCCGGTGCCGAGCCAACCGCATCTGCTGTAGTGGCTGATTTAGTTGATGTCTGTCGTGCATTTACTAGTGATCCGGGTAATCGGGTACCGCATCTTGCATTCCAACCAGATGCGATCAAAGATTTGACCATATTGCCAATGTCTGCGGTCAGGACTGCTTTCTATCTACGCCTGCAGGTCAGTAATGAAGCTGGTGTATTAGCCGAAATCACACGTTGTTTTGCCGACTGTAATATCAGCATAGAAGCAATCGTACAAAAAGATAAAGAAGACGAACAAGGTTGCGTATCCTTAGTAATGCTCAGCCACGAATGTTTAGAGTCCAATATGCAAATTGCATTGGATGCCTTGCAAAAATTGGATGCGGTACACGCTGAAATTGTCCGCATCCGTGTAGAATCTTTGGGTTAAATTATGACTACAAACGCAACTGAAAATCGTTATACCGGGCTTATTAATAATTATATCTCGCGTATGCCAATCGATCCTAATGGCCGCATTATCAGCCTAGGCGAGGGTCATACCCCTCTAATCGAATGCCATAACATTGAGCTGTTGAAAAAGCATGATGTGCGCCTGCTGCTCAAGTATGAAGGTCTCAATCCAACCGGCTCATTCAAAGACCGGGGGATGACGATGGCCGTCACTAAGGCAGTGCAAGATGGCAGCCGTGCGATTATCTGTGCCTCTACCGGTAACACCTCAGCATCGGCTGCAGCCTATGCCTCACGCGCAGGCATCGCTGCCTTTGTCTTGATTCCTGAAGGCAAGATCGCTATGGGCAAACTAGCGCAAGCGATGATTCAAGGTGCAGTTGTGATTCAAGTTAAAGGTAACTTTGATGATGGCATGCGTTTAGTAAAAGAAGTTGCAACTGAAGCGCCAGTAGATATTGTTAATAGTATCAACCCTTATCGGTTACAGGGACAGAAGACAGCTGCCTTTGAGATTGTTGACGAACTAGGTGTGGCTCCAGACTTCCATTGTTTGCCAGTAGGCAACGCCGGTAATATTACGGCACATTGGATCGGTTACTCAGAATATGCCAATGAATGTACTCAAGCGTGTAGCCTTTGTTCGGGCAACTGCCAGTTTTTACAAGGCATGAAAAGTGCTAAGCGACCTAAGATGGTCGGTTACCAAGCAGCAGGTAGTGCTCCGTTTATGCGTGGCGATATGGTCGATGCCCCTGAAACGATTGCAACTGCAATTCGTATCGGTCACCCACAGAGTTGGGGTAATGCTTGGAAGGTTAATAAAGAATCAGGTGGTTGGTTTGATGAGTGCAGTGATGATGAAATCTTAGCTGCCCAACGTTTGCTAGCAGGCTCTGAGGGTGTCTTCTGTGAACCCGCATCAGCAACTTCAGTCGCTGGCGCCTTACGTGATATTGAAAGCGGTAAAATTCCTGCTGGCAGCACTGTGGTCTGCACCTTGACTGGTCATGGTCTGAAAGATCCTGATACCGCTATTAAACAAGCAACCAGTAAATTGATTACGATCGATGCCAAGCTTGCCGATGTAAAGGATGCCATCCTGTCGAATATGGGATAAAGCTTAGTCTGCCTCGATTAGACCTCAGTCTGAGGTAGGCGAGTCTCTAACCAGTGGGTGACATCCATATCTTGTCCGGGCTGCCAGGCCTGCGCTGCGACACTCTCATGAGTCGCAGCCTGTAGTAAATCTAAATAGCTTTCGCGTGACATAGTGGATCCACCTAAACTCGTTAGGTGCTCACTCGATAGCTGTGTATCGATCAAGATATAATCCCAACTATCTAGATAAGCTGAGAGATACAGTAGGGCGATTTTAGAGCCGCCTGATTGACGTGAAAACATCGATTCCCCCGCGAATAGCTTGCCTAAGGCAATGCCATAGACGCCACCAATCAACTGTTCCTCGTCGTTCCAGACTTCAATGGAATGCGCTGCCCCTAGTGCATGCAGCTCACAATAGGCCTGAATCATCTCCTCTGTGACCCAAGTACCCTGATCGTCAGCCCTAGGTTCTGCACAGGCTCGTATGACCGATTCAAAGGCTTGGTCATAGCTCACTCTCCAACCTTTATTAATGACACGTTTCAAGCTGGTATGGGCGATGAATTCACGTGGCCAAAGCACGCCTCGTGGATTAGGTGACCACCACAAAATCGGTTGGTCATCGGAATACCAAGGAAAGATACCTTGTTTATAGGCGCGTAAGATGCGAGTAGGTGACAGGTCACCACCAGCCGCCAATAACCCTTCTGGGTTACTCAGGGCTTGGCTTGGGTGTGGGAAGGCTGCGTCGGTATTCGCTGGATCTAACCAAGTTAGATCATCGGCACTCATGACGCCTCACGAAATGGCAACATAGTCGTGAGCTCATCGACTTGATGTTGCATGCCATGTTGCTCGCGTTGGCAGAAGTTCTCTAAGACTGGACGGAACTGCTCATTCTCAATCCAATGTGCCGACCAGGTTTTAGTTGGAACAAAGCCTCGGGCAATCTTATGTTCACCCTGCGCGCCTGGCTCAAAACGCTGCAGTTGATGTTCAATACAATAATCGATGCCTTGATAGAAACAGGTTTCAAAGTGCAGGCTATGGTACTGCTCATCACAGCCCCAGAAGCGTCCATATAAGGTGTCGTCACTACGTAGGCAGATGGCACAGGCAATCGCCTGCTGTTGGCTATAGGCAAAAAAGAACACGACTTGCTGTCCCATTGTGCGACAGATCTGCTGGAAGAATTCGAGTTGTAGGGTAGGGACCCCAGATTTTCTATCGAAGGTGCTGACATAAAACTCATGTGCACGAATGATCTGCTCGGCACTGGCCTCATTGCCATGAATCACTTTAATCTCTATGCCTTGTTCGGCCACCATGCGGCGTTCGCGATTGACCTTCTTTCGCTTTCTAGAGACAAAGCCTGCAGTGAAGTCATCAAAGGATTCATAGTCATGATTAAACCAGTGGTACTGGCAACCCATACGCAACATCAATCCTTGTTGCTCACATAGGGTGGTATCTTCGGTGGTGGTGAAGAGCCAGTGCATACCGCTCATCTGCATCTTTTTGGCGATCGCAATGGTTTGCTGAATAACTAAGGTCTTTAGCGCTGGATCCTGACTCAGGATGCGCATGCCAGTGGCGGGATTATACGGCACTGAGCAGACCATCTTTGGGTAGTACTGAAGCTTGGCCTGTTCATAAGCCGAGGCCCAATTCCAATCGAACACAAACTCACCATAGGAATTGGTTTTGATATAGATGGGGCAGGCGGCAACTAATTGCTGATCTGTATCGCGCACGGCGATATGGTAAGGCAACCAACCATAATCAGGGCCAACGCAGTTGTTTTCTTCCAGTGCCGCTAGAAATTCATAGCGCATGAATGGGTCAGCCGTGCCGGCCAAACTATTCCAATCCTGCGCACCAATCTCATCAATGGCTCGGTGAAAACTAATCTCTAGGGGTTGTTTCTGCTGGTTGGCCACTACTGTCTTAGTCTGACTTAAGTTGGTCCAGATAGCGTTCGGCATCTAGAGCAGCCATACAACCGGTACCGGCAGAGGTAATCGCCTGTCGATAGGTATGATCCATAACATCCCCAGCGGCAAAGACACCAGGAACAGTAGTTGCAGTAGCGTTACCTTTCAAACCACTCTGGACTGTGAGGTAACCACCTTGCATATCTAGCTGATCAACAAATAAGTCGGTGTTTGGACGATGACCGATAGCAATGAAGACACCCTGGCAATCGATATCCTGAGTCGACTCATCGGCAGTACTCTTAATACGTACACCAGTAACACCCGTGTTATCACCTAAGACTTCATCTAATTGATGATTCCAAGCGATACTGACTTTGCCTTGCGCTTCTTTTTCAAACAACTTGTCTTGTAGGATCTTCTCAGAACGTAGGCTGTCACGACGATGGATCAAGGTCACATGCTCACATAGGTTAGCAAGATATAAGGCTTCTTCGACAGCGGTATTACCACCACCGACAACTACCACGCGTTGGTTCTTATAGAAGAAGCCATCACAGGTAGCACAGGCTGAAACACCTTTGCCCTTAAAGGCTTCCTCTGAATCTAGGCCTAGGTACATAGCCGATGCACCGGTTGAGATAATCAACGCATCACAGGTGTAATTGCCATTCATATCACCTTCTAATTTGAAAGGTCGTGAGCTGAAATCGACTTTATTGATGTGGTCAAAAATCACTTCGGTGCCGTAACGTTCAACGTGTTGCAACATACGTTGCATCAAATCAGGCCCCTGTAAGCCATCGAAATCACCGGGCCAGTTGTCGACATCGGTTGTAGTCATTAGCTGACCGCCTTGCTCCATACCAGTGATAATCACAGGATTTAAATTAGCGCGTGCAGCATAAACGCCTGCGGTATAACCGGCAGGGCCTGAGCCTAAAATGATTAATCGATGATGTTGGCTTTCACTCATGACTAGCTCTCCGAAGGACTTAATTTTTAATTCGTAACGTGGTGCTGTTTGCGCTGCCTGCTAAGGTGTATATTCAGTGCACGACAACGATTTTTCGACTGCAAAGAATAACATTCAATGCGTTTCAGGACGATAAGAATATTCTTGACAATAAACAGAAAAAAATCAATCATTTACGTTATATTTTTCATATACAGAATGAATAGTGGCTCAAGCAACTAGTAAAAAACCAAAGAGAACAACAAAGAGCTCCAAGACACACCTTGGTCGAGGTATCCGTGAGGCTATGCTGGTGATGCTGGTTGCCATCGGTGTCTACCTGTATTTAGCACTGATTAGCTATGACCGTGCTGACCCGGGTTTTACCTTGAGCAACACCGATGCGGTGGTGCATAACCTTGGCGGCTCTGCCGGTGCTTTTTTTGCAGGTCTATTCTTATTCCTTTTTGGCTACCTAGCCTATATCGCCCCATTGATGGTGATGTACAGCGGCTGGCTGCTCTATAAAGGCGTCGATATCGACGGCCAACCGGACTATCGTCTGATGTGGCTGCGTTGGTTTGGCTTCCTGCTGACCTTAGCCTCAGGCTGTGGGCTTTCTTCGATGCACTTTGAGCCTAGCTTTCTACCTGCAGATGCAGGGGGTGTGCTCGGCAGCGTCCTCAGCGATCTATTTATCCTGGCGTTTAACTACTCCGGTGCGACACTCTTACTGTTAGCTATATTCTTAGCAGGAATATCTATCTTCTCCAGTCTGTCTTGGTTAAAGATCATTGATCTACTCGGCAAGCTCACGGTCTTGTCTGCACTCTGGGTCAGCGCTAAATGCAGCTATATCTATCAGCAGATTATGCAGCGCAGAGATCAAGCCGCCTTAGAAAAGGCGCGCACACCTAAATTTGAAGCACGTATTGCTAAGCCGCGTAAAAAACCACGGATCGAGCCTACCGTGAATACGGTCAAGGTGAGCAAACGTGTTGAGCGCGAGAAACAAATCCCATTATTTGAAGGTAAGGGTAATAACGATCTGCCACCACTGATGTTGCTAGATAATACGGTGAGTGAAGCAACGGGTTATTCAGATGCCGCGTTAGAGGCCTTATCAAGGCAAGTGGAACTGAAGCTATTAGATTTTAATATCGAAGCCGAGGTCAGCGAGGTGCATCCTGGGCCTATCGTGACTCGTTTTGAATTGTTGCTGGCAGCCGGTGTAAAGGTCAGTAAAGTCACCGCATTGGCAAAAGATTTAGCACGGGCCTTATCTGTCATCAGTGTCCGTATTGTTGAAGTGATTCCAGGCAAGCCCTCGATTGGGCTTGAGATTCCAAATGAAAGCCGTGAGATGGTGCGTTTAAGCGAGATCTTGAAATCGAGTCTATATGACGAATTCAAGTCGCCGGTCTCGATGGCATTAGGTAAAGATATTGGTGGGTCACCGGTCGTGGTTAATCTTGCCGCGATGCCACATCTACTAGTCGCCGGTACTACTGGCTCAGGTAAGTCGGTGGCGGTTAACGCGATGATCTTGAGTCTGTTGTATAAGTCCACGGCAGCAGATGTTCGCATGATCCTGATCGATCCTAAGATGTTAGAGCTCAGTGTTTACCAAGGCATCCCACATTTATTAACGCCTGTGGTAACCGACATGAAGGAAGCGGCTAATGCCTTGCGTTGGTCGGTCGCTGAAATGGAACGTCGTTATAAACTGATGTCTGCCTTGGGTGTACGTAATCTCTCAGGCTACAACAGTAAGATCAGCGAGGGGCGAGCTAAGGGTGAGCCGATCCTTGATCCTTTGTTCAAGCCAGAAGACCAACTCTCAGTAGACATCACTGCGCCAGAATTAGAACAACTGCCTTTACTGGTGATCGTGGTGGATGAATTTGCCGATATGATGATGGTTGTCGGTAAGAAGGTAGAAGACCTAATTGCACGTTTAGCGCAAAAAGCACGAGCTGCCGGCATTCATTTAATACTTGCGACACAGCGGCCATCAGTAGATGTGATTACCGGTTTGATCAAGGCTAACATCCCGACACGTATGGCGTTTCAAGTCTCGTCAAAGATTGATTCCCGTACCATCCTCGACCAGATGGGTGCAGAGCAGCTACTAGGTCACGGTGATATGTTGTATCTACCGCCTGGTACTTCCATCCCTGAGCGCGTGCATGGTGCCTTTGTCTCCGATCAAGAGGTCCATAATGTATGTGATTTCTTACGTCAACGTGGACAGGCAAACTACCTTGAAGAAATCCTGACTGAACCAGTTACCGGTATCCCAGGGCTAGATGATGAAGGCAGTGATTCGGATGATGCGATGGATCCACTGTATGACCAAGCGGTTGCCATCGTTACAGAGACACGCAAGGCCTCAATCTCCTATGTTCAACGTCGCTTAAAGATTGGTTACAATCGTGCTGCCCGTATGATCGAAGAAATGGAAAGCAGCGGTGTAGTTTCCGGTGTCCAATCCAATGGTAGCCGTGAAGTGTTAGCACCAGCACCACCGCGGTAGAAATCGCTCGCTTTTACTGTCTCTGATCGCGTACCCTTAAAAAGCTTTCAACCCTTGGGAAACTTGCAGATGCCTGCATATTTAAGTCTTCTAATTCTTATCTTATGGTCTTTATGCGCACAGGCTGAAGATAACTTTGCTGTCGATCAGGCAGACCAAGATCTAGAAGCCATCGTCGCTGGAATAGAAACATTGCAGGCCAACTTCTATCAAGAGGTACGTGACGAGCAAGGCGAGCTTATTCAAGAGTCTAGCGGCACAATTAAAGTAAAAAAACCGGGACGCTTTGTCTGGCATTACGAAAAGCCTGAGCCACAAGACATTATTTCTGACGGTAAAAATCTATGGTTTATCGACCATGACTTGCAACAGGTTAGCGTACAGCCACTGACCAAGGCTTTAGGCAGTTCACCTATACTATTGCTGACCAATTACCGTGAAATGCATCAGGATTTTGAGATACGCATGCTAGGTGAGGCCTTTGGTCTGCAATGGCGAGCGCTAGTACCTAGAGTACAAGATACCGAATTCTATCGTATTGAGATTGGCCTCAAGGGTAATCAAGTACGTGAGATGAAACTATTGGATCACTTTGATCAAACCACGATAATTCGATTTTCACGAGTCTTAATAAATCATCGTATCGCCGATAAGATTTTTCAGTTTTCAGCGGATGAAGGCCTTGATGTGATCGGCACAGCGATCGAATAGATGAGTAGCATGGATGATCTTTTTGCTGATAATAATGGCTATCGACCGCTGGCTGATCGAATGCGTCCACAAAACTGTGATCAGTTTATCGGTCAACAACACCTGTTTGGTGAGCAATCCGCCCTACGTAAAGCAATAGACTCCGGAAGACCACATTCAATGATCTTATGGGGGCCGCCGGGCACCGGTAAGACCACTATTGCGCAAATCATCTCAAAGCAATGCCAAGTGCCTTTTGTGGCGATCTCAGCAGTATTAGGGGGCATAAAAGAGATTCGTGCAGCAGTTGAGCAAGCGCAACAGAATCAAGCAGCAGGGCAGGCGACCACTATCTTATTTGTGGATGAAGTCCATCGCTTTAACAAGTCTCAGCAAGATGCCTTCTTGCCACATATAGAAAATGGCACGATCTGCTTTATTGGTGCTACCACTGAAAACCCATCGTTTGAACTCAACAACGCCTTACTTTCACGTGCTAGAACCTATGTTTTAAAATCATTGCGGGTAGAGGACTTACTTAGCTGTCTACACAGTGCGGTGACAGACGAATCACGTGGTTTAGGGGCAGAAAATATAGCCATCACTGATGACACCCTAAGCCTATTGGCAGCGGCTGCTGACGGTGATGCCCGTCGCGCACTGTCGATGTTGGAAGTGGCCTTTGATCTTAGTGAACAAGATGCACAGGGCCAGCGCATTATTGATCGCGAACTGATTGCCCAAGTGACGCAAACTAGTCTGCGTCGATTTGATAACAAGGGTGAGTATTTTTACGATTTAACCTCAGCACTGCATAAATCAGTTCGTGGCACTGACCCCGACGCCGCCTTGTATTGGTACTGTCGCTTACTGGATGGTGGCTGTGATCCAAATTACATCGCTCGTCGCGTATTACGTATCGCCTCTGAAGATATTGGTAATGCCGATCCACGCGCCTTACAGATAGCGATACAAGCCTGGGATAGCTATAACCGACTAGGCAGCCCAGAGGGTGAACTGGTGATTGCACAAGCGATTGTTTTTCTGGCCTGTGCACCGAAGAGTAATGCGGTCTATATGGCCTATAATGCCGCGATGCGAGATGTTAAAGAAAAGGGTAGTCTAGATGTCCCGAAACACCTCCGTAACGCCCCTACCAAACTAATGGCAGAGTTAGATTATGGTAAGGATTATCGTTATGCGCACAATGAAGAGGGTGGTTATGCCGCCGGCGAAAATTATTTTCCTGATGAACTTTCAGGCACAAAATACTATGATCCAGTCGATCGTGGATTAGAAATTAAAATCAAGGAGATGTTGCAGCGCTTGCGCAGCTCCAAAGCAACCTAAGGAAAGCCCTATGTCTGATGAGTTACAACTATCTAAAAGCCTGATTGATGATGTTATGAAGGTTGTCGTTGCCGCCGATGAGCGTGCAAAAGATCCATTTATTGGCAGCCAGTATCTGAGTGCTATTGTGGGCTTTGTTATTGGTACCTCAGAGGCGCCAGCAAAGGATAAAAAAGAGATTATTGATGAGTTAGCAGCCTTTATGCAGCACGTCTTAGAAGATGTCTCAGGGCCTGAAACTGCAGCTGCCGCCGCACCTGCGGCACCAGTAGCACCACCAGGATCAGCTTTCGGTATCTGGAAACCTAGCGAATAAGCTGATTTTTCAGTGCATTACGATTGAACTTGGGTCTAGCCTGAGTATAAAATGGGTAAAATAAGTTACATAAAAATCAAGGAGTAGAACTATGGACGAAGAAGGTATCAAGACCGCGATCACTGTTGTCATAATGATGATCCCAATTGTATACATTGGATTCACAGTTGCTGATCTCTACCTGTTTTAAGCAGCGTATAGCACTGTAAAAAAAAGGCCGCTTTTTAGTGGCCTTTTTTATGTTTGATCGATTAATGTTGTGACAATCTAAACAAAGTCATTGGTTTATATAATTAATCACTTGTATACTATGCCCAGTTACAACATCACTGGATCATGAAATGAAATCAGAGTTATACGACAAGCTAGGCGCAAAACAAGGTGTCAATAAAATAGCTCATCACTTCTATGTAAACTTTTTAAAAGATGATCTACTCAGACCATTTTTTGAAAACATCGATCTTAAGCAGCAAGAACGTAAAATGAACGCCTTCCTAACCTATGCGTTTGGCGGTAATTCACTATATACCGGCAAGACTTTACGTCGAGCTCATACTAGCTTAGTTGAAGATCAAGGCCTAAGTGCATTGCATTTCGATGCCATGATTGCATGTATGACAATGACGCTGAAAGAGGAAGGGACCTCAGAAGACCTGATTAAAGAGGTGATAGCTATTCTTGAATATCAACGAAATAATATTCTTGGTACGTAGATTTACGGTAAACCCGTAAAAAATTACAAGAGAGAGTCGTAACATGCGTACCGAAGTAAAAAAGCAGATCAATTCTATGGGGCTGAGTTCTTAGAAATAGCAATAGAAGAAGAAAGTGGCTCAGGTGATGGTTATGCCAGGGTCATGAGTAAAGCATTTATTGAAGTCGAAATGGCCCTGTTTTCCGAACAAGCGAAAGAAGTAGATATCATTATTACCACGGCTATGATTCCGGACATGCCATCGTGCTAGATCGTTAGAGCTCATT
>ENA-OQVM01000096-OQVM01000096.1-marine-metagenome-genome-assembly--contig:-NODE-96-length-131522-cov-5.327354_pt1 | contig 131522 bp, 138 predicted proteins | sample MGYA00237776_ERZ505498 | MGnify/ENA primary metagenome ERZ505498 (study PRJEB26159, sample SAMN06265151) | marine metagenome | isolation source: Helgoland LTER site | place: Germany:Helgoland, sampling... | reverse complement strand
GCGAAACGACTATTGGTTCTTGGTTCTCACTACCTGCCTCGTCCGAAGTTTCCGGCACCGGTGAAAACGCAGGGAAAGAGTTTCTCGGGGTTGCAACCAGCGAGGATTTCCCCGTCGAGATCGCTCAGAGGCAGATTGATAACGGGTGGGGTGCATACGAAATCTACTCTGACGACGGTTCGCTACTATCGGCGTTTATTCCTGCCGGCTACTCCGTCCACATAACTGCCGCACCACGGGTATTCGCTATCTGGTCTACCGCAATACCACTGGCAGTAGGTGGGGAAGTCACCAACTAGAAACTGATCCCACATTGTTCACCGCAGACGTCCACCGATTCTGAAAATCGGCAAGTGGCAGTTTTGACTCCCAGTGGCCACCTACCTGTTGGAAAGCCCGATCGTTGAGTAGGAACAGGGCTGCACTCTGATCCCAGAACAGTGACTTCGACCCTGGCGTCAGCGCCAATGGGTCCCACGTGCTCCTGTTCCCCATGAGCGCGCGCTTGGTCGTTCCCGGCAATCCCGTGGATTTCAGCGACGTCACCATGCTGGTCGACGGCGCATACGCAACGGGCCCTTCCTTGGGCGCGTCAATCCAATAGGGATTTATTCGCTTCAGTGTGGGAAATGCTTTTCGGCAGGAAGCGAGGTCATAGAGACAGTTGAAAGAGATTTCACCCGGGGCAGTCGTCGGATCACCTCGTAAGGGCCGCCCCTGCATGACCACTCGTGAGACGCGACCACTCAAGATCGGCTCGTATGTCACATAGGACGTGAATGGGCCGATGATCATCAACTCGATGTCAGTGCAATTCCTTGTCAGCGACGTCAATCTCGACTGCAGTTTCTCCGCGCGAACATTGCTGGTAGACGCCGAGATAGGCTCGACGAGAAGTCCGTTAACCCGCGCCTGGCTCTCGCGGAGGCCGGTGATCCACGTAAATCCAGACACGTCGGCGTTCGAGGACATGCCAGGAAGGACTGGCACAGTGCGAGCTGGGCGAGGTGAGGAGAGCATCGTGGAGACCGCGGCAGCGCCGACTCGCGGGGTACTAGCGCCTTCCGTGACGACGATGGCAGCAATGTCGCGATTTGCCACTACCGCCGGGATCGCCATGAGATCGTCGATATCCCAGTCGGTGTCGATGATCACGCACGAAGTTCCCGCATCGGGTTTACTGGTAACGGCCGCGGCGGAGGAGACAAACAGTCCAGTCAATAGTGCAAACGCCAAACCGAAGTGGACCAGCATCCGAGTCTGTGAATTCACCGAACCTCCTTCAACGACGCTACCCAGAAATTGTGCACTAGCGGACATTCCACCCTTGAGCAGGCAACCCAGTCTGGATTAGTTGTTTGTCGGGGTTTCTCCGGTGCCGACGTAGACATCAAAATTCGAGTGGCCGGTCAACTGCCATTTCCCGGTTTTTGGATTCTTAACGAAGACGCTCATGCGTGGTTTCTTCTCTGAAGTGAGTGGGTTTCCATTTGGTGTTTCAGTGGTCTGAGCCTTGTATCGCACGACGATGACATTCTTTGCGGAGGTGACGTCAAAACCTGACAAGGAGTAATCAATGACTTTAGGTTCGCTAGATATGTACTCCGCTTTGTGAGCAAATGTATTGTCAGCGCGTTGGATTTGAAAGGATTTTGACAAGAAGGCAGATAAACCTTTTGCATTCTGTTGCTTTAACAACTCGAAGAACCGGTTTGCCAGCTTCTCCCCTCGAGCTTCAATCGAAATTTTTGTGGTCGCGCTAAAAATCGATTCGCTTGTTGCGTTAGCTACTTGAGGACTCAGGACAGTCGCGCCAAACATGACTAGAGAAACCATTGCAATTGCTGGCTTTTTTATCAAGAACATTCGCATAATCTATCAATCCGACCTTCGAAATAGTACGGAAGAGCTAAATACCCGTCCTAGTTGTGAGCACTTTATTGGCTTTGCCGGTCACATGCAGCCTTGTTGGGTACATGTGTCTTGAGTTACTCTGCCACCGCCTGCGACATTGTCGAGTTCCTCTTCGGAGATTTGCTGTGCATCCTCGTTTTCTTGGCTTGCTTGCGGATCTTGTTCCATGTAATGAGGGTATACGACAATATGACCGTTCAATACCGAGTAAGCACGGTGCAAGGACCGTTGTTGTTTACGTAGGTTTCTTTCAATAGTAAAGGCCAATTGGTGCACCAGATTGAGGAGGGGCCGTGAGTATCGCGATCCTCCTAGCGACCGTACTTCCGCTGGCGGCGCTATCCATCTTGATCTTTTTAGGCCGGGGCGCTCGGCGCTTGTGGCCATTGGCTTTGGCGGCTCTCGCCTGGGGATTCGTTGCCCCATCCCTGATTATCGGGGTCAACGATTCATGGGCTGCGAATTACGGATTGGTCTCCCTGATTGTGGTGGGTGCTCCAATTTCTGAAGAAATCGCTAAGGCAGCAATCTTGCCCTTTCTTTCAGTCTCACGACGTGTGACGTGGTTCGTGGACGGTGCTGTTCTTGGTGCTGCAGCTGGAACCGGCTTTGCAATCCGCGAGAACTGGTTCTATTTGGAACGGGTTGGCGGCAGCGACTCCATCTCGCTGGTTATTGCGCGGGCAACGTCAACAAACCTGATGCACGCTGGATGCACGGCGATAGTGGGCGCGGCGGTGGTCCTGTCCTACAGGCGTGGCTGGGTGGCTCGCATCACGCTTCCCTTGGCAGGCCTTCTGGTCGCCATGACGCTGCATTCCGTTTTCAATAGATTAACCGTTGAAGACAACGCCTCGGCAGCCGTGATCACGGTGACGGGAGTCCTCACGTTCTGCCTTGCCGTTGGAATCATCTTGCTGGGCTTCCCCATTACGTCGCGGTGGGTCCGTCGTGACCTTGCAAGCAATGGAGCGAGCGCAAGTGAACAAGCCGCGTTGGGTGGGCGCAGTGTTGCTCAGATACTCGACGCTTTTGAAGCGCGATACGGCGCACGAGCAGCCGAAAAGGCCGAGCAACTTGTTAAAGGGCAACGTCAACTTGCCATCGCTCGCAATTCTGGTCGCAGCACGTCGAGTGAGATCGATCGGCTTGAGTCAGACACCGATGTACTGCGACGTGAGATCGGTCTATTCGAAATGATGTGGTTACGCTCACATCTCCCAATTGGGACCGATAACCTAGGCATGTGGTCCGCTTTGGACAACGACACACTGCAATCCACAGACGGTGAGATGTCAGCACCGGCAGCACCAGCAGGGGTATGGGCAAGGCTTGATTCCCAGCTTCCTGACAGCGATTCCCTGTCAGCCCCGATACCTTTTCCATCAGACCAATTTTCAACAGACCAGTCACAAGAATCCTAGAGAGTAGGCAGAATGCTGTGTGCACAATGTGATGAGAGTGCGAGGGGAACGTGCCGTTTCTGCGGGCGAGGTGTCTGTGCGACGCACCACGCAACGATGCCATTTATCGTGAGCGTATTTGGCAACGAGACCCCACGATCGATTGTGGTGGGTGGCACCCTGTGGTGTCAGATCTGTCGTCCACAACCTGAACCAATATCGATGCCGGAGTTGGCATGACAAGCGACGGAATGTTTGACCGCCTTGGCACACGCATAAGTGACAATGACGGTGAAGCGAATCCGCCATCGATGTCAGACATTCTTGACCTGCCCAACGATCAACGGGAACTCATGCGTCTCGTACTTCGATCACGAGAGGCCATTACTCCAGAACTCGCCGCTGGCGAGTTGGGCTGGGATTCGAAACTCACGGCACGGGTAATTGGCGCTTTGAGTTTCAGCGGCATGATTGAACTAGTCAACGGGTGCATTCAGATTGTGCCGATGCAACGCGTAACTCGAAAATCACTTGGTGGCATGTGGGGCGCATTGGACGACCTTTGAGTCTCTATGCGGGGAGACGTGCGAGGTACACTGAAGTTATCCGTGGGAAAACTAAGTCCGGAGGCGCATGAACACCGAGGCGACAGAGTGCGTGAACTTGAATGGCACTGACGTGTCGTATCACCACTTTTCAGGAAGTGGAACTCCCGTGTTACTCGTTCACGGAGTTGGCTCTTCAACGACAACGTGGTCTGAGCTTTATGAGCGTTTAACCCAAGCGGGGAGATCCGTATTGGCTGTTGATCTGTTCGGCCACGGCCAGTCTGGTGCGGGCAACGGCGATTACAGTCTTGGTGCCAATGCCACGATGCTGAGAGACGTCTTGAACGTTCTGCACATTGAGCAAGTGCATTTAGTTGGACACTCCCTGGGTGGGGGTGTCAGCATGCAAATGTTTTACCAGTATCCGGATCGAATCTCGTCCCTTACTTTGATCGCAAGTGGTGGCCTAGGAACTGAAGTGGGTGCGTCCTTACGGGCTGCAACCCTTCCTGGATCCGAATACGTGATCCGACTGATTTCCAGACCAGAAGTGACGTCGACACTTCAACGCGCCGTTGGCGTATTGGGAGTCTTTGGTGTTCGCCGGCACGGTTTTGACGACAGGCTCGTTCAAACGTTGCGAGACCTGCAAGACGAGTCAAAGCTCAGTGGGTTCACGAACACGCTTCGTAGTGTGATCGGCATCCGTGGCCAGCGAGTTTCGGCCTTGGAACGCTTGGCCCAAGTGAACCCAGAAACCACGTTAATTATTTGGGGTGACAGTGACCCAATGCTCCCCTCAGCCCACGGGTACGCATTACACGACATGCTTCCAGGAAGTCGGATTGTGATCGTTCCCAACAGCGGTCATGACCCGCACGGTGACAACCCTGAATTGGTATACACCGAATTGCTCGCTCACATTGCCAGAACAGAAGTCACCGCTTAAACAATGGAAAAAGCGTTCCCTGACGGAGTGCATGTTGCAGGTAAGTGCACTGCCACTGTCGCAAGGTCCATTTGGCACCTACTATGAACCAGTGACCTACATTGCCGCCACGCATGCCGTGGTCGGCCCCTATGGGTACCCGCAGGAAGAGATCATTGAAGCGTTCACCGCGGTTGTCTCGCCCGAGGGAGCTCATCAAAAAGTAATTGAACGAATTCACCTCGCAACGGGCGTCAAGTATCGCAATCTTGCAATTCCTTTGGAGGACTACTCACAGCTCACCGACTTTGGGGTAGCCAATGACGAATTCATTCGGGTTGGTTTAGAGCTTGGGGTTGCTGCAATTTCTAGAGCGCTGTCGTCTGCAAATATTGACGCGTCTGAAGTCGACATGATCATGTCAACATCCGTCACTGGTATCGCGGCGCCTTCACTTGAAGCCAGACTTGTTCCCATGCTTGGTATGCGGGAAGACGTGAAACGAATACCGATTTTCGGGCTCGGATGCGTTGCAGGCGCTGCCGGGATCGCACGGGTGCATGATTACCTGGTTGGTCACCCAGACGAGGTTGCCGTATTGCTCTCCGTTGAATTGTGCTCACTGACTTTGCAGCGTGACGACGTCTCAATGCCCAATATTGTGGCAAGTGGTTTATTCGGTGACGGTGCTGCAGCAGTAGTCATGGTTGGTGAAAACCGTGCAGCTCGAATGGGAATTACTGGCCCCAGAGTTGTTGCTTCACGTAGTCGGTTGTACCCAGACACGGAAGACACCATGGGTTGGGATATTGGCGGGAGCGGATTCCGCATAGTACTTTCAGCAGGTGTGGCTGAGGTGATCAAGCAGTACGTGGGCGAAGACGTGAGCGACTTCCTAGGTGATCACGACTTGAAGATTCCCGACATCACTCGTTGGGTATCCCACCCTGGCGGTCCGCGAGTCCTTGAAGCGCTGGAGTCTGTGCTGGACCTGCATGACGGACAACTCGACGTTACCTGGCGATCCCTTGAAGCAATTGGAAACCTGTCCTCTTCTTCGGTGTTACATGTTTTATGTGACACGCTTTCTGGATCTGTTGACGGCGCACCTGAATCTGGAACTCCTGGAATGCTGATGGCTATGGGCCCGGGATTCTGCGCCGAGTTGGTTTTGCTGGAATGGTGAGATCGTGACCGCATTCGTTCTCTTCACCATACTCATTGCGCTCGTCGCGGTTGAGCGAGTTGTCGAACTTGTTGTGTCAAAGAGGAACTTGCGCTGGAGTGCCGAACACGGGGGTGTTGAGTTTGGTCGTTCGCACTACCCGTTCATGGTCGCCTTGCATGTATTCCTTCTCGTGGGTGCGCTCGTTGAAGTGTGGGTGTGGCAAAAGCCAATTAACCCAATACTTGCTTGGACCATGTTCGCATTGGTGCTCGCCTCACAGGTTTTGCGTTGGTGGTGCATCACAACTTTAGGGAAGCGTTGGAACACGCTAGTTGTAATCGTTCCAGGAATGCCACGCGTAACCGGTGGCCCTTACCGCTGGCTGAGCCACCCAAACTATGTTGCCGTTGTTATTGAGGGAATTGCGCTACCCATGGTTGGTTTTGCCTGGGTAACAGCGTTGATCTTCACCGCACTCAACCTGCCGCTGCTCACGGTGCGACTTCGTGTGGAAAACAAAGCGTTAGAGACCCTTCCGAAATGATTGACCTCGTTGTTGTTGGCGGTGGTCCAGTCGGACTCATGACTGCAATTCATGCTCAATTGGGTGGACTTGACGTCACCGTCGTCGAGTCTCGTCGTGGTCCAATTGATAAAGCATGCGGTGAAGGCCTTATGCCAGACGCGCTTTCGCGGCTGCATGCAGTTGGTGTTGATCCAGTGGGCCAAGATTTTTATGGAATCCGTTACATTGCGAAAGACAAGGTGGCTCAAGCTCGCTTTCGTTCCGGCCCAGGCCGCGGGGTCAGGCGTGTGACCTTGCATGCGGCATTGCTCGAGCGAGCCCATGAACTCGGCGTCGTTTTTCGTACCGAACGCGTTGATTCGATTGTCCAAGGATCAGACTGGATTGACGTGGGCGGTTTACGTTCGCGTTATTTGGTAGGTGCGGACGGACTGCATTCAAGTGTTCGCAGGATTCTTGGTTTAGGTGAAGTTGTTGCGGGTGGGCAGCGTTTTGGGATCCGTCAACATTTCGGAATCACTCCGTGGAGTGATCTGGTGGAGGTGTACTGGCTCGACGACTCGGAAATCTATGTAACACCAGTGAGTTCGGAGAGTGTCGGAGTTGCTGTCCTTGGTCGATCTGTTCTTAACCTTGATTCTGCTATAGCGAGGGTGCCCGAGCTGGCTGCACGACTTGAATCGGTTCCGCGAGTGAGTGAATTACGTGGGGCTGGTCCACTACTTCAAAAAGTCAGCACGCGCTCTAATGGCCGAACATTGTTAGTGGGTGATGCATCCGGTTACATCGATGCCCTTACGGGTGAAGGATTGCGGTTGGGTTTTGCCGAGGCGCAAGCAGCAGTTGAAGCAATCCTTGCCGGTGAGCCGGAGCGTTATGAACGCGATTGGCAGAAAGTAACGAGGTCTTACCGCCTCATGACCGGTGGTTTGCTGTGGGCTTCGTCCCGCCGCGGGCTGCGACCTTTGATCGTTCCCGCTGCCCATGCCCTGCCTCGGGTTTTCAATCGGATTGTTGATTCTCTAGCTGCTTGAAAGTGATATTTCTTGGTCCTGAGTATCAATCCAGAGCAGTTGTGACAACTAGCATGGCTACGTCAACTGCCACCACCGCGAGCAAGGCATTAAATACTGCCGAACGTCTTCTTGACCGCGAACCCAATAGCACAGCGATGGTGAATGTAACGACAACTATTAGCGCGATCCATGGGTGTGTGGAGAAGCTAACGGAGGCCAAAATCCCGCTACCCAGTGCGAGAAGTAGCCAACATAAAACAATTGATCGACGATCACCGAGCCGAACAACTAGACCACCAAGCCCGGCGGCGGTGTCAGACTCTGAGTCAGGCAGCGCATTGGCTAAGTGGGCACTCACCCCAACGATTGAGAACACAGCCACTGACCAGAGGGTCGGAGGTTGATCGTTAAAACCAAACGATAGAAACGCTGGCATTGCACCAAAGGCGAGGGCGTAGGGGAGCCAAGACCAAATGGTCCGGGAGAGTCGCACGTTGTAGAGCCAAGCCATGAGAATTGCGAAAACGTGAAATGAGCCACCGAGCCAACCCGCGACCAGCCAACTCAGCACGATCGCGATTGTGAGTGCCACGAAGGCGGCAATCCAGAGTGAGTTTGCAGAAACATCCCGGGTCACCGTGGGTTTTGTTGTGCGCCCGACACGGGCATCTAACGTTGAGTCGAATGCGTCATTGCTCCAACCGACTGAGAGCTGACCAATAAGAATCGTGATGAAAACAGCGAAGAGTGACCAACCGCTCCAGCCCAGACTCCAACCGAATGCACTGATTACTAGGGAAACGGCGATTGTGGGCAAAGCATGTGAAGCTTTGGTGAATGCCTTGAGTTTCCACATGAGCGCACGGTAGGGGACTGGCTGTAAGTTACTCAATGAGGGATACTTCCCGCACCGTGATCAACATTAGAAAAGGATTTTCTATGGACATTCGAACTACTTCAACAACGCTGACACAGACGCATCGCGAAGCAAATGCAGTCGTTTCTCCACCCACCACGATCGTGACGGCAACAGCAGTTGTTGTAAACCCGCTTGCTGGACAAGGATTAGTGCAAGATCTGTCTGTCTTAGAGCAACTTGGCAACGAAGTTGCAACGCTTCTCGTTGAGTTGGCAGTTGCTGCATTAGCTTCAGCCGGAATCGATAGCAGCGACGTTCGGGGTTACGGCAAAGGTGCGATAGTCGGAATAGATGGGGATCGCGAACACACAGCGGCTGTACTGCATCCTCGATTTGGTGCACCGGTCCGTGCAGCGATTGGCGGTGGCGCTGACATTATTCCTGGAACTAAGAAAGTTGCCGGACCTGGATCAAGCATCACCATGCCAATTGGAAATAAGGACGACCGCTGGGTTTTTGACGACATGGATTCAGTCGAGGTTTCGCTGCCAGACGCCCCCAAGGCAAATGAAATCGTTGTGTCCCTTGCATTAAGTGTTGGTGGGCGACCACATGCAAGAGTCAAGAAGCCGACTGGTTGAGATCAATTACCTGAGATCAATTACCTGAGATCAATTAACGCACAGAATGGAGTCTAAAATGTTTAAAGCCATGATCGTTCTGACGAGGAGAGAAGACCTTTCACATGCGGAGTTTGCCCAGTGGTGGTTGCAAGATCACAGTTCGATGGCTGCCGCCCTACCCGCGGTCAGAAAAGTTGTTTTCAACGAAGTGTCAGAGGGGTGTGACGAACTTGGCATTGACGGCGTTGCTGAACTCTGGTTTGACTCGCGTGAGGATTTTGAGGCTGCCTACTCCACCGAAATTGGTAAGGCCACCGCGCAAGATTCCTTAGCGCACGTCAGCTCACGTATTCGATTACTTGTTAGTGAGAACGTGATCTTGCCGTAATTCCGCGCGCTCGACTATATGTTTGGCCATGGGTGGGAAGACGAAAGCGTGGAAAGGTGCAACCGACCACCAATAAGCATGTCCGGTAAATGACTTGGGCCAGTAAACGGCCCTTTGTGTGAGTGTGGATCCGCCGTTTTCACCTGCCGTGACAACAAACTCCAACCAGGCCCGTCCTGGCATTTTCATTTCTGCCCGCAGACGCAGTAACTCCGGAGCATTTCTTTCTTCGACCCGCCAGAAGTCAACAGTCTCACCAACTTTGAGGACACGTGGATCTCGGCGTCCTCTTCGAAGTCCAACGCCTCCCACCATTCGGTCGAGGAAGCCTCGCACCTCCCAGAGGAGTTTGGCCGAGTACCAACCGTTATCACCGCCAATGCATTCAACGGCTGTCCAGAGTTCCTGCGGTGTCGCCGTGGATTCAAGTACTCGAATGTCTTCGTAAAGTGTTCCACCCGCCCATTCAGGGTCGCTGGGAAGTGGCTGGCTGGGCACCCCGGGTGTGCTCGCGCTCGACCAGCGAGTTGAAACCTCTGCGTCGCGGATCCGCGTGAGAGCGAGTGCAACGGCTTGATCGAATGGAACGAGTCCTTCAGGTGGGTCAGGAATAAAGTCTTTGATATCAGATTCCAAGCAAACCGCGGGGAACTTCAATGACTGCACCAATGGGCGTGCAATTGCGCGGGGGACAGGAGTAACCAGGCCAACCCAGTGGCTGGAAAGTTGCGGGGAGAGCATGTTGATGGGCAAAATCAAACGCCGTGGGAGTCCAGCAACTTTTGCGTAACGTTGCATCATGGATTGGTAGGTCAACACGTCGGGACCACCAATGTCGAAAGTGCGACTTACGCTGTAGGGAAGTTCCGCTGCTAGCACTAAGTAGCGCAGTACGTCTCGCACAGCGATTGGTTGAGTCTTCGTCCTGACCCACCGGGGAGTGATCATGGCTGGTAGGCGTTCGGTGAGGTATCGAAGCATTTCAAAAGACGCCGACCCTGAACCAATGATCACCGCGGCACGGAACTCGATTGTCGGAATTCCAGAGTTTTTCAAGATCCGTCCAACGTCAACGCGAGAGCGCATATGCGGTGACATCTTGTTTGGGGGCACATCAGGCGCAAGCCCACCCAAATAAATGATTCTCTTTATTCCGGCATCGCTCGCGCATTGGGCGAAGTTTTGCGCAATGCGGCACTCTTCACTCTCGAGATCTTTGCCTTCTTGGAGCGAATGCAAAAGGTAGTAGGCGGTAGTGACACCGTCCATGGCTTGGGCGAGCGTGACCGGGTCACCGGCGTCTCCGCTCGCGATTTCAATGTCGCTGGCCCAAGGGAAGTCGCGCAATCTTTCTGGGAATCGCGCGAGGGCTCTCACTCGATAACCATGACCAACAAGTTCCCGCACCAGGCGACCACCGACATAGCCGGTGGCGCCGGTAACGAGGCAGATCGGTCGAAGATCGCTTGGATCACTGTGATTACTCATGTGCACATTGTGGCGTGAACTGTGTCATTGCGCGATTGATGTGCCCCAATAGGTAGATACTTTGCCCATGACACTCACAAGATTGAGCGCAATCACCGTGCACGTTCTCGCAGCAGTCGGGGTTTTGTTCTGGATTGGCATGGTGGTACTCACCGCTACCGGGAACTACGAAGCGAACATATTTGCAGTCGTGGTGCTCGCAATCGTGCTGGGTGGGGCGCACGTTCTCATCTCGACGTCAACAACTCGCGGATCAATTTCCAGTATTTGGTTGTGTGGTTTCGTGTTCGTTTCCGACTCACTATTGGGGATTTTTGTTGACCCAAAGGCGTTCATGCTGGCCGGTTTCACGGTTGTGCTTCTTATTGCAGTAGTTGGATCAAGGCGAGTGAACGGTTAGTAACCTAAAGCGAGTAGGACTTCCTTTGGTGTGCGCACGACGAGGTCAGCCGCAGAGAGTTTCTCGGCAGGCGTTCGATACGCAAGTCCAATTGAAGACATTCCTGCATGACTCGCGGCTTCAATCCCGAACGGGCTATCTTCGATAACGAGGCAGTTTCGTGGATCGATCCCAGCTCGTTCTGCTGTAATCAAAAAAAGATCTGGAAATGGCTTCCCTCTCTTGGCATCTTCAGCAGTTGTAATGATCGAGTCCTTGAAATATTGGTTGGCTCTAGTAGTCGTGATTCCAAGTGTCACTCGTTCTCGACTTCCACTTGAGGCAATTGAAATTAATTGGTCGTTGTCTCTCAGCGTTTGAAGAAGTTCAGAGGTCCCTGGTATTTCTTGAAGCCGCGTTCTGAAGTCCTCAAAAAGTGAGGTGTGGAACGCATCATGGACTTCGTCTCGATCAACGACAGCGCCATTAGTGCGCAAATATTCCACCACGTAGTCGAAGCTTGAACCTAGGTAGAGATCAAATGCTTCGGGTATTGACGTAGGGACGCCGTGTGCGGTGGATATCGACGCAAGGTGTTCCATAGCGAGGATCTCACTATCGACGAGGACGCCATCGTGATCAAAAATGATCAATTCCGGATCAAATTTCATGCGTACGAGCCCTTCATTTTTCGTTAGTTGATGAGAGTTGTAAGAAGTCAACGCGACCGAACAAATAGTCAATTCCGAGTTGCGCCCCTCCCTTGAGTCCCACTAAAGGGCCAAGTGCGCTTGGTTTCACCGTGAGGTCGTGGGTAGCCAAGGGGAGGGAGTACTGGTAAATCGTTTCGCGGATACTTGCGATCACGATGTCGCCTGCTTCCAGGAGTTCGCCTGCGATAACGAGTGTGTCGGGGTTGAGCAAACTCACAGCCTGGGCCGCTGCCTGGCCAATAACCTTCGAGGCTGTTCGGACGGCGGACAACGCGATCACGTTTCCTGCTTTAGCAAGCTTTGCTACGTCGGTCACGCTGTCCACTCGCACACCTTGCTTTTCAAGCTGTTGAACTAATGCCCAGCCTCCGGCCACTGCCTCAACGCACCCGTCTTGGCCGCACCGACACATGGCCTCTCGGTTTTCGATCGATTGTGTATGCCCGATATCACCGGCGGCACCATTGGCTCCTCGCAAAGGTCGTTCGTGAATCACCAGAGCGCCGCCAATACCCGTGCCAAGTTTTATAACTAAGAAGACTTGCGAACGTGGATACGAGATTCGCTGCTCGGCAATTGCAATCAGATTGACATCGTTGTCGATTATTACTGGCGCTTTGATGCTGCTGTTAATGAATCTACGAACATCAAAGCCTTGCCAATTTCGCATCATGGGAGGCCTAACGACTGATCCGGTTGTGAAATCAACGGGACCGGGTAGACCGACGACAATAACGCCAGGCTCGGACTGTGGGCCAAATGCTTCCTGCATTCGTTGGAGTTCGGCCACGGCCCAATTCAGAACGTCTTCCGGCCCGACCTCGACTGAAACATGAAGCAAGGATTCCTGAACCACTTCGCCTACCAGGTTTGCCATACCCACCCGGGTCCGGCTTCCTCCGACATCGATAATTCCAACAGATGCACCACTCGAGTTGATTGAAAATGTATGTGCGGGGCGGCCACCGGCAGAAGTGACAACAGAAGATTGAACGACGATCCCTAATTCCTCAAGTTCAGACAATTCTTCAATGAGGGTTGCTCGGGCGACGCCCACTGCACGGGCAATTTCAGTCCGCGTGCCTGAACCTCCATTGGCGCGTAAAGCCTCAAGGATGGCAGCCGATCGACTACCTGGCAACGCAGGTAAAACCATGATGCGACCCTTCGTTTTCGCGCGTCATGCGACTGGTTTTGGACCCTTGGTTCGTTTTCGAATTGTGACAACTTTGTTATCTGTTTTGATTGATCATATCGCAATTCGCCTAGTAATATTTCATTTACCAATACTTATGTCAACTCGGACATAAGTGGTTGATTCAAGGAGGATCAATGGTTCGTCGATCACGCGCCGCTGGAATCATGGCGGCATTTGCCGCAGGAACTTTACTGCTCGGTGCTTGCTCTTCAGATTCTGAAGAGACCACCACGGACGAAGCTAACGCTTCGGGAACAGCTGGACTTCGGATTGCCGCAGTCATTAAGGACGAAGCCAACCCATTCTTCGGCACCATCGCAGAGGGAATGCGCGATGCAGCCTCTGAGTATGGTGTGGATCTCACAGTGGAATATGCGCCAACAACCAATGACGAGGTTGGTCAAGCTGACAAGTTGAACACCTTGGCAGGCCAAGGGTTCGATTGCTTCGTTGTCATTCCTATTAGTTCCAACAACCTAAACCAAGGTTTGGGTCAGGTCTCCGCTGCAGGAGTACCGATCGTCAATATCGACTCTCCAGTTGATACGGAAGGTCTTGCTGCCGCCGGTGGCAGTATCACTGCATTTGTTGGCACGGATAACTACCAGGCTGGTGTCAAGGGTGGCGAGAAAATGAAGGAACTCGTTGGAGAGGGCGCTAGCATTGGCCTAATTGCCGGGCTTGCCGGCAACGTCACGAGCAACGCTCGAATTGATGGCTTCCAGGAAGGCGCGGCAGGGCTGACTTTTGTCGGGCCTGTAACGGCTGACTGGGAGACCGCAAAGGCACTGGACGCAGCGAAGGCAATGATTGCTGCGAATCCAGATATCGCTGGCATCTTCGCTGCAAATGACACGATGGCACAGGGCATAGCTCAAGCTGTTGCGGAATCAGGCAAAGACATCAAGGTAATGGGCGTTGACGGAATCGAGCCGATTCTTGTTGACATCGAATCCGGTAAGGTCACAGGATCTGTGTCCCAGTACCCATGGGTTATGGGACAACTTGGTGTAGAGGCTTGCATCGTTGCGGCACAGGGTGGCGCAGTTACTGAGTTCGTGGAATCACCTGCGGTTGTTGTTACGGCAGATAACGTTGCTGACGCAATCTCCAACTTCCCACAACCACCAGCTGCATTCGATAGCCCGTTTGCTGCATTAATCCAAAAGTAATAGAAGTCAACTAACTCCATCATTAATTGATGGGCCACATCAGAGGAACTGTTTTGCAGACACCGGATGTGAAGGATTCGGGGGCCGCTTCCGTGGCGGCCCCCGATACTCCTTCAACACTGAAGCGAATTGGTTACAGCCTTAAGAGCCCTTACTTCTGGGCAAACTGGACAGTGCTGTTGGCCTTAGTTGTAGCTGTTATTGTCTTTTGGGCTTTATCGCCTGACACTTTCCTAAGCTCTTACAACATCTCGACGATTCTTACAGCGGCCGCTGTCCCTGCGATTCTGGTAATTGGGCAAGCATTTGTCGTTATGACGGCCGGGATTGACCTTTCTAACGCGGCAATCGTTACATTGTCCGCAGTCACCTTTGGTGCCATGTTCGCAGCAGGTCAACCACTTATTCTGTGCATGGCTTTAGCAATCGTTGCAGGTGTGACTGCCGGCGTAGTTAACGGTGTTGTCATTGCACAGTTCAAAATTAACGACTTTATTGTGACTCTGGGCATGCTCAGTCTCGCACAGGGCGTGGCACTAGTTATTTCCAATGCCACGCCGGTGCAAGTGATCTCTGAACCTCTTGCCACATTCGCACTTGGGAAAGTTGGTGTGTTCCCCTACATCATGATTCTGGCTGTTGTCCTACTGATAATTGCGCAACTGGTCCTCACCCAAACCCGGTTTGGAACGCATGTGCTGGCAACAGGAGGAAATACCGAAACGGCCCGTGCCATGGGCGTCAAAACCAAGGCTATGAAAATTGCGGTCTACGCCATTTCCGGTGGTGCGGCCGGAATTGCCTCTATAGTTCTGATCTCTCGAATCGGAGCTGCCGAACCATCCATGAATACTTCGCTTCTGCTCAACTCTGTCGCAGCGGTTGTCCTCGGTGGGGTTTCCCTATTTGGCGGTAGAGGGAATATCGTAGGACCGTTCGTAGGCGCGATTCTCTTAACCATGATCATCAATGGCCTGATTGTTGCTGGTGTCCCCCAGTACTACCAGTTCATCGCTATCGGACTAATCGTAATGATTTCGGCGGTATTGGTGAGGTCAGCAAAATGACAAGTCAGGTTGAATCACAGGGGTTTGCAGTTGAAACGAATAATATTTTCAAGAGTTACGGCTCCGTTCGTGCGCTGAAGGGCGTTTCAATCACGGCAAAAGCTGGTGAGGTGACCTCAATAATTGGTGACAACGGTGCCGGTAAGTCGACCCTGATCAAAATTATTGCTGGAGTTGAAAAAGCTGACGAAGGCACTGTAGAAATCTTCGGGGAACCCGTCTCATTTCATTCCCCTGAAGCGGCCCGTGAAGCTGGAATTGAGACCGTCTATCAAACTCTCGGATTGATTGAGGACCTCACGATCTGGCAGAACCTATTTCTCAAACGAGAACTCATGATCGGTATTCCGCCGTTTCGAATACTGAACAAGCGGGTTATGCGCAATGAAGCGGTGCGCATGCTTTCAGAGCTAGATGTTCACATTCCAAGCGTGAAAGCGCGGGTTCGCGGATTGTCGGGAGGCCAGCGTCAAGCAGTCGCGATCTCGCGAGCTGCAGGTTGGTCGAGTCAAGTAGTGATCATGGACGAGCCAACCGCAGCTTTGGGCGTTAGGGAAACGGCTAAAGTCGAAGAACTCATTGAGCGACTCAAAGCACGAGGTTTGGCCGTGATCGTAATTAGCCATAACTTTGATCAGGTTTTAAGACTCTCCGAACAGATTTGGGTCATGCGACAAGGAAACGTCATCACGGGAATGCGAGCTAGCGATACGAGCGGTGACGAATTAGTTTCGCTAATTACGGGAGCGACGCAAGCTAGAGCGTGATTGCGCATTGTAAAGAAGTGCCGGAATTCACATCAAACAGATTAATTCACGACGACGGGATTGAAATGAAAAATCTTCTGGGAGTGCACGCGCTGGTCTGGACCGGAGGTTGGTCTCCGGAGGAAGCAGAATTTGCAATTGCGTCCACTGCAAAGGCTGGTTTTGACCTGATTGAAATCCCAGCGCTTGATCCTTCTCGAATTGACATTGCAGACACCAAAATGCGATTGGAAAATCACGGTATCGCAGCAGGCTTTTCACTTGGACTCACTCTGGAAACTGACATTAACTCCGAAGATTTGTCCAAGGTAGATTTGGGCCGCGCCACCTTAATGGAGGCGCTATCGATTGCTTCAGGCGTCAACTCAACGTATCTCGGTGGTGTTCTTTTTGGGGCGCTAGCCAAGTATCCGGGCCCAACTTCGCAGAAAGCTAGGGAGAACAGCGCATCGGTCATAAAGGAACTTGCGCAACAGGCGGCTGGAAGCGGGATCACTATTGGACTTGAATTCGTTAATCGATACGAAAGCAACCTGCTCAATACTGTCCAACAAACATTGGACTTTATGGAGCTTGTGGGCGAGGAGAATGTTGTCGTTCATGCTGACGTGTATCACATGAACATTGAAGAAGACGGATTCCGGGCACCTCTACTTGCATGCGGTGATCGATTGGGATACGTCCACATTGGAGAGTCCAACCGTGGGTACTTGGGAAAGGGCACGATTGACTTCCCAGAGGTGTTTGAGGCCCTAGTGGACATGAATTATTCAGGCCCAATCACTTTTGAGTCCTTCTCCTCGGCAGTCGTTGACCCAGGTTTATCAAATACCCTGGCGGTGTGGCGGAATCTCTGGACCGACGGCATGGATCTTGCAACTCACGCACGTGAATTCATGTCAACTGGTATCGAACTCGCGCAGCAAACAACGCAATCTCGATAACGACTCGATCTCAGATAGACCTTAAGTCAGAATCCCGTCACAGTGGCCACATTGGGAATAGATCTCGGAACGGGATCAGTTAAATGTGCTCTCGTGAGCGAGGATGGTTTGGTTCTTGCGCAGGCAAGCCGGTCCTATCAGGTATCTTCCGTAAAGTCAGGTTGGGCCGAGAGCGATCCGGCGCAATGGATCAGGGCAACACGTGAAGTAGTGGAACGAGTTCTCATCGAGTCGAATGTGACTCCCACTTCAGTGGGGTTTTCTGGACAAATGCATGGAGTAGTGATTGCAGATAGTGAACTCAAGCCACTACGTCCCGCAATTCTTTGGGCGGATAGCCGGGCCTCGGACGAAGCTAAACAGATGTCAATGGATCTGGGAATCAACTTACTGAGTCGACTCGGTTCACCGGCAGTTCCAGGCTTTTCCGCCACAACTTTGGCATGGTTGAAGCTCAATGAGCCCGGATTATTCGTCGATGCCAAGCACGTCTTGCAACCCAAAGACTGGTTGCGAGCCGCTTTGGGTGGCCAAATAGCAAGCGATCCAAGCGATGCTTCCGGCACGTTGCTATTCGATAGTAGTGCTGGTGATTGGTCGAAGAAGGCAGTTCAATGGTCGGGAGTAGAGCCGGAGCTACTTCCACCGGTCCGAGCGTCTCAAGCAAGTGCCGGATATGTGGATTTCAACGGAACAAAATATCCGTGTGTGGTTGGGGGAGCGGACACTGCATGTGTGCTCTCTTCGCTTGGCCTTGAGCCAGGTCAAGGCTTCATTGCGGTAGGGAGTGGGTCTCAAGTTGTCAGGGTGCTCGAGGGCCCCGATTTTGATTCAACCCTTCGTACGCACACGTTTGCGACGGTCGGTCAACCTCGATCTGGTTGGTACCGAATCGGTGCGATTCAAAATGCAGGTCTCTCCTTGACAGCGGCACTTCGTTGGTTCAACGCGTCAATTGAGGAGGGAGTAGCGGCGCTCTCTGAAGGACTCCGAGATGAAGACCCTCTATACATCCCATACCTTTCTGGTGAGCGAACCCCTTTCATGAATTCCCATCTGCGTGGGTCGTGGCACGATTTAACTTTGAGTACCGATCGCCCTGCGATGCTTCGAAGTATCTTTGTCGGAGTGGCACAAGCGGTCGCTCTGGGAGTTTCCGCAGTGGGGGAAACTGGTGCTTCGCTGCCAAAGCCCACGCCACTTGTGGGAGGTGGCACCCATAACCCGGTATTCCGTCAATTATTAGCGGATGCCACCGGAGTGCCTCTGGCGGTCATGGAAGCGCCAGACGCAGCTGTGATTGGGGCCGCTTTACTCGGGGCTGGCTTGACGAGCAATCCAATCCCGCAAAGTTGGTCTGAAGTTGTCACGCCAGATCCACTGGCCGCGGAGTCCTTACTTCACCTTCGACAATCAATGCTAAAAATTATGAAAGAGGAAGAATATTTATGAAGGTTGCGATCGGATCTGACCATGCAGGCTTCGCATTGAAGGAGACCCTCCGACTTTGGCTCCTTGACGCCGGATACGAAGTCACGGATGTAGGAACATTTAATAGTGATCGTTGCGACTACCCGAAATTCGGCGCCATGGTCGCTCGAGCAGTGGCAGAGGATCAGGTTGATGCCGGTGTTGTTGTCTGTGGTAGCGGACAGGGCATTTGTATGGCGGTCAATAAAGTTCCTGGAGCGCGAGGAGGTGTAATTCGTGATTCTCAGGACGCGATCATGACTCGTCGACACAACAACGCAAACGTTGCCAGTTTTGGTGAGCAGTATACCGAGCCAAGCGTGGCGGTAGAAGCACTTGAAGTCTTTCTCACAACGCCCTTCGATGGTGGTCGACATCAGGCAAGGGTCGAGATGCTCGCTCAACTGGATATAAATGCTCGCGAATTCGATCCACTTCCGGACTAAGCAAGCTATTAAGTGTAGATCAGGACCGCGTCCGATTCCGCCTGTCAAAACGCGAAACGAACCACATATGCGGAACGGTGAGTCCCCAAACAATTGCTAGGCCGATCCAAAGCACGGTTCCAGTGAGTGCGTCATTACCCATGAACACGGTGAGAATGACAAGGATTGCAATGAAGCCGATCAGAGAGGGGATACCGATTCTTGTTACGGCGGCCATAGAGCGAATCGTGACTGCACCTGTTGATACCTGCGCAAGTCGAGCGGTATGACGGGCCGCATGCCAGAAGCTGAAATAGACGGCAAAAGCAATGAATGGTGAGACGACGAAACCCAGAACACCAAGGGTGAATAGTTCGAATGCACCTCGAAGGTCACTTCGATTGATTAAGACCAGGATGGTGACAATCAGGAGCACCGCGACGATTCCGCGTATCAAAGTTGTAGCTGGGCCTGCGTAGATCTGGGCGAGTTGTGGTTCCAAAGATGTCACGGTGCTGAGCGCTGCAGGGGAAGTGAGTGGGAGTAATACTGGTGCGCTGCCCAACGCCAGTGCATAAAGAATTCTGAACTTGCGATTTACCGGTGCTTGTCTTGAGAGTTCAGTTCTGGCTTCGACGTCTCCCGCTCCAAAGTGCCACACCGTCATTCCAAGAACAAGAATGAAACCAAATGCGGGAAGAATAATGATTACCGCAGCTGCTAGTGCGGCAATGGTTAAGTAGCCCACACCCATTCGAATCCAACCGCGCCAGGAAAGTGTGTGAACCAGCGTCAGATTGTCTGCAGCACCATGGGGAATTCCAATTGCCAAAGCAATCAAGGCAAGCACAGCAGGTATGGGCCCAATGTCGGTCGAGGTCGCGGTCACTTGGGTGAGCAGGCTTGCAATCACTGCGAACCAGGCGACAACTGGTCCTGCGTCGAGCACTATCCGACTTATGTTTCTTTGCCGGGCAGTCGCAGGAGCTGCCTTGATACTTGAAGAACTCACGAGTTAAGTCTGGCCCTGTGTTCTGGATCCCAACACTTGGGTGGGGTGTTTATTTAAGGAAGATTCCTTCGCGGAGGACTTTGACCGCGCACAACGTTCCTGGGACCCGATCATGCTGTTGCGATTCTCTGACCTTGAGAACCATTCCACTGTTCGTAGACACCGTCACCGTTGAGTCGTGACCGTGGAAAACTGATCCTGTTATCTTCGCGTTTGGGCTATCGGTTTCTTCAATTGTGAGTGCTTCGGGTCGGACTAATACGATTCCGTGCTGGCCGAGAACCGCGTCACCCATAATTCTCGCGACAAACGTTCCAAGTTCTGTGTTAACGCTGTGCTCAGATTCAACGGTTGCCGGAATCGCGTTGACTTCACCAAGTGAACTGGCCACATCTTGTGATGCAGGTTTTTCGTACAGCTCGTGTGGGGTGCCAAACGCAATGAGTCTGCCGTCCTGCATGATCGCAAGTTGATCTGCCGTAGCAAGAGCTTCTTCCTGGTCGTGGGTCACCATGATCGCGGTAGTTGCTGTCAAGGTGAGAATATTTCTAATGTCCCTGCGCATTTGCGCACGCAGTGACGTGTCCATTGCAGTAAAGGGTTCGTCGAGCAGGATCAACTTTGGCGTGGGTGCTAGGGCTCGTGCAAGTGCTACACGCTGTTGCTGGCCGCCACTGAGTTCTTGCGGGCGCGCGTGGGCGTATTCCTTCATGTCAATAATCTCGAGTAGTTCAGCGACTCGTTGAGTTTTCTTCGGGTTGCGCCGGATTCCAAAACTAATATTGGCACTGACGTCCAAGTGGGGGAAAAGAGAACCCTCTTGGGGGACTAACCCAATGTTTCGTTTCTCCGGTGGAACAATTTTCTGCGGAGAAGAGACAACTTGGGAGTCAAGCTTGATAAGTCCAGATTGTGCTGGGAGAAAACCGGCAATCGTTTTCAAGAGCGTGGTTTTACCAGAACCACTCGGCCCCAAGATAGCAAGGAGTTCTTTTTCCTCTAGATCAAAACTGATGTCGCGGATCACAGGATCGCCGCCGTACCCGGAACTGAGATCTCGAATAGAAATGGCCTTCACGCGTTCACCATAGTTTCTTTTGAGTTTGTTAGGAAACCCCGGGATAGGGCAAATGAAGGAATCGCGGCAAGCACAATAAGTGCAAGTGCGTAGGGTGCGGCAGCACCGAACGCAGCAAGTTCGGTCCGGCTCCACAGTTCAGTCGCAAGAGTGTCAAAGCCGGTTGGTCGCAACATTAGGGTGGCGGGAAGTTCCTTCATTGCGGTGAGCATGACGAGTAGTCCGCCGGCTGCGATTCCCGGCCAAGAAATTCGGCCGCTGGTGTAAAGCCACGCGCGCAGAGGCTTGTAACCCAATGTTTGGGCCACCTGTCCCAATGCCGGTGGGACGTTCTCCAATGCAGTGCGTGATGCCCCAAGTGACTTGGGAAGAAACAGGACCGCATAGGCGAATGCCAGCAGCACAAAACTTTGGTAAAGAAACGGCACGGTGTTGATTGAAAGGAACACGAGAGAGAGTCCTATCACAACACCGGGAAGCGCCAAGCCTGAATAAGACACCGACTCGATTGTGCTGGCGCTCCTACTTCGAAAACGAGATGCGAGTGCGGCGATAGGAAGTGCGAGCAGGACGGCGATGACGGCGCCAAGGGCCGAAACCCAAGCGGTGTTTGCAACAGCACCTAAGAGTTCTGCCCAGTCAAGTGGTCTGCGCGTTCCTTCGCCGAGTCTGATCAGCAGTGAAATGACGGGGATCGCGAGACTAATTGTGGCGATAGCAACGAACCACAGTGAACTCAACGCTGACAACGCTGGAGTAAGAGCCTTAGGCAATGGTGAGGATGCAACTCCTTTGTCGGCCCGAAATCTCAGCGAACGACCACGGGCTTTGCGCTCTAGTGAAATAAGAATGACGGCAAGGAGTACCAGCATGCCCGCGAGAACCGCTGCGTTAGTTCGATCGAAGCTTGCTCGGTAGGACGTGTAGATCACTCGGGTGAAAGCATCAACTCTCAGCAGGGCGACCGCGCCAAAGTCTGACAAAACGTAGAGCGCCACGAGCAGTGATCCTGCTGCCGCAGCGGGGACACTCTGACGAAAAGTTGTTGCAAAAAAGGCAGCAACGGGCTTGTTACCCAGTGAGCGCGCGACTTGTTCAAGCCCAATATCAGCGGATCGAAGTGAGATAAGTAGAGGTAACAGGACATAAGGAAAACTCACCATGGTCAAAATCAGCGCCGCTGCCCAGAAGCCGTTCATCCCTGGGATCAGGGCAACCCACGCGTAAGCGGCAACATATGAAGGTACTGCGAGAGGAAGCGCAACCGTGGTGAACCACAACCTGCGCAGTGGCAGCTTCGTGCGAGTGAGGAGCAGTGCGGTCGGGTAGCTAATGAGCAAGCAGGCAATAACGACCACCGTTGCTAACCCAACGCTGGTTGCCACGGTTTCCCAAGTTCGAAGGCGAGTGAGGATTGCCCAGATGTCGGCCGCTCCTGCACCACCAATTCGAATCACCAAATATACGAGTGGAATTGCCGCGATGGCAGCACAGAGCGCCGCTCCCCATAAAAGGAGGGGCGGTGCTCTGTGTGAGGTGCGCTTGATCATTACTTGTTAAAGCAATCCCACGTCTTGCAACATATTGAGCGTGCCTGGAAGGTCGGCAAGTTGTGCAAGCGCAATATCTGGGCCGGCGAGTGAGTCAAGTTCGGGCAAACCCTCGGCGGATGCCACATCTTCTACCAGCGGGTACTCATAGGTGTTGTTAACGAACCACTCTTGAGTGTTCGGTGAGAGTAGCCATTGAACGAACTCGATCGCGGCTGAATTTTCTGCTGCGCCCTTAAGGATTCCGACGCCAGCCACATTCACCAAAGAGCCAGGGTCCTTGGGTGCCATGAATGCAACCTCGGCTCGCATGTTGTCTTCCCCGACCTCGGCAGCTTTTTCATACCAGTAATAGTGGTTGATTAAACCCAACTGAACTTGTCCACTGTCCACTGCATCGAGAATCAAACCGTTTTTTTCGTACGTTTGAACGTCATTATTTACCAGTCCAGTGAGCCAATCTCGTGTGACGTCGTCACCCTGCGTTACTCGCATCGCTGTGACAAATGCTTGGAAGGAAGCATTGGTTGGTGCAATCGCGACCTGACCACGCCACTTTTCATCGGTTAATTCAAAAACCGATTGCGGGACTTGTTCCGCCGGAACACTCTGCGGATCGTAAGCAATTACTCGGGCACGTCCGGTTACGCCAGTCCACGTGTTATTGGTCGCCCGGTATTGCTGGGGAACAAGTGAGGTCACACTCTCGGGGAGCGTGGCAAGGAGTTCTTCGACAGCACCCAGGGCGCCTGCATCTTGGGAGAAGTAGATCTGAGCGGGGGAACGGTCGCCCTCTTCGAGCATCTGTGCGGCTAGTTCGGCGCTGTCACCGAATCTGGCATTGACGGTGACCCCGGTCTCGGTGGTGAACTCCTTAAAAAGTGGCCCTACAAGCTCCTCGCTCCTACCGGAATAGACCACGAGCTCGGCACTTTCGGTGGAGCCAGCACTAGAGCCCGCGTCACTGGAACTGGTATCACTTGAGCAGGCAGCCAAGACCGGAAGGAGCAGGGAAATGCTCGCTACTGCAGTCAAAATTGTGGAGCGTGGACGAGGAAGGGACATATCAACCTTTCAGTAGGTTAGATAAGGGTTCGGTCAAGGTTAGGTAAGGATTACCTAACTAGAATAATCTATGGGGGAACGCCGGCGACTCACCGGGTCGGTATCGTGTTTCTATGACCCGAAAGGCCCATGTAAAGAACGGCTTCCCGCCCAAAATATGTGTGACATGTGGCCTGCCATTTGAGTGGCGAAAGAAATGGGCGCGCGACTGGGACAGCGTTAAGTACTGCTCGGAGAAATGCAAAAAGTAGTTCGGGCTAGTGCGCAATAGTGTGTCCCTGTGGATGCTGGAAGGGCAGTGGACGTTGTTGTTGTGGGCGCAGGTGCCAGTGGTTTGCGACTGGCGGGGTCACTAATCCAAGCTGGAATCTCCACCGTTGTCCTCGAGGGCCGCGATCGCGTGGGTGGGCGTCTATTTAGTGTGGATCCGGGAGTTGACTTGGGGGCCACTTGGTTTTGGCACAATGAGCACGACGTTCGTGAGGTGATCGCTGAATGTGGCTTGGAGGTGTTCCCTCAGTACGCAGCCGGCAACATGATGTTTCAGGTTCCAGGCAATGTCCAGGAACTTGACGGGAATCCCCTTGATCAGCAGGCTTTCCGCATTGTCGGTGGGATGGCGTCTCTGGCCCACGGTCTCGCTGCGATGTTGCCCGAAGGCACAGTTCAATTATCAACATGTGTGCTCTCAATTGACTTCGCCCATGACTTTGCCCATGAATTCGCCCATGAACATGTGTCAGTCACCACGAACTCTGACACGTACCGGGCAAAACACGTGGTGATTTCGGTTCCCCCGGCAACAGCACTCTCCAACATCGTATTTACCCCAGATTTGCCTAACGAACTTGTCAGCGTTGCCGTCCGAACCCCAGTCTGGATGGGTGCGGTGACAAAAGTTGTTGCACTGTACGAATCACCCTTCTGGCGTGAACAAGGATTGTCGGGAAGTGCAATGAGTCATGTGGGTCCATTGAGGGAGATTCATGACATCAGTGATCGGAACGCAAGTTTCGGCGCTCTTTTTGGTTTCAGTCGCGAACGAGTTTCGGAAATTTCCGTGAAGTCTCAACTCGCCGCGCTCTTTGGACCTAGAGCCGGAATGCCGAACTCAATTATCCTCGAAGATTGGAGTGAATCACCGCTGACCTCACCACCCGGAGTGTTCCAACTCAATGACTACCAACTCTTTGGTTCGCAGGTCCTACGAAATGCTTACTTTGATGGGCGCCTGCATTTCGCGTCAACGGAAACAGCAATTGATTCACCCGGACACGTACAAGGCGCACTTGCAGCTGCCCGGGCAACTGCCGCCAACGTTGTTGCTTCTTTGAGGTGAATTTCCTTGTATTGCGAACAATAACTGGCACCCATCTGAACGCGTGAACATGCAATGTTTAAAGCCTGACTCCTTAGCCTGACCCTTTAATTCGAAATTTGCCAGAAGTGACGGGCTTCACTCATCAATTTCACTCATCAACGACGCAAGAGTGGTAGCACGCGTTCTCCGATCAAACGGACACCCCGAGCACTGTCAATTCCTTGTGGTGTACCCAACTCAACACGACTTGCGCCAGCGTCAATCAAATTCTGCACCTGTTGTGCAACGTGTTCCGGTGATCCGGAGAATGCAAAAAGGTCAAGGACTTGGTCGGGAATGATTTTTCCGGCTTCAAGGTGCTCACCGCGAGCGACACCAGCACGAACCCGATTAATGAGATCGGGGTCAAGTGAAATAGTGGTATCAAGATCGGCAACAACAGCGAGATACATTGCGACTTCCGTGCGTGCGAGCGTGCGAGCGGCCTCATGGTCTTCGTCGACTACCGTGACTGCGCCGACAACAACCCCTAATTCATCTGGGTTTCTTCCAACACTGCGTGCACCTTCATCGAGGTATGCCTGCATGACCGGGACCATGAGAGGGTTTGCGGTCCCACCAATTTTTACTTCGTCGGCGACCGCTCCAGCTAAGAGTGCCGTTTGTTTCCCCCAAGTTCCAATAAGAATTGGAATGCGAGATCGCTGCGTTGTGAACTCAAATCCGATTCCTGGCGCCAAGCGATATAACTCGCCCTCCCAGCCTGACCGATCGCCGGCAATTAGCCTTCGAATCACTTCTAGTGATTCACGCAGGACAAGAATGGCTCGCTCCTGGGCAATACCGACGCCACTTAGCCAAGTGCCTCTAGCCAGCCCTAAATAGCTCCGTCCGCTTGATGCAAGGTCGAGATAGGCAGCGAGGCCGGCGATTTCGTGCGGCGCAATCGCAAAGGGGTTGAGACAGGCAGGGCCGAGTGTCGCCGACTTAGTCACACTGGCCATCTGGACTAGCGGAGGAATTGGAGGCTGAAACATAAGGTCACCAAACATGGTGATGTACTCAATACCGAGTTCGTCAACAGAAGTCGCAATCTCTTTGTACTGATCTGGGGTGAGATTTCCTTGCAGTCCGATTCCAATTGTGGTTTGTTTCATGTTAAATCATTTGCATCGAGTTGAACAAGTTCAGTGCGCACAATCCGCATAATGAGTTGCTCTTCAGGATCTGGACATGCGACGCGACTATCACTTTCCAACCAATCGTTCTCCGGCATTACCCGTTGCTTTGCGGGCAACAAAGGGAGAACAGAGGCGATCGCATACATGCAAAAATGTTTACCGTCAGGAATCCGAACTTCCGCACTGTTCGTAACTTCAAAATAGTCTCCGGGTGACATTCCGCAAACTGATCTTCCATTTATACTTTCGACCTCAACCCGGAGGTTGTATAACTCCATTGGACGACCCAGATCGGCTTTATTTTCCTTTGAATCCACGCCCTGATAATAGGTCCAAAAGGTGTCCAGCATCAAGCAGGTTTCACCGGTGCTTTCGCCAGGAGCGTTGTGAACCAGAAGGACAATAAACTAGGTTTGGATCCGCAAGTTGATTTGGGAAAATTTTTGTGAAGAAGTCCAAGCAGAAAATAGCACGAGCATAAATAATGGCAATAAATCTGGCGTTTTTTGGCACTTTCGTAACTTTAATTGGACATTACGTTTCGCATGTTTAGCATAATCGACTTCTGATTGTTATCTAAGTTCACTTTGAATATCATGGGGAAACTTTTATGGGAGTTCAGTCTCGGATATTTCGGAAAGGGCTTGGAGCCGTCGAGCGATTATTGCGAGATTATGAATATCGGTGAGTCATTAGTGAAGGAGAGCAGTAACAGTATGAATGAATTGCGTGAGCCGAAGTTTGCCTCCGAAGGTGGCAGTGATTACGAAGTTTATATTCGAACTGATGAATTGCTGGTGCTGCAACCGGAGCCTGCAACATGGAAACACCGAGATGAATTGCTCTTCACGGTCGTCCATCAGTCTTCCGAACTTTGGCTTAAATTGGCTGTGGCTGAAATTGATCACGCGGTTCTCAATATTGATAAAGACTTGATTCAAGCGGCGAGTCGGTATCTGATTCGTGCTCGCGATTGCATCCACTACACGACTACGCAGCTCCCCATGCTAGAAAAAATGACACCGTGGGACTACCAACACGTTCGGACTGCTCTGGGTCATGGTTCTGGTTTTGACTCACCAGGATTTAGAAATATACGGGAGAGTCTGAAAGTATTGGTGACATCTGTTCAACAAGCATTGGGTCGCGCCGACTTAACCTTAGAAAAATTGTATTTGGATGTCGAAGCCAATGAATCGCTTTATTCACTCGTTGAGTTGCTCGTTGATCTAGATGAAGCGCTGATGATTTGGCGCAGTGTTCACGTGAAGGTAATTGAGCGTACGATCGGTGGAACAGTCAGTGGAACCCAAGGAACTCCCGTTGAAGTGGTGCGGAATTTGCGTGACCGTTCAATCATGGAAGAGCTGTGGGATGTCCGGGTCCATTTAACGGAGCGGGCGAATAGGGAATTGGCAAGCGATGGATGAACTCGATGAAATGGATGTCCGCATCCTTGAGGCGCTCCAAAGAGATGCCAGGTACTCCTACAGCGCATTGTCTCGCTTGGTTCATCTGTCCACACCTTCAGTAGCAAACCGCACCCGCAAGCTAGAAGAAGCCGGCGTGATTACCAGTTACCGCGCGCATATCAATCCTCGGTCAGTCGGATGGACGGTCGATGCGCTCGTGCGACTTGATTGTCACGGCGCGTCCTGCATTTTGAAGGACCCTAAAGCGATTGAAAACATTCACATAATGGAGATTCATAGGGTGACGGGGCCATACTGTTCAATCGTGAGAGTAGTTGCCGGCACCATGGACGAATTCGAAGAAGTAGTAGATAACTTGACTCGTTATGGAACCCCTTCGAGTGAAATCATTCTTTCTAGTCAGATTTCTGAGGTACTCTCACCTCGATCAATGGAGTAACCGCACGAGGGATCGCTGTCGCAAAAAAAAATACTGCTCCGTCATACTTCAGTTCATGATCTGGTGAAATTTGCACCAACCCCGATGAACACTCAGGCCCTGCGAATTGAATTCGTCAGAACAGCCGAGGGGAATCGAGTGAAGAGCGCTAGCGCGAGCGCCGTTGCCATCCTTTCCTTCGACCCGAACTTCCACGCTGCCCAGACTGAGTTTGACACTTTGACGTGGGGTTAGTGCTTCTTAGTCCGTCAGAAACGCTTAGGAACTGAAACGCTTAGGAAGTCCAGCCTTGGGTCTTCACATAGCAAGCACAGTTAGCGCAGAGCGCACATTAAAAGATGGAGCCGGCGATTCACGGAGACTGCGAGCGGTTCTTGACTGACTACAAGCGAGACAGTTTCCAGGTACTTAGTCGACCTGAAGCTCGGTAATCAGTTTCTCAATCTTGATTCGAATTGCATCTCGGATCGGTCGAACGGACTCGACGCCTTGACCGGCTGGGTCGTCAAGTACCCAATCCTCATATCGCTTGCCCGGATAAAATTTGCACGTGTCCCCGCAACCCATTGTGATCACGACATCTGCGCACTGAACCGTCTCGTCAGTCAGAATTTTGGGTTGTTCACCGCTGATATCGATACCCTCTTCCGACATGACTTGAATTGCCACCGGGTTGATTGAATCTGCTGGCGCTGATCCGGCCGAAAGGATTTCGATTCGGTCACCGGCAAGATGTGTGAGGTATCCGGCAGCCATTTGAGAGCGACCTGCATTGTGAACGCAAACGAAGAGAACTGTCGGTTTCTTGCTCATGCGAGTTCCTTCCATTTCCATTTACGGCGCAGCCACAAGGACACATAAACGAGCGCAACCAGTGCTGGAACTTCAATCAGTGGTCCGATCACTCCCGTGAGCGCCTGGCCAGATGTCACACCCCACACTCCAATGCTCACAGCAATTGCAAGTTCAAAATTATTTCCTGCAGAAGTGAATGCAACCGTGGCAGAGCGTGCATACGGCAACCCAATCGCGTGGGATGCCCACATTGCCGCGAACCACATGAGCGCGAAATAGATCATGAGGGGTAAGGCGATGAGCACCACACTTAATGGGTCTGAGGTAATCGCATTACCTTGAAGTGCGAAGAGAATGACGATTGTGAAAAGTAGACCGTAGAGCGCGATTGGTGCGATCTTTGGTGCAAAGGTGTTGTCATACCAATCCTTTCCTTTGCGTGAAACCCCGATTTGGCGGGTAAGGAATCCCAAGAGCAGGGGTATTCCTAGAAATATGAGCACTGCCTTCGTGATTCCCCAAGTGGAGAATGCAACGTCTTGCGTGTCAAGGCCCAACCATCCGGGCAAGATCGCAAGGTAGAAGGTCCCCAAAAGTGCATAGGCAAGTATCTGAAAAATAGAGTTGATAGCAACGAGTAAGGCACCCGCTTCGCGGTCACCGCACGCGAGGTCATTCCAAATCAAGACCATGGCAATACAACGCGCTAAACCGATAACTATTAATCCCGTTCGAAATTCTGGGTAGTCCGCAAGAAAAATCCAGGCAAGGGCGAACATGAGTAATGGGCCGACCAGCCAGTTCATAAAGAGAGATAGCCACAGCATCCGGCGGTCACCGGCAAGGTGCCCCATCTCTTCATATTTAACGCGGGCAAGTACCGGATACATCATGGCGAAGAGTCCCAGTGCGATGAGCACGCTTGTGTTGTCAACCTTGACCGCATCAAGTGCCTCTTGCAATCCGGGCACCCCGCGCCCAAGGAGCAGTCCCGCTGCCATAGCAATCACGATCCAGACTGGCAAGAAGCGATCCAGTGTGGACAGACGCGGAGTTTCGATTTCCTCTGTATTGACGTTCATCAATATGAAAGTGTGCCAACCCGCTATAGACCTGTCAACAATTGGAGTGAATGTGAAAGCGAATTCTTGATGAACAACGAGAGGCAATGGGAGCATTCGAATCAATGGCAATGTGAAGTTTCGAGCTTGAATTCGGGCATAAAGGGGGGCGGTGCACAAGCGCGCGAGGGGGGAGAGGACATTTGTACCAGTGGGCGCGGCCCGGTCTTCGGATCGAGGGTGCCTTCTGTACGAAGGGCACGTTGCCCCTCGTGTTTTATGTTAGGGAGAAATAGCAACATGGCAACAGGAACAGTAAAATGGTTTAATTCAGAAAAAGGCTTCGGCTTTATCGAGCAGGCTGACGGCGGACCAGACGTATTCGTTCACTACTCAGCAATTGATTCCAGTGGATACCGTTCACTAGATGAAAATCAAGCTGTCGAATTCGACATCACCCAGGGCCCAAAGGGACCACAGGCTGACAAGGTTCGCGTCGTCTAATTACAGACTTCTGAGAGTGGCCCCCGGTGTTTGCCGGGGGCCACTTTTATTGCCTAGATCCGAAAATTCGGACTATTTCAGGGATAATTCCCGAAAATTCATAGAAAAAATAGACATTACTCCGTAAATGCTGCTAAGTTCTTTGGATTATGTCTGAAATACGGATTTCCGATGCCGCATTAATGCTCGGCGTCTCTGACGACACCGTTCGCCGCTGGATTGAAATTGGCAAACTCACCGCAGGCTCCCCGGGCAATGGGCCACGGACTGTCAGCGCTGAAAGTTTGGCCTTGTATATGCGAGCGGCCTATCAAATTGACAACTCGACTGTCAGCACTTCAGCACGGAATCGTTTTCCTGGAATCGTCACGCGCGTTGAAAAGGACGGCGTCATGGCGCTTGTTGAGATTCAAGCCGGACCACATCGCGTCACCTCGTTGCTGAGTCGTGAATCAGTTGAGGAACTTGGATTGGCACCGGGGGTGCGAGCTACGGGGGTTGTTAAGTCAACGAATGTAGTGATCGAACTGGAGCAAAATTCATGAACAAAATTGCGCGCGCACTCGTTGCGATGGCTTTGGTAGTTGGGTTAGGTGCACTCTTCCCTGGTGCATCTGTTGCAGCGACCAAGCCAAGTGGGCAGCTGACCGTCTCGGCGGCGGCCTCACTCACCGACGTATTTCCCGTGATCGCTGATGCATTCAAGAAAAGATTTCCCGATACCCACATCAGCTTTAACTTTGTCGGGAGTTCAACGCTCATGAATCAAGTTATTGCCGGGGCACCCGTTGACTTAGTAGCGACGGCGTCTGAGCCAATTATGCAAATTGGTATCGACATGGACTTGGTGTCCCGACCACTTCTTTTTGCAAAGAATTCGATGGCAATTGCTGTTCCTGCAGGAAACCCAGCGAACATTAAGAGTTTGTCAGACCTGCAACGAAAGGGTGTGCTTTTAGGTGTGTGTGACACTGCAGTTCCCTGTGGAAGCGCAGCCGCTGAGTTGTTCACCAAAAACAAAATTAATGTTGTTCCCGTCACGCGCGAACTTGATGTGCGCTCACTACTGGGCAAGGTAATTTCTGGCGACTTGGACGCCGGGATTGTTTACGAAAGCGACGTCAAGTCCGCTGAAGACACAATTGAGTACATAGAGATTCCCGCAAAAAATAATGTCATGACGACCTACCCGGTGGCCGCGGTCGCCGATTCGAAAAATCTTAAACTTGCTCAGCGTTTCGTAAACTTTGTAAGGTTCAGCACGGCTTCCCGAGGAATCTTGCGGGCCTTTGGGTTTGCTAAGCCCTGGTAAATCAAATGAGGAATCAGCGTGCCCCACTTTTTCTGTTGATTCCAGGGGTAGTTGCTCTCATTTTTCTCGTAATTCCTTTGATCGCTCTGATCGCGCAAACACCTTGGCGTGCCTTTCCGCAAATTTTGACTTCGCCGGAAGCCTTGGAAGCACTTCGCCTCTCACTGATCACCTCACTCGCGGCGACAGCACTTGCGGCCCTCCTTGGAATCCCGATGGCATGGTTGCTGGCCCGAGAAGTATTGCCATTTACTGGGTTACTCCGAGCGCTGGTGATCGTGCCGCTACTTCTCCCACCAGTAGTCTCTGGAGTTGCACTCCTTGAAGCACTCGGTAGACGAGGGCTAGTCGGTGGATTTCTCTACGACAACTTCGGAATCACGTTTCCATTCACAACTCTGGGAGTAGTGATTGCAACGACTTTTGTGGCAATGCCATTCTTGATTATTACGATGGAGGGAGGCTTTCGCTCGCTCCATCAACGCTATGAAGACGCTGCCGCAACACTGGGAGCAAACTCTAAGCGCATTTTCTTCAGAGTCACGATGCCCATGGTGGCACCCGCGGCGATCGCAGGACTCGTGCTTTGTTGGGCTCGAGCGCTGGGCGAGTTTGGCGCAACAATTACCTTCGCTGGAAACTTTCCAGGAGTCACTCAAACTATGCCACTTGCCGTGTATACCGCACTCGAGTCGGACCGATCAGTTGCGATCGCTCTTTCGATAGTGCTGTTAACGGTCAGTGTCGCAGTGCTGGTTGCCCTGCGAGGTAAGTACTTATACACGAGGACCTCATGAGAATTCGCGCGAAGTTCTCAGTCACGCGTGGTGACTTCACCATTGACGTTGACACAACAGTCAATGCGGGAACCGTGACGGCAATCCTTGGACCAAATGGTTCAGGCAAGTCAACATTTTTGCGGGTGCTCGCCGGTCTGCAACCAATTGACTCTGGCGAAGTTCTTTTTGGTGACACGGTGGTGGACGCGGCACCCTCTGTCCGCGTACCACCGCAGGATCGCTCCGTTGGCGTTGTATTTCAGGACTACGCGCTTTTTCCCCACATGAGTGTCCTGGAAAATATTGCGTTCGGGCCGCGTTCGAGCGGTTCATCGAAAAAAAGTTCGCACGTGATTGCCCTCGAACAATTAGAGTTGCTTGGGATCACAGATCTAGAAGGCAGGAAGCCATCTGAAATTTCAGGTGGCCAGGCACAGCGTGTGGCACTTGCCCGCGCCTTGGCAACTGACCCCAGTGTTCTGCTGCTAGACGAACCACTCGCCGCACTTGACGCTCAAACTAGGGAGAATGTTCGAACTGAATTGGAGAAGCAAATCAAGCTGTTCAAGGGTTGCGTTGTTTTCGTCACGCACGACCCACTAGATGCGATGCTGCTCGCAGACCGAGTAATCGTCCTTGAAAAAGGTGGCATCACTCAGGAGGGAACGCCCGGGGAACTAGCGGCCAGACCTGAAACTGATTACGTTGCAACGCTTATGGGGGTCAACTTGATTCGTGGTGTGGCCCACGAGGGTCGCTTGAATGTCGATGGGGGTGGTGCCTTACACGTAACCCAACATGAACTCAAGGGTGAAGTGTTGGCAGTTATCAGGCCAGAATCAATCACCGTTCACCTGACAAAGCCAGAGGGCAGTGCGCGCAATGTCTGGCAGGGGACGGTAAGTGCTTTGAGTCCCATGCATGACCGGATCCGTGTCACAATCGAGGCCAGACCACCCGTCGTTGCAACGCTTACGCACTCCTCGGTCGCTGAACTCAAGTTAGGTGTCGGATCCCCCGTGTGGGTGAGTGTGAAAGCCCTAAACATTGAGGCTTTCACAAAGTAGCGAGTCAGTCCGTGCCTTACTTTCCAGTGAAGTTACCCTCGCGCCTTTCCAAGAAACTCTGAACCCCTTCGGCTGCATCCTCACTAGCCAGGATTCCTGGCAGTGTGTCCCGCAAATGTTCAATTGCAGCCGCTTCACCTTCACGGTTTGAGATCCGGGCGTTTGCCAATGTCGCATACACACCTAGCGGTGCTTGTCTGGCGATTATCTCTGCGATCTCTATCGCCCGAGAAGTGTCTTGCCCAACGGGCGTGATCTCTTGAATGAGACCGATTCGCAGTGCTTCTTCGGCGCCAAACTCTTCACCGGTGAGCAGGAACTTCATGGCATTACCCCAACCGAGTTGTTGGGTCGCCCTAATTGTTGCGCCACCAAAAGGAACAATCCCCCGTCCGATTTCAAGTTGACGGAAACGAGCGTCCTCCGCTGCGATCACGATGTCACTGGCGAGTGCGAGTTCGATACTGAGCGTGAACGAAATTCCATGAAGGGCAACAACAATTGGCTTGCTTACTCTCTCTCCCCAAAGCCCGTACGGGTCAATCTGGGAATTCCCCGCGAGTGCATCTGGTCCACGTCTCGCGACTTCAGGTCCGACTTCTGCTAGGTCCAGTCCGGCACTGAAATGGTTTCCGTGGGCGTGGACGACCCCAACGCGGAGGTGCGGAGAGTCTTCAAGGAGTTGGTAGGCGGCGGCGAGTTGGTCAATTGCCTCCAGATTCATAGCGTTGTACTTCTCTGGGCGGTTGATTCCGATTAAGAGGACATGTCCGCGTTCCTCGACTGTTATCGGTACGTCGTTGTTTTCGTTCATGTGAAGAGCCTACTGGTTGATGTTACATTTTCTTCATGGAAAAAGATCCTTCAATTTCGTACTCGGTGACTCCTGTGAATAAGTCTTGGACCGTCACCAAGATCGTCGCAATCATTGTTGCAATTGCCTCTGGGCTCTACATGTTGCCATGGGCGATTGCGGCATTGCGTGACGTTCGACACTGGGGTGTTTTCTGGGTCAATCTGCTACTCGGTTGGACAATTATCGGCTGGGTAATTGCACTCGTCATGGCGCTTCGGTCCCAGGACCGCGTGGTTGTGGTCACGAGCGAATAGTTGTTACGCGTTGGTCAGTAGGTTGCAGGGCTAGCAAATGCGTCGCTGCAAAATCTGTGTTTTGATAGAAATATGGCACGGTATTCGTCAATCGCCCTAACGACTAGCCTCGGGCTTCTATTTAGTTTGGTCACTTTTGGCCCAGCTGCAAGCGCAGTAACTGTCCAACGCGATTCCGTTGTTGCCGAAGAACTTGAGGCTCCTTGGGGCTTGACCTTTTTTGCAGACGGCAAAGCATGGGTCAGCGAACGAGACACTGCCTTAATCAAGGAAATCGATCCGAATCGACCGCTGGGCAGCAACGTTCGCACGGTAGGAAAAATAGGACAGGTTGTTCCTGAAGGTGAAGGTGGACTACTAGGAATTTCCTTATCCAATGACGAGTCTGAGCTATACGTGTATTACACAGCGAGCAAAGACAACAGGGTTGCCCGAATTCCTATTACTAATGGGAGGTTAGGAACCCCGAAGGTTATCGTGTCAAATATTCCAAAGAACACATTTCACAACGGTGGCCGAATTTTGGTGCGACCTGATGGCCGACTATTTATTGCAACGGGTGATGCAGGCATCCCGGAACTTTCACAACGAATGGGAAGTTTAGCGGGGAAAATTTTGTTGGTTGATCGCAGCGGAAAACCGGTGAATAAATCCCGAGTGTTCAGTTCGGGTCACCGCAATGTTCAAGGGCTCGCATTAGACAATCGGGGCCGATTGTGGGCGAGCGAATTTGGAAGTCAGAAGGCAGACGAGCTCAACTTGATTGAGCGCGGTAAAAACTACGGGTGGCCACTATTCGAGGGTTACAGTTCACATGCACGCTTTGAAAGCCCCAAAATGCAGTGGGCGCCGACCTCGCTCGCTTCTCCCAGCGGTATTGCGATTAAGGACAGCAACGCATTCGTTGCCAGTCTTCGAGGTGAGGTGTTGTGGCAGGTGCCACTACGCAAAATGGCCACAAGTTCACCCAAGGCTCGCAAGCCGATCGCGGTGAAGCTTGGTGAGCTCGGCCGACTGCGAACGATCGAGGTGGCACCGGATGGATCCATGTGGTTGATCTCGAGCAACACGGATGGCAGGGGAGATGCCTCCTCGAAAGACGATCAGGTGTACCGGCTTACGACCAAGAATTAACTAGTCGGTGGCTGATCACAGTTACATGCGACATGATTACCCAATGCAACTAGGCCTAAGTGAACGCGGTTCCAAAGTTTTCACCCAAGTAAGTGCTTTTATGGAGAGCGAGGTGTTCCCGGCTGAGTCCCTTTATTGGGAGCAGCGGGCTGAGCTAATCGCTGCGGGGGAATTACATACGGTCCCACCAATCGTTGAGGAACTGAAAATCAAGGCGCAAGCTTTAGGTTTATGGAACCTATTCCTTCCCTCACTCTCAGACGGCTTGGGTGCGGTGGACTACGCGTATTTAGCAGAACGAATGGGCTGGTCAATTGACATTGCACCTGAAGCTATGAACTGTGCGGCACCGGACACGGGCAATATGGAGATCCTGTCCATGTTTGGAACATCCGAACAAAAAGCCATGTGGCTGGAGCCGTTGACTCAAGGAAAGATTCGCTCCGCGTTCACCATGACCGAACCCGACGTCGGATCATCCGATGCTACGAATATTCAACTTTCAATTCAACGCGATGGCGACGATTACTTGCTCAATGGCCGCAAGTGGTGGTCATCGGGGATCATGGATCCGCGTTGCCAGATCCTTATCGTGATGGGTAAGACGGACCCAAGTGCACCGCGTCACCTGCAACAGTCGATGGTTTTAGTACCCCTTGCCACCCCCGGAGTCACCGTGATTCGTGATCTCAGTGTCTTTGGCTACCACGATCAACACGGTCACGGTGAGGTTACTTTCGAAGACGTTCGTGTTCCCGTGTCGAATTTGCTAGGTGAAGAAGGCGGCGGATTCGCCATTGCACAGGCTCGATTAGGTCCCGGCCGAATTCATCATTGCATGCGCACCATTGGAATTGCAGAGCGAGCGCTTTCAATGATGGTCGAACGTGCCCAAAAACGAGAAGTTTTTGGTGGACCGCTCATTAATCAAGGCGTAATTCAAGAGTGGATCGCCGAGTCACGCATAGCAATTGATCAAGCACGGCTTCTGACTTTGAAGGCTGCGTGGGTAATTGAGAATTTCGGTGCGAAAAACGCTCGTACAGAGATTGCCGCCATCAAAGTCGTCGCCCCTCGCGCGGCTTTGCAAGTAATTGACCGAGCAATGCAGACCTTCGGTGGTGCGGGAATTGGTCCTGACACGCTGTTGCCCCGCATGTATGCCGGTGTGCGTTCTTTGCGGTTCGCTGACGGCCCAGACGAAGTGCACTTACGTGACCTAGCTCGACTTGAGGTAAAGAATCACGAAATAACGAAAGGCCCGTAGCGTGAGTAGTCCACTACCTGCCCGAACCTCGGAAGTTCGAAGTGAGGATTCACTGGATTTGGGTGTATTGCTCCAATGGACAAGTGAGCAAGGGCTGGATTTTGTTGGACCGCTGTCACTCCTTCAGTTCCAAGGGGGTGCGAGCAACTTGACATACCTGGTGACCGATTCAGTTGGACGGTCCTGCGTGCTACGTAAACCACCGCACGGAAAAAAGGCAGCAAGCGCACACGATATGGGTCGCGAGGCAAGAGTTCTCAGTGCCCTTGGACCGGTGCTTGCAGCCGCTCCCAATGTGATCGCATATTGCGATAGCGATTCTGTCTTGGGGACCCCCTTTTACTTAATGGAATACGTGAAGGGGCACATTCTGAGTAGCGAAATTCCCGACGAACTCAATACTGGGGAAGCATCGATTCGATCCTTAAGCGAATCGATGGTCGACGCTTTAGCTGCTCTGCATCAAGCAAGTGTCGTGGACATTGGCTTAGCCGACCTTGATCGGGGTGATGGGTACGTTGAGCGTCAAATCTCCGGCTGGTCAAAGCGTTACCGCGATGCCCGGACACCTGACGTTCCCGAGGCGGAAGTTCTCATGGACTGGCTGAAAGCAAATCAGCCACCCGACGTTGGGCATGCCCTCATTCACGGAGATTGGCGTTTTGACAACTTAGTCCTCGATTCACAGGGTGAATTGATTGGAATTTTGGATTGGGAGATGTCAACCGTGGGGGATCCATGTATGGACCTAGGTGCAGCACTCGCCTACTGGGTCCAAACAGACGACGACCCCGCCTTCCGAAACTTTCGACTGCAACCCACTGACGCGCCGGGAATGTTGACGCGAACTGAAGTTGTCGAGCGTTATGGGCGGAAAATGGGTGGTGAAGTTGAGCAATCACTCCAAGCAAACTGGCAGTTTTATGAAATTTATGGACTATTCCGCCTAGCCGTGATTATTCAACAAATATGGGCTCGCTACCAGTCGGGAGCCTCAACGAATTCGCGTTTTGCTGGATTCGGCTTGGCCGTCAACACGTTGATCTCGCGAGCACAATCCCAACTTGAATTGGGTTAGTCGCCTTAGCTCCGGTCACCGTCCGCATTTAGCCCAAGCGCGTGAACTTCGCCACCTCACTCACGCAGGCCGGAACGAACTTCGTTTCCGTCCCAGTTTTGGCATTTATTCTTGGCTTGGCTTCGGTAGCGCTCAAGGCCGATCTCCGATTGTCAGACGCGGTTTACCAAGCAACATCTATGTATTTGCTCTTCGCAATAGGACTAAAGGGAGGTGTGGCACTTCGCGCCTCGGAGCCAGCTGAAGTATTGGCGCCGATAGGAGTTGCGCTCTTACTCGGAGTGACGATTCCTCTGATCGCCTTTACTTCGAAGTACTTCCCGAATTACGCCGTGACGGCCTGGCAAAGTCAGGTTCTGGTCTCTCGCTTTGACCGTTACTCCTGATCCTTCTTTGCCCAATGCCACGTGAAAGTGACCACCAAGTAGCAGCCTGCGGTCAGAATTCCGAAAACCATGAACGTCACATAACGGCTCACGGTTCCTCCCGGTGCTCCCGGGCCACCAATGAGTGCGTCGAGGAATCCGCCTGTCCCACCGATACTTTCAACACCGAACCAGACGGCGGGGTTAAATGCCTGTGCCCATGAGGCCTGTGAAAGGTCAAAGAAGCCAGAAAGCACTTGTTGAACAAGTGTGACCACACAGATCAGGCCTGACCACAGCATGACGGTTCCGGCTACAAAGCCGACCGCGATTGCGATGATCCCACGTGCTGGATTGAGTTCCTTGAGTTTCATGAGTCCCCCGATCTCATTGAATGTGAAGTGCTAGTTGGCTAGCGTCCCTGCGAAAATCTGCCAGGCGAGAAGACTCTTTGCGATCAAGCTTAAGAAAATGTAAGCGCGCTCGCCGTAACGGTAGTTCGCCCACTTGCCCACCTGCTTGTACTGCAGGTACTGGACCAAAGCAAAAGAGTTAAAGAACAGGAAGAGGGAAACGATAATTCCGTAGACAAAACCAGGAATTTCAGCACTCGATGTTGATCCCGGAGAAATCACGTAGATCGTGATAGCGATCCATGGAACAATTCCAGCTACGCAACCAAAAATGAATGGTAGAAGGCCGCCGCTGCCCGGTTGTTCGTATTTCTCCTGCAACCAACCGAAAAGGATCATGGAGGCATTCACGCCGAAAATGGCGACCAAGGCTGCAATGTCGGAGATGCCCGTGATTTGGGCGATAAGAACGATCATGACGGACGAACTGATTGAGTACTCAACCCAGCGGAAGTAGTTGTGCTGAAGGTTCAAACCGGCAATGTATTTCTTGAAATACAAGGGACTTGCCACGAGGAAGTGGAAAAATGCCGAGAGGGCGAAGAACAGGGCTACGCCCAAAGCGATAGGTGAATCGAACACGGTGACGAAGTCACTCGGGGTCGTGCCTGGCGGTCCTTCGAGGTAGGTCGCGGTAACGGGAATAGTGAAGTCGTTAGCCAAGATGAGGATCAGGATGAGTTGAATCAAGTGCGCGGATCCCGCGATCAGGTTCCACTTGCGCAAGCTTTGGTCTGTGATGTTCATGAGTCTCTTTTCTAAGTCAACTTACGTTGTTTTTCTGAGTCGAGTCGTCCGGATCCGGCTCTATCTCACTTTCGTCTTCGTCTTCTGGTATCTCGTATCTTAATTTTCGAACTTCAATCAAACTAATTGCCATTGCTGCAACGGGAACAGCCAATAACGCGCCAGCCACTCCGAATAGTGATGCACCCAGCATAACTGAGGCAAATGCCACTGCCGGGTGGACATTAACCGCGCGTGCGTTGATCCTTGGTTCAATTGTGAGGTTTTCCACTTGCTGGTAAAGGATCGCCCAGATCAGTGCGATAACCCCAATCCAAGGGTTTCCGCTCAGCAATCCGACCAAGACGGGAAGGATTATTGCAATATAGGTTCCAATAGTCGGCACAAACTGTGCAACAACGCCGGTCCAAATTCCAAGTGCGAGCCAAGATGGCATTCCGATTGCAAAGAAGACAATGGCACTTGTTGCGCCATTAATAAAGGCGAGGAGAACTCGAGCTGCTACGTAGTTTCCAGTTTTCTCTGCAGTAATTCCCCACACCTGCTCGGCCACCGGCTGGACTCTTGGAGTAAAAAGTGATCGCACGTAGCGGCGGAAACGTGGGGCATCTGCTGACAGGTAAAAAGTGAAAAGCCCAAAAACGAAGAGTCCGAAGAAACCGAGGGCGAGAGATCCGAGAAGACCAATAACTCCCTGAAGGGCGATCGCTGCGTATTCTGCCGATTTAGCGGGTGTCAGGTTGAGCTGTTCCCAAAGATCCGCGACCTGATAGGTGGAGTTAGTCCGTTGGTTAAACCAAGCGAGGGCACTGTCCAGCAAACCTGGCAGACTTTCCAATAGTTCAGCAACTTGGTTAAAGAGTAGGTTGCCGAAAGTTGCGCCGAACACCACAAGTGCCAGAACGATTGAAATGAGAACCGTCCCGGTAGCCAAACCTCGTTTCATGTATCGCGCTAGGCGACTAACCGCAGGTTCTATAGCTATTGAAGCGAACCAAGACATCAAGACAATGAATATGACGTTACCGCCATCTTTCAGCAAGAATTGGAGAAGCAAAGCGATCGCAATAACCGCAAGGACTATGAAGCTAGTTCGCCACACATTCCGTGGGTCAAAAATTATTGTTCGCTGATCTGTCATGATTGCAGGATAGTCGGGAAGCACATTAACTTGTGCGTTAATTCGTTCACTTCAATTGTGAAACAAGCAGGTGGTCCAGTCGATAGATATTCTTATTCCAGTTCGCCTGGTCCTTTATTATGTCCCTGCCGGCCCGCGCCATTTTTTGAGTTTGATCAGGAGCCTTTTCAACCTCCGTTACCTTGAGCGCCAGGTCCTGTGAATCACCTATTTCAAAAATTCTTCCGGATAGTTCTCTTCCCTGACTAAGCCACGCAATATTTCCGGGGCTATTGGAGACTACAACGGGAATTTCCATGGCCAATGCTTGCAAGAGTGTGACAGAAGTCCCGTCTGTCTCGGCGGCTGAAACGTACACACTATGTTCACGGAAGAGTTCGCTCAGATTCTTTTCTGGGGTACGACCGATAAATACACAATCCCTGAGTTCAAGTTCAATGGCTTTACGCTCCAATTGCGCGGTAAGTGACCCCTCGTTGCCGACCGTCAACGAGCAGTCGATGTTGTCGCGTTGGAGGAGAGACGCCGCTTCAAGGATCGTTTCTATTCTGTATAGCGGCTCATGTGCGCGAAGGCTAAGAATCGACAACTTCGAAGGTCGGTTTCTTGCTCTAGGTTCAAATTCATCAAGTTCAATTCCCCAAGGAATGTAGGTAATTGAGCGTGGATTCATGCCGAGCTTTATTGCAATGTTTCTGGTTGGCTCAGAATCCACGACCAGCCCATCTAGATTGCTGAGCCAGTCCTTCGGCTGCACGCCCTGTGCGGCGTGTAAATCCCAACCCCAAGACAATCCAATTGCCCGATTCGGTGAATTCTTAATCGAGTAAATGAGTTCGGGTGTGAGAGGCCCTGCGACCACTGGTGAGTGTGAGTCGTTGATTGCGAGTGAGACTTCCCAGCCCATGTCCGAGAGGGCATTACGCCAGCGAAGGTCATGAATCCCTTGCGTTTCGCTGAGATAGACACACTTTTTTTCCATGGCAATTTTGATGGCTTAGTTGAGGTCGTCCCAGGTAATCAGGTCTCCGGCTGGAATCAACCTTTTTGTGACTTTCCCTGGAACCCGGGTTATTTCATGCGCGGGAATTGCTTCAAGGGGTGCGGGCCGTAAAACGGCTAGGTCGTCGCGGGTGAGCGTGGTTCCTAGTGGTAGATCACGTTGTGCTCGCACGCACCGTCGCTGGAGAACAACTGTCTGAGATTCGTTGTCTTCGATTCCCTTGACACCGGTTCCTAGTGCGGCTTCGAGCTTTCGGGTGTCGTCAACCATTGCTCGCCAGGTTGTTGGATCCATGGAGAATCCGTGGTCGGGACCTGGTAGGGCAGTGTCGTCGGTGAAGTGCTTTTCAACAACTCGTGCTCCTAGGGCAACCGCTCCCAAAACGGTGAGGTCACCCGGGGTGTGGTCTGACAATCCAAGGGTGACCGTGGGGAATGCTTGCGCGTATTGCCGCAGAACGTGGAGGTTGACGTGATGAATGTTGTCAGTGCTGCCTTCATAATTCGTATTGCATTGCATGAGAACAAGAGGTACCCCAGTTTGCAAAAGGAAATCCATTGTGCGTGTTACGTCCTCGAAGGATGCTGCTCCCGTCGCGACAAGTATTGGTTTTCCTAGGGCTGCTATAGCCGCAAGCTCTTCAAGCCAGTTGATGTCACCGGATCCGACTTTGAACGCATTCACATAAGGGTCTAGGTGGGCAACGGCTTCTAGGTCGTAAGGGGCGGACATGAACTCAATGCCGATTTGTTGTGCGTGTGCTGCGAGTGGGGCTGTCCACTCCCAAGGAAGGCTAGCTGCTTGATAGACCTCAAAAACCGATTTATCCCAGCTTGCTTGGTGTGACTGCTGTCCGCCCAGAGCTTTAAAACCGAAGTCGCTAACAATGTGTTCGGCGCGAAAATGCTGAAACTTCGCGCAGTCCGCACCGGCTTCTTGTGCAAGGGTCATGAGAGATTTCGCACGTTCAAGTGAACCATCATGGTTCGCGGCAACGTCTGCGATGAAATAGGTGGGCTGGTCAGGACCTACGAGGCGGGATCCGATTAAAAAGTCACTCACAGCAGCAGACTACCGGGCTGAGAGGTTGCGGGGTTGTGGGAATGTGTATCAATGCTTACTCTGTTCTCGTGAGAAAAGTGATTCCAGCGATCTTGGGAGCCTTGATTATCGGGCTTGCTCCGCTTTCTTCGGCGCAGTCTGTTGAAACCCGTGACCAATCGAGTGACACACAAACGCGCAAGACCGTGATTAGCAAAGACAAAAAAGGGAAAGCGTGTCCAACACGAAACTTCTGGCTGGGAGCAGGTTGGGGTGCTGACAGAGGTAAGCGCTCGCACATGGGAGTTGACATGGGTGGCAAGCGCGGTGCACCGATCTACGCTGTCGAAGCCGGACGAATTAATCGCACGAAGAAACAGTCCAATGGAGCCCTGCAAATAGTGCTCCGTGGGAAATCGGGCTCCATGTTCTACTACGGACACATGGACAAGGTGCTCATCAAAGGTGGGCAGAAAGTAAAGAGAGGCCAGCTCATTGGGCGCATGGGAGACTCAGGCTCACCCGGTCAAGTGCACCTGCACTTTGAGTACTGGAAGAGCGGCGGAGAGTCCGCGGCCGTAAATCCCATCAAGTTCTTGAAAAAAGCCTGTAAGAGCATTTAGCCCCAGGTTCGCGGATCCATTAGTTGCATGTCAGTTGATGTTAACGACCCAAATTCAAATGATGGAAGTTCAGTGTTGAGCGAAGCCATAATTTGATCGAATTCAATTGGGGTGGTCGGTGCAATTATCACCGAGTCGAGCCAAGACTGGGTCTTGATGTACCCCAAGCTCAAAGTAAGTGGATCAGTATCAATCTCTGCTGCACATTGGTGAAAAGCAACTACATCAGGATGCGAACTGGAATCACTGAGTAGCAATCCCTGAAGGAAAATTGACCTAGCTTGGAATGCTATTTGCGGAAATGAATTGGCTGCTCCAACGAACCTTTGATCCAACGCATTAATGGGAATCTGAGCGGTGTCCCACACTGCCAACTTTGCTTGTGCGTGTTCCAAATCTGCAAGTGCGTAGGCTGAGATGCCAACGTGGTTGGTTAGTTCGTTGTTGATTGCTACTTCGAAGAAGCCACTGACCTCTTGCATTTCTATTTGGTTGAGTGCGAACCAGTCATGAATCAAGAGGGAGTCGACTTTGCTTGTGCGAAGTCGATCCAGGCTCTGGTGCAGAGCGGTGACTAGTAAATCCATTGTTGTATCTTTAGCGGAAAGTTTGGTTTGAATTTGCATACCGGTTGTATCAAGGTGGCCAATTCGTTTTTCTGAGTCACCGTAACTTGCAGCAGTGTCTAAATGTGTGATCTCGTGGTTGCGCATTGTGTGAAGAAAATCGCTGATGACAGAGTCTGGCAATCTTCCGCTGGTATTCGTGACACCGTAATCCAATCCCCACTGGGCGGTGCCAATTGCGAGCTTTCCGCTGTAATCCACGAGATGAGCCTAGTTACTAGCGCAGGACGTGGGTGAAGATCAACACGACAGCTGTTATCAGGAGCAGGATCCCTGAGGCCATGAGGATCAGTCGATAGGTGCGCGCACTCATGCGGTGCCGAGTCGCCGCGAGAGCGACCACGATAGCGACTTTGGCACCGACGAGCGTGAGATAAAACGCGAGCAGGAAAACTACTGCTTGGGTTGGGCTTTCACGCCAAAATCCAAGCAAGATTGTTGAACCCGCGGTAATCCAAAAAATCCATGGAGCGGGGTTAAGGAAGTTGATTAGTCCGCCCTGAGCAATCAAGGGAAGTCTCTGGAGCCGGGAAGAACCTTTGCTATCCATGTGAACTTCATCGCTGTGCATTTTGTAGGCAGACCAAAGAATCTCGCTACCAAAGGCGAAGACGACAATCGCTCCAACGATTCCCAACACGGTTATTGCGCCCTCGGGTAACTGCGCGACCAGCGTGAGGGAGAGCAGAATAATTACTGAGTCGGAAATAAGTGGTGCAATCGCAATCCGAAACCCTGACCCGAGCCCGCTCCTGAGAGTGGTTGAAATTGCCAACCCGGTAAGTGGCCCGGGTGCAACTCCCGAGCCAAAGCCAATGCTGAGACCCGCAAAGAGTGCCGTCAGCACGTTAGCTCGTTAACAATCTCAATTACTTGGGTTAACTCACTCACTTCGCGGGTCGGCGTGGCATCTAGTTCTTCAGGAGTTTCACCATTTCGATTGATCCAACAGGTCGTGAACCCAAACCAAGTTGCACCGATTGCATCCCATTGGTTCGCAGTGACAAAAAGGACGTTATCGCGAGAGTTAACTCCACGCGAGCGTGCCCAATTAAGGGCTTGTTGGTACAAAATAGGGGAAACTTTAAAGTCGTGAACTTGATCTGAGGTTATGAGTTGGTCTTTGTCGATCGCAATTCCAGCCTGGCTCAATATTGGATCGATAAAGTCGCGATCGCCATTGGTCAGGATTGACCACGGAGTTGAGAGCGTTTGGAGAACCAACTGCGAATCGTCGAACGCATTGCATGTGCGGTATTGGTTCATAACCTCTGTGACTAGGTCGGTTTCCGGTGCAATGTCAAACGAGCGTAAAGAAGCGACGAGTGAGTCGTGAGTTATTTCCCCAAAAGACTTGTATCTGTCTCCGATCGATCGCAGTCGGGTGTAGTCAATCTGTTTCATGCGCCACACTGAACCGATTTGCTCACCCAAGGTGGGGAATCGTTGTTCAAGAAAATCATTGACTGTAGCAATGTCAATGAGAGTGCCGAAAGCATCAAAGCAGACCGCATGTATTCTCAAAGGAAAATCGGGAACCATAGGTTCAGTATTACGGGTCGCACACATAGTTAACTCGAAAGGTAGAAATGAAGTCAAAAATCAACTTATTTACGGGAATAGCAGCAGTAGGGGCTCTAACTCTTAGCTTTTCAGCATTATCGATTCCAGCTTCAGCGTATGACAAGGCTGCCTACGGTTATGCCGCTTCACATTTTTTGAATGAAAAACAGATTCCCAAAGTTTTTGCACCAAAAGCAAAGGGATTCAACGTCTCGATTAACCCGGTCGAGTCTGCCCAGGTCGTCTGTGGCTATGGCCCTGGTGGAAACACAGAAGTCAAGTTGGCCAAGGGAATAATTGAAAGCTATGCCGGATACGGGCTCAAGGTCGGGATGAACGACCTCTCCGTCAACGTGATCCAGTACAAGAGCAATGTCGCCGCAGAAAAAGCTTTCATGTCAATGAGTAAGTTATTAAAGAAGTGTGACGGGACTGTAGATACGTCCTGGACAGATAATGACGGAACGGTTAACCCGTCAAGTACCCTCACAACGACGGGATCAGTCCCGGGCGTCACAGTCACAGGTGTTCAGTCAGTGTTTATTGACTTGGATTCAACCTTTGCTGCAACAGCGAATAGCCCAGCTTCGGTGAATGATCAACGCAAGGTTTTCACATTGTTGAACGACGTCATTATTCAAAGTGGATACTTTTCAGGCACTTCGAAAAATATGACTTCCGCTCAAAAGAAGGGCTTGAACAAAGTGGCCTTTGACATGGTGGATTCCTGGGTTGACTAAACCCACGAAGGCATCCACATGCGAAGCCGCCATTGGTCGTAGGGGATCACTTCTCCCGTCCAGATTGGATAGAACCACCAAGCCGCCGCAATGACAGCGATCAGGTAAAGCGCAACCAGCGCCACAACCACCCGCTGTTGTTGTGGCGGTTTTCTTTGCAAAATTTTCATGATCGTAAGAGCCACCGCCATGACAACAAATGGCACGTAAATCACGGTATAAAAAGTAAAGATGGTTCTGTTGAGGTAAAGCATCCATGGCAACCAACCGGCGGCAATGCCGGCGAGAATTGCACCGGATCGCCAGTCACGGGTCGTAATCCAATTCCAAAGTTGATAGGGAATCGCAAGTAGTGCGGCCCACCAAATAAGGGGATTCCCCAGGGCCAGAACTTCTTGGGCGCAGTGATCAGTGGGGCAACCCAGGGAGCCATCTTTAATACTTTCGTAATGAAAACTTGTCGGTCTAGTCATGAGAGGCCAAGAAATTGGATTACTTTGGTAACTGTGTTCGCTATCGAGCGTTACGTGAAAATTCCAGGCTTGTCGGTGGTAGTCGAATAGTGATCTCAGGGCGTTGGGAACGATTGACGGTTCTTGACTCGCAGCCCAATTTCGACCCCAGCCTGTAGTTCCAAGGAACCAGCCGCTCCAGGATAGGAGATAGACCACGATAAGAGTTCCCATTGAGGTGGCCACAACGATCGGCGTGCTCTTCGCCAGAGTTCCTAACCAAGGCCGCTTGACACCAATGGTTCGACGAGTGGAGACATCCCAGAAAAGGGATAGCAACATAAAGATTGCGATGAACCAAAGGGCCGACCATTTCACGCTAACAGCGAGTGCGAGGAAAACAATCGATAGCAGTCGCCATGGCCTACCGCCCAGGCCGGGCCCAAACCCTTGTGACATTAGGGTCCAACTCTCACCTGATTTGGCTCCCAATGAGGCTAAGCGTCTTCGGGTTCTATCGCGGTCCAAAACCAAAGCGCCGAATCCGGCGAGAACACAGGCACTGAGCACCATGTCGAGGAGCGCCGTGCGACTCAAGACAATGTGAATTCCGTCGAGGGCGAGTAGCAGGCCAGCAATTGCACCGATGAGATCTGATCTGGTCATGCGCCGCACAATTCGCGCGATCATTAACACGGACAACGTGCCAAGGAGTGCTACTGCAAACCGCCATCCAAATGGTGAGACCCCAAACAGATACTCGCCAGAGGCAATTACCCACTTACCCGTTGGCGGGTGAACTACAAATGAACCTTCGCTGGTGAATCCGGCAACATTTCGCCAGTTGTCACCAGCCGTGAGCATGATTGTGTCGTGTTCTTCAACAGCCTTGTGTTCAACACCGAACCGAAGGAGCGCCCAGGCGTCCTTGGCGTAATAGGTCTCGTCAAAAACCACAGCATTAGGTGTCCCAAGGTTGACGAAGCGGATCACCCCAGCAAAAAGCGCGACCAGAATCGGGGCGAACCAGGTCCGCAGACCCGTCGATGAGAACGAAGGGTAGAGACGCTCCGCGATAGTGGCGACACTGCGCTCGGGACCAGAAGCGCCAGAAATTCGCTCGCGGAGTGTGGGGGACACCCACACATATTAGGTCGTGATGCACTATTGCCGGGTGAGTGAGACTGAATCGATGCAATCAGGTGGGCGACTTGTTTTTGCGGCTACCCCGATGGGAAACGTCGGTGATGCGTCGGCCCGCTTGATCGAAGTGATTCAACAGGCAAACGTGATAGCGGCGGAAGATACTCGAAAGTTCATGAATTTGTGCTCTCGGTTGGGAATTCGCTACACCGCAAAATTGGTGTCCAATTACGAAGCAAATGAAGTCGGGCGCATCGCACAGTTGCTTGGGGCTGTTTCTTCGGGGGAGTTAGTTCTGGTTGTCAGCGATGCTGGGATGCCACAGGTGAGTGACCCCGGTTACCGACTTGCAGTTGCCGCTATCGAGGCCGGGGTTGACTACCAGGTGCTGCCAGGGCCTTCTGCTGTACTTACGGCCTTATTGCTTTCAGGGTTACCGGCAGACAGGTTCTGTTTTGAGGGCTTTCTTCCGCGAAAAAGTGGGGACCGGATCAAGGCATTGAGCACATTGACACGTGAACCTCGAACCATGATCTTTTTTGAAGCACCGCACCGCCTTGCTAAAACTTTGATTGACATGTCCCAAGTCTTTGGACCTGAACGTGCCGCTGCGATTGCCCGCGAGATGACCAAAACCTATGAAGAAGTGGTGCGAGGTTCGTTACATGAACTCAATGAGTGGGCGTTGGGAGAAATAAAAGGTGAAATCACCCTGGTGGTTGCCGGAAGTGCGATTGACTCTGCCGGCGAGGTACCACTTTCAGAGCTAGTGGCATTAGTCCAAGAACGAGTGGCTGCCGGAGCATCAACGAAAGATGCCGCATCTGCGACCGCATTGGAATTTGGTCGGGCCAAGCGCGAGGTCTATGAGGCGGTAATCGCCGCGAAATCCGGTCCAATCACGCAGGGCTAGGATTCGAGCATGAATTCGGTGGCCAAATCCTTTTACGTGACCACTCCGATTTATTACGTTAACGATGCCCCGCATATTGGCCATGCCTATACGAGTACGGCAGGCGACGTATTAACCCGCTGGCACAGGCAGCGGGGAGAGAGCGTGTGGTTCCTTACGGGTGTTGACGAGCACGGAACCAAAGTTCAGCGAGCAGCCGAAGCCGGTGGAGTCACTCCCCAAGAGTGGGTTGACACTCTGGTGAATGACTCGTGGAAACCGGTACTCAACACGATCGATGCCAGGAACGACGACTTCATTCGTACAACGGAAGCGCGCCATGTCGAGCGGGTTCGTAAGTTTTGGGACACCGTAAAGGAAAACGGATATGTTTTTTCGGACTCCTATGAGGGACCGTACTGCGTTGGTTGTGAAGAGTTCAAATTTCCCGCAGACCTAGTACCCGGTACCGGTGAATTCGACGGGCAGCAAGTGTGCGCGGTTCACGGACGACCCCCTGAAGAATTGAGTGAGGACAATTGGTTCTTCAAACTCTCCGCATTCACCCAACCACTCATTGATCGCTATGAAGCGAATCCGAATGCTGTTCGCCCAGCGAGTGCCTACAACGAAGTCATGAGTTTCCTACGTGGCGGACTCGTCGACATTTCTATGTCACGTTCGAGTGTCAAGTGGGGAATTCCCTTAAGTTGGGACGAATCACAAGTCGTTTATGTGTGGTTCGACGCGTTACTCAACTACGTCACGGCCGTGGGTTACGGAGCTGAACCAGCGAGCAGTGAGGCTGAACTCTTTGAGCGAGTATGGCCGGCAAATGTTCAACTAGTTGGCAAAGACATTCTGCGTTTTCATGCTGTCTACTGGCCCGCAATGCTGATGGCTGCTGGGCTGCAGCCACCTGACCAGGTATTCGCCCATGGCTGGTTACTCGTCGGTGGTGAAAAAATGTCCAAGACAAAGCTCACCGGGATAGCTCCTGAAGTGATCATCGACCACTTTGGCTCTGATGCCTTCCGGTACTACTTCATGCGTGCAATTGCATTTGGCCAAGACGGTTCTTTCTCATGGGAAGACATGAGCGCTCGTTACACCTCTGAATTGGCCAACGGCTTGGGTAACCTTGCATCTCGCGCAACGGCAATGGTGGGAAAGTATTTTGACGGGGAACTCCCGGCCGCCGGCCCGATCAGCGACGCTGAAACGACGATCCACGCTTTACTCACTAAAACCGTTGTAGACGCTGACGCCTGTATCAATGAGCTGGACTTTTCCGGCGCGATTAATCAAGTAAAGACGTTCATTGAACACATCAATGGTTACGTTACCGAGCAGGAACCTTGGGTACTCGCCAAGAGTGAAGAAACACAAGGCGCACTCGCCACGGTTCTCTACACAGTCTGCGAGTCATTGCGTGCGATTGCAATTCTTTACAACCCGGTAATGCCAAAGGCCATGACCGAACTGTGGTCAAATATTGGCGCATTTGAGTCGTTGGGGAAACTAGATGACCAACCAGTTCACACTGCGAATACTTGGGGTCAACTACCTGTGGGTGTTCGAGTCACAAAGGGAGCGTCACTCTTTCCTCGACTTGAGGATCCCGAAAACGTCTAATGACCCGGACATTCACATGGCCAACTGCGCCTGAACCACTTCGGGGAACCGTCATTGATTCCCATACGCACCTTGACGTCTATGACAAGTCATTGCACGGCGAACTACCACCGGATCCAAGTGAGTTGCTCGATCAAGCCCGAGCGGTGGGAGTTGACCGTGTGGTTCAGGTGGGCTGCGATGTCAATTCCTCACGTTGGGCACTTGAGGCAGCAACTCGTTTCCCCAATGTTGTGGCGACGGTTGCACTGCACCCCAATGAAGCACCGCGCCTTGCTGAAAAAGGCGAACTACAAGCTTCACTTGCCCAAATCTCTGAATTGGCAAACTCCCCGCTCGTCAGAGGAATCGGTGAAAGCGGTTTGGACTATTTCAGAACTCCTGCAGCTGGCAGAGCCGCGCAACATGAGTCGTTTCGATATCACATTGATCTAGCAAAGCGGCTTGACAAAACTTTGGTGATTCACGACCGAGATGCACACGAAGACGTAATTTCCGTGCTGCTGGATCAGGGGCCCCCGGAACGGGTTGTGTTTCATTGCTTCAGCGGTGACGCCGCGATGGCGCATGTCTGTGCCTCCCACGGTTGGTACATGTCTTTTGCTGGTGTCATTACTTTCAAAAATTCGGTAGCGCTGCGTGAAGCCTTAATGGTTGCGCCGATCGATTTACTACTTGTAGAAACAGATGCACCGTATTTGACGCCAACTCCCAATCGCGGGAAAGTGAACGCGAGTTACCTGATGCCCTACACGGTGCGAACCATTGCAGAGTTGCGTGAACTTAGTGAGGAAGAAACCGCAGCGACACTGACAGGCAACACTATCCGCGTTTTTGGAGATTGGTAGGCGTGGTTGCCGCGTTGGGTGCCGGGGCAATCCGAGAGTTAGCCGCTCGAGTGGGAATCGTTCCGACCAAAAAACTTGGGCAAAACTTTGTAATTGATCCCAATACGGTCCGCTACATAGTTGAACAATCGCGCGTGAATCCCGACAGCCATGTCGTGGAAATAGGGCCAGGCCTAGGCAGCTTGACCCTGCGATTACTGGAAGTTGTATCCCATGTCACGGCAGTCGAGATTGACGGACGGTTATCGGATCAATTACCGGTAACCGTGAGGGAAAACTGCCCGGAATTCTTGGGCAAGCTCACTGTAATCAATCGGGATGCACTTGAGATTCACGCTGGTGAGATTAACCCCGCTCCGAGTGACCTGATTGCCAATCTTCCCTACAACGTTGCGGTGCCGGTGCTCTTACATTTTCTTGCGGAGATACCAGAATTGACGGGTGTGCTCGTTATGGTTCAGAAAGAGGTAGCCGATCGCCTTTGCGCGGGACCTGGTTCACGCGTGTATGGAATACCGAGTGTCAAAATCCAATGGTTCGGCAAGGCCGAGGCTGCGGGCAATATTGGCAAGAATGTTTTTTGGCCCGCTCCAAATGTTGACTCTGGATTAGTGCGCGTGCATGTCACACATCCTTACCTTCATCTTGAGAATCAAAGGGGTTGGATTTTTCAGGTAGTGGATGCAGCTTTCGCGCACCGTCGCAAGACTCTGCGTGCTGGCATGGCGGACTTCGTCGGAACAGCTAACGCCGCCGAACGTGCGTTAATCAACGCGGGCATTGATCCTGGTGCTCGCGCTGAAACTTTGGGACTTGACGCATTTGTGCGCCTTGCAGCTTCGATCAGTGAACAACGAAATTAGTGGGCGTTAGAATCCAAGCGTTATGAGTACCAGATCAGTCACCGTTGAGGTCCCGGCAAAAATTAATCTGGCCTTGAAAATTGCACCACTTGGGCCAGACAACTTCCATCAACTAGTCACAGTTTTTCACGCGGTGTCCCTCTTTGACACCGTGACCGCTAGCACTGGAACAACTGGGGTCAATCTTTCGATTGACGGCGAGGGTGCGCATTTCCTACCCGTAAATTCGTCGAATCTTGCGGTAAAAGCCGCCAAGCTCCTCGCAAGACACCACGGAATGGACTCATCGGTTGAACTACACATTACGAAAAGAATCCCGATCTCAGGCGGCATGGCCGGTGGCTCAGCCGATGCTGCCGGTGCCCTAATTGCATGTGACCGATTGTGGGGAGCGAACTCTTCGAGAGAGGAACTCGAGTCCCTGGCGGCAGAGTTGGGGTCAGACGTTGCTTTCTTGCTTCACGGTGGAACGGCACTGGGCAGTGGCCGGGGTGAATTACTCACCAGCGTGATCACAACAGGTGAGTACCACTGGGTGATCGCACTAGCCGAGGGGGGTCTTTCAACACCCAAAGTTTATGCAGAGTTTGATGCACTCTCAGATTCTCTGTCGGAATCCTTTCCCGAACGTCCACTTGAAATCCCAACCGAGCTACTCATTGCGCTTCGCGCAGGTGACCACCAAGAACTCGGAGCCTCGTTAGCGAACGACCTAGAACCAGCGGCCTTGTCCTTGATGCCAAACCTTGCAAAGACACTTCACGTGGGTGTCGATCTTGGAGCGCTGGGTGCACTGGTTTCTGGCAGCGGACCGACCTGTGTTTTCTTGGTGCGATCACAGGAGCAAGCGGTCAGCCTTGCCGCGAGCCTGTCTGGCGCGGGGGTGTGCCGCAGCGTAAGGATCGCTTCGGGCCCTGCGCTCACTCGAATCACCAGCGGTTAAAACTGATCAAGCAGGCCGCGCAATAGAGTCGCTAGCTGTTCTTGTGATCCACGGTCTAAGCCGCTTAGTGCGGCCTTCTCCCGCTCTAAGAGATCTTTAAGTGCCCCGTCAACAGCAATCTGCCCGGCGTCGGTGAGTGCTATCAAAACCCCCCTGCGGTCGTTGGTGTCGGGAAAGCGAGCGACGAACCCACGCTCGAGGAGTCGGTCAACGCGGGTTGTCATGGTGCCACTGGTGACATGTGTCTGGGTGGAGAGCGTTCCCGCAGAAAGTGTGAAAGGTGGACCGGTTCGTCGAAGTGCGGCAAGAACGTCAAACTCCCATGAGTCCAGATCGTGATCACGAAAAGCTTTCGCGCGAGCGGTATCCAGTTGCGCTGAAACTCGCGTCAACCTGGAAAGCACCTGTAAAGGGGTGACGTCAAGATCCGGGCGTTGTACCTGCCAGGCGGCAACAATTTGATCAACGTCGTCGGGCGTGGACATGGTAGAAGTCTACGTCAGGAATCGTGAGGTCAAGATTCCTGAGAGATCAAGTGTTCTTTTTCCCCGCCAGGCTTGGCTTGCTGTCTAAGTTTCGTAGTCCATTCCAAGCCAAGTTCACTAGGTGAGACACCACTTCTTCCTTTTTTGGTTTACGCACGTCAAGCCACCACTGGCCCGTGAACGCAACCATGCCGACCAGCATCTGGGAATACATGGGTGCGAATTTGTCGTTGATCCCGTGAGCTTTGAACTCTGCTGCCAGAACGTCTTCCACTTGAGTTGCAATGTCAACCATGAGACTGGCAAAGGAACCGGTCTGGGTAGTGACAGGTGAGTCGCGAACCAGAATGCGGAAGCCCTGAGGGTTGGAGTCGATGTAGTTGAACAAAGCCATGCCGGCCTGTTCAACAAGTTCTCGCGCACTAGCCCCTTCATTGCGCGACCCTGTCAACGACTGACTAATTGAGTCAAGGAGATAATTCATCTCGCGGTCGACAACAACGGCGTAAAGTCCTTCTTTGCCGCCAAAGTGTTCATAGACAACAGGTTTTGATACGCCAGCCTTTGCCGCGATCTCTTCAACCGTAACCGTTTCGAATCCTTTTTCCGCGAAAAGTTTGCGCCCCACACTAAGCAACTGTTCCCGGCGTTGCTGCCCGGTCATGCGGACTTTGGCTCCACTTGGCTTGCGGGGAGGTGGCACCGAGGTGGTTTTTAATTCAACAACGTTTGATAATTCTTCCGCGCTGTCCTGCTCGGTAGCCACGAACTATTCGCCTTTGTATCCGCGCAACCGGAAACGATCGTTGGGGTCCTTAAGTTTTTTAACCAGTCGCTCTGGCTTAGGCCAACGAACTTCGGTTACCAAGCCGGTTTTTTCCATTCCCCGGATCACGCTCGCTGACATATCGATCTGGCCTTTCATTACACCGTGACGTGCCGCAGTGGGGTCAACGTGATGCAGGTTATGCCACGACTCACCAAGTGAAGGGATTGCCAGCCAAGCAACATTGCTAGAGAGATCGCGGGAAGTAAACGGCCGGTTGCCAAAGACGTGACAAATACTGTTGATTGACCAGGTCACGTGGTGTACGAATGCAACTCGAACCAAGCCGGCCCAGAAGAATGCTGTCAAGGCTCCCATCCACGACCAGGTGAGTAGTCCGCCAAGAATCCCTGGTAGCAACAGGCTTGCTGCGACAAAGATCCCAAAGTGCTTGGACATCCAGGTCAGGTCTTTGTCTTTGGCAATGTCCGGTGCGTATTTGTCGATTCCGGTGTTGTCAGTTTCGAAGAGCCAACCCACATGAGAGAACAGCAAGCCTTTCGCAATTGCTTTTTTGCTGGTACCGAAACGCCAGGGTGAGTGGGGGTCGCCAACTTCGTCGGAGAATTTATGATGCTTCCGGTGGTCGGCAACCCACTGATCAAGTGAACCTTCGATCGCGAGGGAGCCGCAGATTGCCAGCATGATCTTTACGCCACGATTGGCCTTGAATGATCCGTGGGTGAAGTAGCGGTGGTAACCGACCGTAATTCCGCCAGCGGTGAGAACCCAAAGACCAATGGCAAGTGTGATGTCGAGCCAGCTGAGCCAGCCACCCCACGCGATGGGGATCGCACATGCAACTGCAATAAGTGGAATAACGACAAACGCACCAATCGTGATGCGCATTGGTATCCCGAGATAGACGAGTTCGTCGGCATTGTCATCTATGACCGGTTCGACATCCACGTCGTATTCATTAATCACACTCATTGATTCTCCATAACAATCTCACTGAATTGGCACGCTGGTCATCGAAAAAAAATTACCTACGCAAGCGTAACCTACGGTAGCGTAACTTGCAAGCAAGGCCCCGATGGAATCTGAAGTCGGCCTCATTCACGGTGGATCCGTGCGAAGACATAGGGTTTGTGACGCAATCCCGGGTCGTCTAGCGGCAGGACAGCGGACTTTGAATCCGTCAACGGAGGTTCGATCCCTCCCCCGGGAGCAAGTGTTTTGTGAGGTAAATGAAACTGCGTAAGCGTTTCTGGCGTTTCACACCTCTGAAAGTGTGTCACGGTGTTGCACCCGTTCTCAGGTTTCACGGGGCGGGCACAGGGCGAGATTCCCCACGAATGGCCCGAACGCAAGGGCTGTGGCGGTTAGTCGAGGGCTTCGGATGCCGGAATGCGCGCGTTGAACAGCAACACTCCACCGGCTCCGGCGAGTGCCGACACAAGGTTCTTCGCCCACAGGTGTTCGAAGACGAGCACCGCGGCGGAGTTGCCGGGCTCGAGCATGTCCGCGACGTCCTGGAAATCGTCGTTGTCGACGTAATCGCCGTCGGGAACCACGGTCAGTTCTGCCCATCCGCCTTCTTCCATGTCGGCGGCCTCGAGGGTGACGACATCGCCGTCGACGGTCTTCGCGACGAACTCCAGATCCAGGATTGCTATTTGACCGCTGTCGACCAGGTTAGCGAGCTCGGGGAGGATCTCGCCGCTGAACTGATTCCCAGGAAAGCCCAGAACGAGTGCCTCGATGGGACCGGTTGACATGTGTGCTCCTTTGATTTTTGTGATGTGACTACGGACATTCACTTGCTTGACCGAACGCATCGTCCAGGTCGTCTTTTCGCTCACCGAGGAGATCGCCGAGTCCGGCGAGGAAGTCTCGGGTCAGAGCCAACGTCGTTCCCCCGGTGATGGCCGCTTGGGCTGCTTCGAGTCCCTTGTCGACGTTGGATTCAGCCGCCATTGCTGCCTCGATGTGCACCACGGTCTCGTCCTTGGCAGCGACGATCGCGGTGATGTCCGTGCCGAAGTCGACAACGTTCGAAGCACTGTCCTTGTAATCGACGGGGGCTTGGCCGACGGTGAAGGCCAGTTCCTCGATGGCTCCGTTGACATCGGCCATCTGGGCTTGCAATTGGGTGACGTACTGGTCAAAGACTTCAGCGTCGGCGGTGGGCTCGTAGGAGAGGTCATCTCCAACGGCATCGACGGTGCCAAGCAGGTCGTCGAAGGCCGTGCACACACTTCCGGCCCAGAGGACTTCTTCGGGGATGGTCGGTTCCGGCTCGGCCACTTCTTCTTCGCTGCTGCAGGCGGCCAAGCTCGCACTGAGCAGGAGAGCGCAGGCAAAGGCGCCCAGGGGCGCCGTGCGGCGCAGAATTTCCACGAAACGACTCCTCGTGTTGAACGAATGTGCGGAGGGACTCGCACAACTAATCACATCACCCCTCGCGGGCGCACGGGAAGGAACAAACGGGCCCTGTTTGTCTCATGTCCTTGGGTTTGAATGGATCAACCCCCACACTAAAGACATGTCCAAAAAGCCTTGGGTCCATCGAACGGCCGCCGCCGTCGCGGCGGGCTTCTTGATTTTCGGCGTCGCCGCATGTTCGAGCGACGGAGATTCGACCACTGCCGAGGTGTCCGAAATGTCCAAAGACGAGCTCTTGGAGTCCCTCGTTTCCGAGGGCAAAACCCAGGAAGAAGCGGTGCGCATCATCGAGGACCTGGGGTACGAGTGGCGGGTGGCCTCCATCGACGGGGTCCCCCAACCGACCACGAGGGACTACCGAGAAGACCGCGTCACTATGGACATCGACGACGGCATCGTCGTCGGCGCACGCTGGGAGTAGCCGGCCCAGGCTGCCCGCTCCATCGACCCGCCAGCGCTATCGACCGGCGCTTCCCGGTTATCCCCCACGCCTCACCATTAGGTGAGACCGGCGAGACCACCCAGGAGCAGTTTCACACCGAAGATCACCAGAACCACGATGGTGATGGCGTCACTGTTGGACTTCATCCACTCGCCCAGGTTCGCCAGTAGTGCATCGGCTTTGGAGCGCATCAAAACGTAGATGCCCATGGGCACCAGCACGGTCACACTGGCAACGATCACATAGGCGATACCGGTGATCCACAGTTCACTCGACGAAAGGCCGGCCGCTCCCAGGGTCGCGGCGGCGCCTAGCGTCAACATCAGGTTCTTCGGGTTGATGCCACCCAGGAGGAACCCCAGGACCGCGGCCTTGCCGGGTGCACTGTCCTGGAGACCGGACATCCACTTCGGTGGCGTGGGCTCCTGGCCGCTGGGCACACGTTGACGCCACTTACGCACCGCGGCAATGAGTAGCAACGCACCGAGAAGGGTCTTCAACCATTGCGTCCACCGTGCCGGATCGTCCGAAACGGCCAGGCCGAACGCGACCCCCACAGCGCACACGACACCGACACCGAGGACCCACCCCAAGGTGAAGGAGAGCCCTGACGGCAGCGCTCTACTGCCCTGCAAGATGAGAACAAGGGCAATAACGGCAGCCGCACTCGCGGCGACACCGATAGCGAACGGCAGAGTTTCGCTCAACGTGGATAACACTGGTCCCTCTTCCTGAGCCGGCGAGACTATTTCGAGGCTCTTGTCTACCGACATCATTCACAAACGAGGGCCGTAGGGCAGGCACATCGATCGAGATGGGACAAATTGCTACCTTCTGTTCCACCTGACCTTGGGAAATCCGTCATGAAAGTCCTTCTAGCGCTCGAGAGGCTCTTGGAGTCCCATCCGATCGAGCAGATCACGTCCGGTCGGCTCGCTCGGGAAGCAGGTATTTCTCGTTCTACTTTCTACCGCCAATACGCCAGTGTGGATGACGTCCTGGTCCAACTGTTTGACCACGTCATCGCCGAGATGACGATCGCCAGCGACGGCTGGATCTCAGTCGCAAACCTTGACTTGGAGCCGCAACTGCGGGGTCTTCATCAGGTCTATCTCACCCATGGGCCCTTGCTGCGGGCTGTCGCCGATGCCGAGGTTGGTGAGCTGAAGGCAACATCCGAGGCCTACACATCCATGATGGCCATGTGGGATGAGGCCGTGACGGTGAGGATCACCGAGTCCTACCCCTGGGTGAAGCGGCCGGCACTCGTCGCCCATGCGTTGAACGCAGCCGATGAGCGGCTGATGTATTACGACTACGGCAAAGGACCCGACTCAATCTCTGAGGAGCTTTTCAAGGACACGTTCCAGGTCATGTACCGAATGTGGTGCAGTGCCCCTGGCAATCAACCAGGTTCGGAGGAACTGGTAATCTGGCGATGCCATGTCGATTATTACTGGTCTCGAACACCTCCTGCTGTCAACGCCTATCCACGAAATGACCGTGGGGCGGCTGTGTCGACGACAAGGTGTTTCCCGGTCCACTTTCTACCGTCAATTCGACAGCTTGGACGACGCCCTGGTTCAGCTCTTTCAGTCGGTTGTCACCGAAATGGTTGCAGCGGGTGACCCGTGGCTGTCAGGCGCCAACCTGCGCGTGGAGCCGCACCTACGCGCGGTGTATCAGGCCTACCTCAACCACGGCCCGTTGATGCGGGCGGTCGCGGACGCGGAAATGGGACAGTTGAAGGCGACCTCCCAGCACTATCGAGAAATGATGGCTATGTGGGACGAGGCGGTTGCCCACCGGCTATCAGCTTCCTACCCCTGGGTCGACAAGCCCGCCATGGTCTCGCACGCCTTGAATGCCGCAGGTGAGCGCATCATGTACTACGACTTCGGGAGTGGGCCCACGCAAGTGACCGATGAGGACTTCGGTGCTACGGTGCAGATCATGTACTCAATGTGGTGCAGCGCCCTGGGCATAGAGCAGGGATCCGAGAAGCAGATCGTGAAGGGGTGAAAGCTAGTTCGTGTGCGACAAAACCTCTGAGCCCACTGAGAGCAGTAGCAGTTCACCTCTTCCGGTGGCCTTGCCCTCGTCATCGGCGGACTGGCGTGAACTCGTTGCGGTCATTCTCATTTCTGTGACCACCATCCTCACCGCGTGGACTGCCTTCCAGGCGAGCAAGTGGGGTGGCGCGATGTCGATTAATTTCAGTCAGGCGTCCGCCGCGCGCATTGACGCGACACGGTTCGAGAGCGATGCGAATCGACAGGCGTCTGTCCAGGTCGCCTTGTTCACGCAATGGCTGAATGCCCAGACGTCCGATAACGACGAGTTGGCAGTCTTCCTGCGGGACTCTTTCCCGGAGCCCTTGGCGACTGCCGCGTCCGACTGGCTCAACGAGCGGGCAGTTGATTCTCAGGCCGCTCCGCAGACGCCTTTCGATATGTCTAGTTACGTGCTCGACGACGCTGTCCGAGCGGCGGCGGAGCAGGAAAGGGCGGAGCAGTTGTCGGTGCGGGCTCTGGCAAGCAGTCGCAACAGCGACAATTACACGGTTTTGACGATCTTGTTCGCCACCGTGTTGTTCTTCGCCGCGGTGTCTAACCGCGTGAAGAAGGCGCTGAGCTCCTGGACGCTTATCGGTGTCGCACTCGTTGTATTCGTCGGCTCGGCGACCGTGTTGGCGTCGTTACCGAAACTCTTTTAGCGACGCTAGAACGGGTTGGAGCTGCCCGCCCCGTCCGATGGACGGCCTGCGGTACCTGTCTTCTTATACCGGCGCCACGGCCCGGGCAGCACCCAGATGAACATGCTCAGCACCCACACCACGAGCGTGCCCCACAGCCAGCCCCAACCCTCGATAGAGATACCGTCGGTAAACAGCACCGTCACCGCCAACGCCAGGAACGTCGACGCGAGCCCGGTCAGTGGCACCAGCGACCCCGCGTTGCGCAGCAGCGCTCGGAACGTCAGCCAAGTAAACAGAGCGGAGAGGATGGCGAACACCACCAAACTCACCACGAAGCCTGTCACATCGTCGATGTTGAACATGTCGCCCAAGATCAGTGAGGCGAGGAGGAGGCCGAGTGCGTTACCACCGAGGCCCAGAAGCCAACCCATAAACCATCTACGCATAACCCAACCTTACAAGGTTTGACAGTGATCATCCACGAAATCCCTATAAAGCCAAGCCGACAAAGAAGTCCACCCCCACGAGCCACTCCAAGACCGCTACCCCCGCCTCGTTGCGGTGATGGCGTTACCAGCGGCGCTCCTTATCGCCTGGATGCTGGATGTTATCGGCGTGACGCCGCCAGGGTCGGATCCCGGTGCAGAGTTCGCCCAGACCTCGATAGCCTAAAGAGTGACCACGCCCCCGGGCTACCTCGTTATCGCGAGCGGGCTCATATTCACTAGTTGCTTAGATGTGCGCTTAGGAATTGCGGTTAGCTGTTGCTCTAAGCTTTTTTCGAGTGCTGTAGTTGCTTCTCGAGGTCGTGGATTCGATTCTGCAGGTGCTCGTACTCGTGGTTTACGTATTCGCCGACATCGTCTCGCTTGTAGATGACGACGGCCAAGGCGGCGCCCACGACGGCGATCCCTGCGATGATGCCGGCTCCCAGGTCCGGCGGGATCTGCCCCAGGTGGTTGGCGACCCAGTCTCGAATGACGTGCCAGTCCTTCAGGACGTAGAACAGCAAGAAGACACCGATAAGCAATCCGACGATGAAGGAGAAGACCGAGGACAGCCCCGCTTGGACGAGCCCTCCGGCGCCACTTGTTGCTCCGGCTCCCAGTGTCTGCACGGCTTGGTCGACACTGTTCAGGGAGATGCCCTGCTCAGCAAGCCACACTTGGACCATGTCCCACCCGTTGCTGAATTGCTCAACGATGAGGTCTCGCTGGTCGTAGATTCCCTTGACCGACAAGAAAATGGACAGCGCGGTAATGGCGATCAAGCCGACGAGCACGAGCGAGGCGGCAGCGAACGGTGGCAATCCGGCACGCGTTAAGCGATCGACGACTGGTGAAAAGAGCATGCCGATGACGATGGCGACGACGAGAGGTACGAGCAGGCTGGAGATTTGTGCGAGGCCGAAGTAGACCACGACCGCCAGCGCAAGAAGGCCGAGAATCAGCCAGGCGGATAAGCCCCAGCGAGCTAAGGATGGGGGCACCCGAAAGTGCCAGCGCTCATCACCATTGGGCGGTACCTGACCCCGATCGGACATGACGGCAGCCTAGTGTTCCCCTGGGCAAGCCACGCGTCTGAAATTCCTCGCCGTGACTCGTGGATGTCGAGTGCGAACGAGGAGTGGTATGCTTGCCCACGCGTGTTGTCGAGCAAGAGGCGGTCGTTGCCAGGTGTCCACCCGTCAGGACCTGATTCACGTTTTGGGTGGTGAGCTGCTGATGGGTTCTGACGGTTTCTACCCCGAAGAGGCTCCAGTCATGCGCGTCCTTGTCGACGACCTATGGATTCGATCGACGCTCGTCACCAATGCGGAATTCAGCACTTTCGTCACGAGCACCGGCTACGTCACCACAGCCGAGCGAGAGGACCGCGAGGGTTCTGTTGTCTTCGTCGGCACCTCCGGGCCGGTTCCGTTGAATGATTGGCGCCAATGGTGGGCGTGGCAGTCGGGCGCCAATTGGCGTCATCCGCAGGGCCCGGACTCCAGTGTGGAGGACCGGCCGCACCATCCCGTCGTACACGTCTCCTTACATGATGCTCGGGCTTACGCGACGTGGGCCGGCCTGGAGATTCCCCACGAGCCAGAGTGGGAATGGTGCGCGCGAGGCGGCCTCGAATCTGCCACCTACACCTGGGGCGAGGAGCCGAACAAGGGTGCTGAGTTATTCGCCAACACGTGGCAGGGCGACTTCCCGTTCGACAACCGCGGTGCCCACGGCTGGAAAGGAACCTCTCCCGTGGGGGTGTTCCCGCCGAACGGTTACGGCCTATTCGACATGGCGGGAAACGTGTGGGAGTGGACCGAGAGCGCGTGGCAGGACCATCCAGGGGTGCACGCGTGTTGCTCCGGGACAGCAACCGAAGGGGACCTCAAGGTCATCAAGGGTGGGTCGCACCTGTGTTCTCCCCAATACTGCTTGCGGTATCGGCCGGCTGCTCGTTCACCGCAGGAGGCGAGCGAAAGCACCAGTCACCTCGGTTTTCGATGCCTGTCGCGGCGCGCTGAGGACGCACCGGAGGGTGTCTAGCACGCAGAGATCAGTTACTCGTTGTCGGTCCAGTGACCGTCGATCCAGGCCGCCTCTCCGTCCAACATCGGCGCGACGACCTCGCCGTACCACTGCGCTTGCTCAGGATTATCGGCCAACGCGAGGTAGGCCTCTTTGCTTTCGAAGATGAAAGCTCCCACGACGGTGACACCATCGTCTGCTCTCATCACCGAGCCCCGCACGAAGCCGGGAGGGTTCGGCCGATCGCTCACCGCTTTCTCGAATACATCGAAAGGCACCGTCAGTTTCGCGGTCATTACCGTTCCGTAGTAGGTCATCACGCCACGGTAGGCGAAGAACCCACCTGCCGCGCCAAAACAGACAATCTGCGTCACTGGACGCAGCGAGACCAGAACGTAAGTGGTCAAAATAGATACGTGTGACGAGTGAGGTTCCCCAGAGAAAGTAGACACATCAATCCGTCCGGCCTGCGGGTCGGACCGGGAGGATGTTGTCATGTCTGCAAGTCGCAGGAAGTTCACCACGGAGTACAAGGTCGAGGCCGCGCATCGGGTCATCGATTCGGGCCGGTCGATCGCGGAGGTCGCCCGTGAGTTGAATGTCGGTGAGCAGTCGCTGGGCACGTGGGTCCGCGATGAGCGTCGCCGTATCGAGGCATCGAAGGGAACCGAGTTGGAGCCGCTGACGGATGCGGAACGGGCAGAGTTGCTGCGTCTGCGCAGGCAGGTCACGGAGCTGGAGAAGGACAACGCCTTCCTGGGAAAAGCTTCGGCGTACTTCGCGAGCAATCCACCAAGGCGGAGCGATTCGCGTTGATGGCCGTGGAGTGCGCCACGTTCGAGATCAATCGGATGGCTCGCCTGCTGAAGGTGTCCCGCGCCGGCTACTACCGGTGGAAGGACAGCCAGGATCGGCGGGATCTGACAGGTCGGGAGCAGGCGCGGGCGGATCTGGAGGCCCGGATCGTGGTCCATCACAAGGCGTCCGATGGCACGTACGGGTCTCCGCGGATCACCGCCGACCTGCATGGTGAAGGCGTCGCCGTGAACGAGAAGACGGTCGCACGAGTCATGCGGGGCATGGGGATCGCCGGGATCAGCCCTCGCACGTTCAAGGTCGTGACCACGATCGCCGACCACGAGGCGACCTTCCCGCCGGACCTGGTGGACCGCCAGTTCGACCAGGGTCACCTGGACGCGGTCTGGACCTCGGACATCACGTACCTGACGTGCGGGGCCACCACCGCCTACCTCTGCGCGATCCGCGACGAGCACTCCGGCCGGGTCCTGGGTTACGCCGTTGCCGATCACATGCGGGCCGACCTGGTCGTCGACGCCCTGCAGATGGCGTGGTTCACTCGGCAGTTCGACTGCCCGGGAACGACGTTCCACACCGACCGCGGATCGCAATTCACCGCCAAGGACGTCGTCACGCAATGCCAGGACATGAAGTTCGTGCGGTCGATGGGAGCGACCGGCTCCTGCTACGACCACGCCTCCGCGGAGTCGTTCTGGAGCATCTTCAAGCACGAGTACTACTACCGGCACGCCTTCGCCACCCTCGCCGAACTCGAGACCGGGATCCAGCAGTTCATGCACCGCTACAACCACGACCGGCGCTACTCCAAGATCGGACACATCAGCCCGATCAACTACGAGCTATCGTTGGCCACCCAAGCGGCACAAGCCGCATAACCGCGTGTCTACTTTCCGCGGGGAACCTCAGCTCTGGTCCTTGTTCCACCACGTGAGCTGTACTCGGTCCTTCGCCCCCATTACCCATCCCGTCTCGATGTTCTTCTCAACAACCTATCGCCTAGTCGCGCCGCAGCCCTGAGTGTCTGGTTCACGGCATGGCCTACGTCGCGCCTATCGGCTTGACCCAGTGTCGGAACCCGACAGCCCAAGAGAACCTGCTTGTTGAGCGGCTTAGCGGTTCGACGCACCCGGCCTGTGCCCTGGCTCAACAGGCACAGCTGCGACACGCCCGGGACGCGCATCCGACAAGCCGCACCTACCGTCTGCAACCCTGAACACAGCACCGGAAAACAACAGCGGCTCTCGAACCCTCCCGAAGGAGAGAACGAGAGCCGCTGTCAGTCAGGACCCCGGTAGGGAAGCGCTACCAACTAATGCGCTCCGCCAACCCGCTGTTTCAGCCGAACAGGCCCTAGATGCCGAGGGCTTTGGCCTTGGCCGCCGCGAATTCCTCGTCACTGAGCACGCCCTTGGCGTGCAGGTCCGCGAGCTCCTCGAGCTTGGCCGAGGTGTCATCGGCGGGCGCCGCAGGAGCAGCAGCCGGCGCGGGTGCGGCAGCAGGCTGGCTCGGCGTGTTGCGGTTATGGGCGCGGGTGGCCGCCCCGGATACTGCGGCCGCGGTTGCGGCGCGTCGAACGATTCCCATGATCCTCCTCCTCGTGTGGTTCTTCTTCTACATCCATGCCAGCCAGAGCCAGCAGGAAATCGCAGCCGTGACGAGGGTTACCAGCACCGCCGGCGTTCCCAATCTCACGTAATCCTTGAAACTGTAACCCCCAGGTCCCATCACCAGCAAGAAGCTCTGGTTGGAGAAGGGATTGATGAACGACAGGCACGCGGCCACCGCAAGCAACGCCAGCAGCGGCTCCGGGGCAACGGAAAGGGTCGCGCTGACGGCCAGGATGATCGGCACCAGCATGCTGACGGCTGCCGCTGTAGTGACCACCGCCGCCAGGACCACGGCAACCACCGCCACCAGGACGACGAGGATCGCGACGGAGTCTCCGGACGTTCGCGTGACCCAGTCGGCGATCGCGTCGGTCAGCCCGCTGCTGGTAGCGATCGCCCCCAGCCCCACCGCTCCTGCGAGCACGCCCAGAAGGTTCCAGTTCAATGCGCGAAAGGCTGCCCGCGGCGTGATGACGCGAAACAGCAGCATCGCCAATGCTCCGGCCGATGCCACCCACTCGGTCGGGAAGATGCCCAGCATCAACACGACCACGACGACGCCGAGAATCGCTACGCCCTTCGCGGTCTTGGCGACCTGGGGGGCGCGGTTTCCCACATCGGTCACCATCGCGACACCGTCGACGTTCTCCACCAGGGACTGCGAGTGGGCCGTGACGTAAAGCAACTCCCCTGCTTGTGCCGGTGTTTCGCTCAGCGCCTCCGTGGCGTTGCGGGCGCTGATGACGTCCATGTCGTCTCGTGCGTTCATCTCGCCGAGGTTTCCGGTCGCCTCTGCTCCCAAGGTGACCTCGTAGAGCCGTTGCTCCTTTTGGCCGAATCGAGGATTGCCCCACAGTTCGCCCACACCGTCGGCGTTGGCCTGGAAGACCACTACATCGCCAGCGTCAAGGCGTTCGTCGATCGCGATCTCCTCCGTCGCGCGCATCACGGTGATCGCATTGAAGTCCCGGGTCGATTCCAGTCCTTGGCTGGCGAGCGTCTTACTGACCAGAAGGGCTCGCGGCGCGATGGGCAGTTCCACGCGCCACTGCAGCGCGCGCACTTCGATGGGCGGTCCTTCGGGAATCAACCGGCGCACCACCAAGATCACCAGAACGATCCCGACAATGAAGGTCGGGATCGCGACCGGGGTGAAGGCGAAGAAATTCAGCTCCACTCCCCCCGCTTCGGCCAGAGACGCGATGAGGAGGTTGGAGCTCGTGCCGATGATCGTGATCGTCCCGCCGAGGGCCGCGGCGAACGCGATCGGCATGAGGACACGTCGGGCGGGAATGCCCCTGGTCTGTTCGAGTTCCTGGGCCGCCGGAATCGTCATGGCGATGATCGGTGTGTTGTTCATCAGCGATGACGCAAAGCCAACGGGAAACAACAAACGAGAAAGTGACTGTCGAAGGTTGGATGCGCCTCCGAGGATCTTGCGCGTGGCCCGGGAGACGATCCCGGTGTGTACGACTCCGGCCGCGACGACGAGCATCGCGGCCACGGTTACCACACCCGTGCTGGACAGGCCGCTGAGCAACTCACTGCTCGGAGCCACGCCCAGCAGGCCGGCCAGGGTCAGCGTGGCCGCGAAGGCGAGTACCGGCGGCACACGCCCGGAGGCCAGGGCAACCAGGCAGCCGAGAATGAGCAGGCTGGCGATGAGCACGGGTGAAGCCTCCTCTAGGACGGGTGTTTAGCCGAGGGCTTCGGATGCCGGAATGCGTGCGTTGAACAGCAGCATTCCCCCGGCACCGGCGAGCGCCGACACGAGGTTTTTTGCCCATAGGTGTTCGAAGACGAGCACCGCGGCGGAGTTGCCGGGCTCCAGCATGTCGGCGACATCCTGGAAGTCGTCGTTGTCGACGTAGTCACCGTCGGGAACCACGGTCAGTTCTGCCCATCCGCCCTCTTCCATGTCGGCGGCCTCGAGGGTGACGACGTCGCCGTCGAGGGTCTTCGCGACAAATTCCAAGTCCAGGATCGCGATCTGTCCGCTGTCGACCAGATTTGCGAGTTCCGGGAGGATCTCGCCGCTGAACTGATTTCCGGGAAAGCCCAGAACGAGTACCTCAATGGGACCGGTTGACATGTGTGCTCCTTTGTTTCTTGTGGTTTACCTACTGACATTCACTTGCTTGACCGAACGCATCGTCCAGGTCGTCTTTTCGCTGACCGAGTAGATCGCCGAGGCCGGCGAGGAAGTCTCGGGTGAGAGCCAACGTCGTTCCTCCGGTGATGGCCGCTTGGGCTGCTTCGAGTCCCTTGTCGACGTTGGATTCAGCCGCCATCGCTGCCTCAATGTGCACCACGGTTTCGTCTTTGGCAGCGATGATCGCGGTGATGTCCGTGCCGAAGTCGATGACGTTCGATGCGCTGTCCTTGTAGTCGATTGGGGCTTGGCCGACGGTGAAGGCCACTTCCTCGACGACTCCGTTGACATCGGCCATCTGGGTTTGAAGTTGGGTGACGTACTGGTCAAAGACTTCGGCGTCGGCGGTCGGTTCGTAGTTGAGGTCCTCTCCGACGGCATCGACGGTGGCCAGCAGGTCGTCGAACGCCGTGCACACGCTTCCGGCCCAGAGGACTTCTTCGGGGATGGTCGGTTCCGGCTCGGCCACTTCTTCTTCGCTGCTGCAGGCGGCCAAGCTCGCACTGAGCAGGAGAGCGCAGGCAAAGGCGCCCAGGGGCGCCGTGCGGCGCAGAATTTCCACGAAACGACTCCTCGTGTTGAACGAATGTGCGGAGGGACTCGCACAACTAATCACATCACCCCTCGCGGGCGCACGGGAAGGAACAAACGGGCCCTGTTTGTCTCATATTCTTGGGTTTACCCGGCTTCGCGCCAATAATGAGGCCATGTTGAAAAGCCGTTGGGTCCATCGAACGGTCGCCGCCGTCGCGGCGGGCTTCTTGATTTTTGGTGTCGCCGCATGTTCAAGCGATGGGGATTCGACCACTGCCGAGGTGTCCGAAATGTCCAAAGATGAGCTCTTGGAGTTCCTGGTGTCCGAGGGAACGAGCCAGGAAGAGGCGGTGCGCGCTCGGGAAACCCGTCAGGCCGTAGGTGGCGCTGTGGTTCACCGTCGAGTAACGGACGTTGGCTCGCTGGGGCGCGGAGAACGCATCAACCCAGCCGGTGTCGGTCAACTGCCGCTGGGCGCCTTGCGGTTGACGCTTGGCGAAGGAGTTCAGGTCCGCCATCAACACCGCAGGAGCACCGGGCAGGCCGGCGAGGTTGTTCATCGCCGCCACCCAGCCGGTCAATCCGCGGCCAACCGCCACGCGTGAGGCTTCCGCGACATCGTCTTTCGCAGAGTCGGTGTGCAGGGCGATCGCCAGGAACGGCGATCCCCCGGATCGTGGTTGCAGGTAGGACCACATGACGGATCGCGATGCTGATCGAGCGTCCTGCCCCGGCGCGATATCCCCGAGCCGCACGATTCCCGCGCTGGCGCCACCGGTCGGCAGTGTCGCTTCCTGGATAGTCGAGGACCGGTAAAACAACGCGGAGGTGTTGTCGCACGGCGATGGACCCGCGAGTTTGCCCGACGACGAGCGGGGGCGGCGGCACGCGTTCCCTGACAGCGGGAACGAAACCTTCTCGTACCCGGCCGGAGCGATCAACTGCTCAACGTCATCCACCTGTCGCTTCGCCCACTGGGTCGAATTGTTCGTGGCTTCCTGCAGGCCGATGACGTCAGCGTTGGACGTGGCGATGACGCGGGCGACGCGCTCGCGGCGCAGGCTCCACGGGAGCCCGGCCTCGTCTCCACAGTTGACCTTGCAGATATTGAACGACGCGAACGTGAGGGTGGCCGGCTGCGCGGGAGCTACAGGCTCCATGGCGGGCTGAACGGCGGGCTCGACGCCTGGCCGCGGGGGCGGCCGGGAGCGCGACCGCAGCAGCGAGCACGCCGGCGACCGCGAGTCGAAGACCCCTCATGGGCGCCCTCCTTTTTGCAGGATCCGTCACGAATTGGTTTCGGACCGTTTCGCCGTAGGCGTCCACGAACGCAGAAGGAGCTGATGCAGGGCAACAACAATGCAGCTTAAAAAGAGTGTCTCCCCGGGGTCGGAGACCCCGAGGAGACACTCCATGGCGTCTGTTCGCTGCCTACTGGATCTTCATCGCGAGGCGGAATCGATCCATCGGGTCGATCTCGTGATCGGCGCTGTCGTCGCCGACCGCCAACTCCACGAAGGCGATGTCAGCGCCGGTCAAGACGCTGTCGCTGATGCTGTAGGAGCCCACCGGCGTGCCGGCATCGCGGCCGATGTTCGCGGTTTCCTCCGCCGACCAGATCATCGGATGGGTGATTTCCACGCGGCCTTTCGCTACCGGGGCCCCGTCGACGCTGAGGGTGACGTCCCCTCCTTTGCCGAGTCCACCACCGTCGTAGGCGAACTCGAACATGACCCGGTGCTCACCGACATCAATTCGTGTGTCGGCGCGCGTCTCGAACTGGTGGATGCCGAGGGTGTTGTAGACGTAACACAGGTGCCCGTCATCGAGGTAGACCGACCAGCCACCAAACCGCCCACCCTGAGCCATGATGACCCCGGTCGCGCCTGCCTCGCGAACATCGATTTTCGCCTCGAGAGACCAACTCTTGTTCTTGGTGTTGACGACGGAGTTCTCCGACAATCGCCCCATCCCAGCGAACAGGATCTGCCGATTCCCGTGAATCAGCGTCGGCCGTCCGGCCAGTTCTGGGATGAGCCTTTCCGACGCGCGGTCATCGAGTGGGATCACGTTGTACTTCGTCGCTTCGATCAAGAAGAGCCGCTGCAACTCGGCCAACTTCTCTGGATTTTGAGACGAAATATCCCGAGCTTGCGTGAAATCACTGGACCCGTCATACAACTCCCACTGGTCCTCATCGAACGGTGGAGGTTGACCGACGAGATCCCAGGGTGTCCTGTGCTTGGTGACGGCGCTCCACCCCTTGTAGTAGACGCCCCGGTTACCCACCATCTCGAAGTACTGCAGGTCGTGCTCCTCAGGTGCCTGGACGTCGTTGAAGGAGTAGCACATGCTGGTTCCTTCATAAGGGCTTTGCATGACGCCGTTGACGAATTGCGGTTCCGGTATGCCCGCGGCCTCGAGCACCGTGGGGGCGATGTCGATCACGTGGGTGAACTGATCGCGTAACTCCCCTTTGGCGTCGATACCTGCGGGCCAGTGCACGATGGTTCCGTTCCGAGTCCCTCCCCAGTGGGAGGCCACCTGCTTGGTCCACTGGAACGGGGTGCACATGGCCCACGCCCATCCGACCGAGTAGTGGTTATAGGAGTCCGGAGAGCCGAAATCGTCGATGACGGAGGCTAAGAACTCCGGCGTCTCCAACGACGCCATGCCGTTGAAGTTGGCCATCTCGTTGAAGGAGCCGTTCATGGTGCCTTCGGCTGACGCGCCGTTGTCGCCGAGGATGTAGTAGATGAGCGTGTTGTCCAGGGCACCCATCTCTTCGATCGCGTCAATGACCCGGCCGATGTGGTAATCGGTGTGCTCCAAGAACCCGGCGTAGACCTCCATCTGGCGGGCCAGGATCGGCTTCATCTCATCCGGCATGTCCTCCCAGGCGGGAATCTCCTCGTGCCGCGCGGGAAGTTCGGAGTGTGCGGGGATCATGCCCTGGGCCTTTTGTCGCTCGAAGATTTCATCGCGCACCGCGTCCCACCCGGCGTCGAACGTGCCCTTGTACCTGTCCGCCCACTCCTTCGGCACGTGATGCGGCGCGTGGCATGCACCTGTCGAGAAGTACGTGAAGAACGGCTTGTCGGGCATCAGAGCCTTCTGCTGGTGGATCCACCCGATCGCCTTATCCGCAAGATCCTCCGTGAGGTGGTAGCCCTCCTCCGGGCTTTTGGGCGGATCGATGGGGCTGTTGCCTTCGTACAGGGCAGGGTCGTACTGATTCGCCTCACCCGCAATGAAGCCGTAGAAGTACTCGAAGCCGACTCCACCCGCAGGCCACGCATCGAAGGGCCCCATCGGCGACGCCAAGTACGGCGCCACCTCGTGGCACTTGCCGAACATGGACGTGGCGTATCCGTTGTACTTCAGCGTCAGCGGCAACGACGCCTTCGTGTTAGGAACCAAGGCGTTGTTCCCCGGCGCCGCCGTTGCGAACTCGGTCACCATTCCGAATCCAACGGAGTGGTGGTTGCGCCCGTGAAGGAGCGCCGCCCTCGTCGGAGCACACAGCGCCGTCGTGTGGAACCGGTTGTACGACAGGCCGTTCTTAGCAAGGCGGTCAGCTACCGGGGTGTTGATGAACCCGCCGAACGCGCTCGAGGCACCGAAGCCCACGTCGTCCAACAAGATCACCAGGACGTTCGGGGCTCCCTCGGGTGGCCGAAGCGGCTCGATGGGTGGATACGACGTATCCGGGTCCTTTGCGTCGAACGTCGTGAGTCCCGGCTTCGGTATATCCGGAACGGGCAGCACCGTCCGGGGTGCGCTTGCAGGTGCCATCGTATTTATCCCTTCGACAGGTGCCTAGGTGTAGGTCTTAGCTGCTCTTGTCTTCTTTCGAGTGCTGTAGTTGCTTCTCGAGGTCGTGGATTCGATTCTGCAGGTGCTCGTACTCGTGACTGACGTACCCGCCGACATCGTCTCGCTTGTAGATGACGACGGCCAAGGCAGCGCCCACGACGGCGATCCCTGCGATGATGCCGAATGCTTTCATTGTCTTCTCCTTCTCTCGTTAACTAATTCCCGGTGTCTACGCCTTTGTGATGTCGCGCCCATGCACGGACAGAGCCCAGATCACAAATACCGACACTGTGATGATGATGACCGACCATAACGGGTACCACGGAAGCCATGCGAAGTTGGCAATAGCTGCGATCGCGGCGACGATGATCCCGACGACTCGCGCCCACATCGCTCCCCGGAAGAGGAAGAAACCGGCAAGGGCCAGAACGAGCCCGATAAGCAGGTGTATCCATCCCCACGTGCTGATATCAAACTGGAAAATCCATACCTCGCCGACCACGTAGAAAGTGTCGTTCACGATCGCGACAAGACCGGAGATCGCCTGGAATACGCCGATCATGATCAGCAGAATCGAAGCAAAGATGGTCCAACCGACGGCTGCGTCGCTGTAGTTTTCTTGGCGTGTACTCATAAGGCTCCCTGGCTCTCGACCGCGGCGACCAAACGGCCGCCGGACATGAATCTTACTGCAGAGGGCGACCGCGGATTGCCTTTCCGCGGGACAATCGGAGCCAATATGTCTCAGGAGGAGGGCTGGAACTAGCCCCAGGCGGCGTCGGTGACGATCCCGTCGTTGACGTCAAAGGTCAACCGGTCGATGTTGTAGTCCATGGTCACTGGTTGGGGAACACCGTCGAGGCTGCCGACGCGCCACTGGTAACCGGCGCTCTCAGCGAACTCCGCAGCTTCCGCGGTCGGCATTTCGGCTTTCAGCAGCTCAGCGCGGAATTGTTTGCGCGCCTTGGCGTCAGACACCGCGCATGCGACGCGGTTGCCGTTAGTGTCCAACTTCTTGTTGACTTTGTAGACCTTCTTGTTGACCTCCGCGGGACCGAAGCCGTCAGCACGCGCGCGATCGCCAGCCGCCGAAGATTTGGCAACACCCCGTGGGTAGTACTTGCGCATCTTCTTGCACGACCGGTAGGAGGTCGACTCGTCGACAAACTCCTCGGAGGCAGCCTGGTCACCCACCTGCGGGTAGTCGGACGACGCGGATGCAGCGGGTGCAAGGGTAAGCACCAGCCCCACCATCGCAGCACAGGCGACAGGGGCACTGCGGGTCCAAGGCTTCATCTCCCGAGGATAAGTCACGATGCGGTTCTACTGTTCAGCGCCTGCCTCAGGGGCTGAAGCTGCTGAAGCCAAACAGTCCCGAAACCCAGTCGGCAATGGAGTTCAGGAAATCTTGAAGCCGGCGCAGCCGCCGGCTGACTTGGCGTGTTGCGGTTGTGGGCGGCGGGTGCCTAACTGGGAGTACCGCGGACCGTCCCCAAGGGACCAGTACCGGTAGAGGGTGGCCCTGGAAACGCGGGCCTCGAGTGCGGCTTCCGATGCGGTGAGCCATTCATTTGTGGTGTTCATGCTCTTCCACTGTGTCGAGGTCTGCGCACAGCGCACTAGGCGCGCGACGGTCTGGGACACTTGTGGGCAGAACGGTTGGTTATATAGTCGCGTTGGAGGTTTGCGGGGCGGGCACGGGGCGCTCCGAGGGTAAAAATCCGGAAACTTAGGATTTCCCTCATACATTCCCGGGTCGTCTAGCGGCAGGACAGCGGACTTTGAATCCGTCAACGGAGGTTCGATCCCTCCCCCGGGAGCAAGCGGTAACTAGGCTTAAACCTGTGCGTCCACCAATTGTGATCATCCTCGCTGCAGGCGAGGGAACCCGGATGAAATCTTCAACGCCCAAAGTTCTCCACGAAATCGCTGGGCGCAGCCTGCTCGGTCACGTGATTGAAGCCGCCGCAACTATTGAGCCTGAGCATCTCGTCGTGGTTGTGGGCCACGGTGGTGAAAGCGTCAATGCGCACCTAGAAGAAGTTGCACCGTGGGTGATCACGGTTGAACAAACCGAGCGCAATGGAACAGGGCACGCCGTCCGCATCGCATTGGAGTTTTTAGTCGAGCGCGGTGTTGAAATAGGAGAGTCACCGGTTGTCGTATTGACGGGCGATACGCCGCTGCTTACCGGAGCGTCTCTCATCAATATGTTAAAACAACATGTCGAAGCGGGTGCTCAAGCCAGTGTTCTCACCACTGAATTCGACAATCCATTTGGTTACGGGCGCATAATTCGCTCAGGCAATCAAGTCGTTGGAATAGTTGAAGAAAAAGACGCCACGTCGCAGCAGCGCGAAATTCGAGAAATCAACTCAGGAATGTATTCATTTGGTGGCGCGTCATTGCAGGAAGCAATTACTGGATTGAACAGGAATAATTCACAGGGCGAGGAATACCTGACCGACGTTATCGCGATTTTGACCTCGCGAGGGGAAACTGTTATTGGCGTTACAGCACAAGATTCAAGTGACATTCTCGGAATCAATGATCGAGCGCAGTTGTCCTGCGCTGCTGCAATCATGCGTGATCGGATCAATGCGAACTGGATGAAAGCAGGCGTCACCATGCTTGATCCAGCAAGTACCTGGATTGACGTTGACGCGGAGTTGGCACCGGATGTAACCCTGCTGCCGCAAACAATTCTACGTGGGCCCACATCAATTGAATCTGGTGCGGAAGTTGGTCCTGGAACAACGCTGATTTCAGCGGAGGTAGGTGCGAATGCAACCGTTCGTCACACGTGGGCCGAACTCGTGGTAATCGGGGCGGGTGCGAATGTAGGCCCGTATACCTATCTTCGGCCAGGAACAGTGATCGGCGACTCGGGTAAGGCCGGTGCATTCGTTGAGATAAAGAATTCGCAGCTAGGGGACGGTTCGAAGGTTCCACATTTGTCGTACGTCGGTGACGCCACGATCGGTTCTGGCACCAACATTGGCGCCGGCACAATATTTGTGAACTATGACGGTGTAGAGAAAAACCACACAACCGTTGGCGACCAGGTCAGGGTTGGCTCAGACAACATGTTGATCGCTCCGATTGTGATCGGTGACGGGGCCTATACGGCAGCCGGTTCGGTAATAACCGAAGACGTCCCGGCGGGATCTATGGCCGTGGCCCGGGCGAAACAACGAAATATCTTGGACTGGGTGCTCCGAAAGAGACCGGGCACCGGCTCCGCGCAAGCGGCACAGAGGGCAACGCAATCCGACAAATAGGGACATGGAAAGGTTGCCCCTAGATCGCAACCAGAAAAGGTGGAGCAGTGGCCGAAAAGTCAGTCCCAACCCAAAAGCACCTCCTGCTTCTCTCTGGCAGGGCGCACCCTGAGTTGGCCGACCAGGTTGCTGAGCACCTGGGAATAGATCTCACCCCGGTTACCGCACACGACTTTGCCAATGGCGAGATCTTCGTTCGTTTCCGTGAGTCGGTCCGCGGTGGTGACGCATTTGTTATGCAAAGCCACACAACCCCAATTAATAAGTGGATCATGGAACAACTGATCATGATTGACGCACTCAAGCGCGCATCTGCAAAACGAATTACAGTTGTAGTTCCTTTCTACGGCTACGCACGTCAAGACAAAAAGCACCGCGGTCGCGAGCCAATTTCAGCCCGCCTTATGGCAGATCTTTTCAAGACCGCTGGAGCTGACCGCCTCATGACCGTTGACCTGCACACTTCCCAGATTCAAGGCTTCTTCGACGGTCCGGTCGACCACCTCTTCGCACTTCCTCTGCTTGCATCCCATGTCGCGACCAAGTTGGACAGCAGCAAGATCACGGTAGTTTCCCCCGATGCTGGGCGAGTCCGTGTAGCCGAGCGTTGGACCGACGTTCTTGGTGCTCCGCTAGCAATTATTCATAAGCGTCGCGATCCGGATATCCCCAATCAGGTCCGAGTTCTTGAGGTCGTGGGTGATGTCAAGGATCGAATTTGTGTTGTCGTCGACGACATGATTGACACCGGTGGCACGATTGTGAAGGCCTCTGAGACTTTGTTCGAAAACGGTGCGTCCCAGGTGATCGTCGCGGCAACCCACGGAATCCTCAGCGACCCGGCACGTGAACGTTTGCAGAACTCGAATATCTCCGAAGTGATTGTCACTGACACGCTACCGATCCCTGAGGAACGTCGATTCGAGAAACTTACGGTTCTTTCAATTGCACCACTATTGGCCACAGCAATCAACGAGGTATTCACCGACGGGTCTGTTACCAGCATGTTTGAGGACGAAGACGCCGGTTCGCAGACCTCCTCGCACTAGTTCAAAGAGCACTTTGTAGACTCCGGTAGTTCCTCGGCGAGGGTGTTTCACAACTTGACACCGTTATCGACGTGTTCGGGCTTTAGCCCCTCTCCTTGGCGCGCGAATGCAACACCACATGTGCCTAATTACTACAAGGAGACTTCGTGACCAACGTCAACATCACCGCTTCCCCCCGCTCAGAGTTCGGCAAGGGCGCTTCCCGCCGAATTCGTCGCGGCGGTCAGATTCCTGCTGTTCTGTATGGCACCGACACCGCACTTATGCACGTCACCCTGCCTGAGCACGAACTCAACTTGGCACTTCGCAAGCCACGTGTCGTACTGAACATTGCATTTGACGGCCAGACTTACCTGACCAAGCCACGCGACATTCAGCGTGACCCAGTTCGTTTAAACCTGGAACACCTCGACCTTCTTGTGATCACCAAACAGGAAGCAGCACTTCGTAGCGACTACGCAGATGCCGTTGCACAGGTGCACGCTGCCGCCGAAGAAGCCGGCCTCGACTCTGCCATGGTTATGCAGTCATGGGAAGAGTCTGTTGCAAATGGGGAACTTCCCCTTGCCGCTGTTGGCCACGCAGTTGCTGACGCTAAGGAAAAGGCAATTGAACTGGCGGCTGCCGCTGCCGCTGCCGCTGCTTCGGAGGACGCTGCGGCGATTGCAAGTGCATTGGATGCAGCTACACCTGCTGAGCCTGCTGAGCCTGCTGAGCCTGCTCACGCAGAGTAATGACCTTCGTTATCGCGGGGCTGGGAAATCCCGGCCCCGCATACGCTGGCACCAGGCACAACATTGGTGCAATGGCGGTGGCGGAACTCGCATCACAGCTCTCGGTGAAGCTGTCTCGACACAAGAAAGCTTTTGCTGGAGTGGGAGAGTCTCATATTGGGATCCCAGGCTCGCAGCAGAGCGTGGTTTTGGCAATCCCGTTGTGTTACATGAACGAGAGCGGAGGCCCGATCAAGTCGGTCCTAGATTTTTACGACGTCCCTCCAGAGAATTTGATTGTCGTCCATGACGAATTAGATATTGACTTCTCCACAATCCGTCTTAAGTTCGGTGGCGGTGATAACGGGCACAATGGGCTAAAGAGCATTAAAAAATCAATTGGAACGGGTGATTATTACCGGGCCAGATTGGGAATTGGTAGGCCACTAGGCCGCCAAGCACCAGCTGACTTCGTTCTCTCACCGTTTAGTTCAAGTGAACGAAAAGAACTACCTGAGTTTCTTGGTCGCGCGTGTGATGCACTCGAGTCCCTTGCGACCGACGGTTTAGAAAGATCTCAAAGCAAGTTCAACAGTTAACGCTAGTAAAGGTGATCACATGGTTGAAATGAATGACGCTGAACTCTCACGGTCAGTTGCACAAGAAGCGGGGCAACTATTGTTGAAGTTGCGCGAAGACTTCTTCCTCGCGCATCCAGCTGAAACGATTGACAAAACAATCAGTGACCTTCTGCGCGACCAGGCTGACCGTGCGGCCCACCTTTTTATTATGGACAAACTGTCAACGGCCCGACCACGTGATGCGATTCTGAGTGAGGAGGGAAAAGACAACGATGAACGGCTCTCGGCCGATCGCATCTGGATAGTTGACCCACTCGACGGGACATGGGAATACGGGCAAAACCGGAAAGACTTTGCGGTGCACATTGCGTTGTGGAATGCACAAGAGCAAGAGCTCAGCGCTGGCACCGTAGATCTACCAGACCAAGGCATGACTCGAAGCGTTCTTGACACCGTGGAGGCTCCAGCCAAAAAGGATTCAGTTATTCGGGTTGTTGCATCTCGGTCACGACCACCTGCCACGCTGAAAGAAATAGTTTCCAGACTTGGGGAATTGCTTACCGAGGCAGGAATTTCGCATTCAGGGGTGGAGATCGTTGATGTCGGATCGGTTGGTGCAAAGGTAAATGAAATCTTGTGCGGGCGCGCAGACGTGTATGTGCACAACACGGGCTTTTTTGAATGGGATGTTGCGGCCCCTTACATTGTTGCTGAGCATTACGGCCTTGTTGCTTCACATATGACGGGAGAGCCGATCACGTTTAATCATATGCCGCCCTATGTCACAGACCTTGTTGTTTCCCGCTCCGAGTTATACCCCCACGTCTTACGAGCAATCAAGGAAACACAGGGAGCGTGAGCGCGACACAGCCACTTGCCGGACTCCTTGAATTGGTTCGTGCTGATCCGGCATTTCTTGCGATTTTGGAAGCGTCCAAAATCGCACGCACGGTCGACGTAGTCGGTCCAAGCGTTGTTTATCCGCTAGTGGCCGCCCAAATTGTTCAGTCACAGAGTGTGCGGCCGGAAAGCCCCGGTGTAACACTGATACTGACCACGACAGGACGTGCGGCCGACGAGCTTGCAACTGAACTCAGTGCATATATTCCAGCTGAAGGAATCGCTGTTTTCCCGAGCTGGGAAACCCTCCCGCACGAGCGTCTTTCCCCTTCGGCGGACACGGTGGGTAAGCGCATGGCCGTGTTACGCAGGCTTGCACACCCGCTCGCGGGCAACCCGCACACTCCACCGATCACTGTCCTGATCACATCTGTTCGGGCAGCACTGCAACCGATCGTTGCCGACTTGGGTGATCAGCCACCCGTAGAACTGAAAGTGGGGGATCAAGCCTCACTCACAGAAACTGTGACGCGATTGGTAGGACTGGGCTATGAAAGAGTTGATCTGGTTGACCGGCGCGGTCAAATCGCTGTCCGCGGCGGAATCCTAGATATTTTCCCACCAACCCAAGAGCATCCGATCCGGATTGAATTCTGGGGAGACGACGTCGAGGAACTTCGCTTCTTTGCAGTGGTTGACCAGCGTTCACTCGAGGTCGCTGAACATGGCCTTTGGGCGCCGCCTGTTCGGGAATTACTTCTCACCGAGGAAGTCAAGGAAAAGGCCCGACTTCTGGGCGCGGCTCACATTGAGGTAGCGGCAATGTGTGAACAAATATCCAATGGCGTTTCAGTTGAGGGCATGGAATCGTTGTCTTCCGCCCTTGCAGGGGAGATGAAGCCGTTGCACGAGCTGCTCCCGCAGGAATCCAGCTTGATTTTGGTTGAGCCGGAACGCATTCTTTCCCGTGCACTCGATGTCGTGAAGACAGCGGAAGAGTTTTTGACCGCCGGGTGGCACAGTGCAGCTGTTGGTGGGGCGACCCCCATTGATCTTGCTGGATCGATGTTCACCACCATGGACGAAGTCGTCCACAGAGTTCGCGGGCGAAATGGTTCAGTATGGAACCTAACGCAACTGCCGCGGGATCTCGACGAAACCGTAATTTCCCTGAATGCACGTGAGATCAGCGGTTTTCACGGTGATGCCGAACTCGCAGGCAAAGAAATTGCTCACTCACTTGACACCAGTGCCATTGTGGTTGTGACCGCGCAAGGTCACGGTTCGATTGATCGAATCGCTGAAGAGTTCGGTGGCCAAGGGATAAGTGTCATGAAGTCTGATTCAGTATCGATCCCGGCCCCTGCGAAGGTGGCGCAGCTGATCGCGGCTCCTGTGGATCGTGGTTTTATTTTGGTTGATTCACAGCTCTGGGTTTTCAGCGAGTCAGACCTCATGGGTGCAAAGTCAGTGTCAAAAGATCTCAAGAAAATGCCCAGTCGTAGGCGGGGCGCAATAGACCCGCTCACTCTCAACACCGGTGATTACATTGTGCATGAGCAGCACGGGGTTGGTCGTTATGTCGAGATGATCACGAGAACTATTGGTGGGGCTGAACGCGAGTATTTGATTATTGAGTACGCACCGAGCAAACGTGGTCAGCCAGCAGATCGACTGTTCGTTCCCATGGACCAGCTTGACTTGATCACCCGCTATGTCGGAGGCGAAGCGCCCAGTGTGCACCGACTTGGTGGCGCGGACTGGCAGAAAGCGAAGGGTCGGGCGCGCAAGGCGGTCAAACAAATCGCCGGTGAGTTAATTCGCCTCTATGCTGCAAGGCAATCCTCGCAGGGTTATGCATTCGGTGCGGATACACCGTGGCAGGCGGAACTAGAAGACGCTTTCGCGTATGTGGAGACTCCCGATCAACTCAGCACGATCAATGAAGTTAAGCGTGACATGGAGCGTCAAGTTCCCATGGACAGACTGGTCTGTGGTGATGTCGGATTTGGCAAGACCGAAATTGCCGTTCGTGCTGCGTTTAAAGCCGTACAGGACGGTAAGCAGGTTGTTGTACTCGTTCCCACGACCCTGTTGGTGCAGCAGCATTTCACAACATTTTCCGAGAGGTACAGCGCCTTTCCGGTTAAAGTTGCCGCGCTCTCGAGATTCACTTCACAAGCGCAGGTCAAGGAAACCTTGGAAGGGTTGGCCAACGGCACCGTTGACATTGTGATTGGCACTCACCGATTACTTACCCCGTCGGTAAAGTTCAAAGACTTGGGTCTTGTGATCGTGGACGAGGAACAGCGTTTTGGCGTCGAGCACAAAGAGCATCTCAAAGCCCTTCGAACCAATGTTGATGTTCTCGCCATGAGTGCCACCCCGATTCCTAGAACATTAGAGATGGCTGTGACTGGAATCCGAGAGATGTCAGTGATCCAAACTCCGCCGGAAGAACGCCACCCGGTTCTTACCTTTGTCGGGCCGTATGACGAAAAGCAGATAACCGCGGCGATTCATCGTGAACTATTGCGCGATGGGCAAATATTTTTCATTCATAACAGGGTCGAGTCGATTGATCGAGTCGCTGAACGAATTCGAATATTGGTTCCTGAAGCACGCATTGCAGTTGCTCACGGGCAGATGAGTGAAGGCGCTCTTGAACAAGTAATCGTTGCTTTCTGGGAAAAGGAAATCGACGTCTTGGTGTGCACCACCATTGTTGAATCTGGGATTGATATTCCAAACGCCAACACTTTAATTGTTGACCGGGCTGACAAATTTGGACTTTCCCAAATGCACCAATTGCGCGGTCGGGTTGGTCGAGGACGTGAACGTGCCTACTCGTACTTTCTGTATGACCCGAATAAACCGCTCACGGAAACAGCACACGAGCGACTTGCAACAATTGCTCAGAGGACCGACCTCGGTTCGGGAATGCAGATCGCGCTCAAGGATCTTGAGATTCGCGGCGCAGGGAACATGCTCGGTGGTGAGCAAAGTGGTCACATAGCCGACGTTGGATTTGATCTCTATCTGCGTTTAGTGGGTGAAGCCCTTGCCGAATACAAAAACGAACCGGTGAGGGAAGTAAACGATGTCCGGGTCGAGCTACCGATCGACGCATCGATACCCACCGACTATGTACCCCAGGAAAGGTTAAGGCTTGAAGCCTACAAACGCTTAGCCGATGCAACGAGCAATGCTGCAGTCGACGAAGTCGCGGCAGAACTCGTTGACCGCTATGGCGCCATGCCGAAGGAGTTACAGGCGTTGATCGGCGTCGCACGATTCAGGGTTGTTGCCAAGGCGGCGGGGGTGCAAGAGGTAATTGCGACAGCAAAGGTAATTCGAATTTCTCCGGTCATTCTGCCCGAGTCACGGGCCATGAGAGTTCAGCGGATTTATCAAGGCACCATGATCAAGGAAGCGAGCAGTATTTTGCTCGTGCCAAAACCGACTTCGGGTTCGAGTATCGGTGCATCTGAACTGCGCGACACCCAACTCCTAGACTGGCTCCACGAGTTATTTAACATTTGTTTCGCCAATCCCTGAAGATCCGGAGATCCAGTGCCTCACATGTACGCGAAGACCATCAACTCACGCTTAGCGGCCGCAGCCGGAATTGGGCTCTTCGCTGCAACCTTTGGACTCAGCGGTTGTGGCACTCCCACGGCCGGGTCGGCCGCCGTCGTGGGGGATCAGCGGATTAGTGAGTCCGAGCTGAACTCAGAAGTTGAAGCAGTCTTGGCGCTGCAAGGGCTCCCAGCAACTGACTCTTCTAATGAAATTATTACCTCCACCCTCGACGAAATGATTACGGCGATTCTGGTTGAAGAACTTGCTTCGCGTGAGAAGGTTGAGGTAACACAGGGAGAGATTGATGACCTTCGGCTTCAGTACATCGCCCAGGCTGGTGGACAGGAAGCATTTGAAGACCAGATTGGCGGCCAAGGGATCGCTTTCAGCGAAGTGGACTCAATTATTCAGATCAACATTCAAGTGTCAAAATTGGGTGACGCACTAGAACCTCAAGGCACGCCCGATGAACGAAGCGCTGCCGTGTTTATTGCAGTCTCTGATTTGAGCACGGAACTCGGCACAGAGGTCTCGCCCCGCTTTGGAACCTGGGATCCAGAAAGTCTTTCTGTTGGTCCAACCTCCGACACGGTTTCCGAACCACAAAGCATTGATCTTGGCTCGGAGTAGCACATGCGAGGAAGCCACTTCCCAGAGTTGGTGGCGGTCCTTGACCGTTTGAGATCGCCCGGTGGCTGCCCCTGGGATGCCGCACAAACTCACCAAAGCCTCGTTGAGTATTTGATCGAAGAGGCTTATGAAAGCGTTGAGGCAATTGACTCAAATGACAGCGAGGCAATGCGTGAAGAACTTGGAGACCTATTACTCCAGGTTGTGTTCCACGCCCGTATCTCACAGGAGCAGGACAACGGTTGGGACATTGACTCTGTAATTGACGGGATCACTGACAAACTAGTCCGCAGGCACCCGCACGTATTCGGTGACGAGCAGGTTGATTCAGCAGCAGATGTTGAACTGAGCTGGCATGAACGAAAGGCCAAAGAGAAGAAGCGCGATTCGGTCACTGACGGGATTCCCGAGACACTACCTGCATTAATGCGTGCCGAAAAACTCAATTCGCGGAGTAAGTCGGTCAGCGTTCCACAGCCAATTTATATCGATGAAACCAACGAGCTTCTGGCTCGAATAGAAACCGAAGGGCAACTGGGTGACTACCTGCTGGCCCTCGTGGCTTCGGCCAGCTCGCTAGGACTGGACACTGAGGCGGCATTGCGCAAAGCAGTACTCCGGAGAATCGAGGAAGTGCGGTCTCATGAGTGATGCCAAACAAGAGTTTGAGCGAATCGCGCAACTGGTGATTCACGACTCATTCCGTATGGATCCGGTAGGCGCCACCTGGATGGGTGAGCACGCATTCGATTCAGAACTGCCAGATCTTTCCTACCATGGACAAACGGAATTCGCTGACAGGATCGAGGAATACCTCACAGCGCTCGACGCGGTTGACGACGTCGAACTTGAGCTACCAGACCTCGCCGATTTAGAAATCCTTCGCGCGTTCCTGACCAAAACCCACTTTGAGATCCTTCACGTCGCAGCCCACACTTGGAATCCCATGCTCTGGAATCCGGGAACAGCCATACATTTACTTCTGTCGCGAGACTTTGCTCCAATTGATGAACGAATGGCCAATGTTGCGGCCCGTACCGAAAAAATCCCGGGGTTCCTCGAGCAAGCACGAAACACGCTTCGCGAGATGCCCGCGATTCACTGTGAAACGGCGATCGCTCAGTGTGAAGGAACCAAAGCGCTACTCGAGTCAATCGAAGCCGCCCCACAGGTCATTGCCGCAATGGATCAACACATTGAATGGCTCACCGAGCAACTTCCACTGTCGCAAAGGTCACCGCGCATGGGCGCCCAAATGTATGCAGGGATTCTCTGGCACGCACTCGACGCTGAAATAAATGTCAGTGATCTACTCGGTATTGCGCACGACCACCTTGACTACCTGGATTCCGAGATGCGTCGTGTGGCTCGGCAATACTTGATGGAAAGCAACATTGACGCCGCGAGCGATCCCGTCAGACAGGTCCTCGAACACATCGCGAAGGGCGCCGTTGTCACAGACGAATCCGTTCTTGCCTTTGTTGACCAAGCAATGGCCTCTGCCAAGGCTTTCACTACCCAACATGATCTGGTCACCGTTCCCGACATCGAAGTACAGGTTATTGAGATGCCGGAAATTCACAGAGGAGTAGCCGTTGCCTACTGCGATGCACCGGGACCCCTTGAGACCTCCTCGGTGCCCACTTTCGTCGCGGTCGCACCCACGCCAGCTCAGTGGACGCCAGAGCGTAAAACCAGTTTTTACCGGGAATATAACGGCGTACAGATCCACAATCTGACGATCCATGAAGCAATACCCGGACACGTATTGCAACTAGCGCTTGCCAAAAATGGCCGTGAACAAAGCTTGACCAGGCGTTTTGGTTTCAGTGGGACCTTCGTGGAGGGCTGGGCTGTCTACGCGGAAGAACTCCTTGTCAACCGAGGGTATGCACCCAGCCAACAGCCAACAGCTATCAGTCGGCTTGCAATCAAAATGCAGCAACTGAAAATGCAAGCCCGCATGACTATCAACGCAATTCTTGACATCAGTGTCCACACGCAGGACATGGATGAGGAAACCGCCATGATCCTCATGACAACCAGGGGGTTTCAAGAAGAAGGGGAGGCGTCTGGAAAGTGGAGGCGCGCTTTGCTCACTGCGGGTCAACTCCCCACCTATTTCGTTGGATACCGCGAGGTTTCTAGTTTGGTCGCTGATCTTGAGTTGCTCCACCCGGAATGGTCATTGCGTGAAATCCATGACCTACTCCTGCAATTTGGATCCCCGGCCCCACGACATATTCGTACCTTGATCGGTTTGTGACCCTTGGCGTGTTTCAATACTCAAGTGCTTAAACAACTCATGGCGTTGGTTCTAGTAGCTCCCCTCGTTCTTAGCGCGTGTTCCTCGCAGAGCGAGTCCAGCCCGTCCATGACACCAATGGTCAGCGAGTCCGCGACTCCCACTCAATCGGAAATTGCCAGTGATCCTTGCGTGGTACTTGACCAAATGCAGGCATCGCTGTCGACCGCCGTGGCCGATCTTGTAGCAAACCCTGACCTTGTTACTGCATTTGAGAAGGAGTTCGATAATCAGGTTGCATTCCTTGAAGACTTGATCGCCTCATTCCAAGGGGGCTCTGCAGAGCAGCAAAAATTGCAACGCGATCTTGATGCCGCGCTCTCGTTCAAAGACGAAGCGTTCAATAAATTCAATGAAGCCCAAGCGGAAGACAACTTTATTAATAAGACACTTGGACTGGCAGACGCTGCACTGTCCGCGCGTGATGCAGTCGGCGCTGCAGAACTAGTTCTCACGGACCTCAACATGCAATTTCAGTGCAGCTAATTCCTGCAGAAAAATTACACGAATGTAGTTTCTTCGCAGAGGTCACATGTCAGACCCCCGCGTAACTATTCACTTGTTCAATGAAAGTTGAACTCGGTCATGTGGGGGGAGGCCGGGAGTGCGCCAGCAGTTATTTTTGTTGGCGCACTCGCTTTATAACTAAAACGATCGCGACGATTACAATCGCTAGCAAGAAAATTGATCCCAAAATCGGAATGAGAAATCCGGCGAAAGTTATGGTTGCCGCCAAGGCATTGATCAAAGCATTCCATCCATCTTGAATTCCCTGCAGAAAGTTTGGCGAGTCTGTACTTGTTGCAGGGTCGGCAGCAATGTCGACGTATACCGTGGATAGATCAACTTGATCTTGTAAAAACTCGCGTTGCGCAACGAGTGAGTCGCGCTCTGCGGTGCGTGCGGTGAGTTCTGATTCAACTGCTACCAAGTCTGCAACGTTTGCAGCTTCGGTTTGAAGCTGGGCGAGCCGCGTGATCGACGTATTCAAGGTTTCGATTCGAGCATCAAGGTCGATCACCGTTGTAGTGACATCAAGGGACGAAGTACTCAGATAGGTGACTTTGCCGATTTCTGAGAGTGCGCTCAAGTAGGCATCGAGTTCGTTGTTAGGGACGCGAACGGTCAGTGAAGCGTAGCTTTGTTCGTTCTCGTTACGGATATCTTGTTGCGAAATCGTCCCCGCAAACGCTTCTGTGACCGCAAGAACCGATTGCGCCATGTTGGCAACATTGGACCCTTGTAGGGAGATACTCGAATTCCGGGTGACGAATTGCTCCGACTCTCGTTGGTCAAATTGAACAGATTCGCTGCTGACCGACTCGGGCTCCATAACGGCCATGTCTATAGCCCCAGCCGAGTCTTGTGAGCTCGTTGAACCGCACCCAGCCAGTGCGAGAAATGCCAGGCCAATTCCGGCAATGGTTAAGCTCTTGTGAATCTGCATGATCTACTCCTGTAATGAATGCTGCGGTAGCCGAGATAACCCTTTGATGGTGATACGACCTACTCGGCTGCACCATTTTGGTCTCGATTTGGTATCGAAGGGTGATTAAGCGCGCGATTTGGCTTCACTAGACTTGTCATTATGGCGATCATTGAAGCGGTAATTGCACGCGAGATTCTTGATTCACGGGGAAATCCCACCGTTGAGGTGGAAGTGCTCCTCGACGACGACACGGTTTCACGTGCAGCAGTTCCTTCGGGTGCTTCAACGGGTGCCTTTGAGGCAGCTGAAAAGCGCGACGAAGATTCCCGTTATAGCGGTAAAGGCGTCCTGCTTGCCGTTGCAGCAGTCGAAGGTGAAATAGCGGACTCAATTATTGGTCTTTCAGCCGACGACCAGCGCACCGTTGATCAAGTCTTAATCGATCTTGACGGCACACCCAATAAGAGTCGCCTTGGAGCCAACGCGATCCTGGGAGCTTCCCTCGCGGTTGCAAAGGCGGCGGCTCTTTCGGCCGAACTACCTTTGTTCAAGTACCTGGGCGGCCCCAATGCCCACCTACTGCCGGTTCCCATGATGAACATTCTCAATGGTGGCGCGCATGCCGATACTGGGGTCGACATTCAGGAGTTCATGATCGCACCGATTGGAGCAACCACCTTCACAGAAGCCTTGCGAAGCGGCACCGAGGTCTATCACGCGTTGAAGTCCGTGCTTAAAAAGAACGGCTATGCAACCGGCCTCGGTGACGAGGGTGGTTTCGCTCCAGACCTTCCCAACAACCGTGCCGCACTTGAACTCATCGTCACCGCGATTGAAGCCGCAGGTTTCACAGTAGGAACTGACATTGGTCTGGCACTTGACGTTGCATCAACGGAGTTTTACACCGACGGTGCTTACACATTCGAAGGTGCCGCACGGTCATCTGAATGGATGACGGCTTACTACGAATCCCTGTTGGCCGACTTCCCTTTGGTCTCCATTGAAGATGCTCTGGCAGAAGACGACTGGGCCGGCTGGATCCACGCGACCAATGCGATCGGTGATCGGGTTCAACTAGTTGGCGACGACCTGTTCGTTACCAATCCGGAGCGGTTAGCCCGCGGTATCGCCGAAGGTGCGGCTAACTCGTTGTTGGTAAAAGTCAACCAAATTGGTTCACTGACCGAAACCCTCGACGCTGTTGCTATGGCAACTCGAAGTGGCTACACGTCCATGATGTCTCACCGTTCTGGGGAAACAGAGGATACGACCATCGCCGACCTGGCAGTAGCCGTCAATTGTGGACAAATCAAGACAGGAGCACCCGCTCGCAGCGAGCGGGTTGCCAAGTACAACCAACTCCTTCGGATCGAAGAGGAACTCGCAGACAGTGCTCGTTACGCGGGCAGTACCGCATTTCCACGCTTTGGCGGCGGTGCCTGAGCGCATTTACGCCCAGACCGTGTGACTATTGACCAGTGGCAGATACCAAGGATCGCTCGAATGGCTCGTTGACAGGCCGTGCCTTGGCGCTTCTCGTCACGATCGCACTCGTGGGCGTGATTCTGGCAGTTCCTGTGCGCAATTATTTTGGGCAGCGAGCTGAGATCGCAGCACTTGTTGCGCAGATTCAAGTCACTCAGGAAAATGTGGACCGTCTTGCCCTGGAGCAACAGCGTTGGGCGGACCCGGCTTACATCGCCGCTGAAGCTAAGCGCAGACTGCACTTCGTCATGCCGGGTGAGATCGGTTATGTAGCACTTGATGCATCAGGCCGTCCAGCCGCTGAAAGTATCTCTGAGCAAGCTGCTGAGCGTGAGCCCAATTGGTATAGCAAGTTGTGGGGCGCATTGGCTGAGGCCGACAACGCAGTTGAGCCGGGTAATGGCTGAAATAACCCCTGAAGACTTAGCGGTAGTTGAGCAACAACTCGGTCGCTTCCCCAGAGGGTGCTTTCGCGTTGCAGCGCGCTGCGACTGCACGGCCCCACTCGTCGTTCAGACCGAACCCCGACTACCCGACGGGACTCCTTTTCCGACCACCTATTACCTCACCTGCCCAAAACTTGCTGGCGCGATTGGAACCTTGGAAAGCACCGGGTTAATGCGTGAGATGGAAGCCGAGCTTGCCCAAGATCTAGAACTCGCCGCTGCCTACAAGACGGCCCACGAGCGCTATCTCGCCGACCGTGAATTACTGGGAATCGTCCCCGAACTCAAAGACATCAGCGCAGGTGGCATGCCCAACCGGGTTAAGTGCCTTCACGTTTTAATCGGGCAATCCTTGGCGTGCGGCCCTGGCGTGAATCCACTCGGTGATCGCGCATTAGCCATGCTGTCCCCGTGGTGGCAGCCCACTTCATGTCTGAGTTCAGCCCCGAGTTCAGCCCCGAGTTCATGTCCGAGTTAGCACCCGTTTTCGCTGCAATTGATTGTGGAACTAATGCGATCAGGCTCCTGATAGCTCGGGTAGAGGGCGAAAGTGTCACCGACATAGTGCGAGAAATGCGAACTGTGCGTTTAGGTGAAGGTGTCGATACAGAGGGTGAATTTAGTTCTGCGGCTCTCGAGCGAACATTTGCAGCCTGCAGAGAATACGCGGAAATTCTAGAGCAGCACGATGTCACTACATTGCGATTCATCGCAACCTCAGCCTCGCGTGATGTATCAAATCATGATGTTTTCTTCGCCGGAGTCAGGGACGCATTGGGTGTCGAACCAGAAGTCATTACAGGCACTGAAGAAGCAGAGCTCTCCTACTTAGGAGCGCTTTCTGGACTCGAGGTGCAAGGTTCGGTTGTCGTTGCCGACATTGGTGGGGGATCCACAGAGTTTGTTACGAAACTTGGAAACGGGGAATTGCTCGCACGTAGTCTAAATATCGGTTGTGTCCGCATGACCGAACGACACCTACACACTGACCCTCCAACCCAACATGAAATCACCTCAACCGTAAGTGACATCGATAGTGCACTTTCAGCAATTGCTGAGTCCTTCCCAATTGATTCCTATTCCACGTTTATTGGTCTCGCTGGTTCTGTTACTACCGTGGCAGCGATGGCCATGAACCTCACCGAATACGACGCGAACTTGATCCATGGATCGGTAGTCAGCAGTGATCAAGTGAACGAAGTGACAAGTGAACTAATAGGCATGACACGGCAGCAACGGGCCACGCTTGGCTTCATGCACCCTGGCCGCATTGACGTGATCGCAGGTGGCGCGCTCGTGCTCCAGGAATCAATGCGAGTTCTTGGATTCACACAAGTCTTGGTCAGTGAGAAAGACCTGCTCGACGGTGTTGTGTTGCGATTAGGAGCCGCGTAAGTACGAACAACGGGGTCATGGCACCGGGCGCCCCATACCTGTTTTGGTCTTTTCGCTCGGTAATTCCTCCTGGGTGTATACGCTTACACTCGAAAGGACCAGCCATGGGAATTACGATCAAAGATGTTGCTAGCGCTGCGGGTGTATCAACAGCGACAGTTTCACGGGCCTTGCGCGGCTTGCCTAATGTTGAAGAAGCAACCCGTGAGCGGGTCAAGGAAGTAGCTTCTGGTCTGGATTACGTGATTTCGCCGAGTGCCTCCCGGTTAGCTTCGGGGCGAACCGGTTCGATTGCAGTGATTACACCTTATATTTCGCGGTGGTTTTTCTCAGAAGTGATTGCAGGTGCCGAATCTGTCATGCAGCAGGCGGGCATAGACCTGTTACTTATGAATGTGGGCAACTATCAAAATGGACATGCGCGGATTCCACCGACACCTCGATTGAGGCGACGCGTCGATGGAATCTTGATCGTTTCATTACCGCCGCAAGATCCTGACCTCGAACCGATTCTCAGCCTTGAAATGCCAACAGCCATGATCGGTGGTGTGGCACCCGGTGTTGATTGCGTCGCGATCGACGACTTGGCTGCTGCACGCACAGCAACAGAGCATTTGTACTTTTTGGGTCATCGAAGAATTGCCGTATTGTCGGGAGGCCCGTCCGAGGCGCGATTCACCGCGGAGTCTCAAAGGGAGCGCGGGTTTCGGTCTGTGATCGCCGAACATTCATTGGTTGAAGATCCAATGCTGGAAGTATTTGGGCACTTCACCATGGAGGGTGGGGAACATGGAATGGATGCCTTGCTAGGTCGACCAAATCCACCCACTGCCGTTTTCGCCATGTCAGACGAAATGGCATTCGGAGCGATTCGATCACTGCGCAATCATGGACTTGAACCGGGTCGCGATGTATCGATTATCGGGATTGACAATCACCCCATGTCGAGTTACATGGGCCTGACCACTGTTTCCCAACCTGTCACAGAACTTGGGGTTAAGGCTGGCGAACTATTGCTGCGACAGATGCAGGGACCTATCGCACCAATTAGCGCTGATCGGCTAACCGAATTGCCGACTGAATTAATTGTTCGAACTTCGACTGGCCCTAAGGCCTAACCATGGCAGATTCACCCACCAGTATCAGTGACAAGTGGTGGCACAGCGCAGCGGTGTATCAGGTCTATCCGCGTTCATTCTTTGACGGTAACGGCGATTCCCTCGGTGACCTTGTTGGTGTTCAATCAAAACTTCCCTATCTAAAGAAGTTGGGAATCGACGCAATTTGGCTTTCGCCTTTCTATCCGTCACCGCAGCACGACTCCGGTTACGACGTAGCGGATCCGCGCGATGTTGATTCAATATATGGAACTTTGTCAGATACGCAATCCCTGATCGATGCTTCTCATGAACTCGACATCAAAGTGATGGTTGACCTAGTGCCTAATCATGTGTCGATTGATCACCCTTGGTTTCAAGCTGCACTCGCCTCCCCACCAGGCTCAAAGGAACGGGCTCGCTTTCACTTTCTTGACGCGGGCGAACAACCTCCGAACAACTGGGTCAGCATGTTTGGCGGGCCAGCCTGGACACAAATAACCGAGGCCAATGGCGAATTGGGTCAGTGCTATCTGCATGTATTTGATTCAAGCCAACCTGATCTCAATTGGACCAACCCTGACGTGGCGGCAGACTGGATTGACACACTCAAATTTTGGCTTGACCGAGGGGTCGACGGTTTCCGGGTTGACGTTGCGCACGGTCTAGCAAAAGACATGACCTACGCAGACCTACCAGACCCGGTTGGTCTGACCGAGGCACTTCGGTTTGATCTTGATGACGGATCTACAGAGGCTGCCGAGCGTCGCCTACTCATTGAAAACTCAGGATTCTTTGATCGTGACGAACTTCAAGAGATCTACCGTGAGTGGCGCAAAGTTTTGGATTCCTATCCCGGGGACCGCATGGCCGTTAGTGAAGCGTGGGTGCCCGCGCACCGTGCCGGCCGTTACGTGTCACCAACTTCGCTGCACCAGATCTTCGGTTTTGACTTTCTTGTTGTTGCGTGGAGTGCCTCAGTAATGCAGGAAACAATCAAAAAGGCGATAGCGGCGGTGCAAGCGGTTGGAGCGCCCCCGACCTGGGCGCTTTCCAATCACGACTCACCGCGTGTCGTCACGCGTCTTGGTGGCGGTGAAACAGGATTGGCCCGCGCTCGGGCGCTTGCCATGGTCGCACATGCATTGCCCGGGTCTATTTATGTCTACCAAGGGGAAGAACTTGGATTACCCGACGCGCCTTTGGCTGATTCGGACCGCGAAGATCCAGTCTTCTTTAGGACCAATGGCGCTCAAAAGGGGCGTGACGGCGCGAGAGTTCCGCTGCCGTGGACTGCCAGCTCTGCTCCCTACGGTTTCACTGAGTCAGAAAGTGCGACGTGGCTTCCGCAACCCGATCACTGGTCTCAACTCTCGGTTGAAGCTGAGGATTTTGATGCAGCAAGTACGTTAAATCTGTATCGGGCTAGTTTGGATCAGCGGGAACAGTTCAGGGGTGAAGTACGATTTATTGATTCGGGTGATTCCGAGGTCATGATTTTTGCCCGCGATAACGGAATTCACATGGCCGTTAATACGGGGCTTGAGGCCTACTCGCTACCGGAGTTTTTATTGGAGGCCGAAATAATGTTGGACAGCGAAGTGGTAAAAATCTTGGGCGACAAAACCGAAGTTTTGCCGCCCAACTGCGCGAGATGGTTCCGCGTATTTACTTAATGCGTTCCTGCATTCCGCTTTCCTTGAACACATAGGTTCGCTGAGGATCCACATGCACTATGTCTCCAACGTGAGGAGAAACAAATCCGCGTGATCGTGCAACGAGTTCGTTGACACCGTCTGGGGTTGTGCCGTACACGAATGTGTCAGCACCGAGTTCTTCAACAAGGGTGACTTTCATTTCAGGACCAGACTCAGCTAGGTGCAGGTCTTCCGGTCGAACACCGACTAGTACGCGATCACCATCAGCTTTCGCGAGCACATCGCGCTCAATTGGAAGAACGCTCCCACCGAAGTCTGCACCACCTTCAACAACCTTTGCGTCAATAATATTCATGCTTGGCGAGCCAATAAAGGTTGCAACGAAAGCATTTGCTGGTTCGTCATAGAGCGCCCGCGGCGTGTCAACCTGCTGCAGGATCCCGTCCTTGAGAACAGCAACTCGGTCACCCATGGTCATGGCTTCAACCTGGTCGTGCGTGACGTAGACGGTGGTGGTGCCAAGACGTCGCTGCAGTGCTGCGATTTGTGTTCGTGTTTGAACGCGCAGTTTTGCATCAAGGTTTGAAAGCGGTTCATCCATAAGAAAAACTTGTGGTTCGCGAACAATTGCGCGTCCCATTGCAACTCGTTGACGCTGGCCGCCGGAGAGCGCTTTTGGTTTGCGGTCAACGTACTCGGTTAAGTCGAGCAATGCTGCAGCTTCGGTGACTCGACGGGCAATTTCGTCCTTTGACACTTTCTGAATTTTCAGAGCGAATGCCATGTTTTCGCCAACGGACATGTGGGGGTAAAGCGCATAGTTCTGAAACACCATCGCGATATCGCGGTCCTTAGCTGCAAGGTGAGTGACGTCGCGATCCCCGATAAAGATTTTGCCGTCAGAGATTGGCTCGAGTCCGGCCAGCATGCGAAGGCTGGTTGACTTGCCGCAACCGGAAGGGCCGACAAGTACGAGGAACTCGCCCCTTTCAATGGTGAGGTCAAGGTGGCTGACCGCGGGGATGGTGCCGCCGGGGTAGAGAAGTGATACGTCTTCAAAGCGCACTGATTCCGTCATGATTTCTTGCCTTCCACCGGCAGGTACGTGCCGGACGATCCGTTGTGGAGGAGTTATTGGTTATTCAGTTGTTGTGGTTAAAGGTAGTCAGCCGTGGCTCGTGCGTCTAGCCTTTGCCCGGAAAAAATGATCGAGACCAAATTGTTAATCGTTACATACCCGTGTTACACGGTTTCGGCTTGCAGAAAGGGGTTCCCAAGGTGGACGATGACAGCGTTTACTTAAGTTCGCTTAGGTGCGGGTCAGGGACCTTCCTTGACTCTGAGTTCGATGAGGAGATTCAATGACCGCAATTAAGCGGCGCCGTGGGGCAGCAGTCCTCGCAGGTGGTGTAGCAACCTTGATGTTGCTGGCCGCATGTTCGAGCGACAGTTCCACAGACGAAACCGCAGCAGCAACCGAAGAATCAACCAGTGAAGAAGTAACCGAAGAAGAAACAAGCGATGTAGCTGCCGGATGTGAAGCATATGCAGATTACATGGGCAACGAAGGCGCTTCAGTGAGCATCTTCACCTCCATTCTTCCTCCAGAGCAAGGTCTTTTCGAGCAGTCTTGGAGTGAATTCGAGTCCTGCACCGGGATCGACATCGTTTACGAAGGAAGCGACCAGTTCGAAGCGCAGCTTCCCACCAGAATCGCCGGCGGAAACGCACCCGATATCGCGTTCATTCCTCAGCCAGGTTTGCTTGCCAAGCTCGTTTCTGACGGTGGACCTGTCCCAGCATCAGCCGGCACCGTTGCCAACGTTGACGCTTACTGGAACCCAGCATGGAAGTCCTACGGCACCGTCGACGGAACCTTCTACGCAGCTCCACTTGGTTCCAACATGAAGTCATTCGTGTGGTACTCACCCAAGACATTCGCAGCCAATGGTTACACCGTCCCCACCACGTGGGACGAACTGTGGGCACTCTCAGACCAGATGGTCGCTGATGGCGTAAAGCCATGGTGTGGCGGTCTTGAGTCCGGTGGAGCAACCGGTTGGTCAGCCACTGACTGGCTCGAGCAGATCATGCTTCGCATGTACGGTGGAGAGACATACGACAAGTGGGTCAACCACGAGATCCTCTTTGACTCACCAGAGGTAACCGCAGCCATGGACGTTCTTGCAGGCTGGATGAAGAACCCAGACTATGTAAACGGTGGTTTCGGCAACGTTCAGACAATCGCGACAACCGCATTCCAGGATGCCGGTGGACCGATCCTTAAGGGCGAGTGCGGCATGCTTCAGCAGGCTAGTTTTTACGCCAATTTCTGGGGCAACTTCCAAGAGGGCGCAACGGTTGGACCCGACGGTGACGCTTACGCGTTCTACCTCCCAGCAATCGACGAAGCTGTGGCACCACAGCCTGTTGTCGGTGGCGGCGAGTTCGTTGCAGCATTCGCTGACCGCTCAGAGGTTGCAGCAGTTCAGGCATACCTGTCCTCAGCAGAGTTCGCCACCAGCAAAGCTGCACTGGGCACGTGGGTTTCCGCCAACAGCGGCGTCCCCATGGACACCTACGCAGAAGGTTCAATTGACCAGCTGTCAGCTCAGTACCTCACCGACCTTGGTGGAACATTCCGCTTCGATGCTTCTGACCTAATGCCAGCAGCAGTTGGTGCGGGAGCAGAGTGGACCGAAATGACCGCATGGTTCGCCGAGGACAAGCCAACGGCTGAAGTTCTCAAGGCAATCGATGCTGCTTGGCCAGCTTCCTAAGGATTCGGTCTTAGAAAACTGACCAGTAGATAACTGCTAATCGAAACTGCCGGAGTGAGTCAGCAAAATGCTGATTCTCACTCCGGCAGTTTCATTTTCTGAAAGACTCGAAGTAGTTTTTGAGCCACCTAGGCCACCGCGGCGAAAGGGAAATGAGTGGACGAAATACTCGACGGCCTACCAAAACTGGGCAGTGCCGCAGCAGCAATTGCGTTTTTTTTGGCTTTTCTGCTCGTCCTTTTCTTGATTGGTGGCCGGATTCGCGGCAAGCTCCAAGGCCCTGTTGCAATTGCCGTTTTCCTCGGTCCCGCAGCGATTTTGGTCACCATGGGTTTGATCGTTCCTGCTGGTCGAACAATCTATGGGAGTTTCCTCGACGCCGGCCAAGAGGAATTTGTCGCTTTTGATAATTACGCGTGGATCTTTGAAACACAATGGGGAACGCTCACCAACACAATTTTATGGATCATTATTGCGCCACTTGCGTCAACGGGCCTTGGGCTAACACTCGCTCTACTCCTTGACCGTATGAAGCGGGAATCAGTCGCGAAGAGTTTAATTTTCATGCCTATGGCAATCTCGTTTGTCGGGGCAAGCATTATCTGGGGACTCATGTACGAGTACCGCCCCCCTGAGAGTGAACAAGTTGGTTTACTCAGTCAGATAGTTATGTGGCTCGGGGTCGATGATCCACCCAACTGGATTCTGTGGCAACCATTTAACAACTACCTCCTCATGATCATCATGATTTGGATTCAGGTTGGATTTGCCATGGTAGTTCTTTCGGCGGCTATTAAGAACATACCCTCAGATGTTGTTGAAGCAGCAGAACTTGATGGAGCAGTTGGTTGGAAACTCTTCAGCCGTGTGACGATTCCTATGATTCGTGCCACGTTGATTGTTGTCCTCACAACAATCATGATCGCGGTGCTCAAGATTTTCGACATTGTCCGAACTATGACCAATGGAAACTTTGGAACGCAGGTTGTGGCCAACGAAATGTATGCGCAGTCTTTTGTTCAATTTAACCAAGGTCATGGAAATGCCCTTGCGGTTGTTCTCTTTATCGGCGTGATCCCCCTGATCATTTACAACGTAATTCAGCTTCGAAAGGAACGGGCAATCCGATGAGCGTTGAAGCGTCCGAAGTCGTAGTACTTCCAGGACCTGACTTAAACGAAGAGAAGCACGGTATCAAGGAAGCTGCTAGGCGCAAACTCAGCAGTCCTTGGGCTGTACTTGTTGTAGTGATTATCACGGTTTTGTGGACGATTCCTACGGTGGGACTTCTGGTCACGAGCTTCCGTCCAGCAGCGGACGCCCAAAACACCGGCTGGTGGACTTTCTTTAGAAATCCTGCGGTTACCTTTTCCAACTATGCAGAAGTGATTACCGGTGGCACCACAATGGGAACCGGCATCATGCCGTACTTCTTTAACTCATTTGCCATTGCAATTCCTGCGGCAATTTTCCCCTTGATCTTGGCGAGTATGGCCGCCTATGCAATCGCATGGGTTCCCTTTAAAGGATCCACATGGATTTTCTTCGGGATCTTTGCTTTGCAGGTCGTACCTCTCCAAATGGCCTTGCTGCCCCTACTCCAAATGTTCAACCTGGGCTGGAGCATCGGTGACATCCCGATTTTCCCCGATTTGAATAAAGAGGGGTCACAGCAATCTCTGCTTGCCGGAACGTACATTCCGTTGTGGATCGCCCACACCATGTTCGCGCTGCCACTAGCGATTTTCTTGCTGCACAATTTCATGGCGCAACTACCACGAGATCTAATGGAAGCTGCTCGCGTTGACGGTGCCGGGCACTTCCTAATCTTCCGCAAAATCGTGCTTCCGCTGTCGGTTCCAGCCATCGCATCTTTTGCGATCTTCCAGTTTCTTTGGGTGTGGAATGACCTCTTGGTTGCCATCACATTTGCAGGTGGTACCCCCGACGTTGCACCGATCACGAGCTATTTGGCCACTATTAAGGGCTCCTATGGGGCTCAACTTCACCTCATTACCGCGGGTGCGTTCATTGCGATCATTGTTCCGTTGATTGTGTTCTTCTCACTTCAACGTTTCTTCGTTCGAGGTTTGTTGGCCGGTTCCGTTAAAGGTTAGGTTACGCACATGAGTTCACATGCACGCAACTTTGACGGTCTAAGCGTTCCCGCAGACTTTGAGCTGGGAGTTGCGACTTCCTCGTGGCAGATTGAGGGAGATAGCGCCGGCCGTGGAGTGGCGAACTGGGATGAATTCGCTGCGATCCCCGGCAATGTAGCTGATGGTGCCGGGGCGGACCCCGCCTGTGATCACGTAAATCGACTCGAGGAAGACCTCGACCTTCTCGCTTGGCTCGGCGTGGATGCCTATCGATTCTCAATCAGTTGGCCTCGCGTGATGCCGACAGGAACCGGTGCACATTCAAAAAGTGGCCTGGATTTTTATGACCGGTTGGTTGACGGTTTAATCGCCCGGAATATAAAGCCGGTGGCGACTCTGTTCCACTGGGACACCCCCGCGGTGATTGAACATGAAGGCGGCTGGTCCAACCGCGAGACTGCATACAAATTTGCTGAATACGCGCGAGCCATGGCAACACATTTCGGGGATCGGGTTGATCAGTGGGCAACCCTGAACGAGCCGTGGTGCTCGGCATTTCTTGGCTACTGTGCGGGCTATTTCGCCCCGGGCCGAACCGAACCAGACGTTTCCCTTGAAGCCGCTTACAACCTGATTCTGGGACACGGTTTGGCGATCAATGCAATGCGCGACGTTGGGGTAACCAACCTAGGAATCGTGCTCAACATAATTCCCTGTCTAGCGGATTCCCCCGACATGGAACGTCAAACGGAACACGTCGACGGTATGCAGAATCGAATTTTTTTGGACCTCTTGGCAGGTAAGGGAGTAAGCCAACTAACTCGTCAGTCTTGTAAGGAGCTGACCGATTGGTCATTTGTAAGAGATGAAGACAATGCCGTGCTCTCAACGAAAACTGACTGGATCGGAGAAAACTATTACTCCGTCAACCGGATCGCGGCCCCCGGTGCTAGTGAAATAGTCTCAATCGGCCAAGACACAGCTATGTTCCCTGCCTGTCCACCCGTAAGTTTCGCTCCGCGGGGTGAACTCACAGACATGGGCTGGGAAGTCGTCCCCGAAGGGCTCCTTTTTGCCCTGAAGCAAATCGACGAGGCACTGCCAGGAACGCCCATATGGATCTGTGAGAACGGAATCGCACTGCCCGACAGCGCACACGACCCCAAACGAATCTCCTACCTAAAGGCTCACATTGAACAAGCGGTGGCCGCGCGAGAGAGCGGAATTGATATCCGCGGATATTTCGCATGGAGCCTGTTAGATAACTTGGAGTGGGCGTCTGGCTGGACCAAGAAATTTGGCATGATCCAAGTAGACCCCCAAACAGGAAAGCGAACTCCCAAGGACAGCGCTCGTTGGTACAAGGCGTTGTTAAACAGTCGGTAGTTCGTCGGTAGATAGGGTTACGCCCGAGAGGGGCAACCTTCTCGTCCTCGTAGTCCAACCGGTAGAGACACCCGGCTTAAACCCGGCACAGTGTGGGTTCAAATCCCACCGAGGACACCGCCTGCCGGCCTGACAAACAGATGTTGTCGAATTCCGGAATATTTGTTACCGTTGAGCATGACCACTCGTTTCTCGCAAACCACAAATCCAATCCTTAAGCGCTACGAAGCGCCCGCTAAAGGCGACGGATTCGCCTACGCCGAAGGTCAAAGCGCCTATACGCAGGCGGCCGGGGGTTCCGCTGGCACTCAAGCAGAGTTTGAGACCATCACGGCCGGTGGCGGCGCTCGTTTGACCTTCCCCGACGTAGTCGTTAAGAGCACCATTCTTTTCGTCATTACGGTCGTCATGGCCTTTGTCGGCTGGGCACTCGTTCCCAGCATGCCGGCAGTCCTATGGATCGGGTTGATCGGTGCTCTGGCGTTTGGACTCACAAGTGCATTCAAAAAAGAAGTTTCCCCAATTTTGGTCTCGCTGTACGCGACATTTGCGGGGCTAATGCTGGGATCAATCAGCTGGGCCTACGACCAAATGGCCCTCGCGCAGAACTACCAAGGACTTGTTAGCCAAGCAATCATTGGGACACTGACTGCGTTTGGCGTCATGCTGTTCCTCTACGGAACCGGAATTGTGAAGGTCAACGGTAAGTTCAAGCGGATCTTCATGGCCGCCATGATCAGCTACTTCATCATTGCCATGGCATCCCTGGTTGGTGCGCTCTTCGGTGTTGGTGGCGGTTGGGGCTTCTACGGGGTCGGTATTTGGGGCCTGCTGTTGTGTGCGGCCGGTGTACTTCTTGCATCCTTCGCTTTGATGCTGGACTTTGAAGCGATCAAGCAAGGAATCGCAATGGGCTTGCCAGAACGTGAATCGTGGAGGCTCTCATTTGGGCTTCTCGTCACACTTGTCTGGCTCTACCTGGAAATCTTGCGCTTCCTGTCAATTTTGGCTGGTCGCGACTAGGCACTCCGTTACGGAAGTGCTCGCCGCAACTCGGTGAGCGCTTTCGCTGCGACTTCGTTTCCCTCGGGGTTCATCATTAATAAGTCTTGAGTTACCACCGTGATCTGTGCAACGTAAGCACTTGGCCCAACCCTTGGTAACTCTTGTGCGCCGCCCTTGCTTGATTCAGAAATTACCCGTGCGCAGTCATGAACGGGTTGTTCCATTCTGGCGAGGCGATCTAGGTTTAAGCTCCCGAGGCGAATTGAGATTCGATCGAGTTCGCGCAACATTATTTGCCGGTCTGAATCCACGAGTCAAGCATAAGCTCAGATTGAGCACTTGCTATTTCATCGCGAGTGTTTGCAAGAAAATAGGCTGTTACTGCGTGAAATTGAAACAGACATAGGGTTAAGCCGTGCAGATCTACGACTCAGTCATCGACTTAATCGGAAACACGCCATTGGTGAAACTCAACAAGGTCGTTCAAGGGATTGTCCCTGACGGCGTCACGGTTGTCGCCAAGGTTGAATATGTCAATCCCGGTGGTTCAGTCAAAGACCGAATTGCCGAACGGATGATCGACGCCGCGGAGAAAGACGGCTCACTGCAGCCAGGCGGAACAATTGTTGAACCAACGAGTGGAAACACCGGTGTCGGATTGGCAATGGTGGCCCAACAGCGGGGCTACAAGTGTATTTTTGTGTGTCCCGACAAAGTCTCCGAGGACAAGCGCAACGTTTTGAAGGCGTACGGCGCTGAAGTTGTTGTATGCCCGACCGCTGTTGACCCAGAAGATCCTCGTTCTTACTACAGCGTGAGTGACCGTCTTTCGACTCAACCAGGTGCTTGGAAGCCAGACCAGTATTCCAATCCCAACAACCCGCGGTCGCATTACGAAACAACCGGACCTGAAATTTGGGACCAGACCGATGGAACGATTACTCACTTCGTTGCAGGTGTCGGAACCGGTGGAACGATTTCAGGAACCGGGCGCTACCTTAAAGAAGTCAGTAGTGGCAAGGTGAAAGTAATCGGTGCTGACCCTGAAGGTTCTGTATATTCCGGAGGTTCAGGTCGGCCCTATCTGGTCGAGGGCGTCGGCGAGGATTTTTGGCCGTCCGCCTATGACCCCGAAATCGCTGACGAAATTGTCGCTGTTTCTGACAAGGATTCATTTGACATGACTAGGCGGATGGCCCGCGAAGAGGGACTGCTCATTGGTGGATCCTGTGGCATGGCGGTCGTTGCCGCTTTGCGAGTTGCCGCAAAAGCTGAGCCAGGTTCACTCGTTGTTGTGCTTCTTCCAGATTCGGGTCGGGGCTACCTCTCCAAGGTGTTCAATGACGACTGGCTTTCAACTTACGGTTTCCTTCAGGCTGATACCGAACAAACAATCGGTGACGTTCTTCGGGCGAAGTCACTTGATGGAGACCTGCCTGATTTTGTCCACACACACCCTACGGAATCAGTCGCTGACGCAATTGCGATTCTCAAGGAATACGGTGTCTCGCAGATTCCTGTTGTCCGTGCCGAACCACCAATCATGACGGCTGAAATTTCGGGTGCGATAGTTGAACGAGTCGTCCTTGATGCGCTCTTCCACGGGACCGCTCATCTATCTGATCCGGTTGATTCAGTAATGAGTCCCTCGCTACCCATGGTGGGTGCCGGTGAGTCGGTAACTGCCGCAATTGCAGCTCTCACCGAGTCTGATGCCTTGATGGTGGTTGACGACGGCAAACCCACGGGTGTTATTACCCGCCAAGATGTCTTAGCCTTCCTGGCTATCTAGAACCCAAGGCCGACTTTCCCAGTTCCTGGGAAAGTCCGGCGTTTTGGCGACCAAAACGCGTGTTTCTGTCTGACTTTCCCAGTTCCTGGGAAAGTCAGACTGGGGGGAATGGGGTGCCGGTGTTGGAGTGGCAGCGGTAGCCGTTGGGGTTTTTGTACAGGTACTGCTGGTGTGAATCTTGGGCCAAGTAGTAGGTGAAGTCGCTGGCTGGGGCAATCTGGGTGGTGATGGGGCCAAGGCCCTTAGAGGTGAGTGCTTGCTGGTACTGCTGGGCGGTTTCTAGCACAACTTTTTCTTGCTCGGGAGTTGTCCAAAAGATTGCTGATCGGTACTGGGTACCCACGTCGTTACCCTGGCGGTTCTCTTGGGTGGGATCGTGGTTTACCCAGAAGATTTCGAGGATTTCCCGGGTGGAAATTACCTGTGGGTCGTAGACGACCAACGTTGTTTCGGTGTGACCGGTGAGCCCTGTGCAGGTTTCCTCATAGGTCGGGTGAGTGGTGAATCCACCCATGAATCCCACACTCGTATTGATCACGCCAGGGGTCTGCCAGTAGATCTCTTCGACCCCCCAGTAGCAGCCCGCCCCGAGGTAGATAACTTCCAAACCCAGCGGCCAAGGCCCTTCGAGGGAAGATCCCAAGACGGCGTGGGTCTCACTTACGGGTAGTGGCCGCGCGCTGCGGCCGGGTAGGGCCGACTCGGGGGCCACCATGGTTGGTTTTCCAAATCCGAACATGGCCTAAACATAATGTGAATTGCCGACCTCTGCTCTGCCGCGGTGCTGCGTGCAACATAGGCTCAAGCCATGGACGGTTTTAATACACGCGCAATTCATGCAGGCCAGGCACCAGACCCTGAAACAGGTGCGGTGGTGACGCCGATTTATCAGGTGTCAACATACGCTCAAGACGGTGTTGGGGGTTTGCGAAACGGATACGAGTATTCGCGCAGTGGCAACCCGACACGAACGGCATTACAGGAATGCCTCGCAGCACTCGAAGCCCCCGGAATCGAATCTGCCCGCGGCCTCGCATTTGCTTCTGGTCTAGCCGCTGAGGACACACTAATTCGGACAGTGCTCAAGCCGGGGGACCATGTGGTTCTTCCCAACGATGCCTACGGTGGCACTTATCGACTGTTCAAGAAAGTTGCAGAGCCTTGGGGAATCGACCTTACGACTGCGGCTGTCACCGACCCTGATGCTATTGCCGCCGCAATGACTCCCAAGACCAAGCTTGTCTGGATCGAAACTCCAACAAACCCCTTGCTCAATATTGGCGACATCGCTGCCATTGCTGAGGTTGCTCACGCCGGTGGAGCTCTGTTGGTAATCGACAACACATTCGCATCCTCCTACCTTCAGCAGCCACTCCTTCTTGGAGCGGACGTTGTAATTCACAGCACGACCAAGTACCTCGGCGGTCACAGTGATGTGGTTGGTGGTGCGCTTGTCGTTGCCGACGCCGAACTTGGTGAGCAGTTGGCCTATCACCAAAATGCCATGGGAGCGATAGCTGGACCATTTGATTCCTGGTTGGTAATGCGCGGGATTAAGACACTTGGCGTTCGCATGGATCGTCACAATGACAATGCGGCAAAGGTTGTTGAGCTCCTTGAAGGGCACGCAGGTGTTGGTCAAGTCTTTTATCCCGGACTTCCCTCACACCCGAACCACGAAGTCGCAAAGAAACAAATGAGTGGTTTTGGCGGGATGGTGTCCTTTCGTGTGAAAGCAGGTGAGCAGGCAGCACTAGATATTTGCTCTGCAACAACTTTATTCACACTTGGCGAGTCACTTGGTGGCGTTGAGTCGCTGATTGAACACCCTGGTCGCATGACACATGCGTCGGTGAGCGGAAGCCCACTCGAAGTACCAAACGACCTAGTTCGACTCAGCGTTGGCATTGAGGAAGCCGACGACCTAATTGCTGACCTCGAGAAGGCGCTGCATTAGCCGTGGCCTTACTCGTGCCAGAGGGTGACTCGTTGCGGGTTTCACTTTCGGGCAAAGAGGAGTTGGGGGCCTTAAAGAGAAGCTTCTCCATTCCCTTAGGTAACGTGAGCGACTTCGCTCACGTGAGTGACCTTTGGGTCCACTTGCGCGGGATCAGGGCGCCGGGCACAGGTCTCCCAGGTGTGATCATGCTGGGAACTACGCGCTACCAAGGCAAGAAAGACTTCAATGCGGTTTACCTCCACAGACCCGGCTATGTCTTGACATTGACTGGCAATGCCTTTGCGCGCGTTTTAGTCACTGAATGCACGGGCCAAGTCGCATGGGAAAAACTACCCGTTAGTTAGCAATCGTTGCTACTGGAACCGCAATTGAGTCTGAGGTCCGACAGGTATCGCCGGAGCAGGTGCTGAGTTGTGTGAGTTGCGCAGAAAGGCTGCGCAGTAGTAGCGGATCTGCTGTTTTTACGATATTGACCATTTCATATGGATCATTTTCCCGGTCATAAAGTGTTCTCGAGCCGTCGACATATTCAACGTACAGCCACTTTTCGCTACGAAGTGCGAAGAATTGAGGTGGCGCATTTTTTTGAAAATCGGGATCATCGGGTGTTGAAATTCCAAGGCTTTCGGAGAGGACGGCCTTGCGCCAGCCTTCCGGTGTTTCTCCTTGGGCAAAGAAACCTACGAGTGAGCGCCCGTCAACCCAGTTGGGGGCCGTGGTTCCAAGTATCTCAGTAAATGTAGGACCAAGGTCGATCGTGCTGGACATTTCGTTAACGGTAACTCCGGCTGGTACGCCTGGACCAATGACGATCATGGGAATGACAGTGTCAGAGGCATACGGGGTGCGTTTACCCTTAAACATTCGTCTTTCTGCCATGTGATAACCGTTGTCGGTTGTAATGACAACGAGAGTGTCCTTATCGTGACCCGTCTCCTTGAGCTTAGCCATAATCGCGTCAACCGAGTCAGCCACAGATTCAGCAGATTGGGCACGTTTGCGCCACTGTTTGTCAGCGTTGGCCAGTTGTGTTGCATTGAGTGGTTTCTTGTCTTTCATCCACTTAGGTTCGTCAACCCCGTAGGTGTTGTAGGCAGGATTGCGAGGGGCCACCGTCCCACCGTGCTTAAGAGCATTGCGCGTTGCGACAGGAGCTGGCTTGTGCGGGCTATACGTGGAGAGTTCTAGGAAGAATGGGGATTCGGCTGTCTCGATGAAGTTTGTGGCTTTGTCAGTGATTACATCATTGAGGAAATCAGTGGGCTTATTTCCGTACCGAACGAGAGTCCCATTGTCATTCATTGTGTAGTTGTAGCCCGTGTAAGAATCACCGCGCGAGATGGGAACGCCCCATTGATCCCAGCCCGGTGGAATGTAGGTTGCTTCACTCGGTTGAGAGGGAAAATCGTTGAGGTATTTGCCGAATAGTGCTGTGGTGACTCCCGCGTTGTCGAGCCACACTGGCAAGCAGTCTTGCTCCTCTTTGCGGTCACGAAAAGTTGGCCAGCCACCACCGGTTTTTTCAATGTTTGAGATCACTTTGTGGTTGTGAATGTATTGAGCACGCATGATGGATACCCGGGACGGGCAACACAGCGAGTCCGTGACTGTTTGATTCATGAAGGTCATGCCTTGTTCGGGGAGAGCAGCCAGTCGCGGAACCTGATTAAAAAGATTCCAGTCAAGATCGTCAGCCAATATAAAGGCCACGTTCTTGACGTCGGCGAGGTCTCCCTCAGCGTTGACAACAGTTTTCTCACTCCCTACTTGACCTTCGATGAGGGGATCTGTCGAAGTAGTGGGTTCGGTAGCAGCATCTGCGGCGGCCGGTGTTGAGCGAACCGAGGCGACAAAGAAAGCAGCACCGACAGCAATAAGAATGAGCGCGGTTCCGGCCGCCACCAATTTGTTAATTAGCGGGTGATTTTCGGGCGAAGGGTCCACGTGCGTCACTGGGAGTTTTGATCCTTACTCGTCGCTCTATATTTGGTCTACACAAGTTCCGGTAGGGAACTTTCACAGACTACGTTACGTCCGAGCGTTTGAGAGTTTCGGGCATGCGAATCACGAGGAAAATTGGCAATATGGCGAGAAGCGCTCCAAATGCGAACGCCCAATCGAAGTCAAAAAGGTCTACCAGCAGGCCTGCGGCAAGAGGTCCCAGCACAGCGCCAACGTCGCTCATCATTTGGAAGGTTGCAACCACTATTCCACCCTTTTTGCCACCCATGACGTCTCCAATGACGGCAGAGGGGGCTGAACCCAAGAATGCGGCCCCAAATCCTTGGATCGCCATGCTCACCAAGAAGAGAATCGTTCCCAGCATTGCTGCTTTTCCTAGCCCGTTGACTGCAGCGTCCGCGAGAGTGAGAACTACCATTCCGATAGCCGTTGCGATGGTTCCGTAGAGGAGTGCCTTTCGTCGACCTTGAGTGTCCGCCATGCGACCGGCAGGAAGCAGGACGATTGCCTGTACGGCAGCGGCTGCAAGAAAACCAAAGCCAGCGAGGGAAGCTCCTCGATCCAGGCCTTCAACGACAAAAAGAGGTACAACAGAACTACGAAGGCCAAATGAAACGAACCCAGAGACCAGGTTTGTTCCGAGGGCTGCCTGATACGCCTTGTCTTTGAGAGCCAAGCGTAATTCTTCTACCTTATTGTTTTGACCCTCGGAAACTTGCTCCTCACGTTCGAGAAGTTGGGCGCGACTCAAGAAAACCAAAGTGACAATTGCGGCCATGAAAAGTGCCGCCGCGTACACGAAAAAAGGTGCTCGAATCGAAATTGCGACGACTATGCCGCCCACGGCTGGTCCAGCAACTCCACCCAGAAGGAAACCGCCCTGAAAGGCGCTTGCAGCTCGACCGCGCTGGCTAGAGTCGACCACGCGAAGAAGGAGGGCAAGGGCGGAAACCGTGAACATCGATGACCCAATGCCACCAATCCCGCGGAAGGCGACCAGTTGAATGTAGGTTTGAGAAAACCCGGCAATCACGCTGGAGGTAGCGACAATGATGAGCCCGGAAGTGAGAACGATTCGCTCACCCATCCGGTCGACCAGGATCCCAGCAATGGGCGCAAAAACAAATCGCATGAGGGCAAAGACCGAGATAACGGCGCTCGCCTGGAGCGCTGAAACTTCAAATGTTTTCGCAAAAATTGGCAGTGCCGGTGCCAAGATTCCAAATCCGATTGCGACGCAGAAAGCGATGGCAGAAAGCACGGCAACTTCACGTGGTAGCCCGCTTAACAGGGGGGTTCGCCTAATCGCGCCACCGAGTTTCCGGGTTCGCGAAGTGCCCTGAGGCTGATCCTGCGAACTGGCTGGTGTTTCGGGCACGATTTTCCTTTATAGATGTGCTGGTGGAAATGTTCACTCAGATATGAACGCTCTGACTCTATCGGCGGGGTAATCCACAGGAGGAAGGAACCTCTTTCGCCGTGTTCAGGTTACAAGGCAAGATAGAGGTGTGGACCCTAATGCCTTAGTGAGCGCACCCGATGCGCACAGAGCCAAGGTGTATTCCGCTGAGGACCAATTCACGAGCTTGATGAATCGCGGTGGAAAAGTGGAATTTTTTGGCTCTACCCTAGACATTCCAGTGCAGAAAAGATTTGCCAATATCGAGTCGATCCGATCATATGTTTCAGGCCTTTTCGGTGAGTCGGAATTGGTTCACGCATTAGGTCTGAACCCACCGACTATTCGCGAGCGGAAGGGATCGGCAAAGGCTCACTACGAGTTCACCAGTCAAATAATTGCCATCCCGGTCACTGGGCAGTCAGCTACATGGGCCCTCCGTGAATCGGTTGTCTTGCACGAATGTGCGCATTATGTTGCCGCGAAGTTCGCGCCTGCTGGGGAGCCGCCCCACGGCCCGACTTTCACCGCGAGCATGTTGCTCTTGGTTCAGGCCGCACTTGGTGATCAAGCCAGATTGCTCCTAGCTACCGGATACCTTGAGATCGGGGCTATTGTCGGTGATCACGAGAAAATATTTGAAAGTGTGAAGGCTCCATGAAATTGGAAAGGATCGCGGCGTTACTCGCGAAAGCAGAGCGAACCGACAACGAAGCAGAGGCACATGCCTACCTGACCAAGGCACAGATGCTGGCAACTCTGGCCAGCATCGACCTAGCAAGTGCCCGCAGTCATACAAAAAGTTCCGAGACGTTAACTCCAGTGAGTCGCACGGTGACAATTGGTGTGAAGGGAAAACGGGCAAATACACACTTGGTTAATCTCTTCGTGACCGTCGCGCATTCCAATAGCGCCCAAGTCGACGTCGCGCGGGATTCAACTTACGTAATCAGTTACGGAATGCCCGGTGATCTTGACTCAATCGAGACTCTGTTTTCATCCCTTGCAGTCCAGATGACATCCCATGGAAACACCTATATCAAATCAGGTGTATGGCGGGGGGAACGCTTTGACGGAAGGGTTCGGGTGGCAGGCGGGTACCGCCGCCGCCGAGTCGAATTTACTTCACAAACTGCCCGGGCCGCTTTCTATCGGGCGTATACCGTTCGAATAGGGGAGCGATTGCAGGAAGGGCGAGCCGAAGCGATCAGGGAAAGTGACACTCACAGCACCCAGAAAGCCAGTATTTCCGGGACGCTCGTGTTAGCTGACCGCGAAAAAGAAGTCAGTTCATTTCACCGCAAGAACTCTCAAGCGCGTGGAAGCTGGAGCGGGTATTCGGGTGCGGCAACGAGTAATTCCGGCTCGGCTGCCAGCGCCGGTCGCACGGCGGCATCCCGTGCACGTTTGGGAGCCCGCGAAGAAATTGGTGGCTCTCGCCGGGAACTGTGACGCCTTCCTGACATGATTGCGTGGTGCCGAACCCAAGTAGCCAGTCAGCCGTGGCAGTGAATGTCCAAGAAATACGCGATGCAGGTGAGCGCCTTGACGGAGTAATTGCCGACATTCCCGTCGCCAACGCTCGGTGGTTGAGTGAGCTTGTGGGTGGCCCGGTGTATTTGATTCCTGAAAATTTGCAACGAGCAGGATCATTTAAAATCCGTGGCGCATTTAACAGACTCTCCAAATTGACGCAGGAAGAACGTGATCTCGGCGTGGTTGCTGCAAGCGCTGGAAATCACGCACAGGGGGTTGCGTTAGCAGCCCGGATGTTGGGAATAAGGGCAACAGTTTTCATGCCCCAAGGTGCGACGATTCCGAAGGTCGAAGCGACAAAGGGTTACGGCGCAGAAGTCGAGTTCGCTGGATCAAGTATCGACGAAGCATTAGTCGAAGCCAGGGCATTCTCCGACCGAACCGGTGCCATTTTGATTCACCCATTTGATCACCAGGACATTGTGGCCGGGCAAGGAACACTGGGGTTGGAAATCTTAGAGAAAATACCTGATGTCAAGACGGTCGTCGTGTGTACGGGTGGCGGTGGCCTACTCGCCGGCGTGGCCCTTGCAATCAAGTCTTTGAATCCGGAAGTCACCGTCATTGGGGTTCAAGCTGAAGGTGCGGCCGCCTACCCAGCGTCGCTTGCTGTCGGATCACCACAGAAGCTTGACAACATGTCCACTATGGCCGACGGAATTGCTGTTGGGCTTCCGGGCGCAATCCCGTTCGAGATTGTCAAGGAACACGTTGATGAAATCATGACAGTCTCCGAGGACCAACTTTCAAGTGCAGCTCTATTGCTTCTTGAGCGCGCCAAAATGGTTGTTGAACCTGCGGGGGCAGCAGCAACAGCAGCGGTGATGGCGTGGCCAAAGAAATTTGAAGCGCCGGTCGCAGTGGTGCTCTCAGGTGGAAATGTTGACTCGCTCTTACTCCTGCGCATTATTCGACACGGTATGGCGGCGAGTGGCCGTTACATGACCGTGAAGGTGCGCGTGCCAGATTCACCCGGAAACCTTGCCCAGGTTCTGACGGCGGTTCAGCAAGCACATGCGAATATTGTTGAAGTTGATCACAATCGAATGGACCCTTCATTGGGCGTTGACGAAGTTGAGATCGATATTCAAGTTGAAACGCGCGGGAGAGAACATGCCATGGAAGTCATGGAAAGCCTGAACCGTCAAGGGTTTATTGTCGAGGAACTATAGGTATACAGTTCCGCACATGGCAAAAGACGATGCTGTTCATGCAGAGGGTTTGGTCAAGAAGTTTGGGGACGTCAAGGCGCTCGACGGGCTTGATCTTGTAGTCCCGAAGGGAAAAGTTGTTGGCCTGCTTGGTCCAAATGGATCAGGTAAAACGACAACAGTCCGAATTCTTGCGACCTTGCTCAAACCGACGGAGGGAACCGCGTACGTCAACGGATTTAGCGTGGAAAAGCAGGCAGATGAAGTGCGTCATAGTATTGGCCTGACCGGGCAGTACGCGGCGGTCGACGAATTCTTAACTGGCCGTGAAAACTTGCGAATGTTCGGCGACCTCTACCACCTTGCATCAAGTTACGTGAAGGAACGATCGGAAGAATTATTGGAGTGGTTCGATTTAATCGACGCTGCTGACCGACCGGCAAAAACATATTCCGGAGGAATGCGGCGCAGGCTTGATCTTGCTTCGAGTTTGATTGCAAAGCCCAGTATTTTATTTCTCGATGAACCGACAACGGGACTTGATCCTAGGTCTCGTCTTGGGCTGTGGGGCGTAATTGAAAGCTTGGTCGCTGAAGGAACCACCGTCCTTTTGACCACGCAGTACTTGGAAGAGGCCGACAAGTTGGCAGACGACATCGTGGTGATTGATCACGGTCGAGTCATTGCACACGGAACGGCTGAAGTACTCAAAGATCAAATTGGCGGGGACAGGATTGAAGTCACCGTGGCCGACTTTGCCCGCGTAAGCGATGCGCAAGCCGCCCTTATCCCAGTTTTTGCAGGGGAATCCATGGTCAAAGAAAGCATGGTCTCCGGGCCCGTAACGGGTGGTTCAACCGTATTAGTGGACGTTGTTCGACTACTCGATGCCCAAAATATTGCGATAGCAGATTTGGCACTTCGTAGGCCGACCCTCGACGACGTATTTCTCTCGCTCACCGGGCACGGTGCAGAAGACGAAGTTAGGAATTAGGCATGAGTGAGATGAGGACTTTGACAACATCTGCCCCAGTTGCCATGTCTCGCCCGCTACTGGGCTGGACAATTCACGACTCGATCGTGATCGCCAGAAGCACGATCTTGGCATCTTTCCGAATCCCAGAAGCATTGTTTTTCCAACTGATTCAACCGGTAATTTTCGTTCTCCTTTTTGCTTATGTTTTCGGTGGAGCAATACCCATTCCCGGTGGCGACCCTGGAAGTTCGGCCGATGCGAGTCTGTACAGGCAATACCTAATGCCGGGAATCTTTGGTCAGACGGTTGCGTTCGCTGCAGCCGCGAGCACCGTTGGGCTGGCCGAGGCAATGCAGAAGGGAATAATTGACCGCTACAAAGCACTCCCCATGTCCCAGTCCGCGGCGTTAATTGGCAACACTTTCGCTAACGCATTGCGTCAAATCTTGGTTCTCGCTGTGTTGAGCATTACCGGTTATATCGTTGGGTGGAGGATCAACGACGGAATCCTTAACGCGGTCTATGCCTACCTGCTACTGCTCCTTTTCGCCTACACCGTCACGTGGGTTGGCGCATTTGTCGGGCTTTCGGTACCGAATACCGAAACAGCGAATACGGCGGGTCTCATCTGGATTTTCCCGTTGACTTTTTTGTCCAATGCTTTTGTTCCCCTGGATTCATTGCCCGGCTTGCTCAAAGCGTTCGCCGCGTTTAATCCAGTTTCCTCGCTTGTGCTAGCAACCCGAGAACTTTTTGGTAATCCGACGGGTTACGCACCTGGAGTCGAGCCAGAGTTCTGGTCGCTGCAGCATCCAATTGCCTACACGGTAATTTCGTGCACCGTGGTGATTGGGATATTTGCCCCGCTTGCAATTCGAAAGTACCGCACTGTGAGCCGCCGCTAACTTGGTGTGTAGTCCTCAACTTTGAGGATTTCGACAGCCATGTCTTTTCCGTTTGCTAGCTGGTAACTGGTCTTCTCTCCAACTTGTTTCCCTAAAACCGCTGCGCCCAATGGTGAAGTGGGTGAGTAGACATCAATTGCTGCATGCGCGGCTTCCTCGCGCGATCCGAGTAGGAATCTTTCCTCGTCGTCAAAGTCGATCAGACGGACGGTAATCACCTTGCCGTGGCTTACTTCACCTTCTTTGGCTTCTGGGACTCCAATTTGAGAATTTTCCAGTAATTGTCGCAGCTGCCGGATCCGCGCCTCGTTTTTGCCCTGTTCCTCGCGCGCTGCGTGATAGCCACCATTTTCTTTAAGGTCGCCTTCTTCTCGAGCGGCCTCGATCTTTTTTGTGATCTCTGCCCTATTGGGACCTTGGCGGTCTTCGAATTCGGCCGTCAAGCGATCGTGAGCCTCTTGGGTCAACCAGGTTATTTCGGTCATAGCGTTAAACCCTAATACTTTTCCCAGTTTTGTCAGCAGGTGTGTGTCTTATTCATGAAGTCGTTTTCACAAAGTCGTTCATTCCCACGGCTGAGGGGGCGGGGCGACTCCCGCTGGGAATTGTGGTCCCGGCACGCGAGTGGCTTCACCGGTGGGAACGCAAGTGAGGACTTCCACGGCGAAGGAGGGAGCAAGGGTTCGAAGCGAGTAGTCCACCTGTTCATAGTCGCTGCCGCTGGGAACAGTTACAACCGAGTAGCCCACATCAATTCGTTTGGAGTCTTGGGCACGAACAACACAGTCAAGGGCTTCGTTGCCAATTCGACGTACTTCAAAACGCAGGTCAGTTCGTTCAGGGCTAATCACGCTCCACGTGAGCAGTTGGAATTGGATACTTTTTTGGGACATCGAAAATGTTACGAAACCAAGTGCGGCAACGAAAACTAAAACTACGACTGCAACAATCACGGTTTGTAGTGGTTTTTTTTGGTTGAATCCGTATCGATCCGCCATCTCGGGGCTCAATTGGTCTTTGCGAAATGGGCTCGACACACTCCCACACTAACGAGTGACCTACAAGTGGATTAGTGAGAGGATACGTCCGTGCTTACCACCACCAGTGTCGGCTCTACCACTCATGAGCCACTCCGACTTATGGCAATTCATGCTCACCCCGACGACGAATCGAGTAAGGGTGCGGCGACCATGGCCAAATACGTGCAAGAAGGTGTTCAGGTCATGGTGGTTTCTTGCACCGGTGGTGAGCGAGGTGACGTGTTAAATGCTGCCGCGCAAGAGTTGGTTGACCAACTGGGAATTCATGAGGTTCGCCAGCGTGAAATGGCGGAGGCCGCGCACATTCTCGGGGTACAACACGAGTGGCTTGGCTTCATGGACTCGGGATTCACCGAAGGTGAGCCGCTCCCAGAAGACGCGTTTGCGCTTGTTCCCCTCGAAGTGAGCGTTCCGCCACTTGTGAAATTAATCCGGGAGTTTCGGCCTCAAGTTGTCACAACCTATGACGAAAACGGTGGGTACCCGCACCCAGACCATATTCAGACCCACGTTATTACTATGGCTGCAATCCAGGCGGCTGCCGACCCACATGCGCATCCTGAACTTGGTCCGTCACACGTGGTTCAGAAGGTGTATTACAACCAGCAATTTCATAAAGCACGCGTTGTAGCTTTGCATGAACTCTTGGTGGCGCAGAAAATCGAGTCTCCCTACGTTGAGTGGCTCGAAAACTGGGAGGACAAGCCAGAAGACGCTGCACGAGTCACGACCAGTGTTGAATGCGCGCGCTTTTTCCCCATCAGGGACGCAGCATTGAAAGCTCACGCCACTCAAATTGAACCAGATGGCCGTTGGTTTGTTGTTTCGACAGAACTGCAGCAGCAGGCATGGCCAACCGAGGAGTTTCAGCTTGCTTCAAGCCTTGTTGCGACAACGTTGCCAGAGAGTGACCTTTTTGCCGGCCTGCGCTAGTGAGTCAATTAAGGATTAGAGTGGAACCACTATGGAAAATGAACCGGACCTCAGCACCATCATTGACGGTGCAGGCCCTATCGCTGGGCTGTTTGTCCTACTCGTAGGAATTGCCCTTGTTCTGTTGTGGCTCAACATGAATCGTCAAATGAAGCGAATTGACCCTAATCTTCCCCGTAGCTCGGGTGAAGTTCGAATTGCACAAGAACTCGACGGAATAGCGCAGATGGAAGAGCGCGCCGAGCAAGACCCTGATGCGCCAAAGCAGTGATCTTGCCTCTCGGGCAAAAACACCGGCGTCAATTCTGGCGGTGCTCGCACTAATCGGCGTATGTGTGCTGTTTTTCTTCCTCGGTAAATGGCAATGGGACCGCACTCAGGATATTTTGGATGCTGAACGGGCAGCCACATTTGCAGCAGTTTCCGTTGCGGAGATTCAACAGCCGATGAATTCCAAGGATTTCGGTCGGAGTGTGAGCGCGGTTGGGAAGTTCATCGATCAAGATCAAGTTCGAATTGGAAGTCGTTTTTCCCCTGATTCAATTTCAGGGGATTGGATCGTTTCCGCTTTCGAGCTCAGTTCCGGTCAGAGAGTCGCAGTGGTCAGAGGTTGGGTTCCCAAAGGTGGTTCATTTTCGACACCGGTTTCCCAAGTCACTGTGGAAGGGGTGCTTCATCCGAGTGAGTCCTTTTACGACTTTGGTGGAGATCAAAGTGGCGAGGTCGTTGTGATTGATTCTCAGCAGTTATCCGAACTTTGGAATACCGAGTTGCTTGACGGATTCATCGTGATCCAGAGCCAAGTACCGCTCGACTCGGGTGCTCCACTTTTTGTTCCACCAACAATTTCAACAGCAGATGTTGCATTCCCCTTACAAAATTTTTTCTATGCAATTCAGTGGTGGGTGTTCGCGCTCTTTGCAGTGGCTATCTACATTCGATGGCTGGTCTTTGGCAGTAAGTTACGTGCATGATCCAGGTAATGGGTGAAGCCCTGATCGACATAATCGTCTCGCCCGAGGGTGAGATCGATTCCGTTGTGGGTGGGGGACCTGTAAATACTGCGCGAACCATCGCTCGACTTGGAATACAAGCTTCCTTTATCGGTGGAATCTCCCAGGACGCGTTGGGTAAACGAGTCCGACGGTTACTGGACTCCGACGGGGTTAACTGCGCTGTAGAAACTGCGTGCCCCGAACCAACAACACTGGCAATTGCAACACTGGACGAGAGTGGGGCAGCGGCCTACCAATTTCTCATGAATGGCACCTCGTCATTGTCTATCACTCCAGACGTTGCTCTCAAAGCGCTTGACCACAGGGCCATGGCAGTTCACATTGGTACGTTGGCACTAGTTTTCAGGCCGCTATCCCAGGCGACCAGAGCAGTTATTTCGGCCCTAAGCACCCACCAGCTCTTAATGGTCGATCCGAATGCTCGACCAAGTGTGATGAATGATCCCACTGAATTCTGGGAGACGTTCAATGCTTCACTCGTTCGAGCTGATGTAATTAAAGTCAGCGGTGACGACCTCGACTACATGTTCCCCGAACTTAGTAATCACGAGGCGGCAGTCGAAATTCAGAAGAAGTCTCAAGCCGTTGTGCTTTTCACGGACGGCTCCCAAGGCGTTCATGTGTTCACGGAATTGGAGGATTTCTCGTGCGACGTCCCTTCCGTTGATGTTGTTGACACTGTTGGGGCGGGCGATTCGTTTAGTGGTGGATTCCTTTCGCATTGGGATTCACGAGGTTGGACGCGCGCTGATATCCAGGATTGCGCAAAGGTGCGTTCCGCTGTCAATTTTGGAATCAAGGTTGCTGGAATAACTTGCCAGCGGGCGGGTGCCATGCCACCGTTCGCGAACGAACTCGAGTGAACATAGGCTCTGGACATGAACAAAATCCCGACAGCCCTGCTGGCATTTCGCATTATGGCATGGATAACGGGTGTAGTTCTTGCCGTTGCATCAGTGTGGGCGCTGTACGGGTATTTATTCTTAGACTACGGGCTTGAAGGCGGCAAGCCGCTTCTTTACAGCATTTTGTGGATCGCCCACGGCTGGTTGTACTTCGCCTACCTCATTGCAGCTGTCAATCTGGCCTTTCTCTTGAGGTTCCCAATATTCAAAACTCTGGCGTTACTCCTCGCCGGGACGATTCCCTTTGCTTCTTTCTACGCTGATTACGTCATGCACAGGTACGTGCGCTCGCTACCGGCTAAAGAACTGCCTAGTAAGGAAGCCTCCACTCAATAGGGGAATTCCCTTGCGCCTGTAATAGTTCGTTAGTTCTGCTAAATGGCCTACTTCCAAAAAATCCGCGTCGGGCCGATAACGGACTCGGATGCGCACTAGAAATCACAAGATCTTTGTCAAACTCGCTGCCTGATACTTGGGCGTCTTTTCCCCACAAAATTGCAATCGGTGGGCCCTCCGGTCTGGACATCAATGCTGTTATCGCAGCACGAGTAATTGATTCCCAGCCTTTACCACGGTGGCTCCCGCTCACACCGCTTTGCACGGTGAGCACCGAATTCAGGAGCAATACTCCTTGATCCGCCCATGGAGTGAGGTCGCCACTGGCTGGGATGTCCGTACCCCGGTCCCCGACGTCACTGTCAAGTTCGCGAAAAATATTTACCAAACTGCGTGGCAGGGTTATTCCCGGAGCAACGCTAAAGGCTAAGCCAACGCTGTGACCTGGAGTTGGATACGGATCCTGCCCAAGAATGACAACTCTTACGTTCTCAATAGGTTCGGCAAATACCCGAAAAACAAGTTCTGGGGCGGGGAGCCACGAGCGTCCACTGAAGGATTCAACGGCGAGAAAGGTCTCAATTGCGTCGAATTCTTCCTGGAGTCCCTTAAATGCCGGCAACCAACTGGGGTGTACCGACTCGCGACCCAGGGAAGTCGGATTCGGGGTGGTCACCGGTAAAGATTATTAGATGACGCATTGATATTCGGGCCAACCTGCCAATGCGCAAAATGCGTATTACAGTGGTGAACATGATCTGGTTTTGGGGTTTAACCGCGGGTCTTGCCCTCGGGCTTGAGTTTGCCACGACCACCCTTTATTTTGGTCTTCTAGCAGTGGGTGCCACGGGAGGCTTGGCTGTCTCTGCGCTGGGCGCGCCCGTTGCGGTTCAAGTTCTTGTCACAGCTGGAATCACTCTTTTTGGCATCATTGCCATTCGTCCGTTTGCAATTAAGAGGTTCGCGCGTGTTCCCATTGGAGCCCGCACCGGCGTAGATGCCCTGGTTGGATCTGAAGCCCTCACCCTTGGAGCCGTCACTTTGCACCAGGGACAGGTGAAACTCAAGGGCGAAGTGTGGAGTGCCCGTCTTGACCCGGATCTGACTTCCGAACCAATTGAGCCCAATTCAAAAGTTTCTATTTCTCGGATCGATGGCGCTACCGCCTTGGTTTTCCCACTCGACTAAAACAAATAATTAAGGAGTTGTTATGGATCTTGCAGCAGTCATAGTTGGAGTCATCGCGGTGCTGGCAGTGTTGGCACTCTTTCTCTCACGCACTGTGGTGATCGTGAATCAGGCAAGCACAGCAATTGTTGAGCGGCTGGGCCGTTTCCAACGAACGCTCACGCCAGGGCTCACAATTTTGATCCCATTTGTGGATCGCGTTCGTGAGCGGGTAGACATGCGTGAGCAGGTTGCTTCCTTTCCTCCGCAACCGGTGATCACGGAGGACAACTTGGTGGTGTCAATTGACACAGTTGTCTATTTTCAGGTCACTGACCCCAAGTCCGCGACATATGAAATCTCAAGTTTCCTTCTTGGAATTGAGCAATTGACGGTTACCACCTTGCGCAACGTGATTGGTTCAATGGATCTTGAGCAAACCTTGACGTCGCGCGACTCAATCAATGGCCAACTGCGCGGGGTTCTAGACGAGGCAACAGGTCGTTGGGGAATTCGTGTCAATCGGGTTGAACTCAAGGCGATTGATCCACCCCACTCGGTTCAGGAGTCGATGGAGAAGCAGTTGAAAGCTGAGCGGGAGCGCCGTGCGGTAATTTTGACGGCTGAGGGACAAAAACAAAGCGCGATCCTCACGGCTGAGGGACAAAAACAAAGCGCGATCCTCACCGCCGAAGGTTTCGCCCAGTCGGAAGTGGTGCGGGCAAAGGCTGATGCTGAAGCTGAGGTTCTTCGGGCTGAAGGTGAGGCTGTTGCACTAGAAAAGATTTACCAAGCAATCCACGATGCCAATCCAACCTCAGCGGCGCTTGCCCACCGTTACCTTGAAACTTTGCCCATAATGGCACAAGGCGATGCAAACAAAATGTGGGTGATTCCAAGTGAGCTCACGGGTGCAATGGAGGTTTTAAAAAAAGGCTTCGCTAAAGAATAATGAGGAGTGCAATTCCGATTGCAATAATGCCCACAACGATCAACTTGCTCAGTACCGTGTGCCGGTTGGTCGTTGTAGACGGAACTTTTTGGTTCGCTAACTCACCAAGAGTGTTATTCCGATCGATTGCCTGATCGTATTCTTTTTTTGCGTCTTCGAACATAAGGACTCCTTTACCGCTTACATCCTTGCACACCACGGTTGCGAATGCTCCGTTACGCTGAACAGGTGAATCGACTTGCGCAGGCCACTTCTCCTTATCTACTGCAGCATGCCGAAAATCCCGTTGACTGGTGGGAATGGAGTACGGAAGCTTTTGAACAGGCTCGCACAAAAGACGTTCCAATCTTCCTGAGTATCGGGTATTCGGCTTGCCATTGGTGTCACGTCATGGCACATGAGTCTTTTGAAAATGTTGAAGTGGCACGTTTCCTCAACGAGCATTTCGTGAACATCAAGGTGGACCGCGAGGAACGCCCAGACATCGACGCTATTTACATGGAAGCAACCGTCGCCATGACCGGCCACGGTGGGTGGCCTATGTCAGTTTTCCTGGATCATGAAGGTCGTCCGTTCTATACGGGTACCTATTTTCCTCCAACGCCGCACCACGGAATGCCGAGTTTTGGTCAGCTAATCCAGTCCATCTCAGACACATGGACACAGCGTCGCGACGATATTTTGCAAGCCGGTGAACGAATCGTGACGGCCTTAGAAACACGCTCCGCGGGGTTCGATCCAACGGACGTGAGCGCTTTGGATAATGAACAGCTTTGGGAATATTTGCGTGGAGCTGTCAGTGGCCTGGAACATTCATTTGATTCGGAAAATGCTGGGTTTGGTGGAGCCCCCAAGTTTCCACCCTCAATGGTTCTTGAGTTTCTCTTACGCATGACAGGTGACCCAGTGGTGGGTCAAGCAGCAGAGTTCATGGCCAACAGCACTCTTGATTCGATGGCCCGGGGCGGTCTCTACGACCAGATTGGTGGCGGCTTTGCGCGCTACAGTGTTGATGAAGGCTGGGTTGTGCCTCACTTTGAAAAAATGCTGTACGACAATGCACTTCTGATTCGCGTATACACACATTGGTGGCGGCTCACCGGAAATCCACTCGCCGCGAGGGTGGTTCGTGAAACCATTGAATTTCTTTTACGTGAAATGCGTACACCCGAGGGCGCATTCGCCTCTGCCCTTGACGCTGACAGTGAGGGTGAAGAGGGTAAATTTTACGCCTGGACTCACAACGAAATCGCGGAAGTTATTGGTGTGGAGTTCGCTGAAGACGCTTGTCGGCTCTTCGAAGTGACTGAAAGTGGAACTTTTGAGAACGGCAAGTCAACTTTGCAGTTACTCGCGGACCCAGCGGATCCACAGTCATGGTCTGATATGCGTAAAAAACTCTTTGAGGCGCGAAGTGAACGAATTCGGCCGGGCCAAGACGACAAAGTTGTAGCGGCATGGAATGGATTAGCAATCGCAGCACTCGCTGAGGCAGGTGCGATTTTTGATGAACCGGACTGGATCCAAGCGGCCGAGAGGGCCGCAGATTGCGTGATAAGCGTGCACATCGGATCAGGCTCAAAGCTCGCAGGTTTCTCGCGAACCTCGAGAAACGGTTCCCCCGGTAGTAATTCAGCGGTCTTGGATGACTACGCAAACATGGCCGAAGGGCTGTTGACCCTTTACCAGGTGACGGGGGAGTCACCGTGGCTTGATTTATCTCGAACCTTACTGGAAACCGCTCTGGTGTCTTTCGATGACGGGGAGGGTGGTTTTTATGACACAGCTGCCGACTCGGAAAAGCTGATTCGTCGCCCACGGGACTTTGCCGACAATGCAGAACCATCAGGTTGGTTCTCAATGGCGAATCTCCTGACACGATTTAGTGGGCTGGCTTCCGACGACTATTTGATTCTTCGCAAGAGGGCCGAGCAAGCCCTCGGAGTCGTGCCCGAGCTCGCGTTGAGCGCGCCTCGAGCAGTTGGTTGGGGCTTGGTCGCCCTATGGTCTTTGACGCAAGGCCCTTGGGAGGTCGAGGTCAGTGGAGCTCAGAGTGACCTATTTGCCCGTTGTGCACTTCTTTCCCCACTGTGTCCGGAAGTTCGCTGGTCACATGGCGGTGCAGAACAAGCACAGGTGTGTCGCTTTACCGTCTGCGAACTCCCAACGAACAATGTGACCGCTCTCGCTGAATTTCTTCAGGTTAGGCCACATCTGCACGACTTGGTCACGCCAAAGGAGTAATCTCGGAGTTTGAAAGTCCGAGCGAATCGCAATTGTGGAAAGGCTGGGTACAGGTGGGTCTTAAAGATCTCGTCTACGGCATCTACGAACGCAATCTCGCAGCCCACATTCCACCAGAACGGATGCCCCGACACGTCGGCGTGATCCTCGATGGCAATCGCAGGTGGGCAACGGCCCAAGGTTCCACATCTGCGCAGGGTCATGCGGCAGGCGCAGCCAAGATTGTTGACTTTCTGGGCTGGTGTGACGAATCAGGAGTTGAAGTAGTGACACTGTGGTTGCTCTCAACTGACAATTTAAGTCGCCCGGAAGCAGAACTTGAGAAACTCCTAGCGATCATTGAGTCAACGGTCAGCAACTTGGTCCTCGAAGGCCGTTGGCGGATCCATCCCGTCGGTGCTCTTGATTTACTCCCAGCGCACACTGCGAATTTGTTGAAAGAATCCGCTGAGGCAACCACGGACGTCAAGGGTTCACTGGTCAATGTTGCCGTTGGTTACGGCGGTCGCCGTGAAGTCGTTGATGCGGTCCGATCATTATTGTCCGCCCACGCAACCCAAGGAACAAGCCTGGACGAACTTGCACAGTTGATTGACGTTGAGCACATCGCGGAGCACCTTTACACGAAAGGACAGCCTGATCCTGATCTAGTAATTCGAACGTCTGGTGAACAGCGGCTTTCGGGCTTTCTGCTGTGGCAGAGCGCCCACTCTGAGTTCTACTTCTGTGAGGCATTTTGGCCTGACTTCCGCAGAGTTGACTTCCTTCGAGCGGTACGCGCCTACGCCGAGCGAAATCGCCGTTACGGCTCGTGACCACACCGGTAGAGGAGGTCATGAATCCCAACGCGGATTCAGCGCTAGGCCACCCGTATGCACTCGTTCTCATTCTGGCTGCCATTGCGGGGGCCATGGATGCACTTGATTTTCGGGTGTACGGAGTTTTCACCGCAAACCAAGCCGGGAACTTGGTCTTAGTTTGGGAGCGTATGCAAGAGAACCCGGGAGAGGCAACGCTTTCCTTGTTTTCTCTGGCCGGATGCGCAATCGGTGTCACCCTGGTGATCGTTCTACGCTTTAAATTCACTTTTTTTGTAACGCCGTCTGGATCGCGCACCCTGCTCTACTTAGCCGCACTTTTCCTTGCTGTCACCGCGTTTGCAGGTGTCAGCCTCACCGAACCAATAAAGGGTGTGGATACAGGCAAGTTCCCGATCGGATCGGCATCCTGGTGGGCGGGTGCTGTCTCGGTTGGCTCGTCTGCAATGGCCCTTGCCGTGCTTGGCACGATTTTCGTTATGGTGGGAAGCCGCAAAGCCAACGTGATCTCTAGTACAGGTCCCTACATTGACTCTATTCGGTTTGCCGTGGCTCGTGTTTTCGACAGAAGTGGCAACTGGTCCCCGCAGCTAAAGGCCGTTTTCGCATTCCCAATCGCGTGGTCGACGGGTGCGGCCATCGCCTCTTTTGTGCCGCTGAACCGAGGAATCTCTGCAACTTTTTGCGCAATAGTGGTGTGTCTGGCTGCTTTTCTATCTCGACGCGTCGGCCCCAAAAACCCATAATCGGACACTTTGTGGGATAGGTCACAGGGGGTTCGGTAGGTTAAATCCCCCATGGACCCATTCTTCTACGTTCAAGTACTGCAAAAAAGACGTTTCCCACCAATTCGCGGGTGACAAATTGGATTTTTTAAGGCACGGTAGTACCTGTTTGTTCGGTCAATGGAAGGTACGTGTGCGTCGTTTAGCAAAGGTTGGAAGGCTCGCGGTGATTGCAGCCGCGGCTTTTGCGTTGTCCATGCCAACAACTTCAGCCATAGCCGACGAGACCTTGCCACCGGCGCCGAGCGACCCAGTTGTTGTTGAGCCTGATCCGGCCATACCCGAGGGTGACGAAGGAAATGATCCTGCCGCAGATAAATCCGCGCAGCGAAAAGTTCGGATCGCAGTGGAGACCGCCCATGCGTTTGGGTCTCCCGAATCGAATGACCGGATCGGGTTTGAGACCAGTTTGTACCAGGGGAAATGGTTTATGCCGGCCAAAGAGGGTATTCGCAAATGCTTGTCCAAGCTCGAATCCCACCACCACTACAAGGCGGGAGCCGGTGGCTACTACAAAGGGGCCTATCAATTTTCTAAGCCACTTGCTCAGGGCGTCACGTGGACCATGCAGCGTGAAGTGAAAAAGGAAATGGGTAGTGCCGCCGTGGACTTAGTCCAGAAGCTTCGCAAAACCCCGATGAATCAGTGGAATCGTTATTGGCAGGACCGTGCTTTCTGGACGGTGTGGCGCAAGGGTAATGGGAAACACCATTGGAATGCTGGTCGCGGTCGCTGTTTCTAGTGAGAAATAGCTATTTTGGTGGTCCAACTGGAATGTTGGCGGCTATTGGCCGCAGGGTTTCCGCGAAAAAGTCATTTCCTTTGTCGTCGACCACGATGAAAGCGGGGAAGTCAACAACATCGATTTTCCAGACTGCTTCCATGCCAAGTTCGGCGAAGTCGAGTACTTCAACTTTCTTAATGTTGTCTTGGGCGAGCCGTGCAGCTGGCCCACCGATTGAACCCAAGTAAAAGCCTCCGTTGTCCTTGCAGGCTCGAGTGACTTCATTGCTGCGGTTTCCTTTTGCGAGCATGACCATGGAGCCGCCTGCTTTCTGAAACTGGTCGACATAGGAATCCATTCGACCGGCAGTCGTAGGACCAAACGAACCAGATGCCATCCCGGTGGGAGTTTTTGCAGGTCCCGCGTAATACACGGCGTGATTCTTCAGATACTCGGGCATTGGCTCGCCTCGATCAAGCATGGCCTTAATACGTGCATGTGCAAGATCACGTGCAACTACGAGTGAACCGGTGAGTGAGACGCGCGTGCGAATCGGCAATTTACTCAGTTGCTCGCGGACCTCGCTCATGGGTGCATCTAAGTTGATATGCACGGTGGTGTCGTCGAGGTGAGTGTCTTCCACTTCTGGCAAATAGTGGGCTGGCTCGGTTTCCAGTTGTTCTAGAAAAATTCCTTCGGGCGTGATCTTCGCTTTAGCTTGGCGGTCCGCAGAGCAAGAAACAGCTATTGCGACAGGGCAGGAAGCCCCATGTCGCGGTAGTCGAATCACCCGAACATCGTGGCAAAAATATTTGCCGCCAAACTGTGCACCGATTCCAAATTCTTGTGTTTGCAAAAAAACTTCATTTTCCATTTCGAGATCCCGATAGCCGTATCCGTTGGGTGATCCATGGATAGGCAAGCCGTCAAGGTAATGGGCTGATGCAAGTTTCGCGGTCTTCAGTGCGTACTCCGCACTGGTTCCACCTACGACTATTGCAAGGTGGTATGGCGGGCAGGCAGCTGTACCGATTGCCCGCAATTTCTCATCGAGAAATGCCTTGAACTTTGAGGGATTGAGTAGTGCCGCAGTTTCCTGGTACAAGAAACTCTTATTGGCACTGCCACCTCCTTTTGCCATGAAGAGAAATTCGTAGGACGAGTTCTTGGACGGATCGGAATACAGTTCGATTTGCGCCGGAAGGTTTGTCCCCGTATTTCGTTCTTCCCACATATTTATTGGGGAGAGTTGCGAATACCGCAAATTTAATTGTTCGAACGCATCAAATACTCCGCGCGAAATATCTTCACTGTCCTGACCTGAAGTCAATACGTACTGGCCACGCTTGCCCATAATTATTGCGGTTCCCGTGTCCTGACACATTGGAAGAATCCCACCGGCCGCAATGTTTGCATTCTTGAGCAAATCCAGGGCCACAAAGCGATCGTTGGGACTTGCTTCTGGATCCTCCAGAATTCTCTTGAGCTGGGCAAGGTGATCGCTGCGTAGCAGGTGCGAGATATCTCGCATGGCGGCAAAAGTTAGGTTTGTCAAAGCACTTGACTCAACTCGAAGGAAGTTGTGTCCCCCCAGTTTCTCAACGCTCACACCCTCATTTGTGAGAAGTCGGTACTGGGTTGAGTCAGATCCGAGTGGGAGCAGGTCACTGTATTGAAATTCACTCACGGGAACACTTTAGGCCGGACCGACCCAGAATGCGGCAAAGGCCGGAATGTGAAGTGCGTCTCCGGTGACAACCACAGAATGCCCCGTAATGAGATCGACGGGCTCTATTGGGTACGGAAGTTCTGCCAGATCAAGAGTTATGTTGTTTTCGCTAACGTTATAGATCTCGAGCAATTGCCCGAATTCACCTTCTCGAGTTACAAATGAAACGGCAGGAGCACTCGTGGACGAGACTCGCGTAGTTTGGCGCGCGTGCAATGCTGGCAGGGCCTTTCGGGCTGTCGCAAGGAGTGTGAGCCGCTGAGTGAGTTCTTGTGCCACCGAAGTCGAGTAAGGGCCGTCTTCCTGCGGGAAGTACGGCCGGTGCATCCAACGGTTGTCACCTGACTCCTCGATATTCTCTCGATACGAGTGGTCGTTGAGTAAACCGAGTTCATCTCCCATGTACAGCAAGGGCAGGCCACCAAAGCCATACACAATTGTGTAACCCAAAACGATCCGATCGATTGCCTCGTTTATCTGATCTTGGTTTTGGTTGTGGATCGCGATTTCAAGTCCTGCCAAACTCGCAGTGGAACCTGAAATCCTTCGATCGCCTGTTTCTGGGTTGTATTGAAAAACCTCACCTCGAGCAAATGAACCTTCAAAGCCTCCGCTGTAAAAATTTGCGAGAAACGATCGATGCCCAAAACCGTCCCAACCAAGACTGCTGGCATCAGAGTCGTCTATCGCCCAACCGATATCGTCATGGCATCGCAGGTAGGTGGTCCATGTCGTTCCAACTGGAAGTGCTTCAAAGCGGTTAAGCGCAACTTCCATGAGGCGGGAATCGCGTGCTGCCAACGCAGACCAAATCTGAACCATGAGTGAATTGTGATACGCCACGTCACTGACCTTGCCCGCGTATTTGCCCTTGCCGAGATAGGCGCCTATGTCGTGGGGTCCGACGATTGCTTCAGCTTGGAAAATAAGCGAGGGCGCAACGATTCGTGCAAATGCGCGCAGGATTTGAGTAATGCTGTGGACTTCGGGCAGGTTTTGCGAGGAGGTGCCTAAACGTTTCCACATGAAGGCGATCGCGTCTAACCTCAGGCAGTCGACCCCTTGGTTGGCCAGAAATCCAATAATGTCCAAATATTCAAGGAGAACTTCCGGGTTCGACCAGTTGACATCCCATTGATACGAATTGAAAGTGGTCCATACCCAGGCATGAAGTTCCTCACTCCATGTGAAGTTGCCCGGCGCAAAATCGGGAAATACTTCAGGCAGGCACGCCTCGAACTCGTCAGGTGTCACGCGATCTGGATATACATAAAAGTAAGCCTGATATTTAGGGTCTCCGTTTTCGGCTCGCACCGCCCATTCGTGTTCACGCGCAACATGGTTAAGGACAAGATCAATAGTGAGGGTGATCTCGTTGTCGTGAAGTTTCTCCGTTAGTTCCGCTAAGTCCTTCATGGAACCAATTGCGGGGTTGACCTCGCGGTAGTTCATGACCGCGTATCCGCCGTCATTTTCTCCGGGGCGTGGTTGCAGCAATGGCATCAAATGTAAATAGGTGATTCCAAGGGATTTGAGATAAGGGATTCTCTTAGCCACGCCATTGAGGTCTCCTGCAAACCGGTCAGTGTAGGCGACATAGCCGACAGCTTTTTCACTCTGAAACCAATCGGCCGGCTGGGCTAGATCACGGGCTTTGAGTTTCTTGGTGCGTTCACTGTAGTTCCGTTCAGCAATGGCAATTACGCTGGCGTAAACCGAATCTGGATCTGTGAAGCCGAGGTCGTCGAGACCCAGTCGAATATCAGGGCCGAAACTCGCCAGGCGCCTGGCAAATTCCGATGGCATACCTAGAAGGGTTCCGTGAAGTCGAGGGTTGAATTTACAGTTGAATACTGTGAATTTGGTGCGTAGTGGTGCTCGCTCTTGATCTCACGAATTGTCTTGCTCTTGCTCCGCATGACAATCGAATTCGTAGTTGGGCCATTATGGCTGTAACGGACTCCTTGGAGTAATTCACCATCGGTGATTCCTGTCGCACAGAAAAAGTTGTTGTCACCCGTTACTAGGTCCCGTGTATCCAAAATTCGGTCAAGGTCGTGACCCGCATTGATCGCTTTGTCTCGCTCCGCTGCATTGGTTGGCCAGAGTTTTCCTTGGATCTCACCACCGAGAGCCGTCATGGCGCACGCCGCGATGATTCCTTCCGGTGTTCCACCGATTCCCATCAAGACATCGATCCCAGTATTTGGTCGAGCGGCCATGACAGCTCCGGCAACGTCACCGTCAACGATGAACTTAATGCGAGCACCTGCTTCTCGAATCTCCCGAACCAATGCGTCATGTCGCGGTCGATCCAGTAGGCATACGGTTAGTTCGGAAACCGATTCACCTTTCGCTTTCGCAATTTGTGCCAGGTTCCATGCGGTTGGTGCCTCAATGTCAATTGAGCCGGCTGCTTCAGGCCCGACCACGAGCTTCCTCATGTAAAAAACAGCGCTGGGATCAAACATCGTTCCGCGGTCTGCAACGGCGATTACAGAAATCGCATTTGGCATTCCTTTTGCAGCGAGTGTGGTGCCATCAATCGGGTCAACGGCAACATCTGCTGCGGCACCCGTGCCGTCGCCAATTTGTTCACCGTTGAACAGCATTGGAGCTTCGTCTTTCTCCCCTTCGCCGATCACCACGATTCCGTTCATGGAGACCCCACTGACAAGGGTGCGCATCGCATTGACCGCGGCTCCGTCGGCACCGTTCTTGTCACCCCGCCCTACCCACCGAGCCGCGGCCATGGCTGCAGCTTCGGTTGCGCGAACTAGTTCGAGGGCCAGATTCCGCTCGGGTCCCACCTTCTCGTTGGTCTCACTTGCATCCATGCCGACAGCGTAGCGGTGTTGGGTGAGCCACAAGTCGAGTAATGAAGCATTATTGGGTTGTGACTACGCCTGTTCCTACCGGAAAACGTAATGCGCGGATGCGACACACCGTGCGAGACATGGTTCTCTCACTTGCCGTGGTGCTCGGCGTTATTGGCCTAATCATGTTGTTAACCAGTACGCCAAATCCGGATCCGGTCCGAGAGGTTGATCCCATCTCAACTTTCACACTAGCGAGCGCACAGGCGAGTTTCCCTGTTGTCATCCCGGAACTGGATGGATTGAGGGCGACAAGTGTTCGTTGGGAGCCAACACAGTATTCACAATCAGAACCCGTTTGGCATGTCGGTTTCGTAACCGCGAGCGAAGAGTATTTGCAGGTTGCGCAGTCCGCCACTACCGACGAAAAATTTCTTTCTAATGAACTTTTGGGAGTGACGGCCTCTGGGGAAGAAACGATCTCTGGGCAGAGTTGGCTCATATTTGACGGAGGTAACTCTCGAGCCATGGTGAATGTGACACCGAAGGCAACAACCGTAGTGAGTGGCACCTTGGAATTGGTCGAGCTGAAAGAAGCAGTCGAGTCGCTTAAGACTCTTCCTGTGGTGGAGTGACGCGCTCGCTTGCAGCGGTGAGCCACTGCTCACAAATTTGAGCCAATTCTTCACCTTTTTCCCACAGGGCTAATGACTCTTCTAAACTCTGGCCTCCCCTTTCAAGTTGTGTTGAGATTGCCGCAAGTTCGTCCCTTGCTTGCTCATATCCGATCACTTCGCTCTTAGCCATTTCATTCCTTACTTTGTGTTAATAATTCGAATTGCAGAGAACTCACCGACACTGACCCTGATGAGAACGCTTTGGTCTACTTTCACTTGGGATTCCTGCCGAATAATTTCACCGGATTCGCCTTGCACGATCGCATAGCCGCGTTCGAGCGTGGCGGCAGGTGAGAGGGCCCTGATTTGTGCACGAAGATGTGCAATAGCAGTTGATTCACTTTCAATTAGGTGGATAACGCGCTGGTTCATGCGATGTCGAATGTCTTTGAGTTTCATCGAGTTCAGATCAATTAAGTTAGAGATCGCGCGTGAGTTCCTTGAACGAAGGTCTGTGATTTTCCTGCGTTCTTCAATCACCGAGGGCACGATCCGTTTTGCGGCATCGGTTGGGGTGGATGCTCGAAGGTCGGCGACAAAGTCTAAAAGTGGAGTGTCTTGCTCGTGGCCAATCGCGCTTACAATAGGAGTCCTCGCCGCACTTGCTACCCGCAATAGCGCTTCATTGCTGAATGGCAAAAGGTCTTCCATGCTCCCACCACCGCGTGCGATCACAATCACGTCAAGGTTTAGAGCGTCGAGTTCCTTAAGGGCTGCCGACACTTCGGACACGGCATTGGCTCCTTGAACGGCAACTTCCCTAATCTCAAAGTCGGCCCCTGGCCAGCGATCCTTTGTATTGGTTAGGACGTCATGCAGTGCATCGCTTTGACGTCCGGTGATAAGGCCAATTCGTCTTGGTAAGAACGGTAGTGACTTTTTACGCTCGGGGGAAAACAACCCTTCAGCGGCCAGTTTTTCCTTCAACACGGCTAGCTGCGCGAGTAGCTGGCCGATACCGACCGCTCGAATCTCGCGCGCGAAAATACTTAATGAACCATTTGCGGCATAGAAATCGAATCGGCCGTACACAATAACTCTTTGGCCATTGGCGAGCGGTGGGTCCATGGCCCCGATCAGTGCCGAATTCACTTTTACTGTGAGAGAAAACTCAGCTTCGGTATCCCTTAGGGTGATGAACTGCATTCCAGCACCAGGCCGAACCTTGTATTGAGCGACCTGGCCCTCGATCCAAATCGAGCTGAGACGGTTGATGTAGTCGTTGAGGAGATTAGAGATCACACGCACGGGAGCGGGTGATTGCTCCGAAGTCTCCAATGCCACCTGCGCAGCCTAAGCGGGCACCGGGTCTTATGCCTACGATAGTGCCATGGCTTCGACGAAAAAAGTTCTGTTGGCGGCTCCGCGCGGCTACTGTGCTGGTGTTGACCGAGCAATCCTCACGGTGGAAAAAGCCCTAGATCTGTATGGCGCGCCACTGTACGTTCGCAAGGAGATTGTTCACAATAAGTTCGTTGTTGAGTCTCTCGAGGACCGAGGAGTTATTTTCGTTGAGGAACTTGACGTCGTTCCTGAGGGTTCAACCGTTATTTTTTCGGCGCACGGAGTGGCACCGAGTGTTCACCAGGAAGCGGCCGAACGTTCCCTGAAGACAATCGATGCAACGTGTCCGCTTGTTACCAAAGTTCACGCTGAAGCTAAACGTTTCTCTAACGAGGGGCTTGACATTATTTTGATTGGTCACGCAGGCCACGAAGAAGTTGAAGGGACCATGGGGGAGGCTCCAAACTCGATTACGTTGGTTCAAAACCCCGAAGAGGCTCGCAACCTTGAAGTCGAGAACCCTGAAAAACTCATTTGGCTTTCCCAGACGACACTCTCAGTTGACGAAACAATTCAGACCGTGGACGTCCTGAAAGAGCGCTTCCCTGAAATGGCGAGTCCGCCGAGTGACGACATTTGCTATGCAACCCAAAACCGTCAAACTGCGGTGAAAGCAATGTCACCTCATTGCGACGTCGTTATTGTCGTGGGTTCGGGCAACTCTTCTAATTCGGTTCGCTTGGTGGAAGTTGCTCTCGACGCTGGCGCAAAGGCTTCCTATCGGGTGGACAGTTTCCGTGAACTCAGAAGTGAGTGGGTTGACGGAGCATTGACTGTCGGGGTAACCAGTGGGGCATCCGTTCCCGAACTCCTCGTTCACGAAGTAATCACCTGGTTGTCCGGTCATGGGTTCAATGACTGTGAGGAAGTACGAACCGCCGAAGAGACCCTCATGTTTGCCTTGCCACCTGAATTGCGCCGGGATATCAAAGCGGCAGCAGCTCAGCAATAGCAATAGTTGCAAGAAATGTCAGCGCGATGAGCGCCGGCGGAATGCGACAACACCGAGGGCAATAATCGTTGATCCGATCACCCAGTACCAGTTGTTCCCTAGAACAAAGAACACGGTAACGAAGCGATTGATCAAGGATGTGTCGGTAACGTTAATTTGACCTACCGTAATTGCCATGACGAAAAATGCGATGGCTGGAGCAAAAATAGCCTGCGAGTCGTCCTGTGCCCGGACTGCCAGGCTCCCAAAAATGGTAGCGACTAAAAGCCCGAATCCAGAAAGTGCGCCAGGCTCCCCACCAAAAATCAAGACGTCGAGCAAACCGAAAACCAGAGTTACACCAATTGTGATTCCATACACGTAGAGCGCACCCAAGGAGCCGAACACTGCCCCACGTTGGGTGTATTGAGTGTGTTGAGTACTGCGTTCTTCTCGCGGGATAACCGGTGGCGATACGTGTCCGGCACGTTCTGGAACAGGCGAATGCATTGCAATCCCGACTTCGCTGACATGTTCCGATTCTGGCCGGACATCCACTCGTTCAAGTGTTCGCAACTTGGACGTCCGAGCTGAAGAAAGTGCGAGCAGCGCCTCTTCATTTCCCTGCACACCTTGACTTCTGAAAACCCGACCGGTTTCAATTGGGCCAACTGACCTGGGCTCGACTACCGCGACCTCGTCCTCGACCTCAAAGTTTTGCACTGGAGGGACTGGCTCGTCGGGGCGGAATAGGGCCTCGTATTCGTCCCCGGGTTGATCAGTCACTGGCTCAGGTTACCTAATCAGGCTCTGGGAGTTCAGAAGCGAACACTTCAAGGACCGGTGTGTCCGTGAGAGCGCTCTCGTTTTTGCTTCCCCTGACCCCTAGCTCGGTCAATGCGCGCCCAGTTGGGCGAAGCCGGGCGTCAACTGAACGAACGGCACTGTTGTAGTGCCCAACGGAGGAATTTAGTGACTTGCCAAGGCTGGCGAGATGGCCGAGTACCACGTCAAGCCGGGAATAAAGATCCCGAGAGAGTTTGGCAATTTCCTGCGCCTGCTCAACCATGTCACTGTTTTGCCAGCCGAGTGAGACAGCCCGCAGCAATGCAAACAAAGTCGTGGGAGTTGCCGGAACGATATTACGACTGAAGGCAAAGTCAAGCAGGTCGGGGCGTTGGTTAAGAGCTGCTTCCAGGAGCGCCTCGGAAGGTAAAAACATGACAACAAAGTCAACGGACTCTGTGACCTCAGCGGAATACGCTTTTCGACTCAGTTGTTCAACATGGCGAACTACCGCGTCCGCGTGCGCGATCAGAAGCGCATCGATACTTTCCTCAGACTGATTCCCCGCGCTACGAAGGAATGACTCCATTGGCGTTTTTGCATCAATCAAAATACAACGTCCATTGGAAAGCATGACTTGTAAATCCGGGCGTAATTGACCTTGGGCACTGTCAATCGTGTTTTGGTCTAAGAAGTGAACGCGTTTGATCATGCCGGCAGCTTCGACTAACCGTGTGAGTTCCATTTCCCCCCACTGCCCGCGCGCTCCTGATCGGCTGAGCACCGAGCTGAGTTGCTGCGCCTGGGTCTTTACTTCCGAAACCGAACGAAGCAGGCTCTCAGATTGGTTCGCGAGTGACCGGGTGAGTTCAGTTTGCAAGGAAGCTGAAGCCTGTGCCGAAGAGATCTGTTGGGCAGAGACCGAGTTCGTGATTCGGTCAACGGCGTCTGAGAGGGAACTAAGGCCGCTCTCAAATTCTGGAACGCTAGAGGAGTCCTTGCCTCGAGATCCGAGGAAGTAACCGAACCCAATTGAAATAAACACGAGAATAATTACAGCAATAATTACAACGACGAGCAGCGCGAGTGAATCCATCCGTCGATACTGACATGTATGACCGACATTTAGGTTGATTGAGTCTCAATCTAGACTCGCGGCCGTGGGACTAACTCTTGGAATCGTCGGCCTGCCCAATGTGGGCAAATCAACCCTGTTTAACGCATTGACAAAGAACGATGTCCTTGCCGCGAATTACCCCTTCGCAACTATCGAGCCCAACACGGGCGTGGTCGGCGTGCCCGATTCCAGGCTGAATGACTTAGCCAAAGTGTTCGGTTCTGAAAGAGTTATCCCGGCCAGTGTGACGTTCGTTG
>ENA-OQVM01000094-OQVM01000094.1-marine-metagenome-genome-assembly--contig:-NODE-94-length-133161-cov-11.627393_pt1 | contig 133161 bp, 107 predicted proteins | sample MGYA00237776_ERZ505498 | MGnify/ENA primary metagenome ERZ505498 (study PRJEB26159, sample SAMN06265151) | marine metagenome | isolation source: Helgoland LTER site | place: Germany:Helgoland, sampling... | reverse complement strand
GCCACTCGAGCACTGTGTAACTAAAGGTTATAAAGTGTTATAAAGTGGTTTGAGGCCTGAAAACACTGGGTTTTCCGACACCAGTCCGCCCGTGCAATTTGCCACCGCTGCACCTGTTTTTTTGTGCCTGAATGTGTCCGTCGCCAGAGTTTTTGGAACCACTGACTCCGTAAACTAAGAAAGAGTTTGGCTGCTCAGGCCGTGCCGATTCAGACCGCTACCTGATCCTTGGCTTTGACACTGAGTGCTCGCGCAAAGTGGACGAGCCTGAGCCATATCAGCTTGTTCTAGAACTGCATTTCTATAATGATTTGCGCTAAATAATTGTTGTAAAACAGTTATTTAAGTCAGCTTCGAGGATGTTCGACTTAGCTCATGATATTATAATCAAATCCGTTGCAAATAGTATGAGTGCCGTGACGGACATGGGCATTGGTAAACAGTCTAAGACACTGAACAAGAACCAGATCGAGATGGTCTCAACCTACCTGCGATCCAAGAGAAATGGACTGAGGAACCAGACCATATTCCTGCTGTCGGTAAAGAGTGGTCTGAGAGCCAAGGAGATCGCTTCCCTGCAGTGGAAGATGGTGGTTCAGCCTGACGGGGAGATTGATGACTACATCAACCTGCCCAACTCATCATCCAAGGGATGGAGTGGCAAGGTGATCCCGCTGCACAGCTCCTTGAAGGTAAACCTGAATGAACTGCTGGAAGAGCAGTCACGGATCAGGACCTTTGATCTTGATACAGCCTATGTTGTGAGGACTGAGCGCTCTGCCTCTACGTCTGCTCAGTCCATCGTCAACATGTTCAGTGGCTGGTACAGGGACCTTGGCCTGATTGGCTGCTCATCTCACAGCGGAAGAAGAACCTTCATCACCGAGACAGCCAAGAAGATCTCGACAGTGGGTGGATCACTTAGGGACATACAGATGATGGTGGGGCACTCATCACTGCAGACCACTCAGCGGTACATTGAGAGCGATAGTGAAAGCCAGATGAGGGTGGTCAATTTGCTTTAACCGCTTCATTTGCTCATGGCGAACCTGGACCAAAAGCCTCGTCGGAATGGTCCCATTCTACGAATGTAAAGCTCTGCAAACACGATTGTCATGACCGATATACAAAAATCCCAGAATGCTCCTCCCATGATCTCAGAGACAGGCCCTATGTAAGTAAAAGCTAGAAGACGATGCATCGCTGGCCCCGCTGCAAGAGCATATGATCTGATCATCCAACTTCGATGATTCTGGATCTTTTTGTTCAGGACAAAGTACAGGGCAATGATTGGGAATATGGTGAGTCCAGCACCCCAAAGCAGATTGCTAGCCACATTCAAGGGAACAAAGCGTTGAGGAAATGAAGCGGTCAACCATACCGCACAGATACCCGTAATTATTGCAGCAGGAATGTAGGCGTAACCAAAGATACGGTGCAGCCGCCGATACCGTGTTTGGACTGTTGGGTTGAGAGTGACCACAGCCGCCAGCATCATCACTACACCTCCAAATATATGGGCAAGTATTGGAATTGGGTGCGCTCGGTGATGGATGGTTGTATCGATTTCCATCTCACACCCTGCTTCTTCAAGCATCTCATTCGATAATGAAGATAAGTCTGCATCTTTAGGTGACAGGGTGCATGAAGCGTTGTCACTCAGCTGACTGGATACAGTGGCCCTCATCTGATCTGCAGACGCCAGGGTGGCGTTGGTTCTGTCTATAACTCCGCCTGTGATGAATAGAACTGCTAGTAGCAGGAAGAACGATGAAGCTAGGATATGTGTGAGTTTCACGTGAGCTTGGTCCAGTAAATTACTTTATGCACCACTAAATTCGGTGCCTTAACCGAAGCAATACACGCTGACGGTTCGCGATCGTTTACGCTTGAGGCATGCCAATAAGTTAAAATTGGTTTCTGCTCTGATCACTCTCCAACAAGTATCACCGTCACTGGACCTGTCTTGGTCTGTTTATCCAGTTCCTTGATCAAGGCTCTCTGGTCATCCTTAGAGCTGACTTGGACTGAGTGGATCCTGGGTCTGACCAAGGACTGAATGAAGCGGATGAGTTCATGCTTGGTCTTCATCAGAGCACCTCTCTCCAGTTATCGTTATCCAAGTGAGGTATCCTGGGTGGATCATACATGGGTGAAGTCTGCTCACTGAGCTGAGTGAGGAGCTCATGGATCTGATTGGTCTCTTTGAGCCGAGTGAACTCAGTGCGGACAAAGTGATCCATGTAGCTGACCAGGTAGGAGGTTCTGCTGCCTCTCTTGAACTTAATGATCTGATCAAAGTTGGTGAGGATGGAGTGGGGTGCTCTGAAGGTGATGAGCTTGGTTCCGTCTGTTGTCATTGGTGCTCCTAGTGTCTCTGGATTTGAGTAGTTGCTGAAGGATCCAGCTGGTGTCTCTGGATCTGAGTTGGAGTAATTTTAGGTACTACTGGACATTAAAGACCGAAGCTCTTCGGTCCCTTGATGTCGGTTACTCGAGTGGTGTCAGACGGAGATTGTTCTCTGCAGGTGACTAACTGAAGTGACAGTTTTGCCAGTCGATATGGTCACTGAGCTCAGAAGACTTGGTGATGTAGGAGATCCAGCCCTCTAGACCTCCAAGCTCAGTGTTGGGTCGATCAAAATGGATCTGGTGATAACCCCACAGGGTCTGGTTGACCCAAGTGTTCTCAATCATCTGACAGAACTCAGGGAACTGAACTCTGGCAGGCATATCAATCACGGTGTGCTGGTGGTGCCTGACGCCATCACTGCCGCCTTCCTCCACCACAATCATGTTTAGTCTCTTGCCGTGACGTCTGTAGGCATTGCCGAAGAGCTGCTGGTTTAGGCAGTTGGAGAAGTGCCTGAAGTTCTGCCTCATCCTGTCCGTAGTCAAAGGACCGAAGTCCTTTAGTCGCTGCTTAAGCGTGAAGGTGACAAAGACAGGGTCATCAAAATGGACTTGGTTTAGGAATGATCTGAGGTCTGAACGCTGTAGCATTGGTTTCCGTATATAAGGGTTATTCACTCCTTATATTTATACAAATGCAGACCTTCAGAGTGGGAACTGGAGCTGACCTGTAGCCGATCTATGGCTCTTCCTGCCCTCCAAAGCTCTGCAGGTTCAAAGCCATCTCTTTGGATAGCGGTAAGAAACGAGCGTAGAAGCGCTCAATCTGGTCCACTGACGTTCCAGCATTCTTCGCCAGGTTAAAGATGTTCACCTTACCGTGGCTGAGAATGATCCTCATGCAGATCGCTGTGTGTCGGAGCGAGTACATGGTGAGCTTTCTGCCCGTGGCCTGATCAACCTCCACCCCTGCCCTTTCCATCAAAGTATGGAACTGGCGCTGCACGACCTTTGAAGCCGTCATTCGGTTCTTGTACTGCGGAAAGAAGATGTAGTCGTCTGGCTCATAGCCTTCATGGCGTTGACGGATCCGATCATAGACAGCAACAGCTGCAGGCATGGTGTTGGCTGAGCGGAACCCTGTCTTGCCATCGCGTACCGTCACCACAAGACGCTTTGGATCATCGGCGATGACCACGTCGCTGTGCTTGATGGCATAGAGCTCTGTCGTAATTGGACGCACAAAGGAGTGAGTGACGAACATTACGATGTCATACAGCTCATCTGTAACGGGAACGCCTCGGACAGTGATGCCCTCCCCCGCCATTACTTTGGCCTCTGCCAGCAGCTTCTTGTAGGCATCGTCCTCCTTGTTCACCAAAGGATGAAACCTAAAGAAAGGTCTGGGATTGTCTCTTTGCTTGGCTCTGGGTGTCGAAGGCACAATGTCGATCACGCCTTCATCTCTGGCCACCTTCAGTACGTTCCGAAACGCTGCCATCAAGGTGTTCTTGGTCGATGACGTAATGTCTGGCCTCTTGGCTGCCAGCTCAGCCAGATACTCTTGGAATGACGCTGTCTTCAGCGTCCTGACGTCCTTGTCACCAAAGTAAGCGTGCAATCCCCAGTCTTCGTTTTGCACGGCCCAGAGCAAGGACCTGACGTAGCCAGCGCTCTTGTTTCCCAGTTGGGCTTCACGCTGCATGGTGTGCAGCATCTTCAGAGCAAAATGTTTGAAGGTGTACTCAGGCTCGACCACCTTCTCCTTCTTCAACAGGCTCAGCGCCAGATCCTGGGCTACATCGCGAGCCATCAGCGAGCTCTCCTCGCCTGTAGATTTGACGACGTACTTCTTGGATCGACGATCCCAAATCCGCACGTACCAGAAGGGAGAACCCTTTACGCGGTAGATCGAAAGACCTTTGTAGAGCTTGATGGCTTGAGGCAGTGTAGGCATCGTGAACCATTAGTTATAAAGCACTGTTGTACAGTACCTCTTAACCCATTGATAGTAAACAAATGCCCGATAACTTTTAATCAGCGGGTCGTAGGTTCGAATCCTACAGGGCACACCACTTTCCTCCGACACATCAACGGCTTAGTCGCGCAACCCTCCGTGGGTTCTGCGTAGCGCAAAGTTCTAAAGTGGTTTGCGGCCTGAAAATGGCGCGCGCGGCGACGGATGTCTGTCGAGGTTCAGACGCGCTGCACGGCTTGCTCAAGCAAAGTCCTCGGTTACACAGGTCCACCGAAAATCGTTGTTCGCGCGCGCCTCGACGTCTTTTAATTAGGCACTGACCTCTTCTGGTTCCACTTCTTACGCCTTCCTCTGGGCGTAACCCGCTGACATGCGAGATTTGGTTTGCCTTTGACGCGCGACAACACACGTTTCCTTCATGAGTTCTTCAAAAACATTCCCCCCTGACCACGTCAGCGAGATCATCAGCATGGCCCTGTCCGACCATGTTAGCTTCGGTGATATTGAGACCGAGTACGGGATCAGTGAGAAACAGGTGAAACTGCTGATGAGAACAGAACTCAAAAAAAGCAGCTACAGAACGTGGCGTAAGCGGGTTCGAGAATTCAGTGATCGCAGAACCAATTACAAATAGGTTGTATTCGCCCGTTGAGCGTTCAATTCGCGCATAGAAAACGGCGATTGGCCCACGAAAAAGCCGGGCCCCATCCAACGATGGAGCCCGGCTCATCAATGTTTTCGCCCCGGCGTTCAAGGCTGCGGGGCGGATGCAGAACCCGCTTTACTTGCGAGAGTCTTCCAGTGCCTCGTTGGCTTCAATCGCCAGATCTTCGAGGATGATTTCGTAATCGCCACCTTCGAAGATTTCACCCAAGGCTGGACCCGCCAAGCGACGAACGTCCTGATACGCTGCAACAGCAGCTTCGATCATGCCGTAACCGAGGTAAGCCGAACCCGTGGCCCACTGCGGCTTCTCAGCGCGGTGCGCGTCAAGCATCTCAAGCGAAGCAAGGTTTGCTGGGTAGTAGTCGGTCGCACGGATGAAGTCAGCCTGCATCTCTGGTGACGCCCAGTGCTGGAGCCACAGGAAGGAAGCAACTTCTTCAGCTTCGTCGGTGTCAACAATCGACCAGTCTGGGCCGAACATGTTGACCACAGGCTCGTCCGTGCTGTGCGGCAGTGGAATGACGGTCCAGTTGTGCTGGGAGCCTTCGTCAACCGCAGCGCCCCAGTAATCCATCCCAGAGGAGGAACCCAGAACCATCATTGCAACGCCGTTACCGAAATCACCGGTCTCGCCGTAGCGCTCAGCAGGCTGGCGGATACAGTTGTTTGCGGCCAAGTCGGCGAGCAGTGCGCCAGCGGCCATTGCTTCATCGCTGTCGTATACGAATGCGTCAGCTTCAACGTCGAACACTTCACCGCCGTGGGCAAAGATAAACGAACCCAAGCGGGAGGCATCTGCACCAAACATCAGACCAACAGGCGCTGTTTCAGCATCAGCGGTTTTTGAGAAGGCGTTGGCGGAGCCGGCACAAGCAACGTCGCGCAACTCAGCGGGGGTTGTTGGGACGTCCATGCCCAGCTCAGCAAGCCAGTCGAGGTTAACACCCACGACGTCCATCGATGTCCGAGCGGGGAAGCCGAGGCGCTCGTTGTCGTGGTCCGGGTGCAAGCCCGCATCCCACTTGCCTTGCGCGATTTGGCCCACCAGCTCGTCAGACGGACCCCACTTTTCAGAGTCGAACAGCGGTTGGAGGTCAATCAAGGTATCAGCATTCTCAAACGCCGCAGACTGGTTCTGGTACGCAATCACGATGTTTGGCAGCTCGTCGGTGCCGATCAGGTTGACGAACTTGTCGTAAATCTCACCGTAGCCACCGGCGGATACGCCCGTTGCGGTGATTCCGTAGGCGTTGGTTTCGTTAAAGTCAGTGATGATCGCTTCAATCGCTTCAGCACCGCCTCGGGTCTGGCGGTACCAAATGGTGATCTCGGCGCCCGAAGGATCAACATCATCATAATTCTGCGCAATGGCGGCAGACGCAATGAAAGGCAGCGTGGCGGCTGCAATCAGGAACTTGTTCATGGGTTTTCTCCAATATTCGCGTTTGGCCCAAAGATGTGAGACCAACAGTTAAACAATAGAGGGGGCCAAACATTTCAATTATATGATATCCGAACCACTCAACTTCGATTTTTCGGTGGATAAGTCCGTCGCTACTTGATACCCACCCGCGCCAGTGACTGTGTGAATTGCCGCACAGCCATGGAATAGGCCACCATGACAGGCAGCACGACGATCACTGCCCCTGCCATTTGTGCAGGAATATGGCCGATGTAATCGTCAGACAGCTCTCGCAGTCCAACCGAGAGTGTGAACTTTGGGTCCGCGCCCGTTTGGGTCAGGATGGGCCAGGCATAGGAGTTCCATGACCAGATAAACGCCAGCACACCAATGGTGGAAAACGCTGGAACCGACAGCGGCACCACAACACGCACGAAGTACTGCAGGTGATTGGCCCCCTCTAGTCGCGCAGCCTGCCACAGCTCGTCGGGCAACTGGATGAAGAACTGCCGGAACAGGAAGATCGAATAGGCGTTACCGATGATCGGTAAGATCATGACCTGATAGGTGTTCAGCAGCGTCTTTGGCGGCCAAAGCTCCTCTGACAGCACCCCGCCAAAGTCCCGGTTAACCACCCCTGCGAGCAGCAACATTCCCACAAAGGCAACCAACCCCACAAACGTCAGCGGCCACACAGGAATCTGCCGCGCGGTTACGGTGGCATAGACGCTCAGCACGGCATAAAGCAGCAGCGTTGCTGCGGTTGCGATCAAGGTCAGCGTGAGGATGTTCAGGATGGCGATGCCAAAAATCTGGCCCTTGATCACGGTAAAGGTCGGCGTGATCAGCACCGCTTCTGGCACCATCAGCGTGATCAGCAGCAGCAAGAACGCCATGCGCTTGCCCTTGAAGGGGATGGACGCAAAGGCATATCCAGCAAGCGCGCAGAACACCACCTGACCCAGCGTACTAAACAGCGTAACAACCACCGTATTGATGGCGTAGAGCCAGAATTTCCCGTACGCCCACGCCGTCTCGAAGTTCTCAAACAGGAAGGTTTTGGGGATCCAAGTGGAGGCATTGATCGCCTCGTACTGGTTCATCCCCGAAAGCAACAGCATGTAGACAAAGGGAACCAGCGACAGGAAACCCGCGAGGCCAAGAATGGCGTAGCGCAGGATGTCACCTGATTCAAAACGATCCGAGGTTTCGGTGTTGCTCATGCCTTACAAGTCCGAATTGAGCCGGCGACCGGCGAGGATGAATTGGGCGGCGGTTATGAGCAGGATGAGGAAGAACAGCAGGACGCCCATGGACGCCGCAGCGCCAAAGTCGCCCGAGCGCAGTTCCTGAAAAACGAAGATGGATGCAACCACCAGACTCTCGTTGCGCCCGCCGGTTTGCTCAAACATGACAAAGGTGTGGTTGAAGGCCTGAAACGTCCCAATCAGGCCGGTCAGTGCGAGGAAGAAGATCACAGGCGAGAGCAATGGCAGGGTGATCTTGGTAAAGGCCTGCCACCGGCTTGCGCCATCGATTTCCGCAGCCTCGTAGAGGTCTTTAGGGATGGACGTCAGCCCTGCGAGCAGAATGACCGCGTTATATCCCGCATAGGACCAAACCCCAAAAAAGATCACCGTAATCAGGCCGATCGTTGGCCCGCCTGCCAGCCCGGCCCATTCAAGCCCGAACCATGCCTGCATGATCGGCGTTTCATTGCTCAGCCACTTCATGGGCTCAACGCCGAAAATGTCGAGGATGCGGTTCATAAGCCCGCTCGACCGCTCCCGAAAAATCACGCTGAAGACCGTGGCCATCGCAACGGCTGGCGTGATGTAAGGCAAGAAGATCAAATAGCGAAACAGACCGTCTCCGCGAATGCGTCGATACAGTCCAAACGCGATGATCAGGCCGATCATGATCTGCGTGAATACCGTGCCCACGGAATAGAACAGCGTGTTGATCAGGCTCGCCAGAAAGTCGTTGCTGCCAGCGATCAACATGCGCTGCCACGCCAATGCCAGCGCCACGGAAGCCAGCAGCACAATCGCCGCCCCTGCTAACCGGTTGCACCAGCGCGGTAATCGGCCCCAAGGCAGCAACGCCACCAGTGCTGCCGCGACAAAGAAGAGGGCGGCATACAGCCCAAACTGGTTGGCGGAACCAGCAACGAGCGTCATTTGCTCAACCTCTTCGCCACGCCAGTTTTCGAAGGTGGAGCGCTTGAAATCGCGGATTTCGCGCTTTTCAGTCAGGGTTGGGAACAGGGCGATGGCGTCGAGCAGGAAATTGCGCGCCCAGAGAGAAGCACCGCCACCAATCATCAAAATCACGGCGATGAGCCAACGGCGAAACCGCTCGGACAGGGCTTTGGCCGGCTGACCAAACAACCACACGCCCGCAATCAACAAGGACAAGCACACAAAGAAAAGGATCCCCGGACCCCACTCGCCCAGCAAGTCGGTGTAGTGCTGCAAACCCAGATAGCGGTCGCGGATCGGTTTCCAGCGGTGAACGCTCATGAACCCGGCAATGATGATTGGTGCGATCTGCCACGTGACCAGCATCAGCAAGCCTGGCCCCGCGAACCACCAACCTACGGCGTGTCTGCCAAACACACGTTCGACGAGGCTCATGGCATCATATCCCAATCAACACGGGCAGATGGCACGCCGATGCGATCAAAGAAAGAAAGTTTGAACCGATTGTCATAGCGTCCAGAAAGCAATCTCTATCTTACCGTTAAATGACAGCCTATGCGAATTTGGCTGAATTTATAGATGCTTTGGGGCGAGTCTCTGTGGGTATCTTGGCCCCTGAGACCAATATCAGCCTTCGCTGCTCGGCAAAAAACCCCGAACGATGGGGTGCGCGCTGTCCCTGCCACCATCGCTCAACCCAGCGCGCAAGAACAAATGACCCCGCATGGCCTAAAGTTTCGTTTGGGTCAGTGAGCCTCGCGGACTAGTTCTGTGGTCATTACATCATTAATCCCGGTAATGGTTTTTGGGGAAGGGGAACGTCATGGACGATAATAGGGGTGAAACAGGCTACTCGGCGCTCCTTTGGCGTGACTTGACCCACTTGCGAGATGGGTACAAGGCCGCCCCTTACCCAACCAAAGAAGCCAGACTGCAGCGCCTTGACCGGCTGGAGCAGCTGATCCGGAACAACGAAACCGCCCTCATTGATGCCATGAGTCAGGACTTCGGTTGCCGGTCAAAGACTGAAAGCGTGCTTGCCGAAATTGTATCGTCACTGGGTACGATCAATTATGCCAAGCGCAACCTCGCGAAATGGATGCGCAAACGCGGACGACGCACCTCGTTCTGGTCGCTGCCTGCCAAGGTCTATGCCAAGGCCCAACCCTTGGGGGTCGTGGGTATTATGGCGCCTTGGAACTACTCTCTGGACTTGTGTATTTCGCCGCTGGCCTCGGCTTTTGCCGCCGGGAACCGCGCGATGATCTGCATGTCCCCGGAAACCCCAGAATTGTTCAAAACCTTGAGCACGCTTTTGCACACGGCTTTTGATGCCTCGGAACTCAAGGTTTATTTGGGTGGCGACGAGCTCTCACCGGCTTTTGCTTCCCTGCCCTTCGATCATTTGCTCTTTACCGGCTCATCGCGCGTTGGAAAGCTGGTTGCCAAGGCAGCCGCAGAAAACCTCACACCCGTTACGCTGGAACTGGGCGGGAAGTCCCCCGCCATCGTCGCACCGGATTTCGACGTGAAGGAAGCGGCAAAGCGGATCAGTTGGGGGAAGACCTTTAACGCGGGCCAAACGTGTGCTGCACCGGACTACGTCATGGTTCCAAAATCGGCAGAAGGGGACTTTGCAGATGCAGCGCTGGCCAAATTCACGCAGTCTTTTCATTCCATCGACGATGAAGACCTGACGGCCCTTGTTTCCGAGCGGTTCTATCGACGGTTAGAGGCTATGGTCAGCGAAGCGGAGCAGCACGGCGCCGTGGTTCTTCGGCCAAAGGGCTATGAACCCAGCGAGAAGAACGGGGTCTTTAAGATGCCTCTGACGGTGGTTCTGAACCCGCCACGAGACGGCGCGCTGATGCGTGAAGAAATCTTTGGCCCGGTTCTGCCGGTTTTGACCTATGAGGACTTTGCGGACGTCCCAGCCTACATCAACCAACAGGAACGCCCCCTGTCGCTTTACTGTTTTTCCAACGATCGCCGCACGGTCGATCTGCTGCAGGACACAACGGTTTCAGGGCAGTTCGGGCTTAACGAAACCTTGCTGCAATACGTTCAAGAAGATCTGGCTTTTGGCGGCGTGGGCAACAGTGGGTCCGGCGCCTACCACGGCCAAGCGGGTTTCGACACGTTCTCGCACATCAAATCAGTCTTTGAGCAACGCGGTCTCGGTCACCTTACCGGACTTCAACTGCTGCATCCGCCCTATGGCCGCATCACAAAACTTCTGATGAAGCTGATTAAGAGCTAACGCGCCCAGCAGCAGCACAGAACCACGCCCGCCCCCGAACTTGTCCCGCGAAGGAGACAGCGCATGATCAAAGCAATCGACCACATCGTTCTATCTGCCAACGATCTGGGCAAAACCATTTGGTTCTATTGCGACGTTTTGGGGATGGAGTTGCAAAGATTCACGCCGCCAGCGGGCGGCGATGAAAGGTTGGCCCTCGGGTTTGGATCAAACAAGATCAACCTGCATGATGTCCGTAAACCGTTTGAGCCACACACCAGAAACCCAACCATTGGCTCCCTCGATATCTGTTTCTTGAGTGACAAACCCGTCGATCAATGGCGCGAACACGTCTTGAGATTCGACATTCCGATCGAACTTGGCCCTGTTCAAAGAACGGGAGCAACGGGTCCGCTTTTGTCCATCTATTTGCGTGACCCCGATGGAAATTTGGTGGAAATCTCAAACACGATGGATTGATTGATCGCTGCATCACTCGTTTATCAAATCCATCGGCTGCATCCCGGTAGAATGTCTGACAATATCGCAATCGCCCACTATAAGATGTCGCAGACAAGAGCAAAAGCAGGGAAAACAGCTTATGATTATCATGCATCACCTTCGGAAAAGCCGCGCCATGTTTATGACGGCTTTCCTCGAAGAACTCGGCCTCGACTATGAGCTTCGACTTTATGACCGGAACGAGGTCCGCCGCGCACCGCCAGAACTCCGTGAGGTTCACCCACTTGGCAAATCGCCTGTGATTGAAGACAACGGGATGATCATTGCGGAGTCAGGGGTCATCACGACGTATTTGATCGACACCTACGACAGTGACCTCAAGTTTGCGCCAGCGCGCGATAATCGCGAAGAGTATTTCCGTTACCTGCAATGGCTGCACTATGCCGAGGGCTCTGCCGCCAGTCCCCTGTTGCTGAACCTGCTCACCCGCCGAGAAGACCCCAAGCCCCCCATCGTGACCGGGTTTGCGAAAGGCGAATTAGCCTTGCACCTGGGCTACATGGAAGCCGCACTTGAAGGACAGGATTATATTTTGGGCAACGACTTTTCGGGTGCGGATGTTGGATGTAGCTCGATTGCCATGGGCGCGAAGCAGCAAAAGTTGCTGGACAACTACCCAAACATTGACGCCTACGCCGTGCGCATCACCACGCGTCCTGCCTTCCAGAAAGCCTTCGCTAAAACCGGGGGATAAGCCGACGAAGGGGCGCGTTAGACGCGCTCCAACCCCAAAGCAATCCCCTGCCCCACACCAACACACATAGTGCAGAGCGCGCGGTTAAGCGTGCGCTCTTGCAGCTCATAGGCCGCCGTGAGCGCCAAGCGAGCGCCGGACGCGCCCAGCGGATGCCCAATCGCGATTGCGCCGCCGTTGGGGTTTACGCCATCGCCGGTTTCGTCGATCCCCAGCTCCCGCAGAACCGCCAAGCCTTGGGCGGCAAAGGCTTCATTCAGCTCGACAATATCAAGGTCATCAACGGTCCAACCCAAGCGCGCCAACAGCTTGTTGGTTGCTGGAACCGGACCAATGCCCATCACGCGCGGCGGTACGCCAGCCGTCGCAGCGCCGGCAACCCGCGCAATTGGGGTCAGACCGTGCTTTTCAGCAAAGGCAGCCGAGACCACCAAAAGCGCCGCTGCGCCATCGTTCACGCCGGAAGCATTGCCTGCGGTTACCGTGCCGCCATCGCGGAACGGCGCAGCCAGCTTGCCGAGCTTCTCGATTGACGTTGCGCGCGGGTGCTCGTCTTGGTCCACCACCACATCGTCACCCTTGCGCTGGGGAATGGTGACGGGCGTGATTTCCTTGGCCAAACGCCCATTTGCCTGTGCCGTCGCGGCCCGTTGCTGAGAGCGCATCGCCATGGCGTCCTGATCTTCGCGTGAAATGCCGTAGTCTTCAGCGACGTTTTCCCCGGTTTCCGGCATGGAATCCGTGCCGTAAAGCTGCTTCATCCGAGGGTTCACAAAGCGCCAACCGATGGTGGTGTCATAGATTTCGGCATTGCGGCTGAAAGGCGTTGTTGCTTTTGGCATGACGAATGGCGCGCGAGACATGCTTTCCACGCCGCCAACAACAAAGAAATCGCCCTCGCCCGCTTTGATCGTCCGCGCAGCATAGGCGACGGCTTCCAGCCCTGATCCGCACAAGCGGTTCACGGTCATACCGGGCACATCCACAGGCAAGCCCGCCAACAATCCGGCCATTCGCGCGATGTTTCGATTGTCCTCACCCGCTTGGTTCGCGTCGCCGTAGATCACGTCATCAACCTGCTCCCACGGCAAATTGGGAAACCGCGCCATCAGAGCACGGATCGGGTGAGCGGCAAGGTCATCCGTTCTTACACCGCTCAGCGCCCCTGCAAATCGTCCAAAGGGCGTGCGCGTTCCGTCAATGATATAGGCGTCGGTCATTCATTTACTCCTCATTTCGCAAGTGCGGCTGCGCCCGATCGCTCAAGGGTCGAGAGCATGACACGGGATAGTGGGCAACATACCGCAGTGCACTGCAACCCCTTGATGACTAGATTCACCGCTGAGTTAAGGTATGTTTGAATTGAACCTGACTTTTCGTGGAGCGTCGCATGACCGCCGCAGCACCAGAAAAACGCGCCGTTCTTTATCGAATGGTGATGCCTGAAACCATCTGCCCTTCTGGACTGCGCGCCAAAGCGTTGTTGGAACGCCAAGGCTACGCGGTGGATGATCGATGGTTGCGATCACGCGACGACGTGGCGGCGTTGAAGGAAGAACTGAGCGTCAAAACGACCCCCCAAGTTCTGATCGATGGCCAACAAATTGGCGGCTACACCGACGCGCTGGCTTACTTTGGCAAACCCGTCCCGGACAAACAGAAAAAAACCTACGGTCCCGTCATTGCCCTGTTCGCCGTGGCGGCTCTGCTGTCGTTCATGCTGAACGCGCCAAGCCTTGCTGCGGACCCGGCCACAAGTCTCATCCGGTTCGTGGAGCAATTCATCGCGGGGTCTATGATCCTGCTGGGCTTGCAAAAACTGCGGGATCTGGACAGTTTTGCCACTCAGTTTCTGGGGTACGACCTGCTCGCACAGCGCCGGGTGCGCTATGCCTATGTTTACCCCTTTGCGGAAACAGGTGCGGGCTTGCTGATGTTTGTCGGTTTTCTACCGTGGTTGGCAGCGCCGGTTAGCTTGTTCATCGGCACCATTGGCGCCCTCTCCGTTTACAAAGCGGTGTACATCGAAAAACGTGATCTGAAGTGTGCATGCGTTGGTGGTAATTCTAACGTACCCTTGGGTTTCGTTTCGTTGACGGAAAACTTGATCATGATGGCCATGGCCGTGTGGATGCTCGCCAAGTTTGTGATGCTCTAGCCCCACGCTTTGCCGCGCATGTCATGCCTGTAACCGCCGGCAACGGCCCAAAACTTTCTGCCTTGAGGACAAAATTGATGCCGAAACTCGTACTCGCAGCTCTAGCAATGCTGATGTTGAACGCACCTGCTTTCGCCCACTCGAAAGTATCAGGCAGCACCCCCGAAAACGGTGAAACTGTCGCCAAACTCGACCAAGTGATGCTGAAATTCGAGCGCAAAGTCCGGCTAACAGTTGTTGAGCTCAACGCTGTCCCCGCAGGAGTGACAATGGATACCCTGATGGCCCACGACAGTGACGAGCCGATTGAGAGTGCGGAAGCTGTGGCATTGATCTCCGATTTGCCAAAAGGGTTTGTCGATGAGGCGACGGTCGAGTTTGATCCGCTGGCGTCGGGGGTTTTCTGGCTCAGCTGGATTGCGGTTGCCCAAGACGGTCATGTGATGGAAGGCGACGTTCACTTTGCCGTCGCTGAGTAATTGACCCGAGTTTGACCGCGAACTCATGGATCTCATCCCCCTTTCCCTCCGGCTGGTGCTGTATGTTGGCGGCGTGTTGGTTGTCGGATCAGTCGCGCTGCGCCTGACGCTTCCGGTGGTGGCCGCAAGCCGATTTGACGGCGTCTTGACCCGCCAACTGTGGATCGGCGCCGGGGCGCTGCTGGTCGCTGCATTGGGTCTGACGCTGCAATTCTTGCTGGTCATCGCTGGCGGAGACCTCGCCTTGGCCCTCTCACCCGATTTTCTCGCCATCGGCGCGCAAACACCTGTTGGACAGGCAAATGCCCTGCGGGTGGTCGCGGTTCTTGCCTTGGGTGCAACGCTCGTGCTGGGCCTTCGTCAGGCTGCTGTTGTCCCGGCGGCAGCCTTGCTGCTGAGTTTTGCGCTAGAAGGACACAGCCTCAGCTACGGCTCTCGCTTGCTCACAAGTGGTCTGCTGCTGCTGCATCTGGTTATTGTGTCGTGGTGGCTGGCCGTTTTGATGCCGCTTCTGGGCGCAGAAACCGAACAGCGGGACAAGCTCGGTCACGCCTTTGGTTGCCAAGCGATTGTGGCCGTGCCCGTGTTGCTTGTCGCGGGGGGACTGCTGCTCGTGCAGTTTACGGGCTGGACCATTGATCTCTCGCTGGACTATCACCGACGCATGATTCTCAAGCTGTTTGCCGTCGGGGGCATTCTGGCCCTTGCAGCAGCCAACAAGCTGTACTTTACCGGCAAACCCGGTTTTGTCTGGGCGCTGCGGGCGGAGACTGCGGTGGCACTCACAATTCTGGCGCTGACCGCTTTATTGACATCCACCGGGCCGGACATGTAGCGCGCGGACGGCAACAAAGACTTCTCCTGCAAAACTGTTCCTGCCGTGCTATAGGCTGGTGGCAAGAACGCTGTGAAACACTGATCCCCTCAGACACATTCCAGCGCGCAAGAGAGGACCAATCCGATGACCACGACCACACAGAAACCGAGCCGCCGCGCCCTCTGGTCTTGGGCGCTTTACGATTTCGCAAACTCCGCGTTTACCACCATCGTGATCACCTTCATTTTCGCGATCTACTTTGCGGATGTCCTCGTCTGTTCCGCGGAATGGGCCGGTTGCCTGAGTGCGGATGCGGAAGCGCAAATGTCGCTTGCGGAGCGGTTGGGTGATACGCGCGGGCAAGCGCTGTGGGGGTATTCACAGACGTTTATCACGCTGCTGGTCGCTGTTCTCGCGCCCGTCTTTGGCGCGATTGCTGACCTTGGTGGCCGTCGCAAGCCGTGGATTTTCACATTCTCGATGATTTGTATCGTCGCCACCGTGGGCCTGTTCTTCATGCGCCCCGATCCCATGTTCATCATTCCGGCGATCCTGTTGGTTGCTGTGGCGAATGCAGGGTTCGAACTGGGGATCGTGTTCAACAGCTCTATGCTGCCCGACTTGGTGGAGAAAGAAAAAGTCGGTCGTTGGTCCGGTTTGGCTTGGGGTTTGGGCTACTTTGGGGGTCTGGTGAGCCTTGTCGTCTGCTTGGTTCTCGTTCTGGGCTCTGATGACAGCACACGGTTGGGCGCAACACTTTCGACGAACCTGATCGTTGCCGGCTGGTTCCTTGTATTCATGCTGCCCATGTTCTTTTTCACCCCCGACCGACCGGGTAAAGGCTTGCCCGTCGGTCAGGCGATCTCAAAGGGCTTAAGCTCGGTTGTCGGAACGGGCCGCACAATTCTGCGCCAGCCGAACCTGCGCCTGTTCCTGTTCGCGCGAATGATCTTTACCGACGGCGCGATTACTCTGTTTTCCATGGGCGCAACCTACGCCGCGATCCGGCACGGCATGTCGCTGGAGCAAATCATCCTGTTCGGCATTTTGCTGAACGTGACCGCCGGCGCGGGCGCGATGGTGTTCGGTTTTATCGATGACCGCATCGGCGCGAAGCGGGTCATTGTCATCTCGCTGGTCTGTTTGATCGCCTTGGGGATTCCCGGACTGACCACCCCCTATTGGCTGCCCGATGGAACCGCGACGTGGGCCTTTATCGGCTTTGGCGCGGCGCTTGGGATCTTTGTTGGTCCGCTGCAGTCAGCCGGACGCTCCTTTATGGCGCGCTTGGCACCGGCTGACCAACGCACGGAATACTTTGGCTTTCTGGCACTGACGGGCAAGGCGACCACCTTCCTTGGGCCATTCGCTGTGGCGACGGTGACCATCGTAACGGGCAACATGGACATTGGCATGATGCCCATTTTGGTTTTCTGGATCGTGGGCCTGATCTTCATGCTGCGTGTTAAGGACGAAGTTTCCGCCTGATGCCTCTGACAGATTTCAGCTACCGCGCGACCGACCTCAGCCCCAGCAAAATCCGCGACGTGGCGGAGCTGGGGATGGGGGATCCTGACGTCATCCCGCTTTGGTTTGGTGAAGCGGCATGGCGCTCACCGCTGTCGGCGATTAAGGGGGCAAAAACCTCGCTCGACACCGATCCGACGCACTATCAACCCAATAGCGGCCTTCCGGCCCTGCGCGTGGCTGTGGCGGCGTATCTCAACCAGTTGCATGGCGTGAATCTGGGAACCGAGCGCGTGACGATCAGCGCCTCGGGCATGCAGGGACTGACGCTGGCCGCACAAACGCTCGTCGCGCCGGGGGACCGCGTGGTGATGATTGCGCCGGATTGGCCCAACATTGCCGCTGCCTTTGCCATCGCGGGCGGGCGGGTCGAGAAAGTGGCCTTGGGCGTGCAAAACGGGCGCTGGACGCTGGATCTTGATCGTTTGATCGACGCCCTGACGCCCGACACACGCTGTCTGATGATGAACAGCCCAAACAACCCGACCGGCTGGACCTTGAGCGCAGAAGACAGAAATACGCTGCTTGAGCACTGTCGCAAGCACGGGATCTGGATCGTTGCCGATGAGGTTTACAGCCGCCTCTACCGCCACGGCACCACCGCGCCATCTTTTGTCGACGTGGCCGAGCCTGCAGACCGTATCATCGTCGTCAACAGTTTCAGCAAAGCCTGGGCCATGACCGGTTGGCGGCTGGGCTGGATGGTTGCGCCAGCAGAGCTCGAAGCGCCGCTGGCCATGCTGACCGAATTCAACATCGCTGGGGCGCCATCCTTTGTTCAGGCCGCGGGCTTGTCCGTTATGAAGGCGCCAGAGCCATTCGTTGCCGAGCAATCCCAGCAACTGGCCGCAAGCTACGCGATTGTCGCGGAACGATTACGCCGCATGGATGGCGTGGAATTTGTCGAACCAGACGGGGCATTCTATGCCTTTTTCCGCCTCGAAGGACTGAACGACAGCCTCGAAACGGCAAAAGACATCCTGCGCAAAACCAAGGTTGGCCTCGCACCGGGCATTGCATTTGGTGAACAGGGCGAAGGTTTTTTGCGGCTATGCTATGCCCAGCCAGAGGGGGTGCTGAACCGGGCTTTTGATCAGTTGGAAGCCTACTTCGGGCCCTAATCCGCTGCTTTCTCGTTCTGGTCTGCACGCGCCAGCGCCACGAGCCGCGCGACTTCCAGTTCAACGGCGTGCGGGGCGACTTGGTGCAGGTTATGACCACCATCGGCGACAACGATATGTCGGCCCAAATCACTATCGAGGGTCATCATCGCCTGCAGGTTCGTCACCTGCTCCTGCAGATCGCTGTAACCGCTGCGCATGTTTCGGCCAGCAGACAGCACGGTCACCGGGATCGTGCTGGGTAAGGCGTCGGCCTCATCCCGTTCTATGATGGCCAAGCGACGCCCACGATATTCCGCCCGCGCACCTCGGTTCATGAGAACCGTCATCAAGGGCATCTGCGTTTCATCCTCTTCGCCCATCATGAACCGATCCAGCTGCTCAACCGATGGATCCACCAACAAGATCCCAGCGGTTTTATCCGGATGCGCCCGCGCAAAGGCTTGGGCGTAAATCGCACCAAGGGAGTGGCCAACAAGCACGTATGGCCCCTCTAAATTCAGATCGCTGAGCATGGTCTCAAGCTCATCCACGATGACCTTAGATCCACGGGAAGAACCCACAATCGCGGCCTGGCCGTAACCGCGCCGCTCATAGACAAAGACGCGGGTTTGTGATGAGAGGCGGCGCGCCATCGGCTTCCATTCCTGCATGGACGAAGCAAGCCCATAGAGGATAATCACCGTGGGCTCCCCCTCGCCCGTCACACTGAAACGCTGGTTGGTTGAGGGGTAAATCAGCGATTGGCCCGTCGCCTGAACGGTGGTGGTCAGCGCCAGAAACAGGACAAAACTCAAGCCAATAAAGGCGCGCAAAACAGGCATTAGGGAGCTTTCAACAAACAGGGATCAGGCAAAGAGCGCGTCGGTATCCCAAAGCGCCGTAATGTCGATGTCTTCCAGCGTGATCGTACCCTCACGCCCGACTGTGATGACGGTGTCCCGTCCCACCAAGGATGCTTCCCCGCTCTCAATACCAGCAAAATACAGGGTGTCTTCTCCGGCGGTGAAATCCTGAATCACGTCATCGTCAAATCCGGCTGCGAAGACGAAAATGTCTGCGCCTGCGCCGCCGGTCAAAACATCATCGCCCGGTCCGCCAGTCAGCATATTCCCCGCCGCGTTGCCGGTCAGAACATCGTCGCCATCGCCACCTTGGGCATTCTCAATCACGACGCCTTCAGCGATGTGCAGGTTCTCCCGCATCCCAACGTCAACATCATCGTTGTCGACGCGGTAATAGTTGAACTCGCCGTTTTCCATGTAAACGGTGAAACCCATCAGGCCGTCACCGTCGAGGTCGGACGTATCGGGGTCGTTCACCAACCGAAACGCCTTGCCATCATCCGTGATCTCCGCCCATCCGTCGGTCGCGTCGTCCATCACAATCCGCTCGATGGTGTGTTCCGCCGTGAATTCGATGGTCTCGACGGAATAAACCTCAGAGTAGGTCGGCGACGCACCAACCATGCTCGCTTGCCCCGCCTGTAGGTTGATGATCGCATCGCGAGAGCCGTTGTGCTGGATCGTATCCAAGCCCTCGGCATCCCAAATCGTGCCAAGAAAGACCTCATGGCTGTCAAAGACATAGACGTCATCCCCAGCATTGGTTTCCGTGTTGGCCCCGTACAAGTGCTGCAGCGCCGCGATATCCGCGATCATCGGCGCATCTGGGAAGTAGGTATCCGTGTGGACGGAGGTGTAGCTGAGCAAAGTGTAGAATTGCGTATCAACGTAGTCTGGCGCGTCGAGGTATCCTTCAAAAGGGTGCTCCAGACCGAGCGCGTGCAGAATTTCGTGCGTGATGGTCATGGTGCCGCCACGGTACTCATCGACCCACAGGCCGTCATCCATCAAACCGCCGGTAAAGACAACATCACCGTTGCGATCAGACAACCACGGTTCGGCCCCCGTTGGCAAAACGGCAAAGGACGCGTCCAGTATGTCTTCGGCCAGCACAATGTTGATCTGACCGCGCCCGTCTCCGGTTTGGGCATCGAAATCGCCCGTGTCTGTCACTTCAACAAAGGTAAGGTTGGCCACGGCCTCGATACCATCGAGCTGCGATCGAACCTGCTGCCGGAACGATTCTGGAATGGTTTGCGCGTCTACCCGCTGCTCTTCGGAAAGCGCCGACCCTTGATCGGCGAAACTGTAAGTCACCGTGGTTGGCTGATTGAAGGTGCCAGCACCGGCCCAGTGTTCTTCCCCTTCACTCAGCAGCGAATCGATCAGCGTATTGCCGGTGAAATAACTGTCGTGGGTCTGAAGCTCTGTCGGTGTTTCAAGCACCGTCGGGACCGGATCTTCGACATCACGTGCCGCTGTGCTCTCGGCCTCGGCGGCGGCGGTTGTCCCGGTTTGGGTTTGCGTGCCCGCGGTTTCAGAATCGCTGTCCGACCCCATGATCAAGTGATAACCGCCAAGGCCCGCGCCACCCACCAAGCCGACACCGCCGACCGTGTAGCCAACCTGCGACCAAGGAAAGATTTTTGTCGCGTGGATCACGGTTCCTTCGCGAACCAATATCTCGCCCTCGGCCAAGGCCCACTGTTCCGCATTCAAAACCGCCCAGCCATCTGGCGTCGCAACACGCAAGGCGCCATCTTGCAGCTGCTCAACGGCCAAAACCTCGATCGGTGCATAGCCCGGCTGAGCCTGCGCCCCTTGGGCAACGCCCAGCGCACCCGCAGCAATGCTTGCTGCGCCAGCCAATGGCGCGAGGGGTTTGTTTATCGGGGGGAGAGGACGTGTTCTAGTGTTCATAAGTTGCATTAATGACACGATGACAACGGCCTAAATTCGGGCAAATCCCGGCTTTTTCGCGTTCAATCACAAAGCTTGCAAGATTGGATGAAGTTCCTGCTGCGGATAGAAAATTTCAACATGATCGCCCAACCGAGCCACGCCTTCTCGCTCGACAAAGGCTGTGAACCCTCGCTTGCCATAGGCGGCCACAGGGTATGACTTACCCTTTCCCGGGTGGTGGCGGTCGATGATTTGACCGGGGAACTTGCACGGACCGTTTTCCATATCGACAACAAACGTTCCACCATCGGGAAAACGCAGACGCGTTCCGGGCGGCAGAATGGTCAGGCTGGGCACGCCACTAAGCACGATATTCGCCCCGACCCAACACGGATCAAGCCCATCATCGATCCCCATAGCCGCCGCCGTTTCCGCCATTTCCTCGGCACTCAACACCGTAAGCTGACGCTGATTTTTCAGCGGCGTTCCCTTTGGGTGAACATTGGTGAGTCGTGAACAGGCTGCGCGGTTCAATCCGCCATGGTCCTCCCCCACAAAACCAGCGAAGTCCATCTGAACGCTTTCCAAGGGCTGCGAGGCCAAATCCTCAGACAAGCTGCTGTTGGCACCAAGAAACTGCACGGTTCCGACAAAGGGGGCTTTTCTTAATCCAGCCATTTCAGGCTCCTGTTTAAAAAGTCGCGATGTTTAATGAACACCGTAGCGCGTACTTAGCATTTTTTCAGCGGCAGGGACTCTCAAACCACAGGGAATCGGGACATTCATCCTGATTTGAGGCGTTCGAATTGAATCTAACTTCCCAAAGAGTTTCGAATTATGCCCGGTAAGAGAGAAAAGTCCCCAACAAAGGTATTTTACAGCGTGTTTTTTACATAAATTTTTAGCAATATCTGATAGGGATCGCGGAATGGACACAAACTGAAATGTTTTGAGTGATAAAAATTACAGAACGACCAAGGGCAGAAACCTTGAGCCAATAAACAGGGTTTGCCACTCGGGCACAGGCGTCAGAAATGCGAACGCCTTGACGCCCGACTGCAAAGAAAAGTCGCTTGCCCGCACTGATACTCTTTATGTCCGCAGTGGGGTTCACAAGAAAAGAGAACGAAAGAAGGAGACCTCCAACAATGTCTTGGCGAAAAAATTTCCTGACCACTGCAACAGTTGCGCTGCTGGCGCTGGCTGCGGGTTCACAGGCGATGGCGCAAGCAGCGCCGGTCGCACTGGTTATCGGCAATGGTAATTACGATAACTACGCCGACCTGCGGTCATCGGCGAAGGATGCTGAAACCATCGCGTCACAACTGATTGCCAATGGATATGACGTCACGCTGCTGATGGATGCGAACGCGCAGTCTATGCGTGAAGCGCTGAGTGCTTTTGTAGCGACAGGTGATGCACCCCAACACCGCATGTTCGTCTATTCCGGCCACTCAACCAACGTCGATGGCCTCGAATTCCTTGTCCCAACGGATGCCCGCGTGACCACGGGTTTGGATCTTTCCTATAACTTCATCTCGCTGGATGCGGTACAGGCACAAATGAACCGCGATGCGACCCCTGATGTCGTCATCTTGGACACGGGCTATCGTCACTTTGCCGATAACGAGCTGTCCAATGTTTTGCCGGGTTCTGTGATTTCAGACCGCCCCGGCCAGCCAAACGATCAAGGCAACACGCTGACTGTTCTCGCCATTGAGCCCGGCACCAACAACATCTCGCAGGCCAATCGCCGCAACGTATTTGCCAACATTCTCGGCAACCGGCTGAGCCGCAAGGATCAGGATGCGACCGCGTTCTTTAACAGCCTCGCAACACGGGTCAGCCGCCAGTCCAACGAGCGCCAGAACCCCTATGTAACGGGCGGCTTCACCGCTGATTTGGTCCTGAACCAAACTGAGGTTGTGCCAGAACCAGCGGGTCCGTCAGACCGTGAAGAGCGGATTTGGAATCTGATTAATGGTTCAAATGATGTGCGCGACTATAACGACTACCTCGCCCTCTTCCCCGAAGGCTATTTCGCCGAGCAAGCACAGGCCGCCATCGCAGCCCTGACTGCGCCCGCGCCCACGCCAGAGGTTCCCACCTACGCCATCGACCCGATCAACCAAGCCTACTACATCGTCCGTCTTGCCAACGTGCGCTCCGGTCCGTCCACCAGTTTTGACCGCCTCGCCAGCTTGCCGGAAAACACCATTGTCACCATTCTAGGCCGCGTACAGGGTCAGCGGTGGTTCCAGATTGTGATGCCCGACAACCGTGTTGGCTTTATTTACGATACGCTTGTTGCCCCATGGGACGGTTCTGAGCTGCAGGCTTGGGCCATCGCACAAAACGAAGGGACCATCGACGGCTACCAAAGCTATTTGCAGGCCTACCCACAGGGTCCAAATGCTGAAATGGCCCGAAACAACATTCTGGTCCTGCGTGAGCAAGCCTATCAGGACGCCTTGTCCGGCTACTCAATCCGGCCCATCGCTCAAGAAGTCGTTGTGGTCCGCTTGGCCAATGTTCGCCAGTTGCCCACCACCCAATCCAACGTCGTAACGACGCTGCAGGGCGGCACACGCTTGCAGGCGACGGGCGACGTGAACGGTTTGACTTGGACGCGCTTGGACTACAACGGCACAGACGTTTTCGTTTATGACACGCTGATCGTGCCGTTCGAAGGGTCCGTCTATCAGGCTTGGGCCGACGCGTTGGAGCAAGACACCGTTTTGGGCTACGTCCGCTTCCGGAACCGTTTCCCGAACTCGCAGTACGAGTCCGACGCCTTAGCCAACATTCAGGCGCTGCAGACGAACCAGAATTCTGGCTTCTTGCCGATTGGTGATCAGTACGTTGTGAACCGCCGTTCCACCGTGTTTGCTGAACCGCAAGGCAAGGCTGATCAAATCAAGCGAGCCAAGGTTGGCGAGGTCTATCAAGCGCTTCGCATGACCGAAGATGAGCGTTGGGTTGAGCTGCGCCTGTCACGCGGTGACGTTGGCTACATCCGTTCGATCCGTGTTGAGCCCTACAAGGACTCACTCTACGAGGCATGGGCATTGGCACAGGCCGAGGGCACTTTGGCAACTTACCGCGCCTACCGCGATGCGTTCCCCGGCAGCCGGTACGATGACAAAGCGATCGAAGCCATTGACGCTTTACTCGCTGACCAAAGCACCATCCAGCCGCTGAATGAAAACATCGTCATCCCAAGCCGCGCTTTTGTTTACGCGCAGCCGGATGCCAATGGTCAGCGTTTGGGCATTTTGCCAGAAAACACACTGGTTCTGGCAACGGGTGTCGGCGGTTCGCCGGAGTTCTACCGGATCAATACCACCAGCGGCGAAGGATACGTGATTGCCACGAACGCCGTCCTGTACGCTGGGTCAGAACGAGAAGCGTGGGACAATGCCCGTCAAGCGGGGACCGTTGAAGCGCTCAACGCTTATCTGACGACGTTCCCCAACGGTCGGTGGATCCAAGACGCCATCCAACTGCGCCAGACGCTGGCACCAGGCCAGCAGGGCTACCAGTTCAATCTGGGCGGCCTGAACATTCGACTGGTTCCGGGCAGCTAGCTCGAAGAAAGCGAATCGATTCTGTCGAATTAAGTCAAAGGGGTGCCACGCGCACCCCTTTTTTGTGTGACATTTTCCATCTTTTCGCCGTGTTGGCAGAAGAAACTGCATCAAAAGGGGATCAGAAATTGATGCGGCCTAGACCGCTCTGCTAGGTTCCCAAAAAAAAGATATGCGGCTTTTTAAGAAAAAAACGAACGTAGGTGGGACCTGCGTCTAAAGGAATTGAGCTCAAGATGAAACTCAACGTTTCCAAGCTTCTAGCCGGTGGCCTGTTGGCCGTCGCGCTTCCGCTTTTGTCCGCATGCTATGCAACCGTCGGCACCGATGGCAGAACGTACTTCCAGCCCATGAGCTATGGTTCAGCTTACTCGACCGGATACGCCAATAACTACTCGCTGGGATATGGTTACCGCACGGTCTCGCCTTACGCGGGCTACTCAACCCCGCCGCAGGGCTACACCTACTTTGCGCCCAATGCGCTGGGAATGAGCTACGCGACCATTCCAGCGACATCGACCTATACGAGCTTCCCGATTGTATCGCGGAAGGTTGTTGGAACGTCGGACGCTTGTGTGGTTCGCCCGAGGGTTCGGACCGTCTGCAAGTAAGGTCTTGCGCGGCCTGTGCTTTGCGCGCTGGAGGACACCGGTCCTTCAGCCCCAAAGCGCGGCAGCAGGATCAAACGTGGCTGCTGTGCAAAAATTGTTGGAAAAGCACGGTAAAATCAGTTTTGCGCACAATAAATGTGCTCTGGCCCCTTCGACCTGTCACAAAAGACTGTAGTCTGGCGCCATGTATTTGACCCTGAACGCACCCGACTTGGCCCGCCCCCTGTATCGCGCCATAGCCCCGCACCTGACCCAGCCGCTGGAGCGCCATTGGCGGCTGCCCAGCCGTCGGCTGAACGAGGTCATGCCCGCAGAGGTCTGGATGCGTATCGAAGCGATGGAGCGGGAGGAGCGGCGGCAGAAGCGTCAGCATACTTTGTCGCCCCTAGAGCTGGACGCCATACGCTCTCTGCGAACCCGCCAGTGGTTCGGTCTGCGAGATCTGTTCGATCGCAAATCGACCAAGGGTGTTTTGGTCTGGAACGGCTATCGAGGTCGGCGTGGGTTGCTGGTCGAAGCCGCACAGGCGCACGAGATTCCCGTCGTCTACTTCGAACGCTGCGCCTTTCCCGGTTTTGTACAGGTGGATCGAGACGGCGTGAATGCTGGCGGGCGCACGCTGAACGCGGGTCTTTACCCCGATCAGGCACCTGACGAGGCCATCGCCCGGTGGTTTCGTGCCTCCCAGCGGCAACGTCGAGGCGTGAACCCGTTTGCGGCACCGCAACAGCCTGCTGAAAACCTTCCAACCCGCTTCTTGTACTGCCCGCTGCAGGTGGCGGCAGACACACAGCTTTCCGTCTTTGGCGGCTGGGTGAAGGATATGCCGTCGTATTTGGTCAACTTGGTCAAAGCCAGTGAAGCCCTGCCTAAGGACATGTCCTTGGTTGTCCGGCCCCATCCTTCGTGCCGTGTGGGTCAGGACAGTGCCTTGCGGCTGGCCCTGACCAACCCCCGCATCCGCGTGATCAACGGCGGCACGTCGGCTGAAATGCTGCAAAAGTGCGCTGGCGTTGTGACGGTAAACTCGTCCGTCGGGCTGGAGGCTTTTGCCTACGACAAACCCGTCATCACACTGGGCCAAAGTTTTTACCACGGCCCCGGCCTTACAGAACAAGCCCATGATCTGGCCGATCTCAAAGCGCTGTTCCAGCGGATTGAGACCCTCAGCTTTGACAGTGAACAAAGAATGCGCTTCCTCACGTGGCTGCGTGAGGATGGCTTCAAGCGATGGCCGCGCCACAGCAAAGATCCGGCTGCAAAGGTTCTGGCCCATCACGTCGAAGCACTGATGACAGCCTAGAGCTTGCGATCAAAAGCCTCGCGCACCGACGCGGGATCATAGCCGCGCCACCACTGGTCAAAAGTCTGATCCCCTGACTGCGCGGCGAAGGTCGCAAAGAAGAAATCCAAAATACCCGCACGACTGTTTTTGTCGTGGCCAAAAGCCGGCGTCAACTGGTCCCGGGCCGCTTCGGCGATGTCCCAACCTTCATGGTAATGCAGAAAAAGGGCTGCGGCGAAGCCAGTGCGGTCCGCGCCGGCTTTGCAATGAATCAATACGGGAAAGGCCGCTTGCTCGAACGCACTCAACAGCCGTTCAATCATCCAACGTTGAGGGGCATCAGCCGCCAGAGCCGGCAGCTCCCGATACGCGAAGCCCGCTTTAACACACGCCGCGCCCCAGCGATCTTGCCCCGGAAACGGGTGCAATCCGCGCAGGTTGAAAATGGTCTTTATGCCCGCTTGTTCGATCTCAGCCAAATGAGGCCGACGTGGTTGCGGCGCTCGATACAGCCGATCCGTTACCCGGCTCAGCGTCCAAGCCGGCACCCCCGCGCGCATCAGCTGGTTCCGTCACCCAGCTGCGCCGCCAAAGACGCTTCAAGAAACAAGTCAATGTCGCCATCCAGAACCGCACCGGTTTGCGAGGTCTCAACCCCCGTCCGCAAATCCTTGACCATCTGATAAGGCTGCAGCACGTACGACCGGATTTGATGCCCCCAGCCAATGTCCGACTTTTCGTCATTCAGCGACTGTGCCGCGTCCTGACGTTTGCGCAATTCCAGCTCATAGAGCTTGGCTTTGAGCATGGTCATGGCTGTGGCTTTGTTCTTATGCTGGCTTCGGTCATTTTGGCACTGCACCACCGCGCCCGTAGGCTCGTGGGTGATGCGCACAGCGGAGTCTGTCCGGTTGACGTGCTGCCCACCTGCGCCCGATGCGCGGTAGGTGTCGATCCGCAAATCCTTGTCGAGGATCTCGATGTCGATGCTGTCATCAACCACAGGACTCACCCAGACTGAAGCAAACGACGTGTGTCTGCGGCTTTGGCTGTCATAGGGTGAAATGCGCACCAAACGATGCACGCCCGTTTCCGTTTTCAGCCAACCAAAAGCATTATCGCCCTTGATCTGCAGCGTCGTGGACTTGATCCCGGCTTCTTCACCGTTGGATTCCTCCAAAACGTCGATGCTGTAGCCATGCGCAGAAGCCCAGCGGGTATAGAGCCGCAATAGCATGCCTGCCCAATCCTGCGCCTCAGTACCACCCGCGCCTGCGTTGATCTCGATGAATGCATCATTGGGATCCGCCTCGCCCGATAACAGCGATTCAAGCTGCTTCTTGGCCGCGCGCGCTTGTACAGTCAGCAACTGCGCTTCGGCGTCGTCAATCGTTGCCTGATCGCCCTCGTCTTCGCCCATCTCAATCAGATCTCTGCAGTCCTGCAGTTCCTGACTGAGTTGGCGATAGCCTTCGATGGATGCTTCCAACCGTTGGCGTTCTTGCATGGTCTTGCGCGCGTTTTCAGCGTCATTCCACAGGTTTGGGTCTTCAGAAAGGGCCGTTAACTCGTCGAACCGACGCAGTGCATTGTCCCAGTCAAAGATGCCTCCTCAGCAGCGCGAGGGATTTCTCAATCTCCTCCGCGACCGCTTGCATTTCAGCGCGCATGGCCTTTTCCTCTTATCCAAGTCCCGGGCTATTTACCGCGAGACCACCATCCGCGACGGCGTGGGCCGTCTTTCTTTGGCGTGTCTGGCTCAACAGCAACGTGCGGGTCCGTTTCTTCTGCGCTTGCAGCCTCCGGCGCCGGGTCATCTTTCGGCGCTTCAGGTTCGGCAACAGCCTCTTTCGCATTGGCTTTTGCGTCCTTTGGCTCAATGGCTGGTGCTTCAGGTTCTGCCGGTGCTGGCTCATCCGCCTGAGCAGCGGCAGCATCCGCCGGGGCGTCTTCTTCGACCTTCACAGGCTTCTTCCGAGACCGGCGCGGCTTCTTCGCAGGCTTTTCGTCCGCTTCTGAGGCGTCAGCCGCAGGCGCAGCTTCGGACTCTGTAACAGAGTCAGAAACGGGCTTTTCGGCGCTGGCTTCTGCGTTGGTACCAGCAGAGTTTTCTGCGGCAGTGTCAGCAGGGGTTTCTGCGGTGGTGTCAGCAGACTTTTCTGCGGCAGTATCAGCAGACTTTACGTCTTCGCTGGCACCTTCAACACCCGTTTCAGCCGTTTCGGTTTTGGCATCGGCGTTGTCGGTCGCTTCTGTGCCTTCTGCAGCCTCATCATCGCTGCGGGTTTTGCGGCGGTTTCGGCCACCACGCTTACCGCGACGACGCTTCGGCTTGTCACCATCGGAATCAACGTCGTCCGTATCAGCGGCTTCGCCATCAGCGGTCTGTGCTTCTTCGCCATCTTCTGTGGCTTCAACCGCTGGGGCAGCATCACCCTCTTTCCGACCGCGCCGACGACCGCCGCGCCTTCCGCGCTGGCGGCGGGCCTGACCGTCGCTGTCGGTTTCATCATCCGTGCTGGCTTCAACCGCTTCGGCTTCTTTTGGTTCCGAACCGCTGGTTTCTTCGTCATCCGAGCGGGCATTGCGACCCCGGCCTCTGCCGCGACCTCTACCGCCCCGGCTGGTGCCACTTTCTTCTTCCTCGTCTGCCCGAGGTGTCGGACGTTCAGAGCGACGTCCGCGACGGCGATCCCCGCGCTTTGGCGCTGTTGGGTCGGTCGTATAGCCTTCGGAGAAGGTCTCGACCTTATCTTCCGTATGCGCCCGCAGATGGAAATGCGGAGAGAACAGGTGCGCACTCGGCAGGATCGAAATCCGCACGCTAAACTGCCCTTCGAGGTTCGCCAGCTCTTCGCGGTGTTCGTTCAGCAGCTTCAGCGCAGCGTCGGTCGGCGCGTCCACTTCGATGTGATCCAAGTTATCGCGCTCAAGCAGCAAATCACCGATCCGGCGCATGATCGAGGAGGCCAGAGACCCCGACGAGCGCACCACACCGATACCACCACACACCGGACAGCCGACCATCGTGGTTTCAAAAACCGATGGACGAATGCGCTGGCGGGACAGTTCGAGCAAGCCAAACGGCGAAATGCGACCCAGCTGGATCCGCGCGCGATCGCCACGCATGGATTCTTTGAGCCTGCGCTCAACCTGCCCACGGTGCTTGGATTCATCCATATCGATGAAGTCAATCACCACCAGACCCGCCAAATCGCGCAAGCGCAACTGACGCGCGACTTCTTCCGCCGCTTCGAGGTTGGTGGACAGGGCGGTTTCTTCGATGGAACGCTCTTTGGTCGCCTTGCCGGAGTTCACATCAACCGCGACCAGAGCCTCGGTTTGGTTCATCACCAGGTATCCGCCAGACTTCAGCGTGACCACGGGATTGAACAACGCATCCAACTGCTGTTCAGCCTTGTGAGCTTGGAACAGCGAAACGCCTTCGTTCTTATGCTGCTTGACGCGCTTGGCATACGACGGGGTCAGGACGCGCATAAAGTTCTTGGCGTCCTTGTATCCCTCTTCACCCTCAACCTGCACTTCTTCCATGTCGGAGGAGTACATGTCGCGAATGGCGCGCTTCATCACGTTTGCTTCTTCGTAAATCAGCGACGGCGCCATCGATGTCAGTGTATTTTCGCGAATACCGTCCCATGTCCGGCGCAAGTATTCATAGTCGCGCTTGATTTCGGCCTTGGTGCGCTGGCTGCCAGCCGTCCGCACGATGATCGAGATATCCTGCGGCAAGTCCAAATCGTCGAGAATTGTTTTCAACCGACGACGGTCTTTGGGCGAGGAAATCTTCCGCGAAATGCCGCCACCGCGCGTGGTGTTGGGCATGTAGACACAGTAGCGACCCGCCAAAGACAAGTAGGACGACAACGCAGCACCCTTGTTGCCGCGCTCTTCCTTCGTCACTTGGACCAGCATCACCTGACGGCGCTTAATGACTTCCTGAATCTTGTACCGGCGAGAAATGATGGAATGCATGACGGAGCGACGCTCAGCGTCTTCGTCAAAGATGTCATCCTCTTCTTCGTCGTCCACATCGTGATCATGATCATCGTCGTCGTCGTCGTCAGCATCGAGGTCTTCTACGGCGTCCGGATCTTCGTCCTGATCTTCTTCAGCCGCAGCTTTCTCTTCTTTCCGACCACCGCGACGGGACCGACGACGGCGACGGCGCGGCTTCTTTGTTGCGCTTTCTTCGCCTTCGCCTTCTTCGTCATCGTCTTCGTCGTCACTGGCTTCTTCGCCAGAGCCAGCTTCTTCGATGACGTCGTCTTCGCGCTCAATTTCTTCAATGCCGCCCTCAGGCTCTGCAGCGCTAGAGCTGGTGGCTTCTTCTTCGTCGTCGCTCTCGCTGGCTTCAGCAGCAACCTGCTCTGGCGCGACGTCTTCTTCTTCTGGCGCTGCTTCCGTATCGGCGAGGGTGTCTGCTTCAGCCGCTTCATCGACTTTGGTCGCGGGTGCTTCTTCGGGCTCAGCCGCTTCGGAGACCACTTCGTCTTCTTCCGCGCCGGTCGCAGCCGTTACCGTCTTGGCAGGCTCGTCATCTTCGCCCGGCTCCTCGTTTCCGGCATCAGATTCCGTCATGGAAACCGTGGCGGTGTCGTCGTCGCCGTCGCCGTCGCCGTCAACAATGGCTTGCTCCGTCAGGGTTTCATCCAGGCCCAAGGTCGCAGCGACGCTGTCGGTCACAGAGTGGTCTGTTGCACCGCCAGTCGGCATTTCGACGGTCGGCTCGTCTTCAACAATTGGTTCCGCAGCAGCCGGTTCGACTTCAACACTGTTGGCCGTCAACGGCTCAGGCTGAATGAAGTCCCCATTCTCATCAACGGGAAACTCAACGTGCGGCTGGTCACCATCGGGATCAACAGCATCAACCGGCGCAGCAACAGCCCCGGCGGAAGACGAACTGCGGCGGGGCATAGAGCGGCGGTTTTGGTGCCGCTGTCGGCGCTCCTCAACCTTGTCTTCCACCTCAGCCAACAGCGCTTCGCGGTCGGCGACAGGCAGCTGGTAGTAATCGGGGTGAATCTCAGAAAACGGCAGGAAGCCATGACGGTTTCCGCCATAGTCAACAAACGCAGCCTGCAAAGACGGCTCAACCCGCGTTACACGCGCCAAATAAATGTTGGATTTAATAGGACGGCGATCCGCCGTTTCGTGGTCGATTTCTTCGATGCGTCCATCGACCATAACCACGACCCGAGTTTCATCACCGCGGGACGCGTCGATAAGCATTTTCTTGCTCATCATATCTCCTAGCGCTGCTGCCTGCGTTTGCGGTGGCGCTCAAGCACTCATCCGCTCGCGGCGCAGCTATGTTAATGACTGCCAACTAAGCAGCCGTTGTTCACTTCAGTGCAGTCAGCGAGAGGTCGTAACAGCAGCAGGCGAGAAAACTCACTCTGCCGGTGGTCTGCCCTTTTATTGATAGAAACGGGTCCAGACCTGCTGAATACAGTGCCTTCGCTCTTATAACTGCGAGCACGCAGGGCTTTATGTCGCGCCTGCTGTCCCATACTTAGGACTCCGGCAAGGGCGCGTCCACCGTAAAAAGCGAAACCGACCTGCCACACTCAGCGGATAATGCGTTCAATTCAATGTGAATTTAGATTTACAAACTCTGTTAAGATGCTATTCGAGAACAATATTTTTGGATATTTTCAGTCGTATCGATTCTATTTCTGGCGGATATTTTCATTCCGTCGAGGCTCGATACGTTAGTTTAGGGGATCGAGTTGGTGCGACCCGGTTTGATTTTTAGCGCCCTGAGGCCCGTTTTGACGCCTCTGATTGCTTTTGCACGACAGACGAAACAGCTGTCCAGCACGCTGACCTCGCCGATACGGTGGGCGGGCGGCTTGATTGCTGGTGCGCTGACGACTTTCTTGGCGTTATGGAGTTTCTCCCTTGCCGTCGCGCAGCCAAGCGTTCGGGATATTCTGGTGGGTACAACCTATGACCGCACGCGCGTCTCGATTGGCGTGGATCAAACGGTCGCCTACCAGCTGTATGTCTATAAAGCGCCGGATCGGGTGGTTGTCGATCTGCCCAGCGTGAGTTGGACCATCAACAGCGGTAAGCTGCCCCAACCCGGCGGCATTGTCCGCTCGGTCCGCTATGGGCATCAATCCGAGAAAACATCGCGCATCATCTTTGATCTGTTTGAGCCCGCATATGTCGCGAACGCCATGCTGGTTGATCCCAGCGGCAAGAACCAACATTCTCTGGAACTCGAATTTCGTCCGTTGAGCGAGCACAGTGCGACGTTTCAAGCTGGCGCAAGCCCCAACGTGATTGCCGCCAATACCTCTGCCAACATTGTCTCACTGCCGCAAACCAACATTCGTCTGGCCAACAAGACCGAAGCGGCGTCAGCCTTGCCCATGCGCCGGCTGAGTGGTGACTTGCCCATCCCGGCCCGCCGACCGCCCGCCCCGGCGAAGTCAGCTGCTAAGCGCGTTATCGTGCTGGACCCCGGACATGGTGGAAAAGACCCCGGTGCCTCCAAAAACGGTATCCGCGAAAAGGACATCACGCTGGCTTCGGCCAAGGAGCTGAAGGCCGCTTTGGAAGCCACCGGACGCTATGAAGTGCATCTAACGCGGTCCAACGATACCTATATCAAGCTGCGCGACCGCTACGAGATTGGGCGCAAGATCAATGCTGATTTGTTTATCTCCATGCACGCTGACGCGCATTCACAGGCGTCCGCACGGGGGGCTTCTGTGTACACGTTGTCCGACGCGGCATCTGACAAAGAAGCTGCGGCTTTGGCGCAACGGGAGAATAAATCAGACATCATTGCGGGTGTGGGCGCGACGGATAAATCCGATGTCTTGCTGAATATCCTGCTGGATCTCGCCCAGCGCGAAACGCTGAATTCCTCGGCCCAGGCCGCTGAAATCATCAGCGAAGAACTGTCCAAAACATGGGTGACAAAGGAAAAGGCGCACCGCTTCGCGGGCTTTGCGGTTTTGAAAGCCCCGGACATGCCTTCGCTGTTGCTGGAAATGGGTTATGTCACCAACCAAATCGACGCGAACATGCTGCGTACACCGGCATCGCGGCGGGGATTAATCGTCGGCATGGTTCAGGCCGTGGACCGTTATTTCGCCACGCGCGCGATCTAGGCTGAGACCGCATAACACCGATTTGATCGGCTTATCCCCCGCTCTGGGACTTCGCTTCATGATCAATACGCGGTAAAAAAGTTACGAAATGGCGTTGGGGGACGCTGGCAGTTTGGGATCAAAGCGCCCAAATGCGTCAAATCACGCGGCGTCGCTGGATTCAGCACGCCACCCTCTGGCAGATTAACAAGGCAAAGACTCCATGGTCTCCTTCTTCTACCGCATCGTCCGCTTGATCTTCATGACCTTCCTGTTGGGCATGGTCGCGGCGTTCTTACTGCTCACCGGCGGTTGCGGTTACATGTATTACCGATACGGCCACGACTTACCTGATCATGACGTGGTCAAGGAATACGAGCCAAAGGTCATCACCCGCCTGCACGCCGCAGACGGCTCGCTGATGGCTGAGTTTGCCGAAGAGCGGCGCTTGTTTATCCCCATCGAACAGGTGCCCGAACACGTTATCCAAGCCTTTATCTCGGCTGAGGACAAAGACTTCTACAGCCACGGCGGCGTTGATTTTGTCTCGCTGGCAAAAACCATGGTTCGCAATGTCAGCCGCGCCACGTCGGGGCAGCGGTTGGCCGGTGGCTCGACCATCACGCAGCAGGTCGCCAAGAACTTCATCATCGGCGACACGTACACGGTTGAGCGAAAAATACGTGAAGCGTTCATCGCTTGGCGGCTTGAGCGGGATTTGAGCAAAGACGATATCATTGAGCTGTATCTCAACGAGATTTTCTTTGGCTTGCGCGCTTACGGCTTGGCTGAGGCGTCACTGGCTTACTTCGACAAAGCGGTTGCTGATTTAACGGTCTCCGAGGCGTCCTACCTTGCGTCGGTGATTAAAGGGCCGTCGAACTACGAACCGAATGATCCAGAAGAGCTGGCGCGCGGCATGCAGCGTCGTTCTTACGTGCTGAATCAGATGGCCGAAAACGGCTATATCACCACCGAAGAAGCCGATGCCCTGCGAGACGTCGTGCCAGCCTTTGATCTGCAGGTCCGCTCGAACGCTGCTGCGACCGACGAAACCGGCTACTTCAGCACCGAAGCCTACCGCCAGCTTTCCAAAACCTATGGCCCAGAGGTTGTTCGCACCGAAGGCTTGTCCGTGCGCACGACAATGGACCCCAAGCTGCAGGAATTGGCGCAGCGCGTCCTGCGTGATGGCCTGATGGACTATGACCGTCGCCACGGCTATCGCGGCCCACTGGGTTTTGTTGACATCAACAATTGGGAAGCAGAACTCGCAGCGGCGGAACTGCCTTACGACACTCTGGATTTCCGCCCGGCTGCGGTGTTGCAGATGCAGGATCGAGAGGCGCTGATCGGGTTTGAAGACGGCACCACCGGTTTTGTGCCGTTTGAGGGGTACCGTTGGGCCAAAATCAAGATCGACGACGACACCGTTGGCCGCTCCCCTTCCTTGCCGCGGGACGTGATGGCGATTGGCGACATCATCTTGACCTCACCACGCGGTGCGGGTGCTTACAATCTTGAGCAAACCCCAGAGATCGAAGGCGCACTGGTCGCGCTCGACCCGCACACAGGCCGTATTTTGGCGTTGGTGGGCGGCTACGCCTACGACCCTTCGCGCGGCGCACTGAACCGCGCCACGCAAGCCGAGCGCCAGCCGGGATCGACCTTCAAGCCGTTTGTTTACCTTGCCGCCATGGAGCAAGGCTTTTCACCGAATTCGACCGTGCTGGATAACCCTTGGATTATCCCTGCCAGAGGACAGGACGAGGAAGACTGGCGTCCGCAAAACTATGACGGCACCTTCTGGGGCCGACAGCCGCTCTATGCCGGTTTGGAGTGGTCGCGCAATCTGATGACGGTGCGGCTGGCGAACGAAGTGGGCATGGATCGAATTGTCGAAATCGCACGCGACTTTGGCATCGATGACGCGCTTCCCCCTTATCTGGCGATTTCACTGGGAACTGCAGAAACAACGCTGATGGACCTAACCACCGCTTACGGCATGCTGGTAAACGGCGGGAAACAGGTTGAACCAACCCTGATTGACCGCGTGCAGGATCGCTATGGCCGCACGCTATTCCGGCACGAAAAGCGCAACTGTGTTGACTGTAACATCGCCGAAGACTGGGACCGGACCACGATGCCAGCGGTGTTCGAGCATGCAGAGCAAGTGACCAGCGAGCTGGCAGCCTATCATGTGGTCTCGATGTTGCGCGGCGTGGTGGAGCGCGGGACGGCGCAGCGGCGCGTGGGTCAAGTGGTTGATCGGCCCGTCGGCGGCAAAACCGGCACCACACAAGACGCAAAAGATGCCTGGTTCATCGGCTTCTCACCGGACCTTGTTGTCGGGGTTTATGTGGGCTTCGACACACCGCGATCCCTTGGCGACACCGAAAGTGGCGGTAAGGCCGCCTCACCGATCTTTGCCGCGTTTATGAATGAGGCGTTGGCGGGAACACCCATCACGCCGTTCCGTTACCCCAATGGCGTGAAGTTCTCCACCATCGACCCTGACACCGGCGTGATCGACGTCACCCGCGTGGCCAGCGATGGCCGGGTCATCGGCGATACCGGCGTCACGCGAGATGCGGTCGTTCAAGGCACACGCGGATCTGGCGGGGGGAGCGATGCAAGTTTCGGCACTGAGCAGCAGCAGCCGGAGTCGGCGCCGAGGGCGTCAAGCCCATCGCGCGCGTCCACGGGCTCCGTCTCTCGAACAATCAGGTCGTCTGACGCGATTTTCTGATCTGGCTGATCCTCAGCCGCCGGTGACGGGAGGGAACACGGCGACCTCGTCGCCGGCGTGGATGAGGGTGTCGGGCTCTGCGAATTCCTGATTAACCGCCACCCTGAGCCGTGCGCGCTGCTCCAATGCTGCCGCGTGGCCTTTGCCGAGTGTTGGCAGCCAATCCAGCATCTCCGACACGGTCAGCGGTGATTTTGGTGGCGTTTGGCGCTCTTCATCAAGGCCAATTTGGGCGCGCACCCATGCGAAATAGAGCAAACGGATCATCACAAAGCCTTCATCAGCAGATTTTGATCGAGTTGGCCCGTTTTTCGCCACGCTGCCCGCTCATCAGTACCTGAGCGATTGTAATGCCATGTTTGTGATTTCGAAGCGATGAAATGCGACCTCACGGCATTGGGAAAATGGCCATAAGACCCTAAGTAAGCGAGTGCACCGGATAAAGCACCTGCGCAGGGTCGTCTGGAACGGAACGGGAGACAGGAACGAGCATGGTCATGGGACGCACCCCAACACGGATGCTTTGGATCCAGCAGGCTTTCAGATTGATCGCCGCGTTGGTCCTGCTTGTCTCAGTTGTTTCCTTTATCCCGACCGCAAACGCGCAGGTAGATCGTCTTTCCGACCAAGAGCGCCGCATCAATGGTCTGGTGAAGACGGGCCGGGCCATGCTGACGAACCAGCAGTACGCCCGCGCCTACAAGCACTTCCTGACCTACACCCGGCAACAGCCAGAAGAACCCCGGCTTTATCGATGGTTGGTTCTCAGCAGTCTGTACGCGGATCGCAGCGAAGCGTTGACCGATTTGATGCTGGATGCATCGGAACAACCCGAACCGACAACCAAATTGCCGTTCCTCACCGAGCTTGCAGACTATGCGCTCGCCGAACTCGCCATGTCGGAGGGGAACATTGACGCCGTCGAAAACCTGCTCCGCGACTTCAGCGACCGGAACGCGCCCTCGCCGGTTCTTGTGCTCAAGGGCCAAGTCGCGTTGTTGGCCAGCGACTTTGCCGAAGCCAATCGATTGGCAGAACTCGCCCAGCGGCGGGACCAGAACGACCCCGAAGCACAAAGACTGGTGGAGATTGCGTCCGGCCTCGATGCCATGACCGCAGAGTTGGGCCGCATCGTGCTCGACCCCGCAGGCTACAACTTCCTTGAAATGACGGAAACGGAAGTCTTCGCCGCCGCGCTGCTGCTACCTTATCAGCCCGTGGTCCTGCAGGAGGAAGTCGGGACGCAGCTGATCGAGGCGTATTTGAGTATCGGCAATCGGAACCCCGAGCTTCGCTTGTTGATCGACGTCTTCCGGCAGTTGGCGGACTTGAGCAACGGCGGGATGGAAGCCCTTACCGCCATCGATGCCAACGTCAACGAGCTGGCTGCGCTTTCGCCTGACTTCGCCGAATCAGCCAGTTTTTTGCAGGTGCTGGAGCTTATCGGGCGGTTTTGGCTGGCGGTGCGCGAGTACGACCGGGCTTATGATACATTCGACCAAATCCAACTGATCCAGGAACAGCGCGGAGATCGCACGGCGCAATCTTGCTCGCTGGTGATCCTTGGCCGGACAGCGACGCTGATGGGTCGGCGCGATGACGCCAAGGATTTTCGGGACAAAGCGCGAGAGCTGACTGAAGCCGAAGCGCAAAAGACGCGCGCAGAGCTTGTCCGGCCTTGGGGACAAATTTGGCCCTTTATCGGGGTTGCTGCGCTGACCCTGCTGACCGTGGTTTCGCTGATCGGTTCCCGCATGATCGCGCCATCGCTGATTGCGCCAATGCGTCAACGCGACCCGCGCACGGCGCGCATTCTGTCCAACCAGACAACCCGCCGCGTGTGGGTTTTATCGCTGTATTTCATCGCGACCTTATTGCTGATGCTGGCGGTTCTGGCAGCGGTAACTTTGGGTTTGCTGGTGTTGGATTGGGCATCGGTTGAGGTGTTCAAGTGGCGTGACGACACGCTGGTCTATGACAGCATTTATCAGTGGACAGACGCCCCACGACTGGGCGCGATTGCCGCTGGTTTTGCTTTCCTCGCGGCTTCAATCGCCCTGATCGTCTTCGCCAGCACAGGGCAGCAGAAACCTGTGGAAGTGGCCGAAAGCATCGACACGGGCATGGAAACCGGCGGCAGTCTTGAAGCCTTTGTCACAGCCATTGGTGCGCACCCGACCGCAGAGCTTGCCGATCGAAACCCTGCTTTGGTTGCCCGCGCGAAAGACGTGACGCGCAGGGGCGTCCCCGGCTGGGTCTTCCCCTTCGCGCTCAGCCCCCTGCTGTTTGCTTTGGGCGCGATGCTGCTGGGCGGTGTCGTGACCGGGTACCGGTTCCTGCCAACGCCCGATCAACCCACCCCGCCCTTGTGTGACCCTGATACCTATGTACCGCCCCCATTCTTGCAATCCAGTCAGCAACCCCAGCAGCAACAGCAGCGCCCTGCGCCCATGACCGGCGAAGGCGAAGGGGAAACTGGCTTGGATGTTTCGGACAGCGAAGTGCCGGATGGCGCGCTGGATGACTTGCTGGATGAACAAAGCGTCGGTGGTTTGGATGATGCGGGGGAACCGCTGGATTACTACACCGGCTTGCCCGATCGACAGTTCAACATCGACCGCTCGACCCGTTTGGAGCCCAATGCGGGTCGGTCTGGCTCGTATTTGCTGGACGACACGGGATTGCGTCCGCGCCAATCTGTACCTGAACGATACCGGGGCCGCTGGGACTGATCCCAAACGCAACCCGCCTTACCCTTTTCCGCGCTAATGCCAAGAAGCAAAGACAAAACAGTATGAACACCGAGACCATCAACGACGAGACCCCCGCAGCTGTTGCCGATGACGTGGTAACGGCGCCAGAGCCGATTGCTGCGGCAACGACTCAGCGTTTGGACGCTGCCAGCATCGAGCATTTTGCGTCGCGCTTCCACGCCATCGCTGCAGAAGTTCGCAAGGACATACTGTCCCCCGAAGGCGAAGAAGACTTCGTGGGCGAGCTGCTGACCGCCTTGTTTGCCAAGGGCCACGTCTTGCTTGAGTCGCGTCCGGGTTTGGGCAAAACCACGCTGGTGCGCTCTCTGGGCACCGCGTTGGGGCTGCAGTTTGGACGGGTGCAGTTCACGCCAGATTTGATGCCAGCGGACATCACCGGGACAACCATCCTGCGCACCGATGAGCGCGGCGGGCTGTATCCGGAATTCCAGTCTGGCCCGATCTTCGCCAACATTCTGCTCGCCGATGAGATTAACCGTGCCAGCCCAAAGACCCAAGCGGCCTTGCTCGAAGCCATGGCCGAGCGCCAAATGACGGTCGCCGGCACGACCTACAAGCCGGGTCAGGACTACACCAAAGGCACCGACGTTGCGGCACCGGATACGGGAACAGACGCCAGCGGCATGTTCCACGTCCTCGCCACGCAAAACCCGATCGAGCAAGAAGGCACCTATCCCCTGCCAGAAGCCCAGTTGGACCGCTTTTTCTATAAGCTGGTTATCCCGTCACCGGATGATGACTTGCTGGCCGGTATCGTCACCCACACCACCGGCATCCAGCGCGAGCGCAGTGACGCCGCGCAGCACGTTCAGGGGCTGAGTTTTGAGGAATTGCAATACTTGCAGTCTTTGCCTTTGCTGGTCGAAACACCGGAAAGTGCGCTGAACTTTGCGGTCGCGCTTTGCCAGACGCTGAACCCGGTTAGCGGTCGCCCAAGCGGTTTGAGCACGGCGAACGAGTATGTCATGTACGGGCCATCCCCCCGAGGGGCGCAGGCGCTGATCCTTGCAGCCAAAGTTCGGGCGTTGGTCGCGGGCCTGCCGAACATCAACACCGATCTCATTGCCCGCGTTGCTGGCCCCGCTTTGCGGCACCGCGTCATCCTCAACCACCGCGCCGCCATTGACGGCATGGACAGCGACCGCCTGATTGCGGACGCTGTGAGCCATTTGGGTCACTAGATCATTGGCAGAACCCTCAACCCTTTCTGCTGACCTGCAGACCGAGCCAGTGGGCGCGCATCGGCGGCTGGATGATCTCGACCCGGCATTTCTGCGAGCGGTCGGTGATTTGACCTTACCGCCGCAGTGGATCCCGCCACGGGGCGCAGCGATGGGGCCGCATCTGAACACGTTGGACGGCGATAGTTTGGAGTTCAAACAGCACCGGACTTACACGCCCGGTGATGACGTGCGGCGCGTGGACTGGTCGCTCTATGGCCGATCAAAGCGGCTTTACACCCGGTTGGTGCAAGACGAGCATCAACCGCGCTTGGTTTTGGCGTTGGACACTTCGGCGTCTATGGCCACGGGCGGATGGCAGGACAAGTTCCGCTCGACCATCGAGCTGACGTTGCAGCTAGCCTTGATTGGCTTGAACAGCGGGTACGCCGTGCGCGTCATGCCCTTTGGCGACAGCGTGGTGAGCGAACGGGTCATCAACGTGCTGCACGCGCGCCAGTTGCTCGGCTCCATGCGCGAGCGCCTTGCCGGGTTGGAACCCAGCGGCCCAACCAACTTTGACGCCCTTGGCACAGCGTCGCTGGATTGGCGGAATCAAGGGGCATTGGTGGTGGTTCTGACCGATTTGCTGTTCGACGTAGACGATGACCGGATGAACGACGCAGCGCCCCAAGACCTGCCGCAACTGCCGCTCACGACGACAGAGCGCGCGCTGTTGAACGGCGTGCGTGCGCAAGCCCGGCGGCGGCTGATGCTGTCCGCGCAGAATGTTGCGCGTGGCCTAAAATTCCTCAGCCACCCCAACATTCGCGGGGTTCTGTGTCAGGTTTCCGGCGCGCAGGATCAGGATCTGAGCCAAGCGCGTCAGATTGTGGATATGGAAAGTGGCATCCTGCAACGCCTCGCCTTTACCCGCGCAGCGTCCAAGGCTTACACGCGGGTTCGATCCGCGCACGGTGCGGCGCTTTCCGGTGCAGCGCGTAGTCTGAACCTCGGCCACGCGTCCTTTGACGCTGGTGCCGCGGGGGATCACAACCGCAGCGACGTACAACGCATTCTCGCAGCGATGGCCAGTCAGGGCTACGCCGGTGAACCCGCAGAAATCGAGGTGGTCTGATCCATGACGATTTTCGGCTTTACCTTTGGTCTGTCCTTTTTGTGGGCTTTGCCTTTGATCCTCGCGCCCGCCTTGGCGTTCTTGTCCTTGCGGGCACGGCGGCAAAGATTGGATGTTTCATCGCTGCTGCTGTTCCGCGATCTGCCGCGACGCACGACGTTCCAGAACCTGTCGATGACGCACAAATGGCATCGCTGGCTCTATGCGCTGATGTTCGCCGTTCTGGCGCTGATTGCGCTTGGCCTGTCGGCGCTTTTGCCAGCGCCCAAGCGGTTAATCGTGGTCGATACGTCGGCATCGATGAACGCTGAGGCCGGCAACGGAAAATCACGGTTTGACCGCGCAGTCGCTGCTGCGGACGCGGAAATCGACAAGGCGATGGCGGCTGGTGCCAGTGTTGCGCTGGTCAGCCTAACCAACCTGGGTGACGATGTGCCGTTTGTGACCGATCGCCTCGAAGCGCGGGCTCAATTGAACGCACTGAGCGCCACGTCGATGCCTGCGCCGATGGACCAGCGCCTGTCTGCCCTCGCTGCGCTTTCGGCCTCACGCGGTGTTGGCGCACTGACGCTGGTCACTGATCGTCCCCTCAGCGAGGATATCGACGCGCCGCGACGGTTGAGCTGGATCGACGTGGGTGATGACCTGCCCTCTAACGTCGGTTTTGAGGGCGTGAGCGGCGGCTTGAACCTGTTTGATGCGCCAAAGGAAGTGTCCCTGCGCAACTTTGGCACAGACCCGCTGCGCGATGTTTCGCTGACGGCGCGTGTTCGGGGTAAGCCTGCGGTCGTGACGCTGCGTCGGCCCTTTGATTTGCCGGCGGGCGCGCGGGAAACCTTTCCGCTGGATCGCGTTTTGGAGCAAACCGTGCAACTCGGCCCGGGACCAAAGGAACTGATCCTCACGTCTGGTTCTGGCGATCCATTACCACTGGATGACGGCTTGTGGGTCGTTCCCGAAGTTGTTCAGCAGTTTGATCTGCATATCGTCCGCTGCGAAGGCAACGGATACCTGTTCGACCGCTTCTTACCTCATCCGAACATTCGACTGTCGGAAAGCGCGGGCATCACTGACGAGGCGGATTATCGCGGATATGACGCCGTGATCTTTGACCGCTGCCCCGAAGGTCCGCTGTTCGAAGAATTGAACGCCAACGCCATCGTCATCGAAACCCGCCCCGGTGCTGGCCGGTCTGAGAACGGCAGCGGCGCGCGGCAGTTTGCGTGGCAAGCGTCCGAAAACCGCCACCCGGTGATGGCAGGGCTCAAACCCATGATTGGCCGCGTGACGGTCGGCCCGTCCCTGCGCCCCTTGCCCTTTGCCGACGAAAAGTCACGGGTTGTCCCGCTGCTGCGCGACGTAGACCCGCAAGACGCCCTGACAGTCATCGCAGAAGACCGAGTGGAGATCGTCACAGCCTTTGCCGCGGAACGGCGCGATACAGAGGTGGACGGCGTGATGCTGCCCGCAGCAAAGATGCTGTTTCTCGGCTTCGATCCGCATGCCTATTGCACCAATTTCATCCCTTCAGATGCAGAAGCAGACAACACGGTCGAAGACCGCCGCGACGCGCAAATCTATGGCCCTGATGACTGTCTGACCCTGACCTTTATGATGATGAACACGCTCGAATGGATGGACGACCGACGCCAGCGCATTCCCCAATATCTCGCCGCTGGCGATCCGCTCACGCTGGACGGTATCCGGAACGCTGTGGTCCGGACCGACGAGGCTGAAGTTCCTCCAGTGATAACCGATGATTTGGGCGTATCCCGCTGGCGGCTGGATCAGGCCGGGCTGTATTTCCTGAGCGGTGAAGGTCTATCGCAAACCGTGCCGCTGTCGCTGGCATTGTTTAACGCCGAAGAATCCGCGCTCACCCGTGCGCCTGTCACGGCCTTGCCGGACTTTTCTGCGCTGTCGCGGGGTGATGGTTTGCGCCGTCTCACCCGTCCGCTGGTGATTGGATTGCTGGCTATTGCCGTGCTCGAAGCCCTGTTCTTAATTGTGTTGGCTGGTCGGTTCCGTAAAGGCCCAAGCCGGAAGGTTGCCGCGTGAGTTTATTGTTGATCGCCCTGATCTTCGCCGGCTTGCTGTTTTGGCTCGCCCCGCTGATTCGTCGTCTCATCGATCGCGTATCGGGTGTTGAGCGAAACCAACGGCTGTCCGTTCTTATCACCAGTCTGGTCTTGCGCGGGCTCAGTGTCGGCCTGATTGCGCTGCTGTGGCTGGGCATCACCGAATACCGGCAGACCGTTCCTGCCACCAGCAAAGCCCGCGTCGATGTGCTGCTCGACCTGTCTGAAAGCTTGGTTCACGCCGATGCACCAGAGGTCGGCGATTACCTGTCTGAAGCGGAACGTTTGACCGCTGATATCGTGAAGGGCTTGGGGGTGCCGACGGACGTGCATCGCCGCGTCTTTGCTCAGGGCTCCCGCACGGTGAATGGCTTTAACAGCGCATCCAGCGCGCTCAATGACATCGGCGGCGCTTCAACCGATTTGTCAGCGGTGGTTGCCGAAACCCTTGCAACCGGCGCAGGCGCACCGGCGCAAGCGATCATCCTGATGACCGACGGCCTCACCACCCGCCAAGGCGCACCGGACGACGCGCAAATCACCCAAGTGCTGCAGCTGCTCGCCGGGGGAAGTGTCCCTGTGCTGGTGGTTCCGCAGTCGGGTCAGCCTGAACACCGCCTCGCGAACCCAAATGATCCCCGCTTTATCATTGGAGACGATCAAGGGCTTTCGCTGCTCAGTCAGGGTGACTTGGAAGACCCCTTGGTCGCCACGCCGATTGATATCGCAATCAACCCGCAAGCCGACCAGCGCGTCGCCTACCTTGGCGCACTGCAGGGCGACAAAGTGCAGGACTTGTTCCGCTTCACGTGTTTGGACGGTGATCCGGCGGGAACCGCTGCGATCATCATCGACGAGCGGGTCGAGACCGTTTCTTGCACGCCGCTGATCTTGGATCAGGAAGGCAAAGGGTCATTTGTCCAGATGACCGTGAAGCTCGACAACGACCCCGAGCCCGTCCCCGACAGCCGTTTTGCACAGCCTCGCTTACCGGACACCGTGCAGTCGCGCATGGTGCCGACCATGGCCACGCCTCAAGTGTTGTGGCTTGATGGCGGAACAGCGCCGATTTCCTTGATTGAGACCATCATCGAAGAGCTCAACTGGAATGTTGAGCGCGTGGTCCCCAGTGACTTGCCACGACGGACCGGTGTTGACGCCACGGACCCGCTGGATTTGTTCGATTACGACCTCATCCTGATGACTGATTTTGCCCCCGGCGAAATTGGCGACGGCATGACCCAGCAAGCGATTCTGGGCGAGATCGAAGACTTCGTCCAGCGCGGCGGCGGATTGTTCGTTGCTGGCGGGGACGAGACCTTTGGGGTCAAAGGCTATGCTGCAACGCCAGTTGCGCGGGTGCTGCCGGTGAATGTTGAGCCAAAGGGCTCATCCGGTGATCCAAAACTGCTGGCCGTCGGTATCCTCGATGTCTCCGCGTCCTTGTTCTACGAAGACGCGACGTTGGACCGCGCTGTGCGCTACATCGTTGAAAGTTTTGCGCCGCTGTCCGAAGGCTCACTGGTGCGCATTTTCGGTTTTTCCGATGAAGTCCATGAACTGGTGCCCTTGGATACATTCCAAGGCGTCGAAGACCTCGAAAACCAAATCCGGGAAGCCTTGGGCCAGTTGGCAGATGAATTTGAGCGCCGCCGGTTGCTGGGTCTGCAGCCCGAAGGCATCGACATTTATGATGCCCTCTTCGAATCCCGCCGCTCATTGGTCATGGCTGAAGAGGCTGGATTTGAGCTGCCCGAAGAGCGCCGCGTGCTGATTATCGCCGATGGTGGCGACCCGGATACGGGCGCTTATTTGTCTTGGAAAGTCGATGAAGATGGCATCTTCCAACGGGATACAGCCCCCGCGTTGGCGGCACGGTTGAACAGTGAAGACGACTTCATCATCAACGGCATCGCCATGGCCTACGGCGATACGTCCCTGCCCGACATCTATGAGGTGCTCAACAGCCGCGACGCCAGCTTGCGCCAGCGCGCCGGCATCGCCTCCGAAGGCTTCAACAATCTATACAGCGTCGCTGAGGCGGGCGGCGGTATCGCCTATCTCGACCGGTTCCAAATTCCGATCGGACAGCTGGCGCGGCGGATGACCAGCTACAAGGATGAGCGGATCGACGAGCCCCAGTTCAATGGCCGTCATCGCTTCCTGAACGACCTACCCGCTCAAGAAATGGGTCTGGGCGCGATCAACGGCTATTCGATCCTCTCCGCTCGCGACGAAGCCCGCTTCATTCTGGGGCAGCAAGACTATCAACCCGAGCAGGGTCGCCCGCTCGATTTGGCCCTGTGGACTGACTGGGTCTTGCAGCGCGAACCCTCCAGCACGGCTGAAGGCTTTATTGAACGCGCCGCTGTGGGGGGCCGGGTTTCGGCGCTTGGGACATCTCTGCGCGATGGGGGTGCCGACGGCTCGCTGACCAACAGTGCGATTTTCCAAGTCGCACTGGCGCGCGCCTTTGCGTGGGCGACCAGAACCAGCCCTCGGGACGCGATCGAGCTGTCGCTGACCCGCGACGGGCGGAATCAAGTTTTGCTGACCCTCGACCACCAATCCATCGACCCCTTTGCCCCAACGGGTTTTTCGGCGGCGCTCCACGCCGTTGCGGAACCCACGACGGACGGCATTGAAACCGAGAGCACAGCGCGCGGTGACTTCATCGTGCAGTTTGATCTCACCGGCGCTGAATCACGGTGGACCGGTAATTTAGGCAGCATTCGCGATTTGCCCGAGGTGTTCGAGCTGGTCATCAGCGGCCAAGGCACGGACCGCCAAGGCCGCGGGCGCAGTTTCACCAAATCCGGCTTGGTTTATCCGGCCTACCTGCATCTCGCCACAGAACCGTTGGCGATGGACACGGGCGCCAATCTGGCGGCGCTGCAAGCGATTGCCAAGGCCAGCGGTGGTGTGGTGCTGGATCCGAGCAATCTGCAAGTTCCCTCTTCGTTGGTGCAGCTGGATCAAAGCGGGACCAAAGACCGCGTTTGGGATCTGACATGGATCCTCGTGTTGCTGCTGCTCATTGCGATTATCGCGGACTACCTGATCCGCGAATACCTGTCTGAAGCGGAGGCCTGATTGATGGCGCAAAAACCGATAAAAGCGCTGCTGACCGGCCTTGCTCTCGCCGTGGCTGGCTGGACGTCAGCGGCTCAATCCCAAGCCTTCGACCCGCAAGACCCCTACCGCCGTGTCTTCCTTGACATGATGTTGACCTTCACCAGTGCCGCCGAACTCTCGGACAATTGGAGCGATGATTGGGACAGCATTCGCGCCGCGCGAGATTTACAGGAAGAGCTGCGGCTGTGCGGGACGTTTTACCGGCAAGACCTGTCCAACCACCTGCTGGCCGTGATGGGGACGGCATCCGATGACCCGGACGTGATGTCTGGCATCGCCGACCTTGTCCGCGCATCTGTGGCGTTCTCGAACATGAATGAAGACTTGGGCAAATTCTCCCTCGACGCCATTCCCGATGCTGTTCTCGCCCGTCCAGACATTCAGGAGCTGGTGCGCCTCATCACACGGTACTTCAGCCTCGAAGACCAGTATTTCGGGAACCTGTGGTTCGGTGAAGCCCTGGTCCCCCGCGATCTGGCCCCCCAGCGGCTGGAGTTTGATTATTACCCCAAGGCTGAGTTTCTGGTCGGCGATATTGAGAAATATATGAGTTTCGCTGAAACCGCCTTTGGGTCTGATTTCCTCGACTGGCCGATTACCGCCGCGATGCGCGCAGGCCGCGATGACCTCGCACGCCGGCTCCAGCGTGATTATGACCGGACCCAGCCCTCTAACATCACCAAGTTGCTGTTCCTCGAAACCCCGACCGCACAAGCCGCACACTGTCAGGGGCTGCTGCAGGGCGTCCGTGATCGATTGATGGAGCAAGAGCGTTACACCGCCAAAGCCGAAGCTGAAACGACCGGCGTGCGGTTCGCGAGCTGGACCTTGCTGCTGTGCGGACAGTTCGCCGACTCCCGCCGATCCGCCCGCAAAATGGGGTGGAGCCGCATGGCGCGCAGTTGTGGTTTTAACCGCGAGACATCGAACGTTACTGACTTTTACAACGCCATTCTCTCAGGGTCATACCTCGCGACGGAACAGCGCAAGAACGGAGAGCTGCTGCGTTCCGCCTTCACGCTGGAGGAGATCGTCGCAGAGATCCGTCAGGTGCTCTACCTCGACAGCTTTACCGGGCTGGGCCACATCAACATCGTGCTGGACGAAGACATCACCATGTACATGACCCACCTGCACGGCATGACACCGGAGCTTCGCGTGGTTCAAGGCCTACTAGAAGAGGCACGGGGCAACACATCGCTGGCCGTAAATGCGTGGCGGGCCGCCCTGTCGAGCGACGAACTGCACGAGCGATGGATCATCACGTTGCAAGCATGGATCAACGCAGAAAGCAGCCGCGTCAGCCTGCTGGACGCCGAAGACAGCTAGGCGCGCCAACCGTTGATGACACAAAGCCACATCGCAATCGGCCTGCTGATTGCGGCCAAGAGCGGACGGCGTGCCGCGATTACTGGAGCGATCCTTGGCGGGATTGCGCCGGATTTCATGATGGTGCCGATGGTGCTCATCTCGTCCTTTGTACTGGGGCAGGACATGGGGCAGATCTGGAGCACCACGTATTATGGCGTGCCGTGGTGGAATATCGACCAGATCGCCAACTCAGGACCGCTCTACGCGCTTCTTGCTGGCGTTGCGGCCTTGGCCATGCGTCAGACCCAGCACTGGTGGCCGCGCTTCCTGTTGGCATTCTCGATCACGGCGCTGCTGCACGTCGGCTTTGATTTCCTCACCCACGCAACCGACGGCCACATCCATTTTTGGCCGTTTTCAGATTTCGTCTTTGCCAGCCCGGTTTCGTATTGGGAAAGCGCGCATCATGGGCGCTTGTTTGGCTGGATCGAAGCCCTTTCAGGCTTGATCGCAGCCGCCGTTCTTTGGCGCCTTTATGCCGGTTGGTTGGTGCGTACGTTCACCGTCATTCTTGGACTGCTGTCCGTGCTTGGTGCGACGGTGAGCGCGTTGCTTACCTTTGGGGTCTGGGGTTAGGCGCACCCCTCACACACCCAACAAAGCCGGAATTTCGCGGACATGCTCGATCCGCACATCGACACCTGCGCGGAAGCGGGGGTCGACGTAGCTGTCTTCAATCACCCCAATGCAGGAATGCGCACCGGCGTTTCGGGCGAAGTTCAAGTCCGTCATGGTATCGCCCACCATCGTCACCTGCCCCGGCATCAGGCCCGTTTTGGCGCAAAAGGCTGTCATCATCTCCGGCCCCGGTTTGCTGCCGTGACTGTCGTGGCCGTAGATCACCGTGCAAAACTCGGTCACGTCTAACCCGTCCATGTCACGCCGCGCGGCGGCTTCGGAGTCATTGGTTGCAATGCCCATCACAAAGCCCGCCTCAGCCAGCGCCTGCATGGTTGGGCGAATGTTACCCAGCGCGACAGACTGCCGCGAACGCTTGCCGGTCCGCATGTCTTCAAGAAACGTCACCATGCGCTTGCCCTGCTCCGGCCCTAGCCGTTCCTGCCATTCCTGAAAGATGGACCCCCAATCACCCTGCGCCAGCTGGCTGTCAGGCGTGAACTTCTGGGTGGCGAGGTTATAGCCACCAATCCGCGCCAAATCTTCGGCCACGCGCTGCTCACCTTCGCCGGCGGAGTGCCAGATCAAATCATTCAGAACAACGCCCCACGTACCGTGCAGGTCCAACAAGGTTCCATCCTTGTCAAAAAGCACCCCTTTGACCCCCGTCATATCCATCGCTTCGCTTCCTTTTGCCTTATGCGAATGTTCGTATATTGTTCTTGCAGGTTATGCACAAGCCCGGTTATTGCTCTTGTGCAGTTACGTCCTTAGAAACGGCGTATAACAGATTTACGAAAGCTTGGTAAAAATGAGCGTCAACAAAGTCATTCTGGTCGGCAACCTTGGCCGCGACCCAGAGGTCCGTACCACCAACAACGGCAGCAAAGTCGTGCAGCTTTCCATCGCCACGTCTGAACGCTGGCGTGATCGGGGAAGCGGTGAACAGCGCGAGAAGACCGAATGGCATCGCGTCGTGATTTTTAACGAGCGTTTGGCCGACGTTGCTGAACGCTACTTGCAGCGCGGTCGCCAAGTCTACATCGAAGGCCAGCTCCAAACCCGCAAGTGGCAGGATCAGGAAGGCAATGACAAGTACACCACGGAGATCGTGCTCAGTCAGTTCCGCGGTGAGTTGCAGATGATCGGCGGTCGCGGCGAAGGTGGCGGCGGTGGCGGCGGTGGCGACTTCGGTGGCGACAGCAACTTCGGCGGCGGCGGTGGCGGCGGCGGCGGCAGTTCGTCCGGCGGCGGCTTTGGCGGTGGATCCGGCGGTGGCGGGTTTGGCGGCGGATCTGGGGGCGGTTCTGGCGGCGGTTCTGGCAGCGGATCGAGCAGTTTTGGCGGCGGTTCATCCGGCGGCGGAAACGACTTCGACGACGACATTCCGTTCTAAATGACTCCACAGGATGCAGGGGTGGTTTCCCTTGCTTCACGACGCATAATTTCCTAGTGTTAGGCGGTTCTAATCATGGCCGCCTGACCCCGATTTTATTGGCTTCAGTCCGGCAGCAAAACGGGGCGGTAAAACGCGCCTTTCCACGACCCGGAGTGTATAGTGTCGGATAACGAAGACGACCTCCCACCAGAGAGTGCAGAAGCCTCCGGCGACGGCGGTGATGACGGCGAAAACGGGCTGAGCGCGAGCGCGCTACCCGATGATATCGCACCGGTTTCTCTCGTTGCAGAAATGCGCAAGTCCTACTTGGACTATGCCATGTCGGTCATCGTTTCCCGTGCTCTGCCCGACGTCCGGGATGGACTGAAACCCGTACACCGCCGCATCCTCTACACCGCCAAAACAGGTGGGTACGAATGGAACCGGGCCTACCGCAAATCTGCGAACTTGGTCGGTGAAGTCATGGGTGGCTACCACCCGCACGGCGATGGCGCGATTTACGACGCGATGGTTCGTATGGCGCAGCCGTTTTCTATGCGCGCCATGCTCATCGACGGCCAAGGCAACTTTGGCTCCATGGATGGCGATCCGCCAGCGGCCTATCGTTATACTGAAGCTCGGTTGTCCAAGCTGGGCTCTGGCCTGCTGGAAGACATCGACAAGAACACCGTTGATTTCCAGCCCAACTACGACGAGAGCAAGCAAGAGCCGCAAGTCCTGCCTGCGCCTTACCCGAACCTGCTGGTCAACGGCGCTGGTGGTATCGCCGTCGGCATGGCAACCAACATTCCACCGCACAACCTGCGCGAAGTCATCAGCGCGTGTGCGGCCTATATCGACAATCCGACGATCACCATCGATGAGTTGATGGAACACATCCCCGGTCCGGACTTTCCGACCGGCGCAATGATCCTGGGGCGCTCCGGCATTCGCTCGGCCTACCACACGGGTCGCGGCTCGGTGATCATGCGGGCCAAGACGCATATCGAAGAAAACCGCAAAGACCGCGAAACCATCGTGGTCACGGAACTGCCCTATCAGGTGAACAAAGCGCGCCTTGTTGAGCGCGTGGTTCAGCTGGCCAAAGACAAGATCGTCGAGGGCGTTGCCAGCGCCAACGATGAATCCGATCGTCATGGGATGCGGGTGGTGATCGAGGTCAAGCGCGATCATCAGGCCGAAGTGGTCCTGAACCAGTTGTTCAAACACACGCCGCTGCAAAGCTCCTTCGGGTGCAATATTTTGGCGATTAACGGTGGCCGACCCGAGATGCTGAATCTTCAGCAGATCATCAGCGCTTTCGTTGATTTCCGTGAAGAAGTCATCACGCGCCGGATGGCGTTCGAGTTGGGCAAAGCCCGCGACCGGGCGCACATTTTGGTGGGTCTGGCCGTTGCTGTTGCGAACATTGATGATGTCATTGCGCTGATCCGCAACTCCCCAGACCCGACCTCAGCGCGGCTGGAATTGATGGAACGCGCTTGGCCGGCCGAAGACATTCGCCCGCTGATCGATTTGCTCGACGAGCCGGGTCGCGGTGTGACCGACGATGGCACGTACAAGCTGTCCGAAGAGCAAGCGCGCGGCATTCTGGCCCTGCAGCTGTCCCGCCTGACCGGTTTGGAGCGCGACAAGATCGCCTCCGAGCTCGAAGACCTCGCGGCGAAGATCAAAGAGTACCTCGAAATTCTATCCAACCGTGATTTGCGGATGGGCTTGGTGCGCAGTGAGTTGTTGGCGGTTGCCGAAGAGTTTGGAGACGATCGTCGAACGTCCATCGAAAACTACGAAGCCGACTATGACATCGAAGACCTGATCCCACGCGAAGATATGGTCGTCACCGTCAGCCACGGCGGCTATGTCAAGCGCGTGTCGCTGGACACCTACCGCGCGCAACGGCGCGGGGGTAAGGGGCGTTCGGGCATGTCCACGCGGGACGAAGATTTCGTCGCCAACGTCATGGTCTGCAACACCCATACGCCGGTGCTGTTCTTCTCCTCCCGCGGCATGGTCTACAAGCTGAAAGTCTGGCGCCTGCCCGAAGGCACGCCGCAAGCACGCGGCAAGGCGATGGTCAACATTCTGCCCTTAGAACCCGGTGAGACCATCACCGCGTTCCTGCCTCTGCCAGAAGATGAAGAGCAGGCGGATGATCAGTTTGTCATGTTCTCGACCGCCAGCGGCGGCATTCGCCGGAACCGCTTGAGCGACTTCGTATCGGTCAAGGCAAACGGCAAAATCGCGATGAAGCTCGACGAGGGCGATAGCTTGGTCAACGTTGCCATCTGTCACGAAAACCAAGACGTGCTTTTGTCGGCGCAGGGCGGTAAGGCCATTCGCTTCCCGGTCACGGATGTTCGTGTGTTTGTGGGTCGTGATTCGACCGGCGTACGCGGCATGAATTTGCCTGCTGGTGATCGTGTGATCTCGATGGCGATCCTGAACCACGTTTCTGCGACCGCAGACGAGCGCGACGCCTATGTCCGTCACGCCAACGCCATGCGGCGCGCAGAAGAAGAAGGCGCGAGCGGCACAGACGTTGGCGGTGGCGGCTTGTCACAAGAGCGCCTGACCCAGTTGGCGGCGGCGGAGCAGTTCATCCTGACCCTGTCCGAAGACGGCTTGGGCAAGCGCACAAGCGCCTATGAATTCCGCACCATGGGACGCGGGAATCAGGGCGTGGCCGCGATTGATTTGGGACGGTCTGGCACAGCAACCACGTCGGTTGCCGCCAGCTTCCCGGTACAGGACGGCGATCAGCTGATGCTGGTCACAAACGGCGGCACCCTTATTCGAACATCGGTTGATGAAATCCGCATCGCCGGGCGCTCGACCCGAGGCGTTTACGTCTTCCGCGTGGCGGATGGCGAGCAAATCGTGTCTGTGGCCCGACTTGACGATCCGGGCTCTTCGGACGATGACGATGATGAAGCCGCTAACGCAGTGGATGGCGAAACCGAGGAATAAGCTCCATGAGGCGAGTTGGACTCTACCCGGGCACATTTGACCCCGTTACCAATGGTCATTTGGATATCATGCAACGCGCGACCCATGTGGTCGATCATCTGATCATTGCCGTTGCAAACAGTCCGGGGAAGAACCCCGCCTTTACGCCGCCGGAACGCGTGCAATTGCTGCAGGATTTGGTCGAGGCCAATGATTTTGGCAACTGCACGGTCGAGGTGCGATCCTTTGGTTCTTTGCTGATGCATTTCGCCGATGAAGTTGGCGCGTCCTTGGTCATTCGGGGTCTGCGTGCTGTTTCGGACTTTGAGTACGAGTTTCAGCTTGCGACCATGAACAAGCACCTGAACCCCAAGGTCGAAACCGTGTTCCTTACCGCCTCTGAGAGCCAGCAGTTCATCGCCTCGTCGCTGGTTAAGGAAATTGCCGGATTGGGCGGCGATGTTTCGGACTTTGTACCGGAGATGGTGCTCAGGGCGCTCAAGATCCGATACCCGGTGTAACGGCTCGGTTTCAGACCCATCGCTCGCCGAGCTCGTGACATTCGTGGCACGATTCAATGCGCTGTTTCAGTGTGAACCAGGTTAACCCCAGAAATGGTGCCGCGGCCTCTGGCATGTGGCCGGAATCGGCCTATCCTCTTCGGTCAATTCGACGGATTCTGGAACTGACCCCCCGACATGGCTTCAAAGAAAACTGGCTTCGCCGCGCACGAAAGTCCTTACATCTCCGTTCGCGGGGCGCGGGAACACAACCTGCGTGGCGTCAACATCGACTTACCGCGAAACCAGCTCGTGGTGATTACGGGCCTGTCGGGTTCGGGCAAGTCCTCTCTGGCCTTTGACACCATCTACGCCGAGGGCCAACGGCGCTATGTCGAGAGCCTGTCCGCCTATGCCCGGCAGTTCTTGGAGCTGATGGAAAAACCGGACGTGGACAGCATCGAAGGGCTGTCTCCCGCAATTTCTATTGAGCAGAAAACAACGTCCAAGAACCCGCGGTCTACCGTCGGCACCGTGACGGAAATCTACGACTATCTGCGCCTGCTGTACGCCCGTGTTGGCATTCCCTACTCCCCCGCGACAGGCCTGCCGATTGAGAGCCAGACGGTGTCTCAGATGGTTGATCTGACCGTTGCGATGGGTGAAGGAACACGCCTGTATTTGCTGGCTCCCATCGTTCGAGGGCGCAAAGGCGAGTATCGCAAGGAGCTTGCTGAGCTGCAAAAACGCGGTTTTCAGCGCGTCAAAATCGATGACGTCATGTACCTCATCGAAGAAGCCCCAGCGCTGGACAAGAAATACAAGCACACCATCGAAGTCGTGGTTGATCGCGTCGTGCTGAAAGACGGCATGGAACAGCGGTTGGCCGACAGCTTTGAAACAGCGCTGGAACTGGCGGATGGTCTGGTGATCGTTGAAGACGCGAAATCCGAAGAACGCACGACCTTCTCAGCGAAGTTTGCCTGTCCGGTCAGCGGCTTCACCATTGATGAGATCGAGCCGCGGCTGTTTTCCTTCAACAACCCCTTTGGGGCGTGCCCGTCGTGTGACGGGTTGGGGCATCAGTTGTTCTTCGATCCGGATCTGGTGGTGCCGGTCAAAGGGTTGAGCCTGCGCGAAGGTGCGCTGGCACCGTGGGCGAATTCGTCATCGAAGTATTACATGCAAACGCTGGACGCGATCAGCGCGCATTACGGCTTTGACCTCGATACGCCCTTCGATGAACTCAAGCCCAAGAACCGCGACACCATCCTCTATGGCTCCGGCAAGGACGCCATCACCATGATCTACGACGACGGCACGCGCGCTTATCGCACCACCCGTCCGTTTGAGGGTCTCATCAACAACATGGATCGGCGATACCGCGAGACAGACAGCGATTGGGTTCGGGAGGAGCTGGGCAAATACCAGAACCGCCGCCCGTGTAAGTCTTGTGACGGCTACCGGCTCAAGGAAGAAGCGCTCGTCGTCAAGATCGATGACCTGCACATTGGCCGGGTGAGTGAGATGTCGATTGGCGAAGCGAATGCGTGGTTCCAGGCGTTGCCCGAGCGTCTGTCGATCAAGCAGAGCGCCATTGCTGAGCGAATTTTGAAAGAGATTCAGGAGCGGTTGGGCTTCCTGAACAACGTCGGCCTGTCGTATCTGACCCTATCGCGCGGATCGGCAACCTTGTCCGGGGGCGAGAGCCAGCGCATTCGCTTGGCCTCACAGATTGGCTCCGGCTTGACCGGTGTTCTGTACGTTCTCGACGAACCCTCCATCGGGCTCCACCAGCGTGACAACGACCGCTTGCTGGAAACCCTGACGCGGTTGCGCGATTTGGGGAATACGGTGTTGGTGGTCGAGCACGACGAAGACGCCATTCGCGCCGCAGACTATCTGGTCGATATGGGCCCCGGTGCCGGGGTGCATGGCGGGACCGTTGTGGCCGAAGGCACGCCAGCGCAGGTGCAGAAATCCAAAGAATCTGTCACCGGGCAATATCTTTCCGGCAAGCGGCGGATCGAAGTGCCGACACAGCGGCGCAAGAAGACCGGGAAAAAGATCCGGATTGAGGGCGCGACCGCGAACAACCTCGACAACGTGACTGTCGATTTTCCGATGGGCATCATGACCTGCGTTACGGGCGTGTCGGGGTCGGGCAAGTCGACACTGACGCTGGAAACCCTGCACAAAGCGCTGGCCCGGCATCTCCACGGTTCTCGCGATACGCCGGGTGCGCACACGACGATCGAGGGCATGGAGCAGGTCGACAAGATCATCGTTATCGACCAGTCCCCCATTGGCCGCACGCCACGCTCGAACCCTGCCACCTACACCGGCGCGTTTGGCCCAATCCGCGATTGGTTTGCCGGACTGCCCGAAGCCCAAGCGCGTGGCTACAAGCCGGGCCGGTTCTCGTTCAACGTCAAGGGCGGGCGCTGTGAAGCCTGTCAGGGCGATGGCATGATCAAGATCGAGATGCACTTCCTGCCCGATGTTTACGTGCAGTGCGACGTCTGCAAGGGCAAGCGCTACAACCGGGAAACGCTTGAGGTGCGGTTTAAGGATAAATCCATCGCAGATGTCTTGGATATGACCGTGGAGGAGGCTGTGGGCTTCTTCAAGGCGGTGCCATCGATCCGTGGTAAAATGGAAATGCTGGCGGAGGTGGGACTGACCTACGTCCGGGTTGGGCAATCCGCGACGACGCTCTCCGGCGGTGAAGCCCAGCGCGTCAAGCTGTCCAAAGAGCTGTCAAAGCGGTCCACGGGCAAGACGGTCTACATCCTCGATGAACCCACCACGGGGCTGCACTTTCACGACGTGTCCAAGCTGCTCGAAGTGCTGCATCGGCTGACCGATCAGGGCAATACGGTGATCATCATCGAGCACAATCTCGAAGTGATAAAAACCGCTGACTGGATCATCGATATTGGGCCTGAAGGTGGCTCGGGTGGTGGTCGCATTGTTGCCCAAGGCACACCTGAGACAGTGGCCGAAAGCGAAGACGGACACACCAGCCGCTACCTGCGTTCCGCGCTGGTTTAGGGGTGTAAACGCCCGTCGGTCAGCGCCTCAGCGCTTTCCTAAAACGGAGGCGGCAGCCGACCGGCGACAGGGTCGCCGACCTGCTTGCGCGTGACGTTTTCGAATCCCGCGAAGCGGGAGAGAAAACGGCGCGCCACCCCGTCAACGCACCAAATAGGACACCTGTGATTCAAATGTGAATCGACGCAGATCCAGCGCATCCGCCCCAATCACCTCCAGCGCCGCGCGGGTCTCCCCGGGAAATTCGGGAAAAGCGAGTTGGTCGAAGGCCAACACCGATCCCTTAGGCATGAGCGGCCACAGCGCCTCCAGCGCGGCTTTGGTCGGGCGATACAGGCACAGGTCAACATAAACCAATGCGATCATCAGCTGTGGATTGGCCTCGATGAACAGGGGCAATGTTTGCTCCACGTCACCCACTACCAACTCGACCCGCGGCACGTGTCCAAGAAAACGGTCGGCGTCGTGCGCTTGGATCGATGCGCGCAGACGGTCGAGGTCGCCGCGCAGCTTGCCGGGTTTGACGTTCTTGGCGCCCAAGGCCTGATCCACCTCGTCAACCTGCGGAAAGCCTTCAAAGGTATCGAAGCCATAAATCCGGCGCGCGACGTGGTTGGGTTCTAGATTTGAAGCAATGTGCGCAAACGACATCACGCCCTGCCCGTGCTGAACGCCAAGCTCAAGGATAACCCCAGGCCGGTCAGCAATCAGCTTGAACAGCTCATAGCGCGTGATGAACGCCAGCATGTCGCGGCGTTTTGCGGTCAGGGCAAAGGGAGGAATCTTTTCAGCAGTCACGGGGCTATGCATCCCGGAAAAGTGGGGCGACTGATGGGGTTCGAACCCACGACCCCCGGTACCACAAACCGGTGCTCTAACCAACTGAGCTACAATCGCCGTCAAGAACGCCTGAGTACGTCAAAGCGCTTTAAGGGTCAATAACCCCGGCTTGCGTCCCTTGCTTTGGCACCCATGCGGAAAACACGGTCAAATGCAAACGATTCGATTTCACAGCAAAAACACACCGTCGCCTATTTTTTAGGCAGTTGTGTTCTTGCTGTGCAGCAATATGCGGGTGATCCATGCGTTTGGCTCAAAGGCCTTTCTCATCTGCCTTTTTTTACAGCAAAGTCTTTGCACGCAGCGGCAACCATCGCTAAAGCGAAGAGCTAGAACGAAGGGGCTGCACAGCTTCTTCTGAACCAGGTTGTCTCGGGGCGTGTAAAGTCATGAAAAAGATCGAAGCTGTCATCAAACCCTTCAAACTCGACGACGTTAAAGAAGCCCTGCACGCCATTGGCGTTGCGGGCATCACCGTTACCGAAGCTAAGGGATTTGGTCGTCAAAAAGGCCATACAGAGTTGTATCGCGGCGCTGAATACGTCGTGGATTTCCTGCCCAAAGTAAAAATCGACCTGATCGTCGCCGACAGCCAACTCGACGCGGCGCTCGACGCTATTGAATCCAGTGCCAAAACCGGTCGTATCGGTGATGGCAAGATCTGGGTTACGGACATCGTTGATGTTGTCCGGATCCGGACCGGTGAACGCGGTGACTCAGCGATTTAACCGACGCTGTGTCACGGGGGTCGTTCAGGCCCCGCTCTTTTTTATTCCTGAACACTTCAGAATTGACCGTAAGTTACGAAAGGATTTGGCATGACCACTTATGCTGACATCAAAAAGATGATCGAAGAAAACGACGTAGAATATGTTGACGTTCGCTTCACCGATCCTCGCGGCAAGCTTCAGCATCTGGCGATGTGCGCGCACGCCATGGATGAAGATGCTTTCAACGAAGGCATTATGTTCGATGGTTCTTCCATCGCTGGCTGGAAGGCTATTAACGAGTCCGACATGCTGCTGGTTCCAGACATGGAAACCGCTGTGATGGATCCGTTCACCGCCCAGCCCCAGCTGATTATCTTCTGTGACGTAAAGGATCCGATCACCGGTGAGCTTTACGAGCGTGACCCACGCGGTACCGCAAAGAAGGCTGAGCAGCTGGTTAAAGATTCCGGCTTGGGCACCGACGTTTTCTTTGGTCCAGAAGCAGAATTCTTCATGTTTGACGACGTGCGCTTCTCCGTTGAGATGAACCGCTCGTTCTTCGAATTCTACTCCGAAGAAGGTCCGTATGCATCCGGCGACGAGATGGAAGGCGGCAACATGGGCCACCGTCCGGGCGTCAAGGGCGGCTACTTCCCCGTGAACCCCGTCGATCAGTCCGGCGACATCCGCGCTGAAATGACCTCCACCCTGCTCGCCATGGGTGTGGACATGGACAAGCACCACCACGAAGTTGCGCCATCCCAGCACGAATTGGGCATGACCTTCGACCACCTGACCCGCGTTGCTGACAAGCTGCAGCTTTACAAGTACGTCGTTCACAACGTTGCTGCATCCTACGGCAAGTCCGCGACCTTCATGCCAAAGCCTGTTCAGGGCGATAACGGCACTGGCATGCACTGCCACCAGTCCATCTGGAAAGACGGCAAGCCTTTGTTCGCTGGCGACAAGTACGCTGGTCTGTCACAGGAAGCACTGTGGTACATCGGTGGTATCCTCAAGCACGCTAAGGCGTTGAACGCGTTTACCAACCCGTCCACCAACTCCTACAAGCGTTTGGTCCCAGGCTTCGAAGCACCGGTTCTGCTGGCGTACTCCGCCCGCAACCGTTCCGCGTCTTGCCGTATTCCTTTCGGCTCCTCGCCAAAGGCAAAGCGCATGGAAATCCGCTTCCCGGATCCAACCGCGAACCCGTACCTGTGCTTCGCAGCGATGCTGATGGCTGGCCTCGACGGCATCAAGAACAAGATCGATCCGGGCGCACCACGCGACGAAGATCTGTACGAGTTGTCCGAAGAAGAGCTGAAGGACATTCCAACCGTTTGTGGTTCCCTGCGCGAAGCGCTGGATTCCTTGAAGGGCGACTACGAGTTCTTGCTCGAAGGCGGCGTGTTCACCAAAGACCAGATCGATGCTTACATCGACCTGAAAATGGAAGAAGTCATCGAATTCGAATTCGCACCACACCCGGTCGAGTTCAAGATGTACTACTCCTGCTAATCCCCACTGGATTGGTCAGAATTCAAAAAGGGTCGCTCCTCCCGAGCGGCCCTTTTTTTGTGGCGGCGTGTTGGGCCGTGACCGCGCTGCCCTTGCAGGCAACAATCCCCTTTCCTTGCAAACAAGTGCGCTCAGACCGCTTGCTTTGACGCCGCATAAAGCGGATAAAGGCGAACAGATACTGAACACCCAATTTTGAACAGGGATCGTGCTCCTATGGCCGCAGATACGGACCTTTTCTCCGTTTCCGATGAACAGACCAAGAAAGCAACGGGCTACACCGCCAAGGACATCGAAGTCCTCGAAGGTCTGGAACCCGTCCGCAAGCGCCCCGGCATGTATATCGGTGGCACGGACGAGCGCGCCTACCATCACCTCATGGCCGAAATTCTCGACAACTCGGTCGATGAAGCCGTCGCGGGGCACGCGACCCGGATATCGGTTGAGATGCTGGCGGATGGCTCGGTAAAGGTCATGGACAACGGACGCGGCATTCCGGTCGATCCGCACCCCAAGTACAAAGACAAGTCAGCGTTGGAGGTTATTATGACCACGCTGCACTCGGGTGGTAAATTCAGCGGCAAGAACTACGCCACCTCTGGCGGTCTGCACGGGGTTGGTATTTCGGTCGTCAACGCTCTGTCCGAATCACTCATCGTTGAAGTCGCACGCGACAAAACATTGTGGACGCAGTCATTTTCACGAGGCTTGGCCGTCTCCAAGCTCACCAAAGTCGGCGCAGCACCCAACCGGCGCGGCACCTCGGTGCAGTTCAAGCCGGACGAAGAGATCTTCCACAACAAGCACACATTCAAACCCGCCACTCTGTTCAAAATGGCGCGGTCCAAGGCCTACCTCGAACGCGGTGTGGAAATACGATGGTCCTGCGCTGAGGAGCTGATCAAGGACGGCGACAAGACGCCCACCGAAGCTGTGTTCCACTTCCCCGGCGGCCTTGGCGATTTCCTGCGGGAGCAATTGGGCCCGCAAGCGCTCATCGGTGATTCGCTGTTTGCCGGCAAGGCCGATCTCAACGGATCCGGCGGCAAGGTCGAATGGGCCTTGGCTTGGCCTGATGACGAGGGAACGGGGGAAGCCACCCTCACATCCTACTGTAACACCATCCCAACCCCCCAAGGCGGCACCCACGAAAACGGATTGCGCACCGGCTTGACCCGCGCCCTGCGCACCTATGGGGAGATGGCAGGAAACAAGAAAGCCGCGTCGATCACCGCTGACGACGTTCTCGGCGGCGCGCGAGCGGTCCTGTCGTGCTTTATCCCCGAACCGCAGTTCCAAGGCCAAACCAAGGAGCGGTTGGGCAGCCCCGAGGCTTCCCGCTTGGTGGACCAAACGCTCAAGGAACACTTCGAACACTGGCTTGCCGGCAACGGTCCCGCAGCAAAAGCGCTGCTCGACAGCATCATTTTGCGCATGGAAGAGCGTCTGCGGAAAAAGGCTGAGAAGGAAACAGCGCGAAAGTCCGTGACCAAGCGCCTGCGCTTGCCCGGCAAGCTCACCGACTGTTCCCGCAATTCGCCAGAAGGCACCGAACTGTTTCTGGTGGAGGGTGACTCCGCTGGTGGTTCCGCCAAGCAAGCCCGCCGCCGCGAAACACAGGCCATTCTGCCCCTGCGCGGTAAAATCCTCAACGTGGCATCGGCCAGCGCGGATAAACTGCGCGGCAACCAGGAACTGGCTGACTTGGCGCAAGCCCTCGGCTTTGACGGCAAGTCGGCGGATGTCGAAAACCTGCGCTATGAGCGTGTGGTAATCATGACCGATGCAGACGTGGACGGCGCTCACATCGCCTCTCTGCTGATGACGTTCTTCTATAAAACCTATCCGCAGATCATCGAAGCCGGTCGGCTGTTTCTGGCCGTTCCGCCCTTGTACCGGCTCAGCCACGGCGGCAAATCGTTTTACGCCCGTGATGACCGGCATAAAGATCAGATCATGGAAAAGGAATTCCGCCCCAACGCCAATGTTGAGATCAGCCGGTTTAAAGGTCTGGGCGAAATGATGCCCAAGCAACTGCGCGAAACAACCATGGACCCGGCCACCCGGCAGATGGAGCGCGTAACGCTCGCCGATGCGGCCGCTGGCTTGGCCGCTGGAAAATCCATTAAGGAGCTGGTGGAAGACCTGATGGGCAAAAAGGCTGAAAAGCGCTTCGAGTTCATTCAGGAAAATGCCGCCTACGTCGTTGAGGAAATCGACGTCTAAGCCAACCATTTACGTTTTTTTCAAAAAAATCTTCCACGTGTGGGGATGTTGAGGGACGAGTGTGCGTAAAGCACTCACGAAGGCGACAACAACGTCGCCTCTAGCTTCTCTCAAGGCTCGCTTCTCACCCCAAGAGCCCCACACTTTTTTGGAAAGAACCAACGATGAAAACCAAGCTTCTTCTGATCGCCACCGCGACACTCCTGATCTCCGGCACCGCAGCGACCGTTTCTTTGGCTGACTCGCACAAGGGTGGCCGCGGCATGACCGCAGAACGCGCAATGAGCGCCGCCGAACACATGTTCACACGCATTGATACCGACAACGACGGTGTCCTCAGCGCCGCTGAACTGGAAGCAGCCCCAAAGCGTGGCAAGCGCGGCGACAAGTCCGACAAAATGGACCAGAGCGCAGACGGCGAGGCCATGGCTGACGCAGATAGCGCTAATGCTGATGCTGATGCTGATGCTGGCATGAGCGACGAAAAAGGTAAGCGCGACGGCAAGGGCAAGCGCAAAGGCATGGGTAAAGGCAAAGGCAAGGGTAAAGGCAAGCACGGCAACCGCAGCGCCCGCATCTTGCTTGGTGAAGACGGCCTGACCGCTGGCATGACGTTGGACGACGTACAGGCCAAAATCAGCGCTGGTTTCGCTGACCTTGATGCCAACGCAGACGGCACGCTGACCCGCGATGAAATCCGTCCGGCGATGCAGGCCATGCGCGAAGCACGCAAGTCCTAAGCCGCCCAAGAAGCAAGCGGGATTGGTTCAGGTCGCAGACCGGCCAGCCCCGCTTTCTTATTCGGCAAGCCAACGAAGCAGCGCCCGAGTCACCTCTTCCGGGCGCTCCATCGTAGAGAGATGGCCGCATTCCTCGATCACCAGCAACTCCCCCGACGGTGCGAGTTCGGCCATTTCTTCACTCAAGTATAGCGGCGTTACTTGATCCTGACGCCCACAGATCACCAGAACGGGCGGTTGAAACCCGGCCAGCATGTCCCGCTGGTCCTCGCGATGCAAAATCGCTGTTTGCTGCCGACGAAAAACATCCGGCCCCAGCCCTTCCGCCATGGCCGTGACGGCATGGGTAAGCTCGGCATCCTGCAAGCGGCTTTGGTGGATATAAAGCGGCAGCAGTCGGGGTGTGACACCTTTAAAATCGCCCTTGGCCGACAGTTCCAGCAGGCCGCGACGCCGCGCTGAGATCTCCGGCGTGTCCGCTCGGGCGCTGGTATCGAGCAGCGCCAGCCGCTCCACCCGCTTCCCCGCCAACTCAATGACCTTGAGCGCGGCGTAGCCCCCCATCGACAAGCCCACCAGCGAAAATCGATCCGGCAGATCAGCCAGAATATCCAAGGCCATCGCTTCAAAGGATTCGTGGTGCGCCGCGCTGAAATCCGCAACATAAGTCTCGTATCCTGCGGCTTCGCAGGCCCGCACCTGCGCGGCAAAGAGCGCTTCGTCACACAAAAGGCCGGGGAAAAAAGCGACGGTCTGGCTCATGCTGGCTTACCTTGCGAATTTAGGCAGAAAATCGTATAGTTATTTGACTGGTGTAGGTGCGTCCCTTTTGATCCGCGACGCACGTACCGAGATTTCATTTACCACGACGGATCCATCACGGTTTAGGGCCTTTTTGGCAACCCTCCCTTCATGAATGAATTTGCAGATTTGGGCCTCTCCGAAGGCCTGCAGCAGGCTGTAGCCTCAATGGGGTACGAGACCCCTACCCCCATCCAAAAGGCCGCTATTCCGGCTGTTTTGATGGGACGCGACGTCCTTGGCGTTGCTCAAACCGGCACGGGTAAAACAGCCGGTTTTACGCTCCCGATGATCGACATTCTTGCCGAAGGCCAAGCGCGTGCGCGCATGCCGCGGTCTTTGATTTTGTCACCAACGCGGGAGCTGGCCGCTCAGATCGCTGAGAACTTCGAGATGTACGGCACCAACCACCAGCTTTCCATGGCCCTGCTGATTGGCGGTGAGTCCATGAAAGAGCAGGAAGCCATCCTAACGCGCGGGGTCGACGTCCTGATCGCGACACCGGGCCGGCTTCTTGACTTGGTCGAGCGGGGATCGGTGATGCCGATGGACGTGTCGGTTTTGGTGATCGATGAAGCCGACCGCATGCTGGACATGGGCTTCATCCCTGACATTGAGACGATTGTGGGCCGCTTGCCGGCAAAGCGTCAGACGCTGATGTTCTCCGCAACGATGGCCCCGCCCATTCGGAAGCTCGCAGACAAGTTTCTGCGCAATCCGAAAGAGATCGAAGTGGCACGCGCTTCATCCACGGCAATCACCGTGGAAGCGTTTGTGGTTTCCAGTGATGAAAAAGAAAAGCAGGCCACGCTCCGCGCTGTTGTTCAGGCTGAAAAGCCGAAGTCATCCATCGTGTTCTGCAACCGCAAGCGTGATATTTCGGCGGTCGTCGACACCTTGCGCAAAGCGGGCTTCACCGCAGCCCCCATGCACGGTGATCTCAGCCAGCCCAAACGTATGGAAACGCTAGAGTCGTTCCGGACCGAGAGCCTGAGCATCCTTGTGTGTTCCGACGTCGCGGCACGCGGAATCGACATCGACCACATCACCCACGTGTTCAACTTCGATGTGCCGTTTAACGCCGAAGACTACGTTCACCGCATTGGCCGAACCGGTCGCGCTGGCCGGAAGGGTCGGGCCTTTATGATCGCAACCTCACGCGATAAAAAGCTTGTCGATGCGATCGTTGATCTGACCAAGAAAGAGATCAAATCCTACGATCTCGGCACGGTGCAGAAAAAGCAGGAAGAAGCGGTTTTGCAGTCGGTGATCGAAGAGGCCAAAGCGCGCGGCGTTGACGCCAAGACCATCAAGGCGGCGCAAAAGTGCTTCGAACAGCACATTCCGGCGTTTATCTTGCGCGCGGCCTAAAAGCCGCCGCACGACTGTTTGCCTGACTGACTGACTGGCTGTCCGTCTGACGGATGACAGCACGCAACGAACGAAAAGAGTAAGGGGCCGCAAGGCCCCTTTCCGTTTGGTCAGGCGCCCTGATTCTTAGTAGTAGATCAGGCCGACCGCCTCTGCCACGACGATCGGACGTCCACCGTTTTCCAGCAAATCGCCCTCGCGTTCGATGCGGTGAGTCGTGATGGTGGTGAGACCCCCATCCGCGCGGTCTTCCACGCTTTCCAAAGTCTGGCGCGAGCGCACTTTCGAGCCTGCTGGGAGCGGCGCTGTAAAGCGAACTTTGTTGTAACCATAGTTCACGCTCAGCTGGGGCTTAGGCACCCAATCCGCCTGATAGCTGAAGTATGGCAGCAGCGAGAGCGTCAGCAGGCCGTGTGCGATGGGGCCACCGAATGGCCCTTTGGCCGCCATTTCTGGGTCCGTGTGGATCCACTGCTGGTCCAATGTTGCATCGGCAAAGTCTTGGATCCGCTGCTGGTCCACCAACACCCAATCCGTCACCGTAACTTCCGTGCCGACTTTGCTCAGCATTTCGGCTTTGACGTCGTCTTTGTTCAAACTCATCGCGATTGTCTTCCTTCTTCGCCAACGGGTACGTCCGCATGAATCCAGATTGAGGTCAGCAACGCAACGGATCCCATCGTCGCCAACATGGCCGAACCCCCATATGACAGGAAAGGCAAGGGCATTCCAACCACGGGCAGTAAGCCCATGTTCATACCGACGTTAATCACGATGTAAAAAAACAGGTTCGCGGTCAGGGTCGCCGCAAGGAGTCGCCCGAACTGGCTTCGCGCACGAAGCGCCGTCACGACCCCGTACAGCAGCAGCAAGGAGAACAGGAACAGCACCACCATGCAGCCGATAAAGCCGAATTCTTCAGCCAGCAGAGACCAGACAAAGTCCGTGTTGTTTTCTGGGGTGAAACCCAGTTGGTTGTGCTGCCCTTGGCCAAAGCCCTGGCCTTCAACACCGCCGGAACCAATGGCAATCTTGGCCTGATTGATGTGATAGCCCGCGCCTGCCAGATCCAGCTCATCATCAAACAGGACGAGCACGCGCCGACATTGGTACCCTGCGGCCTCAAAGCCATTGGTCAAGCATCGGTCAACGAACCAATAACTCACCGCAATCACCGCCCCGACACCAATCATCACCAGCCACCACCGAAGCCCCGCCAGAAACAGAATGACACCGACACAGGCCAGAAGCTTGAGCGACGTGCCCAAATCCGGCTGTTCCATGATCAGATAAGTCGGCACCGCCGCCAGTGCCAAGGGAAAGACCAGGTCAAAGGGGTTGCCCAACTCCTCCCAACTGGCGTTGTTCAAGTACCGCGCCAAAGTCATAATCAGCCCGATTTGCACCAACTCAGAGGGCTGCAGCGTCATGACTCGCAGGTCGATCCAGCGCTTGGCGTTGTTGAACTCATCACCAATAAACGGCACGGCGATCAGCATGATCATGGTGACGAAAAAAGCGATGTAGGCCACGCGATACCAAACGCGAATATCCACCAATCCCGCAACAACGGCGAGCGCAAAGAACAGCGCCAGTCGAACCACGTGGGTTCCGGCAAAGGGCTCCCACGCCAACCCGCCGGCAGAATACTGCATCGCAACCCCAATACTCGACAGGATGATCACCAGTATCAGCAGTGGCCAAGGAACACTGGAAACCCGATCCAGCAAAGACAGCTGAACGCGCCGCGTGTCAGTTTGGTCAAGCGTTGACGTCACCTGTCATGCCTCATCATTGCGGCCCACTAAGTTATAGCGATCATTGACCATGTTTGGCTGACCGCCAGAATTCCCAACAATCGCCGCCTGCAAGAGATCCAGCACCACCGGCCCAGCCGATCGACCACCGCTATCACCGTGCTCAATAATCACGGCACAGGCGTAGCGCGGGTTTTTTACGGGACCATAGCCCACAAAAAGCGCGTGGTTTCGCCGGTCATAATCCAGCGACCGAACATCTTCGAGCATGCGCAAACGCTCACCGACAGACAAACGCGCAACCTGGGCTGTTCCTGTCTTTCCCGCGATCCGCAGCGAAGGCTCTTCAACTTGCGTATAGCGATAGGCCGTGCCTTGGTCGGTGTTGGTCACACGATCCATCGCACGGCGCACAATCTCCAAATGCTCGGCTTTGAAGCCCAAATCTTCTGCGGGATAGAGCAAGTCAGGGACGATCAAGTGTGGACGCACCGCACGCCCACCGTTGGCAATCCGTGCGGTCATGGTGGCCAACTGTAAGGGCGTGGTCAGGACGTAACCCTGCCCAATACTGGCTTGCACCGTATCGCCATCAAACCAGCTTTGGCCCAAGGAATTGCGCTTCCAGTTTTCATTCGGGACCACACCGCGTGTTTCGCCCGCAACATCGATCATCAATCGATCACCAAAGCCCAGTCGTCCGGCGACTTCAGACATCTTCTCCGGCCCAATCCGCTGGCTCATCTCATAGTACCAAGTATCGCAGGATTCGACGAGCGCAGCCTCCATATCCATCCGCCCATGGCCATCGCGTTTCCAGCAATAGAACGTCTGTGGCCCGACTTCGGTTTTGCCGGAACAGGTCACTTGTTCCCGCGGACTGATCCCCAACTCCATCGCCGCCAGCATGGTCACCATTTTATAGGTCGAACCCGGCGGATAGTGCTCGGCTGAACATTTGTTCACCAACGGCTTATGCTCATCGTTGATCAGTTCATTCCAGACCGAATTGGTGATGCGGCTGGTGAAAATGGATTGATCAAAGGTCGGATGCGACGCCATGGCCAAAACTTCGCCCGTATCGACCTTCATCACGACCGCAGCGCCCGCACGGATCATCTCACTTTCGGAGATTGGCTGCTCCGCCAGTCTTTGTTCTGCGTACGTCTGAAGACCCAAATCGATGGTCGATCGGATCACTCGACCCGGGATTGGCGGCACGCGTGACACCACGCGCTGTTCTTGCCCAAAGGCATTGATTTCCATGATCCGCCGCCCGGCACGCCCGCGCAGTGACTTCTCCATGGTGCGCTCGATGCCCTTGCGGCCAATCTTGGCATTCGGCCTGCGCAGCATGCGGTCATTGTCCCCCAGCAAATCCTGAGGCTGCACCTGACTGACATAGCCCAGCGCGTGGGCCGCTGTGCCGGGATAGTGGTAAAATCGCTTTTCAGCCACGTCGATTTCCGCGCCCGGTAAATCCAGCGCCCGCGCCTTGAGCCGAGCGACCTGCCCCCACGAGAGATCCTCAGCCAGCAGCACGCCCCCTTCGGCGTTTATCTGCTTCGCCTCAACGATGCGTCGATTGATCGTGCGCTGCTGCTCAGTGGACAGCGGCAGGATGCTCAAAATCTCTTCAATGGCCCGCGCTTCGTCCTTGGCGCGACTGGAGACAACTTTATAGGTCAGGCCATAGCGCCCGAAACGCTCAATCGCCCCGAAACCCGGCCACCGTCCCGGCCCGACTTCTGCGATCAAGTCGAAATCTTCCGCTGTAATCTCAGACAGCAAGCGCCCCTCGCCCGCGATAACATCCTGACCAATATCCAGCTGTTCAATCATGCGCTCGGTCAGGAATGGGCTGGCCTCGATCAGCGCGGCCGCTCGGCGCACGATGGCTGTATCGTTGGTCTCAATCCGCTTTGCCTTACGCTCGGGGTAGAACATCAGGTTATAGCTCTGTTCGTTCCCGGCAAGCTGGCGACCAAATCGATCCAGAATGATCCCGCGTGTGGGCGCGTCATAGCGGGTGACGGTCCGAATGTCGAAGCTGTCGGCGAGGAAATCATCCTGCCGCGGCACTTGCAGCGAATACAGCCGATAACCCAGCCCTGCCAGCGCCGCGCCCTGTATGGTCGCCGCGAGCACCAACCGGCGGGTAAAGCCAGACTCCCGCTTTTTCCCATCACGCGCCGTCAAAGTATCGGTCCTCCGTCTGCAAGGCCCCGCGCCACAAGAACGAGCGCAGCATGTTGTTGAACAGATAAACAAGCGGATAGAGAAGCGCCGTCACGCAGGCTCGGATCATGTTCTGAAACGGCGCGATCACTTCCAATTCATAGGCGGAATAGAACGTCCACTGGATCGCAAAATAGACGGCAATTCCCGTCACCGCAGCACCCCAATGGAACAGGAAACCGGACCCTTCAACATCCGCACGAAACGATCCAATCATGTAGAACACGGTCAGATAAGCAATGATCGACAAGCCCATGTGCGAGCCATTCATCGCATCAGTCCAGAAGCCAATCACGAAGACCAGCGGAATGGGCATGATACTCGGATGCCGGATCATCCAGAACAGGACGGTGGCAAAGGCTAAATCCGGCAGAAACGCGATGCCGCGTCCAAGTCCCAGCGCAGAGGCGTCCAAGGCCAAAAAGATCAGAAACACCAGCACCGGCACAGCAATCCGAATGCGCCGCAACACCCCGCCCAATAGAATATCCAGAACGAGCAAAATGGTCTGCATGGCCTAGTTCTCGCCCAAGCCCTGCAACCCCACCGCCCCGGCAGCAATCAGGTCCGCATTGATATCAACGCCCGGATAATCGACCACCAGCACATTAGACAGCTGGTCAAAATCCACCGTTGGGCGAATACGGGCCTCAGCAGGGGTGATTTCTGAGATGAAACCGATCAGCAAGCCCGGCGGAAAGACCCCATCGGCGCCGCTGGTAATCACCCGGTCGCCGACTTGGATTTTTTCCAAATCTTGGGGCAGCATAAAGTTCTGCTCCACACGCAAGTAATCGAAGGGAAGCCCTGTTTCCAGGTCAAACCCAGAATCTCGGGTTCCCCGAACAAAGGCGTTGAGTTCAGCCCGCTCGATGATGACGGGAATTTGCGAATTCGGATCGGTAATCAGCAACACGCGCGCGGCCGCCGCGCCCACTTCACGCACACGGCCAACCAAGCCCTGATCGTTCACCACCGCTAAGCCTTGGCGCACTGACTCGCTACGCCCCAGATTAATCAGCACAGACCGGGAATAGCGGCGCGAATGGTCGGCGACGACAAAGGCCATCATCCGCTTGGTTTCACCAATGTCACGCCCGGTTTCCAGCGCACGCGTCCAATTCCACTGCTCCGCCGCCGCCGTTTTATACCGGATTGGTAACATCATCCGCAGTCGGTCGTTCTCCGCCAACAGCTCGTCAAGCGTTTGCGCCTTGGCGTTCAGAATGCGGATTTCTTCCTTGAGCCGATTGTTCTCGTCGGCCAGTTCCTCATAGGTGCGGAAGCGTTCGGTCACTTGCGACACTGACGCGCTGGATTGACTGAAGACGTTCAGCAGCGGCGACATGACATCCGCCACCAACATCCGCGCATTAGACCCAAATCGCGCGTCCATGCGGTTCCAAACCAGCATGCCAACCGCAACGATAATCAGCAGGAACACAGCAAAGCGCTGCAACCACGCCATTAGCGGGCTGACCGCGACCGATATGTTGCGGCGGCGACGGGCCATGTTGCGTAACCAGTTCCCAAAAGTGTGAGCGCGAAGCACCCGTTCTCAAGGCGCTTGAGTCGTGTTTAACCCAGCATCAAGGAGACAGTACGGCGAGCCGCACCCCTAACCGATTCTAGTAAGCGAATCGGGCGGAATCGTCAATAAAACTGGTCTTTAGTAAGCGGTGTGAAGCACAGACCGCAGGGTGCGCATTTCTTCCAAACAGCGCCCGGTGCCCATGACCACGCAGGTCAGCGGATCGGGGGCCACAGATACGGGCAAACCGGTCGAGTGCCGCAGGACATAATCAAGGTTGTTCAACAGCGCTCCGCCACCGGTCAGGACAATGCCCTTGTCCACAATATCAGCCGCCAGTTCAGGTGCGGTGTTTTCCAAGGCCTGCTTGGTTGCTTCGACGATGGCCGACACAGGCTCCAGCAAAGCTTCAGCAATGTTGCGCTCGGAAACGATGATTTCCTTGGGCACACCATTCATCAAATCGCGGCCTTTGATTTCCATGATCGAACCATCACCGTCTTCGGGGTGACAGGCTGCGCCGATGGTTTTCTTGATCCGCTCCGCCGTCGTTTCACCGATCAGCAGGTTCGAGTTCCGGCGGATGTAGCCAATGACGGCCTCATCCATCTTGTCGCCGCCCACACGGGTCGAAGAAGCATAAACAATACCGCCCAGCGACAGCACCGCAACTTCCGTTGTCCCGCCGCCAATATCCACGACCATGGACCCTTGCGGCTCCGTCACCGGCAGATCAGCGCCAATCGCGGCAGCCATGGGTTCTTCGATCAGGAACACTTTGCGCGCGCCGGCGTTTTCAGCCGATTCCTGAATCGCGCGCCGCTCAACCGCGGTGGAGCCAGAGGGCACACAGATAATAACTTGGGGTGAGGCAAAAGAGCGGTGGTTGTGAACCTGCCGGATGAAGTACTTGATCATCTCTTCGGCAACTTCAAAGTCCGCAATCACGCCATCGCGCATGGGGCGAATAGCCTGAATAGAGCCGGGCGTTCGACCCAACATGCGCTTGGCTTCGTTACCAACCGCCAGCACGCGGCGCTTGCCCCGCGATTGCCCCAGGGCCACGACAGAAGGTTCGTTCAAGACGATGCCTTGACCGCGAACGTACACAAGTGTGTTAGCCGTGCCGAGGTCGATGGCCATATCTGCCGAAAGCAACCCCAATAGGCGTGAAAGCATGCCAAGAATCCGTCAATGGGCCACTCGGAAACCCGAGAGTCCAGCCTAAGCTCACGGACGCCAGTGTCCGAGCCTTACCCTCATGATGTAAACCTCGCCTTGCCTGATTGCAAGGACAGCACAGCACTCCGATCAGGAAGCCGCCGCTGCAACAAAGTCTCCAAGTTCGCCATAACCGGTAAAGACTCGCTCGAAATCCAACTTCAGTTTGGCCGCTGCGCCACTTGCGAGGTCGGTCAAAGCGCTATCGTCTGTTTGGGCGAGGTAGACTAGGCGTTTATACCCGCCGAACATGGTTCCAAGCATGTCAGGGTTTCCCTCCAGTCCCATGCCTTCCCAGATCAACGTTTGGAAATGCCGAGCCAGAAAATCGGTCAGGTAAAAGGTGCCGAGTTCTTCCTCGGCCATCGCATTGAATTCTGCCTCTCCGGCGAAAAATGAATAGCAATGGGGCCCCGCGATTCGCGTCAGGTGCAAGCGATCACAAACCTCATCCAACATGCCCCCCGTTCCGCAATCGGCATAGCCGACAAAGATGGGGCGGTCTGCGCGGTCTTTGCGGGCTTGAACGGCTTTGGTTTCCACCCCGGCGGGGATCCTGTCGGGGAAGTTGTGCCAAATGGCGGGCAGCGCCGTGATCTCAAAGGCGTCGGCTAAGCCGGCCGCAGCCAAAACGGCCTTGGTCTCTGCGCCCAAAGCGCCGCAAATGATGATGAGGGGTTTTTCAGGATGCTGAAAGCCAGCGGCCCCGTCGCGGGCCTCAATACTGGGAACAGCACGGCGACCTTGGTCGCGCTCTGCACGGCCCGCTCGCCCGCCAGATCGTGTTCGGCGGGCGGGGGCGTTCGTGGGTTTAGGCGTTTGCTCGGGCACCAATCATGTTGTGGCGGCGTGCCACAAAATCCTTGGCGGTTTCCACAGCAACAGCAGCATCACGACAATAGCCGTCCGCGCCGATGCTCTCGGCAAAGGCTTCGTTCAGCGGCGCACCGCCAACCAAAACGATGTAGTCGTCGCGCATGCCCTTCTCGACCAGCGTTTCAATCACAACCTTCATGTAAGGCATGGTCGTGGTCAGCAGCGCGGACATGCCCAGAATGTCAGGCTTATGCTCTTCAATGGCTTCTAGGTAGTTTTCGACCGGGTTGTTGATGCCGATGTCTACGACTTCAAAACCTGCACCTTCCATCATCATGGAAACAAGGTTCTTGCCGATGTCGTGGATGTCACCCTTGACGGTCCCAATCACCATCGAGCCAATCCGCGGCGCACCGGTTTCAGCCAACAGCGGCTTCAGGATGGTCATGCCAGCTTTCATCGCGTTTGCCGCCATGAGAACTTCTGGCACGTACAAAATACCATCACGGAAATCTTCACCAACGACGGTCATACCGGCCACCAAAGACTTGGTCAGCACGTCGTACGGCGTCCAACCACGGTCCAGCAGGATTCGAGTCGACTCTTCGATTTCTTCTTTTAGTCCATCGTACAGGTCATCGCCCATCTGCTCGACGAGTTCGTCATCGTTGAGGGCGTTCAAATCAAGATCATCATCGGACATGGTTGTCTCCCTGAATCCGGTGCATCAAAAACGGATGGCGCACTTCTATAGCTAAATTCCCGTGTAGGCGATTGGTCGAATGCCGGTTGGCACGGGTACGACTTTCGCATGTCTGAAAACGACCGAGCGACAATTGCCGAAGTCTCAGCAGACGGTCATGGTGCTTGAAAGAGCGTTTTAGTCTCATCGAATGAAGGATTAGGCGATTGTTGGAGTTGGTTGGGATCATTGCCCCCTTCTTTATGGTCATCATGCTGGGTTTTCTGGCTGGCAGGCTTGGGTTTTTCAAACTCGATTCGGCGAAGGTTTTTAACAACTACCTGCTGTATTTCGCCCTGCCCGCCATGTTCCTGTCCAAGCTGCTGGAACAAGACGTTCTGAGCGGCTTTGACGTTCGGATTCTGCTGATCTTCATGGGCGCCAACACGACCATCATCGTGCTTTCGTGGATCATCCACGGCGGCCTCTTCCGGCTATCACTTGGCGATACTGCCGCTCTGGGGACGACATCCGCGTGGGGTAATTCCGGTTACATGGGGATTCCTTTAGCGTTGGAGCTGCTGGGCGGCCCCGGTATTTTTGTCGCTTTTTCACTGCTGGCGGCGGACATCATTATCATTTCAATCGCCGGCTTTGCCCTGCATGAAATTGATAAAGACCGCACAGAAAACGGCAGCGGTAGCGCGGTGGCGTCAATCCTGCGCGCAGGACGAAAAACGCTGCGCAGCATCGCAACCAACCCGTTCCTGTGGCCCTTTGCCATCGGCTTCGCGTTGAGCGCCGTTCGCCCCTACTGGCCGCCGTATTTCAGCGCTTCGGTCGATTTTGTCTTCCCCGCGCTCGAAATGCTGTCTGCGACAGCCTTTGGCGTGGCGCTGTTTTCGATCGGTGTTGGGATGGCCTTGCGTCCCATCTCCAACATGCGTGAAGCGGCACCGTTGCTGGCATCCACGGGAACGCTCAAGCTTGTCGTGCACCCCGTCGTCACGGCGCTTCTCGCGGCGTTTTTGTTCAATTTGGAACCAGCCGTTTTCGCCACCTGCGTTATTCTGGCAGCAACGCCAACAGCAACGAACGCGTTTATCATGGCCACAGCTTACGGCAAGCGGTCCAGTGAAGCGTCAGCGGCGATTTTGGTTTCCACCAGCATCGCCTTTTTCACGCTAACCGCGCTGCTGTCCTACTTCCGCGCGGACCTCGGCCTCTGAGGGTTAGTTCATCGGCAGCACTTTTCCCGGATTCATGATGTTCTGCGGGTCCAAAGCACGCTTGATGGCCACCATCATGGCCACCGCTTCGGCGCCATGTTCGCGCTCAAGATACTTCATTTTCCCATGACCAACGCCGTGCTCGCCCGTGCAGGTGCCGCCCATCTCAAGCGCACGGTCGATCATGCGCGAGTTGACCCAGTTCACCTGCTCTAGCTCGCGCTCATCGTCCTTATCGAACAGAAAGGCGAGGTGAAAGTTGCCGTCACCCACGTGCCCCACAATCGGCGCAAGCACATCCGTTTGCTCCAGATCCGCAACCGTCGCGTTGATGCACTCCGCCAACCGAGAAATCGGCACGCAAACATCCGTTGGCCACGCAGACGCGCCGGGGCGCATCCGCTGGACGGAATAGAACATGTTGTGGCGGGCGTTCCACAGGCGTGTCCGCTCTTCGGGCTTGGTGGACCAACTGAAGTCCTCGCCGCCCAAGTCTATCGCAATCGCTTGCGTCAGTTCGGCTTGCTCTTTGACCCAATCATCGGTGCCGTGAAATTCGAAGAAGATGTGGGGCTTTTCCTGCATCTCAAGACCATCGGCCTGATTGACCGCACGAATGGAATCCCCGTCCACCAGCTCCATCCGAGCCACCGGAATGCCCATCTGCTTCACCATGATCGCCGTGTTTGCCGCCGCATCAATATCCGGAAAGGCGCAAACCGCAGCCGAAACGGCTTCAGGTTGGCCGTAGAGCTTGAGCTGGATTTCAGTGATGATCGCCAATGTCCCCTCGGACCCCACCAACAGCCGGGTGAGATCATAGCCCGCTGACGACTTGGGCGCGCGTCCACCGGTGCGAACAACCTCACCGTTGGCCAGCACCGCCGTCAGGCCCAGCACGTTGTCTTTCATGGTTCCATAGCGCACGGCGTTGGTGCCTGACGCCCGCGTCGCTGTCATCCCGCCCAGGGAGGCATCGGCGCCGGGATCGATGGGGAACATCAACCCCGTCGCTCGAAGATCTTCGTTCAGCGCCTTGCGCGTGACGCCAGCTTGTACCCGACAGTCCAAATCCGCTTCGTTCACTTCGAGAACAGCCGTCATCATGCTCAAATCAACTGAGATGCCGCCACGGATCGCGTTGATATGGCCTTCCAGCGAGGTTCCGGTGCCAAAGGGAATGATGGGTGCGTCATGGGTCGCGCACAGGTTAACGACCTCCACGACCTCTTCGGTCGTTTGCACGAAAACAACCCCATCCGGCGGCACCCCGGCGTGGTGCGCTTCGTCCTTTCCGTGGCGTTCCAAAATGGCCACCGCCGTCGAAAAACGGTCTCCAAAACGAGTCCGCAGCGCGTCGAGCAAAGCAGGTTGTGTCATCACTAAATCCTCCCGCGCCGATATGACCACGAACCGACCCGGACGCAAAGCCAAACTCGGCCCTTGCGACACACTGGAAAACAAAAAAGCGGAACCGAAGCCCCGCTTTTTTAATCATCCGTCCTCTTGGGAAAGATAGGGGATCAAATCCCTGAGGTGATCGATGGCCAAATCCGCCGCTTCTTGCGTGATCGGTTTTCCCCGATAAGCAACGCCAAGCCCTGCGGCTCGGATCATCGCGATATCGTTGGCCCCGTCACCCAAGGCGATGGCACGCGCAGGCTCGATGCGCAGACCCTGACACTCCGCCAGCAACACGGATTCCTTGGTTTCAGCCGTCACAATCGGATCAACCACTTTGCCCGATAGAGCCTCGCCTTCCAGCTCCAGCCGGTTGGACACGACCCGGTCGAAACCGAGCCCCGCCCCAACGACATCAGCGATCAAATCGAACCCGCCGCTGACCAGCACCGTCCGCAGCCCCGCCGTCCGGCACGCCCGAAGCAATTCGTGCGCACCATCGGACAAGCCGACTTCTTTGGCGATGTGCTGAATGGTGGAAAGTTCCAACCCACGCAGCATCATCACCCGCTCTTCAAGCGCTTGCCGGAAGTCCAACTCCCCCCGCATGGAACGCTCGGTGATTTCGGCAATCTTTGGCCCTATCCCCAGCGCATCCGCCATATCTACAATGGTTTCCCCCGCGGCAACGGTGGAATCCATGTCAGAGACGAGAAGTTGGTACTTTGGCATATTTAAGCTTCACTCATTTCTGGAAATTCAAGGAAAGTACAGCGGTCGATTTGTGGCAAGGACTGCAGGATATTCAGGTCTTCATCACTCACCGCACTGTCGATTTCCAAAAAGGCAATGGCGTCTCCGCCTTGGGCCAAGCGGCCAAGGTGGAAGTTTGCGATGTTAATCCCGCTTTCCGCCATCCGGGATCCTACGGCACCAATCAGACCCGGCTGGTCCTTGTTGGTGATGTACAGCATATAACGACCCAAAGTGCTTTCAAGCTGGATGCCTTTGATTTCGGTAATCCGAGGACGACCCGCCATCATGGTTCCAGCAATCGAGCGGCTAAAGGCTGGCGTTGTCACCAAAATGCGGATGACCGCTTGGTAATCCCCGGCGCTGTCGGTGCGGGTTTCCTTGATGTTAATCCCGCGCTGGTTCGCCATATCCCGCACGTTGACCAGGTTCACAGACGCAAACTTGGTGCCGAGCATGGCCGCGAGCGCTGCGTTCGTGATCGGTTCGTGCTTGAGGCCCGCAGCATCGCCGCAGTATTCGATCTGCATGTCGACGATTTCCTCGTCTGTCAGCTGACCAATCATCGATCCAAGCTGCTTGGCCAGATCGATCCATGGACCCAGCTTGCGCGCGTCTTCTGCGGTCAGTGACGGTGTGTTGAGCGCGTTTTGCACCGCGCCATCAACGACGTAATTGGCCATTTGTTCAGCAACCTGCACAGCGACCTTTTCCTGCGCTTCTTGGGTCGAAGCCCCAAGGTGCGGGGTGCATATGACGCTTGGGTGACCGAACAGCGCGTTTTCTTTCGCCGGCTCAACGGCAAAAACGTCCAGCGCTGCGCCGCGCACGTGACCGCTTTCCAACGCCCCCAACAGCGCCGTTTCATCAACCAAACCACCGCGCGCGCAATTGACCAGCATCACGCCTTTCTTCATTTTGTTGAAAGCGTCGGCGTTGATCATGTTTTCCGTCTGCGCTGTCTTTGGCACGTGCAGCGTGATGATGTCGGCTTTCGCCAGCAAATCATCCAACTCAACCTTGGTCACGCCCAAGTCTTTGGCGCGCTCGTCGGAAAGGAAGGGGTCAAAGGCGATAACTTTCAGGCCGATGCCAATGGCTTTGGATGCAACGATCGAACCAATGTTCCCCGCGCCGACCAAACCAAGCGTCTTGCCCGTCAGCTCAGTCCCCATGAACTTTGACTTCTCCCAAAGCCCTTGATGCGTGGACGCATTGGCTTGCGGGATATGCCGCGCGAGTGCGAACATCATCGCGATGGCATGTTCAGCGGTGGTAATGGCATTGCCGAACGGCGTGTTCATCACAACCACACCATTGCGGGTACAGGCGTTGACGTCGATGTTATCGACCCCAATCCCAGCCCGGCCCACAACCTTCAGCTTGGTTGCTTTTTCCAGCAACTCGGGCGTGACTTTGGTCGCCGAGCGCACGGCCAAGCCGTCGTACTCCGGGATGATGTGCAACAGCTCTTCAGGCGTCAGTTTGCCCGATACAGTGACATCGCACCCCATGTCTTCAAAGGTTTGAACAGCCTGTGTAGACAGGGAATCGGAAATCAGAATTTTGGGTTTCGCGCTCATGCTGCGTTTTCCTTAGATGCAAAAGTTTCGGTGTATTGTGTTGCAAAAGCCCATTCCAACCACGGGATGAGCGCTTCGATGTTGCTGGCCTCGACGGTTGAACCGCCCCAGATGCGCAAACCAGCGGGTGCGTCGCGATAGCCGTTGAAGTCATAGCCCGCGTCTTCGGTTTCGATCCGCTTGACCAAGGCCTTGCAAAAGGCGGCTTGCTCGTCTGCTGGCAATTGCTGGAACGCCGGATCCGTGATTTTCAGGCACATGGACGTGCTCGACCGCGTGGCCGGATCAGTGGCGAGCCAGTCAATCCAATCGGTTTTCTGAACCCACGCGTCCAATGCTGCGAAGTTGGCATCCGCGCGGGCGATCAGGGCCGATCCACCGCCAATGCTGTCCGCCCAATCCAAAGCCGCCAGCACATCTTCGACAGCCAGCATCGAAGGCGTATTGATCGTCGCGCCTTCAAAGATGCCCGCGTTGATCTTGCCGGCTTTGGTCATCCGGAACAGCTTGGGCAGCGCGCGATCAGGGGCGTAGCTTTCCAAGCGAGCAACCGCGCGGGGAGAGAGGGCCAGCATGCCGTGCGCGGCTTCAGAACCAAGCACTTTCTGCCAAGACCACGTCACCACGTCCAACTTGCTGAAATCCATGTCCATCGCGAACGCCGCCGACGTCGCATCGCAAATCACAAGGCCTTCGCGGTCGTCAGCAACCCAGTCCATGTTCGGCACGCGAACGCCGGACGTGGTCCCGTTAAACGGAAAAACGATGTCATGGGATGGGTCAACAGCAGCAAGGTCAGGCAGCGCGCCGTACCCGGCTTTTACCACCTGCGCGTCGCTGAGTTTCAGCTGCTTGATCGCATCGGTTGCCCAATCTTTGGAAAAGCTTTCCCATTCCAAAATCGTCACGGGCCGCGCGCCGAGCATGGACCACATGGCCATTTCTACCGCGCCCGTATCAGAACCCGGAACAATGCCAAGCATCCAGTCGTCTGGCAGGCCCAGCATGGCTTTCGAGCGGTCGATGACGGCTTTCAGCTTTGCTTTTGGCTCTTTGGCCCGGTGCGAGCGCCCAACGGCAGCGTCCACGAGCTTGTCGACAGACCAGCCGGGAAACTTGGTGCAGGGACCGGAAGAAAAATTCGGATCTTGGGGTTTTGTCGTGGGCTTAGCCACGGGCGCATTTGCTGCGCCGCTCAGTACATCCGCTGGCGCACACACAGGTGCTGCAAGCGAACGCACGTGGTGCGTCGTCATAGTTCAAACCTCTAGTCTGGTGGCGGTTTGCTCCGCCAAGCCATGACAGAAGGCCCAAAATCGACGAATAAATCAACCCCTCAAGCGGGGCGCTTTTGGGGCATCACCTGCCCGACGAGCAAACTTTCCAGTTTCTGCCGGGTTTCTGCACTCTTCTGAAGATCCATAGAATCAGGCTGGATCAAGTCCTTACGGAACCACGGGTCACCCGCACGGTCGAATGTCTGGTGCACCCAATCAACAACCGCACTGACGGACGGGTCGTCGTGTAATACCCGCAAGGCACCGACATACAGGGGGGTCATGGTGTGTGCGGGGTGGCCGGGTATCGGCAGCAACTCGGGATCCAGCGCGGCATAATTCCCCAGAAAGCCAATGCCCAATCCCGACCGAACCAGATGATAATAGGTGGTGGAGTTGTTGCTCACGTATTTCATCTGCGAATTCGCCGTCAGCTTCATCCAATCCGCAAATCCAGCCACCATGTCGCGATAGGCGACGTGGTCCACAATCGGGTATTCGCTCCAATCCTTCCCTTCGGGCGGCATGCCATACTGCTGCACAAACGACTTCGACACGAAGGGAACCAAGTGCACGAAACCAACGCGACGAGACAAAATATTAGCGCTCTGAAAGTCCAGAAACGAGCACACCACGTCAACTTCGCGACGCTCCAACTGGGGCGGCTCGTTGGTTGAATACAGCTCAAGGGAAACAGATGGATATTCGGTCTTGAATTCCTCTACCCGTGGCGCGAGCCAATAGCTGAGCAAACCGTCGGTGCACGATACGCGAACGTTGCCCACGACCTCCGCATGATCGATCGACGTCGCGTTTAAAGCCGTGGCAACCTGCCGATCGATTTGATCCGCCAATGCCACCAGCTTTTCGCCCTCTTGGGTCAACGAAGAGCCACGCGTGCTGCGAACCAGCAGGCGGCGGTCCATTTCGGCTTCGAGCGCGGCCAGTTTTCGGATCACCGTGGGCTGGGTGACGCCAAGCAATTCTGCGCACTTGGCAATGGTCCCCGCACGGGCGAAGGCCAAAAGAACCCGCAGATCTTCCCAAACATCGGGGCTGATTTTTTGGTCCGCACCCGTCTTGATAAATCCCTCAGACAAAGAAGAACGCGACTGCCTCATAGAATGCATCTCTCCGCTTTGCCTGAGCCACCGCGGGACGGGCTTTAACCAGGCATTGGTTGACCGAAGACCGAAGACAAAGCTTCGACCTTCTCTCCCTCAAACAATGCATCTTTCGTGCCGAAGTTGAACATTACGCGCTGATTCTTGTTTCCGGATGCCCGCTGCAACACCAGCATGTTCTCGGGGCTATCAAGAACGTCCAACGTTCCGCCGGTCAGGATCTCACCCGATTTGCGGCGCGCAATCACCGATTTGACCTGCGCGCGAAAGCTGTTCGGGTCCGCCAATTGCTGATCCATGCTGCGCGGTAAGTGTCTTTCATCCACGGGCAACCAGGGCTTATCGGCGGTGGTGAAGCCAGCGTGCTTGGCAGCGGCTTCCCAAGGGATCGGTGTGCGGCAGGTATCGCGCCCCATAAAGGTCGGCCAAAACTCAATGCCCCACGGATCCTGCAGATCCTCCAAGGCCAAGCGGTCGGCGTCTTCCAACCCCAATTCTTCGCCCATGTACAGGCACACGGAACCATGCAGCGCCAATTCCAGCTCAACCATCATCATGGCGACCCGGTCTGTGTCCTCGGGCGCGAGCCCCAAACGTTTCACCTGCCGGGATGCGATGCGCGGAACATCGTGATTGGAGGTCGCAAAGGTTATCTGATGGCCCTCTAGCTTGTCCGTAACACGCCGCAAAACGCCTTCAAGCTCCTCGGCGGTCTGTCCATCCCACGCCAGCAAATCAAAGTTGTAGCAGGCATGGAGCAAGCCGGGCTGGGTGTAGCGGTTGATCATTTCAGCGCCGTTATCGCCGCCCAACTCGCCCATCAAAAAGCGCGGTTCATCGTAGCTGTCTGCCAGCGCCCGAAGCTCTGCGAGAAACTGCTTACCCCAAGGCTGATCGATCTGGCGGGATTGGATGTCTTGCATGCCAAAGGGCTGAGAAACCCGTGAGTCATCGCCGCCGTTTTCGATATCCGCGCGCGGATCGTTGTCGAGGAAATCTGGGTCAAAGGCCATCGTATGAATGGCGTCCAGCCGGAACCCATCCACGCCCTTGTCCAACCAATATTTGCAGTCCGCCAAAACCGCCGCCCGCACCTCGGGGTTACGGTGATTCAGGTTGGGCTGGGACGTGAGGAAGTTGTGAAAGTAGTACTGCCGACGCCGTGCGTCCCATGTCCACGCACGACCACCAAAAAACGAAAGCCAGTTGTTCGGCTCGGTGCCGTCAGGCTTTGGATTTTGCCAAACGTACCAGTCTGCCTTGGGGTTTGTTCGATCCTGCCGTGATTCCTCGAACCAACGGTGTTCTTCTGAACAATGACAGAGAACTTGATCGAGGATCACCTTCAGCCCGAGGCCATGGGCCTTGTTCAACAGGACATCAAAATCCCTGTCGGTTCCAAAAACGGGATCGACAGCGCGATAGTCCGAAACGTCGTACCCAAAGTCTTTAAAGGGCGACTTAAAAAACGGCGAGAGCCAGACGCAATCGACGCCCAAATCCGCGACGGTCTCTAGCTTTTCCGTAATTCCCTGAAGATCGCCGATTCCATCACCGTTACTGTCGCGAAAAGAGCGGGGATAAATTTGGTAGATAACCGCACTATCCCACCAGTTCTGGCTCATGTTGGTTCCTTAGCAAGCAACAGATCATCAATAGGGTAATTTACGCTGGCGCGAGTTCGACGCGCAGGCCATCCAACGCGTCAGACATTTCCAACTGGCAAGAAAGCCGGCTGTTGTCCTTTACGTCCATGGCCAGATCCAGCATGTCGGTTTCTTCCTCGTCCGCCGCAACCAGCTTTCCGAACCATTCGCCATCCACGTAAACGTGACACGTGGCACAGGCGCAGCAGCCGCCACAGGCCGCTTCGATGTTCATACCGGCATCACGGATGACTTCCATGACCTTGTGACCAGCCTTTGCTTCGATGGTCTGTTCGCTGCCGTCGCGGTCTACTACAATGATGGATGGCATGGCGTGCGCTCCGAATCTGATTTCTAATGTTTCGTGGGTTCTTAGAACCTTATTGAGCGGAGTAAAAACTCAAAATGAGATTTAACCTTATCAGTGAGCGAGACGCTGAATTGCAAGACACCGCTGAAGGGTGAATTAGCGCACTTTTTGCGCAATCAAAGGACCAGGCGAATTAACCTGCGCCAGCCGAAAAAAAGGGCTCACTGCCTGCGCAGGAGCCCTTTGCCATCTCGTCACGTCTCGTCTCGTGCGTTCGCTGTGCGGCCCTAAGCCCCGTCACCGTCCCCGCCCCGATGGGCATGAACCCGCTTCTCAGAAACCTGCAGCTTGTTCAGGGCGTGAATGTAAGCCCGCGCGGACGCGAACAGGGTATCGTAGTCCGCGCCCGTCCCTGACACCGTGCGACCATCTTGGCTCAAGCGCACTGTTACCTTTGCCTGTGCATCCGTGCCGCCCGTTACGGCGTGTACTTGGTACAAATCCAGCTTCTGATCGTCTAAGCCTGTCGCATCCTTGATGCCCTTAAAGATCGCATCAACCGCACCGTTGCCCTCAGTCGTCACCGTCTGCGCCGTCCCTTCGACACTGACCGTCACATCCACCCGCGCCACGCCGTGCACGATGGAGTGGATTTTCAGATCGTCGAGCACAAAGGAGGCCTCTTGATCACTGGCGCTGTCGTCAACCAAGGCGACAATGTCCTCGTCGGCCACTTCTTTTTTGTGATCGGCGAGATCCTTGAAGCGCACAAACGCATCTTGGAAGGCATTCTCACCAATGTCTTCGAAGCCCAGCTGCACAAGCTTGTCACGGAAAGCTGCGCGGCCAGAGTGCTTGCCCAGCACCAAATTGGTTTTGGTCCAACCCACGCTCTCCGGCGTCATGATTTCATAGGTTTGGGCATTCTTCAGCATGCCGTCCTGATGGATACCCGATTCATGCGCAAAGGCGTTTGCGCCGACGATGGCTTTGTTCGGCTGGACCGAGAATCCGGTAATCGACTGCAACATCTGCGAGGCCCGCAGCAGTTTGGTGCTGTCGATATTGGTCCAGTACGGCAGGCGGTCACTGCGCACTTGCAAGGCCATTGCAACCTCTTCCAGCGACGCATTACCCGCGCGCTCACCGATGCCGTTGATGGTACACTCAATCTGCCGCGCACCCGAAGCAACACCGCCCAACGAGTTCGCAACAGCGACCCCAAGGTCGTTATGGCAGTGCGTGGAGATCGTGCATTTGTCCAAGCCCGGTACGGCGTTGAGCAACATGGTGATCAACTCGGCATATTCATCGGCAACCAAATAGCCAACGGTGTCCGGTACGTTGATGGTCGTTGCGCCGGCCTTTACCGCGGTCGTGATCGATTTGACGAGGAAATCCGGCTCGGTCCGTGTCCCGTCTTCGGGTGACCATTCAACATCGCTGGTCATGGTCGCAGCGTGGGATACGGAATTGTGGATCGCCTCCAAAACCGCTTCGGGCTCCATCCGCAGTTTGTATTTCATATGCACCGGCGAGGTGGAGATGAAGGTGTGAATGCGGGCGTTTGGCGCGTACTGCAGCGCTTCCCATGCCCGGTCAATATCCTTGGTCGAAGCGCGGCAGAGGCCGGCGATCACCACGTCTTTTGACGCTTGTTTCGCAATCGCTCGCACGGATTCAAAGTCACCCTGTGACGCGATCGGGAAGCCCGCTTCGATGATATCAACGCCCAGCTCCTCCAGCATTCCCGCCATCCGCAGCTTTTCGTCGTGGTTCATGGAAAAGCCGGGTGACTGCTCGCCATCCCGGAGTGTGGTGTCAAAAATTTTGACCCGGTTGTCGTCAGTTTTCTGCATGCTCATGAATTTCAGTCCTGATCTCGGCATCCTATCGCGCCCTGACCAAAATCATGATGGTCACCGGGCTGCGCGTCTTGCGCCGTGTTTTCGCATTTTGGAGGAAGGTGTTTCAAGCCCCTGATCGCATGCCGAGTTGCAGCCCGGCTGAGACGTCAGGGGCTGGGTAGAAGCAGGACAGTAAGGGCCGCGCTAAAACTCATGGGCTTTATCAAAACATGAGTTTTGACGATTGGCAATCCCATCTCCGCATAAGAAAAAAGGCGACCCACGGTGGATCGCCTTTTTTTTATGCTTCTGCGTCGAGGCTTACTGACCTGAAGAGGTCGCCTTGTCCACGAGCTTGTTTTCGGACAGCCAAGGCATCATCGCGCGCAGCTTAGAACCGACTTCTTCAATCTGGTGGGTCTGCTGCAGCTTACGCTTGGTCTTGAGGTGCGGCTGGCCAGCCTTGTTCTCAAGCACGAAATCGCGTGCGAAACGACCGGTCTGGATGTCTTCCAGAACGCGCTTCATTTCAGCTTTGGTTTCTTCAGTCACCATACGCGGGCCGGTCATGTAGTCACCGTACTCAGCCGTGTTGGAAACGGAGAAGCGCATGTTCGCCATGCCACCTTCATACAGCAGATCAACGATCAGCTTGGTCTCGTGCAAGCACTCAAAGTACGCCATCTCCGGCGCGTAGCCTGCTTCGACCAGCGTTTCAAAGCCAGCCATGATCAGGTGCGAGATACCGCCACAAAGAACAGCCTGCTCACCGAACAGATCGGTTTCACACTCTTCTTTAAAGGTCGTCTCGATGATACCTGCGCGGCCACCACCGTTGGAAGACGCGTAGGACAGGGCGATGTCCTTGGCGTTGCCAGATGCGTCCTGTTCGATTGCGATCAAGGTCGGTACGCCAGCGCCCTTGAGGTACTCAGCGCGAACCAAGTGACCCGGGCCCTTTGGCGCGATCATGATGATGTCGAGGTCCGGGCGTGCTTCGATCAGCTGGAAGTGGATGTTCAGACCGTGCGCGAACGCCAGTGCAGACCCCTGCTTCATGTTATCACGCAGCGAGTCGACCCACAGATCAGCCTGCAGCTCATCCGGAACCAGAACCATCGTCACGTCAGCCCAAGCTGCGCCAGAAGCAGGATCGGTCACTTCGAGACCAGCAGCCTCAGCCTTGGACGCCGAAGCAGAACCGGGGCGCAGGCCAACTTTTACATGCTTACAACCGGAATCTTTCAGGTTGTTTGCGTGAGCGTGGCCCTGTGAGCCGTAGCCAACGATCAGGACGTTCTTGTCCTTGATCAGGTTAATGTCGCAATCGCTGTCGTAGTAAACGCGCATCGCCATGGGTGTTTCCTCCCGAGGAATCGTCATTAAAGTTCGTATTGAAGTGCGGATTACCCTTCACAGCCGGGTCCGTCCAGACCCGTAACTGCGGGGCTTGCATTCGGTCGCTTAATGCGTCCAAACGCGGGGGTTAGAGAGCTTTATCGCCGCGAGACACGGCAATCACGCCCGAACGGCATATTTCAGTCAGGCCCAAGGGGACCATCAACTCGATAAAACGGTCGATTTGTTCCTTGCGGCCCTTCACCTCAAAGACAAAGTGCCCGAGTCCTGTATCGACCACTTCTGCTTTGAAAATATCGGCAATGCGCAGCGCCTCGACGCGCTTGTCACCTGCGCCGACCACTTTGACCAGCGCCAATTCACGCTGAACGGGCGGTTCCAGCTCGTTTGCCAACGCAACGGCGGTGAGGTCTTCCACCCGGTGAACGGGCACCAAGCGTTCCAGCAGATTGCGGATCTGGATCAGCACTTGCGTTGTGCCACCGGTCACGATGGTGATGCGCGAGAGGTTGGCGTCGTCGTCCACTTCGGTCACGGTCAGCGACTCAATGTTATAACCACGGCCAGAAAACAGCCCGATCACACGGGCAAGAACGCCGGGTTCGTTATCAACGAGAACGGCGAAAGTACGGGTTTCAGACATAATATGGGGTCCGGAACTTGAGGGGTTGAAGGACAAAGGTTTCGGCGGCCAGTCTTAGACCAGCGCCAAACCCTCGCCCTGAATAGCGGCAGCGACCTTTTCCTGACTCGAACCGGGCAGCAGCATGTCGTAATGCGGCTTGCCGGATGGAATCATAGGGAAGCAGTTTTCGTCCTTGGTCACGCAACAGTCGAAAATGGTCATGACATCGCTTTCCAGCATTTCCTGCAGCGCGCCATCGAGTTCGCTTTCCTTGGTCGCTCGGATGCCTTTGGCGCCAAAGCTCTCCGCCAACTTCACGAAGTCAGGCAAGCTTTCCGTGTACGATTCAGCATAGCGACCGCCGTGCAGCAATTCCTGCCACTGGCGCACCATACCCATCCACTGGTTGTTGATGATCATGATCTTGACGGGCAAGCGGTATTGAACCGCCGTGGACAGCTCCTGAATATTCATCAGGATGGATGCTTCACCCGCCACGTCGATGCAGCAAGCGTCAGGATTGCCAACCTGCATACCGATGGCCGCCGGGAAACCATAGCCCATGGTGCCCAAACCGCCCGAGGTCATCCAACGGTTTGGCTTTTCAAAGCCAAGGTATTGCGCCGCCCACATCTGGTGCTGGCCAACCTCGGTTGAGATCAAAACATCATCGCGATGCGCCGTCATCTCATGCAAGCGCTTCAGCGCGTGCTGAGGGCGAATTTCGGCGTCGCCTTTTTTCTGTTCGAAACCAAGGCAATCAACCGAGCGCCACGTTTCAATCTGGCCCCACCAATCGCTCAGCGCGCCACTATCAATGTTCAGCGCCTTGGACCGCCACAGACGGATCATGTCTTCGAGGACGTGCCCCGCATCACCGATGATCGGAATATCGACCATGATGTTCTTGTTGATTGACGAGGGATCAATATCAACGTGGATCTTGGTGGAATTGGGTGAGAACTCGTCGATCTTGCCCGTGATCCGGTCATCAAAACGCGCGCCGATGTTCAGCATCACGTCACAGTTGTACATGGCAAGGTTCGCTTCGTACGTTCCGTGCATGCCCAGCATGCCGACGAACTGCTTATCCGAAGCCGGATAGACGCCAAGGCCCATGAGCGTGTTGGTAATCGGCACACCGGTCATGCGCGTGAACTCGACCAGCAACTGAGAGGCATTCGGGCCCGCGTTGACCACACCGCCACCGGCATAGATGATTGGCCGCTTCGCGTTTGAAAGCGCTTCAATCGCCTTTTCGATCTGCGATAACTCGCCTTTAACCACAGGACGGTAAGAGCTGCGGCGGACATCGGCCTTGCGCTTGTAGACATCCGTCTTGTTCATCAGAACGTCTTTTGGCAGGTCGATGACCACGGGGCCGGGACGCCCTGTACTCGCCACCAGAAACGCTTCGTGAACGACGGCGGAAACGTGGTCGGCATCCTTGACCAAGTAGTTGTGCTTGGTACAGGCACGCGTGATGCCGGTCGTATCGGCCTCCTGGAAAGCATCTTGACCGATCAGGTGCGTTGGAACTTGACCCGTCAGGCAAACGACCGGGATGGAGTCCATCAGCGCATCCGTGAGGCCCGTCACCGCATTGGTTGCACCGGGGCCGGACGTGACCAGCACGCAACCAACTTTCCCCGTGGACCGCGCATAGCCCTCAGCCGCATGAACGGCAGCCTGCTCATGCCGCACAAGGATGTGGCGGATTGAGTTTTGCTGGAACAGCGCATCATAAATGGGAAGAACAGCACCACCGGGATAGCCGAAAATAACCTCTACGCCCTGCTCGACCAAGGCGTTGATGAGGGTTTCTGCGCCAGTCTTGGAATCGCTCATGATTAAAACCTGATGTCTCAAAAAGTTTGTCGGAACCGGAAAAGAATCCCGCGTTTTCAAGCATAGGGTAAGCAGAGACAAATTTAGGCGTCAACAGCCTCAGCCAATAACCGACAAGATATCAGCCTTGATTGTTTGCACTTCTTCCAAATTTAGGGGGTAGTTACGAAATTTTGTTGCGTAAGGGAGTTGATTTCGTCCCCATGTCAGTTGACGCTTCGCATATTGTCGGCTCGATGCGCACGCTTTTTCACGAGCGGTTTCAAGATCTGTCTCATTCTGAAGCACGGAAACCAACTCAGGAAGCCCAACCGCCCGCGAAATCGGGCTTGTTTTGGCATAATTCAGGGTCAGAAAATCTTCGACCTCCGCCAAGGCGCCAAGCTCCAGCATCACATCAAAGCGCCGATTGATCCGATCATGCAAATCAGCGCGGTCTGGCGCGAGATCAAAAATGGGAAAAGGGCCAATGCCGCCCCGCTTGTCGCCTTGCCACTGGCTCAGCGGCTTCCCTGTCGCCGTACTGACCGCCCAAATCCGCTGCAGCCGTTGTGGATCAATAATGGTGTTGGGCGTTTGCGGATCCAGCGCCAGCACTTCTTCGCGAAACGCGGCCAGCCCCAGATGCGCCAGCCGCTCGGCCGCCGCGTGCCTTACCGCCTGATCGGGTTCGGGGATGTTCGACAGCCCATTGTACAAGGCGTTGAGATACAAACCTGTCCCCCCAACCAGAATGATGGGCCTTGGGCTCAACCGTTCGATTTCTGCTTTGACCAGCGCCACCCAGCGCGCAACAGAGCAAGGGTCGTCCCCTGTCAGCACGCCATAAAGCCGGTGCTCCGCCGCGGCTTCTTCCTCGACCGAGGGTCGGGCGGTGATGATCCGTAAATCACGATAAATCTGCATGGAGTCCGCATTCACGATCACCGCCCCCGTCGAACGCGCCAGCTCGATGGCCAGCGCGGTTTTACCCGACGCGGTCGGTCCGTAAATCGCAGAAATTTTCGCTGTCATGGCCCTAGACATGAACGCCCTTTTCCCGCTTGGCCACAAAAAAAGGGCCGCTGGTGGGGCGGCCCTCTTGTTCAGCTTTGACGCCGAGATTAGCGCGTGCGCAAGATCAGCCAAATGCGTTGACCGTCGCGCACGATAACCGCAGCCATAATGCCCGCACCGTCCTCGTCTGCGGCACGAATGGCAGCAGCCACGTTCGCAGCAGACCCGACGTCAGCGTTATCAATCTCCAGAATGACATCACCGGCGGTAAGCCCCTGATCCACGAATGGGCTATCTTCGGTCAGCTCAGTGACCATCACGCCCGTCTCATAACCCGGCAGGTTCAGCTCTTCGAGCTCCTCGGTCGACAACGGCGTTACGGCCAGTCCATAGGCGCGCAAATCCGCTTCGCCCGCGACTGTGTCGTCTTCAACCGGTTCCTCAGCCACCGGCGCAGCCGCGGCAACGTCGTCTTCGTCCAGCAAACCAAGGGACAGTGACACCGTTACTTCTTCCCCGTCGCGCCAGACAACCACACGCACCATTTTGCCAACGGGCGTCTGCGCAACCATGAGCGGCAGATCCCGAGCGGTTTTGACATCTTTACCGTCAAAGCGAATGATGACGTCACCGGGCTCGATGCCAGCCTCTTTCGCAGGGCCAGTTTCGATCAGCGAGCGCACCAGCGCGCCGCGTGGGTCGTCCATGCCCAGAACTTCAGCCTCGTCGATGCCAACCGGCATGATGCGCGTCCCCAGGAAGCCCCGGCGGACTTCGCCGCGCGTTGCCAGCTGATCCACGATATTCGCTGCGATGTTCGATGGGATCGCAAAGCCAATACCGACGGACCCGCCAGAGGGTGAGAAAATCGCCGTATTCACGCCGACAACGCGGCCTTCAATGTCAAAGGATGGACCGCCCGAGTTGCCTCGGTTGATCGACGCATCGGTTTGAATGAAGCTGTCGTAAGGCCCAGAGCGGATATCGCGTGCCTTGGCTGAAATGATACCGGCGGTGACGGTTGAACCCAAACCAAAGGGGTTACCAATCGCAACGATCCAATCGCCAACACGCGCCGCGTCGCTGTCTGACCATTCGGTTGCGACCAATTTCAGATCGCCGGGCTCAATCTTTACGACGGCAAGGTCCGTGCTTTCGTCTGTGCCCAGCAACGTCCCCTCAAACTGGGTGTCGTCGTGCAAGGTGATGGTGATCGTTTCGGCGCCCTCAACCACGTGGTTGTTGGTAACGATAATGCCGCTTTCATCGATGATGAAGCCAGAGCCCAGCGACTGCGCACGGCGGCCATTTGATTCCGGCAGCGGTGCGGGACGGCCAAAGCGTTCCATGAACTCGCGGAACTGCTCGAATTCTTCCGCATCCAATGGATTGCGGCTCGCAGCAGCAGACGTAGAGACGTTCACCACAGTCGGTAGCAGCTCTTCAACAATATCGGCAAAGCTGTCTGGTGCAGGCTTTGCAACGGCATGAGGGGCCATTGTCATAAAAGACAGCGCCACAAGGCCAACGCCAGCGCGCACGCTGTTCAGGCTCATTAAGCCGAAGTGTTTCATACGTTTCACTCCTGAAAACTCTATATTTTGTTTGTGTGCTCGGCGGGCGGGTTCACATCGATACGCCACCCTGTTGCACGTCAGAGATTGGGGGTAATTGTGTTGGAACCTAGACCGATGGGCGTTGAAATCCCGGACTTCACACAAGGGTGAGGACCAGTGATTTCAAGCATCACTTTTGTGAATGTGGCGGCATCGATCGGTGAGGCAAGCCTCTTATCCCGATACGGGAATAAAAAAGACGATCCCCCTGCGTTTGTGGGGGATCGTCTTTCGCAATTGCTTTACTGAAGCAAGCTTGGGCTCTGCAGCGACTTCAAGAAGTCATTATCCGTGGTCAGGATCAGTGACTTCTGATCCGTTGCGATCGACTCACGGTAGGACTGCATCGAACGCCAGAACGTGTAGAACTCCACGTCGCGACCGTGGGCAGCGTTCAGCAGCCGCGCTGCCTCTGCTTCCGCTTCACCGCGCATGATCGCGGCTGTGGCATTGGCTTCAGCGACACGCGTACGTGCTTCCTGGTTGGCCGTTGCGCGCAGTCTTTCACCTTCTGCCGAACCGTTTGACAGCTCAGACTTGTAGGTATCGAGCAAATTCGCTGACATTTCGTTAAAGGCAAAGGGCAAGTTCTCCGCCACGAAGTCAGCGCGGCCAATGCGAATATCAACAACGTCGATACCCAGCTGACCCATTTTGTCGGAAATGCTTGAGCGCACTTCCAGCAGCAACTGGTCACGCTGATCGGACAGAACGGTTGACAGATTCACCGAACGCAGGGCCTCGGACAAGCTGTCTTTCGACGCTTGCTCAACCTGCTGCACGCTCAGCAAATCGTTGGTGTTCCGCACGTAGGTGATCGGATCCGTAATCCGGTAGCGCACGTAGTAATCAACATCCAAACGCGTATCGTCGGACAGGATGAACTGCTCGATTTCCGGATCGGTTGCCAATACCCGCTTTTCGATGAAGTCCACCGAACCCAGTGGCGCAGGCAGCTTTAAGCTCAAGCCAGCGTCGGTTTCTGCACGCTGAATTGCGTTAAAGGAACGAACAACAGCCTGCTGGTCTTCGCGCACGATGACCACAGCAGAAAAGGCCCACAGGACGAACACGACAACAATCGCGACGGGGATAAGAATTCTATTCATGATTTCAGGTCTCCGTTTTCGATTACTGGTTCAAAGGACTGAGGGGAAGAAGCGGTAAGGCATCCCCACCCAAAGCTTCGTCGATGATCGTCATGTCGGCGTTGGTCAGAACGTCTTGCATCGTGTCGAGGTACAGTCGCTGGACTGTCACCGCAGGCGCTTCTTCGTAAGCGGACAGGACTTGGTTGAACCGCTCTGCCTGGCCGCGTGCGGCTGCGACGGTCTCGTTCTTGAACGCTGTCGCTTCCTGCAGAACCTTATCAACCGTACCTTGGGCTTCGTTGGTCACGCGGGTTGCTTCAGCCTGTGCCTTGTTGATGATCTCGTTCTTGGTCTTTTCAGCGTTTTTCACCGCGTTGTAAGACGGCAGAACGGCCAGCGGTGGCTGCGCGTATGGAACGTCAACACGCACGATGTTGATGCCAGCACCGTATTCATCCAACAGCGCTTGCAGTTGGGTTTCGATATCAATCGCCAAGCCGGTACGGTCAACCACCTCATCGAGGTCGCGCGTTGCGACAGCCGAACGCAAAGCCGCTTCAGCGGCGAGCTTGATGGTTTCTGTCGGATCAACTGAGTTCAAGCCACCCAAGGTCTCCGACGGGTCTTTGACGTTAAACAGGAAGTCTCGGGCGTTTTTCACGTTCCAGAAGACATTGACGTCAACATCGGCAATTTTGCCTTCGTTGGTCAGCATCAGGTTTTGGTTCAAACGACCGCGCGTTTCATTTTGCAGCTCTTGAAGGACCACGTTTGGCTCAACAAAATCTTCCTCGGTCAGCGTTTCCGTCGTGGAGCTGGCGCGAGGGTTGGCTTGCGCGAGACGCTGGTTCCGACGCTCAATAATGGCAGAAACGTCAACACGCTCCCCATTTGCGCCGACCGGCGTTTCACGCTGTTGCAGCACGTTGATCACGTAACCCCGTTGCAGTGGCGCTAAGGGCTGAATTTGCAGACCTTCGCCCTTGGTCGTCTGGTACTGGCCCAAGAATGTCACGACCAGCTGCTGCGAAGGCGAAACCAGACGGACACCGCCTGCGTTCCACCAAATGACAGCAAACGCCCCAATCACGCCAAGAATGATAAGCGGGAGCGGCAGGTTGCGCGGCAATCCGCCGGGTGACGAGCGCCGGCTTCCGCCACCGCTTCCACCACCACCGCCGCCAAGATTGCGGCGCGCCCGGTTGAAGATGTCCTCAACATTGGCACCGCCATTGTTGCTGTCACCACCACTGTTGTTAGAGCCGCCGCCCCAAGGACCTTGACCGCCGCCCGAGCTACCTCGGTTGCCGCCGTCATTATTGTTGGATCCGCCCCACGGACCTTGGCCGCCGCCATTGCCACGGTTACCACCGCCACCCCAAGGGCCGGAGCCGTTGGAATTCTGGTGCAGGCTGGAGTTATCGCCGCCCAAATCTGACATGAAGATTTCCCTAAATCATCGCTAATGTTCGTGCATCCACGCGAGGACACATCGCTAACCCGAAACTTGGGGTCTCGGGGAGTTAATTCAAGCTGGCGGAATGTCCAACAGCAAAGGAATCGCCGCTTGGAGATTGAACAAGCCATGCAAAAGCGTGGGCGCGATCAACGAACCGGTTCGCTCAAACAGCAAAGCTGACAAAAAACCAAGGGTGAAGATCATCGCCAGCGCTCGGAAACCCCAATGCAGCCCCAGCGCGTCTACGTAGTGCGCATGAAAGGCTGCGAAGATCAGTGAGCTGAACAATGCCGCTTCGAAAAAGCCCAGCCTCTGCCGCGCCCAGCCGAAGAATAATCCGCGGAACACCATCTCTTCTAACAGCGGCGCAAGGATCACCAGTGCAGCAAAAACCAACAGCTCAAACAGCAAAACGCCCTGCGGGTGGTAGGCTGTGAAAAAGGTATCGCGCAGGTCCGTTGCGCCCTCTGCGTCGAAGCCAAACATGAACAAAGGCTGGATGAAGATCGAAATCGCCAAGATGCCGCCGACGAACAGATAGTCTGTCCGAACCGGCATCCAAAAGCCAAACCGCTCCCAATTATAATGCCGACTGAGCCCCACAAGGAACATGCCGGCAATCAAGGCCGCGCTCATCAAAACTTCGGTGACAATCGTTCCGTGGCTTGCCAGCGTCGGTGACCAAAGCGAGAGAACAATGCTCTGCATCAGCAGCGCAATAGGCGCGAGCAGCAGCAGAATACCGATCCACAGGACCACGTGCCCAGCAGGAATCATCAGACCATGATCCGCCGGACCGAAGGCGCGCGTGCGGTAGGGGTTGGGATGGGTCGGGTCGACCATGCGTTAGTCGCTAAGCCCCAAAGCCGCCTGCAACTCACGCCATTCCCGCGCCGACATGCCGCAGTTTTCGACGGTGACTTTCTCTCCGCCCACCATCCGGCGCACGGCTGAAACCATGGGACCAGACAGCGAAAAGCTATTCAGCCGGTAATCCTCAAACGCTTTGGCCGTCAACGGCACCCAGTCGCGAACCATGTCGTACATAACGTCCGCAAAGACGCGAATCTCGTACTGCGCGTGCGGGTCCATCCGCAAGCTCAGGAAGTGGATCAGGTTGTGCAGGTCAACTTTCCAGTACCACTGCGTATAGGCTGACAAAGGCAAAGTCATCCGCGCCAACTCGCGCGCCAAACCCTGCTTGTCATCATTAATGATCCGGCCATCCTGCCGCTCATTCAAAAGCGTCTCGTAGCGATCATAGGAGCGCACCGCATCGGCTTTGAGCATCTCAAGAACGTCGTTTGCTTCTTCATCGCGCAGAACATCGCCGCGGCCCTGATTGTTCACCTCGCTTTGCGCAGCGAGATGCTCGGGCGAGGGAATGTAGAACTCGCGGTCCAGCATTGAATACCGGGCTGAATATTCGTTCACGTTTGCTGTGCGGTGGCGTATCCACTGGCGCGCTACGAAAATCGGCAGCTTGATGTGGAACTTGATTTCACACATCTCAAAGGGCGTCGAATGACGATGGCGCATCAAGTAGCGGATGAGCCCTTCATCATTACGCACGGACTTCGTACCTTTGCCGTACGACACCCGCGCAGCCTGCACGATGGACGTATCGTCACCCATGTAATCGACGACACGGACAAAGCCGTGATCGAGCACTGGAAAGATTTTGTACAGACGATCCTCAAGCGCGCTTGATGTCACCCGTGAGGTCGGGCGGGTAAAAGCGCGAAGTTCTTCGATCTCGAGGTCGACGGAGCGGGCTTGATCTGTTTTGTCACTCATAATGCCGAAGCCGTAACCAATTCTCAGGGTGATGAAAACGCCTATTCACTCATAGCGCAGTATCAGTAGCCAATTGCATAGCGTGTGAAAACGCTTATATTAAGCGGTGAGCCTCGCTCTATGGCGATAAACCAAGCAGGTAATAGATGTTGCGGACCCGGGGGCGGTACCCGGCGCCTCCACCAAAGAGCTAATTCTGGACGAGTTAGCTGTTTGCTGGGGGCGAAATAGGATCGACGTGCATTGAAAGCTGTTTGTTTTGCCCGTGATGATTCCGGCGTAACCGGGTCATATAAACACAGTTGCAAACAACTATGTTGCTCCACGAGTTGCTCTTGCTGCGTAAGCAGCTGAGTTCGTGAAACTAAATCCCTGCGCATTAGCATGTGTAGGTGGGGTCTTGGGCACCTAGCAACAGAACGCCCAATTCTTACCAACACACTGAAATCACGCCGCAAGAGGCAGGGAATCGACTTTTTAAAATGCGATTTCCAGCGTTTTTGCTGGTTTTACGATGCCTCAACAGAGTGTCTCGACCCGTAAATGCACCCAAAAATGCCGCATAATATTGAATTTGTAATAGATTGTTTTCTTATTCATACAAAGGTTTCGGCGAGGGTAAGTTTTGTCTTAGCTACCCACAAGAAATGCTACCCCCGCACCCCACCGCTGCGGCACTTTGCCTAGTCTGATTTTCAGTCAAAAAGCAAAGTTGCGGTAGGGGACTTGGTTGGTGAACCATCGTTTGTGCACACCAAAAAGACGGTTGGTATTAACAGCAACCAGCGTGCTGATGGCCTATGGCGCATCCGCGGGGGCCGAAACCACCATCACGCTTGGGGGTGATCTTGGGTTTAGCGCCGTGGTTGGCTTGTCCAAGGACGGCGAAGCGTTCGACTACGCAACCTTTGCCAGCATCAATCTGGACATTGAGAAAAGTACGAATTCTGGTTTGATTTTTGGCGGCAAAGTAACGCTGAATGCGCTCGATGAGCTTGAACTCAGTTTGTTTGACGACGTCGATCCCTTTGGTGTCGAGGAACGGCGATTGATCCGCAAAACGGTCGATGGCCCAACCGACATACAGGCCCGCGTCTTTCCCGCGCTAGGCGGCATGGCGCTGGCGGAAAGCGACGTGGTTGCCGTGAAGATCAACTCTGATTGGCTGTCTCTGGGTGGAACACGCTCTGCGATGGATTTACCGTTCCCTCCGCTGATGGCCGAAAATATCTGCATGCTTGCTGGCAGGCTGGCCGATGGCATGAATGGCCGTGAGGCGACCTTTGAAAACACGCCAACGCCCACTGTCGCCGTTAATTTTCGAACCGCTGTCGGAAATGGCCTGCGACGAGACAACGAAATCTTTGTCGTGGACGCGGCTGGCACGACCGGCAAATACGCCCCTGCCGGGCAATTTCTGGCTCAACGGAAAATCTGGGCAGCGAATCCCATCACAACCACGGCAGTCGTCCCTAAACCCAGCGTGGTTCATGGGCCGGGAGCTTTTGGCGCGCGGATTTCTCTGAACGCCGACGGTGCGGGAGAAGCCTCGGTTGCTGCGGTGTTTGAAACACGGTTCCAGTCCGTCACGATAAAGCCGGACTCCTTCAAGACCTCAGATCTGCCCACAGCGGTTTGGCAAAGCACGGCCAGCCAGTCGGCCACCGTGCTGTTCAGTCCCGGCCCCAGCGAGCTAGCCGGGTTAAAGGTCAACAACGCCAAAGTCTTCGTTGCACCCTTTGCTGAAGTGCTCACGATCGCCAGTTCGGAGAAACTTGTAAGAGGCGCGGTATGCCTTGAGCAAAGCCCGTTTGAATACGAATCCGATGCCTACATGCAACCCATCAGCAAACTGCTGAGCTACACCGCCGCGTCTGTCTTCATCGAAGGCGGCTTCGGCTCCCTGACCATCAGCACGGAAGACCACGCAGGTATCATAAGCGGCAATGGCCCATGGGCGGACATTGTGTCTCTTTCCGCAGAAAACGGCGTGATGTTCTCAGGCGAATTGTCCGTCATGGGCGTTAGCGCCGCCGCTGCCGCCGTGCCGCGGCTGGACACCCGTGCCTTCAACACCATCGCCGGCGCGAAAATCGACCTTGGCGGCGTTTCAGTCGGCGCGGACATCTTGTTTGACGCCGATATCGCGGGTGTTCTTGACGCTTGGCAATTGGAAGCGGCAATCGCTCCCCTGCCCGCAAGCCAGATTTCCATGGGACTGGACAGCGAGAATTCTTGGTGGCTGGAGGGTGAAATCGCAGGTCCGCAGTTCTCAGCCGAAGGGCAGATTGGACGGCTGGAAGACGCCTTGGACGATCAACCCCTTTATTGGATAACAAAGGGCGAGTTGGACCTGACCATTGGAACGCTGTCTGCCGAATACGATCAAATGGGAACGCTGGCGTTCGGCGTGGCGAGCGACGTCGCCGGCGGAGAAATCTTTGCACGCATTGAAGGCGTGGGCGAGGAAATCAACCTGCGGTTTGGCTCCACACTGTCGTTCTAACCAAGCCAGCAGCACGCCAAAAAGTCAGGCAACCATTCTTCCCGCCGAACAATTCATAATCCGTGCTTGCGCAGAGGGCTGGTCTTTGCTTGTTAGGTACAGACCCCATCACCGAGAAAGCCCGTTTGCATGAGTCAGTCCGTCATCAAGTCTCTCTTCGCTCAGCGTAGTCGCGATTTTCTGAAGGACGTACTCAGTCGCTATGCCGATGGCGGCCCAAAAGCGCCGGACATTCTGCTTGTCGTGAAGACAGGGTACCCGGGCGCGGTTTTCCCGGCATACCTCAAAGAAGATTACCCCGACACCATCCACCTGGTTTTCGGCGGTTACAGCGAAAACCTCGTGCTGGGTGACGCAGGTTTCGACGTGACGCTGTCTTTCGGCGACGGGTACGAGAACCTCAGCATCCCTTTCGACGCCATCGAAGGCTTGGTTTGCCAAGACGAGGGCTTTGCGCTGCAACTGCCGTCGCTCGAAGACACGGACGAAGACGCGGAAGACGAAGAAGCGCCCGCGACCGTTGAAGCGTTCGAAGAGGAAGCGGTGGAAGAGACGGATGATAAGGGCGGTGACAACGTCGTAACGCTCGATGCTTTCCGCAGAAAATAGCCGGATACCATGACCCCCCAACACTTTGCGTCATCGGCATCACAGGTCGATCCTCTCATTGCGCGCGCCTTGGACGACGAGCGCAAGCGTCAACGCAACCAGATCGAGCTGATTGCCTCGGAAAACATTGTGAGCCGTGCTGTCTTAGATGCGCTTGGCCACGAGATGACAAACAAGACGCTTGAGGGCTACCCCGGCAACCGGTTCCATGGCGGCGGTCGCTTTGTGGACGTGGTCGAGCAAGCCGCGATTGATCGCGCGCGCGAGCTGTTTGGCTGCGCCTATGCCAACGTACAGCCGCACTCGGGCAGCCAAGCCAACCTTGCCGTTTTCTACATGCTCCTCAAACCCGGTGAGCGTATTCTGTCGCTCGATCTTGCTGCTGGTGGCCATTTGAGCCACGGGCTGCGCGCCAACCTGTCAGGGCGCTGGTTCGAGGCAGCGCACTACGGCGTGAACCCGGAAACCGAAGTCATCGACTACGACGCGCTGGAACAATCCGCCCGTTCGGTTCGGCCTAAGATGCTGATTGCCGGAGGATCGGCCTATCCACGCACATTGGATTTCGAGCGCATGGCGTGGATCGCCAAAGAGGTTGGCGCATGGTTCCATGTTGATATGGCGCACATCGCAGGATTGGTCGCCGGCGGGGTTCACCCCTCGCCCCTGCCCTATGCGGATATCGTCACATGTACCACGACAAAGACGCTGCGCGGGCCGCGTGGTGGCTTGATCCTGACCGACAACGAAGACTGGTCCAAACGTCTGCAGTCGTCCGTTTTTCCCGGTGTTCAGGGCTCAATTCACACGCAGGTGATCGCAGCGAAAGCGATTTGCCTTGGCGAAGCGCTGCGGCCTGACTTCAAGGCTTACGCCGCCGCTGTGCAAAGCAACGCCAGAACCTTGGCCACAACCCTGACCCAGCGCGGCATTCGCCTTGTTTCAGGCGGCACAGACACCCACCTCGTTTTGCTCGATGTGAGCTCAAAGGGCATCGTTGGGAAGCAGGCTGAAAGCGTTTTAGAGCGTGCAAACATCACGGCCAACAAGAACGCCATCCCGAACGACAGCCCGCGCCCACCGGAATGGGTTGGCTTGCGCCTTGGTACGGGAGCCGTGACAACGCGCGGGTTTGGTGCTGCGGAAATGACGATCTTGGGCGGCCTGATCGCCGATTTGATCGATGCAGAAGCCGCCGGCCAAGCCGACGCCGCTGTGCCAACCGCAGCGCCCGCGGTGGCCGAGCTGTGCGCGGCGTTCCCAATTTACTAAGTCGTCGGTTCCACGCCCAAAACCCAACCTTCTTCGGCATAAACCACGTCAGGATAGCGCGCGGTCATCCAGCGCAGAACCGCCGATTGATCGCTGATCCAGCGGTCCGTCATCGCCTGCACTTGATCCGCGTCCTTGCACGGTCCACCGTATTGGCCGACGGGCCAAAGGCTCAGATACAGCTCGGTAAAGACTTGCACCGCGCCGCTTGCGGGCAAGGGGTCAAAGGGCCAAACGTGGACACCGTGCGCCGCTCTTAACCGTTCCAACACAGGAATGCCCATCAGCCCCTGAGAGCCAACAGACCCCACGTAAGCCAGTTTCCAGCCCGGCTGGGATTTTGGCACCGGCACCTCACACAGGCGCTTTTCGGCAAGGAAATGCTGCTTGGGTCGAAACGGTGACAAGAACGGTCCAGCCTGCTTTGCCGGACAGCCCCAAAACGGCCCTTCGGCAAACCCCATCCGCTGGTTCAGCGCTGCCGCGACGGCAAAGCGGTTGTTGCGATTGCGCGCATCATCCTCGATCAAGGCGGTAAAGGTTTCCCAAATTGTCCGCCAATGCGGCTGTGAAACACCCTGACCCAGCGCCGCAACAAAGCCGTCGGGATAGCCAAAGGGAAAATCAAATCCCATCAGCAAGCGCGTGCCCCGCACTTGGCTTTCGGTGATTTGCTGGGCCAAATAAGCTTCCGCTTCCAAGCGCGTGGGGACGTTTAGCAGCACGTGCTGCTGGCCTTTTGCGCGGCGACTGATCCAGATGGAGTTGTCGCCCTTGACCGGGACCGACGCGGCGGACCAATCTACGGCAATGAGCGTATCAAACTCTTGCATCGTCAACGGCTCGGAACATGAACATGGAAGACTTCAATACCTGGTTGTTTTCGCTGCGACTGAACCAACGCCCCATCAAGCGCTCCGTGACCATCGCCGGTCACTCGACCTCGATCTCGCTGGAGCCTGTGTTTTGGGACGGGTTGCAAGCGCTGGCAAGGGAGCAGAATGCCTCGCTGGCCGGGGTGGTTGCTGCGATTGATCGGGTGCGCGGGGAAAACGGGCTACCCAGCGCGATTCGACAGGTGCTCTTTGCGCGGATTAGCGCTCAATCGACAACGCATCCGGCGCGACCAGAGACCCGTTAAGCAGCAAGACTTGCTCGACCAATTGGCTGTCTTCGGCCCGATACAGTTCCACCCGCAAGGGTGTATCCGGCAGGAAGCCGCGGGCCTCCAAACTCTGAAGCTCCGTCGCGCCCTTGGCCAGCAACGTCCCGCGCCGCCCCTCTAGCGACAGTGTGTTGGTTTGCAACACGCCTTGGCTCAAGATCACCACGCCTTCGAGCGCTGCATCCCCGTCGAAGAACAGGGACCGCAAATCTTCATAGGCGCTGATGCCTTCTCCTTTAGAAAGAAAGTCTTTCCAAAGCCCTTCTTCGAGATCAGACGCAGCGTTAATCGCGGTCAGCGCCAAATCCATCGTGGCCGTGCCCTCGACATCAAAGGATGCATCGACGGCCTCAAGAAACCCGCTCATGGATTGCGTGCGTGCTTGAAAGCTGTTGGACCGGAACGACAGGGTGTCGAACGCCAAACCGGTATCCGTTGCGACCCCAAACCGCGGCGCAGCGTCAACCACAGCAACGCTCAAATCAGCGAAAATATCCGCGCCAGCGAGCACATCCCCCGCCACCGACAGCGCCCCGCCGGCCAACAAGCCCGAGGCAAACATGCCGTCGAGACGCTCGATCGTATAGCGGCCCGGCGTAAAGTTGATGGCGACTGTGGCGTCTTTCAGCGGTCCCAACTGATCAACGCTCAAATTCACCTGCCCAGACAGGGACGCGAGTGCGGGCGAAAGAACGCTGTCTTCGGCATCGGCATTAAACAGCGCATTGAGCAAAGGCAGCACTTCGATCTGATTGACCTTGCCATCAAAGGCGAGCGTTTTGCTCTCGAAACCGTAAAATCCATCGCCTTGGATGATCATATCGCCCAGCGCGGCATCCACACGGTACCCGTAGTTTTGATCGACCCGTGAAACGCTCAACGTAATATCGATTGGTCCGTTCGATGGCAGGGCAAGGTCAAAGCCGAGACTGGTCAAAAAGCTTTGCGCGTCCGCGTGCTTGATCCGAAGTTGGAAAGCGCGGCCAGCGGCAAGCTCATCTTCGGTTGCGTCGTTGACCTCCTGCAGCTTGATTTCAGCGCCCAACAGTCGGCCAACGCCAAACAACTGGCCCTCGGACTCCCGGCCAGATAATTGCACGTCCCCGGCCTCGTCATCGGGCGAGAAAGGAATGTCCAACGCCTGAAACAAGTCGCTGGCACCGGCGGCGCTAAAGGTCCAGAAGCGGTTGCCGTTGGGGTCCACTTCACTGCCGGAAAGCACCGTTTCACCGCTGCGCAATGCCATTTCCCACGGGCGCGACGGGTCCGTTCGGGTGAAGGACAGGGCGTCAATCGTCAGACGATCCAAAATGTCGGCAACCAAAGGATTATCCATGGCCGCGGGCGCGAAACGCGCAATCGCTCTTTCTGCGGCGCGCGGCTCACGGTTCAGCACCACGCCAACTTGACCATAGTCCAGCGTCTGTCCATCGTCGGCCAGCGTGCCGGTGGCATCAAAGCGCGTTCCGTCGTCTTCGGTAAAGCTCGCCACGATGTCGGTCTCGCCCCCCGGACGGGTGGAGAACCGGGCATCAACGTCATCCAGAATACGGCCACCCAGATTAGCCTGTTCCGCGACAAGCGACAGGCTGTCAGTGCCCAGAACCCGCATGCGCTGCACGATGGCTCGGCCTTGCGCCGCCAAATCGGTTTCGGCTTCTGCATTGGTGTCCAAGCGCGTCCACGCGTTTAAATCCAGATTGTCTGTCACCAGCTCGATCCCGGCCTGACCAAAGCCCGTCGCTGCATCGAGCGCGAAGGGCATGCCGCTTACGTTGAATGCGCCCTGCGCCGTCGTCACGACCCCTTCAGAGACAACCAAACCACCATCGACCATTTCAACGCCGCCGCTGAAATCCAGCCGACCCAGCGAGCCGATCAGCTCAGCCAAATCGCCGTCACCGGCCAAGCGCGTCGCATCTTCAGCGATTAGCCGCCCTTCAAACTGCAAATCATCCGGGCCGGCAACCTGCAACGCCGCCAAGTCGAGTGAAACACCAGACTCCGTTTTGCCCTTGAGTGAGGACAGCGAAAGGCCGCTTGTCGCCAAGGTTCCTTGTGCCTTTAACCGCTCAACAGTCTCACCATTGGGCAAGCGGAAATCTTGTGCTGCGATGTCAAAATCAACGCGCACGCCACCCAAATCAGCTACGGCACCGGGCAGCAACGCCGTCCAGTCTTGCAGCGGCAACTGCGCCGCAGAATCGCTTAGCGTAAAACCGCGCCCTGTCAGGTTAAGCCCAACCGTCGGCACGTCGCCCCCCGGCACAAACCGTGCATTCCCGCGCATCTGCTCGCCGTTGTCTCGGGTGAGCGTCAGTCCGCGCAGGTCATAGCCCTCCCGGTCACTGAGCAGGCGCGCTTCGATGTCCACGCCCTGCCCGTCGGCAATGGCCAGCCGGTCAAACAGCGGATGCTGGAAATTCTCAGCCGTCAATTTCCAGTCGAGATCTTCACGGATGATGAGATTGTCCGCAAACTTCTCATCAATCGCGCCGCGCAGGTTAACCACCGAGCGATCGGCGCGGATGACGTCGATGTTGAAGTTTCGCTCTCCGCCGGGATTGGCATTGGGAACAAAGGAAATCGCCACGCCATAGGGCTGGTCTTCCAACGCGATCGAGCCCGTTGCTTCAAAGGCGTAGCCGCTCACCCGCTCGATCGCCATCTCATTGATATCGAAACGGAATTTCTGACCAAACGGTTGGTCGTAGTAGTGCACCTCTCCGCCCTTGAGCGTCAAACGGTTGAGCGTTGAGGTTTCGTCCGATGTCCCCGTAAGACCAGTAAACAGCGGTGACGCCCCAAAGGTCACAGAGTGATCTTCGGACCGCGACAGACTCATCACCGGGCGTTCCAACGCCACAGCCTCGACCATGAACTTACCCCGCGCCAGCGCCTGACCAGACAGGTCAAACGTCGCGGTATCGGCAGAGAGCAGAATATCGTCAGTGCTGGCGCCATCGCCCCGCACGCGAATGTCGGTGAGCTGCAGCTTGGGGCGAGGCAGCAGCACAATGGCGGCACCATCGCCTGCCTCAACCGGCTGACCCAACGCGCGGGTCAGCCCGATCAACGCTTGCGTGCGATAAACACTGGGGCTCAGAAAACGCGGCATCAGACTCAGCGCGACGAGAAACACGCCGATCAAAGCCGAGATGAATATCCCCAGTCGAAGCATTTCTTACCCTTTGGCCATATCTGGATTTATGTCGTTATAGCGAGATCCATCAAATTCGAAAAGCAAAGTGTCTTCAGTCAATTACAGAGGGATATTGCCGTGCTTGCGCCACGGGTTTTCCAACTGCTTCGACTTCAACATTTCAAGCGATTGAATGATGCGACGCCGCGTTCCGTGCGGCATGATCACGTCGTCAATATAGCCCCGCTTTGCGGCAACAAACGGATTGGCGAAGGCTTCTTGATATTCATCCGTTCGACGCTGCAGCTGTTCTGGGTCGCCGGCTTCCTTGCGGAAGATGATCTCCACGGCCCCCTTTGCGCCCATCACGGCAATTTCCGAGGTGGGCCACGCATAGTTGGCGTCACCGCGCAGGTGCTTGGACGCCATCACGTCATAGGCGCCGCCATAGGCTTTGCGCGTGATGACCGTGACCTTGGGCACCGTGCATTCGGCGTAAGCATAGAGCAGTTTGGCGCCATGCTTGATGATGCCGCCGTGTTCCTGATCCTTGCCGGGCAGGAAGCCCGGAACGTCCACAAGCGTGATAACCGGGATGTTGAACGCATCGCAAAACCGGATAAACCGAGCGGCCTTGCGGCTGGCTTCTATATCCAAGCAACCGGCTTGTTCCATCGGCTGATTGGCGACAATCCCCACCGACGACCCATCCATCCGCGCCATCCCAACAATGATGTTGGGGGCGTAGTCCGGCTGGATTTCAAAGAACTCGCGATCATCAACGATGCGGTCAATCACCTCTTTCATGTCGTAAGGCTTTGTCGGGTCTTCTGGCACCAAACGGTCAAGCGCATGAACATCCCGGCGCGGGTCGTCCAGCGTTGGCTTGATCGGGGCTTTATCGCGATTGCTCAGCGGCAGAAAGCCAAAGAACCGACGCAGGTTAAGCAGGGCGTCAATGTCGTTATCAAACGCGACGTCGGCCACACCACTGATGGCCGTATGCGTCGATGCCCCGCCTAGTTCTTCTTGGCTAATGTCCTCATGCGTGACGGTCTTCACAACGTCTGGACCCGTTACAAACATATAAGACGTGTCGCGGACCATGAAGATAAAATCCGTGATCGCTGGCGAGTACACCGCACCGCCAGCGCATGGCCCCATGATCATGGAAATCTGTGGAATCACGCCGCTGGCAAGGACGTTTTGCTGAAACACGTCGGCATAACCGCCCAGGCTTGCAACGCCCTCCTGAATCCGGGCGCCACCACTATCGGCCAAGCCGATCACGGGCGCACCGACCTTCATCGCTTGCTGCATGACCTTACAGATTTTCTCGGCATGCGCTTCGGAAAGGGATCCGCCAAAAACGGTGAAGTCCTGACTGTAAACAAAGGTACGGCGACCATCGATGGTGCCGTGTCCGGTGACAACGCCATCACCGGGAATCCGGTTGTTTTCCATCCCAAAGTCTGTTGCGCGGTGTTCAACGAACATGTCCAACTCTTCGAATGAGCCGGGGTCCAGCAGCACTTCGAGGCGCTCGCGCGCCGTCAGTTTTCCGCGCTTGTGCTGATGATCGATCCGCGCTTGTCCGCCGCCTAAGCGGGCGCGTTCACGACGGCGTGCGAGTTCGGCTACGTGGTTGGCCAACGCCTTTCTCCCTCTAATCTATCACTATTAATCCCGCCGACTGAGTGCGGCGAGAATGGTGCCCGCGGAACGCGCGTCTTCGCGCTTACCTTCCAACGAGCCCTCAAGGTCTTCATCTGGCCCCCACGTTTCGAGCTGAAACCGCTCTTCAAGGGTTGCCAATTCAACGGCCTCATCCGGCGACAAGCGCCCAAAGTAAACCGCCAACGCTAAAACCAAACTGCCCGTCGCCCCAACCAGCGTGCGCAGTGCGGTAATATGCAGAATGTCTAGCCGGTCCAAAGGTCGGCGCAAAGCAAACAAAGACTGCGCTGGCTGGTCAACCGCCATGATTCCGCGCGTCACGGTCAAAGGCGCGTCGAGCTGCTTGGCTGCCCAGTCCAACAACGGCTGCCACCCTTCATCTTGCAAAGCGCCCAAGGCCATGGGTTCGCTGACACGATAACACAGCAAGTCCGTTTCACCGTATTTCGCCGTTTCATCGCGAATGATGTCGATCTCGTCGCCAAAGTTATCGATCCCGGTGAAGACAAGCTGGGTCACTGGCATTGTCGAGGGGATGACGTGCTCTTCCTGCACGTTCCACTCATAGGCCACAGCCTGCGCCAAGCTGCGGGTCGGCAAATTCAGATCGCGCTTTGCTGTTGTCTTCAGCACGTTGCTATCCAAATGGACTTCCCAAAGGCTCTGACCGGAAACCTGAGCGATCGTCGCTTTTTGGTAGAACTTGCGAATCTTGGGTGCGTCCCCGCTACCGCCAATTTTCATGGGCGAAAATCCTCGTGGCTGAGTGCTTTTAATGCGGCGGGTAGTTCCGCAAAAGAATCGATTAACAGATGCGCACCGGCTTGGCGCAGGCGCTCTTCGCTGTGGTTGCCATAGGTCACGCCAACGGCAAAAGCGCCCGCGTTTCGGGCCATTTCCATGTCAAAGCTCGTGTCCCCGATGACCACCGTATCGCGCGCCTCAGTCGCGGTCTCACGGTTTGCGCTCCACACCATATCGGGCGCAGGTTTGCCGGGGTTCGTATCGGGTGTTTGCAAGGAATGGAAGTGATGGCCAAACCCTTGCATTTGCAACGTCGCATCCAAGCCCCGACGATCCTTGCCCGTCACCACCGCCATAAACGTCTCGTCATGACGCAGCAGGTCGAGCGTCTCGGAAACGCCGCTATAGAACGTCACGTTCTGCTCCCCCCGCGCACGCTGACCGCGAAACGCCATGCGGTATCGCTCCGCGAGGTCTCGCACTTGGTCCGGGGAGGCTTGGGGCGCCCAATGCTCAACGCACAATTCGAGGTGCAAGCCCACAACCTCCCGCACTTGGTCTGCGGTTGGGGTCTCAAAAGGCGTTCCGGCGAAGGCTTCGACCGACGCCTCAACAATGGCCGCCAGACTGTCAATCAGCGTGCCATCCATATCGAACGCGAGAAGCGTAAAACGGTGATCGGGTTGGTTCTGCATTCTTCGGTGGTGTCACGCCAAACCTGAGTCGGTCAAGCGTTCAGGGCGTCTTCAAAGGCGGATGGCAGAGGTGCGCTCAAGCGGATGATTGAGCCGTCTGGATGGGGCAGCTCCAGGCTTGCTGCGTGCAAATACAACCGCTTTGGCGCGGACCATCCCGCGGGCAAGCGACGACCATATTTGCCGTCACCCACAATGGTGCCGCCAAAGTGCGCGGCGTGCACGCGCAGTTGGTGCGTTCGGCCTGTGCGCGGCTCCATGGACAGCAGGACCAAGCCATTGGCCGCCCGCCTTTCGACCCGGAACAGGGTTTCGGCGCTTTGGGCGTCTTCGTGGTCAAAATCGACCATCACCCGTTCTTCACCGCCCTGCCGGGCCTTGATCAACGGCGCAGAAATGACGCCCGCGTCTTCGCCCTCTGGCCAATCCGTGACCAGCGCGACGTAGGTCTTACGGGCATCGCGGGAGGCAAAGGCTTTGGTCAGAAACGCTGCCGTCTCACGCCCTCGCCCGACCAGCAGCACGCCAGATGTATCGCGGTCGAGGCGATGAACCAGACGGGGAACCTCGCCGATGTCGTTGGTGAACGCTGGCAGCGCGCCGTCAACATGACGGGTGGTTTTACTGCCGCCCTGCACGGCCAAGCCAGAGGGCTTATCGAAGGCCAAAATCTGACCTTCGTCCAAAATCGTGCAGTCTTGTAACTGCTGGACCAAACCGGGATCAGGGGCTGCGGCCTCGCGCTGTCCGTTGCTGGACCCGCCCTCGCCGTTGTTGCCGTCTTGCCGCTGCGCTTGTGGTGGCAGGCGAAGCAAATCGCCCACGTCAACCCGCTCAGCGCCTTTAACCCGCTTGCCGTTCAGCCGGACTTGCCCCGTGCGGAACCACTTTTGCTGCGCGCCAAAGCCAACGTGCGGTGCCATGGCCTTCACCAGCCGGTCAAGACGTTGTCCTGCGTGGTCTGCGGTAATCTCAATTTCAACGGCCAAGGTTCTGTCCTGCCCAATAGCCAATCCAACACCCGGCCACGGTGATAACGACGGTACCAACCATATAACTCAGGGCGATCAGCGTTTTGCCGGCACGAAGCGCATCAATCGCTTCGAGCGCGAACGTGGAAAACGTCGTTAAAGCCCCCAGAACGCCAACCAGCAAGAACAACCGCACGGGACTGCCCCATGCGTCTGCGTTTCGGAACAAAGCCGCCAGCAGGCCCATCGCCGTCGCGCCCAAAGCATTTGCGATGAATGTGCCCAGGGGAATACCGCCAACGGTTCCGATCGAAAGGAACAGAGCATAGCGAAGGCAAGCGCCTACAGCACCGCCCAGCGCAACAGAAAGCCAAATCACGACGACTCGCCCCCACTGTCTTGATCGCCCGCCTGACGCCGCGCCCGCAGCCGCGCCCAGTATTCCAAGCGTTTGTGAATGTCGCGCTCGAAACCGCGCTCTAAAGGTTTGTAGAACTGCTCCCGATTCATGCCGTCGGGAAAGAAATTCTGCCCTGAAAAGCCGTCTTCGGCGTCATGGTCGTACTGATAGTTTGCGCCATAGCCGATGTCCTTCATCAGCGAAGTGGGTGCATTCAGGATGTTTTTGGGCGGGGGCAAAGATCCGGTTTTTTGGGCGGTGGATAGACCCGCCTTGTGCGCGGTATATACCGCGTTCGACTTGGGGGCTGTCGCCAGATACAGCACAGAATTCGCCAATGCCAAATCACCCTCAGGACTGCCTAACCGCTCATAAACTTGCCACGCGTTTAGGGCGTGGGTCATTGCGTTTGGGTCGGCCAGTCCGATGTCTTCAACCGCAAACCGGGTCAAGCGCCGGGCGATGTAGTTTGGGTCTTCACCGCCTGCCAGCATGCGCTCAAACCAATATAAGGCCGCATCGGCATCCGAGCCCCGCAAAGATTTATGCAGCGCGGAAATCAGGTTGTAGTGGCTGTCTTGCCCTTTGTCGTAGACGGGACGGCGGCGCTGCACGATTTTCAGCAAGCGATCCGTGGTCAGAGGCTCGGTTCCGGCTGAGGCCCAAACCTGCTCGGCGAGATTGAGCAAATAACGCCCATCGCCATCCGCCAAGGCGCAAATGGTTTCCCGTGCGCCCGCATCCAACGGCAACTCTCGCCCTTCCACCCGTTCGGCGCGTTGCAACAGCTCTTCCAGATCACCGGCGTCCAATCGTTCCAACACCAGCACCTGACAGCGCGACAGCAAAGCGGCATTCAACTCGAACGATGGATTCTCGGTCGTGGCACCCAACAGGACGATGGTCCCGTCTTCGACCACAGGCAAAAAGCTGTCTTGTTGGGATTTATTGAAGCGGTGGATCTCGTCCACAAACAGCAATGTCGCTCGTCCATCCCTGCGCCGGGCGCGCGCGGCCTCAAACAGCTTTTTCAGGTCGGCAACACCGGCAAAAATGGCTGAGATGGATTCAAACTCAAAATCCCCGATTTGTGCCATGAGGCGCGCCAGCGTCGTTTTCCCGCAGCCCGGCGGCCCCCACAGAATCGAGGAGACCAGCCGATCCCGCTCCACCATCCGGCGCAAAGGTGCGTCGGGTGCCAGCAACTGCTGCTGCCCAACAACGTCGTCCAGCGTCGCAGGACGCAAGCGGTCGGCAAGCGGGCGCTGGTCGTTGGTGGATTGGCTGAAAAGGCTGTCGGTCATCCCATCCGTTTGCGCAGTCGGGGCAGATTAAGCAAGAGCCAAAGGCCAAAAACCGGGCTTCCGATGATATTGATCGCAATGATCCAAGGCAGCGACGCCCACTTGTTCCGCGACAACACGAACATGACCACACTCATCAACCAGAATGAAATATAGAGGTCGGCCAGCGTCACTTGATTCCACGGCTCGCGCAAAGCTGTGAGAAAGGCGTCCAGATTCCCAGCTCCGAAGCCGTAACCCACGATTCCCAGCATCACGAGCGAGAGAATCAGGACAATGAGTTGAGGGATGTTTTGAAGAAATGGCATTCGATGGCTCCATCTGAGGATAAGTCTGTTGGCACTCTTGAGACATAAATTGCTCGATTGGTGGGGTAGGAAAGCCGCAATCAGCCAAATATTGGCCGATTTCACCGATTCATTCACAGCTCTGTGCACGTTGCCTTAATTCAACCTTCCCAAAGTGCGAACGCAGTCCAAATTATTTTGGATGTATGCAAGGAAACGCGCGGGGGCGCTTTCGACCTTTGCCGCCCCGTCGCGACCTTCAGGGAGACAAACTTGAAACGCTTCATCGTCGGTATCTGCTTGGTCCTTGGGTTGGGCCTTTCGTTCACGGGTTCAGTTCAGGCTCAAAATGCTGAGCGCGCTGTTCCTGCTTCGGCTGTGCAAATCCAACTCTCATTCGCACCACTGGTCAAACAATCCGCGCCTGCGGTTGTGAACATCTTCACCCGCGCCGAGGTTTCGCGGTCGCCTTTGGGCGGCTTTGGCGATGACCTGTTCGGTTCCCCCTTTTCCCGGCAAACGGAAAAAGTTCAGACCGCGCTTGGGTCGGGTGTGATCGTGTCGACAGACGGCTTGGTTGTGACCAACTATCACGTCATCAGCGAAGGCACCGAAGTGGAAGTTGTGCTTTCGGACAAGCGTGAGTTTGTGGCCGAAGTGCTGTTCACCGACAGCGCGTCAGACCTAGCGCTCCTGCAAATCGATCCCGAAGGCGACGATCTGCCCATTCTGAACCTCGGCGACTCAGACGGCGTTGAAATCGGCGATTTGGTGCTGGCGATTGGTAACCCGTTTGGTGTCGGGCAAACCACCACCATGGGCATTGTCTCCGCTTTGGCGCGGACAGACGTGGGCATCACCGAAGTGGGCAGCTTTATCCAGACCGACGCCTCAATTAACCCCGGTAACTCGGGGGGTGCGCTGGTCGATATGAACGGCAATCTCATCGGCATTAACACAGCCATTTATTCGCAAAGCGGATCGTCCGCAGGCATCGGTTTTGCCATTCCCGCCAACTTTGTCGCCAACACCCTGCGCGCCTTGGAAAATGGCGGCGGGAAAGTGGTCCGTCCTTGGCTGGGCATCACGGGCGAAGATGTAACCCGGCAAATGGCGAATATCCTCAAACTCGACGGCAACGGCGGCTTCCTCGTCAACGACGTTTACGACCCTTCCCCTGCGTTCGACGCCGGCATTCAGACCGGGGATGTCATCCTCAGTCTCGACAGCGCAGAAATCCTCAGCACCGCCGAAATGCGCTACGCCATTGCGAGCAGTTTGGTGGGCGACACGATGATCGCTCAAGTCTACCGCGAAGGCGATATCATCGACATCGTCCTGAACCTGACAGCGCCGCCAGAAGTGCCTGCACGCGAAGAAACTCAACTGACCGGACGCCACCCCCTGCAAGGCGCCAGCGTGATCAACCTCTCCCCTGCCGTCTCACAAGAACTGGACTTGCCCGGCAAATGGACCGGTGTGGTGATCTCTGAAGTCCCCAGCGGTTCCATCGCCGCGCGCCAAGGTTTCCGAGCGGGTGACGTTATTCGATCTGCAAACCGTGAAATCATCGAGACGGTCGCAGACCTCGAAGTCACGCTTGGAGAAGCCCGCTCTCGTCGCTGGTCCTTTATCCTCGACCGTGGGGGTCGCACCGTAACCTACCGCCTGGTGTACTAGCGGGGATGGGTGACCAACCAAAGCCTCTGGGCCTCACCCTCGGCGACCCCGCCGGGATCGGACCGGAAATCTGCGCGAAAATGTTGGCGCAGCCAGATTTACCGGAATACCCGTTGGTTTTGGGTGACCCCAAGGTCTTGGAAGCGGCCGCAAAGCGCCTTGGATTGAAACTGCTGCTGCAAACCGTGGATCACCTCAGCGTGCCGGTTCCGATAAACACCATTCCGGTTTTTAGCGCTGGCCCAGCGGCATCCGCGGTGCCCCTTGGGCAGGTATCACAACGGGCTGGCGAAGCGGCTTTTGCGGCGATCAAAGCCGGCATTGATCATTCCATCAGCGGCGATCTTGCTGGGATCGTCACTGCCCCCATCAACAAAGAAGCCTTTGCAGCGGCAAATGTCCCCTTTCCCGGGCATACGGAAATGCTGGCGCACTACGCCAAAGCCGATGTCGCGATGATGCTCGCCAATGCGGACATCCGAACGGTTCTGACGACCATCCATGTTCCCCTGCGCAAGGCCGTAGACCTCATTACCCGCGAAAACGTCCTCCGCGCGATCCGGCTGGCGCACCACGGGGCGGTGGCCTTGGGGTACAGCGCGCCACGGGTCGCGGTTGCTGGTCTGAACCCCCATGCGGGCGAAGGGCGCTTGTTTGGGGATGAGGACGCGGACGAAATCGCGCCCGCAATCGAAGACGCCAAGGCCGAGGGCATCGACGCCAGCGGCCCTTGGCCCGGCGATACGGTCTTCATGTCAGCCCGGCAAGGCGCGTTCGACGTGGTTGTTGCGCAGTATCACGATCAAGGCCTTATCCCGGTAAAATACATGGGCTTGGCCGATGGCGTGAACATCACGCTCGGCCTGCCCTTTGTCCGCACCTCGCCAGACCACGGCACCGCCTTTGATATTGCGGGTCAGGGTATTGCTGATCCCGCCAGCCTGCGCACGGCGTTTAACTACGCTGTTCAGCTGCGGGGGGCGAAGGCGGCGCGTTTTTAGGTTCGTCCTTAGCGCGCACAGCCGACATAACCACCACCACGACCGCCAATCCAACCACGGCGCCGCCCGCGATTTCGTGTAGCTCCGGCTGCTGTCCGATGAGCAGCCAAATCCAGATCGAGCCGAGAAGCGTTTCCAGCAGGAAGACAAGGGAGGTTTCCGCCGAGCTGATCCAGCGCGGCGCGAGCGTGACGAAAATGAAGCTGAAGCCGGAAACACCGACGATCAGGAAGAAAAACTCCCAAAATACGCCCGCTGGAATTTGGAGCGTTGGCGCAAAGAACGGCATGATGACGATCGCCAGCAACCCCGCCAGAGCATTGCTTGGCCAAATGTTAGGCTGCTCAATGCGCCGGGTCAGCGTAAAGCAAAGCCCCAGCAACGTCGGCACAAAGAACAGCGCGAGCATGGACGGCCACGGCGGCAGCAAAAGCCCCTGACCCGCCGCCAAGCGCGCAAAACCGTCATTGGCTTCCATTTCGCCCCAGACGACCAATCCCATGCCGACAAAAGACAGCCCGATCGCAATCCAAACCGCCGTGCGGGGCGGCTCTCGCAGCAAAACAATGGAGAACAGGGCACCAGAAACAGGCCCCAAAGCAACGACAATCAACAGGATGATCGGATTGATCGTCAGCGCTGAGTAAACGAAACTGCAGGTGGAGATAAAGAAAAAGACCGTGATGGCCAAACCCAGCTTTCCGGTTTGCCGGAAATACTGAACCAACCCGCCGCGATACCAGATCAGGGACAGCACGGCGGCAACGCCAAAAATCCCCACGCCACGCCAAAACAAGAGACCCCATGGGTTCATGGCGACCTTTCGGATCAAAGCGGAGTCAGGCGAGATAATCAGCACACCCAAAATAGCGAAAGCGTAACCAATAAGACGAGGGTTCATGTTTTTTCCTTACCCTGCCCCTCTAACGCCTAAGCCCCCTATGACGCCATGAAAATTTGTCTGATTTCCCCGCAAGTGTGATGAATTCTTCAGCAGTTCGAGTCATCCACAGGACAAAGGGTCGCGAATTAGGCAGTGCTGGGCTATAGCCGAAGCAGAATAATAAAGCGTGCAGGGGCGTGGGAACAGGGAATGACAAGTCTTCTTTCGCTGGAGCGGATAACCAAGGCTTATCCCGGCGTATTAGCCAACGACGCCGTTGATTTTGCCGTTGAGCGTGGAGAGATCCATGCCTTGCTCGGGGAAAACGGTGCGGGGAAGTCAACCTTGATGAAGGTGCTTTCCGGTTTAACCAAGCCAGATTCGGGACAGATTGTATGGAAGGGTGACGAGACCACGATCTCCTCACCCCAAGGGTCTAAGGCGCTTGGTATTGGGATGGTCCACCAGCACTTTGCCCTGTTTGATGGCATGTCCGTGGGCGAAAACATTGCCCTTGGGCTTGGTGGTCAGCTTGATGATACCCGGCGGACGCGCATTATTGAGATGTCTGAAAAGTACGGCCTGCCGCTGGACCCTGACGCGCTTGTCTTTACGCTTTCGGCTGGCGAAAAGCAGCGGATTGAGATTGTACGCGCTTTGCTGGGCGAACCTGAGCTGCTGATTTTGGATGAGCCGACATCGGTTCTGACCCCGCAAGAGGCCGACGCCCTGTTCGCGACTTTGCGCTTGCTGCGCGATGAAGGTCGGGGCTTGGTGTTTATCTCGCACAAGCTGAATGAAGTTCGAGCGCTGTGTGAGCGCGCCACGATCTTGCGGGGCGGCAAGGTTGTCGCGACGTGTGTTCCGGCGGAGAAGTCAGCGGAAGAAATCGCGGAAATGATGATCGGCACTCGCCCGGTTCCAACCGCCAAAGGACAGCAAAACCTCGGCGATGTTGCGCTGGAGGTCAAAGACCTGCGGACCAAAGATGTTCGCGTGCCTGCCCTTGCGGTGCGCCGAGGCGAAATCATGGGTGTCGCCGGTGTCGCGGGAAACGGGCAAGAAGCGCTCTATGCTTACCTTTCTGGCGAAGACTTGGCCCCGCAAGCGAACGCGATTTGGCTCAATGGTGTTGAAGCGGGACGGTCTGGTCCCTCGCAACGTCGAGCCCTTGGTGGTGCTTTTGTGCCCGAAGAGCGTTTGGGACACGCTGCTGTCCCGGATTTCAGCCTGATCGACAACACGCTGCTTTCCAACCTCGGCACTGACGGTTTTCAACGCAGAGGCCTGATCAACTGGACTCTGACCCGGGAGCACGCGACTGAAATCTGCGATGGCTATGACGTTCGGCACGCGGGCGTCACCGGTCGAGCGGCTTCTTTGTCGGGCGGAAACTTGCAGAAGTTTATCGTGGGGCGCGAGTTGATCAAGCAACCCGAGGTGCTGGTGGTCAACCAGCCAACGTGGGGCGTGGACATGGGCTCAGCGACCAATATTCGAGACCAGCTGAAGGCGCTGGCCGAGAGTGGTTCGGCACTGTTGGTGATCAGCCAAGACCTGGACGAGTTGTTTGACTTGGCGGACCGGCTTTGCGTGCTGAACCACGGCCATCTATCAGAGGCCAAACCAACCCATGAATGGACCGCCGAGACATTGGGCGTTGCCATGACCGGTGACGTGCAGGAGCAAGCCGCATGATCCGTATTGTCCCGCGCACTCAATTCGGCTTTTGGGCCACGGCCTTTCCGCTTTTGCTGGCCTTTAGCATCACCGTCGTTGTGGGCTTTTTGGTCATGGTCGCGATGTCGGAGCAACCGTTGTCCGACACGTGGACACTGCTCACGTTCCCGTGGCAGGCGCGCACGGCTTCGGTTCAATGGGGATTTGTGCTGCAGAAATCATCCTACCTCGCGATTATGGCGGTGGGGCTGAGTATCGGTTTTCGCGCTAACGTCTGGAACATTGGTGCCGAGGGGCAGTTCGCCTTTGGCTCCATCGCCGCTTTTGCTGCGTACTTGCTGTTCGGTATGCCGGACACCACGTGGTTTTTGCCTGTCATGCTGCTGTTTGGCATTCTGGGCGGTATTGCATGGGCGCTGATCCCGGCGGCGTTGCGGGTTTGGGCCAATACCAACGAGCTGCTGACCTCGCTCATGCTGGTTTACGTGGCCGCCAACGTCCTGAACTACGTGACCACCGGCCCATGGAAAGGCGATCCCAAAGCCGGACAAGCGGAAAGCGACCCGATCCACGAAAGCCTGCGCATCGCATCGATCATCGAGCGGACCGACTTTCACTGGGGCGTCATCATCAGTGCTGGCGCCATTCTGGTGTTGGCTTTTGTCGTGCTGTTCACCACCTTTGGCTACAGCCTTCGGGTGGCGCAAAACACGCCGCGCGCCCAAAAATTCGCAGGCTTTTCGCCTCAAATGACGGTGTGGATGTCCTTTGCCCTGTCCGGCGCGACAGCAGGCTTGGCAGGGGCGATTTTCCTTTCTGCGGAAACGGGCAAGCTGATCCAGTCAGAAAACTACCTGAACGGCTTGGGCTTTACCGCGATTGTCATCGCCTTCTTAGGTCGGCTTCACCCCATCGGGATTGTCGCTGCGGCCTTACTGATTTCCTACGTCAACGTTGGCGCGACATACGTGCAATCGGCAAGTCAGGTCGATGACGCCGTTGCCGACTTGGTGCAAGTAACCGCGCTGTTCGCGGTGTTGGGCACTGCCTTCCTCAGTCAGTATCGGATTGTATTTGGCAAAGCCGATCTCAGCACGGAGGGCGCGGTATGAGCGATCTCGTCATCCAAATCCTCGCTGCTTCCATGTTGCTGGCCACCCCCTTGCTGCTTGCGGCAATTGGCGAATTGGTGGTCGAAAAATCAGGCGTCATCAATCTCGGCGTTGAGGGCATGATGCTCATTGGCGGACTGGCGGGTTTCATTGGGCTTTACCAGCTGCAAAGCTCCACCTGCACCATGTTGATCGGTGAAAACTGTTTTGCATCAGAGAACTCAGTCAACCAATTCCAATACATCGGCTCGCTGCTGGTTGCGGCCATCGTGGGCGCTATGGCTGCGGCGCTGTTTGGCTTTCTGACGCAGTATTTTCGAGCAAACCATATCGCCGCTGGCCTTGGCTTGACGGTACTGGGCGCGGGGCTCTCGAACTCCTTGGGCGGAAACTTCTTTGGCGTGGACTATACCTCGGCCATTGTCGCCAGCGTGCCGCCCTTGTTCCCAGAAAGCTGGGGCGATGTCCCGGTTGTTGGCCCCTTGCTGTTCAGCCAAAATCTCTTGGTGCCGTTTTCCTTTGTGATGCTCGCCGCCGTTTGGTTCTTCTTGAACCGAACCCGTGCCGGTTTGGTCGTGCGGGCGGTCGGGGAAAACCACCATTCTGCCTACGCTTTAGGCTATCCCGTGATCCTTGTGCGCATGCTGACAATCATGTTTGGCGGCGCCATGGCCGGTCTCGCCGGCGCGTTTATCGTGATTGCGCAAATTGCCCCCAAATGGACCGAAGGAATAACGGTTGGCAAAGGGTGGCTCGCGCTGGCGTTGATTCTTTTCTCCACATGGCGTCCCGGACGCGTGCTGCTTGGTGCCTATTTGTTCGGCATCGTGCTTGCTTTGGAGCCTCGTTTGAAGGCAATCTTCTCCAACATGTCCCTCGAACTATCCTATTTCTTGACAGCGCTGCCCTACATTGTGCCGGTAGTCGTGCTCGTCATGATCTCTCGCAACCCGGTGATGATCCGGCGCAACGCTCCAGCCAGTCTGGGGCAAACTTTTGAACCAAGATCTTGAGAGAGGCCAATCAGGCTTCTTTCCTGCACGTTGAGAAAAGTAGAGGAGAACCTCAATGAACCGTGCCATTAAAACCCTCTTGGCGTCCGCACTGACTTTCGGTGCTGCCGTCGCAACCCCTGCGCAAGCCGAAACCAAAGTCGGCTTTATCTACGTGGGCCCTCCCGGTGATTTGGGCTGGACCTACCGTCACGACATTGGCCGTGCGGCTGTAGAAGCCATGGATGGCTTCTCGACCACCGCGCTGGAGAACGTTCCAGAAGGTCCAGAAGCTGTTGAAGCCATCACGCAGTTGGCTGAAACCGGCCACGACCTGATCTTCACCACGTCCTTTGGCTTTATGGATGCAACCAACGAAGTTGCTGGCAACTACCCGGACATCAAGTTCGAGCACGCCACTGGCTACATCAAAGCGCATCCAAACGTGTCCACCTACAGTGGCCGTTTCTACGAAGGCCGCGTTGTTCAGGGCTACATCGCTGCAAACGTGACCGAGACCAACAAGATCGGTTACATCGCATCCTTCCCAATCCCGGAAGTTATTCGCGGCATCAACGCGTTCATGCTTGAAGCCAAGAAGCACAACCCGGACATTGAAGTTGAGATCGTTTGGGTCTTCACCTGGTTCGACCCAGCAAAAGAAGCTGCGGCGGCGCAGGCGCTGATCGACAACGGTGCTGACGTTATCGCAGCCCACACGGACTCCCCGGCACCGATGCAAATCGCAGAAGCCGCCGGCGCGAAGGCCTTTGGTCAGGCGTCCGACATGTCCCGCTTTGGCCCAACGGCTCACCTCGTCTCCACCGTGGATGACTGGGACAGCTACTACGTTGATCGTGCGAAGCAGGTTGCCGCTGGCACCTGGAACCAGCAGGACAGCTGGTGGGGCTTCACGAAAGACGGCATGGGCGGCGAGATTGGCATGGTCCACCTCGGCAACTACGGCAACATGCCCGATGACGTGATGGCTGAAGCCAAGGCGATCGAAGCCGCTTTGGCTGCGGGTGACCGTCATTCCTTCGAGTGTCCCATCTACAAGCAAGATGGCGCTTTGGCTGAGGACTGTGCGGCGGGTGAAGACCACCTGACCGACGGCACTCTGCTGGGCATGAACTGGTACATCCAGGGCATCGACGCGACCATCCCGCAGTAAGCGACGGGCCGGCCCCAACGGGCCGATCCATTGGAAAACCCCGGCCGATCCGTCGCGCCGGGGTTTTTTTAGCTTAAACCCGGCGATTCATGGTCGCTTCGGGTTGTGCGCGGCGCTGGATTTTGGCTTCAATGAAAGCTCTCTTGCTTGGCTGAAATCAGGAAAGCGCACTTTATGAAAACCTCTGCGAAAGTCGTCGTTATTGGCGGCGGCGTTGTTGGCTGCTCCGTCCTTTATCACCTCACGAAAATGGGCTGGACGGACATCATGCTCATCGAGCGATCCGAGCTTACATCCGGTTCGACGTGGCACGCCGCGGGTGGGTTTCACACGCTGAATGCAGACACCAACATGGCGGCGCTGCAGGGCTACACCATTCGGCTCTATCGCGAGTTGGAAGAGATTACGGGCATGAGCTGTGGCTTGCACCATGTTGGCGGCGTGACACTGGCGGGGACGCAAGATCGTCTGGATTACCTGATCGCTGAGCGGGCCAAGCACCGCTACATGGGGCTCGACACACAGATTATTGGCCCAGAAGAGATCAAGAAGCTCTCCCCCATCACCAATGTCGATGGTGTTCTCGGTGGGCTCTATGACCCCCTTGATGGACACCTTGACCCCTCGGGCACCACACACGCCTATGCCAAAGCAGCACGGATGGCGGGTGCTGAGATCGAGCTGCGTTGCCCCGTGCTGGAGACCAACCCACGGCCCGACGGCACGTGGGATGTCGTGACCGAGCGCGGTACAGTCCATGCCGAGCATATCGTAAACGCCGCCGGATTGTGGGCGCGCGAAGTCGGGGCGATGGCGGGGGTTTACTTGCCGCTTCACCCCATGGAGCACCAATACCTGATCACTGAAGACATTGCGGAGGTTTACGAGCGCGACGAAGAATTGCCGCATGTGATGGATCCCGAGGGCGAAAGCTATCTGCGGCAAGAGCGGCAAGGGCTCTGCATTGGGTTCTATGAGCAGCGCTGTGACCCCTGGGCGGTGGATGGCACCCCGTGGACCTTTGGCCACGAGCTGCTCGACAACCAGCTGGAGCGGATTTCGGACTCGGTTGAGTTTGCCTATCGGCGGTTTCCCATTCTGGAGCGAGCGGGTGTGAAGACCGTCATTAATGGTCCCTTTACCTTTGCCCCAGACGGAAACCCTTTGGTCGGCCCTGTGCCGGGTCTGCGGAACTACTGGTCTGCGGTCGCGGTGATGGCCGGGTTCTCGCAGGGCGGCGGGGTTGGCTTGAGTCTGGCCGAATGGATGGTAGAGGGTGAGCCCAGCCGCGATATCTTTGCCATGGACGTGGCGCGGTTTGGGAACTGGATCACACCGGCCTACACCCGCGAAAAGGTGCGCGAGAACTACCAGCGCCGGTTCTCCGTCTCTTATCCGAACGAAGAGCTGCCGGTGATGCGGCCCTTCCAAACCACCCCGGCCTATCAGATCTGGAAAGACCAGCGGGCTGTTTTTGGGGCGGCTTATGGCATGGAAGCGGTAAACTACTTCGCCCTGCCCGGAGAGCCGCTGGAAGAAACCCCATCCTTCCGCCGTTCGAACGCTTGGGCGGCAACGGCGCAGGAATGCCGCGCGGTGCGGGAAGCGGTGGGGATCAACGAGATCCACAACTTCAGTAAATACCGCGTCACAGGCACGGATGCCCGCGCGTGGCTGGACTGGATCATGGCGGGACGCATTCCCAAGGTTGGCCGCCTTTCGCTGACCCCCATGCTGTCCCCTTCGGGGAAATTAATCGGGGATTTCACTGTCACGGCCTTGGCGGAAGACGCCTTCCAACTGACAGCATCATTCGGCAGCCAAGCGTATCATACGCGGTGGTTTGAACAGCACCTGGCGGGCTATGACGTGCGCATCGAAAATGTGTCCACGCGCCGGATTGGGTTTCAGATTGCGGGACCACGGGCGCGGGATGTCCTTGCGGCGGTCACGCGCGCAGATGTCTCGGCGGCAGCCTTCCGCTTTATGGATGCGCGAACCATTGACGTTGGCCCCTATCAAGCGCTGGTGCAGCGGGTGAGCTACACGGGCGATCTTGGTTACGAAATCTACGTGAACGCCGATGAGCAATACGGGCTGTATCAGGTCTTGGCCGAAGCCGGCGCGGCGCACGGGATGCGTCCGTTTGGGATGCGGGCGATGATGAGCTTGCGGCTTGAGAAGTTCTTTGGCTCTTGGATGCGCGAGTTTCGGCCAGATTACATGCCCGCTGAGACCGGCATGGATCGCTTTGTCAGTTACAACAAACCTGCGGCCTTTATTGGCAAGGCTGCAGCGGCGGCGGAAAAATCGGCTGGGCCCGCGCGGACGCTCTGCGCCTTTGCCGTTGACGCGAATGATGCTGACGTGGTGGCGGACGAGCCGATCTTCGACGGTGAGGCCGTGGTGGGCTTTGTGACTTCAGGGGGCTATGCGCACTATAGCGAACAATCGGTTGCCTTGGGGTTTGTCCCAACGGAGATGGCGGTGGACGGGCGAACCTTTGCCATCGAAATCCTGGGTGATCGGCGGACGGCCACGATCATCACAACGCCGCTGGTGGATCCGGACGGCGCTCGCATGCGCGGCTAGAGTCCCGTGTTCAAGGGCGCCTGACCAAACGGAAAAGGGCCACCGAGCGGTGACCCTTTAAGCTTTGCGTTAATCGCTGCTGTTGGTTGCAGCGGCGGCGAGAATGATGTCACGCACGGTGTCAAACTGCGTGTGATGGATCATATGCCCCGCGCCTTCGATCAGCGTGATCCGCGCACCCGGCGCGTCGCGGTCCAGCCCAACGGCGTGCAAATCCGGGCTGACATAGTCCTCGGTTCCAAACACAACATCGAAGGGCTCTGTCAGATCCGCATAGCCGGCGTTCAGTCCGGCGACGCCATCATTCAGCGCGCGCACATCAGCAGCATTGTTGCAGAACGTCTGGGGCCGCATCACCATTTTTGTCTGTGTCAGAGCAGAATAGTCGGCAATCGCGGGCTCTGGCGTAAACGTGCTGTCAACCGAGGCCTCATAGAGCGCCAAGCCAACCACCGGCATCAGGGCGTTACAGAAGTACCAGCCCACCACCGGCATTCCAGCGACCGCATAGGGCCACCACACCGAACCATCCCAAGCATGGGAAACACCCGATAAATCAACCAAAGCGCCAACGCGCTCGGGATGATGAACAGCCATCGCCAGCGAAACAGCACCACCCAGAGAGTGCCCCACCACCGTCGGTGCTTCCACGCCCAACTGGTCCATCAACGCGACAACCAAATCAGCCTGAGCGGTGATTTCCTGCAAACCCGGGTCACGTCGGGAAGACAGGCCAAGACCGGGCCGGTCGATGGTGATCACGCGATGCCCCGCCGCCCGCAACGCAGGCGCGAGGCGCAGCTCCATATCACCCAAATTACCGCTTGCGCCGTGGATCATCAGGATCGGAGACCCCTGTCCCTGATCGACAAAATGCATGCGCTCGCCTTTAACATCAGCGAAGGTGCCCAGAGGCTCAGTTGGCAAGCCCGCGACCAGAACCCGCGCGGTCACCCATAGACCGACCAACAGCACAACAATTACAACGACGATTCCACCCACGACTCTCATCTCGATTCCTTTGCGACGATCATTTAACGTCGACGTAGCGCGATATTTGTCTTTGCCCAGCCTGCGCTGTGCCCTGACCTGCAACACGGGAGCTGACTGTGACCAAACATCTTCTGTTCATTGCGCACGCTCCGTCCGTTAACACGCGAGCGCTGCGGGATGCTGTGGCCGAAGGGGTGGCGCAGACGGCTGGTGTTGAGCTGACTGTTCGTTCGCCTTTGGAGGCTGCGACGAAGGACGTATTGCGCTGCGATGGTCTTATTCTGCTGACAACTGAGAATATCGGATACATGGCCGGCCTGACCAAAGACTTCTTTGACCGCTGCTATAACGACTTGCTGGACCAGCGTTCGGGCCTGTCGGTTGCGACGCTCATTCGGGCTGGCTTAGACGGAACAGCAACCAAGCGCGCCTTGAGCGGGATATATTCGGGCTTGGGGTGGCGGCCCGTCAGTGAGCTGATGGTGCTGCACGGGGCGTGGGACGATGACTTCATCGTCGCAGCGCGGGAGACCGGGCAGGCAATGGCCGAAGGACTGGATGCCGGGATCTTCTGAGCGGTGGTGTTTGCAGGTTGCGACAGCCTGCGCGCAGCACACCGCGCAGCGCCGGATCCCCATTTTGCAATTCGCAAAAAATCTGTGCGAATTGCAATCGGCGTCAGACGCCGTTCTCAAGCAGCCAAGAATTGGTACCCGTCAGTGCGCGATTGTACCCGTAGTTTGAGTTCACCTCAGACACCCACAGCAAGTCACTTTCGACGTAGGGGCGGAGTCCAGAGATCACGCGCTTGGCGTCTCGCTCTTTCACGCGGATCAACCAGACAGAGCGCTGGATCCGACGACCGCCAAGGTCAGAAAGCGTCTCAATCAGCTTCTTATCGTCAATTCCAGCTTCTGCTTCGACCACTGGAGCGTCATGGGCAACCAAATAACAGGGCACGCAAACCGTCCTAACTTTTTGTTCCTCAAGAAAGGCGCTGTTCTTATTTTTGTTCGTAGCGCGTGGGGAATGCTGCAAGGGTTACGCCACTACAGATGATAATTTTGCTAGGACCGTCAAATTGCTGTGGATAATTTCAGGGACGCCCCAACTCTGTGGCGTATAACGCTAAAATTATACTTATTATCAGTTCGATATGGGATGTTTTTTGGGCGCAGCGGGCGGGATCTCGGACAGCCGCAACGATGGGCGTCACATTCCGGGCGTCGTATCACCCTTGGATCCGGCGAAACGACCTTGTCGCGAATGAAAAGGAGTTAAGGTGGTAGCCCCTGCCGGACTCGAACCGGCACTTCCAAAGGAAAACGGATTTTAAGTCCGCAGCGTCTACCAATTCCGCCAAGGGGCCAGCCGATTACGAGACCTGTCTGTCTTACGGAGAACCAGCTGGAAATCAACCGCCGATCGCTCACTTTTACATTTTTGCAAGGCAGCGCTTGCGGCGCATAAGAATTTTCCGATTCGTTTTGCTAAGCGCATAAACTCAAATTTGAGCCCTCAAAGTTCGCCATAATATGGCTCTGGCACCACGTTACACAGTGTTATCCACCGGTTTATCCCGAATCTTTTGCCCTTCAAGGTTCTGAAGCTTATCCATACCCTGATTTGAATTAGCGGGAATTGGGTCTACTCGCCTATATAGAGGGTGAAGAGGTCTAAAGCATTCTTGTAGTGTTGGGTGAAGAGCAATCAGACCCCGCCTTATAAAGAGCGCAGTTCCTTCGCTATTTTGCCGCGTAGGTGTCGGAAAAGGCAGTCGGGTTAAACCGTCGGGGCTGTTCCATCGCTAGCGTAGCGATTTTGAAGAATAAATTTATGGGGTTGGGAGAGTGGTAATGACCACCACCGCTTGTGCGTTCAATACGTCGGCAGCCGTAAGCCAAAGCGCTTTCGAGATTGCTACAATTACACCAGGCTATGCCGCTGTTCGGGCGCACCGCCCGCTGAAAAGCCGCATGGGCAGCCGTGCGGCTTTGCTTGGCTCATCTGTATTGGCAGGTGTCTTTGGCTTGTTTGCCGCCGAAGCCATGGCACAGCAGTACAACTTTTCAGGCTCAGGTGGTTTCACCGATGTATCGAGCTCGATCAACGTTGTTACGGATGCTGGCGCTGGTAACATTCGGGTCATCCTCGCAGACGGCGTTCAGTTCGTCGCGGCGCCCGGTCAGTACCAGCTGAACCCCATGACCAATCAATTGCAGGTATCAACCGATATTCTGCTCGGCGCTTACACCGGTGGTGCGCCTGTTTCAGCCGTACAAACCTCGCAGTCCATGATGACGAGCCAGGCAGCGGCTTATTCATCCAGCGCGCCCTTTGCGCTGCAAGGTCAGCAGTTAGCGCAAGCCTCGTTCGGCGCGCCAACGGCGATGGCGACCTACCAGCCGCAGGTTTACACGGCCGGTCAGTACGCCACGCAGCCTTCGATCGTGGGCGGCTATCAAATGCAGCCGAGCAACGCCAACGTTGCTTACAACCCACCAATGACGCCGAATATGAATCCGCAAGCGACGCAGTATGTTCCAGCATACTCCGCTGGTGCGCAAATGGCGCAAGCTCAGTCGTCCTTTGGCGGCGGCGCGGCGACGACCTTCGGCCAAACCTCTTACAACCAGCCTGCCTATGGCATGCAGGGCGGCTTTGGTGCGCAGAACATGTACGGCAACGCGGCGCCCATTCCGGTCACGCAAGCCGTGCCCGTTGCAGAAGTCGCAGCGGCACCAGCCCCAATCGCATCAAGCGGCGGCATGTTTGGCCTGCCCTCTTGGGCGTTGATTGGCGGCGGCGTGGTTGCCGCTGGCGCAGCGGTCATGGCCATGGGTGGTCTTGGCGGAGGTTCCAGCACGGGGACCACGTCCACCAACGCCAACACGTCCAGCAATTACAGCATCAGCCAGCAAGCCTTCCTCAGCGACCCTGCTGTCCAGGCTGCACTCAACGGCACCTCAACCACCGACAACACCGCCACCACGAGCAACACCAGTTCGAGCTCCACGAGCTCTGGTACGAGCAACGGAATTGTGATTTCTGGCGGCACGGACGGTGGCACAACGACAGTCGACAGTGGCAGCGCAGGGGCGTCGGCCACCATTGCTGCGGGTCGTGAAAACGATGACATCACCGGCACGTCCGGAGACGATACAATCACCTTCCGCGCCGCAGAAGACGCCGAAGAGTTCAACTCGCTGGATCTGTCTGGCGGGAACGACACCGTTGTCCTCGAAGACATGACATCAGACGTCACACCAGAAGACCTGAACAACGTCGAAAACTTGCATGTGCACCTCGCGTCATCGAGCACTACGCTCAGCTTGGCTTCCGCGGGTGACGATGTTGAATCCGTCGTTGTTGATGCAAATTCCATGTCGATCACCATCACCGATATTGACACCGTGGACACCGTAGCGGTCTCCGACGCTGGAACTGCAATGGTGACGATTGAGGACGTGAACAGCGGCAACACCGTTGCCCTGACCGGCTCAGACAATGCCAAGATCACAGGCGGTTCAACGCTGACTTTGAATGTCAGCGACGTGAACGCCCAAGTCGAGATTGCGACGACGACCACCAACACGTTGACCATCGACGTCGCGGACAGCACGGACAACGCCTTCGATCTGGTTGCGACCGCAATGACCGTTCTCACCGTTACCGGTGGCGGCGCACTGACGATCAGCAACGAATTCGGCGATACCGAGCTTGCCGACGTGACGCAAATTGACGGCTCATCCGCGACAGGCGCGATCAACGTTACCGTTGATAGTACCACGCTGACCGATGTTGATACCGGCTCAGCGGGCGACATGCTGCACATTAAAGACAGCGCAGCAGCGGCGACGTTTAGTACAAACAGTGGTAACGACACGGTCGAAATCGACGCCTTTGGCACAACCGCGACGCTCGATACCGGCAGCGGTGGCGACAAAATTGAGCTCGACACGGTGATTGCTTCGGGCGCCACGATTGACGGTGGTGAAGGCTCGGATACCCTTGAGGCGTCCAAGAACATCACAACCGGCTCCTATGACAACATTGAAACGTTGGAAATCAGCGGCGCAGCCTCGTCCGTTAACTTGGCCTTGTTCGATGGCGATGACCTTAGCTCCATCGAAATTGAAGTGCCCGGTTCAGAAGTCACGCTGAACAACATGGAAGACCACTTCGACATCGAAGCGACCGATGGTGCGGAAATCACCTTTGGCGCCTCCACCGATGACGAAGTGACCCTGACCGCGAGCGGCGATTTGACGCTCAAGAACGTCGGAACGGGAACCTCCGTGTTGACGGAAGCAAATATCAGCTTCGTCAGCAACACCGCCTCGGTCCTGACGCTTTTGGACGACACGGATGTGAACCGGTTCACATCGATCACACTCGATGGGACAGAAGGCTCGGTTGAGCTGGCAGGGGCCGGCTTTACTGACACCAGCTCTGAACTGACCACGTTTGACGCTTCGGCCGCAGATGATGCGATTTTGGTTGGTTCGGCGTCGACTGACATCGACATGGCGACAGTGATGGCATTCTCAACCGGCGACGGCGACGACATGCTTTACCTGTCTGAGATTGCCGACAACGCTATTTACGAACTCGGCGATGGCGATGACACCATCGAAGTAGGTACAGGCAATAGCAACAGCGTCCGGATCTACGGCGGCGGCGGCGAAGACACGATTAAGCTTGATACAGGCGGCAACGTTGATGCGAAGATTTACTTCACATCCATGGATGATTTTGTCTCTGGCGGCCAAGACACTGTGATGGGCTTCGATACGGATAACGATGACATTGTTATTCAGATCGACGGCGTTAACTCGATCACTGTGGCGACTGGCGTTCAGGCTGACGGTGCTGCCGCTGGTGTCTATGTCGATGAAAACGCAGATATCATTTACGTTTCTGACGGCACAACCGTTGGCGTCATCAACGTAAGTGGCATCGATGATACGGACGTTGAAATCTTCTAATGGCCAAGGGACATAAAATTGTTTGGATTGCCAGCTACCCCAAGTCTGGCAACACATGGGTACGTTTGTTTCTCGCAGCCTACCTCGCGAACACGGATAAACTTGATCCGAATGACGCGTTGAAGGGCACGTTCAACGATGCGCAGCGACCCGTTTTCGACAAATTGCTCAAGCTGCAATCGAAAGAACTCGATGACGACGTGGTTGCATCCCTGCGCCTGCCCTATCTGTCTAAACTTGCAGAAAGCGGCGATAAGGACGTGATTATCAAAACCCACGTCCTGAACGCCAACTGGCACAACGCCGCGATGATCCCATCGGCTGTAACCCGGCGCGCGCTGTATATTATTCGTCACCCGTTTGATGTCTGTACGTCCTTTGCCAAGCACATGGGCTTGTCGTTTGACGAGGCTGTGGCTGCCATGGGTAACCCATCTTTTGCCATTGGATCCGACACCCAAATCAAGCAACCCATGCACACGTGGTCGACCCACGTCAGCAGCTGGTTGGGCGCGACGGGTTTTGAGCGGATGACCGTGCGGTACGAAGACATGATTCTTCGCCCTTACCAGACCTTTGCCAACATCATTAACTTTATGGGCATGGGTGTGGAGAACGACAAGATTGATCGGGCTCTGTCCTCGACCGACTTTGATCGTCTCAAGGAAGTTGAAAAGAAGAAGGGCTTCCTTGAAGCGTCTGACAAGAACGAGCAGGGCTTTTTCCGCTCTGGCAAAATCGGCGGGTTCAAGGGCGTGCTGAGTGCCAAGCAGACGGCAAAACTGGCCAAAGACCACGCGGACATGATGAGCCGCTTTGGGTATGGCGATGACGGGAGCGTCTTTTAAAGGCGCCCCACCAAAATCCAGGCGCCCTGCCCGGCGCCTGACGCCTTGCGATCTCCGTTGATCCGCAACCGCTCAAGCTTTCCAAACCAAAAGTTAATCCAACTTGAAATCGTCCGTTGATTCAGGTGGTTCTTGGCATGCATCTCGCAAGTTAAAGAATATCTGCCGGGTTTAAGCATTTCGAGACCCGGCTGAATCGATTTTAACGGTTCAGGAACATCAGCTGCGTGCCTCTAGGCCGGACCAGACATTGCAAGGGTTGGTTCGCCCCTCCGCTGTTTCAGTCAGGAGTGGTAGCGATATGCATAGCGCTGGCCACATTACACGCCCCACCACAGCAAGCCACAGCACAAACGCCGCCGCCCACCTTGGATTTTGGCAACTTGGTCTTTGAGGCCGATACCCTCAGCCGTTCAGAAGACGGGGATACGCTGGTCCTGCGCGGCAACGTGATCCTTGATGACGGGCAGCGCACGCTGATCGCGGACAAGCTGACGCTCACCCCCTCCACAGCCCGCGCCGAAGCGATCGGACGCGTCGCTTTAGACCTTGGCGATGGCAAAATTCTTCACAGCGACGCGCTGCTGCTGGAACAATCCGCTTCAACGCTGTTACTTTCGGGCGTGGCCACGCGCCTGAATGACGAAGCCATCATTGCCGCCAAGAAGGCCAGCACGGATGGTCAGTCCGTGAGCTTGGACTACGTCGCGTACACGGCCTGTGACGCGCCCTGTGACATTGATGAGTATATTGGGCGGGACCGTCTGCCGTGGCGCTTGCTGGCGCGTCGAGCGGTGCTGAACCAGCCAGCAGGGACGCTTGAGCTGCGCGGGGTGCGATTGGAGCTGTTTGATGTTCCCGTTATTGGCTTTCCCCGCATCACCATACCGGCCCCATCGGTCAAGCGACGCTCAGGCTTCCTTGGCCCGACCTTTGGATACGAAGCGGGCTTAGGCGCTTGGGGCGGGGTGCCGTTGTACCTCACCCAAGGCCCTTCGGCTGACTTAACGGCAACGCCCGTGATCTATGGCAGTGGCTTGGCCCGCTTTGACCTCGAACAGCGCATCAACACCGCCACAACCCAAGCCATAATCAACGGCACACTGGACTCCCAAGCGCGCGGCGGACTGATGGTCGAAGCCTCTCAGCAGCTCTCCCCCCGCTATGACGTGAGCCTGAACGTGGATTGGGCGGGTGAGACGGAACGGGGTGCGCTGCAACTGTTGGATCAAACCGCGCTCGACGATCACAGCAATCAGTTTTCGCTGCAGGCGAACAAAGGCCATTCCTTTGCGGCACTCGACCTGAATCAAGATGTCATCCTCGCACCGGACGCGACCGGCGCTGCGCTGGATTGGCATGAGAACTGGGTGCCGCGTGTGGCCTTCGATCTGCGCCTACCCCCACCAACCAACGGCAGTCGGGTGCGATTATCGGGCCAAGGGCTGTTGCTCGATGATGATCGGGTGGTGGAAACAAGCGCTGCTTGGGATGCCCGCGCCATCACACAAGGCGGGTTAGAGCTTACGCCCCGGCTCGAGGCCGGCTTTATGGGTAATCATGCGACAGGAGCCTTCAGTCCCTGGTTCGGCGCGCAATTGGGCGGGGCTTTCCCGTTGGTTCGGCACGCCCCACACACATTGGTTACGCTAACCCCAAAAATCGCCCTCAGCGGCCTGACGCAAGCATCGGTTTCGGGCAGCCCGCACGATGACAATGTGTTGCTGAGCCGTTCCACAATGTTCGACCTGCGCCCCGCTGCAGACCCCTATTCCCATGATAGCGATCTGCGCATTGATGCCGCCGTCGATATTGCCGTTCTGCCGAACAAAGGAAACCGAAATTTAAGCCTGCGGGCGTCGCTGGCGCAGCGGCTTTCATTTGCAGAGACCGCTTTTGCGCCCGCGGTGGCTGAGCTTCAGGCGCGCGCGGGGACCATGCACGTCAACCTGCGCGCTGAAACGGATACGCGGGCGCTGTTTGATGCGGTGCAGGATTGGGACGGAGCGCTAGAGGCAGCCTCAAGCCTGTCACCCTCTCGCCTCAGCGCAACCGTGAAAGCCCCACTGACAAACAGCATCGAGCTCAGCGGCAGTCACCGGCGTTTGCGGACCGAAGACGACCATCTGGACGTTAATGCGGTCAGCGCAAGCTTGGATTGGACCCCGCGCTTCAACACAACCATCGGCGTGCGAACCCGCCTCGGGCGGTCGAACATCAATCTGGATGTTGAAGCAGGGTTGGCGTGGAACTTCGCCGGCGATTGGGTGGTTGAGACCACGTGGCGTCAGGATGTTTTTGATCGAGCGGACCAAGAGCAATCCCTTGACCTGTTTCATCGGTGTAATTGCTTAGGCGCGCAGTTCGGTGTTGTGCGCGAGCAATCCGCGGACGGTACGGATTACAGCGCCCGCTTCGCGCTGGACGTGCCAACATTGTTCTCTGCAAAACTTTCGCCAACCGTCTACCGCAGCCGCTAGTTCATCAGATGGCCTGCGCCCTGATTGAAAAGGACATTGTTGTTGCTGGCGTTTTGGTCGTGCTTGGCTTTGTCCTTACCCAGATCGATCGCCCGCTGTACCGCCGGCCGCGCCTTGATGGTTTCGCGCCACGCGGTCACCTTGGGGAAGTCTTCCAGCGCTGCGCCTAACTTCTTGGCCAGGAACACCCACGGAAATGCCTGTATGTCCGCGATGGTATAATCCTCACCCATGATGAAAGCGCCTTCTGCCTCTAGCCGGCGCTCAAGAACCGCTAAAGTGCGCTCTGTCTCGCCTTTGTAGCGCTTCATGCCATAGGCTTTGTTTTCTTCGGGCGCATAGTTTTTGAAGTGGCTCAACTGCCCCATCATTGGGCCTTGGTTCCCCGTCTGCCAGAACATCCACTGGGTCAGCTGCAGGTCATAGCGCCAATCTTTCTTGGGCCAGAACTGCTCAAATTTCTGCGCCAAATACATGAGGATCGGCCCACTTTCCCAAACCGCGAGCGGCTCGCCCTCTACGCTGTGATCAACGATCGCTGGCATCTTTGCATTGGGGTTGATGGCCAGATACTCCGGCGTGAATTGAACCCCCTTGGTCAGCGCCATGAGCTTTAGTTCATAAGGCACACCCAACTCTTCGAGCAAAATAGCAGGCTTCCACCCATTCGGCGTGGGCGCGTAGTAGAGTTCGATCATGCTTCAAGCGCCTTTATTTCTGCTTGGGTGAGACATCGGCTTGGTACCCAACAATACCCATCGGGATCCAGAATGTAAGCCTCTCGCAGGCCGTGGGGCTTGTTCGTTGCCGCTTGCAGGGTCATGGCACTGTCGATTTCTGCGGCACGCGCCTGGGCGGCATCGGGATCGACATCATAGAGCCGAATCTCCGCTCCACCCCCTCTCGGCCCGGCTTCAGGCACCATCTGCAACATGGGATTGCTATGGTAGGTGGCATCAGCATGCACCTGAAGCACAGCACTGCCCGCGCGCAAAATCGCAAAATCTTGGGTTGGCTGGAACGCTTGCATCTCGAAGACACTGACCAAAAAGCTGACAGAGCGACCAACATCGGCCACCAGCAGGTTTAACCCTAACCCCTTGAGACTTTGCCCAAATTCAACCGCACCGACCGTTTCCAAGTCCATTGCACCATCCTTCCGCAGCCGCGATCAGCGAGCCTTGCCAATGAATGACTGTCGCACGAAACCTCACCAGGCGGGAGAGGCCGATTGCCGTCGGCGCTTTTATCCCCGTCTGGGGCTCACCCGCTTGCCTGCGTTCTGGCTTGCGCCGCATGGGCCATCCCCTGCATGCTGCCCGCACAAAAGGTGAGGGTATCGTAATATGGCGTCTAAAAAAGTTGCAGTCATCACGGGCGGCGCCCGCGGGATCGGTCTGGTCACGGCTAAAACGTTCACGGATAAGGGCTGGGACATCACGATCGTCGACTGGGACAAAGCCGAACTGGAAACTGTGGCGGCACACCTGCCGGACGCCTTGCTCTTGGGCTATGACGTCTCAGATCCAGTGCAGGCATCCGCCATTGTGGCCGATACGCTTCAACGGTTTGGGCGGATAGATGCGCTGATCAACAACGCTGGCGTGGCTGACTTTGGCCCCATCGAAGATACGACGTTTGAACGCTGGCGGGCGGTGATGGCTGTGAACTTGGACGGTGTGTTCCTCTGCTCACAAGCTGCAATACCCGCGTTAAAGGCCTCGAAAGGGGCAATCGTGAACATCGCGAGTATTTCAGGCTTGCGCGCCAGTACGCTGCGCGTCGCCTACGGCACGTCAAAAGCAGCGGTCATCCATCTTTCCGAGCAGCAAGCGGCTGAGTTGGGAGAATATGGCATTCGCGCAAACACGGTGGCGCCGGGGCCGGTGCGGACGAAACTTGCCATGGCCGTGCATACGCAAGACATCATTGAGGCTTACCACGATGCCATTCCGCTGAACCGCTACGGTGCCGAGCAGGAAATTGCCAACGTCATCGTCTTCCTGTGCTCCGACGACGCAAGTTACGTCACGGGGCAGCTCATTAGCGTGGATGGAGGCTTCGAATCAACGGGTATCGGCCTTCCCTCATTGCGAACGAAGCCCGATGATCAAGGGAGAGACCCCCCGAAGTGAAGGACCGGCCAGACGGCTGTAAAATCGACGGTTGTAAGAGTGGTTGCGGGAGCAGGATTTGAACCTGCGACCTTCAGGTTATGAGCCTGACGAGCTACCGGGCTGCTCCATCCCGCGTTGGGACCGGCGTGGTATCGAGACTTACTGTAAGAAGAGGCATCAGTAAGTGACGAATGAAGAACGATTGTTGAGGTTTGATATCACAGATAAGAACTCTGGCGGCGACCTACTCTCCCACAGGTGAACCTGCAGTACCATTGGCGCTAAAGTGTTTCACGGCCGGGTTCGGGATGGGACCGGGTGGTGCCACTTTGCTATGGCCACCAGAGGAGTAGGGGTTCGGGATTGGTTTTGAACCGCTACTTCTCGGGTGAACCTGAGTGATATGTGATTGTTAGATACATCTGTCGATAGATTGAATGGTTTCTGATCGAGAGGGAGACATCCTGCATTCTTCGAGATATCGAAGAAGATTGGGAGTTAAGCAAGTGTCGCTATCGAGCGATTAGGATCCGTTAGCTACACGCATTACTGCGCTTCCACACCGGACCTATCAACGTGGTGGTCTTCCACGGCTCTCAGCGAGACCTGGTTTTGAGGTGGGTTTCCCGCTTAGATGCTTTCAGCGGTTATCCCGTCCGTACTTAGCTACCCGGCGGTGCTGCTGGCGCAACAACCGGTACACCAGAGGTACGTTCACCCCGGTCCTCTCGTACTAGGGGCAAATCCTCTCAAGTCTCGTACACCCACGGCAGATAGGGACCGAACTGTCTCACGACGTTCTAAACCCAGCTCACGTACCGCTTTAATTGGCGAACAGCCAAACCCTTGGGACCTGCTCCAGCCCCAGGATGCGATGAGCCGACATCGAGGTGCCAAACCTCCCCGTCGATGTGGACTCTTGGGGGAGATCAGCCTGTTATCCCCGGCGTACCTTTTATCCGTTGAGCGATGGCCCTTCCACTCGGGACCACCGGATCACTATGG